>ERZ772979.1-NODE-1-length-544865-cov-7.934447_pt1 | contig 544865 bp, 479 predicted proteins | sample MGYA00511130_ERZ772979 | MGnify/ENA primary metagenome ERZ772979 (study PRJEB29015, sample SAMEA2738103) | human oral metagenome | biome: human oral; feature: human-associated habitat; material: saliva | place: China | collected 2186 ...
AGTTCGGCTTCTTGGGGGTCGTGGTGTACACGCGGGTGCACACGCCACGGCGCTGAGGGGAACCCTTCAGAGCCGCGGTCTTCACCTTGGCAGTCTTGTCCTGGCGGCCCTTGCGGACCAGCTGCTGAATTGTGGGCATGAACCGTCTTTCTTGTTTGATCGGTGTGATTATCGGTGCGCTTTCCGCGTGTTCCATGTGCACTCCACTAGGCACACACCAGATACACACCGACCTGTTGTTGTAGTTTCAGCCCGAACGGCACGAAAAACGCTAAGTGCAAAAACACAGAGTGCATATGAACGCGCGAAACCCAGTCAGCCGCTTTCGCTGGCCTACCGGGGAATATCGGGCCCCCACCATGGAGACGTGGGACTAGCTAGACAGAGTACACATATCCCGAGACGAATCCAAACCCACCCCCCGAAAAGGCAGGTTAAGACTCATCTTTCTTGATGCTCGCCAGTTCACGCACGCGTTCAATGTGCGTCATCAATTCATCCGTACTGGGAGCATTCACATCACTGACTTCTTCGGCCAGCTTTTTCAATTCAGCAATGGCCGCATCAGCACCAGAGGTAGAAGAACTGACGGACTGGTACAACTCGGCCAAGTCGCCGGTCTTGTACTCTTTCTTTTGCTCACGCCAGTCCACCATCACTTCAAGTGGCTTTTCCAGCTGCTTCACCAAGTTATCAATATCCGTATTCACAGTATCCGACAACGAGGTCAGCTTGTCGGCCGTCTCCCACATGGTGAGAATATCCGCATCCAGTGCGTCCGCTAACAGCCGAATGCCACGTTGAGCGGCCTCATCAATAGTGTCCATGGCCGCTAGTTCATCGATAAACTGCGCAACCATAGTGGTGTGCAGACGCGCAAGCGCAATGGTGAATCGCGACTGCTCAATCTGCTCGTCAAACTCTTCCAGCTGTCCATGCAGGTGGTCGATGGATCCGAGGGCGTCGCTACGCATCTCCGCCCATTCCTTGAGCGGTGCCAGCACCTGTTCGTAGTCGGTGTCGGAGCCGTCCTGCTTCAGATCCTCCAGGTTGTCCACAATGGAGGCGGCGCTTTCAATGTCGCGCCCTAATCGACGCCGTGCGCGCCGCAACAGCATGGACAACCGTTCCAGGGGTTCCAGCCCGTCCATCCACTCATGCAGTTCTGTAAACACGCCATGCACTGAATCCTGCAACTCACCAAGGTCGCCGCTGGCGGTTCGTTCCATGGTCAGAGGTGTCGTTTCAGCCTCACGAGCCAGTACTTCCATAGGCAAAATGGCGTTCTGAAACTCCGCGTAGCTGGAAAAACCGGCTTCTTTGATCAGTTCAAGCAAGTGATCCGAACCAGAAGCGGCCACTTCCCTGCGGTTAGCTTTTTCTTCTTTGACATGCGCTTCGTGCTCAATGGTGGATTCGTAAATCTCAAACACCACGTCCCGCACGTCCACACACATGGGGCGGGAGCGTACAGAAAGGTACCCCCCATTGGGGAGAGGAGTGACTGTTGCATAAACGTCATACCTGCTGCCGTCCTGAGCCAGGTTTTGGACGTAGCAACCGAAAGGCAACCCCGATTTCAATGCGTTCCACATAGCGTGAAAGGCGCCACCCGGCATGTTCGGATGGCGGATGACGTTGTGCGGAGCGCCGATGAGGTCGCCAAGCTCATACCGCGACAAATCAACAAAAACCTTGTTGGCCTCGGTAATCACACCACGATCGTCTGTGACAGAGAAGAACAGCTCCTCCGCCTTGACCTCATGAGTGGCTCCAGTTGCTTCTACTTTGTTCATAGGTTGTCCTGCCTTAATATGCCGAACGCGACCACAGCTCTTCTTGGCACCCCGCCCGGTACAGGAGTTGTGATGACCTACCGTACAGCAACGCACGCCTGTTCACCACGATGTGCACATGGCAAAGCAAACCGCCAAGAAAACTCGCGATACAACATATGCTAACACGTGACACGTCAATCACGGTCACAGGAGCACTGCATTCGCGGCGATTCACCACCATTCACTGTCTCTGATACTGGACAAGTGACCCCAAAGACCCTACAATTCAGGGCCTTTTTATAGTTTCTCCATTGCTTGATGTTACAAATTCCCCACCGAAGTCTCTCGCTCTACTTGATCAATTTTTCCGATAATTGTGGAAATATCAAACCCGCGACTTAGTTGGCCAATGTTTGTCACCAGTTCTTTAAGGTTCGCAATGGCTATAGTGGCACCTTCAATCGACCCGGACACCAGCCTCAGCAATTCCGTCAAATCGCCGGGAAGCTGCCGCTGTGATACCGCCTGCCAGTCGGTAATCAGCTGCTGCGGAATCTCCATGAGAGAAATCACACTTTTAATAGCGGTTTCTACCGCCTCCGCCTGCCGCCGATGCTCCATCGTCTGTCCTTGCATCGCCTCCACCCCGTCACGAATAGCCTGGGCAAGCATGCATATCGACGCCGCAGAATGTTCGTCCGCCTCACCATCAATCAGCTCCGCGACAAAATTCGCCATCATGGTGGTTTGCAGACGAGCCAGAGCTACCCCAAAACGCGTTTCCGCACCCGTTCTATCCAGGGCAGCAATGCCATCCACTACGCTGACGATTTTCGCCGAGATAATGCCACGCATCTGAACCCACACACGCAACGGCATCAGAATGTCTTCGTAACGGGCACCCGACTCACGGTTAAGCACTTCAATCTGAGCTGTTAGCCGACCCGTGGTGTCCAGCTCTTGGTTGATCTTTTCACCTGCATTTTTGAGTTGCGTAGACAACTCCCCCAGCCGTTCCAGCTCCCCCATCCACTGATTCAACTCATCGTAGACGTTGTGCACAGCATCATGAATGATGCGCGGCTCGCCCGTAGCTGTGTCACGGCGAGGCGGTTTTCCATCGACCTGAGCCTCGCGACGCATCACCTCAGCAGGCAAAACGGTCCACTGAAACTCATCGTAGGAGGGGAAACCTGCGCCATTCAGCTTCTCAATGATGTTGCCTGCACCTTTTTCGGCAGCCTCTCGACGATTACATCCCTGCGAAATGTACCCATCCTCCAGCTCCCGAACCTGCTCGTAGATGCTGCTTGCAGCATTAAAAATATCGGTGCAACATGCACGCATGCGAACAGACAAATAGCCTCCGGCCTTGAGTGGAGTAACCGTTGCCAGCACATCATATTGGCTGCCATCCTTGGCCAGATTATGCACGTAAGCGACAAAAGGCTTGCCTGCGTGGAGCGTATTCCACATCGCATAAAACGCTCCTCCAGGCATGCAAGGGTGGCGAATTATATTGTGGGGAGCACCTGCGAGTTGGTCCCTGCTATAACGCGAAAGTCGAATAAAAACGTTATTCGATTCCTGGATAACACCGCGCTCATCGGTGGTCGAGAAAAACATGTCATTGATGCCCACTTCGTGGTGTGCGCCAGTTGGCCGCACCCTAGTCATACCCACTCCCTCAATTGGTGATTATCGCGTGATAATGACAAATTAAAAGTATTTTATATGCGAAATTATCTCATTGACGCAAAAGTACTATCAGCGCTTGTGTGCGACTCTACCACGCGATTTTCAACAATCCAGGTCTCAAAGATTAATTTTTACTCACCTAATTCCCCCGCCCCATTCCTCCCCCGTGAGACTCGATCCATGGTGCCAAATGCCCCCACACACTCAACGAGCATGCTCACTTAAGCACCATGGATCGCAGCAATCCCCCATCACAGGACTCTAGTGATCAGCGCCCTTGATTTTTTGTTTGTGGTCCCGAATCTCCTCCCCTTCTGCATACAAGGGCATGCCCTTGTTTACCTGGTAGAATGGCACATCAATCGGGTCCAGTGGCCGCTTTCCTTGAATCAGATCAGCAGCCTTCTCTGCCATCATGATGACCGGCGCGTAAATGTTACCGTTCGTGATGATCGGCATGATCGACGCATCACACACATACAGCCCTTTCAGGCCGTGGACCTGCATCGTTTCCGGATCCACCACGGCCATTTCGTCATCGGCCGACCCCATCTTGGCGGTACATGAGGGGTGAAGTGCCGTCTCGGCGTCGTTACGCACCCATTCGAGGATTTCCTCATCGGTTTGCACATCAGCCCCAGGGGAAATCTCACCATCGGTGTATTCCTTCATCGCTGGCGTGTCCAGCAGGCGGCGTGACACCTTCACTGCCTCGACCCATTCGCGACGATCCTGATCAGTAGCCAGATAGTTAAAGATAATCTCCGGCTTGTCCTTCGGGTTCGCAGAGGTGATCCGAACATGCCCGAGCGTATCGGAGTACATCGGCCCAACATGGAACTGGAAACCGTGCTCCCCCTCTGGCTGTGTACCGTCATAGCGGATCGCCATCGGCAGGAAGTGGAACATCAAGTTCGGGTATGCCTCATCATCGTTTGACCTGGCAAAACCACCCGCTTCGAAATGCGACGAAGCCACGGGACCACGCTTGGTCAGCAGCCATTGCAGCCCGATAAACGGGCGAATCCACATCTTGTAGTAAGGCTGCGACGACACCGGCTTGGTCACGTTGTACTGCACATACACCTCCAAGTGATCCTGAAGGTTCTCCCCCACACCAGGCAAGTGCTTGACCACATTAATGCCCAGCTTCTCCAAATGGTCCCTGTCCCCTACACCAGAAAGCTGGAGCAGCTGCGGCGTATTAATCGCCCCACCGCAGAGGATGACCTTGTCGGCATACACCCGACGTTTCGCCCCTTTCCACTCGTATTCCACCCCAGTTGCGGTTTCACCATCAAAAAGGATCCGGGTGGTAAAGGCGCGGGTACGCACATCAAGGTTCTTACGATCCAGCACTGGGTGTAGGTAGGCACGTGCTGCCGACAAGCGCTTGCCTTTGAAAATATTGCGGTCGAAGGGCGCAAACCCTTCCTGCCGGTACCCGTTAACATCGTTGGTGAGGTTGTATCCGGCCTGCTGCACCGATTCAAAAAACGCCTGGAATAGCGGACTTGTTGCTGGTCCACGCGTCAACACCAGGGGGCCGTTGTGCCCGCGGCGTGGATCGTTCGGTTCCGACCCCAACGCCGTCTCCATTTTGTTGAAGTAGGGCAACACATGCTTGAAGTCCCAGTTGGACATCCCTGGGAGCTTGCCCCATTTTTCATAATCCATCGGGTTTCCGCGCTGGAAAATCATGCCATTGATGGAGCTGGAACCACCAAGAACCTTGCCGCGTGCGTGGTAGATGCGGCGGCCATTCATCTCTGGCTCCGGCTCGGACTCGTATTCCCAATCGTAAAGTTTGTTTCCAATCGGGAAGGAGAACGCGGCGGGCATGTGGATGAATAGGTCCCACAGAGAATCCATGCGCCCCGCCTCCAAGACCATTACTTCGGTTGACGGATCGTCGCTGAGTCGCCGCGCCAGCACTGAACCAGCGGAGCCGCCACCCACGATGACCACGTCACGCCGACGGTCTTCAACAATCTCACCCGACCGATCTACATGGTGGGCACCCATCAGGCGCGATAGGATTCGATTTTTGATGGACAACTTCTAACCCCTTTCAGGTGCAGCTCACAGCGCAAAAAGCTGTTATTCAACTACACATCACGACACACTTGACCTACCCCAGTGTGCCAGCGTTACGACGTCTCGGCTACCCCCAGCGCGCGCCGACACCGTGTATCCTCGGCTAAGGGCACGGTAGCAATCAGTCAGAAGAGAGGATTGTCTACATTGGCAAATTCAAAAAAATCACACGAAAAAAGGAACACAAGCACTGACGCGGAGGCAGATACACAGCCAACGTCAGACAGCTCACACTCCACAGATAGCCCTACACCTGAAAACAAATCAAAACGAAAAAACACGACTGAAACAATCGTAGGATCATTCCGCGCTGCACCTGCGCCTGATGAGGCACCAGAGACTGGGATCCCACGCCCCACAACCAACTGGCCGGTTTTTATCATTTCGGCTCTGGGCATTCTCAGCGTAACCATATGGGCCGCAGTGGCCGGTGACAGCGCTGAACGCACGCTTGTTGGCGTTACCACCTGGATCGCTACCAACCTTGGGTGGTTCTACATCTTAACCGCCACGATAATCGTGGTATTCGTGTTATTCATCGGACTATCGCAATCGGGGAAAATTCGGCTAGGGCCAGACCATTCACGGCCACAATTCCGACTTTTTTCCTGGGCGGCGATGCTATTCGCAGCCGGCATTGGCGTGGATTTGATGTTCTTTGCCGTGGCGGAACCAGTCACGCAGTACTACACACCACCGGTGGGTCCAGGGGAAACCCGCGAGGCAGCCGAGCAGGCAGTTGTGTGGGCACTGTTCCACTATGGCATCACCGGATGGGCAATGTATGCGCTGATGGGGTTGGCATTTGGGTATTACGCCTATCGCCTTAACATGCCACTTGCAATTCGTTCGGCACTGTATCCGCTCATTGGTAAACGCGCCCAAGGACCGGTGGGAGATGCCGTGGATGTGGCGGCGATGCTGGGCACCGTCTTCGGTATCGCGGCGTCGTTAGGCATTGGCGTGGTGCAGCTGAATTACGGCATGAAGGTGATGTTTGGCCTTGAAGAGGGGTTCGCGTCGCAGTGCGCACTTGTGGTGCTGTCGGTAGGCGTGGCCACTGTTTCCGCCGTGTCGGGCGTGGATCGCGGCATCAAAATGCTCAGCGAGTTTAACGTCCTCCTCGCCGTGGGACTCATGGTGTACGTGGTAATCACAGGACGGACCGCCTTCCTTCTAGACGGCCTGGTCATGAACATCGGCGATTATGTGTCCTCATTCCCCAGCATGACCATGGATACATATGCTTTCTCCGAAACCCCCGAGCAAACCCAAGCCTGGCTGGGATCCTGGACGTTGTTCTTCTGGGCCTGGTGGGTGGCCTGGGCTCCTTTTGTGGGGTTGTTCCTTGCCCGCATTTCCCGCGGCCGCACCCTGCGACAGTTTGTGATCGGTACCCTCAGTATCCCCTTCATTTTCGTTCTGCTGTGGATGAGCTTCTTTGGAAACTCTGCCCTTGACCTTGTCCGTCATGGTAACGACGCCTTCGGAAAAGCTGCCGTATCCACACCGCAACAGGGCTTTTACGATCTGCTAGCCACCTATCCCGGCGCAACCTTCCTGACGGGTCTTGCCACGATGATCGGTTTGCTGCTGTACATCACCTCAGCTGACTCCGGTGCGTTGGTGATGAGTAACTTCACCTCCCGGACGAATCACAGCAGCCAAGACGGCCCCGTATGGTCGCGCATTTTCTGGTCAGTGGTGGTGGGTGTGCTCACCATTGTGCTGCTGCAGATTGATGGCGTGGTCACAGTGCAGTCCGCAACAGTGGTGATGGGGTTGCCGTTTACCGTGGTCATGTATTTGATCATGCTGAGTTTGGTGCGTTCCTTCAGACTTGAGCAAACGCAGGCGGAGGCTCGCGGCATTTCACTGCATTCAGCGATGTCGGGTCGTACTGAGCATTCAACAGCGGTGGGGCATCCCGTTGCGTGGCGACGTCGCTTAAGCCGTGCCAGCACCTGGCCCAACGCCGCCAAGACCGAGAAATACATGGAAAATGTGGCGATTCCCGCAATGGAACAGGTGGCCACGGAACTGAAGAATCGCGGCATTGAGGCGACCTTGGTGTCCACGGACGTGTCCGATTCACCGATTCGTACACTTGACCTGACGGTGAACCTTGATGAGGAACAAAATTTCCGTTATCAGCTATACCCACTGGAGTACGCTGTCCCCTCGTTCACCAGAGACACCGGCGAGAATGACGAGGTGTATTACCGCATTGAGGTATTCGATAACACGGGTTCGCTGGGGTATGACGTCTATGGGTACACGGTTGAGCAGCTCATTGACAATATCCTCGACCTGTACGAACGACACCTTGAGTTCCTGCACATGCAGCGCGACCTACCGGGAAGTTCCGATATGTCTGGTGGCGCCGAGCCAATCCGCGACTGGTCCGAAACTTCATAGAACCGATCCCATAGATTTTTAGGAGTGTAATTATGACACCTGTGTTCGCCCCGACCGAGTCCGCTCTGCTTAGCCACGTCTTTAGTGGTAAGGGTTCCCCTGAGGCACCGGCATCGCTGTTTATCGACGGCCAGTGGGTTCCGGCCGAAAGTGGCGCCACCCGCACCATCACCAACCCTGCGGATCGCAGTGTGGTGGGTGTGGTGTCAGAGGCATCCGATGTGGACACGGAAAAGGCCATCCGCGCGGCTCGTATTGCGTTTGATGCTGGCGATTGGTCCGCCACTCCAGCATCCGAGCGAGGAAAAATCCTGGTCAAGGTTGCCGAGACCATCCGCGCACACAAGGACGAGTTTGCCGCCGCCGAGTCAGCCGATACCGGGAAGCGACTCGTAGAGTCGAAGTACGACATGGACGATATTGCCAACGCCTTCGACTATTTTGGTGCCCTTATCCAGCAGGATTCGGGCCGCGTGGTGGGCGTAGGTGACCCCGCTGTGCGTTCCCGCATTGATAACGAGCCGGTAGGCGTGTGTGCCCTGATTACTCCCTGGAATTACCCGTTGCTGCAGGTGTCGTGGAAAGTCGCCCCGGCGTTGGCTGCGGGTAATACGTTTGTGCTGAAGCAGGCTGAGCTGACACCGCACACGGCGATGATGCTCATGACGGTTCTCGCCGAAGCCGGGGTCCCCGCAGGGGTGGCCAACCTGATCACCGGCGCGGGTGCTAGCTGCGGCACGCCGCTATCCACCAGCCCACTGGTGGATATGGTGTCCTTCACGGGCGGGCTGGTCACCGGCAGGCTCATCGCCCGAAACGCGGCGGACACCATCAAACGCACTGCCCTAGAACTGGGTGGCAAGAACCCCAACGTCATTTTCGCCGACGCGGATTTCGATGCTGCGGTGGATAACGCCCTAAACGGCGCGTTTGTGCACTCCGGCCAGGTGTGTTCCGCAGGCGCGCGCATCGTGGTTGAGGAATCCCTGCACGATAAGTTCGTCGACGAACTAGTGCGACGCACTAAGAATATTAAGCTCGGCGGCCCCCTGGACCCGGACGCAGAGACTGGTCCGCTCATTTCTTCCGAGCACCTGGATAAGGTTGCTGCCTACGTGGACACTGCCCGCGCACAGGGTGCCACTGTTCTCACTGGTGGTCGGCGTGCCGACGCCTCGGATAACACCAGCAGCCACGGCACCGGCAACACCGATCTCAGCCAGGGCGAATTTTACCTGCCCACCGTGATTGACGGCTGCACCTCAGACATGGATTGCGTACACGATGAGGCCTTCGGCCCCACCGTCACCATTGAAACGTTCACCACCGAGGACGAGGCCGTGGCCATTGCCAATGACACGGAATATGGGCTGGCCGGGGCCGTGTGGTCCAGCAACCCGGGAACCACCGAACGTGTGGCGGCGCGGCTGCGGCACGGCACCATCTGGATCAACGACTTCCACCCCTACCTCCCCCAGGCCGAATGGGGCGGCATGAAGATGTCCGGCAACGGCCGTGAGCTGGGCCCCACCGGGCTGGCCGAATACCAGGAGCACAAGCATGTGTACCACAATATTGCACCAGGTGTAACGGGCTGGTTTGCCCAGTAAACACCATCTAAGCACAGGAAAACCCCGAGTTCCCACCCACAGGAACTCGGGGTTATGTCATGCAGACCTAAGCCGACTTAGTAGGCACCATCCAACGGCACGGACGCGCCGGTGTAGTCGCCAAAGCCATCGTCACCGTAAATCGAATCGCCGTAGGTCGGGATCGAGTAGGCGGCGTTGCGGGCAGCCTCGGTGGGCTTGACGGAGATGTTGCGGTAGCGGGCGATGCCGGTACCAGCCGGGATGAGTTTACCGATGATCACGTTCTCCTTCAGACCGATGAGCTTGTCGGAGCGCTTGTTGATCGCGGCGTCGGTAAGCACACGCGTGGTCTCCTGGAAGGACGCTGCGGATAGCCACGACTCGGTAGCCAGGGATGCCTTCGTGATACCCATGATCTCACTGCGCAGCTCGGCGGGCTGACCGCCGCCTTGGATTGCCTCAGCGTTGGCGAGCTTCGCCTCGGAGAGGTCAACCAGGGTGCCGGGCAGGAATTCGGTGGAACCGGATTCGATGACCGTGCCGCGGCGCAGCATCTGGCGGATGATGATTTCGATGTGCTTGTCGTGAATGGCTACACCCTGGGCGCGGTACACGGCCTGAACCTCGTCGATGAGGTGCTGTTCCACGCCACGGCGACCCAGGATGTCAAGAACATCATGCGGGTCAGCCGGACCGCGCAGCAGGCGGTCGCCCACGTTCACGTGGTCACCTTCCTGAATGGTGCGTTCAATAAACGCACCTGGGTTGGTTTCCATGGGAACCTTGATCATGGCCAGGCCCTGGCGCTTAGACAGCTTCTCGTAGACCACGTCATCGGAACCATCGTCCGGGCTGATGGTCATGGTGTAGAAGTTGCCCTCGTCGGACAGGTGAACCGTGCCGGAGACAGAGGCAATCGGGGCTTTGTTCTTTGGCACGCGAGCCTCAAACAACTCCTGCACACGCGGAAGACCACCGGTGATGTCACCGCCAACACCACCCTGGTGGAAGGTGCGCATGGTCAGCTGGGTACCGGGCTCACCAATGGACTGCGCGGCCACGATGCCCACGGCCTCGCCAATGTCCACCTGCTTGCCGGATGCCATGGACTTGCCGTAGCACTTGGCACACACGCCGGTCGGAGTCTGGCAGGTCAGCACGGAACGGACCTTGACACCCGGGATACCGGCATCCACCAGCGCATCGAGTTGCAGCTCACCAATGTCGGTTCCTGCCGGGAGGACGACGTTGCCGTCCGCGTCTGTTGCATCGGCGGCGAGCACACGGCCCAGCACCGAGGTCTCCACCAGGCTGTGGCGGCTGTAACCCACGGTCTCGCCACTAGCATCCTTGACGGGCACGGACACGGGAACCTTGACACCCTGGCGCGTACCGCAGTCCTCTTCGCGCACAATCACGTCCTGCGCAACGTCCACCAGACGACGGGTCAGGTAACCCGAGTCGGCGGTGCGCAGAGCGGTATCGGCCAGGCCCTTGCGGGAGCCGTGAGAGTTGTTGAAGTACTCCAACACGGTCAGGCCCTCGCGGAAGGAGGTCTTGATCGGACGGGTGATGTAGTCACCCTTGGAGTTCACAACCATGCCCTTCATGCCGGCCAGGGTCCAGATCTGGCGCATGTTACCGGCAGCACCGGACTTCACGATCATCGGAATCGGGTTGTCATCCGGGTACAGTTCCTCCACGAGCTTACCCACGTGGTCGGTGGCGCTCTTCCAGAGTTCCACCAGGCGGTCGTAGCGCTCGCGCGAGGTCAGGGCACCCTTGACCCAGTACTTGTTCTCAATGTCGCGGGCGTCGGCCTCGTAGCGGTCAAGGATCTTCTCCTTGTCCGGGAGCACCAGCACGTCGGACATGGAGATGGTCACACCGGAGCGGGTTGCCCAGTAGAAACCAGCGTCCTTCATCTTGTCCATGGTCTGGGCCACAGTGATCATCGGGTAGCGTGCGGAAAGATCCGTAATCACATCACCCAGCATGATCTTGTCGGAGCCGCCGCCCTTACGGACCATCACGCCCTCAAGGTACGGGTAGTTCCACGGCAGCAGCTCGTTGAACATGATGCGACCAAGGGTGGTGTCAGCCAACCAGGTGTCGCCCTTGTGCCAGCCGTCGGGGAAGTGCTCAGCCTCAATGTCCGCCGGGGGACGCAGGTGAGAAATCCGCACCTTGATTGGCGCCTGGAGGCCCAGCACACCACGGTCGAAAGCCATGATGGCCTCGGCAACAGACAGGTACACGCCCTGTGCAGGCTGCTCATTGGTGGCGGGTTTGTAGGCGCCCTGTCCACCGAACTCCTCCGGCCCCTTCTCCAGGGTGAGGAAGTACAGACCGGTCACCATGTCCAGACGTGGCATGGCCAGAGGCTTACCGGACGCCGGGGACAGGATGTTGTTGGAGGCCAGCATCAGGATACGCGCCTCAGCCTGTGCTTCCGCTGACAGCGGAAGGTGCACGGCCATCTGGTCACCGTCGAAGTCGGCGTTGAACGCCTCACAGGCCAGCGGGTGCAGCTGGATAGCTTTACCCTCAACCAGCACCGGCTCGAACGCCTGAATACCCAGGCGGTGCAGCGTCGGCGCACGGTTCAGCATCACCGGGTGCTCCGCAATGGCTTCTTCCAGCACGTCCCACACCTCGGGGCGCTGGCGTTCCACCATGCGCTTGGCCGACTTGATGTTCTGTGCGTACTGGTTTTCCACCAGGCGCTTCATCACGAACGGCTTGAACAGTTCCAGCGCCATCAGCTTCGGCAAACCGCATTCGTGCAGGCGCAGCTGCGGACCGACGATAATCACGGAACGACCAGAGTAGTCCACGCGCTTACCCAACAAGTTCTGGCGGAAACGACCCTGTTTGCCCTTCAACAGGTCAGACAGGGACTTCAGTGGGCGGTTGCCCGGGCCAGTGACGGGACGGCCACGACGACCGTTGTCGAACAGTGCGTCCACGGATTCCTGCAGCATGCGCTTCTCGTTGTTCACGATGATCTCGGGAGCACCGAGGTCGATCATGCGCTTGAGGCGGTTGTTGCGGTTGATCACGCGACGGTACAGGTCGTTCAGGTCGGAGGTGGCAAAACGGCCACCGTCAAGCTGAACCATGGGGCGCAGCTCAGGCGGGATCACCGGAATGCAGTCCAGAACCATGCCTGCCGGATCATTGCCGGAGCGCTGGAAAGCCGCAACGACCTTCAGGCGCTTGAGGGCACGCATCTTCTTCTGGCCTTTGCCTTCGTTGATGATGGTGCGCAGCTCCTCGGCCTCGGCGTCAAGGTCGAAGTTGCGGATCAGGGTCTGGATGGCCTCGGCACCCATGCCGCCGGTGAAGTAGTCTTCGTAGCGGTCCACCAGCTCGGAGTAGATGGTCTCATCGACAATCATCTGCTTCGGGGCAAGCTTGACAAAGGTGTTCCAGATTTCATCCAAGCGATCGATTTCGCGCTGGGCGCGCTCGCGGATGTGCTGCATCTCCTTGTCAGCTGCGTTTTGCACCTTGCGGCGAGCGTCGGCCTTCGCACCAGCTGCTTCCAGCTCGGCGAGGTCTTCTTCCAGCTTCTGGGCACGCTCGGCAAGCTCAGATTCGGAGTCAGCCTCCACGTCCTTCTTCTCCAGCAGCATTTCAGCTTCCAGAGTGGTCAGGTCGTTGTGGCGGGCTTCCTCATCGACGCTGGTGATGATGTTCGCAGCGAAGTAGATGATGCGTTCCAGGTCCTTCGGCGCCAGGTCCAGCAGGTAGCCCAGGCGGGAGGGCACACCCTTGAAGTACCAGATGTGGGTCACGGGTGCAGCGAGTTCAATGTGGCCCATGCGCTCACGGCGCACCTTGGACTTGGTGACTTCCACACCACAGCGCTCACAAATGATGCCCTTGTAACGGACGCGCTTGTATTTGCCACAAGCACATTCCCAGTCGCGGGTGGGGCCGAAAATACGCTCGCAGAAGAGGCCGTCCTTTTCGGGCTTCAGGGTTCGGTAGTTGATGGTCTCCGGCTTTTTAACCTCGCCCTTGGACCAGCGACGAATGTCGTCGGCGGTGGCGAGTCCGATGCGGAGCTCGTCGAAGAAGTTGACGTCTAGCACGTAACTCTCTTTCCTAAAAATAAGTTCTAGCGGCAATCATTCGCCTGCTTATCGACGCCCCCGGGGCACCTGGCCCATGGCTTCTCACCGTGGATCGGCACCCCGGTTGTGCGTGCTTGTCAGCAGACCGAGGAAAGTAGTGCGGTTTAGGCGCTATCAGCGTCGGAACGCTCGTCGCGGGACAGGTTGATGCCCAGCGACGCGCCTGCCTGGTCAAATTCGTCATCGTCGGAGGTGCCCAGCTCCATCGGGGTACCGTCCGCTGAGAGGACCTCAACGTTCAAGCACAGGGACTGGAGCTCCTTCAACAACACCTTGAATGACTCGGGAATGCCCGGGTCAGGGATGTTTTCACCCTTGACGATTGCTTCGTAGACCTTGACGCGACCAACCACATCGTCTGACTTGATGGTCAACAATTCTTGCAGAGTGTAGGCAGCGCCATACGCCTGCATTGCCCACACTTCCATTTCACCGAAGCGCTGGCCACCGAACTGGGCCTTACCGCCGAGCGGCTGCTGGGTGATCATGGAGTATGGACCAGTGGAACGAGCGTGAATCTTCTCATCCACCAGGTGGTGCAACTTCAGGATGTACATGTAGCCCACAGAAACGGGGTACGGGAACGGTTCGCCGGAACGGCCGTCGATAAGCTGCGCCTTACCGTTTTCGTCCACCAAGATGTCGCCGTCGCGGTTGGGGCGCGAGTTGGCGAGCAGTCCGGCGAGCTCCTCGTTGGAGGCACCGTCGAACACAGGGGTTGCGGTGAGCGAACCGGCGGGAACGTCGTAGAGTTCCTCCGGCAGCATCTCCATCAGATCCTTGTTGTCCGGGTTGTTGGTATCGATACTCCACCCGGCGGCGGCGAGCCAGCCGAGGTGGACTTCCAGCACCTGGCCGATGTTCATACGACGCGGCACACCGTGGGTGTTCAAAATAATGTCCACCGGAGTGCCGTCCGGCAGGAACGGCATGTCTTCCTGCGGCAGGATCTTACCCACAACGCCCTTGTTGCCGTGGCGGCCGGCCAGCTTATCGCCGTCCTGGATCTTGCGCTTCTGGGCGACGTACACACGAATCATTTCGTTGACGCCGGGGGCCAGGTCGTCGTCATCCTCCCGGGAGAATCGACGAACGCCAATGACCTTGCCGGTTTCACCGTGCGGCACCTTCATGGAGGTGTCGCGAACCTCGCGGGCCTTCTCGCCGAAGATGGCGCGCAGCAGGCGCTCCTCCGGGGTCAGCTCGGTCTCGCCCTTCGGGGTGACCTTACCCACCAGGATGTCGCCGTCGCGGACGTCGGCACCGATGCGGACAATACCGCGGTCATCCAGGTCCTTCAGCACGTCCTCGGACACGTTAGGGATTTCACGGGTGATTTCCTCGGCACCGAGCTTGGTGTCGCGGGCGTCAATTTCGTGTTCCTCAATGTGGATCGAGGTGAGAATGTCCTCCTCCACAAGGCGCTGATTCAGAATGATCGCGTCCTCGTAGTTGTGGCCTTCCCATGGCATGAACGCCACCAGCAGGTTGCGGCCGAGTGCCATTTCACCGTTGTCGGTGCCGGGGCCGTCAGCAATAACCTGACCAGCTTCAACGCGGTCGCCAATGTCCACCAGTGGCTTCTGGTTGTAGCACGTACCCTGGTTGGTGCGCTGGAATTTGCGCAGGATGTAGGTGTCGCGGATGCCGTCGTCACCCATCACGGTGATGAAGTCCGCAGAGAGGTTCTCCACCACGCCGGATTTCTTGGAAATAACCAAGTCGCCTGCGTCGTAGGCGGCGCGCAGCTCCATGCCGGTACCCACGTAGGGGGCTTCCGAGCGGACCAGCGGCACAGCTTGACGCTGCATGTTCGCACCCATGAGGGCACGGTTAGCGTCGTCGTGCTCCAGGAAGGGAATCATGGCGGTAGCCACGGACACCATCTGACGTGGGGAAATATCCATGTAGTCGATGTCGGTGGCGTTGACCACCTCAATGTCCCCGCCTTTCATGCGGACCACAACACGCTCTTCGGTGATGTTGCCGTCCTTATCAAAAGGCGTGTTCGCCTGGGCGACCACGTGGCGGTCTTCCTCATCTGCGGTGAGGTAGTCAATCTGATCCGTCAGCTTGCCGTCCACAACCTTGCGGTAGGGGGTTTCAATGAAGCCGAACGGGTTGACCTGCGCGTAGGAGGACAGTGAACCAATGAGACCAATGTTGGGGCCTTCAGGGGTTTCAATCGGACACATGCGGCCGTAGTGCGAGGGGTGCACGTCGCGAACTTCAATGCCTGCACGCTCACGGGACAGACCACCCGGGCCAAGAGCAGACAAACGGCGCTTGTGGGTCAGACCAGACAGGGAGTTGTTCTGGTCCATGAACTGCGACAGCTGCGAGGTACCGAAAAACTCGCGGATCGCCGCAGACACGGGGCGCACGTTAATCAGCGAGGTGGGAGTGATGGACTCCGCATCCTGCGTGGTCATACGCTCACGCACCACACGCTCCATGCGGGAAAGGCCCACACGGACCTGGTTCTGGATCAGCTCGCCCACGGTGCGGAGACGACGGTTACCAAAGTGGTCGATATCGTCCACCTCAACCGGAATGACCGCGCCGGTTGGGGAGGTCATGGTAGTTTCACCTGCGTGCAGGCGCACCAGGTACTCCAGGGTGGTGGCAATATCTTCCTCGGTCAGCACCATGGTGCCATCATGGTCGCCACCAAGACCCAGTTTGCGGTTGACCTTGTAGCGGCCAACCTTGGCAAGGTCGTAGCGCTTCGCCCGGAAGAAGCTGCTATCCAGCAGGGACTGTGCAAGGTCGCGCGTCGGCTGCTCGCCAGGGCGCTGCTTGCGGTAAATTTCCAGCAAGGCTTCGTCGGTGTTGGATACACCGTCGGATTCCAGCGTGGTCATCATGATCTCAGAGAAACCGAAACGCTCCACGATTTGCTCGTGGGTCCACCCCAGGGCCTTCAACAGGACGGTGACGGGCTGACGGCGCTTGCGGTCAATGCGCACACCAACGGTGTCGCGCTTATCCACGTCGAACTCTAGCCATGCGCCGCGGGAAGGGATCACCTTCACCGAGTGCAGAGCACGCTCTGTGGACTTGTCGATCGTCTGATCAAAATACACACCGGGGGAACGAACCAGCTGGGAGACAACAACACGTTCCGTGCCATTGACAATGAACGTTCCCTTGTCCGTCATCATCGGGAAGTCGCCGATGAATACGGTCTGCGATTTAATTTCACCAGTATCGTTGTTCACGAACTCCGCTGTCACATACAGCGGAGCCGAGTAGTTAATGTCTTTTTCTTTGCACTCATCAATGGAGTACTTCACCTCTTCGAAGCGGGGCTCCGACAGAGATAGGGACATGTTTCCTGAGTAGTCCTGAATTGGGGACAATTCTTCAAGAATGTCCTCAAGACCACTTGTTACACGGGTACCCTCGGAGACCTTTTCTTGCATGCGGGCACGCCACTCAGGCGTACCAATGAGCCATGCAAAAGACTCAAGCTGCAAGTCGAGGAGACCTGGAACCTCAATGGGTTCCGTGATCTTCGCAAAAGAGTATCGCTCCGGAGCACCGGGGATTTCGGCCATTGACTTGGTCTGGCGGGAGACTGCCAAGATGCGTCCTTCCAGCACCTCACGCGGTCGGCAACCTAAGGTGGGTGGGCTACCGGGCCGCTAGAATTTGAGAATACGGTCTGCTGTGGAAACGCCGCCCAGATAGCACTGAATGACCTTGTCAAATCGAGTTTTTTCAACCCGAGGCAACAAGGTCTCACATGCGATATGGAGGGAGGTTCCAGCGCAACGAAATAGCTTATACCAACAGCGCAAAAAAGTAAAGGGATACTTTACATTATGACCGTGCGCCGCGCCGACTCCCGCGCCCACGCTGACTTCCACGCTCGCGTCGGCTTTCACGCTCACTCCTCCCACGCCCAAGGCTGAAAGCGCCAAAGACGCCAATCAATCCAACAAACGCGAGCGCGCCGCCTGCTCCCAATAGAACCGTGCTGGTGGTGTGCACCCAGTTCCCATTAGATACCGACGATGCCTGCGACATCAATGTCGAAGCACTGTCCGGCGTCACCTTACCATGGAAAAGAATGACCTGCTCACGTTTTTCCCCTTCCCGAGTGCCATAGAAATCATCAATATGCTCCTCCGCATCAATAATCAGGCCGGTGGCGCGGTCCACATACCAGTCCCGTACGGCGGAGTGGAATAAATATCCAGAGGTCATCGCACCATCGGGTTCAGCGAAGTTGGTGGTGTTCGCGGCGTCGGCAAACAGTGTGGCCACGTTGACGGGTTGAATATCCTGGCGGAAGTGCAGGATGGTGCGTCCTTCGCGCCGCTCCTCTCCCACGAAATGTGCGGGCCGGGACTGCCGGAGGGTGTCGTCAAAAACTTGGTAAGGGCCTTGACCTGCGTCCATGGGGAATTTCGTCCAGACACCATCAACGGCCACGGTTTGCGTGGGCCCCACAATCTGATCCGTCAACGTTGCATCCCCGACCGCTTCCCCCGTGATGCGGTCCATCCGGTAGCTCCAGATTTTCGCGTTCACCAAACGATTCAGATCGCTTTCCTTAATGTCTTTGCTCAGCGTCATGCCAATCCGGAGTGTCACCTCGGTGGCGTCCACGGGGTCCATCAACTCCGTATTCACCTGCTTGAGCAGCGCCCCCTTATATTCGCTTTCCCCGCTGCCCACCGTGCCATTGTTGTCGCGCAGCACCATTGTGGTCTGTCCCAGCGACAGTGGTAGCCTGCTGTCGGCATGAACGTAGCGCGGAAGTAGCACACCAACGACCAGTAGTGCAGCGCTCAGACCCAACAGCATCACACAAAAGACCCGCGACTTAGGAAGCATAGTTTCCGATGTTACAGTGATGTTACAGTCGGGCGCTTATCGACGTCGCCCCTATCACCGTTTCCCCTCCCCCACCAGGTTTGCATATCCACAACAGACAAAACCCCCGACCGCCACGCGAACGCAGCAATCGGGGGAATCTTTCCTGAAAGAAAGATATTACTTGAGGGAGACCTTAGCGCCAGCTTCTTCCAGCTTGGTCTTAGCAGCCTCAGCGTCGTCCTTGGACACGCCTTCGAGCAGAGCCTTCGGAGCGCTCTCAACGAGTTCCTTGGCTTCCTTCAGGCCCAGGCCGGACACGATTTCGCGGACAACCTTGATCACGCCGATCTTCTTAGCGCCAGCGTCTTCGAGAACAACGTCAAACTCGTCCTTCTCTTCAGCAGCGGCAGCAGCGTCGCCACCAGCAGCACCAGGAGCAGCAACAGCAACCGGAGCAGCAGCGGTAACGTCGAAGGTCTCTTCGAACAGCTTGCGGAATTCGGAAGCCTCGATGAGGGTCATTTCCTTGAAAGCTTCAATGAGCTCTTCGGGGGTAAGTTTAGCCATGGTGGCAATCCTTTCAAGTTTATGGGGTAAAGCAATGTGTATGCGTGGCGCGTCATGCGCGCCGAGAACGACTTATGCGTTCTGCAGTTTTTCCTCGTACGCAGCGAAAAGACGTGCAAGCTGAGAAGCGTGAGCGTCAAACAGGGCTGCGGTACTTGCCAAGCCGCCGTTCATGGCACCAGCAATCTTCGCGAACGTGGTCTCGCGGTTGTCCATCTCAGCGATGGCTTCAACCTGAGCCGCGCTCAAGGCATTGCCGTCCATGTAGCCACCCTTGACCACGAATGCCTTGTTGTCCTTACCGAATTCCTTCAGCGCCTTAGCAGCATCAACGGCTTCGCCTTTGATGAATGCCACAGCGGTGGGACCGGAGAGGAGATCATCAAGACCTTCAACGCCAGCTTCACGAGCAGCCAGCTTGATCATGGTGTTCTTGGCGACGGAGTACTGGACATCAGCGCCAAGCTTACGACGCAGCTCAGTGGTCTGAGCAACAGTCAAGCCACGGTACTCGGTCAGCACAATAGCGTTGGTTTCCTCAAAACGCTTTTTCAGCTCGGCCACTGCAGCAGTGTTCTTAGCATTTGCCATTACTTCGCCTCCTTCCTCATTAACGTATGGTGTTCGATCCGCCGGGGTTTTTCGCTATAACAGCAAAAAGCCCCGTGCAAGAGCACGAGGCGCATCCATACGTTGATGAAATGGCTCCAAGTGTCTCCTGCGTAGGTTGGTCCAACTTCAGTCAGACTCCTTCGACCCCATTAAACGGGGTAACCGACGGTCTTCGGTGAAACTTGAGCTGTGCGAAAACGCACATCAAACTTCGATCGGCAACACTAGTCCACGCTGTTGGAACTAGTCAAATCAGTAGGGCCTAGGCCTTGTCGCGGAACTGCGCCAGGCCAAGGTCCACAAGGTATTGGCTCACAGCATCCTCGTTGCCGAGCATCCGGTAGGTCACCAGCGTGTTGCTGTTGACAAAGTCAAAAAAGACAGTGGATTCACCGACACGTTCCTGAGGCCCCGTGAACCCCAGTTTCAGCGTGTGACCTGGGGCGGATTCAATACTCTTCCATTCTTCAAAGTCACCATATCGGCGGACATCCGCAATGACAGTCCGGTCTGTCACAACACCTAGGTAGTTGGCGTACTCTGAGTTGCCGTCGGTGTTGAGCTGGCAGAGTTTCTCTGGGGTTACGTCGTCAAGGGAGAAGACGTCTTCTTCGCAGCTTTCTCCGATAACCAGGTTGGCAATATTAGCGGGGAGGACTGCCCGCACATCATCGGCAATAACGGTAGGCGGGGTGTCACCACGGGTTGGGGCGGTGGTTCGGCTGGGCATGGGCGTGGATGGCACCCGCATGTGCGGTGAGGTTGGCAGCACGCGGGACGAGGGGTAGGTGCGCTCGGTTGATGCGGTTGTGCCAGCGTCCACTAAGGCAGAAAGAATCCTGAGCATGGCTAAAAGTCCGAGCACCACAACCAGAAGCACCACAACCACAATGGCACCGGCGTTTGATTTCTTGCGCGGCATTGGCTGCCCAGCCATGTGCCCGGCACCCGGTTGGTTTGGATAGCCTGCGCCGTAATCATTCTGTGGGTACTGGTAGTACTGCGGCCCACCAGGTTGAGCTGGCGGCTGTTGAGGCTGCTGTCCCTGCTGAGGCGCGTATCCGCTGGGCGCTCCCATGGGCTGCTGCGGCGGTTGAGTCGGCTGTGGAGGTACCTGTGGCCCTGTCGGCGGGGTTTGTTGGTTCAGGTAAGGGTTCGGCTGTGGCTGATTCTGGGGTACAGGGCTCTGGGGCGGCTGGCTCTGCGGGACCTGCCCCTGTGGTGGCTGCTGGTTCTGTTGGTTCTGCAGGTATGGGTTGTAATAAGGCTGAGAGCCGTCCATGTTTTGGCCGTACTCGTAGTTGTTTCCTTGCGTGTTGTCACCGCCCTGCGGATTATTGTCACCGCCCTGGGGATTATTGTCACCGCCCTGGGGGTTGGTGCCACCCTGTTGGTTATCCATATGTTCAGCCCTTCACACCGATACTTTGGTTTTGTAACAGATAAATCTATCACCATTTTCAGCCCGGCAGGAGGGGTGCTGCGCTGCACAGACGTCACCGTGTTGATATGTCACGCACCCTGGGCAGCAGTACCACTACAGCAACAATGATGAGAAATCCCGTCAGGCTGGCAAGGGTCGGCATGCCCCAGTTGTGGACGATGGGCCCGGCCACCGCTCCACCCGCAGCACCAACGATGTTCATGGTGAAGTCGCTGCGACCCTGAATGTGGGTGCGGCGGGTTTCAGGCGCGGCGTCGATAAGCAGGGCGGAACAGGACACTAGCGCCGCTGACCAGCCCAAGCCCAGCAGCACCAGTGCGGCTACCACGGCCGCATCCTGCTGCCCATACGCAATCAGCAAGCCCAATGACGCGAGCTGCACTACAAAGCCCAACGCAAGCGTCCATCGACGCCCAACGCGGTCCGCCAACAGGCCGAATAAGGGCGAACAGGCGTACATGCCCGCCACATGCGCGCTGATAGTGATTCCGATCAGCCGCAGCGACGCACCATGCCCGTGCAGATGCACCGGTGTCATCGCCATCACTGCGACCATCACCGCATGCGCCACCGCCAACGACGCAATAACAACAATAACCATGGGGTATGCGCGTATCGACGTCGCGTCGGTCGCAGTCTCCTCATCTGGCGCTGCGGGTGCCACTGGATCGGGGTGCAGCGCCACGGACAACACCAGCACCGCTACCGCCTGCGCTCCAATACAGATCAGGTAGGCACCCGAGAAACTACTAAAACCCAACAATTCACTGAGTCGCTGACCTGGCTCCATCAGGTTCGGACCCGCCACCGCCCCAATCGTCGTGGACCACACCACCAGGGACAGATCGCGGCCACGGGTGGCAGTAGCTGCGACATCGCCCGCAACGAAGCGGCTTTGCAGATTCACGGCGGACGAGGCGCCAATGAGAAGAAAACTAGCCAGGAGCAGCCATAATAGTCGCCATTCGGCGGCGAACATAGCCCCGGTTGCGCCAAGCGCGCCGAGAACCATCCCAGAGGTCAACGACAATCGACGCCCACTAGCAGCCGCAACCCTGGCTAGGACGACAGAAAACAACGCCGCCCCGACAGTTGTCACTGTCGAGGCAGCACCACCCCACTCTGTGCCGCCGATATCCGCAGCCAGCAGTGACCCTAAGGAAAACGCCACACCAGCCGAAATGCCACCCATTACCTGGGCAATCATGAGGGCGGTGAGGACGCGGCGTCGATAAGCGGGGGTTATCATATATGACTATTCAGCGAGATGGAACTTCTTGAGAAATGCTTCGGCCTCGTTTTTGCCGCCCTCGATAAAGTAAACAATGGTGGCACCATCGCTGGCGAAGTCCGTGATATAAACAAAGTTAGTACCCGGGGAGCTTAAGGAACTCACCAGTATGTCATGCCCCTGCGTGGGCTTCAGACTGATGTCCTGTTTCTTCATCATCAGCGGCTTCCTGGCACTCTCCGCCAATTTCTTATCGGTGGTGAATAGCACAGTGCCATGACCATACTCAGATTCCGCGTCCGCCATATTCACCCAAGTACACGAAGTCGACTGTGCACTCGGTAAACCAAACACAAACCCAAATGCTGCGGCAGCATGGCAGGAAACCACATTATCGCGAATCTCTTGAGGAACATGGCTGGCAATCTCAGGGGGAAGATTCTTATGAAGGGAATCCGGTAACGATTCTTCGGGTGTGGTCGGCACTGCGGATGGAGCCAGTTGAGGCACACTGACCGTTGGGGTGGTGATCGTCTGGGAGGAGTCCAACGCGGTGGTGTCACTTTTCTTAGCGCCAAACACTGTTGTCCACACCAGCACCATAATGGCGATCAGCGCCACAACCCCCAGCGCAATAAGGACCTGCACCAGCGGCGATAGCTTAATCTTCGGGTTGGTGTGCGTACCCAGGGGTGACTGACTAACCATCATCGAATCGATATGGCGACCAATCGCCTCTGGACCTCGCTGCGGCGGGTTTGGCAATGAGTCAGATCCATGAATGGATTCCGGTGCCGGATCATACGACGACAGTTGATCCCTAGGGCCCATTCCGTTTCCCCTGCTGTTGGGTGAATTATCCACGTGCGTAGCCTTTTCTCGTCATCTCTATTTCCCCTACCACCAGCGCTTATTGGCCACTATCCCGGCAAGGCGCTGATTTCCTTCCTCATCAGAAACATCCGGGTTTTCGTGGAGGAAACGTTGAACGTCAATCCATTCGTTATACATATCAGCAATGGAATTTTCAGGATCCGCATGAGCAGGACGAGCAGCATTCTGCGACACAATCCAATTAAACGCGTGGAAAATGCGACGAAGTCCCCTGTCCCCCAACCCGTAGACCGTCACATCCGCGTTATACACACGAACCAGCAGGGTCACTTCTGGCGCCCGAACAGCATCCACCCGAGTCACACTATCCACTGCAATTTCCTGCAGCTGACCAGGACCAACGCCGATGAGTATCCTGTAATTAGTTACCGCCAGTGCTGAGTGAAACCCCGGGGAGGTTGTATCAGCGAACTCCAACACAAACTCATTCGGACGCAACACATCGTGCACATCTTTTGCTACCATCATCACAAGTTCTGACGCCCCCGCCCGTTCGACAGCCATTTGCACTGACATATCGCTGAAAGTTTGCTCCATGAGGCTCTAATCTATCACCATATTCTGGGTATCTCAGCACATTTTGTTATGAAATATAGATAACTTTTCATCACGGCACCATGCACTGTGTATGGTTGTTTTCATGACCGTAACAGTCACCCCCATTAGCTTCAAACCCAACCAAAAATCCCCTTTTAAATGGTCAGGGCGTCCCCTCGACCCGGCCATGGTACGCGCCAACTCATTCGGTTTACCTTATCGTGAGCCACAGCCAGTGGACGCCCCCGGTGAACTGCTACCCAAAAAAATGCAAACCCAAATTCAGCAAGTCTTACAAGCTCAATGGGGTTTCAATGACTCAGACGACGTGCGCCAAACATGCGAAATACTCCTGGGCAACGGCATGCACTACCGCGCCTTTGATGCCATGCTGACCCCCTCAAATACGCTGGCCCAAATGTATAGAGAATCAGCATCGCCCCTGGATTTTCGCACCCAGACTGACCTTTTCACCAGCTTCCTTCGCGGCCTGTACTACTACAACAACTTTGACCCAGACCACGAGGCACAGCATTTCCACCATTGGGTCAACATGCTTGTTAACCAAGAGTTCCAGAACGTGTGCCCTGACCGGATGCCCCACACCACCCGCGCCTGGGATGTGGTTCGGGTAGAACTCACCGCAGGTCGCGCTGTTGGTTGCGGATTGCTGTCCCCCGAAGAGGGCCAGGATTACTCCCATCGTGCCGTCCAGGAGCTGCAGAAAAGCTTCGCCAACTGGTACCAGGTGGCGTTGAGTTTCTGGTGGGGCCGAGCCATGTGGATGGCCGACGAACCACTGGATATTGGCCTGCTGACCGTGTACGACGACCTGTTCAGCACCGCCCTAACCCACCCCGACTCCCCATGGGTGAAAGTGCCGCTGCAGCCCTAGCAGCTGTAGCCCCGGCGCGCGAAAAACTACTCCCCAGGATGACGCATCATATGCGCACCTGGGGAGTAGTTATGTGTAGTGGTTATGCGTTACCGTTGCCGCATTACCGCTTCCGTCGAGCTACAACAACGCAGCCGACACCTGCGACAATGAGCAGCCCAGCACCCATGACGATGACCGGCCATTGCTTAGACAGTCCCGTTTTCGCAAGAGCACGATGCGGTTTTTCAGGAGCCTGGCCACCGGTTGCTGTGGTTTCCCAGGTGGCATGACCACCGTCGTGCCCACAGCCGGAGTGACCGGTGTAGTGCTAGGCACCGGAACAGGCTTTGTCACGGTACCGCGTGGACGCCTCGGGGTCTCCGGCGGGGTTTCGCGGGGCGTCGTGGGCGGCACAGACGTTGTGGGCGGCGGAATGAGGCGCTTATAGGTGTTGGTTGCCTCAACCGTGATCACCTTCTTACTGATGGTCACGCTCACCGGCTGCGGTGTGATCGCCTCATAGCCGTGTTCCTTCGCGCTCGCAGCATCCTCCGCAATCGTGCAGGACGTTCCAACGGGCAGCTGCGGCGAGGACACAGCTTTTCCATCAGCACGGACGGTAAGTGTGCCAGATGGGTGGGCCGCACCGTCGTAAGCGGGTTCGCACGTGTAGGTGAAGTCGAAGGTTTTATCCTCTGGAATGTTGATGGACTCTCCCGTGGCGGGTTCAACCTTCTTGACAATCTCGAAGGAACCATTGTGGGTGGTGTACTCGTTGACGGCCGTGACCTGCACCGTTGCTGCATTAGCAACATCAATGGTCACGCTGCGGCCCACAACCGGAGTTGCACCATTCACGCTCAGTGAGGTGGTGTAATCCGCATTGTCGACAGGGGCGTCGGATTCAGTAATGGTGCACGTACCCGTAGGAATATCCGTGACCTCTGTAACAGTCCCCGGCACCACCTTGACAGTATGCTCCTTCTCCCCCAGCCCTGTGCAGGTGTAGGTGAAGTCAAAGCTCTTACCCGCTAGTGCGGCGGCGTTACCCGTCACGCTCTTAGCCAGGGTAAATCCGCCCTTGTGGCGCTTGTAGTTATTCGTCAGCGTCACAGCAGAGACCGAATCCTTCGCTCCGATGGTGAACGTGGGGTGGTCGAAGTTCCCGGCCACGCTGTAGCCATCACGCTGGGCTGACTTCTCGTCCTCGCTCAGCTGGCATTGCGTTCCTGTGGGCACTTTAGGCCCAGCTACCGCCGTGCCGTCGCCAGGAACCTGCAGGTCCCCGTTCTGCTCACCACACACGTAATGGACAGTAAACGTTGTGGCGCGTGCGGCGTCGACATCATCACCCGTGAGCTTTTTCGCCACAGTGAAGCTGCCGAGATCACGGCTGTAGGTGTTGGTCACTATAACGGCGACAACAGAGTCTTTCTCACTAACAGTGAAGGTTGACTTATCAATCCGCATGGTGTGTGTGTACCCCTCGCGTTTGGCACTGTCTTCCTTCTCCGAAAGGTGACATTCCGTCCCGGTGGGAACCTGCGGACCGGTAACAGTAGCACCAGCCGCGACTGTCAGCGTTCCTGTGAGGTCGCCACACACGTAATCAATGTCAAAACGCTTGTCACCGATGGTATCCGCGCCATCACCTTCAACTATTTTCTGCACACTAAAGGTGCCATGATCGCGACTGTAGGTGTTGGTCACCTCCACGCGTGACGACGGCCGTGCAATCTCCACCTTTTCGCCCAGCTGAACATTCACCGAATACCCGGCGCGCTTGGCAGCTTTGTTGTCCTCGCTGGTGATCTCACACGTGGTGCCCACGGGGAAACGCCCAACCTTTGTGTCTTTACCTGCGGTCACAGTGACGGTTCCTGTTGCAGCTACCTCATCGTCACTGTCGATGGCTTGGCCCGCTGCCGAACATGTGTAGTTGACAGGGAAGGTCTCATTGCCGGTAGAACCACCAGCCACAACGGTTTTAGATACGATGAATTCTCCACGAGGCACCGTGAAGGTGTTGGTAGCGGTGATAGTGAGCTGCGCGGGTTCGTCAGCGGCACTGGCGGTGACCAGCGCGGCTTTGTCATAGCTGTTGAAATCAATCTCAACGCTGTCGGCACCGCCGTTATCGGTTTCTGTGGCAAAGCAGCGTGCACCCACGGGTAGTTTCGCGGGACCACCATCGTCGCCGGGGACCGGAACCGCCGCTTCTCCAGTGACAGTCACGTTTTTCTTCAGCACGGTCAACGGTTCTACACCGCCCTGCCTGGGCAGTTGGCACGTAACGTCAAAGGTGAAGTGTTTCTGCTGCGCCGTGGCCACCGCAGCGGGTTCACCCACAATTTTCTTGGCAATGGTGACCACACCAGCAGAGTAGCGGTTAGTGAGAACGGCGGTCATCTGCGCGCCCGTTCCACGTTGCGCATCCAAACCAATCTCTACGGTTGTGCTGGGTAGGTCACCTGTATTGGTGGGATCAGCCCCGCCTGCTTTTGTTTCAGTAACGGTGCAGCTGGCCCCCACAGGGATACCGGTAATAGGTGCACTGTTCAGCTGGGTTTTCCCGCGTTCTGCCGTGAGTTTCACGGTTTCTTCTTTTACGGTCTTGCCGTCCGCTGTACAGCGCACCTGGAATTCCAAGGTATTCCCATGCGCGAAGTTCGCACCAGGACCTTCCAGCATTTTGGTGACCACGAGGCTGCCGTCGGCAATGAAACCAGCATCAACGGTGGTGTTGTTGGTGTCTTTGGCCAGCACCACCGGATCGGCTGCCCCCGTTGCGGGATCCGCATTCGAGTCGGTCGCCGGATCCTGGGCGTTGGTTCCCTTAGTCGTGAACGTCAGGGCGCGTGGGGTGTCTTTGTTGAACGTCGCCACATACCCATCAGCATTAGAGGAACGCAGATGCGGGAAGGAATAAAGCCCCTGCGCATTTGTGCGTGTACTGACGGAGACCTTGTTGCCGAGGTCGTCGACACCCTCCAGCTGGACGGGAACATCAGCGGCCGCAGGTTCACCCGCGTCTTGCACACCGTTGCGGTTAATATCCCACCACGTGTAGTCGCCGACCGAGGATTCAATAGCGTGTTCAGCACGGGCAATAGGCCCAACAACAAACTGGAACCCATCGGCACGGGCAAGCACACGGTTGACGTAGGTATCGCCGCCCGCATTATCCACGCCCACCATCGTCAGCTCAACCTCAATCACCTCACCGGTGTTGTAGGTGCCAGGGCGCTGCACGCGCAAGGCCGTCACCTCACTCGGCGAAGCAGGGCAGGTACCACTACCACTAACAGCCGTGCCACCTTCAGCCTTATCGCACCATGTGGTGGTGCCGTCCGCCTGGTTGGAGGCATCACGTGGATCCAGCTGAACCGCCGCAGCGTTGGTGTACAGGATACGAACCTCTTGGCCCGGCTTATTCCCGTTTTTCACCTCAGCAGAATCAAACGTGAACGTGCCGTTGAAGCTGGTGCCTGCGACGTTGTTCTGTGGCAGGACGTCGATAATATCCGGGTTGCTCACCAGGCTTGCCTGCGCTGGTGGCAGAGTGTTGTGCAACTGGATGCGCCACTTATTGCGTTCGTTGGTGGCCTGACCAGGGCGATTGACCTGCACCACCGGGGTGAGGGCTTCTTTTTGCAGTTTGATGCCCGCGATGTTGCTGATCTGCACCTGTGCGTCATTGGTACGTACAGCCGCTGGGGAGGCATCATCCTCAGCCCAGACCTGCACCACATTGTTGTACACACCTGAGGTCGCGCCGGGCGAAACCTCGGCAGTGAGGATAATAGGATCAATGGCCGTGTTGACCTCGTGCTTCGGATATACCCACCGAATGTAGGTTTCGTTGGGTCCACAGGCTGGGCGTTTCTTGTCGTCTGGGGTGGACCCCACCGACACCACGTCAGGCTCCCGCGACGCTTTCACATACATCTGCGACGAGGGAAGACAATCCTCCACCCACACGTCCTTCAGGATGTTGCGTGTCGACGCCCCGGAGGTCAACGACGGCACAATACGGTACTGCACGTTGTCCGCAGGGATGGGCGGCTGCGCGCCCGCATCACCACCACTGACCTGCGGCGGCGTGTCCGAAAACTCGCCTGTTTCGCCTTTGCGAACCTGCTTATCCACGCGGGCCTGCGCCAGCGCAAGAATCAGGCGGTCACCAGGGGCGCCCGTGTGTGAATCAGGGTTATAGTCCGAGATTCCCCACGAACCGGAATCAGCTAGCACACCCTGCATATCGGTGTTCTTCTTCAGCACGTACTTGATCGACGCCCAGTTCGGCAGAATATCCCCAGTGTCGCGGCCGGAATCAACAACACGGTGGTTGATGGACAGCGCCATACGCACGCCACCGCCCACAGCAGGGCTGTTATCCACAGGCGGGGGCAGCACGGCATGAATGCGCACACGTGACACCGCGCTGTAGACGCCTTGGGCAAGAAGAGCCTGGTCATTGCCCGGCACTGCGGCGGGGTCGTCATACCATGGCCCCTTATCATCACCACAGGCAGAGTCCGTGCCGGAACCACCCTTGACCGTGGAATACTGCACCTTCAGCGCCGGAGTTTCGCCACTGTTGGTGGCCCATCGGGATTTGCTGCCGTCGGCGGCATTGTTGTATCCGGACACCCATACCGGAGCGCCGTTCGATGGGATACTCTGCAAGTCCGTGTCACGGACGGTGCTGGCGGGAACGTCCCGCGCATGCAGGTGCAGCCGGGAATTATCCCAGGCATCGCACAGCACCATACTCACATCAGCCGGCAAATCCGGGGTTGAGCCGGTTACCTCTATCTGTGACAACACGTCCTGCGTCGGCGCAACCGTAATGCCACCACTATGCAGGGTCGCACCGCCAGCTGGTCCTTCACCGCGAGCTGCATAGCCTGGCGAAAACTCATTCGGCGACATGTTCCCCGCTTCACCTGGAACCCCTGTGAACACTTTGTTCATGCGAGCACCCAAGGACACATCCGGCGTAGTGGTCCGGTAGTCATTGCTCTGATCTTGGCTCGCACTATCTTGATGATCTGAGGCGGTAAAACCATTGATGCTGAGGTCTTTGTACCTGTTCACGGTCTTCAGCGTCCAGGTATTTTTCGCCTGGTTTTGCACACCAAAGTCAGTGAGCACATCGACAGGGGTGAATACGTTAAACGACTGCGCAACCGCATATGCTTTGTTCCCTGGAATCGCAGTACCTTGCGGCCTACTGACCTGCGTGGGATACGTCCGTAGTGTCATGTCCGCGCCAGTGATGCGCATCGGAACCGGCTTACCCACGAGAGTGCTATCAAACGTCAAGGTTCCCGCGTCACGGACAGAATTCTTCTCCGTCAGGGCAACCCCGTTGACTGTGGTGCCAATCTTGTTTCCTGGGGCGTTATAGAAATAGCTATCAGGGTAGATGCGGCTCCCGTACTTTTCCGGGGCCGCGTTCATTGCGGAGATCTGCTCTGGGGTTGCATCCGGGTACATCGATGCAAACGACAGGTCATCCACGAGGGTGATGTCCCCGATAGCAGGCATGGCGCCTTTGCCGCCAGCCGGAGCAGACATCAGCAGAGTGTAGCCCGTACGTTTACATACCTGCTTATTGTCCCACGGACACGGCTCCGTGGCAGGGCCATAGCGGTAACCGGAATCTTCCGTAAGTGCGACACTGTTTTTGGATATATCCCACATGAGGCGTGCCGACGCCGTGACCTCGGGGAGTTTTGCCTGCGGCACCGACACCGGCGCTACCCCATCCGCGCTGATCTCTGCAGATACGGGTGCGAGTTTCTGCCCCTGGTGGACCAGGTTGGATACCCGTGCCGTCACGCTCACACTATCAGTTGCATTTTCTCTTGAACCGAGATTGCATTCCAGCGTCTGTTCGCTCAACTGGTTTACGGAATCGGCGCTGAGCGGCAAGGTTGGTTCACCGGCCGTGGGCGGAGTCAACGTGCTTCCGGCCTGGCAGAATCCCGGTACCGCCGTCATCTCCATGCCCTTGGGCAGGGTCATGCGGAATGTTGTGTTGGTACCAACAGTGCCGTTGACCGAAAACTGGACACGGTAAGTCACGGTGTCGTTCACGCGGACGATGCCGTTATTGGCGCCTGAATCGTTACCTGCGGTGTCGTCACCATTGAAGTCGGGCGTGCCGTCGGATTCAATGGCAATCCGCAGGTCGAGGTTTGTTCCCGCCCCTGCGTCTTGTAGCGGTACGGCCAGCGGCGCGCGAGCCGCTGGTGTACTGGTCGTGGTTGGGGTGGGATCTGAAGTGGGCGTTGTTGTCTGTGTCTGCGCATCTTTCGACGCATCTGACGCAACTTGCGCCTGCGCCGCCACAGTTGTGGCAACGTCAGGCGTGCTCGCAAGGATAAGCCCCGCCGCAGCCAACACCGTCAGCGGCAGCCGCATGAGCCTATGCGTGTTTCTCACTCGTACGTCCTTTATAAGAATCTCGCTGGGCGCCTCAGGCGCCCTAATACGGGAAAGGGAAAGTGGTCATTCACGTCCTGTACGCACCACATGGATGCCGCACGACAGTAAAAGAGCCATCACCCTAGTTCCGCACATGTGAAAAACTTAAGCAAATCCATAATAAAAAGACATACAGCAAAGAATTTACTTAGTTTAAACATAATTTATGTTTATGCACTACAAGCGATACCTGGCCGTATTGTGTTTTCTTCCCCGTATGAAATAGCTACTACCCCACACTACCCCCGAGGCATCAGATGCATTCAGCATAACTCTCTCACCGGCACATTCCCCTCCCAGACACCAAGTATTATGCAGAATGCACAAAGTACCTGTAACAAATACATACAAAACCCGCCCTCCCAACAGGGAAAGGCGGGCTATGTATGAAGAAAAGAAAAACTACCCAGCGAAGTTCTTCACCACAGTGGCATCAACCGGGATGCCAGGGCCTGCGGTAGCAGCAAAAGTAACTTTCTTCAGGTAGGTGCCCTTGGAGGAGGACGGCTTCAGACGAAGCAGTTCCTCAATCAGGGCGCCGTAGTTTTCGGCAAGCTTCTCCGGCTCGAAGGACACCTTACCCAGCACTGCATGCAGGTTGGATGCCTTGTCCACACGGAAGGTGATCTTACCGCCCTTGATGTCGGCCACAGCCTTGGCCACATCGGTGGTCACAGTGCCGGTCTTCGGGTTAGGCATGAGGCCGCGGGGGCCAAGCACGCGGGCCACGCGGCCAACCTTAGCCATCTGGTCTGGGGTGGCAATCGCGGCGTCGAAATCCGTCCAGCCGCCTTGGATGCGCTCGATCAGGTCGTCGGAGCCAACAAAGTCGGCGCCTGCGGCCTCAGCTTCGGTTGCCTTTTCGCCAACGGCAAAGACCACAACGCGAGCGGTCTTACCGGTGCCGTGGGGCAGGGAGACGGTGCCGCGCACAAGCTGGTCTGCTTTGCGGGGGTCTACGCCCAGGCGGATGGCAACATCAACGGTGGCATCGAAGTTCTTGGTGGTGGAGGTTTCCTTGACCAGCTTTGCTGCTTCAAGGGGGCTGTAGATGCGGCCGGCGTCGATTTTCTCGGCGGCGGCGCGGTAAGCCTTAGAACGCTTTCGCATGTGAATTCCTTATGTCAGAAGAATTGTGTGGTACGGGCCGAAAGTCGGGGACCCTTCCACGATGAGTGAAGTGGATTAGCCTTCAACCTCGATACCCATGGAACGCGCGGTACCGGCAATGATCTTGGCGGCGGCGTCGATATCGTTAGCGTTGAGGTCTTCCATCTTGGTCTGGGCAATTTCCCGGACCTGATCCATGGTCACCTTGCCCACTTTCTGGGTGTGGGGGACGCCGGATCCTTTCTGCAGGCCAGCGGCCTTCAGCAGCAGCTTGGCTGCCGGAGGCGTCTTCAGCTTGAAGGTGAAGGAGCGGTCTTCGTACACGGTGATTTCCACCGGGATGACATTGCCGCGCTGCTGTTCAGTAGCAGCGTTGTATGCCTTGCAGAATTCCATGATGTTCACACCATGGGCACCCAGGGCTGGACCAACCGGCGGAGCCGGGTTAGCCTGACCAGCCTGGATTTGCAGTTTGATGAGGCCGGAGACCTTCTTCTTCGGGGGCATCGATATACCTGCTTCCTTGTTACCGGCGGCTGGCGGGTTCGATGTGCCCCAACCAGCGCCGTCCGGATGCCGGGCCCCACTATCGCACAACAATGAGGATGTTCGTGTAACCCGGCCACCGGGGATGATTGTCGTATCTGCGTGAAAACACGCGACTGACAATCCTACACGAACACCCTCACGAATACCTAGTTGATTTTTTCCACCTGATCGAAGGTAAGCTCCACCGGCATTTCACGACCCATGAAGGAAATCATTCCGGTCAGTTTCCCGCCCTGGGCATCAATCTCGGAAATGGTGGCGGAAATGGACGCAAACGGCCCGGTGAGGATGGTCACCACTTCATCAACCTGGTAATCCACCTCAATGGTGTTCGCAGTGCTGGGTGTCGGGCTGGCCACAACCTTCTCCCCATCAGCAACAACAGCCTTCTCTGCCTCGCTGGTTTCCGCAGCAGTCTCGGGCGGCATAAGGAACTTAGCGACGTCGCGGTGCTTCACCGGCGTCGGATGCCCCTCGTTTCCCACAAAGGAAGTCACGCCCGGGGTGTCACGCACCACAGACCAGGAACGATCATTGATGTCCATGCGCACCAACACGTACCCCGGGAGCAGTTTGCGCTTCACCAGTTTGCGCTTACCTTCGCGGATTTCCACAACCTCTTCAATAGGCACCACAACGTCGTAAATGGAGTCCTCCACCTCCAAGGTCTGGGCGCGCATATCCAGGTTGGTTTTCACTTTATTTTCGTAGCCGGAGTAGCACTGGATGATGTACCAGTCGCCGGGGAGTTTTTTCAGCTCGCGAATGTAGGTACGCAGGCGGGTTTTGTATTCGGCCAGGGCCGCCTCTTCCTCGGACAGCTCCGTGTCACCCAACGCTGCGGCAGCTTCCTCAACGACGGCGGTTTCTTCAATAACTTCAGAACTGGTTTCTTCACTCATGTTTTCTACTCCATGTGACTATGTTGAGCCTGTTCACCACGCTATGTTCACCATGCTACCTGGTTTCACAAAACAACCCGCCGATTCCTGGGCGGATTCGGCGGGAAAAGCGCGGACTTTAGTTTACTCAGCGCGTAAGCACCTTCTCAACTCCCATGCCTGCGAGGAAATCCACACCAGCAACAAGTGCGGTGGTGATAATCAAAAACGCAAACACGATACTGGTGTATACCACCATCTGGCGCGCGGTGGGCCAAATGACTTTACGCATCTCCTGCACAACTTCAGGGAAAAACGCGGCAACACCGCCGCCGTGCTGCTCATCAGAGGATTCCTTACCCCTGGCCTGCTTAGCCTTGTACGCCTCACTGTTTGTGGCGGCCCCCGTCACCTGGCGTTTACCGGTTGGGCGTGCAGTGGCTACTGCATTATCCGGTCTCTTGTGCTCGGTCACAGTGCTCCTTGAGATCACGTTGAAGGTTGTTTTGCAGGGGCGACAGGACTTGAACCTGCAACCTGCGGTTTTGGAGACCGCTGCTCTGCCAATTGAGCTACGCCCCTATGCGCATCGCGCCACATCCGGAAATACCGCCGGGCTGGCACAACACTGGACCATATTAGCAGAAAAGTTATCAGATCCAACTTCCGTAACAGTTCTACCCAACCATGGCGTGAACCAGAGATTTCATCACAAATCTCAGTAGCGATGGCGAGAATTGAACTCGCGACACAACGATTATGAGTCGTTTGCTCTACCACTGAGCTACACCGCCAAATTATGCCGCTCCCCTCCGTACAACGGAGAAAAACAACAGAGCCCCCTGACAGAATCGAACTGTCGACCTTTTCCTTACCATGGAAACGCTCTGCCGACTGAGCTAAGGGGGCACAGCCTCGTCATTATCAGCACCTTCTATAAGGTCCTGCGCCGTTGAAGCCTCACAAAGATTAACCCGAAGCCACTACCTAACACAAATCAGCAGGTCAATGGTGTTTTTAACAAGAAAAAGACCCCGCCGGAAGCAGTGCTTCCGGCGGGGTCTTATATAAGAAACAAAAAGAGTGCCAGGTGATGGATTCGAACCAACGTAGCTTGCGCGACGGATTTACAATCCGCTCCCTTTGGCCGCTCGGGCAACCTGGCGTGCACCACACGTCATGGTGCGTTACACACTTTACTACGAACACCAATAACAAAGGCAAATCCGCAGCATAGGAACGTGATTAGCCCACGCGGCTAACCGTGAAACCGGACAAACTGCGTAGCGCCTGAGTCGCCTTACTGTCCGGGAGGAGATCCAGCTGCGCTTCGGCCTCGGCGAGGTAGTGATGGACGTCGCCAAGCGCTTTCTGCTTGCCCGTGGACTGCGCGAGCAAATCCAGTGCCTGCTCCACCTCAGCATCCTCAGTGAGTGGTCCGGTCAGCAAGGCACGCAGCTGTTCGCCGACGGCACTGTCCTCGGCCAGCGCATACAAAACTGGGAGGGTAAACACACCTTCCCGCAGGTCGGTACCTGGGGTCTTCCCTGATTGCGTCGCGTCGGAGAAAATATCAATGATGTCATCGACGATTTGGAACACCATGCCGATGGCGTAACCATAGCGTCGCAGCGCCTCCACAGTCGCGGCATCAGCACCGGCATGCAACGACCCCAAATACCCAGCAGAGGCGATAAGCACACCGGTTTTCTCACGAATAACGTTCATGTAGTGCTCTACCGGATCGCCGTCGCCAGCCCCCACGGTTTCCCGCATCTGACCCGTGACCAAGGTGCCAAAGGTATCCGCAAAATGCGACACTGTATCCGTCCCCAGCTCAGCCATGATCCGGGATGCCTGAGCAAGAAGAAAATCGCCAGCGAGAATCGCCATGGAATTATCCCAGCGGGCGTTGGCGCTGGGCACACCCCGGCGCTTGTCTGCCTCATCCATCACATCATCGTGGTACAGGGTAGCCAGGTGAATCATTTCCACCACCACAGCCGCCTGCATTACCTTATCGGACTGCCAATGTGGCCCGAATTGCGACGCAAGCAGGGCAAACATGGGGCGGAATCGTTTACCGCCCGCGACAGCCAAGTGCTGGACTTTATCAGTAATAAAGTCCTCGCCTCCAGACAGTTCAACACGCAGCAGCTGCTCGACCTGGCTCAATCCGTCGTTGATTGTGGCGGTGAGCTGTGGGTCGCCTAGATCCACCTGGGGAGTCGGCGTGGTAGAAGTCTCGCCGTGGCTCATACGTCGTTTCTCTCAATTCATGGTTACAGTTGTTTTCCTCGCTAGGGTATTACCGTAGCCCACTTTTCACCTAGTCTGCGACACAATCGGTACCAATAGACAACAATGAACACTGTGACTCCTCCACCCGCAGCCCCGTATACAGCCTGTGACGTCCTCATAGTCGGCGCTGGTCCCGCCGGTTCCGCCGCAGCGTTTCACGCCGCCAACCGTGGCTACGACGTCCTGCTTATCGACGCCGCCACCTTTCCCCGCGACAAAACCTGCGGCGATGGTCTCACTCCCCGTGCCATGCACGAACTTGCCGCTCTGGGCGCAGCCCACGACATCACCTCTCGCTACACGTCACGTGGGTTGAAACTCCACGGCTTCGGCGGCTCCGTCACCGCACCCTGGCCGACATCGCCGTTTGGCACTACTGGCTCAGCCATGCCACGTACCGAACTTGATGACCTGCTGCGTCGCCACGCAAACGCGCAGCCAACCGTGACGATGTGGGACAACGCCACCGCGCTCACCCCCGAGACGCAGCACGGCAGAATCACTGAGGTGACGGTGCGGCACCGGGGCGTCGAGAAGCGAATAACCTGCCGCTTTGTGATCGTTGCCGACGGCGTGCGCTCACCGTTTGGCAAAAAACTGGGCCGCACCTGGCACAAAGGGGACGTGTACGGCATCGCGGCCCGCTCCTACTGCACCACCCCGTTGTCTCATGACCCCTGGATTCACTCCCACCTGGAGCTACGCGACGGCGACGGTGTTATCCAACCTGGTTACGGGTGGACCTTCCCTCTTGGCAACGGCAGCGTCAACCTCGGCTGCGGGGCACTATCCACCGACGCGCGACCAGCAAAAGTCAACACCAAAAAACTCCTGGAACTCTACGCCTCGCAGCAACGCGCGGCCTGGTCGCTAGGGCAGACAACCTCCGTGGCCAGCGCCCTCCTGCCCATGGGAGGCGCCGTTAGCAACGTCGCCGGCCCCAACTGGGCGCTCATTGGCGATGCCGCTGCCTGCGTCAACCCCCTCAACGGTGAAGGCATTGACTATGGCCTGGAAACCGCGCGGATGGCCATCGGCATGCTTGATGAGGGCAAAGACCTCACACTGCTCTGGCCATACCTTCTCCGCAGCGCTTATGGCAACACATTCCTGCTCGCCCGCACGCTCGCGCGGGTACTCACTTACCCACGCTTTCTTGGTGCGGTCGGGCCGGTGGGTTTCCGGGGGCCGCAATCCCGCATACTCATGCCGCTCGCCGTGCGACTGATGGGCAACCTGGTCACCGACTCCGACCGAGACCTGGTCGCCCGAACATGGCATGCGGCAGGGCGCGCGCGACGCGCCTTCTCCCACCGCCCCCTGTGGGACAGCACCCTCTGAGTGCCTGCCCCTTGGCTACCGGGCCTTCACAGCTGAATGCAAGGCGGTAATACCCCCGGTCATGTTCTGCCAGCCGCAGTCGGCCCATCCCGACTCATTCACCGCGCGGGCCAACTCCTCCTGATTCGGCCACGCACGAATCGACTCCGCCAAGTACTCGTAGGCTTCTGGATTCGACGACACCAACCGCGCCACCAGCGGCAACGCGCGCATCAAATACTCCTTGTACACAACTCCAAACACGGGGAACGTGGGGGTGGAAAACTCCGCAATCGTCAACCGACCCCCCGGCTTGGTGACTCGCGCAAGCTCCCGCAATCCGGCGCGAAAATCATGGATATTGCGCAGCCCGAAGCTGATGGTCACAGCGTCGAAGCTAGCATCTGCGAAGGGCAAATGCATGCCATCGCCCACTACCTTTGGCACGTCACGGTGGATACCGGCGGCAAGCATGCCTTGGGAGAAATCACAGGCAACCACCCACGCTCCCGACCTGCTGAGCTCCTCGGTGGATACTGCGGTTCCTGCCGCAAGGTCAAGAATGCGCTCACCGGGTTGGGGGTTGAGGCGCTGACGTGTGCGGCGGCGCCACGCGCGGTCCTGCCCGAAGGACAAAATAGTGTTGGTGATGTCGTATTTCTCGCCCACCCCGTCAAACATGCGGGCGACATCAAAAGGGTTTTTATCCAGGGATGCTTTTGCCACAGGATTGAGCGTACAACACGGAGCGGGCTTGGCGGGGTGCAGATGAGGTGCTGTGTGGTTTAAGCGCTCCGCGCGCCGAGGGCTTTGGCCGCCCACAGGGGCAATTCCGGCATCGGCCCGAAGAAGGTGAGGGGGATGCGGTGGCTGCGGTCAATAACATCGTTGTAGTGGGTCATCAGCTGCCCACACAGGGCATGCCAGGTTTTATGACGCACGCCCTCCCTGGCGGCGACACGCATCGCGCTGTGGCGTGAAGGTTCGGTGATCATCTCCACTGTCTCCACGAGTTCCTGCTCAAACGTCTCTACGTCCAGCAGGTAACCATCCACTCCACTGGTGATCAGGTCGATCGGACCACCCGCATGAGGCCCAATGGCGGGCACGCCCGAGGCAAGCGCCTCCTGAATGGCCTGGCAGAAGGTTTCATACTCCCCGGTGTGCACAAACACATCGAGGCTGGCGTAGGCGTGGGCGAGATCGTCGCCGTCCAGCGCCCCAGCGAACACAGCGTTGGGCATCAGTTCTTGCAGCTCGCTGCGCTGCGGCCCGTCCCCCACAATCACCACCTGGTAGCGCTCATCCTGGTCAAGCACCGCAAGCCTGCGCACCCCCTTTTCTGCGGCAAGCCTCCCCACGTAGCCCACGATGCATTTCTGCCCGGTGGGGTCCCACTCCTCACGCAGCTCGGTGGAACGCTTATCTGGGGAGAAACGCTCCGAATCCACGCCCCTGCCCCAATGAAACACCTCGTTAATTCCATGCTTCGTCAGGTCTGCCATAGCAACTGACGACGGCGCGAGCGTGCGCTGACACATATTATGAATCGTCCGGGTCCATTCCCAGCTCGCCGCAGCTAGGGGGGCAAGGTGATACTTGTGCGCAAAACCCGCCACGTCAGTTTGATACACCGCAATAGCCGGAATGCGCAGCTGCCTGGCAGCAAATGCCCCCGAACCGCCCAAAACAAAAGGCGAGGCCAAATGCACAATATCAGGCCGGAAGTTTCGAATAGCCTGCGTCACAGCCGGCATGGGAACACCAATGGGAAGCGAATTAATCAACGGCACCATGATGGTAGGCACCCGCACAATCTCAAATCCCAGATACTCCGCAACTTCTTCCTCAAAATCCCGCGCACCCGGTGCAATAACCAGCGCTTCATGCCCATTGTCGTGCAGATACTCCAGCACGCGCAGCACGGAATTGGTCACTCCATTGATGTTTGGAAGGAAGGACTCCGCCACGATCGCCACTCGCATAGCGTCCATCTTCCTCAAACCCCTCCCCCTACGCAACGTAGCTAACACTCTATGCCCTGTGTCTACGCACCGCTCTCCTAGAGAAAAACCCCACCAACCACCACAACACGACAGCCACGACGGTACTCACAGCCGCAACGCTCAGAGCAGGGACAATAGCCAAGGTCCACGAACGGTTCTCCACCTTCACCAAATCGGGATCCTCCGTGGAATACGTGACCCACACACGCTGCCCCTCCCCCAATCCAGTGGGGTAGAACACACCTGCTGCAGGAGAATGAAAGATCCCCTCCCCATCCTGATATTCCACCGCAGTACGCTTCGCCCCCACTGCCGTGACATGCGCCAACGCCCTCCCCGGGTGCTGAGCAATGCGGTAATCGTTATAAAACGGTCCAGCAACCATGCTTATCGACGCCAACAACAACACCGCATACACCACCAGCACCACCTGGTGCAGCCTCCGCCGAACTCTCACATCGCCACCTTATCGGCAATACTCGCATGCAACGCACGCCGAGTACTACGAGTAGTCACAGCCTCAATCACCAACACCGACGGTGAGGGGCGCGCGGCGGTGTCCACCAGGGCGTCGATAAGCGCTGGAAGCGTATCCACCTGAAGGAAATCAGCACCATACCCACGTGCTACATCCCCCAACTCCACCCCATGAGGCGTGCCGAATAGTCGCTCAAACTGAGGACGCATATCTGGTGCCCCCATCTCCAGAGCCTCAAAAATACCGCAGCCATTATCGTTGGCCACCACAATTGTCAGATTCTCAGGGCGAGCACTCCCCTCGCAGACAAGAAGCCCACCCGCATCATGAAGAAACGTCACATCCCCCATCAACGCGACCGTGCGAGGGGCGCGAGGTTCATCAGGGCAACGCGCCTGCGTAGCCAATGCCACCCCCACCGCCTGGGCCACCGTGCCATCAATACCCGCGGCCCCGCGAGGGGCATACGTATCCACACCATCAAACGGTAAGCCCACAAAACTCGCATCACGCACCGGATTCGACGCCCCCAGCACCAGCGAATCACCCACCGCCAACGTATCCGCCACCCCAGCCGCCACATGCAAACCCGTAAACCCGTGATCTTCCTCCAATGTGTCGCGCACCGCCTGCGCTGCCATGTCCGACGCCGCCTCACACAACCGCAACCACCGGTCACTACACTGACCACTCACCTTCACAGTGGTCCCCACCGCGTCAGCACGATGATACGGGTCCGTGACCTGGCTGCCCTGAGAAAGACACACCAGCCGAATGCTCGGATCCTTCATCAACGCAAAGACATCGCGATGCAACGTCGGATGACCAACCACTACCACCTGCTTCGGTTTCGCATCCACAACATAGCCCTCAGCAGACAACTGCTCACGAGCAAACACCCCAGCCGCCAACGGGTGTACCGGGTGATACGGCGCAGGAGCCGTCGGCTCAGCGATGGTAGGAACATCCTCCAAGCCAGGAACCTCCCATGCCTCATCCCCAGCAATGACCAGCGTATTCTCGCTCAAATCCAGAGCAACCTCGCCATGATCCACCCTTCTAGGCCGCACAAACTCTTTACTCACCGGCTCTGGATTCAGCGGAAGCTCCTTGCCCACCAACGGCGCTTCCAAGGCAACATTCAACTGGGCGACCCCCAGTTCTAGAGCCTTCAGCGTAGCCTGCTTCGCCTCCTCGTCACCGACACCAGCCGGAAGATGCACCGTGGGGGCAAACTCCCCGAAAATCCCCTGCTGATTAATAGTCTGGCTCGCACCCGTACCAACAAGACGCGCCGGGCGATCCGCAGACACGACCAGCATCGGCGTGTTCGAATGATGGGCCTCCACCACCGCAGGCAGACAATTAGCCACCGCAGTGCCCGACGTCATCACTACCGGCACCGCGCGGCGCTGCACCCGAGCCATACCCAAAGCCAAGAATGCGGCGCTGCGCTCATCAATACGCACGTGGATACGCAGATCCGGGTGGGCTGCCAGCGCCAACGACAACGGCGCATTCCGCGACCCCGGGCACACCACAACATCAGTCACATGTCGGGCCAGTTCTGCGGCGATCACCTGGGCAACACGGGGAGAGTCTTGGAGAGAGGTTTGGGAAGGGGTCATGGACACCACTTTAACCGGGAGGGGTGGCTTAAGGTGCAGGTGTCAAACACCGCGACAAAAGCCAGCTACCTCAGCACACCCAGACACCAAACCTGGTACATATCCAGGAACAGGGAGCGGGCTTGGCATAGCAACGTTGTGCTCTCCAGCTAGCCCCGTTCCCACACCCTTCGCACACGCTCCAACCACCAGTCCCGACGCCCGCTGGACGCAGCGAGCGCAGCCAAACGATCAGGCTCAGGCGCGACCAGCACTGTGGACATGCGCCCGTTCTGGATGACGCGCGGCTCGGCAACGTCTTCAAGGAAAAACTCCTGCGTGGCGAGCCCTGCGGCCCGCTCCCCCACCAGTGCGGCCGCAGCCAACCCTGCGTTCATTCCCACAGCGGTGTCTAGGGCACTTGCCACGGTCAGTCCAAGTCCCCGTGCATGCATGAACTCGGCTAGCTCGCACACCCGCCGCACGCCGCCAAGTGGCGCCACTTTAATAACAGCCACATCCGCAGCACCCTCCCGAGCAACCCGATAGGGATCATCGGCACGTCTGATCGACTCATCCGCAGCAACGCACACACCAGCACGTCGCCGCACCTCAGCCAGTTCGGCCAGGGTTGCGCAGGGTTGCTCCATATAGTCCAGCGGTCCCAGCACGCGGGAAGCTTCGATCGCTTGCTCCACATTCCACCCCCGGTTGGCATCCACCCGAATGAGGGCATCAGGGCGGGCAGCACGCACGGCGTCGATACGCGCGACATCGTCACACAGGCTCTGGCCGGGTTCAGCAACCTTCACTTTGACCACCCTGCACCCGGGGAAACGATCAAGGATTCCTGAGACATCGGCCGCAGACACAGCCGGAACGGTGGCATTGACCTCGACGACCTCGCGCGGCAGCGGTGGCACTCCCTCGTAGGCGGATTCCAGGGCGCTAGCCAGCCACGACGAAGCCTCGTCATCGCCATACTCCAGGAAGGGAGCGAACTCACCCCAGCCCGCAGGGCCGTCGATAAGCAGTGCCTCACGCGTATCGACGCCCCGGAATCTCACCCGCATCGGCAGGGACACAACGTGAGCACGATCAAGGACATCATCCAAGCTAGGCATATTTATAGGATAGTGGTCATGACCTACAGCACAGACAACCCTTTTGACCCTACGCAATGGCGCACCGTTCCGGGTTTCGAAGACCTCACTGACATCACCTACCACCGTCACGTAGGCGAAGGCCGCCGCCACGGGATTGTGCGAATCGCGTTTGATCGGCCGGACGTGCGCAATGCTTTTCGCCCTCACACGGTGGACGAACTGTACCGAACACTGGATCACGCGCGTCGCACCCCCGACGTGGGGTGCGTGCTCATCACCGGCAACGGCCCCTCCACCAAAGATGGCGGCTGGGCGTTCTGCTCCGGCGGCGATCAAAGGATTCGCGGTCGCTCAGGCTACCGTTACGCCGACGGGGACACCGCAGACACCGTTGACGAGGCTCGGGAGAAGGTAGAAGGAGGCAGGCTCCACATCCTAGAGGTGCAGCGACTGATCCGTACCATGCCGAAAGTGGTGATTGCCGTGGTCAACGGGTGGGCCGCTGGGGGTGGCCACTCCCTGCATGTTGTGTGCGATCTCACAGTGGCGTCCCGCCAGGAGGCGCGGTTCAAGCAAACCGACGCAGATGTTGGCTCTTTCGACGCCGGCTACGGCTCGGCGTACTTGGCGAAAATGGTCGGACAGAAGTACGCGCGCGAGATCTTTTTCCTGGGACGAACCTACGACGCGGAGCGAATGCAGCAGATGGGGGCAGTAAATGTGGTGGCTGACCATGGAGAAGTGGAAAATGAAGCTATTCAGATGGCCATGGAGATTAATGGAAAATCCCCTACTGCGCAGCGCATGTTGAAGTTTGCATTCAACCTCACCGACGATGGCCTGATGGGTCAGCAGGTGTTTGCAGGCGAGGCAACACGATTGGCATACATGACCGATGAAGCTGTGGAAGGCAAGGAATCTTTCTTAGAAAAGCGCGAACCAGATTGGTCACCATTCCCTTACTACTACTAAATATAACCCCAGCTGGAGACATCAATTCGGAATAGCAATTTTGCTACTACATGACACGCGGGCGGCAGCTTAAAAATTATTCTTAAAGATGACACACTATGTGTTAAGGTAATTTTAAGTTGATGATGGATCACATACAGGTGCAGTGAATCGCGACGCCCGCACATATAGTGCATCGTCACACACTTCACCTGTGGAGATTCAGGTAATATACTTTGCAGTACCTGAGTTGTTTTGCAAAAACTAATTAAAGAAGCTCTAGCAATAACCTTAAGCAAACACTTAAGACGCGGCTGAGGCTTCACGAGGTTCCCTGCGGAACCTGGCGGCTCCCCGGAGCCTCTGGGACCACCGGAAGCCTCACCCTATCCCCCGAAGGAAACTGACGATGCCAATCGACCAAGCAATCACAAAGCTTGCAGATAAGGTTCGCGACCTCAAGCCGCTGATCGACAGTGAGGTTGGAACAAAAACAGCTTTTATCACCCCGTTCATTAACGATGTACTCGGCTACGATGTCAGCGACCCCCGCGAGGTCGTTCCTGAATACACCGCTGGCACAGGAGAACGAGTGGACTACGCCATCAAGTCAGGGGCCGATATCCGCATCCTCCTGCTCTGCACAAAAATCAACGAACCCCTCACCCGTGAAAAAACCGCAGAGCTGGCGCGCTGTTTCAACGCCAGCAACGCTAACTTTGGCATCCTCGCCAACGGGGAAAGCTACGAAATATACACTCGGCGCAGCGACAGCCAACTCATGGACGGCCGCCCCGTGCTCAATCTCAACCTTTCCGCGCTGGACTTCAGCACTTTCCCCAACGTGGAAAAACTGACAAAATTCCAATTCGATCCACGGTTCCACGGCTCTGCCAACATGGACCGCAAGTACATTGACAAGATCAAAGAGATCCTGGTCCAACAGTTCAACTACCCGGATCCCTCGTGGGTCAACTTCCTTGCGTCAAAAGTCGTTGCCACAGAGATTGGTGGTACTACTCCCGCAAATTTCACCGAGCTGGTTCGTACCGCAACAACGGAATTTCTTCAGGAAAGGGTGTCTACCAAACCAGCTCCCCCCGCACCCGCCGCCGCCATCGTCCCGGACCTTCCTCCCCAGTCTGCGCTGCTTGAAAACTGGACTAACCCTGTAGACCTGAACTCACCGGAGGACATGCCCTGGCCGTTGCCCGAGCACGAAGTACGCCCCGACGAGGTCTTCTTCTCCACCACAGACGCCCGTGGCGTCATCGAAGAAGCCAACGACGTGTTCATTCGCCTGTCACACTTCACCCGCGACGAGCTTATTGGTGCCCCGCACAACATCATCCGCCACAGCGGTATGCCGGGTGCTGTGTTCCGCACCATGTGGGATGCTCTACATAAAGGCATTCCCTTCGCCGGATACGTGCGTAACCGAGCCAAGGACGGTAGTTCCTACGACGTCTACGCCACCGTCACCCGCCTGGAGAATGGTGGATACTTGTCGGTGCGGATCACGCCGTCGATAAGCGAAAATTGGGCACTGGCCCAGGGCATCTACGACGAGCTCAGCGAACTCGAAACCGAGCTTGCCGATGCCGGGTTCAACCGTCGCACCGCCGCCGAACGCGGCTCGCAGCGGCTCACCGAAATGCTCAATGAACTGGGCATCGCCGACTACGAACATCTACAGTGGATGCAGCTGCCGGACGAAATCTCCGCACGCGAAGCCTACAGCGTGGGCATTCCCGAACGTCCCTACGCCTTCGGCCACCTCAACGAACTGCTTACCGTAACCCGGGAAACCTTCAACGAGCTGGACAGTTGGATGAGGGAGCAAGAAGACATCCTGCAGCTGGCCCGCTCGCTGACCACCACCGGCGAACAGCTACGCCAGGAGATCCAAGCAACCGTCGGTGTAGCCACCAAAATGGACGAACTCGATGTTTCCGGCCCCGAACGGGAAGTGCTGCTCATTCCCCTCAAGATCTGGATGAACATGCACAGTCTGGCCAGCCAGTACCTTGAGGAACTGGTGGATTTGCTGCCGCAGCTTTCCGACGCCGGAGCAAAAACCCGCTTCCACATCGCCCTAGCGCGTCTACACACCACCATGGTGGGAACCTTCACCACCGAACTCATCGACGGGAAGCCTGATGCGGAAAAATCCGCACCCGCCATTCACCTCCTGTGTTCCGCGCTGCGTCAGACACTCCACGAAATGGACGACCAAGCGCTGACCTATCAGCGTGTGAAATCCCGCGTTAGCGCACGCATCCGCTCTGTGAAGTCCATCATGGAAATTCCGCGCACGCTCATTGTGGATTGGACCGAGGACGTTCGGTACCGGAGCTTCACCCCCGCCACCTCCGCGTTGGTGGATACTGTCTCCTCCTCCATCAGTGGCGCTTCTACAGCCATTGCCGAGTTGGATTCACTGGTGGCCCGTCTGGAATCTGGCTCTGTCCACGACACCAGCACGCTGCGTAGCCTTGTGGAACACATTGATGCCGAGGCCCATGCGTATCAGACGTCACTGTAGTGTTCTACTGTGACAAAAGTGGCGGACAGCACTAAGAATTAACCTAAAATTCACCTGCGTGGTTTCGATTTTTACTGTGGGAGGAGGCACGGTGAAAAACTAGGTGATTTTTGGGTGCGCTGCGCGAATCAAAACCGAAAACCACTGGTGAATAAGTTGGTACCACACCATTAATTGATCACCCAAGTACACTACAAGGCCCCCACATGGGGGCCTTGTTTCGTTAACTTTCCTGCATCCGCCACCAAAAGGGCGCTTTTCCAGTTCAACATTGCCGCACATTCGGGCATACTCCATAATTGTGACCGAATTGATCATTCTCCTCATCGTGGTTGTCACCGCTCTGGCTTTTGACTACACCAACGGTTTTCACGACACCGGCAATGCAATGGCCACTTCCATCGCCACCGGCGCGCTGAAACCAAAGGTCGCAGTCGGCCTGTCCGCCACCCTGAACCTCATCGGCGCATTCCTGTCCATCGAAGTGGCAACCACCGTTGCCAAAGGCGTGGTAGACCTCCAACAGTTTGATCTGAACAACTCCTACGATGCGCACCGACTCTTGCTCGTCGTATTCGCCGGCCTTATTGGCGGCATCGTCTGGAACCTTCTCACCTGGTTGCTTGGCATCCCTTCCAGCTCTTCCCATGCCCTGTTCGGCGGCCTCATTGGTGCAGCCCTCGCATCTCTTGGCATGGGCGGCGTTGTATGGACTGGCGTGTTAGCAAAGGTAGTTATCCCCGCACTCGCCTCTCCCATTGTGGCCGGGCTGGTGGCCACGGTGGGCACGGCACTGGTGTACTTTTTCACCAACCGTGTTGTCGAAGAACGCAAAAACCGGTACTTCCGCTGGGGCCAAATCGGTTCAGCCTCGCTGGTATCCCTGGCACACGGCACTAACGACGCCCAGAAAACCATGGGTGTCATCTTCCTAGCAATGGTGGCCACCGGCCACCTTCACCAAGACGCCACTATCCCCTTCTGGGTGAAAGCCGCCTGCGCCATCGCCATTGCCGTGGGCACCTGGATGGGCGGTTGGCGCGTCATCCGCACCCTGGGTAAAGGACTCGTGGAGATCGACTCCCCACAGGGCATGGCAGCTGAAATGTCGTCAGCGGCCATTATCCTCACGTCCTCACACTTCGGTATGGCACTGTCCACCACGCACGTGGCCACCGGCTCCATCATGGGTACTGGTTTGGGGCGTAAAGGGGCCGAAGTTCGCTGGGGCGTCGCTGGGCGCATGGCCGCAGCATGGTTGATCACCCTGCCCGCCGCCGCGCTGGTTGGTTGTTCCACATGGTGGCTCGCCCATGGCGTTGGCCTTTTCACCAACGACATGGTGGGCGTGCTCGCCGCATTCGCTGTGCTGCTGGGACTGTCCGGATACATCTACATGCAGTCCCGCAAAGCACCCGTACACTCTGGAAACGTCAATGCCGAATGGGATGAGGACGGCACCTCTACCCCTGACGTCACTGCTAGCACCCCACGCAAGGAGGCCTTATCCTCATGAATGCTGTAGAGATAGTGACTGACCTGCTGCAGGTTATCATCGGCGGTCTGGTACTGGGCGCTGGTCTTCCCGCACTCTTCGCTGTGGGTATCCGCTTGGCCTCTGGAAGCGGGACCGTCAACCCTGATGGCACTGTGACGCACACCAAAGATGCGAACCTTTTTCAAAAAACACTTGCAGGTTTGTGTTTTGGGGTTATTATTGTGGCCATCATTGCAGGCATTTTGTGGATCACTAAAGGCGTGATCTACGAGAGTTTCGCCTGGGACATCTTTGGCACAGAGGGCTAATCCGTATCGAGGATGATCACCATCCGGGCTGCCGGACCACCACTGGTACCTGTGGCCCGGTTTTCCATTCTTTACCGCGAGGGAGCACACAACCCATGCCTCACCAGCACACCGGCGACAACATTGTCACACGTGCCATCAACTGGCTGCGCCGGGGGTACCCCCAGGGCGTTCCGTCGCATGACAATATTGCTGTGCTGTATGTGCTCAAGCGCCACCTCAGCAATGAAGATATTGAAGCGGTAATCAAGGAAATGATTGACGCATCACCACAAGACAGCCCTACTCGCCGTTTCACTGACAAGCAGATCCGCGACTACATCCGTCACAGCGCCCATCAGGTCCCAAACCCAGAGGACATTGAACGGGTCAAGACACGCCTCACAGAAAGTGGCTTTCCGGTTGAGTAATGTGTAGACTGTAAAATCACTTGATGTTCACCAACTAATGCATTTTCCCACGGTAGTGAGACCTCAGTGGTTATGCACCCAAGATCATGCAACACAGAACAAGGAAAGGAGGCGTTTGATTGAAAGCATCAACGATGTCCAAGGTGATCAACTGGTTACGCACTGATCCAGGCGGAACATGCACCCCATTGGATGTGCTTCCTGTGCGGCGTCGCATGTTTGACGTTTTTAGCCGGGATGATCTCCTTACATGGTGGCTTATCGATTCTGGACTCACCCCAGCCCAACCCAGCGACGTAGAGCTGGCATATCTCATGGTCTGTGAGGAATCTGCCGATGTCAATGAAATTGAACGGTTCCGTTCACAACGTTTAGCTCCCCTGGGGTTGTGTGCTTAGCTAGGCTTTATAGCCATGAGCACACGTCTGCTAACGCCTCTTCCCGTGTCCCCCTCCCACCCGGAGGATATTCTTCCGAACCTGGAATTGGCCATAGCCGGACGTGAGACCTACCTTCCTGTCCCAGCTGAGGATATTCACCGCGCCGAACTGCTGCGGACTTCCCAGCGGGCGGGCGAACCCATTTCTGAGGATATTGCCTTAGTGGTCGCCACATCCGGATCCACAGGAACCCCCAAAGGCGCTATGCTCACCCCCCGCAACCTAGTGAGTTCAGCAGATGCCACCCACAAGGCTCTAGGCGGCGAGGGGCAGTGGCTCTTGGCACTTCCACCACATCACATCGCAGGCATTCAAGTACTGGTGCGCTCCGTGGTGGCGGGCTACGAACCACTATGCCTCGACGTGAGCCACGGGTTCAGCATTGGGGCCTTCGCCGCCGCAGCACACGAGCTGGCCGACGACGGTGGCTACACCTACACCTCGCTTGTCCCCCTGCAACTTCTGAAAGCCATGGACGAGCTCCGTGGCATCGAAGCGCTACGCCGTTTCCACGCCATCCTCGTAGGCGGCGCGCCACTCGCCGATACAACCCGCCGGCAATGCCGCGAACTCGGCATTCATGTGGTGTGCACCTATGGCTCCTCGGAAACTGCGGGGGGCTGCGTCTACAACGGCCTGCCCATTCCCGGTGCACGCATTCATGTGACAGGTGAGCGTATTCACCTGGGCGGTCCGATGATCGCGCAGGGGTACCGCAACTCCTCCAACGATGAGGCGTTCGCGTACCCCATGTGGTTTTCCACCCAGGACACCGGTCAGATGGTTGATGGCCGTCTGCAGGTAACAGGTCGGATTGACACAGTAATTGATTCAGGTGGTTTGAAACTGCACCCGGAGGTGGTGGAAAGCGCCATGCTGGGTATTTCCGGGGTGAAGGCCGCGTGTGTGGTGGGGGTTCCACACCCGCGTCTGGGCCAGGCAGTGGTGGCGGTGTATGTGGGACCCGCATCACCGGGTCAGGTGATCGCCGGGTTGTCGGAGCTTCCGCGCTGGCAGCTCCCCAAGGAACTGAAGCGTCTCGACGCCCTGCCACTCACCGGCCCCGGCAAGGTGGATCGCCGCGCAGTGCAGCGCCTGTTTTAGTCTTCGCGTTCGCTGGCGGCAACCAGTGCGGCGATGTCCTCATTGGTGTAGACCCGCCGTATTTGCTCATCGTTGCCCCCCATGAGGGTATTTCCTACAACGAGGGCACCAACCTGAGTGCTAGGTACCACGGCGAAGTGCCGGGGTTTGGCGTAAACCTGCCTGATCGGGTGCCCCGAGCGCAGCGCGCAGACATGCAGCCACACGTCGTCGGCGCGAGGGCACTGTTTTATGAACTCCGTGTCACCTTGGGCAACCACGTAGTCAATAAAACTGGTGGGATACAGTACGCCCGAGACTCCTGTGGCGAAGTGCAGCAGCGAGGCTTGGGAGGTGTTCACCGCCGTCCATTTCACATAGGGCAGCATCCGCCCGTCGCGCAGTTCGATACGGTGGGCACGGTAGGCTATCACGGCATCGTTACGCAGGTCGCCGATGAACAGCAGGCGCTGGAGGAACCATTCGGGGTAGATCATGTCGTCGTCGATGGTGGCAACGCGGATGCCTGTGCCTGCAACGTCGCGGAATTGGTTCCAGTATTTGGTGTGGGGGCCATAGTCGCCGTCGGAACAACGGATTTGTAGCCCGCGGTGGACCAGTCGTTGCAGGCTGGCGGGCAGAGGGGCGTTGTAGTCGTGTTCGTCGAGCCACAGGACGATGGGGGCCTTGGTGTAGCCGCGCGCGATGGATTCAAGAGTGAAATGCACCTTGTTCAGGCGCTTACCGTGGGAGGTGAGCGAGATGACCACGTCTCCTTCTTGGGGAATGCGCGTTCTGCTCAATCGGTTGGCAATGGCTAAGGGCAGCATTCGAAGTAGCGTTAGGAAAAAGCTGGCCACCTGCCCCAACACGTAACCAACCCACATAGTTGTCCTTTCCACGCACCCTGATAAACCTCGTTGGCATCTCCACTCTAGTATCAGATGCATGCCTGAATCTTCACGAGCCTCCTTCCACGACTGGCTCCAGGGGGCACGCCCGCACACGTGGGCTAACGCTTTTGCCCCCGTCGTTGCTGGCACTGGTGCTGCCGCATGGTCCGGGAATGCGAGTATTTACCGCGCCATGTTGGCCATGGTGGTGGCGTGGACGTTGATTGTCGGGGTCAATTACGCCAACGACTACTCCGATGGGATTCGCGGCACAGATGACGACCGCCAGGGGCCGCAGCGGCTTACCGGCTCAGGACTGGCCAAGCCGGAACACGTCAAGTACGCGGCTTTTGGGGCGTTTGCGCTGGCATCTGTGGCTGGGACGCTCCTAAGCGTCATGAGTTCGTGGTGGCTCATCGCTGTAGGTGCACTGTGCATCCTGGCAGCGTGGTTCTACACCGGCGGGAAACACCCCTATGGGTATGCCGGCTGGGGGGAATGCGCGGTGTTCGTGTTTTTCGGGCTAGTGGCCGTGTGCGGAACCGAATACACACAGGCTGGCCGCGTCACCTGGGTCGGCGTGACATGCGCTGTGTCAATTGGGTGTTTTTCCGCCGCAGTAAACCTGGCAAACAACCTCCGCGACATTCCCTCAGACACCGATTCCGGCAAACGCACGTTGGCAGTGCGCCTAGGCGATCGCGGCACTCGTCGCCTGTGGTTAGGGCTGGTCGCCGTACCCTACCTCTCCACACTGGTGCTGGCGACGCAGTGCGTGCCGACGCTCGCGGCACTCGCCGCCCTTCTTCTCACCCGGTTGGCCGCCAGCCCGGTCATGCGCGGGGCAACCGGCCCCGCACTGATTCCCGTACTGGGACTCACTGGGCGTGCCATGCTGGCGTGGTCAGTACTGACTGCCGCCGCCTTAGCCTTCTCCGCCGGGGCTTAGCGTTCTGAAAGTTCCTTTTTCACCCACGCCTTGTGCGCCTTACGTTGCGCATCCCACGCCGCCATTTCCTGTGTCACGCGTACGCGCAGTTTTTTGAACACAAACATGGACAGAGGGAAGGCAACAAGCAGCGCCAGGAGTGCCGAAATAGCAAGGGGGACGGGGGCGTCGATAAGCACCGCCAGCCCTTGGATAACCACAGTGAGCACGAGGAACAACCCCAACCGCGCCGCACCATACAGGGCAAAGTCACGGGCAGCTCGTGCGCGCAAGCCTGGGTCAATCTGGGGGATCTCCGAGGAATTACTCACACTCGGTATCCTAGTCAACCATGGGACGTCTTTTGCTTTTACTCCTTCTCGTTGCCACTTTTGTGCTGTTGTGGAAAGCATTTGGGCCGGGCACATGGCGCAGGTCAGACAACGAAGTGGAACCGCTGATTAAAGGCCCCGACGATGATGAGGAATTCCTGTGGCGGTTGGAACTTGAGCAGTTCAAAAAACGCAGGGCGTCCGAAGCCGCAGCAGAGGCAGAGGAGGAACGCCGTCACCGTGAGCGACGCAACAAGAACAAGGGAGGCTAACCAAAGTTAGGTTATACTTATCTGCATGTCCCGAGTAACTTTGTCGGCCACACAACATTCCAAGGCCAGCAATCTTTTTAAAGCACTCGCCGACCCCACCCGCCTGCGCATTCTCTACATGATTGCCCGCCGAGGCGAGGACAACATCTGCGCCTGCGATTTATCGGAAGCCCTTAACGTCTCCGCCCCCACCATCACTCACCATATGAAACGCCTCTCCGCCGCCGGGCTGGTCGACCGCGAACAACGCGGAAAATGGGCGTACTACAGCGTCAACTCGGCGCAATTTGAACGTGTCGAAGCCATCATTGCAAGCATCGACTAATTATCTTTGCCCCGGGCAAGAATAGACGCCAAATACGCGCCGTAGCCCGACTTCTTCAAAGCGTCGGCACGCTCCCGAAGGTGCTGGTCATCCACAAAACCCATGCGCCACGCCACCTCCTCTGGACATCCAATCTTCAACCCTTGCCGCTGCTCAATCGTGCGCACAAAATCACCTGCAGCCATGAGCAAATCCACTGTGCCCGTATCCAGCCACGCAGTGCCACGCGGAAGCTTCTGAACCTGCAACTTCCCCTGGTCCAAGTACGCTTGATTAATGTCCGTAATCTCCAACTCGCCCCGGGCGCTAGGTTGAAGATTCTTCGCCATCTTAACCACGGAATTGTCATAAAAATACAACCCCGGCACTGCGTACTGTGACCGCGGCACATCCGGCTTTTCCACCAGCGACAACGCCCGACCGTCCCGGTCAAACTCCACCACACCATACGCCTCAGGCTCCGCCACCCAGTACGCAAAAATCGCCGCACCATCAGGATTTTTAAAGCGCCGCAGCTGCGTTCCCAGGCCCGTGCCGTAGAAAATATTGTCGCCCAAAATCAGGGCGACAGAATCATCACCGATGTGCTCCTCCCCCACAATAAACGCATCCGCCAACCCCCTCGGCGCGTCCTGGACCGCATAGGACAACGTAATGCCAAACTGCGACCCATCTCCCAAAAGCCGTTGAAACTGTGGCACATCCTGGGGAGTGGACACAATCAAAATGTCCCGAATGTCTGCCAACATCAAGGTAGATAGCGGGTAGTACACCATTGGCTTATCAAACACCGGAACAAGCTGCTTACTCACACCGAGAGTAATCGGCCATAAGCGCGACCCCGTCCCACCGGCGAGGATAATTCCTTTCACTGCACTGCCTCCTCATTGGCCAGCACCCACGCGTCCCGCAGCATAGTCTCGTACTCCGTGCACGCCTCAAAGGTGGGCAGCACGCCGAGCGACTGGGCGTCGGCAAGCGAGACGGCGGCGACATCCTTTTCTGACATAATCGGCTCCGCCACACCCCACTCAATCGCAAGCGCAGGGTCGCAAGGATTAAGCTCCCGTTCAATCTCTGGGTCATACTCGCTGGTGGTTACATACATCACCGTCGCGTCACTCAACGCGGCAAAACCGTGCGCAAACCCCACCGGAACAAACACCGCATGACGATTCTCCGCACTCAACTCCACCACCACATGCTGACCAAACGTGGGCGAACCCAGGCGCACATCCACGACGACGTCCCGAATACTGCCCGCCACGCACGTCACATATTTCGCCTGCCCCGGCGGCACATCTGCATAATGCAACCCTCGCACCACACCCCGGCGCGACGTGCTCAGATTCCCCTGCTGCATATCAAGAGGAAACCCAGTAGCCTCCTCAAAAGTACTGGCCTTAAACCACTCCTGAAACGTCCCCCGCTCATCCGAATGAATGGTCGGTTTAGCTAGAAAAACACCAGGAAGAGAAAGTTCATGCAGCATGACCTCCAGTTTAAAGCTCGCGTTCGGCCGCTGCATAGATACGCTCGGACTTCGCACGGCTCGCTCCCCACCATTCGGGGTGGTCACGGTACCAGGCGATGGTGTGGTGCAGCCCCTCCCGAAAATCCGTGAACTGCGGCCGCCACCCCAACTCCAGCGTGGATGTTGCGTCAATTGCGTATCGACGATCGTGCCCCGGACGGTCCGTCACATGCACCAGGAAGTCCTCGGGCTGGGCAAACTCCGCCAGTAGGTCACTGACCACCTGTTTATTGCTGCGCTCCCCGTTCGCTCCAATGAGGTAGGTCTTTCCCACCTCACCGTGCTCAATGATGTGCCACACTGCATCGTTATGATCATCCACATGAATCCAGTCCCGCACGTTGTCCCCTTGCCCGTATAGGCGAGGCTTCTCTCCGTGCAGCAGGTTGATGATCTGGCGTGGAATAAACTTCTCTGGATGCTGGCGTGGGCCATAGTTATTGGAACAATTACTGATGGTCGCTTGCAGGCCATGGGACCTCACAAACGCCCGCACAAAATGATCGCTCGCGGCTTTCGATGCGCTGTACGGGCTTGACGGGTTGTACGGCGTCTCGGGGGTGAACTTCTCTATGCTATCCAGCGGAAGGTCACCGAAGACCTCGTCCGTTGAAATGTGATGAAACCGCGTACCGTGCGTGGTCGCGGCCTGGATCATGGTGAGTGTCCCCTCCACGTTGGTTCGCTGGAACGCAAACGGATCCTTCAACGAGTTATCATTGTGGCTTTCCGCTGCAAAATGCACAACCACATCCGCCCGTTGAGTCAGAGTGTTGACCAACTGGCGGTCACACACGTCACCGCGAACCAATTCCACCCCCTCAGGCAGGTTCGCCGGATTAGCCGCATACGTCATGCTATCCAGCACCGTCACCTCTGTTTCTGGTTTGGTGAGCAGCGTTCGGTGAACAAAGTTCGAACCAATAAAACCGGCACCGCCGGTGACGAGGATACGCATGCACCCATGGTAGCGGGGCGGCGCTACGCTAAAGATGTGAAACGCACCTACATGGTAGATGGAATCATCATGACGGAATACACCATCAACCTCAGTGCGGTCCGCACCGCACCAGGATTTCTCCAGCTCATGAGTAAAGAATTGTCGTTTCCTGGATACTTTGGTGGCACCTTCGATGCGTTCGAGGAGTGTTTCCGGGATCTGGCGTGGCTTTCTGACGAGCACATTGTGATTCACATTCGCGGCCTGGACAGTGTTGCCGCACGCAACCCCATGTTGGCAGCATCCATCAAGGAGTCCATCCTTTTCTGCGCTGACTATTGGCGTTCGACGAAACAGATAGAGCGGGATGTGCAGATTGAGTTAGTTACAGAAACTCAATAAAGTCCCCCTCGAGTCCATGTTGAGCGGTGTAACGGCACCACCACGCATCAAAATCCGCAGGTTCTGCCGAGTTATACCCGTTGTCTTCCCACCAGTAGCCTTCACCGTAGGCGAGGAGCATGGCTTGGTGATAGACACCATCATGCGAGTTTCCCACCGCATGGACCGATGTTGGTGGGATCTCATTGTCCATCCGTTCTGCAACGTGGCGCTCCGCCCGCTCAGGCGACCATCTCAGATAATGCGTGAGCACTCCAAACAGCAAGAACGCGTAGGTTCGTTGGTGATACACAAGTGACGTGCCATCACAGGCAGTGATCTGGATGTGATCCCGGCACTGTTCAAACATCACATTTTTTCGCTACAATGTTCGATATGGACACTCACATCACACCAGGCATGATCACTGTTGACTGTACCGACGCACGGGCGTTGGCCCACTTCTGGTCCGAAGCCACCGGCGCTCCCATCATCATGGACTACGAAGGCTACTTTGTCATGATAGACACCACCCCCACCCTAGGTTTTCAACGCGTTGATGACCCCACCCCAGGCAAAAACCGCGTGCACATTGATTTTCGTTCCCACGACCGCGAAGCTGCAGTGCGGAGGCTTGAATCGATCGGTGCGGTAGCTCAGAGCGTCGAAACCCTGCCAGACGGCAGCTTCAGCTGGACCGTCATGACCGACCCCGAAGGGAATTTCTTCTGCGTGGGAGACGGCACCGAACACTAGATCACCAATTTTTCCAGTTATGGAACCTTCGTGGTTTTTCGTCGGTCTAAGAAATTGACACACTCATGAAGACCACGGAGGAGGGGGCATGTCCACACTGGAACATGTGGCAGCACGCATTCATGCTGACTTCGCGGAACTACTCTCCATTGTTGGAAACGCCCCCTCCCCCGACCTCGTGGTAGGCAACCTCGACCACATCAAAACCATCGAGCAGGCATGCAATATCAAAGCCGCATTTGATTCACTTGTCGCCTACTCCGCCGACCAAGCCATCAATAGGCAACTGATCACCGCCGACACCGCCACGGACTTCCTCATGGACGAGCTGAACCTATCATTTCAGGAAGCCAACAATCGCCTCCGACGCGGCTACGTTGATCATGCGCCCCTGCCGCAGGACACCGTGGAACCAGAAGCCGCCGAAATGCAACGGGAGCAAGCACGACAAAAAGCCATTGACGCCCACATCAGCGCCAGCAAACTCAACACCATTAACCAGGCCCTCGACAATCTTAGAGATGGCACCACCCCTGCGCGACACGACCTTTATCTGCAGGCTGTGAACGAAGCCGAGCATCGCAACGACCGCGACCTCAAAACCTGGGTGACAAAAGCAGTCCGCCGCGCCAATAAAACCGTTGCGGCTGACCCGCAGGAAACCATGAAAAAACGCAGGTTCACCATCTCCAGTCAAGACACCGATGGCAATCATCCTTTCTATGGCACCATGACCGCAGCCCAACAAGCCGTGATCACCGCAGCCATCACGCCTCTTTCCCACCGAGGCAGCCTAGTCAACGTCAGCGACAAAGAGGACACCCGGAGCCTCGCAGAACGCCGCATGGACGCCCTCGCCTACATCTGCGAACAACACCTCAAGGCGACATCCGCTAATGATTCCTATGGCATTGCGTCACTAGTCATCTCGACCACAGCCGACGAACTCGCACATCTCACCGCAGCCACGGAACTACCCACCAACACAGGAACTCTCCTGAACCCTATCGAAGCGGCAGCGCTTCTAGGATCGCCCTACGACTTCCTGGCCATCCACGACCTGGATAACCCCGGTAACCTCAACCTCCAACGCACCCGGCGCAACGCGACAGCCTGGCGAAAACTCGCGTTATTCGTTCAGGAACTCGTGTGCTCGCACCCGGGTTGCGACGCCCCCGCCATCACGTGCGACCAACACCATATTGACGCGTGGAGCTTCGGCGGCACCACCGACCTGATTAACCTCACGCTACAGTGCCGACACCATCACAGATTCAACGACGATACAAAAACCAATACACAACGGGGATATGCCACCCGGTTTACCGACGGCGATAAACGCGTTGGGTACGCTGACCCCGAGCACCCAGACACCGTGCTGCTGAATACAACATCAGCACATGACGAGTGCGCCGCCGAAAAACTACGATGTCAGCGGAGGCAGCACTAAACACCCCTCCCAGCAACTCTGGGAGGGGTACCAGTGCTGCGTTTTCAGCGTCCAGCTTTCTAGTTCAAGCCCGCGTAGGAATGCAGGCCCGACACCACAATATTGATGAAAAACAGATTGAACACCATCGTCGCAAACGCAAACACGTTGATCCACGCAGCACGCTGATCCCGCCACCCCGATGTAGCACGAGCATGCAGATACGCCGCGTACAACATCCACGTGATAAATGACACCGTTTCTTTGGGGTCCCATCCCCAGAACCTGCCCCACGCGGCCTCAGCCCACAACGCGCCCAAAACAACACCCAAGCCGAAAATCGGCAGCGCCCAAATCGCCGCACGATACGCGATCGCATCCAAGGTTTTAGCACTGGGCAAAGGCTTAGCAATAGCGCCAAAGAAACCCTTCTCCTGCCCCACAGGCTGCCATGACCGCAGTACATACATCAACGATGCCAACCCCGAAATCAAACCAATACCACCACCAATGGACACAGTGGACACGTGGAACGGGAACCAGAAAGACTGCAGCGCAGGAACCACAGGGCCTGATTGGGCATACAACTTTGTCCCGCCATAAAACAGCAATGCCAGCACCGGAGTAAGCACCCACGGCCACACAATCCGGTACTCACGTCGCTGGAACACCACCGCAGCAATAGCCAACGCAACGAAAGTGGTGACCGACACATATTCATAGAGGTTGCCCCACGGGAATCTTCCTGCTGACAACCCGCGCAGCACCACCGATGTGCCATGAATAATAATGCCCAACCACACGAGGCTCTGCGCCATACCACCAAACTTGTCAGCAGCGCCCGCGCGTGCCTCAAACATGTCCTGCGGCTCCGACGCTCCAGTAATCTCACCCCCACCGGCCCCCACAAGAACCTTGGACTCACGGCGGGCGTCGATAAGCATCTGTTGCTTGACGTAATACACCAGTGACATGACTAACGCGACAATATAAATCGCGAAAGCTGCCTTGAATGCCAAATCAGAATAGTTGGCAAAAGTCTGGTTTACAGGCATGGTGATGACCTCTTTTGGCATGGTTATGAACTAGTACAAGACACTACCCGATCAGTCGTTATCCTCCTCGTCGTCCTCTTCTGACTCCTCCGATGACTCCTCCGGCAGCCGCAGAATCGCCCGCTGAATACGCTCAAACTCCGCCCCCCAACCGGCGCGATCCGTCCGTGCCAGCCCGCCGATGGACACCGCTGTGCCTCCCGCAGGATCAGGCTGCATCCGCACCCACACGCGACGCCGCTTCACAGACACTGACCCCACCAAACCAATCAGGGTGACAACGGCGGCAACGAGCACCCACACTTGGGCTGGGTCGTGACTCACCTGAAGATTAGCAAACTCGTTGGCCCCATCGAACCGCACCACCGTACCATCGTCCAAGGTGACGCTTTCCCCCTCCATGAGATTGACGCGCTCGATTTTCTGCAGTTCACCAGAATGCGCGAGTCGTGGGTCCAAGCTGTAGATCGACTGCCCACGCCCATCATCTAAACCGGCGTTGCCACGGTACACATCAATGGCCACCCCTGGGTTGCGCATCGCAGGGAATGACGAACTCATAATATCCCCCTCGCCACCGCTGAACTCGGCGGTAGGAGCAAACAATCCCTGAATAGCCAGCTGTTTTTGACGGCGTTCAAACAAGTCCGAATACATTCCAGCCGGAGGATCAAAACGCAGCACACCTGATGACAAGAAAAACGTCGGATCGTCGGGGCGGAACTGCACCATCTGGGTGCGCGATTCACCGTTAGGCCAAGTCACTGTAAAACGCGGGGCATAACCATGGCCCTGCAGGTACACGCGATCCCCGGCTATACGCAGCGGGTGGTTAACCCGCAGCCGATACTGCTCCCATTCATCTGCATCAGTAAAAACCTGATCCCCCTCAGCCCATCGCACATCAGAGGTAAACATTTTCGCCTGGCCATTTGGCAGATAATCAGCGGAAAAGTCCTCCACCTTCACGCAGAACGGTTTCAGTTTCCCACCATCAAACAACGCACCAAACCGGAACGAATCATAGTTAGCCACCGCCGTGTTGCAGAACTGTGAATTCTCCGTCCCCGCAACCACAACCACTTGGCCCTCGTAGTAGAGCATGCGACCCAAGCCAACAGCCACCAAAATACCCACCAAGCCCAGGTGAAACACCAAGTTGAAAAACTCCCTGATATACCCCTTCTCCGCTGACAGTGACGTCGCCCCGGCGCGGTCCTCTTCCGGTGTGTAGCGGGCAACCCGCCAGCCTTTGAGCATGCCGGGTTGCACCACCTCATCAACAGCGCAGTCCACGACCCCCGAGGCGTGCAACGGTAAGCGCGCCATATTTTTGGGGGCACGCACCGGAGGGGTTTTCATGGCGCGATAATGCTCCCAACTACGGGGAAGGATGCACCCAATAAGGGACACAAACAACAGCACGTAAATCGCGGTGAACCACACCGAAGAGAAGACATCATAGAGCTGGAGTTTGTCGTAGATTTCACCCACGCGACCGTTGTTGGCAATGTACTCATCCACTTTGTCAGCGTTGAGTGAACGCTGCGGCAGCAGGGCACCTGGTATCGCTCCCAGCGCAAGGAGAAACAGCAACACCAGCGCCGTACGCATACTGGTCAGCCAACGCCACAGCCACCGAGGTCCCGAAAGGGCACGGCGAAGCCAGGGGTTTTGTGCGGACATGTAACCTCCGTGTTATCTCACTACATCAGTGTGCTAAATCAGCGTGGTGCCATAGTCCACGGTCCATTGGCGCACCCAGGTGATGAAGTGCGCCCACTGCCCACTCACCAGTGCTATTCCCACAAGGATAAGCGCAACACCACCGGCGATTTGAATGGCGCGCGAGTGTTTCCGCAACCAGCCTACGCCACGCATGGCACGAGCTGACCCCAGAGCCACCACAAGGAAAGGCAACCCCAGCCCCAGGCAGTATGCGACAATCAGTACGATGCCACGGACAGCCGTCATCCCCTCTGTACCTGCGGAAATGGAAATAATAGCCGCCAAGGTGGGGCCAAGGCAGGGGGTCCATCCGAGGGCAAAGACCGCCCCCAACAGGGGCGCCCCCACCCACGTGGACCAGCGCCGAGGGTGGAAACGATGTTCGTTTTGCAGGGCGGGAATCATTCCCATGAATGCAAGGCCCATGACAATGGTGACCACTCCCCCCAGCCGCTGCAGCAGCTCAGCTTGCAGGGTAAGCGCACTAATGGCCCCAAATACGGTGGCCGTTGCCAGCACAAATACCACGGTGAAACCCGCGATGAACATCAACGCCGCACCGGCAACCCGCCAGCGGTACTGTTGCCCACCCACGATCCCCGCGAGATAGGACATGTACCCGGGAACAAGCGGCACCACGCAGGGGCTGGCAAAACTGACGAAACCTGCGGCAGCGGCGGCCAGTATTCCTAGCAGCAGCGGCCCCGATGCCACGATGTCGGCAAACTGCGCACCGGTGCTACTCATTGCCCGTCCAGAGGTTCATCCAACAGGGGCTGTACGGTCTCCATAAGCTCTTTGGCGGTAATTTCTCTCACAAACACAGCCGCTGGGCGGTGCTGCCGGTCAAGCACGATGGTGGTGGGAACAACCGACGCGGGGACCCCACCCAAAGCAGCCGCAGTTTTAAACGGTGGATCGTAGATGCTGGGGTAGCTAATTCCGTTGTCTGTGACAAAGTCGCGCGCAGCCTCAGCCGAATGGTCCCGCACGTTAATGCCCAACACGGTGCCGCCTTTGCTGGAGATGGTCTCCTGAACTTCCTGCAGGTCATCCGACTCACTGCGGCACGGGGCGCACCATTGGCCCCACGCATTAAGCACCACGATCTGGCCTTTATAGTCGTCAAGGCTGATTGTCTTCTCAGGATCCATGAGCGATTCACCACTGAAGTTCTTCACTGGCTTGCGTTCATTTTGTGGGTAGGTGACTTTGGTTTGTCCACCAGGAGCGTAGAACGTGAAAGTCCCGCCCACCGCCACAGCATCCTGTCCAGCAGTGTTATCTTCGCCGCAGGCGGCGAGCAGCAAACTGGCCGCCGCCAAGGTTGCGATCACGGTATTACGCATGTCGTTTCTCCCGCGCGGGCTCGGTGTAGTAAATGTCTGTGATCACCTCATCATGAAAGACCAAAGACGTGACACTGGCAAGGTCGCATTGCCTGCTACCAGGATTGTGTGCGAGGGGCAGTTCCATGACCGCGCGTTGCACACACACAATCGGTAGCTGATGGCTGACCAGGACGGCTTCATGGCCTTCCGCCTCCAGTCGGGCACGCTCCACGGAATCCATCATGCGCTCAGCAATATCAGTGTAATGTTCACCCCAGCTTGGCAAAGACGGATCACGCAGCATCGGCCAGCGCACCGGGTTCCACAATTGTGAACGCCAGCCCCGCACACGTAGACCCTCCAGCTGATTTCCAGCTTCAATCAGCCCCTCATCCACAACGATCCCCAGGTTGAAGGTTTGCGCACAGGGTTGCGCCGTTTCTTGGGCCCGCTGCAGTGGCGACGCCGCGAGATACACGACGTCATGCCCGCGCAGGGACGCAGCCGTGCGAGCGGCTTGGTTCCGGCCTCGCGTGGACAAGCGATAGCCGGGTAGACGCCCGTAGAGGATTTTTTCCGGGTTATGGACTTCCCCATGCCGGATGAGGTGAACAATGGTAGTGCTCATGTGCTCTTTCGCTATGCGTTCGTGTCGTGTGCGGCCGCCGCAGCCTTCGCTGCAGGAACCAATGCTTTTTCAATCTTGTCAAAATCATTGTCGGTGAGGGCACTGGACACAAACCAGGTCTCAAAAACCGAGGGCGACACAAACACACCGTTGTCCAGCAGCGCATGGAAGAACGCTGGGAACCGGAAGGTGTCAGCCGCTTTCATGTCCGCAAAATTGTGTCCCTCGCCGTCCGCAAACCGCACCGACAGCATGTTGGACGCCCGCTGGATATGGTGCGCAACCCCTTCTTTATTCAACGCCGTGCTGACAAGGTTACTCAGCAGGTCAGCATGCTTATCGACGGCGCGGTATACCTCGGGCGTCGCCAAGCGCAGCGATGCCATACCTGCGGCAACAGCAACTGGGTTACCAGACAATGTGCCCGCCTGATACACCGGGCCTTGCGGTGCGAGGTAGTTCATGATGTCGCGGCGACCGCCGAACGCGGCGGCGGGCAGCCCACCCGAAATGACCTTGCCGAAGGTGGTGATATCCCCGGCCACCCCATCAACGCCGAACCAGCCACTGTAGGACGTGCGGAACCCCGTCATCACCTCATCCATGATCAGCAACGCACCGTACTCGTGGGCAATGTCACGAAGCGACTCATTAAAGCCCGGCAATGGTGCGACCGTTCCCATGTTCCCAGCCGCCGCCTCAGTAATAACGCACGCAATGCTATCGGGATTGTCGGCAAACACTTGGCGTACCGCCTCACTATCGTTGTAGGGAACCACAATCGTGTCCCCGGCAGTAGCGCCCGTCACACCTGGCGAGTCTGGCAGTGAGAGGGTTGCCACTCCCGAACCCGCAGACACCAACAACGAATCCACATGTCCGTGGTAGCAGCCCTCAAACTTCACGACCTTAGGCCGACCAGTAAATCCGCGGGCCAGGCGCACCGCCGACATGGTGGCCTCCGTTCCAGAGTTCACCAGCCGGACTTCCTCCACGCTCGTGCGATCCACCACCATCGCAGCCAACTCCACCTCAGCGGTAGTAGGCGCACCAAACGACAATCCCTTCTCGGCGGCTTTGGTCACTGCCTCAACCACCTCAGGATGCGCATTCCCCATCAGCATGGGTCCCCACGAGCAGAACAGATCAACATACTCGTTGCCGTCCACATCAACGAGCGTGGACCCCGCAGCGCTGGCGATAAAGCGGGCTTGTCCCCCCACCGAGCCAAACGCCCGCACCGGGGAATTAACCCCACCGGGGGTGAGAGTGCGGGCGCGGTCAAACCATTCGGCAGAAAGGGAGGTGTTAGTCATGGCGACCATTCTAACCTCCCCACCTCCAGTGCTACCCCAGCAGTTCGCGCGCTGCCTTCCGTGCCCCAGCGATCACGTTGGGAACACCCACGCCATCAGCCCATGCCCCAGCTACCCCGATCTGGGGAACGTTGGACAGAAGGGAACGCACCGTAGCAACACGAGCAAGGTGGTCGTGATCGTAGCGCGGCAGACCACCATACCAATGCTGCACAAATATTTCGGATGGTTCTCCCCTGTACCCGGTAACTCGGGTGAGGTCCTCCAACGCACGATCCACAAGGTCGGCCTCGGTGGTGTTGAGCAGAATGTTTTCCCCAAACCGCCCAAACGATGCCCGCACCAACGTCCCGCCACGTTCCCGCAGGTGTGGCCACTTATTGGAGGAGAACGTGAACGCCTTCACCTGCACGTCAGGTTCATCGGTGGCAACAAGAATGCCGGAATTATCGGGCAGCCCTTCAGTGTTGTCGAATTTCAGCCCCACCACGGCGGAACTGGCCAACTCTACTTTTTTCAATTCAGCACTGGCTTCCGGGGCGATAGTCCGGAGCAATATTGCCGTAGTCGGTGCCGGGGTGGCCAACAGGATGCGATCGTATTTCTCCAACATCTGCGGTGTTAATTCCGAAATAAACGAGTCGATATGAATGCTGGCCCCAGATTTTTCGGCCAAGGTCTCGTACAGCTCGGCATACCCACCACTAAACGTGGCAAACACCGGCCCCTTCCGCGGGCCGCGACGGGAAAGGAGCTTCTCGACGGCCCCGCTGACCGTGATCTTTTCCCCTGCCTCGGCCATCTCATCAAACATGGCGGCAAGCTGGGGAATGGTTGCCCGCACCCCCAGGGCGTCAGCACCACTGGAATACACGCCACCAAGCAGCGCAGAAACAACGTGATCAACAATGCCGTCACCATAGCGCTGGCGGAGCATGATGCCAAGGCAGCGGTCTTCACCTACCTGCCAATCCAGCGATTCGCGGTTACGCTCGGCATCAATGTGCACCGCCTCCTCGGTGCTGATCAGTCCCTCAACGGCATCAGAGGTTGCAGGAATCCCCATGACTGTCTCGGTGGGCATGGCGTGCAGCTCGCTACCGGCGTAAATCGCCGGGCGCGCGTCCGAGGGGTAGACCACATGATCCCCGAGGCCAAGGGACTCGAAAAAGTCGGTGGCATCGGTGCGGACCGCAAGGTAAGCTTCGGCCCCCATGTCCACCGGGCCGTCGTTAAACGCAACGGTACGCAGCTTCCCGCCAATACGGTCGTCAGCTTCAAACACGTCGACCTCATGGTCGCGGAGTTCGTAAGCGGCCGTAAGCCCGGCAAGGCCCGCACCAATGATCGCGATCTTCATGGTTTAGTTCTCCTCGTGGATAATCGACACGGCCTCGGTGATAACACCAGGGTCTGTGGTGGGCAGCACGCCATGCCCTAGGTTGAAAATATGCTGACGTGCATGCCCCTCCTGGATGGCGACGCGGGCTTGGTGCTTAATCACAGCCACTTCCCGCGCGATGGCATCGCGACCAGCAAAAAGCATGGCCGGATCCAAGTTTCCCTGCAGCACCTTCGGTTCCACCATGCGCTGAGCAGCCTGGTCAAGGGGAACCCGCCAGTCCACGCCCATCACTTCCGACCCGGCTTCTGACATCACGCCCAATAGTTCCCCCGTGCCAACACCAAAGTGAATCCTTGGCACGCGAGCGACCTCAGCGAAAATCTCCGTGGAGTATGGGAGCACATGAGCGCGGTAGTCGCGTTCAGTGAGAAACCCCGCCCACGAATCAAACAACTGTAAGGCGTCAATTCCGGCATTGATTTGAGTGGTGAGGAACCTCACAATCGTGGGAACCAACCGTCGCATCAGCGTATGCCAGGCATCCGGGTCGGAATGCATCATAGCCTTCGTTACATCATGGTTTTTGCTGGGACCGCCTTCCACCAGGTAACTCGCCAGGGTAAACGGGGCACCAGCGAAACCGATAAGAGCCTGCACTGGGGTGAGTTCTTCCGTAATCAGTCCAATGCCAGTAGCGACCTCATCCACATCATTCTCCAAAATGGGCAAGGCTGCTGCGTCACGGAGCGAGCGGATCGGCTGCGCAACCACTGGCCCCCGGCCGGGCACGATATCCACGTCCACGCCTGCGGCTTTCAGTGGCACCACAATGTCTGAAAACAAGATGGCGGCATCAACATCGTGCCGACGCACCGGCTGCATGGTGATCTCGGCCAGCAGTTCCGGCATGAAGCATGAATCCAGCATGGGAATGCCTTCCCTCACCTCGCGGTATTCAGGCAAAGAACGGCCAGCCTGACGCATGAACCATACGGGGGTGCGGGTTGGGGTGCGCCCTTGCGCAGCATCAATAAGTGGGGCGTTAGTGAGGGTGCGTGACATAAGGCCCATTATGGTGTTTTCTGCGCCAGCCACAAAGTTAGTGAAGCCTCAAAAACGTCGAACTCGATTGGACAATGTTTCAATCACCAAGGACGAGCCGATCATCATGATTGTCGCGGCCATTGGGTGCACCACACCCATGACCGACAGCGACATGGCCACCACGTTGTACACCCAGGCAAACATGATGTTGCGGTCAGCAACCGCCGTGACCCGGCGCGCCAGGCCGAAAAGCTCGGGAATGGATGAGACGTCGTCGCGCAGCACCACCACGTCCGCCTCGGCGAACCCCAGCGATTCTGGGTTGCCCATGAGGATCCCTACATCGGCGACGCGCATACAGTCCAGCACTGAGGTTTCACCCACCAACGCCACATTCGCGCCACGGGCGTGAACGCTGCGCACGGCGATTTCTTTTTTGCCGAGGGCAATGCCTGCCAGGACTTTAGAAATACCGAGGTTGTCGGCAAATCGACGGGCCACTGGGTAGGTATCGCGGGAAAGCATGACTGTTTCCACACCCATTTTTTCCAGGTCAGCCACGGCGTTGGCGGCGTCGTCTTTGACACTGTCGTACAGGGTGATGACGCCGCGGGGTTTGTGCTTCCAACTCACAACCAGGGGCGTACCACCACTGGTGGCGGCTGTGGCGAGTTTGCCTTCCAGGGAGGATAGGTCACGGGGACGCCACAGCGTCGCATCGACTTGCCGCATTTCAATGTCCCCGTCCCCGTTTTTAAGGGGAATTTCAATGAGGCCGGTGTAGCTCCCGTCCTTGGTGATGTGGGCGTGGGAAACATCTATCCAGTGGGGGACTTCTTCGCCACCCGTTCCGGCATCACGCGCCTCCCTGGATGCGCGGACGAGGGCTCGGGACACCGGGTGACGGCTTTCCATGGCCAGGGCACCGGCTACACGCAGTACCAGTTCGGGGTTTTCTCCGCGTGCCGCCGTCACGGTTTCTACGGTCATGTCACCTTGGGAGAGGGTACCCACGCGATTGAAAATGATGGCGTTGACGTCCACCAATTCCCGCATGGTGTCACCGTTTCGGACCAGCACCCCGCGTCGGGCGCTTTTTTCAATGCCGAACCGCATGGCCAGCGACGTGGACAATGCCAGCGCCACCGGGGCCACACAAGACAGTATTGCCAGTGCAGTGGAGAAGGCTTTGTTGATGTCACCGCTGATAAACCACCAGAGCAGAAAATCAATGGCAGCAAGCCCTAATGCCGCAGGAACCAGCATGGAGGCGCTACGAGTGGCCAGCTGTGCGGTGCGGTTTTCGTGGTGTGCGGCTTTTTCCACCCAGCGTTTCATTGCCGCCAGTCGGGTGCGGGAGCCGGTGCGTTGGACGCGGATTTTCAGCGGTCCTCCACGGTTGATTCCACCGGCGTACACCTGCGAATTCACTTTGACCGCAATTTCGTCGCGGCCGCCACCAATCAATCCGGGTTCAACAGTGGCGGCACCACCGATGACGTGACCGTCAACCGGGATGACGGTGTTGGTGGGCACGATGATATCGTCTCCCATGCGGATTTCTTGAATGGGGATGGTGTATTTGACGGGTTTGGCGCTGTGTGGGTCTTTGCGCACCACCACGACTTCTTTGAGTAACCCCTCTGTGGGAAGAGCTGACTGTAGAAGGCTGGTCCGGCCCTTGCCTGATAGGAAACGCCCAATCAGCAACAGCACCGTCACGCCGCAGGCAACATCTAGAAACAACGATCTGTGTTCGTGTGTCATGGGGATAATCAGCATCACTGCGGACCACACATAGGCCGCAATGATAGCCACCGAGCTAGCTGCGTCTAAGGCAGGCAGTCCGCGCCGCAGCCCAGCCAACGCGGCCCGATGAAATGGCCACGCCCCCCACAACACCACAGGAGTAGCCAAGATAAGGCAAGCCCACTGCCAGTCGGGGAAGCGATTGAGTACCAGAACGGGGATGGAGAGCAGGATGCTCAGGACCAACCGTTCCGGGGTGACCAACGTTCGTGGGGTAAACAGCACGTCGGTGGATTGTTGGAGGCGTTCCTCGCGTGTACGTGTGTGCTGCGGGTTATCGGTTTTCTTTCGCAGTGGTGTCGTCTTAGCGGCGGACTTCCGGTGAGCGAGGAGTCGGTTTCTGCGGTTTTGAATTTCCAACCGCTCTGCGCGGCGCTGTAGGGAGCTGCGTGTGAGTTCCGCTGACACCCCCAGATCAGCTAATACCATCATGATGTCTTCTGGCGAGACATCATCGGGTGCGGTGATCCACGCCATGCTGGTGGGATAAATGACGGATGCACTCACTCCATCAATGGCGCACAGGGAATCTTCCAGTTCGCGAACCTGTGCTGCACCTTTTATGCCGTGAAGGTGCAGTGAGAAGGTCGTCAAACCGCCTCCAGAACGGCGGGCAAGCCTCAACTGGGGGCTTTCCTCAGAAAGGGTTTCTGTACTCAGCCCGGCTTTATGGGCTGCCGCTTTTGCCTCAGCAATAGCCTGTTCAACGTGGCGTTCAGAGGTCTTCAAGCCAGTATCTAAGCCGTCGTGCACTGCCACACAACTCCCCTACTTTGACATCCATTCAATTGAATCTTTACGCGCTCCGAAGATAATTGCAAGCACGGCAAACACTGCTACCACAATCTGCACGGCACCATCAACGAGGAACAACCAGCCCTGCTGCTCCTCAAAGAAAACAAGGCCGCCACGCAACGCCACATATGCGCCGAAGAAGACGAGAAGCCGCAGCCGCCACGATACAGCCAACCACACCACAATCCCCAAAAGGGACAGGGCGAAAACCAGCGCGATCACACTTGACACGGAGATAAAAAAGTCCAGTGTGTCTTGGGGCATGCTCGGATAATATTGCCGCATCTCCGAGCGAATATCACTGGGATCAACGAAAGCACGCACGACACCCAGTAGTTGGTGCACAGCCTCCATAGCGACGGCCGCTAGCCACATGCGCCTGGCCAGCCACAGCGATTCTGGGCGTTCAGAGCGCGTTTCGTGCATGTTGTTCATCGCCGAAAACTTCCTCCACGGTAGCCCGAAGTTCTTTACAGATGGCCAGTGCCAAGTACACCGAGGGAGAATAGCTTCCCTTCTCCACATTCACAATGGTTTGCCGGGACACACCAACACGCTGAGCCAACTCGGCCTGTGACAATTCATGCCAGCGGCGCAGTTTGCGCACCATGTTTGTTTTTGATGGTGATTCCACGGTGACCCCAAGGCTGGCAATCTAGAGTTTCTGCGCCACCTCAGTGGCAAAGTAGGTGAGAATCTGGTTGGCACCAGCACGTTTAATGGACAGCAGCGACTCCATCATCAACGCCTCACGGTTACCCCAGTGTACCGCCGACTGGATCATGGCATATTCCCCTGAGACCTGGTACGCGGCAACAGGAACGGTGGATATGTCGGCCACGGCCCGGAGCACATCGAGGTACGGAAGCGCCGGTTTGACCATGACAAAATCCGCGCCCTGCTCAATGTCAAGCTCCACTTCCAGCAGTGATTCCCGCGCATTGGCGGGGTCTTGCTGATAGGTTGTGCGGTCGCCGTGCAGGGACGACCCCACTGCGTCACGGAACGGACCGTAGAAGGCTGAGGCGTATTTCGCTGAGTAGGCCATGATGGCCACATCGATGTATCCGGCATCATCAAGCGCATGCCTGATGGCCGCGACTTGGCCATCCATCATGCCCGAGGGGCTCACAATGTGTGCACCAGCCTCCGCCTGAGCAACCGCCATTTTTTGGTAGAGCGGTAGGGTGGCATCGTTGTCCACCACGCCGTCCTCGGTAACCACTCCGCAGTGGCCATGGCTGGTGAATTCGTCAAGGCAGGTGTCCGCCATGACCATGATGTCGTTGCCGAATTCCTCCCGCAAGGCACGCACCCCGCGGTTGAGAATGCCCTCTGGGTCCCAGGCCCTTGACCCGATGTCATCCTTGTCGGTGGGAACACCAAACACATCCACACACCGCACTCCCGCGTCCAATGCGTCATGCACGGCCCGCAGCATAGAGTCCCTGTCATGTTGGAACACCCCGGGCATGGAGGGGATTTCCCTGTTCACATCCGCGTAGAACAGGGGTAGGATGAGGTCGGATGCACCGAGGCTGGTTTCGGCAACCAACTCCCGCATGGCTGGGTGCTGGCGGAGGCGGCGGGGGCGACGAATCACTGGGTTTTTGCCTTTCGTGAGCGGCGTTTTTTCCTAGGTGGCGGAAGTTGGCCTGCGGCGCGCAAACCGGCAACATGCTCCGCCAGGGCGTCGACAAGCTCGTCCACCCCGGCGACCTCTGGCTGCACGTCCACGCGTAACCCTAGTTCGCGGGCAGTGGCGGCGGCCATGGGGCCGATACAAGCAATGATGGTGCGTTGGTGTGGTTTACCTGCGATTCCCACGAGATTGCGCACGGTGGATGAAGAGGTGAAGCACACGGCGTCGAACCCCCCGGACTTGATCATGTCGCGGATTTCGGCGCTGGGCGGCGCAGCACGAACGGTGCGGTAGGCCACAATGTCTTCAACCTCCCAACCGAGGTTGGCCAGCCCGTCTACCAGCACGTCGGTGGCGATGTCGGCGCGGGGCAGCAGCACGCGGCCCACAGGATCTAGGTCTTCGTCGTATTCGGGGAACACCTCCACCAACCCGGCGGCGTTTTGCTGAGTGGGGGACGGCAGCAACTCGGGAGTGATACCGAGTTCCCGGATGGCCGCAGCCGTTTTGGTACCCACGGCGGCGATCCGCACCCCAGCGAAACTGCGGGCATCCAGGCCAAATTCGGTGATTTTTTCCCACAGGGCACTGACCGCGTTGACACTGGTGAGCACCACCCATAGGTAACGTCCCTCAACAATGCCTTTGACGGCGCGTTCCATTTGCTGCGGGTTGCGGGGCGGCTCCACGGAAATGGTGGGGACTTCCTGCGGAATAGCACCATGCCCGGCGAGCCGGGTGCTCATCGGTCCAGCCTGCTCCTTGGCACGGGGGACCAGCACCCGCCAGCCGTACAACGCACGGTTTTCCCACCACGAGTATTTCGAGCGGTCGTCGACACCCTTGCCGAGGGTGACCACCAGCGAACCCTGCAGGTCGGCATCCAATTTACCGAGGGTACCCAGGGTGGCATCGTGGGTGCGTTGCAGGCGCGTGGTGCCGTTGACCGTCACCGACACGGGTGTGGTGGCGGAGATGCCACGGTCACTGAGTTCCACGGAGATTTTCGGCAGGTCCAGGGCCGTGGCCTGCAGCACCAGGGGCTGCGGGGCTTGGGCCAGCTGGTCCCAGTCGACGCTTCCGCTGGTGATGTCCGTTTCGGTGTAGGTTGAACCCAACGCAATACCCGCAAACACCGGTACGGTGGATGGCACCGACATGCCCGGCACCACCTGAAACTCCACGCCAGCGTTGGCCACGGCCTGGATTTCAGCAAGCACAGCCTCGTTGTTGAGGGGATTGCCCGCAACCAGCCGGATCACATCATGCCCCACCGCCACTTCGTCCGCGAGCTGCTGGGCAATCTTCTCTGGCGCACCAGATACTTCACGAATGTCCGCCGCTGTGGGCGCGGGCGGCCGCGGAGGACGACGCCGCGCACCGTTCGCTTTTGCTTCCGCACACAAACGTTCGTACGCGTCGTCGGCAGCCTTGAGCACGTCTTCCGGCACCGCCAGTTCACTACCGACGACCGCGCGTACACCGTCCAGCACCTGCGGATCGGTGAGCGCCACTGCGGTGCGGCCCAGCACCTCCCGGGCCCTGACCGTCAAAAGGTCAGGATTACCTGGGCCTGCGCCGACGAAAATGACATTTCCCGGCGCAGGTGAAGAGGCAGTGTCGTTACTCATGTAGTTCTTTTCTTGTCGGCTTTGTCCGTAAACATGACACAACACCCCACCAGAACACGATTAGCGGGACCGTATCACTCATGGGGCGTACACATGTGGTATGTCAACGATAAAGCATCACAACCAAGTATGCGAATGCGCAGTTAAACAGCGTCACGCCGCGGCAGCACTGCACAGGCAAAAATATTTCTCAAAGTAATATTTTAGACTGGAGGCATGCGCTACGTTGTCCTAGGACTCCTCATCTTCGCCCCGCGAACCATCTACCAGCTGAATAAACAATTCCAGGTGCTGCTGTTTTACCAGGCCAGCCTGGGCAGCATCCGCACAGCGCTGCAAGCCCTAGTGCGCGACGGCAACGCCACCGTCACGGAAACCATTGAGAACGGTCGACTGAAAAAAATCTACTCCCCGACCGAACGCGGCATCGCAACCTTTCAGGAGTGGATGCACAGCCCTATCAGTGGCTCCAACCTGGATACCGCCATGCTGTCGCGGCTCTATTTCCTGGGGCTTATCGACGCCCCGTCCGACCGCCACACCATCCTCACCATGATGCTCACACGCGCCCAGAAAGAGCTCGCAGACCTAGAATCACTGGACCGCGAACTCCCGACGCTCCCCCACGAGCACCGCTTCCAGCGGGCCACCCTGGACTACGGCATCGCCAGTACGGCATTCTGCGTGAAGTTTCTTCAGGACCTCATCACATCGGAAGCGCCCTGAGCCAGTAGTTCCCTGGCCACCTGTTCCCCCAATTCCGCCGCCTCCGAAACGTCGCTCATAGCGCTGTGAATGAGCTGGCGGCTACCGTCGAGAGCAAAGACCCCGGCACGCAGTCCCAATCGCCCTGCACGGATGTCAGCGAAGGCGGCGACGGGGGCGGTGCACCCAGCTTCGAGGCAACTCAGCAGGGTGCGTTCCGCGGTGGCACGGACGGTGGTATCTGGGTCGGCAAGGAAATCAATGGCGGCGACGGCACGGGCGTCGTCACTGCGGCATTCTACGGCGAGCGCACCTTGGGCGGGGGCTGGCATGATGATGTGCGGGTCGAAACACTGGGTGGCACGGTCCAGCATGCCGACGCGTTCCAGCCCGGCGCAGGCCAGGATGACGGCGTCGAGATCCTGTCCGACGCGGCCCATCCGGGTGTCAATGTTGCCGCGCAGGGGCTGAATGTCCAGGTCGGGACGAAGCGCCAGGAGCTGGGAGATGCGCCGGGGCGCGGAGGTTCCCACGCGGGCCCCGTGTGGCAGGGTGTCCAGGGTATGGTTGTCGCGGGCGATGAGGGCTTCGCGGGCGTCGGCACGTGGGGGCACCACGAGATGGAAGCGGGGGTCGGGGCTAGTGGGCAGGTCTTTGAAGGAGTGTACGGCAATGTCGCAGTCGCCGTCGTGCAGGGCTTCGCGCAGGGCCTGGGTGAACACCCCAACACCGATGCGCTCGACGGGCGCTTGTGAGCGGTCGCCAGGGGTGGAGATGATGGTGAGTTCGGCGGGGTAGCCTGCGGCGATGAGGGCGTCGCGTACGTGCCCGGCCTGGGTGGTGGCGAGCATGCTGCCCCGAGTGCCGATGGTCAGGGTCACAGTTGTTCCTCCAGGCCGAACAACTCCTGCAGCGCCGAATCATAGGACACGGTGCCGGAGCGCGCCGCGAGTTCCTTGGCACGCACGGTGGGCTGGTGCAGAAGCTTGTCGACGACCCGTCGTACGGCGCGCCCAACTTCCTCACGGTCCGACTCGTCCATGGTTGGGGTGCGCTGCCCGAGGCGTTGCAGTTCGGTGTCCACCAGTTCGGAGGCCATCTTCCGCAGCGCCGCCACGGCGGGTACCACGTCCCGGACGCGTTGGGCGGAGGAGTATGCCTCCAGTTCCTCGGCGACGATGGCCAGCGCCTGGGATTGCTGTTCGTCAGGGTTGCGTTGCTGGGTCTGATGTAGGCTTTCGATGTTCACCAGTGAAACTCCATCCTGGTCGGTGACGGTATCGTCAATGTCCCTGGGCAGCGACAAATCGATCAGCATGACGGGGTGCGTGACGTTTGCCACGTCGTCTGCGGTGATGGTGAAGGAATCCGCGCCGGTGGCGGACACCACGAGATCCACCCGCGCTAGCGCTGCGGCACGGTCGGCGAAGTCCACAACCTCAGCAGGCACGCCTGCCTCCCGCGCATGCTCTGCGAGAATTTCCGCGCGGCTGCGGGTGCGATTGGCCACAATCAACTTATCGACGCCCAGTTTGCCCAGGTGCGTCGCAGCCAGCGAGGCCATCACGCCCGCACCGAGCACCAACGCGGTTTTCCCCTCCAGGGTGTTGTTTTCAGTGTTGTTGTCACCACCGAGTCCCATACGCCTCATCGCTTCGGCGCAGGCAAACGACACCATGGAGGCCCCTGCGTCATCAATGTCGGTTTCCGAATGGACCCGCTTGCCCGTGTGCAGGGCGCTTTGCGCCAATGCGTGCAGGGTTCTACCCACCGTGTTGTTGGAATTGGCCTGCTGGTAGGCACTACGCACCTGCCCAATGATCTGCTGCTCCCCCACCACCATGGAATCCAACCCGGAGGCCACCACGAGCATGTGCTCAGCTGCGGCATCGGCGTGATGCACGTAGAGGTGGCGACGCAGCACCTCGGTGGGCAGCCCGCTTTCCTGATGCAGCACCTCAACCACATCGTTCACCCCAGTGTGGAAGCTGGAGGTGACAGCGTACACCTCCACCCTGTTACAGGTGGATACAATCATGGCTTCCGTGAGGGAGGGTCGGTCTAGGAGGGCACGTGTGGTCGCACTGCAGGCCTCATCAGTCATGCTGACCTGCTCCAACACAGACACGGGTGCCGAACGATGCGACATGCCCACCACAAGCACGCTCACCCTCACTCCTTTTCATCAACCTTATGGACTACCCCGTCGGTTGCCCTCAAGATCACAAAACAACGGTAGTCGGGGGCGCTAATTACCACAACAAAGCCTCAGCTAACTCTTCAGAATCAACCTCCCAACAGGCAAATTCCTCCCCATCCACTACTACCACCGGCACCCTGTCCCCGAATTCCATGGCTAATGATGCGTCCGTGTCTACATCCACCACGGTCAGGTGAGCGTCAGCTGACGCCACCACCGGGGTGATCTGCTCCCGCACGCGCTCACACGAACCGCAGGTCCGCCGCACCATTAACTCAACCACATGCATCGCTGTACCCTCATTGCTTTACGATGAAACAAGATCATGCTTACTGGAAGGTACCACCGCGAGTGAACACGCCCAACGAGAACATTGCGATCCCCGGCACCCCGGAGGACTTTCTCGCATCCCTGGCGTCGTCCGCGTCCCGTGGCAACCTCCGACGTTTCCTGGAAGAAACAGTACTACCACCCGTGGGCGACCGCGAACAAAAAGCGGCAGGCGAAGCAGCCGCAGCGGCGGCGGTGGCACAAACCTACGGCCTAGAACTCGGCGACTTCACCTCCGGCATAGAATCCGTGTCCGGAGCTTTTGAAGCCGCCGGGGGCGGGCACGTGAGTTCCCCCAACCCCGACATCCCCCAAGACCACGGTGCTGCCGCGTTTTTCGACGTCGACAACACCCTCATTCAAGGCGCCTCCCTCATCGTGTTCGCCACGGGACTCGCCCGCAAACGCTACTTCAACCTCCGGGAAATCCTGCCCGTAGTGTGGAAGCAAATAAAATTCCGCATCACCGGATCTGAAAACGCCGACGATGTGGCTGAGGGGCGACAACAAGCCCTGGAATTCATCAAAGGGCGGTCCGTGGACGAACTTGTGAGCCTGTGTGAGGAAATCGTGGACACTCACATGAGTGAAAAAATTTGGCCCGGCACACGGGAACTCGCCGAAAAACACCTCGCCGCCGGGCAGCAAGTGTGGTTGGTCAGCGCCACGCCCGTGCAGTTGGCACAGATCCTGGCACGCAAACTGGGTTTTACCGGGGCATTGGGAACCGTCGCCGAGGTCAGAGACGGAAAATTCACCGGTCGCCTGGTGGGTGACATCCTGCACGGCGCTGGAAAGCAGCACGCGGTGGCGGCACTCGCGGCCGTCGAAAAGCTGGACCTCCTGCGGTGCGCCGCCTACTCGGACTCGATCAACGACATCCACATGCTGTCCATGGTGGGCACTCCCGTGGCCATCAACCCAGATTCCGCCCTCCGCAAGGAGGCTATCCGGCGGGGCTGGGACATTCGGGACTATCGCAGCATCAGGAAAGCCATCCGAACCTTTGGGCTGCCAGCCCTGTTTACTGCAGCATTCGGCTGGCGGTTTCTACGCAAAGGTACCTAAACAGACGCATAAAAGCATGTAAGGGCGACATCACGCGCAATTACCACACGCGGTGTCGCCCTTATTGCGAGGCCAGAAGCCGCCGAAGCGGCCCGCACAAACCTACTTGCCGAGTTTCCTACGCTGAACGCGGGTGCGGCGGAGCAGTTTGCGGTGCTTCTTCTTGGACATACGCTTGCGGCGCTTCTTAATGACTGAACCCATGGGGTTTCCTCGCTTTTAATGTTGATACGTACAAATACCTGTCGGCCTCAAAAATCGACACGAATGTGTCCTATCATAGGCCGCCACACGCTGGGAGACAAAAAGTCTAGCCCACGTTGTAGTACGAGGAATCCAGGTACTCGTTCACTGCCTTCTCATGCACCCGGAAGGAGCGTCCCACGCGGACGGCAGGCAACTCTCCCGAATGCACCAGGCGGTACACCGTCATCTTGGACACGCGCATGATCTCGGCGACCTCTGCGACAGTCAAAAACGTTCCGTTATCTTCATTAGTCATTTTCTCTATACCCTTCATGCAGAGCGCGCTGCAGGCTTCCCCTCCTGCAGAACAGACACGCACGTGCTTAAAACAGCCTACCGTGATTTCTGTGACTATTGCGACAAGAGTGGCAAAAGCACACTTCACATCGCCCCTGAAGCCTCAAGTAGTACTCGAGACATTTTGGTAAAAGCACATGTTAACCCTACAAAATAAAAAATGGCGTTGGGGGTAAAAATCCCAACGCCACGACACGCCGATTTGGCCGCTGTCAGCTCCGCTACCCTTGCCCCAGCTCCCTAGAACGTCGTGCAGAAGCCTCCGTGGCGCGATACATCGCTGCACGGATACCGCCCTCCTCCAGAGCGCGGATCGCGGCAATCGTCGTGCCCCCGGGAGACGCCACATGGGAACGCAGCTCGTATGGCTCCGCATCCGGCTGCGACAGCATCGCACCCGCACCCGACACCGCACCCACCGTCAAACGCTTCGCCAAATCGCGGCTGAGGCCCAAACTGACGCCCGCGTCAACCATTGCCTCTGCCACCAAGAAAATGTAGGCAGGTGCCGAACCAGACAGGGCTGTGACGGCATCCATGTGGGTCTCCTCAGTCACCACCACGTCGCCCACCATGCCCAGCAACTCCACAATGGAATCCAACTGCTCTTCAGACACAAACCGCCCGGGAACAACCACGTTCATGCCCTCACCCACCAGCATCGGGGTGTTCGGCATGACACGCACCACCGGGGTGCCCGCCGATACAGCGTCCTCCAGCTGCTTGAGGGTAACGCCGGCAGCCATGGAAATCACGGCCGTGTCGCTCTCATTATTGTCAATAAAATCCGCGAGGTCGGCCAGCACAGGCACCGTGTCCTTGGGTTTCACACACAGGAAGACCACATCCGTACCGTCCGTGGCCTGTTGGTGATCCACAAAATCGATGATGCCGTACGCCTCAACGAGTTCCTTGCCGCGCTCGGGGCGTCGATTAGCCACGTGAATATCTTTCGGCGGCACACCACCGGCGATGAGTCCGGCGATGAGCGCCTCGCCGATCTTGCCGCCGCCGATGACAGCGATCTTGGGCATCTAGAACCCCACGATCGCCAGTGGTCCGAAGGTCACCGCGAGACCCGCAGCACCAGCCAGCACCATACTCAGGCCGTCACGCTCGGTACGCAGGGCATGCACGATACCGACAATGGCGCCGGTGGCGGCCACAGCCAACAGGGCAGTGATGATCTTGGACATGTTCGCCCATAGCATCTCAAAACCCTTGAACAGACCCACACCCACAGCAATGGCGATGATCACCATGAGGACGACACTCAACACCGACACTTTCTGGTTGTCGTTCTCGTCGAGCTCGCCGCCTTCGTCGAAGGCGTCCTCCTCGAAGGTCTCCTCATCATTAAAGTCGGGATCGAAGGTGTCGTCTTCTTCGTCGAATTCGGAGTCAGACTCCACGTCCTCCTGGGCGGGAACGGCCCTGAAGGTGGCACTGTCGACTGCGCGAACGTCTGCACTCGCGTCGTCGTCGACATCAGCCTCAGTCTCGGCGTCATCACTTACCTCGGGGAACTGACCAGTGCGGGTCTTCTCAAAGGTGCCGGTGGCAAAACCGACGCGCGATCCCACAAAGGCGGTGTCATCCACCCGGTCAAGTTCTTCGGAGTCGTAGCGGTCCGGGAGAGCGTCTTCCACTGGTGCGATGGAGTCAATGGACTCGTCGGCGAAGTCCTCGTCGGCATAATCTTCGTCGGCATAGTCATCGGAAGCATCGTAGCCTTCTGGACCCGAGATGTTATCGCCTGCGAAAACGACTTTCGTGACAATTTCTTCATCTTCCGCGCCGCTACCCTCATTATCGGTTAGCGCATCGTCGTCAACGCTGCGCTGGGGGCTGTAGGAGACACCCGAATTGCTGTCGTTAGCGCCGTACTGCGCAGACCCATCATTCTCGTCATCACCGAGGAGTTCCGCCGTCAACGCCGGGAACGATCCCGTGGTGAGCCGCACCGGGTCGTCCTCGGTGACCACGCTCAGCACCATTGTTTCCTCATCAGTGAGGGAATCATCCAGGTCATCTAGATCATCCACGTCGGAGGCATCGGCCACGTCGGTGTCCTGCACCGATGGGGCTTCGGGTTCAACCATCACCGGTTGCGGAGCTTGGGGTGCGGGACGAGCCGGCGGTTCGCGATGGGCTTCACGCATGCCGCTGGAAGCCCCAGCGGCGGCCCCCACCATAGTGTCGGACGTGTCGGACGTTGCCGAATCAACCGAGGCAGCGACCTTTTCTTCAACCCTTTCCTGCGGGGCGTCCAGCGGCACACTGGAGTGCTTGGATTCCGCGGGTTTTTTGTTCACACGGGGGATGGATCCGGTTAGTTCCGCGACGGAGACTCCACCCTCATCCAGGCTCCGGCGGCGGCGCGGGCGGGACTCCCGTGGGGAGTTTCCCTCCTGCGCAGCGCGCGCCATAAGTTCCGCGACGGTGAGTTGTTTGTCACTCATTTTCGCGTCCTTTCTCGTCCAATCCCTTGTCAATACGCCGCAAGATAACTCCTTCACGCAGCGCCCATGGGCAAATTTGCAGCTGTCCTAAGCCAAGCGCACGCATGCTAGCTTCTGCAACTAGCGCACCTGCAACACTGTGCTCTAAGCCCGAACGCACATCCGCTAGGGGCGGCGTGGTATCGGCGAGTCGGGCGAGGGTGCGGAAGGTTGTGGATGTGCCAGCAGCGCGGCGCATGTATCCGCTTGCGCGGAGGGCACGCACTGATTCTGCCGTGACTGCCGTCTCGCGCAGAATATTTATTTTTTCGCGTGTTGGCGAGGCTGTGTCACACCATTGGTGGGTGTTCCGCGCCGCACCATAGGTGAGGGGAAACACGGCGTCTGGTTGTTCGTCCGCTTCTTCTGTGGACAATTCCAAAGATCGCCCCCTAGTGTCAAGGCTGCCATCAAGAATGCGAAGGTTGGTCACACGTTCCGCTACCCAACCGTACCATCGTCGTACCAAAGAGCAGGCGGGACGCAGGTGAGCACGGTGTATCACACCCACCGCTACCAGCGGATTGGCAGCTTTTTCCTCATCCGTAACACCTAATCGCACACTACAAGGGTAGACGGTCTACCGTTACGAAGTGTGTATTGCCCGCAAACGCCGCCCGTGTTCCTTGGTTTTCCGGCCGACTCGCCGGCCGCCGCGTCTATCCGTTCTGGCGCGGAACTTCCACCGGATTTTCCCCGTGATTGGTTTGAATTTACCCACCCAGAGGACCCGCTTCATGTGTTCAGTTGCGACCTCACGTGGCTGGAATCCCACTGGGGTTGTGGGTTCGGCACACCGGCGTGTCGCGGCATTGATAGTGCCTCCCCGTCGGTGGGATGTTGCAACCACGGCGCGTTTATGTGCGACGAGGAGGATCGGGAACAGCTTCTCGACGCCGTGCGCCGCATGCCGGCACGGTACTGGCAGCTGCGCCCGACGGGCGTCGATACGCACCTAGAGCACCTGGAACCGGAAGAGTTAGAGCCGTGGCTGGAATGGGACGAGCTGGATGATGAACCCGCACTGCGCACAAAAGTGGTGGATGGGGCATGTATTTTTGCCAACCGGGACGGCAGCGGGTGCGCGCTGCACCAGTGGGGTGTGGACAACGGCGAGGATTTGACGGTGGTGAAGCCGGAGGTGTGCTGGCAGTTACCGCTGCGTCGACTGGAGGATTACGAAGAGCGCACGGACGGGGAGGAGATTCTGCGCACCACCATCACCGAATATGATCGGCGTGGCTGGGGCAACGGTGGGGAGGATTTTGACTGGTACTGCACCACAGCGCCTGCATGTCACCAGTCACAGGATCCAATGTGGGTGAGCCACGAGCATGAGCTGCGGATACTTATGGGCGATGGCCCATACGAGGTCCTGGCGGAGCATTGCAGAGCCAGGCAAGCGGCGGCGAAAGCGCTATCGGAACAGCTCACAGCTGACGAAGCCGCCACCGCGTTTAATACCCATCCCGCTACCCGGTTACGATATGACAATAAAATGTAAATAAAAAACATAATTTGTCTGGAGTTCCCATTTCCGCCCGCCATCGCCTACCGAAACCCGCTCCACCACCAATGCGGAGAATCACCCTGCGCACAGCAGCTGCAAATAAGATAAGAATGCTGCTCACGGTTCTTTCGGTTGCTTTGGGTACTGCTTATATATCTGGATCGTTGATTCTTACGCAATCCTTGGAGGAATCTTTCGCTTCTATCGTGGACTCGGGAGTAGACGGCATTGACGTAGGGCTTGTGGGCAGCGCCAACTCCCCTCACGGCGTGCCGCTGTCTGTGGTGTCGGAGCTAGCCGCCCGCCCCGACATTCGGGCGGTTAACGTCACTGGTGACGGTCCGGGCACCCCCTCCGGAACTCGGCGATCCGGGCAAAGTTCGCTGGTCATCACAGGTTCCGACGGCCGCCCCCTCCAAGCAGGTTCCTCAGGGGCACACCCACTCGCCGCCTACCCTTTTGATGCCTACGTGGGGCGGCCGCCCATCGTTGTGGAAGGCACAGAGCCCAGCGAAGCACATGAAATTATGCTGAACTCCTCCGCAGCGAAACGGGGAAAATTACATGTTGGTGATTCAGTAACGGTCATCACCAGTTCGGAACGCCTCAACGTCACCATCAGCGGCATCTACGACATCCCCCGCGACACCGCCGGGTGGATCGGCGTCATGTTCACGCCCGAACGCTACCTCGAACTCTTCACCGACGGTCAGTACGCCTCCCAGGTGATCATTTCCGCCGCCGATGGCGTCTCCCCCATGGACCTGCGCAACAGCCTCGGCCAACAGTACCCCACGCTGACGCCACTACTGCCCGAACAAATCGCAGAACGACAATCCGGCGACTACGTCCGCCAGCTCGGCTTCATGACCTACATGCTCGCCGCCTTCGGCGTCATCGCCCTGTTCGTCGGGTCGTTCATCATCACCAACACCTTCGCCATGATCCTCGGCCAGCGCACCCGAGAATTCGCCCTCCTGCGCAGCATCGGGGTATCCGCGCTCCAGGTACGCACTTCCGTGTTCGCCGAAGCCGCCATTGCTGGGGTTATTGGCTGCATCACCGGTATTGCTGTCGGCATATCGCTGGTTGTGGTGGTGATTAATGTGCTCAACCAGGTTGGCGACGGGCTCTCCGCCATCTCTCTTACGTTCACCCCCAAGGCCATCATCGTCCCCTTCACTGTTGGCATGATCATCACCATCATCGCCGCCGCCGAACCCGCACGCCGCGCTGGATCACTCCCGCCTATCGACGCCCTCCGCCCCGCCGACGACCGCTCCGACTACTCCCTCCGACTCCGCACCGTCTTCGGTGTTCTGGCGGCAGTCCTGGGCGTGGGGTTTGGCATCGCGGGGGCGCATTTCCCCACCATCGGTGGTTTTGATATGGACCTCTACCAGCGCTTATCCGCCGTGGCGGTGGGGGCATTGTTCTTGCTTGCCGGGTTGTGGCTAAGTGGCCCCGCCCTGGCCAGCATCTCCCCTGGGCTGCCCATCGGCCCCATCGGGCGGCTTGCCTCCCGCAACAGCTCCCGCAATCCTAGGCGCACCGCCACCACGGCTTTCGCCCTGGCGTTGGGGGTCGGATTAGTGGCCTGCGTTGGCGTGATCGGCGCCACCGCGCAGGCCAGCGTGTTCGGTTTAGTGGAGTCAAAAGTCAAGGCACCATTCGTACTGGACAGCCCCAACGGTGGACACAGTAGCGGCCTCGCCGGTTCCCCTACTGGTGGCGGGGGCCTGTCCATCCCGGAAGAAGCAATTACCACGGTAGAAAATCTTGATGGGGTTGGCTCGGTGGGAGTGCTCATGTCCGCCCCACTGCAGGCCGACCATTGGGATAACCCCACCACCACGGTAGTCAGCGGCGACATATCCCCTTTCGTGGACATTGGTGTGATACGCGGTACCTCGGAGTTTGGCGACCAACCCGGCGCGATGATCTCCACCACCTACGCCAAGCAATCCGGCTTGGGACCAGGCGACACGTTTACCCTGCGCCCCTACCTGGGCGGCGAGGGCACCGATAGCAGCGTTGTGACCATTCGCGGCGTCTATGAGGAGACGGGTTTGTTGGGCCACATGGTCATTAACCTGGCTGGTGCGCTGCGTGTACTACCGGACCTGGAGGCGTATAACAGGAAAACTGCGTTTGTGACCAGCGACGGCAGGTTTTCTGACTCGATGCTGCGCCGCGAGTTGGAGGATGCGGTGGCGCAGTATTTGGTGGTGCAGGTGAAGGCGAAGGAGGAATATAAGGGAGCGCTGGGGACTCAGGTGAACCAGATGGTGTCTCTCATTTATGGGTTGTTGGCGTTGGCGGTAGTAATTGCGGTGATGGGCATTATTAATACGCTGGCGCTGAGCGTATCAGAACGCACCCGTGAGCTGGGGACGCTGCGGGCAATTGGGGTGAGTAGGAGCCAGATCAGGAGAATGATCCAGCTGGAAGCAGTTCAGATGTCTGTATTTGGCGCACTGTGTGGTGTGGTTGTGGGCGTGTTTGCGGGGTGGTGCGTGGTGACTGTACTGCAGGATAAGGGCATGTCATCACCGCATGTGCCGTGGAGCCAGGTGGCACTCATGGTGGCTGGAAGCGTTGTGGTGGGTTTGCTGGCCGCGTTGGTTCCGGCGCAGAAGGCTGCGGCGACACCGCCGTTGGAGGCAATTGCGGAGTAGGACGACACCTAGGCGTCGAATTTGTAGCCCACACCCCGCACGGTGACAAGGTGGGTGGGGCGTTTGGGTTCTTCTTCGATTTTGGAGCGGATGCGTTTGATGTGCACGTCGAGGGTTTTGGTGTCGCCGACGTAGTCTTCACCCCACACATGGTCGATAAGTTGCCCGCGGGTGAGCACTCTCCCTGGGTTGCGGAGCAGGTATTCCAGCAGGTCGTACTCTTTGAGGGGCATGGGGGTGTCCACGCCGTCGACGGTGACGGTGTGGCGTTCGAGGTCCATGCGCACGCGGCCGTCGCCAAGCACACTGGGGTTGGGTTCGGGTTCGTGGTCGGCATCGCCACCGCGGCGGAGGACGGCGCGGATGCGGGCGATGAGTTCTCGGGATGAGTAGGGTTTGGTGACGTAGTCGTCGGCACCGAGTTCCAGGCCCACCACTTTGTCCACCTCGGAGTCGCGGGCGGTGACCATGATGACAGGAACGGTGGAGGTTTTGCGGAGTTGTCGGCACACGTCGGAGCCGGACATGCCAGGGAGCATGAGGTCGAGGAGCACGATGTCGACGTCATTGTTGGCGAATTCGTCGAGGGCGGTGGGGCCGTCGCCGGCGATGAGCACGGTGAAGCCTTCTTTGCCTAGGAGGAACGCCAACGGTTCGGCGAGGGATTCTTCGTCTTCGACGATAAGGACGGTGGTCATGGTTACGTTGTCCTTTCGTTGGTGGTGCCGCCTGGCGGGTCCGGCAGTTCCGGCAGTTCCAGGGTGAAGGTGGAGCCGACACCGAGTCTTGACCACACTGTAATCGCCCCACCGTGGTTTGCTGCAACATGCTTAACAATGGCAAGCCCCAGTCCGGTACCGCCGGTGGCGCGGGAACGGGCTTTATCGACGCGGAAGAATCGTTCGAAGACGCGTTGTTGGTCTTCAGGAGCGATGCCGATGCCGCGGTCAGTGACGCTGATGTGCACATTGCCGCCCACGCGGCGTTGGCTGATGCTGACAGAGGTGTTGGCGGGGGAATAATTGATGGCGTTGCTCAGCAAGTTGGCCATGGCGGTGACCAGGAGCGTTTTGTCCCCCATGACAAACGCACTGGAGGCGGGGCCGCGGTCGATGGTGATGTTGGCGTTGTCGGCGGCGAGTTGGGTGCGTTGCAGGGCGTCGTCAATAACCTCGTCGACTGAGACGGGTTCCATGTTGGGCAGCGGCTCGGCGCCTTGGAGCTTCGATAGTGCGATGAGTTCGTTGATGAGGTTGGCCATCCGCTGGGCTTCTTTATTTAGTTTGATGCCGAAGTGTTCGACAGTGTCGGGGTCATCGCGGGATTCGATGAGCGCTTCCGACAGCAGTGCCATGCCTCCCACGGGTGTTTTCAGTTCGTGTGACACGTTGGCTACGAAGTCCCGGCGCGCGGCTTCCAGCCGCATGTTTTCCGACTCGTCGGTGCAGTAGATGATCACGAAGTCCCCGTCGGCAAGGGTGAGTGGTTTGATCACGGCTTTCACAGCGCTAACGCGGCTTCCCGTGCGCTGCTGCCCCGCCGGAAGGTCCAGGGTTTGGGGTTGCTGATGGGTGAAGACGTTGTGTGCTTGGTGCCACACGTCGGGGCGCACGGCGTGGTCCGATATGATGCCCAGCGCGTGGGCTTGAGTGTTGGAAAGCACCACGTCACCCTTATGCGTCACCACCGCCACCCCCGCTGGCGAACCCTGCACCGCAAGGTGCAGCAGCTGGCTTATCGACGCCCCGGGGGTGGCGGTGGTGCGGCGGTGGCGGGTGATCAGCAACGCCATGACCGTGATCACCATCCCGATCACGATGCCAATGAGGCACCCGATAATCACCGCCGACAAGGAAAACCGGTTACTTTCCGCCCTGCGCGGCGACGGCAGCGGCACCCGCAGCGGCAGCCTCCGGGTCAAGGTACGTGCCACCGGGGTTGGTGACGTTACCCTTCTCATCCAGTTCGTACACCAGCGGAATACCGGTGGGGATGTTCAGCTCGGCAATGTCGGCATCGGAAATGCCGTCGAGGTACTTAACCAAGGCGCGCAGGGAGTTGCCGTGAGCGGCAATGAGTACGTTTTCACCCTTGAGCACGCGCGGCAGAATTTCTTCCTTGAAGTAGGGGACAAAGCGAGTGACCACGTCAAGCAGGCATTCGGTGTCCGGCACCTTGTCAAGGTTCGCGTAGCGGGGGTCATTTGCCTGGCTGTATTCGGAGCTTTCCTCCAGTGGTGGCGGCGGGGTGTCGTAGGAGCGTCGCCATGCCATGAACTGGTCGTTACCGTATTTTTCTTTTGTTTCTGCCTTATTCAACCCCTGGAGTGCACCGTAGTGGCGCTCATTCAGGCGCCAATCGCGCACAACGGGAATCCACAAACGGTCAGCCGCATCCAATGCCAAATTCGCAGTGTTAATGGCGCGGCGTTGCAGGGAGGTATATACGACATCGGGAAGAATATTGGCCTCGCGCAGCAATTCGCCGCCGTGGCGCGCTTCTTCTTCGCCTTTTTCTGTCAAAGCCACATCGACCCAACCAGTGAACTGATTGGACGCATTCCATTGACTTTGACCATGCCTCAAAAGAATCAACTTTCCAGTAGTCATGGCACCGATTCTGCCACTTTGCGACGCATTGCGCCGTACTTTGGCAGGAAGTCACAGAATAAGCGCGCTGTTATGCGCCGGGAGCCTGTCGTGAATAACAGTAAGAATGCGTGCGGGAAAGGACATCGGTGTAGACAGATGCCAGCGTCGATGCCGTTGCCGACCAGGAAAAATTAGCCGCATGCAGCACCGCATCCTGACCCATGCGTATGCGGGTGTCATCATCGTCCAGCAGCTGGGCCAGCGCGTCTGCCCATTCAACGGGATCGTGGCTATCCACCAGCAGACCCGTCTCCCCTTCCGCGACGGCTATCGGCAGACCACCAACGCGCGCCGCCACCACCGGGGTGCCCGATGCCTGCGCCTCCATGGCCACCAGCCCAAAGGACTCGTTGTAGCTGGGTACCGCCACAACGTCGGCGGCGCGGTAAATGGTGACCAGTTCTGCGGGTGGACGTGGGGAAAGGAACCGAATGTGCTTCTCAATGCCCAGCTCACGAGCCATATCCTGGTAGGTTTCCGGGGTAGCATGCGCACCCGACGGTCCCCCGCAAATGAGCACCCGCAGGTTACGATGCGGATCCCTGCGCAGCAGCTCCGCCACCGCATGGATCAGCACCTGTGGGCCCTTGAACGCCTGCAACCTACCCACAAACGCAATAACCTTTGCGTGCAGCGGAATACCCAACTGGCGGCGGCTGCGCTCCGTGGCGCGATCATTGCCTGGGTGGAACAAGGCCACCGCCGCACCCGGCGCGACCACGGCTATTTTTTCTGGGCTGGCGTCGTAATGGCGCTGCACGTCCAACGCCTCCTCAGCTGTGTTCACCACTAGGCAATCCGCGTTGTCCACCAACTGCTGCTCGCACATGCGCCGGGCCTCAGACTCAGGGGTGTCTATCTCTGAGCGGTGGGCGTTTTTCACCGCCGCCAGCGTGTGGGCGGTATGTACTAGGGGAACCTGCCAGACGTCGCGCAGCAGCCACCCCACTTGACCACTGAGCCAATAATGCGAATGAATGAGGTCATAGTTCAAGTTGTTGCAGCGTGCATACACCAACACCCCGCCCGCAAACGCCGCCAGCTGTGTAGGCAGTTCTTCCTTATCAATGCCCTCATAGGGACCCGCCACGATGTTGATGACCCTTAAATTTGGTTCAACCTCCACGACTTCGCCCTGGCTGGGACGGGTAGCTCGGGTGTAAATATCCACCTTGGTGCCTTGTCTGGCTAGTTCCGTAGCGGTGGAGAGCACGTAGACGTTCATGCCGCCCGCATCCCCCGAACCCGGTTGCTGCAGGGGTGAGGTGTGCATGGAAATCATGGCAATGCGCATAAACCGCATTTTAACGATTACTTTTCGGGAGGCGGTGAGGTGGATGCCCGAAGCGGTGCAGGAGTGAAGAAACGTGTGGGAAGGACGGGCGTCGTTACGCGATAGTCACAAATATGTAACGTACAGCTAGCGGTAAGTAAGCACATGTACTGCAGGTATACTTGATGCAACATACAAACTTACGCTGTGGTAACCCCTCCCAGCGCGCACCTGATGAAGGGACGTTAATGTCGGCTACTGAATCCTCGGCTTTTGAATCTAAAGCCTGGTTGAAGCACTACGCCGAGTGGACCCCAACCACCATCGAATACGGTGACACCACGCTGCTCGACTTCTACGACAACAACCTGGCCATCAACAGCGACAAGCCGGCCATCTACTTCTTCGGGCGCACCCAAACCTACGGCGAGTTTGACAAGCACGTCCGCCACGCCGCCGCCGGACTCCGCGCGCTGGGGGTTCGCGCCGGGGATCGCGTGGCCATCCTGTTGCCCAACTGCCCGCAACACCTGGCTGCTTTCTACGCAGTGCTGAAACTCGGGGCGACGGTGGTGGAGCACAACCCCCTCTACACCGCCCACGAACTCGAGCACCCCTTCAATGACCACGGTGCACGCGTGGCCATCTGCTGGGACAAAGCCGCCTCCACGCTGGAGAAACTACGCGGACGCACCCCGCTGGAAACCATCGTCTCCGTCAACATGACCGAGGCGATGCCGCTGCTGCAGAAAATCGCACTCCGGCTGCCTATTCCGTCGCTGCGCAAAACCCGGGCGCAGCTCACCGCCGACGCCCCCAACACCATTCCCTGGGAGTCCTTAATCAATCCCGCAATCGGTGGCGACGGCTCCGACATCGAAAGCCCCACCGACGTCACCCGCGACACCACGGCACTCATTCTGTACACCTCCGGCACCACCGGCGCCCCCAAAGGCGCGCAACTTAGCCACGGCAACCTCGTGGCCAACGTCCTGCAAGGCAAAGCCTGGGTCCCGGGACTTGGCGAGCAGGAAGAACGCTTGCTTGCGGCGCTGCCCATGTTCCACGCCTACGGACTCACCATGGTAGCCACCCTCGGGGTATTCATCGGCGGGGAAATCATCCTCCTGCCCGCGCCCGACCTGAAACTCATCATGCAGGTGATGAAGCGCCACACCCCCACCTGGCTGCCCGGTGTACCTACCCTCTACGAAAAAATTGTCGACGCCGCCGAAGCAACCGGCGTGAATATCAAAGGTATCCGCAACGCCTTCTCCGGGGCCTCCACCCTGCCGGTTCGCACCGTCGACCGCTGGGAGCGCTACACAAACGGCACCCTCGTCGAAGGCTACGGTCTCACTGAAACCTCCCCGATCATTGTGGGCAACCCCATGAACGGCAAACGACGCCCCGGCTACGTGGGAATCCCCTTCCCCGACACCGACGTGCGTATCGCTGACCCCGACAACCTGGACAAAACCCAACCCGACGGGTTCGAAGGCGAAGTGCTTGTCCGCGGGCCGCAAGTCTTCCAGGGTTACCTCAACCAGCCCGACGCCACCGAACATTCCTTCCACAACGGCTGGTACCGCACCGGTGACGTCGGCGTCATGGAACCCGATGGCTTCATCCGACTGGTAGCACGCATCAAGGAAGTCATTATCACCGGTGGATTCAACGTCTACCCCGCCGAAGTCGAGGAAGTTCTCTGCAGTCACCCCGATGTTGCCGACGCCGCCGTGGTGGGCATCCCCCGCGAAGATGGCTCAGAAAACGTCGCCGCCGCCATCACCCTCACCGAAGGCGCAGCACTGGATCCCGACGGCCTGAAAAACTACTGCCGCGAACAACTCACTCGCTACAAAGTACCCCGCAATTTCTACCACTTCGAAGACCTGCCCCGCGACCAGATGGGCAAAGTACGACGCCGCGACGTGCAACAACAACTCGTCGAACGATACGGGGTGCGGCCCGGGGAGTGAGCTGGTGGCGGGATTGATGCGCTGACACTGCACTATCACATGTCCCCCACCCCCCTACTCAAACCGCTTACGCTTCAAGGAAAGTCAGGTTGCCGCAGCGCTGTAGTCTGGGGTAATGCGTTCTTCTCCCACAATTGTTTGGTTCCGCGATGACCTACGCCTAGCCGATAATAGGGCCCTCCATTGGGCTGCGGAACGCGGACCCGTGGTGGGCTTATTCATTCATGAAACGGTGGGGCGCCCGCTGGGAGCAGCCGCTGCGTGGTGGCAGCGCCGCAGCCTCAACGAACTGCGCGAACGCCTCCCGGCTCCCCTCATCGAAAGGCGCGGCGATCCTCGCGTCATCGTGCCCCAGCTCGCACATGAACTTGGGGCTGCGGTGACGTGGAATCGTCGCTACCACCTCACCGAGGTTGATGCGGAGATCAAAAGCGCCGTCGGCGCCACCACTCATCCCGGGTACCTCCTCACCGAACCATGGAAGATCACGACGAAAAGCGGCTCACCGTACAAGGTATTCAGCCCGTTTTACCGCGCGACGCATGCACTTCTCGTCGACGATCCCCCGTCCCCCCTCCCCGTGCCTGAGGTGACTCCAGCGAACGTGGAGCCGGAAACGCTGCCCGCTCCTGATGAGCCGGAGTGGGCGAACACGCTGGGGCGTTATAACTGCCCGGGGGAGATTGGGGGCGTCGATAAGCTTCATTCTTTCGACGTCGACCACTATGACAACAACAATCTCGGAGTCCCCTCCACGTCGGGTCTCTCTCCGTACCTGCGGTTCGGAGAGGTGAGCCCCGCGACCGTGTGGGCGGAAGTGAGCAACTCAACCGAAAACGCCGAGCCGTTTCTGCGCCAATTGATCTGGCGTGATTTCGCCTGGCACCGTTTCTATCATCTACCGAACATGGCAACCGTGAATGTGCGCGAAGCTTTCAATCGCTTCCCGTGGGAATGGACACCGCGGGCAAAGCCGTCGTCGACCCCGCGCGCCTTTGCCCACGTCGAGATGGATGCGGAGGCTCAGCACATCGGTGAGCTGGCCGCGTGGCAATCAGGTCGCACCGGTGTCCCCCTCGTTGATGCCGGGATGCGCGAGCTGTGGGCGACCGGATCCATGCACAATCGCGCCCGGATGGTGGTTGGGTCCTGGCTGACGAAGAACCTAGGTATCCATTGGCGTCACGGGGAAGAGTGGTTTTGGGACACGCTTGTCGATGCCGACCCGGCCTCCAACGCTTTCAATTGGCAGTGGGTCGCTGGCTCCGGGGATGACGCCGCACCCTATTTTCGCGTCTTCAACCCGCTGACGCAGCAGAAAAAATTCGACGCAAGCGGCACTTACGTTGCGCGCTGGGTGCCGGAGGCGCTGACCCCGCTCTATCCGGAACCAATGGTAGATATCACGGAGTCGCGAAAAACCGCGCTGGCGGCCTACAAAGATATCAGCGGTTGAGCTGTGCGATGCGCCCAGGCGCGGCAGGTCAAATCAGTAAAGGTCATTCATGCACATACTTCCTAAATGAGCCACACGACTAACTGCGCCATATCCACCGTTCCGTGTGCGGGGAGTAGAGAAAATCGTTGTCATCCGTCCTCAAATCGGCAGCTAGCCAAAACCGTGGCGCAACGATCGCATACAAGAACGGAGAAGACCTCAGATGCGGGTGATGCAAGGATGTGCAACGCGTAACGGAGGCGGCATTTTCCCATCCCGACAGAATCAGCAGGTGACGAAAATTAGGCGGGATACCACAAGTGGTTAACCCGCCTTATCTCTTGAACGTTCCCCGGCCGTTAGAGGCGGCAAAGTGGTGTGATGTCGCCGCGTCCATCCTGCATTGGCACGGTGAGGAACGTGCACGAGTTGTATCCGCGCTCCTCAACAACGCTGCGGACCTTGGACCAGCGTTCTGCGCTTAATCCCGGGGTGCGGGAAAGAACGAAACCGGAAAGTCGGTTCGGACCACCAACGATGGCAAGGGAGTAATCATCTTCAAGGTAGGTGATGCGGTAGTTAGTAGGTCCGTTGGGATCCTGAAAAGGAACACCAGGGAAGTTAACCCGCAAAGACGCGGCAGAACGCGTTGTAGCCGTGCCTTCGATAACAGAGTCCCGACCGAGGAAAGTACCGCAGGAATTACGGACGGAGATAGTGGAATCGTCAATAACTGCGTACTCCGCGGTGGTGTCACGCACGCATTGCAGCGTGTAAGGCTGAGGAACAGCAGCAACCTGGTACCACTTGCCCGCGTAGCGTTCGAGGTCAACTCCCTGACTAATCTCAGAAAGCTCACCGCCACCGAGGGAGGAACCATTGGGGACAAGCTGAGAGGAGACTCCCCCAAGTCGGCCTCCCTCAAGTGAACTCTGGGCTACAGCAGTAGGAGCCAGCAAACTGCCTGCGAGAGCGCAGGTAGCCAAGACGGTGAGAATACGACGCATGCGTAATCCTTTCAGTTTATGATACTTCCAACCTAGCAGGTTTAACCTGGACGACTCTGCGGCCATCGTGTATCAGGTCGCACACGACACGCTCTTCAGGATTGGTGATACCCTTCCTTCCGAGCGCATCCATAACTGGCTCGCATCATCAGGAACTTTCCTCGATCTTGCTGCCGAGGCCACTTTCCTTCCGCCAGAAAGCACCAGCCAAGACCTCTGACCGCGCACTGAGCCTGCGCAGCGCAACGACGTGTAAATGGCCTCTGATCAGTCAACCGAGCACACGCCCAAGGAGGGCGCGTAGTACTCCGCGTTTGATTTCGATGCCGACTCTGGCCTGGATTACTAAACGAAAAAATAGTTCAGGATTACAACGGGATTCCACCTCAGCGTTTTTCACTACAACAGACTTCAGATTCTTAGCTTGATATGGTCAACTGATTGAGATACGTTCAGCTTTCCCCCATTCAAGGTTTGAACTGCCATAAACGACAGGGGCTGCGCTAAATTCTATCTCGGATTGAACTGTTGTGATGGGAGGAGGAGAGAATTCAAGAAGACCATAATCACTGCTCATTCTGCGCCGAACTTGCTTGAGCGCAGACCCAGCATTCCTAGGGGGCGTGTGAAAAGAAAGCAATTCTATGGCCGTTCGAGCTAAAGAAAGGTGCGCTGAGCCTGATATTCCTTCTCCACGTGCAGCGATAAGGGCTAAGGTTGCGGCTGCCATCCCCATCCCCGTGGCGTGATCTAACGCTTGAACGGGTAAACTCCCCGGTCGCCATTCGCCATCATCAAATGAGCCATATATGTAAGCAATACCTGTTCCAGCTTGAACAATGCTGTCAAATCCACGTGCTAGCGTGCTAGATGCAGGTTCCCCCCAGGCATCCAAAGAAACCACGGCTAGGTGAGAATGTCGCTCCCTGAGCGATATCGGATCAAATCCCAATTTGCGCAGACCGGACAGACGGTATCCCACGAGTACTGCGTCTGCTTCAGTTAAAAGTGTATGTACACGCTCATTAGTCTTAAAGTCTCGAAGGTTTGCAATCGCACTGCGTTTATCAAAACCTGTGTCAACATGATGGTCCAGAAGCTCTGGCATCCCCGGAGGATCGATCCTTAAGACATCGGCGCCTAGAGCCCCTAACAGCCTACTCGCCGAAGGGCCTGCGATAACTCGCGTCATGTCGAGTATCCTTAACCCCCGCAATGGGCGGCAAGCCGCGTCTGCTATTTTCTCTCTGGATGGACCTATTTTGACACGATCAAGCGAAAACTCTATCCAAGGTTTACTCGATAAGCTCTTGCCGTTGTCAGTCTGAAGCCATTCCGAAGGCTTGCGAACGGCGCTGGCAATACCGCCAACTGAGTTCACTAAAAACTCGACGTCAGCAGCAGGCATCTTCTGAAGGGCCGCTTTAATACCTTCCAGCCCCCTCTCGCCCAAGGCGGACTGTAATGCATCCCGGTGGTGAGGATAGTTTGCGTGCAGCCTAACCCATCCGTCCTGCACAGGAAAGAATCCAGATAATTCAGCGAAGCCCACGGTCTTTTTGTCATTGATCCGAAGATTGGCTAAGGAGCCGAAGCTGCCAGCGACACGCGAAGAGTCAATCTTAAGTTGGTTAGAATAACCCTTCGGGAGAAAACTCGCTAAGGCACGGCCGAAGCAACTGACCGAGCTAAGGGCAAGCCCTTCCACGTCTAGCGCTCCGCCCCACCAGTTACGAGGTCCAGACGTCACGATTTGAGGCTTTGGACCCAAAGTGGAGGCCAACGGACGCAAAAATCGCTGAAGATTGAAAGTGTCGTTGAGGCCAGCGTCTCGCAACTCATCTCCTCATCTATTCGGCGGTTTCTAGTGGTCTTGGAAACGCTTCACTGACATATCATTACTGTCCAAGCCTAACAGCCGCGCCATACGCTCAGTTGGGGGTATCAAACCCCAACGTTTTACACGGACAACTACCTACAAATACTTGGCAACCGCGACCTTCGACCAAGCCTGCATCCACATGCACGACATCATGGGTTCAATGAGTTTAAAACCCACCACCATGACGGCCGCCAGCAGCGGCAACGTGATGATATTGTAGTCCAGCCCCAGTTGGAAAAAATGATTGTTCGCAGGATCAAGCCACGGGACATGCTCATACACGAATCGACGAGCAAGCGTTCCCCTCCCCTCTGGAATTGCGGCATTCAGCAAGGGTACAACACCCGAAAGTGCTGCCAACACCCAGCTGTAAGTATTTCGCCCCACGTCAGAGTAAGTAATTACCTTCTTTTCTTGGCCATTAATTCGAACCTGATAATCGCATTGATCCAACTGCAGAGCGAAGGTCACCGAGCGCACAAGAGATTTCATCTTCCCAGGCTGTTGCTGCTCAGGGCGATCATCAAGCAACCTCTGCACAGAAATGCTTCCATACTGTGGATGCTTTAAACACCACTCCCCTGCATACATGCAACCAACGCCTTTACATACTCATTATGACAGTAGCGTGAGCGTAACTTAGCTCAGCTGAGCAAAGAAAAAGAATATGTGCGACAGCAGCAGAATTGCAGCTAATTCACCACTCCGGGACACTTCCTGTCAGCATGTGAACATATTTGCGCCTCAGATCAGTAACAGCAAGAAAATCTACCCATACCCCTAGTTTCCAGAGGACGTCCCATGCCCATAAGGTAGTGTATTCACCAATAAAACCAGGTTGGAACAGGTAGCAGAAGGAGCCGAAATTGATAATTCTTATCGCGGAGGCGCTGTTCTGGGTTCTGGTTGTCGCGGGAATGGTGGTCCGCTACTGGCTTCGGATGCCCACCCTGAGCAAGTTCCTGCTCTTGGCGGTCCCACTTGTGGATGTCGCGTTGGTTATCGCGGTGATTGCGGAGCTTCGTGCAGGCAGGCCCGTCGGAATCGAACATCAGCTAGCTGGCTTATATCTCGGCATCAGCCTGATTCTCGGCCCAGGAATCATCAGATGGTGCGACGAGAAGGCCCGGTCGCTGAGTTCCAGAGAAAAAGCCTCGCCGCGACCACACACAACATTCAGCGAAAAAATGCGCCATGAACTTGTTTTCTTGGCTCAATGGTCCGTGGCTGTGGGCATAGCTTTCCTGATCAACCAGGGTCTTATGTATGCAGCTGTCCATGAAAGCCAGAGGGAAGCACTATCTCAAGCCAGTTCAATGCCACTCGGATCGATTTTGGTTGTCGCGTTTTTCGGCCCTGGCTGGCTGTTGCTCTTTGGAGACAACGGCAAACAACAAACGACTAACCGTTGACATCTCAACCACTGCTATATTCGTGGCATGAACGCAGAGTTTTACGATGCCATCATTATCGGTTTCGGCAAGGCGGGAAAGACGCTTGCGGTAGCGCTTGCAAATGCTGGACAGCAGGTAGCAATGGTTGAACGATCACCCAAGATGTACGGCGGCACCTGCATTAACATCGCCTGTATCCCCACGAAAGCACTGGTCAGCGCAGCGGCACATAATGAGTCTTTCGACCAGGCCATGGCGCATAAAGAGGCGGTTGTGTCGCTCCTACATGATCGCAATTACTATATGCTGGCCGACAACCCCCATGTGACGGTGATTGACGGCGAGGGATCTTTCGTTGATTCGCATACGGTGTCGGTTCGCGCGGGCGACGAGCGCCTCCTCATCAACGCCCCGCGAATTTTCATCAACACCGGCGCGGAGCCGATCATCCCGCCTATCACGGGCATTGAAGATTCCCAGCACGTCTACACCAGCACCGAGCTGCTGGATCACACCCACCAGCCACAGCGTTTGGCGGTAATCGGCGGGGGTTATGTTGGGTTGGAGTTTGCGTCCACGTACGCCAAGCTGGGCAGCAAGGTCACTGTTTTTCAGCGTAGCGACGCCCTGTTCACCGGTGAAGATCCGCAGGTTGCAGCGGCAGCCACCCAGGCGCTCATTGATCAGGGAATCCAAATTGTGCTCAACGCGAACGTCACCCACATCGAAGACACTGACAGCGGAGTGTTGGTGAATGGTGACGAGTTTGATGCCGTGCTGCTGGCCACGGGGCGTCGGCCTGTCACCGCAGGGCTAAACCTAGAGGCCGCCGGTGTTGAACTCACTGAGCGGGGCGCAATTGCTGTGAATGACCTGCTGCAAACAAGCGTTCCACATATCTGGGCGTTGGGTGACGTGAACGGTGGCCCACAGTTCACGTATGCGTCGCTGGATGATTACCGGATTGTGAAAAGCCAGTTGCTGGGCGATGGCAGCTATACCCGTGCCCAACGCAAACCCATGGCGTATTCCGTGTTCATGCAAACACCCCTTGCCCGCATCGGTATGAATGAGGCCGAGGCACGTGACACAGGACAGCCCGTAGCGGTGAAGGAACTACCCGCATCGGCCGTGCCCCGCCTGCATGTGGATGGAAACACGACCGGTCTGCTGCGCGCGATAGTAAATCCTGACACGAAGGAGATTCTTGGTGCGACTCTGCTGTGCGAGGGCGCGCCGGAGGTGATCAACCTGATTAAAACCGCCATGGACGCGGGCCTGCCGTACACCACGCTGCGGGATCAGGTGTTCACCCACCCAAGCGTGAGTGAAGCCCTCAACGACCTGTTTAACATGTAGTAATGCTGACCCGGCGCCGCATCCCCGTTCAGGAACCCTACGATGCACCTGGGATTTTCACGTTTCTCGCCGACCGTGTGATCGACGGAGTGGAGCACGCCGACCTGGATCAGCTGCGCTACGCCCGAACCGTACATCTGCCCCACGGCCCCGGCGCGGTAGAGGTGACCTATACGCAGGGGGCGCTGGAGACCACGTTGGAGCTCGCAGACACTGCGGATGCTCCTGATGCAGTGGGGCGTGTCCAGCGGTTGTTTGATGCGCACCGGGATCCGGGGGACGTCGATAAGCACCTGGAGTCGGATCCCTTGCTTGCACCGAGTGTGCGTGCGACGCCGGGGATTCGGGTTCCTGGGGCTGCGAACTACGAGGAAATGTTGGTTCGTGCGTTGGTGGGGCAACAGATTTCGGTGGCGGCAGCGCGCAAGCATTTGTCCCGGTTGACTGAGGCGGCGGGCGCGCCGTATGAGTCGGAAATTGCGGGGTTAAACAGGTGCTTTCCCACGCCTGAGCAGATCATTTCTGCGGTGGGCGACCCGGAATCCCTGGAGCCGACGCGTCCTTTGCGGCTGCCACGGCAATCCGTCAAGGCGGTGGTGGCGTCCATGCGGGCGCTGCTGGACGGAGAGCTGAATGTTCATGCAGACGCGGACCCTGAGGAGTTGTTTACGCAGCTGGTGGCCCGCCCACGAATCGGGGTATGGACAGCGAATTATGTGTTGATGCGTTTGTTGGGGCATCCCGATGTGTGGCCGGAGGGCGACGTGGCCTTGGTTGCGGGCGCGCAAAAACTTGGGATAGTGGAGGGCAAGCAACATAAAATTTTGGCTCGCAAAGCCATGGACTGGGCACCGTGGCGTTCGTACGCTGCCATGCATATTTGGAGGAACGCATCATGAACACTGCTTTCTACGCTCACACCGACACCCCCGACGGCCCGTTTACCGTGATCGTGTCGAACGGCGCGGTACTGGGCTCCGGCTGGACCAGCGACCCGAAGGACCTGCTCCCCCGCATTCACCAGTCGCTGCTGCCGTCGGCCTTGGAGGAATCGGACACCGAAGCGGAGTTTGCGCTGGATGCTGTGCGCAAATACTACGACGGGGATTTTGCCGCCGTGTTGCGAACCCCGGTTCGGCAGGTTTCTGGAGAGTTCCGCAGCCACGCCTGGGACGTGCTACGCGGCATCGGTCCTGGCCAGTGCATTACGTACAGTGATTTCGCGGCGTTGGCGGGACGCCCCCAGGCCGTGCGGGCAGCGGCGAGTGCGTGTTCGCAGAACGCCGCAGCGTTGTTTGTGCCCTGCCACCGGATCTTGAGCAAGGATGGCAGTTTGGGTGGTTTTCTCTACGGCACTGACGTGAAGAAGCGCCTTCTTGAGATGGAAGAGGATGGTTCGGGGGAATGAACAAGGCTGACCTACAGGCGCTTAACGACGTCGCGTGGGCCGAGGTTACACACGCGTACGGCCCCGCCGTGGATGCGCCAGATATGTTGCGGCAACTCATGGAAGGTGGGGACGACCTTGAAGAGGCAACCGAGTTTCTGTTTGGTGCGCTGACGCACCAAGGCACTTTGTACAGTGCTACCCTGCTCGTCCTGCGTTTTTGTGTTCGCGTGCTCGACCAGCTGAGCGCTGAGGCAACTGAGCAGGTGGTGGCGTGGATACAGTTTGTTGGAAGCCTTACCAGAACGTCTCCCGAGGCCCCCTATGCGGCGGAATTGCGCGCCGAGGCCATTTCCGTGGTGGAAGCCTTGCTTGCACTCGATGCCGAGGAAGGCGGCGAGTACTACACGCGAGCGCTAGGGGCGTGGCGTTGTGACGCGGAGAATGGGCTGGCTGATCGTGTTCGCACGCGGCTGCAGGAATGCCCTGTTGATGGTGGAACACTTGCCGCATTGGGTACATGGGGCGGGAATCTCAGTACCTACCTCACCTCTGATGACCTGGGGATACGAGCAGCCGCCGCCTTTCATGACCGCAGCAATGCCGGGACGGCTGCGCTGATAGAGGTGCTGGGCGACCCCGACATTGAGGATGTCTGGCTGGAGATTGAGCCAGAAGGTTGGCTTGACGATGTGGCGGACGAACTACTTACCCGCGACCTTGCCGCAATCCCCGAAACGGAGCGTGCACAACTGGAATCCCTAGCCGTGCTCTATGCGTCCACCAACTTCATGCCGTGGGAACACTTTCTCCAGCTCATCGACGCAGGACACGGAAACGGGGTGCTTGATGCGGACGCAACCAAACGGTTCCTGCGTGCAGTGGTGGACAATGACTTCCTGTGGCAAACCCCGTACGCAGCCGCCGCTCTTGCCGAGACGGGATTGCCAGGAGACAGGGAGGAATTGCGGGAGATGGTGGGAGGGGCGGGCTTGTGACGTTGGTTGGCCTGCGGGTATCGCATTCAGCTCATTGCCGAAAAGATGTACATCCACCAAGTTGGCAGCACGTTTTACCTGGGTGCGCCAGTTACGGGGCGTCGTTAAGCACGTTGCACCATCTGCTCAACATGTCGTTGGGCATCTCTCACAACTGAAGTATCACCGTTAATCCCCACCGTTGTCATGCACCCTTCCGCCAGGAGAAAAATCGTGGTCGCGACGTCTTCGCTCAGCCCAGAGTTCTTTGTGGTGTCTCTCATGAAGTCCAGGAAGCGCTTTTTATGGCATTGAGCCTCATTAAGAATCGGTGGGCTAATGGCCCCCATCTCGCCTGCAGCATTGATCCATGCGCAACCACGATGCCCGGCCCCTGATAGCCAGTCGTAGAGCCAGTCAAAAATTGCCACAAGATGCCGATCTTCACTGGCCTTGTCTACATAAGCCTTCAAGTCCGCGTGCCATTTGTGATCGCGCCGCCGCAGCATACGCACAGCTAGCTGCTCTTTACTTCCGACCAGGGAATAAATGCGTTTCAGCGATAGTCCAGAGGCAGCACGAATTTCATCCATACCCACGGCCTGGTAACCACGCTCATAAAAAAGATACTCGGCGGTATCGAGGAGTTTTTCCAGTTCAGCAGTACTCATCAGACCTTACCCAACCCTTCTCCTTGCAATGAGAGCGATCGTTCTCTACGATAGCATATACGTCGGAGAGAACGACCGTTCTCACTGTTTACGTTTTACAGGAGTTGACAGCATGACAAAACGGCAGTTCGCCATCAGGGAAAGCGATGCTCCCCCGAGGCCTCCATGGACGCAAATCATGGCCGCGACAATCCTTTCAATCACAGCGCTAGCCCTATTGGTCCTTGTCGGAAAAATCACGGGACTCATCCTGTTGATTCCACCCATGGCGGCCAGCATGGCACTCGTCGCGGGCGGGCCCAGCCTCCCACTTTCCCAGCCGCGAAACGTTATCGGCGGGCAATTACTCTCCGCCATTGTTGGCTGCGCAGTGGGTGTTGTCAGCCATTCAGTATGGGCGACGGCAATCGCAGGCGGTCTCGCGCTTGGGGTAATGCTGGCGGCACGTGCGGCGCACTCCCCCGCCGCAGCAACCGCCATCCTGGGGGCTGCTATACCTTCTGGGCAGCTGACTTTTATCCTATGCGCGGGTATAGCTGCTGCAATCCTGGTCCTCGCTGGAGTAATAGGCGCAAAAATATCAACAACAAAGTACCCAATCTACTGGTGGTAAGGAGACTTCTCACGTGTCCATAGCGGAAATCCATTCAGCGGCGACCCTGACCCCATCAAAAGATGAAATGTGCGCCCAATTCTCCGACATCGCACAGCGGCTCGGCTCATATCGAGCTGTGGACCCAGCAGGTGAGGTTGGAATTGAAGTCATTGTTGGTGAATCTAACGATGGTCGCCTGGTTCAATTACCAGTAACATACCGAGCCTCTTCAGATGCCCTACCAGGCGAGATCATGACTATATACCACTCTGTATTGGGCAGCCGATCCATCTCATACGCAACCTCAGATCCTGTGGCGATAACCGAATTCATTCGACTCATCATAACTGGCAAGAAATGTGCCGACTACTCGGCAGGTGGCCCATTATTTGTGGTCGCAGGCTCAGGCAATTCACCAAACAGCACCGTGACCAACCCAGACATCACAACCTACGGTTCCACACATGCTTCTGGCACCATACACATCGACGGCGAGCGACGTGAATTTTCACTATCCTTTCCGCCCATTAACGACGCCGCGACAGTCAAGGATTCCACGTTGGCTTTGGTAGCAACCCAATCAGACTCATCTTTTCCAGTGGCGTACCTCACACTTAGCTAGAGCCGCGATAGAGCCCCAACGCACCTGGGCGCGCCAGCGACGGGGCGTCGTCAAGCAGTTTCAGTTTCAGGCACCCTTCGAACGCTGACCAGCGCTACCGCAACAATGACGACGGCGGCGGCAACAGTGAAGGTCAGGCTGGTGTGCTCGGCGGCGAAACCGATCAGTGGCGGTCCCCCAAGGTGCGCGGCGTAACCAATGATGCTGAGCGCAGCCGCGACCTCCGCCAGATGTTTCGGCGCGACGCGACCACCACGCGCCAAGGCGAGCGGAAACAGAGGTCCGACGAAGAAACCCGTCATCACGATCCTAGCCATGACCAGGGGAACTGATCCCATGGCACAAGTCGCCGGAATGGTCAACGCAATAATAATTGCCGTAAACAGCAAGAATGTGCTTTCACGGACTCGGTGCATGATGGTGTCGCTGATGGATCGGGAGATGAACATGGCGATGCTGAACATCGATAAGACGGAGGCCGTGAGGGCGGGGTCGGCGTGGAAATCACGGCGCAGCAGCAGCGCAGACCAGTCCGTCAGCATTCCCTCCAGCAGGAAAGCTCCGATCGCAATGATGCCGCCGGCCAGCAGGAGTTTGGAGTAAAAGTGCAGGCCAAGCGCTGATTCCTGGTGCGATTCCCGGGTCGATGCGGGTGGGGGGCGTCGATACGCGTTCCTGGCGGGGAGCCCTGGTGTGCAGAATCACCGAAGCGACGGTCGAGGCCGCGAGCAACGCAACACTTACCGCCGCGAAATGCGTGCCGACGCTCGCGCCGAGGCGGATCGCCACCGCAGCACCCGCCGTACCAGCAAGGACCCCCAGGCTGAATGCGCCATGGAGACGTCCCAGGATACGAGCCTGCCACTCCTCCTGCAGGCGCACGGCCAGTGCATTCATGGCGACGTCCAGGGCACCACTCGCCGCACCAAGAAGCATCAGCACCGCCGTCAAACCAGCGAGATTCGTGGTGAGGTCGATCAACGGCAGCGCAGCGGGAAATAACAACACCGCACCGCTACACACGGCGATATCGCTGACGCGCCGCAAAAGACGCGTGACAAGCAGCATTGCAGGAACAGAACCAAGCAAAGCCAGTCCAAATTCCGAATCAGAAAGAGCGAGACGGTCTTTCACCTCGGGAATACGGGGAGCCCAACTGGACAGCACAGCGCCATTAACAAAAAAGACCAGCCAGAGGCTAGAAACAACCAAAAAACATGACGACATGAGCAACCTCAAGCCACCCTGTTGAGAATGGAATTCTTTTCGGGGTTCTTGGGGGGTCAACTACTCCCGGTACTCCCGGACAGTGGAGGAGCAGGGATAGTGCGTTTTATCTAGGGTACCGTCACGGGCTGGCTGGGAGTATGTGATATTGGTCGTGCCGCTAGCCGCATGACCATTCGAAAAGCACCTGGCTGAAATCGCGAGCGGCCAGCTGCTCGGGCGTGATCAGCCAGTTGGCTGTACCCATGTCACCCCACATAATCTCGATGTTGCGTGAATCTTCTCCTCCCTGCGGATCACGTACATCCCCAGAGACGATAGTCAGCAGATCAACGGTGTAGTTTTTAAGGTTGTCCTCGAACTCACGCGGGTCATTCTGCACAAAAATTGGCTTCCCGCCGATCTTATGGAACTCCGTAAAATCGTCAAGGAAATCTGTGACGAGTTCGTCGCTCAGGTCATCGAGTTCATCCAATTCCTCAATGGTTTGATCGGGGTACAGGCTATTCCACTGCTCCACAAACGTATCGAAAAATTCCTCGGACAAGATCACGTCGCCCTGCTGAATAACCTCAAAGCCGAGGGCCAATTCCACATCCTCCGGGCAGATGGGCCAGCCCACATCGTCCCAATCAACCCGCGGAAGAGCCGCGTTGGCATTAGGCGTGCCAAGTTCCGGGTAATAAGTCACGCGGGTGTTGTTCTGAGCAACAGGGTTCTCAAAATCCATGCCCCACAGACCATCCGCGAGGTTCATCCAGAACTGCACGATTCCAGTTTTCGGATAAATATCATTGTCTGGCAGTTCCGCGCAGTTAATCTGCGCAATCATACCCAACGGATCACCATGAGTATTGGTGGGCGCATCCACACCTTCCGGGAGGTAGGGCACTCCCCCAAACTTCGAAGAAGTCACTGGCAGTGGCTCTGGCGAGACAGTGGTGGTGATGCAAATTACCTGACTCTGATCACGCTCGTTCAGCAGCGACATCACCGTGCGCACCTGGTCAAGAATCTTTCCCACTATCAACTCCCTTGTGTTATCACACCTGCTTTCTATCTACTATGCCATAGGCCGCTACTCGATGCCGCAAGCCGCACGTTTCCAACGCTGGTTCCTGAAGGCTGGATCAAGGCTGGATCACCCTAGCCGCACGACCATTCGAAAAGCACCTGACTGAAATCGCAGGCGGCCAGCTGCTCGAGCGTGATCAGCCAGTTGGCTGTGCCCAGGTCTCCCCACAGAATCTCGGCGAGGTGCGGGTAGGAACGCGGCCCCGCCTGCGGATCACGAAAGACTTCAGAAACCATAGTCAGCAAGTTGGCGGTGTAGTTTTTAAGGTTGTCCCTGACATCACGCGGATCGCCTTGAACAAAAATTGGCTTCCCGCCAATTTTATGGAACTCTGCAAAATCGTCGAAGAAATCCGTGACGGACTCATCGCTTAGATCATCAAGATCCCACAAGCTCTTAATGGTTTGATCGGGGTACAGACTATTCCACTGATTCACAAACGCATCAAAAAAATCCTCGGACAGAACCGCCTCGCCTTGCTGAATAGCCTCAAAGCTGAGGGCCAACTCCATATCCAATGGAGAAATAGGCCAATAGACAGACAATTCACCCTTCTGATGATCAACCTGGGCAAGCCCTACACCGGAATTGGGCGCACCAATTTCCGGGTAATACATCACGCGATTATTGTCCTGTGCGATGGGATTATCATAATTCGCACCGTACAGATCATCCGTCAGGTCCAGCCAGAACTGCAGGATCCCAGTTTTCGGATAAATATCATTGTCCGGCAGTTCAGCGCAGTTGATCTGCGCGATCATACCCAGCCGATCACCATGAGCATTGGTGGGCGCATCCACACCTTCCGGAAGGTAGGGCACTCCCCCAAACTTCGAGGAAGTCACTGGCAGCGGCCCCGACGCAACCATAGGAGTGATACGAATCACCCGACTCCGATCGCCCTCATTCAGCAACGACATCACCCTACGTGCCTGATCAAGAATCTTTCCCACCGTACAACTCCTCCGGCTATCACACATACTTCCTGACCACTATGCCACAGATCTGCTTTTCGACGCCGCTACCTGGAGGTTTCCGAAAAAATGATTACCGAAAGCTGTTGGCATCTAATCTTACCGCCTATATAACTAAAATCCTCCTAGATATTTCTGTAGAAATAATATTGCCCATAACAAAACAGTAACAAAATGCTCAGCCATCCCAAAAAGTTACACACAACGACAATTCTGATAATAAGATCACAACACCCGCGCATTCTTCACCGTCAAAAAACATGCCCTGGCCTGCGCATATGTAACTTAACATCACAAATGCATCACAAATTCATATCGCCACAAATACAATTAAGCTCTTCCGCCAAGAAGTCAGTTACTGTACGATATTTTTATCTGTAAATCTAGTTTCATCATGAGGAGCAGGCTTATGAATACCCGACGTTCCACAGCGCGCCCGTTGTCAGTGTGTGCCCTCCTAGCAATGGGGGCAATTTCACTGGCTGCGTGTGGTAACCAGAGCGGCAACGATGTTGATAACAGTTCACAAGCACAGTCATCAACATCCGCCGCAGCATCCTCATCAGAGACAACATCAAAGAAAAAAGAAGCAGATTTGTCAGTGGATCAGAGCATGGGTGGGGGCGCTGCGGTGTGGCAGTTCCCGGTCTTCTTTTCTGGATGGAAATTTGGTCAGTTAGATCAACCTGGCGCCATGCAGTTGACCAATGACAAGGGTGGGCAGTACACAGCAACGCAAAGTGCATATCCTTCCCCGCCAGCCCCTGGGGATCGCGCCGCAACCCAAGAGCAGACGGATAAGTGGATTCAGGATATTCAGGCAAAAACAACAGGTTTGCAGCACAAAACCGCCGATTCGACGGAGATTACCGCGTCGGGTCAACCGGTGCAGATGATGCGCACCGATGCCGAGTATGTTGGTGCGGATGGCCAGAATTATCGTGCGGTTGTGTGGATTCGTGCGTTTACCCAAGGCACAAAACCTGGCTTTGTATCGTTAACGTATGCAACCCCAACATCGTCGTTTTCCGAGGAAGAGTTAAAGGGTATGCTGGAGCAGACAAAATTGATGAACATCGAAAGTTCGCAATTGAACATGTAGGATTCTACCCATGACACACACGCATCAGGACGTACAACAGAAACTTCCCGTTGCGGAAATCCTGTTCACCGGTTTCACCATCATCACCACGGATGGTGTGAACATCACAAGTCGACCCTTGTCTGGTACTGACGTGTTTCTGTTATGCGGCTATGCTGCGGAAACCGCGCTGTGCGTGTGGATTGCATTCCGTCATTCCCACCGCACCACCCATCCGAACAACTTCGTTCGCGCACTCATCTTCATGGCTATTGTGGCGGTATCGTGTTGGGCCATTCCCAACAACATAACCCGCCTTTTAGCCATTATTGCCACACTCGTGTATATCGCATATGTCCTGCGTTATGGAAAGTAGCACTCAGCTAGTCCAAGGATTCCCCCACGCCTGATTCAGCCAGTTTAATAATGGCCTCACGCCGCGCTTTGAGCTTTTTCGCTTGGCGGCTAATGTCCCGCAATGATGCCCGTACTTCCCGCGCAACATCGGGGCACATTCCCACCCGAACGCTACCTTCGTCGTCAAGTTCAAAGCAAGGCAGAATAATGGCTGCGGCGCGGAGGGAAAACCCGGCGTCGAGAAGCATAGTAATGCGGGTGACAGTGTTAATAGTGGTTGGGCTGAAACATCGGTATCCGTTGCTCATTCGGGTGGAGGTAATAAGCCCACATTTTTCGTAGTGCCGCAGTGATCGCACGGATACCCCGGTGGCGCTGGCCAACTGGCCGATCAGAAGTTCCTGGTTATCCATAACTTGACCCTAACATCAGTGTCAGGGTTTAGCATCCGCACCATGATCCACTTCAATCGACACAACACGCGCCCCATTGCGTTGGCGCACGGCGCGGGCGGCGCCATAGACGATAATTTCGCAGACATTGCGCATGCCCTGCGGGACGAGTTTCATCTCTTCGGGCATAACTACCCAGGAAGCGGCGACACACCCGCCGATAATGCACCCCTGAGCATCGAAGAACAGGCCGATAAGCTCATCAACTCCGCACTCGAACTCGGTTATTTCAGGTTTCCCGTTTTTGGATATTCCCTGGGCACAACCGTCGCCGTCACTGCCGCTTATCGACGCCCCGATGCCGTCGCTGCCCTCATCCTTCTCGCTGGTTTTCCCCGTGCGGATGCCCAGGCCACGCTATTTAGCAGACTCTACGCATCGTTGGCGCAGGAAGGCCGCTACAAGGATCTGGCACACCTGCTGATGTTGGCGCAGTCCCCGGCGGTGCTGGACGAAACCACTGAACCGAACACGCAGGTAGAACAGCTCACTGCGCAACTCAATCCCGCAGCTCAGGGGCATGTGCCGCAGATGGAGGCCGTGGCCACGGCGGATGTCACTCAGCTCCTCCCCCACATCACAGTCCCAGTGCTGGTGATTGTTGCTGGCCAGGACCGGATTGTGCTGCCGGAATCGACGCGTGAGCTGGCACGCCTACTCCCGAACAGCCACATCGTGGAACTCCCCGAGGCCGGTCATGTACCCACGCCCGAAGAATCTCGCCGCATTGCTAAGGGCGTGCAGGGTTTTCTAGCATCTGTGGATGCTCAACGTTAGCCAGAGTGGTGGCCTCAATGAGTTCTTGCAGGTCAACCGGCGAATATGATGCCGATGGGCATGCATAGTTGAGGGTCACCACCACCGGCGTGCGCTCATTGGCAAATACCCTCAGCCACGCGCTTGAGCGATGGGTGGCACCGTCGGGAGTGGCGTAGTCAGTGTTCACCCGCAGCATATCCACCGGATCGCCGGGAACACCCTGCGCACCAACAGGCGGGTTGGGTTCACCTGGAAGACCGCTGAAGCGCCGAATATCCGTGGCGGGTTCTGTGTTGGAGATAGGGTTGACGGTATTTTTCTTAAACGTTTTGATCCACAGGTTGGCCTGCACCTGGGTTTCCTGCTGGTCGGTGGCCTGCATGGTTGCTTTGAAGAGGTGCTGGGTAGCGGTGAATCGGCAGCCGTGTGCGTTGGCTAGTTGGAGCACGCCCGGCTCGTTGATGTCAGTTGTTTGCCAGCCGAGTGCTTGCCAGGGGAATTCCCAGGCCACGGCCCCATGGTTCAGTGCGGGGTTGACGGGAGCGCCCGCCGAAGCGGGGGCCGCGCTGGGGCTGGGTGCTGAGGTGGGGGCGCTTTCAGGGGAGGCGTTCTGCGATGCAGCCGCAGCGGCTCCGCGCACCGAGTCTCCGCTTTCGAGGGTGTTGGTGCCGTCTGCACAGGAGCTGAGTGCGAATAACCCCGCCGTGACCAGCGCGCATACCGCCACCAACCGGTTGGTCGTGTATTGAGTTGTCATCACCACACCCCTCAGAAGCGCCAATAGTAGTTTGCCCAGCAAATTTTTATCCACAAGCAGCATACATGACACATGTCACCCGTGAGGGCAAGATCTCATCTTTAGCTACCTCAATCACAGTGCGCTTCCACCCCTGCCAACCTCCGCTCCACGACGCCCCACCCCCTCACCACTCCATAACAGACAATAGTGCGGGAGGAGGGGCGTCGATAAGCACCTACGTGCTGTGCATCTTGATGAATTTCGGGGAAACAGCCACCACAATGGCGGTGATAACCGCAGCACACAACAGTAAGGGACCTGCGGTTTCCAGGCCGCTGCCGTCGCCGATGGAGACGGATCCGATGCTGAGCGTGCGGGCAACAATGCCTTGAGGCATCACATACCCGATGATGCCGATGGGCATCGGAGCCATTGCCCCGATGGTCCCAACAACGCACCCGAGGAAGCAGATCACCACCGGCATGGCAAAGGATCTGAGTAGTCCGGAGAGCAGGGATTGCAGAGCAACCAGCGGAACGGCCACCAACACAGCCAAAAGGCCCGCAACCAGGTACATTACTGGCGGTTGCCCCGCATCGGCCGTGCCGTTATCCACGATGAACAGCCCCACTATCCACGTTCCGGCCAGCAGAATAATCTGCATAAACGCCACGGGAATAATGATCACCACGATTTTGCACAAGATGAGCGATAATGCATTACTCGTGTTAGTATGTAGGAGATTCCAGTTTGTGCCCTGGTGTTCCATTCTCCAGGCGGCTGCCGCAAGCAACCCCACCCCCATGGATAAATAAAACATTCCATAGAAGAGGAATACTTGACCAAAGAGGGATGCCCACGCTTGGTCAAGCACTTCCCTGTTGCCCCAATAGTTCAGACTGCCGGTAGTTACCGCCAGTAGCGGCAGGATCACAGCTATAACCCACAGGCTTGAGCGCTTGAGTTTAATAATTTCTGCACGCAGCATTGCCTTAGTTACCTTTCCATGCGATTCAGTTTATAAACACCTATTCCAAACACCGCCATAGATACAACACAGAATCCGATGATCCAGAAGTAATTCGGCATAATGTATTCCGGCCCGGTTGGGGTAAAGGTTGCATGCATGCTCACGGCATAATAACCCCAGGGAATAAACCTGACAACAACACCGGGCAACAGTAACGAAAACACCGCCACAAACGCCCCCAGTACGCCGACACCCAGATTGACCAGCTGATTATCCACATACGCGGCAAGAATGACATGGAGGAGCCCCAAAGAAACATTGACCACCATCAGGCACACGGCATAGCCCAGCCAATATGTCGCTTCAAAATCCACAGACCCGAGCCGAAGGAATCCAATACCAATAATGGCCGCGAATTCTATCGCAACAATCACTGTTGTGATAATGCCAGTCAGTATGGCTTTGGTGGTGCAGAGTTTTCCGCGCGGAATTCCCGCTGTTCCTGCAACCTGCCATCCGTTCCCCTCATGCTCTATTTCCACCAGTCTCGTGGCAACAAGGCTCACAAAAATCGGGGATAGCAGCGCCTGCACCATGCCCACCATGGTCAAGAGTTCAACGAAACCTATGCCCGATGCTTTTCCCAGAATTTGCGCCACACTCATCAGGATCACCGCCGCCATAATCGCGAAGATCAGCAAACCCATGCGTATTCTGCGCAGCTTTTTCACTTCCAGCAGTATCATTACAAACTCCCCTGCACTGTGAGGTCCATAAAGACTTCTTCCAGGGATTGTTGAGCGCGCCGCGCCTCAAAGATCGGCACATTGAGCGCAGCCATTTGCCCCAACAGCCACGCAACATTCTCCCTGCTCAGATTAGGAACGGCCACGGTAGTGTCGGTGAGTTGCCGGGCGTTCGGCAGGGTCAGCAGCTCTGGAATCCTCTCCGCCTCAGTCTCTAGGATGAGGTCGGGAATGCTCTGCCCCAGCAGTTCTTCACGGCTTCCCTGGAAAATCAGCCGACCACGGTCAATAATGCCCAGCATCGTCGCGGTTTTATCCACCTCGTCCAGCAGGTGGCTGGACACCATTACGGTGATACCTTGGGCTGCTAACTCAATCAGCAGTTCACGTACCTCCTCGATGCCCGCCGGGTCAAGGCCGTTCGCTGGCTCATCCAGGATCAGCAGCTTCGGATTCCGGGCCAGCGCCATGGCGATTCCCAGCCGTTGCTTCATGCCCAAGGAATAGTTTTTAACCAGCTTGTCTTTGTGCGCCGTCAGGTGCACCGTCTCCAGCGCCTGCTCGATGTTGCGCCGCTCCAGGCCCAGCATCGACTCCACAACGCACATGTTTTCCCAACCAGTCAGATGCCCATATCCGGGAGGTGCCTCAATCATCGACCCGATGGTGCGTAACAACCGCGCGCGGTTCGAATGGTTCAGACGCTGCCCGAACAGGTACACCTCACCCGCCGACGGTTCCATCAACCCCAGCAGCATTTTCATGGTGGTGGACTTGCCGGACCCATTCGGCCCCAGAAAGCCGTACACGACCCCGCTCGGAACCTGCAGCTCCAGCGAATCCACCACCGTCTCCTTACCGAACCGCTTAGTCAGCCCCAGCGTTCGGATTACATTCATCTCATGCGTGCTCATGTCCTTCATCATCGCTGGTAACACCCCTGCCGCTCATCACCCTGGAGACTGAAACCCCAGGTCATACCCCAGGCTGATGAATCCATTCACCGCTTGTCGACACCCACCCCAACAGCACTCGCGCTACACTTCAGGCAGCAGCAACACCAGAAAGGACACTCCCGTGGGCGGATTCTTCACACTCAGCACCCCTGAACTGCGACGCCGATGCCAGGCCATCGCGGTGCTGGACGCTATCGCATCGCCTGAGTGGGAGGGGCGTCGATACTCATGGAACCCCAGCTGGGATGACGGCGAACAAGTATTGGAAGGACGCGATGGACAGGGTGACTCCCTACTTATCCTCTTCCGAGATGAGAGCATGTCCATCAACCTGTTCAGCATGGAGGGTCAGCTTATTGAAGTTATGCCAGGTGCTTTTGAGAAATTCTTCCTTGGAGAACCCGTAGCAACCCTCGGGACCACCTCATACTGGTGGCGCGAAAGGAACGATGGTGATTGGTATGGGAGCCCCACCACCAACGCACCCAACTGGCTCCGACTCATCGCTGACGGACGGGATAGCTATCTTAACGACACTGAAGACTACTTTGACGACAGCCTCAACTACACACGCGCAGCCTCGGCGGTGGTCTCACTGATCTACGACTTCACACCCCTCACCCGCGACATGGTGCTCGCCCTCTCCCCGGACTTCGACGACTGGGACCAACTCGCCGCCGATCTAGAAGAGATTGGGTATCCGGCGGTTGGGATTGGGGAGGCTAGGAACACTGCCAATAGCCAGCAGTGACCTCGCCGCTCTCCGGCTTCCAGTACAAATACAATGCCCCATAGAAAAACGGGTATGTCGTTGCAAGATCGTCTGGGTAGCCTGCCTCATCGATTTGCATGAGAAATTCCCAGCCGTCGCGATCAAGAGCGCCTGTGTAATACTCTTCCTCCTGGATCATCTCGGGTTGGCCCACAATGATCAACCCCTCTTCATCGCCTGATTCAATGGAAGTGAGGTTCAGATAGTCGCAGGTGAAGCGCGTATCAGAGCCTTCTGCAGACGGTTCATGGGTGAACACTCGTACGGCACAATCTGGGTAGATTCTGCGTTGCAGCAGTTCGTCGGGATCGCCGTTGAAGAATACCGACACGTGTGTTTCTAGCTGATAGGGGTGCTGAAAGCTGCCATAAAACAACAAACCTTCCAGCTCATTACCCATATGTTCACACCATTGCGGCGCATTGCCGCCGATACAACATCTCACAAAACCAACCTCTCAGGTATGTATATCTCCAGGCGGAAAAACCGGCTTTTTTGAACCTGGGGATATACATACTTTTCCATTAGCGCTGTTCAACCATTTTTGACCGGTCACAGCCCGCAAAAAAGCACCGGGACGTGAACATTTGATAGAGCGCCACAACCAGATAGCTACTCATGATCTACCAAACCGCCAAAAATCCCTGCAAAAACGGCAGTTTGGTGGAGCACCACAACCCAAAAACCCCTGAACATCGTTAGTGCAAACATTTGCATGAAGAAAGGTCTACCGCCAGGTCCGAAAACACCCCTTTTCCGAGCCCAGCGATGGACCTACCTGACACACCAACCCAAAACCTACAACTCCACCCCCACCCACACGGGTTCCGGCACGAGCTCGACACCAAAAACATCAAGGACCCCATCGCAGACTTCGCGCGCCAACGCTACAAGGTCGGCGGTGGTGGCGTTGCCGCGGTTCGTCAACGCCAAAGTATGTTTGGTCGACAGCCGAGCAGCGGCTCCCTCACCAGGGTGCCCTTTGGTGAACCCGGCGCGGTCAATAAGCCAGGCTGCGGAGAGTTTGCGCTGGTCGTCACCTACGTCGAAGCATGGCATGCGTTCGGCATCATCGGCCCCACGCAGCTCGGCGGCCACGGCGCGGACTTTTTCAGCCAACGCCGCAGAAACAATCGGGTTGGTAAAGAAGGACCCAGCTGACCAGGTGTCGTGGTCGGACGGGTCGTAGACCATGCCTTTTCCTCGGCGTAGTTCTAGTACCGCCTCGCGCACCTCCTCCACCGGTCGCCGCGCCCCAGAAGCCCCAGAACCCTCAGAACCCGAAACCCCTAATGTCCGCGCGAGCTCTCCGAATCGCAGAGGCGCGGATAGCCCGTCCACACTTAAAGCGAGTTCGATCTCCAATACAACCGCTCTAGAGGTGTGTTTGAGGTTGGAGTGTCGGTAGCTCAAATCCAGCTCAGAAGCGGGCACCCACACATCCTCTCCTGCCGAGCGATCCCACAGCCGAACACGAGTGAGCACGTCGGAGATTTCCGCCCCGTAGGCACCAACGTTTTGCACGGGCGTGGCGCCCGCGGAGCCGGGAATGCCGGAGAGGCATTCGATGCCGCCGAGCCCAGCGTCCACAGCAGCAGCAACCACGGAATCCCAGACGGCACCGGCTTCTGTGCGCAAAATCCCGCTGTCGGGGTCGATGTGAATGTTGTCGCATTCTAGGACGACGGCAACCACGTCGACGGGACCATCAGCAATAACGAGGTTGGACCCGCCGCCGATAATGAGCAACGGCACCTGGTGGGCGTCGAGAAGCGATACGACGTCTATGACTGCCTGCGTGGATGCACACCGCACGACGGCGCGTGGCTGCCCCCCAAGGTGCAGGGTGGTGAGGTCGGCGAGCTGGGTAGTGGTGTCGATGGTGGCACCGGGGATGCTGGAGAGTTTTTGGGTTACTAATAGGTCGGACACACCTTTAACGGTAGTCTGTACACATGGCAACGCGTACCGAAACTTCTGTAACTATCAATTTTCCGCCCGCAAAGGTGCATGAGGCCCTGACTAATGCTGACTACTGGGCCTACAATGTGGCGAATTTGAGCACGGAACCTGGCGAGGTTCATGAGATCACCAGCACTGACGGCGGCGCTGAGGTTGTGCTGTACGAGATCATGCCGATGGAGCTGCTTCCCGAGGCTGTGCGCGCGATGATCAGCCAGTCGTTGAAGATTAAGCGCGTGTACACCATTGGCGCGCTGGCCGACGGTGCCGCGAAGGCGTCCTACACCGCGGATGTGAAGGGTGCCCCGGTGGATTTCAAGGGCGATATTGAGCTGTCCGGCGACGATGCGTCCACCACCCTGTCCTACGCCAACGAGGTGAACGTGACCATTCCGTTCATGGGTCCCGCGATTGAGCCGAAGGTTGCCGAAGCCCTCAGCGAACTGGTGGCCAACGAGGCCGCTCTGACCGAGAAGTGGATTTCGGAAAACCTCTAACACACGTTTGTGGCTGATCACGCCCATAATCTGCGTGCCACGTTCGGAGATCACCAACGCACTCGCCGGCAGGCTACTCGAAGCACCCGCCCGGTGGGTGTGATCACACGCGGCACAACGAATGTGAATCGATTGCGCCGCTGCGACCGCTGGATGGTTCATCATCCCACGGTGCAGCGGTGCCTTTCGCATGCCTCCATCCACGACGCTCCCCTGGCCATTGATGTGGGGTACGGTGCCTCTCACACCACCACCTGCGAGTGGGCCACCTGGCTGCGCCGCCTGCGTGCCGACGTCTCCGTGCTCGGCCTGGAGATTGATCCCGCCCGTGTGCTGCCACCCCGCGACGGCGTGCACTTTGCCGTGGGCGGGTTTGAGCTGGCGGGCCACCGCCCGAATCTGGTGCGGGCGTTTAATGTGCTGCGTCAGTACGACGTCTCCCAGGTTCACGACGCCTGGCAGCTGGTGTGTTCCCGACTCGCCCCCGGTGGGCTGTTTGTGGAGGGCACCTGCGACGAGCTGGGCCGCCGCTGTTCCTGGGTGCTATTGGACGCGGACGGCCCTCAGTCCCTCACCCTGGCCTGGGATCCGCATCATACCGCCCGCCCCTCTGACCTGGCCGAACGGCTCCCTAAAGCCCTCATTCACCGAAACGTCCCCGGCGAAGCCATCCACAACCTGCTGCGCATGGCCGACGACGCCTGGGACCGCGCCGCCGCCTGGGCCACCTACGGTCCGCGCATCCGCTGGCGGGAGGCTCGCCGCCTGCTTATCGACGCCTCGGTGCCCCTCACCCCGATTCGCCGCCGAGTCCGCGACAACCTGCTCACCGTACCGTGGTCTTTCGTGAGTGGCGATCAGGTGTAGCGCGAGTAGCGCGTTGCTGAAGATTCAGGAAAACTAGATTGGGTGAAAAAGTTACTTGTTGGTCTTGTTGTTGCTTTCCTCCTCATCGCTGGTATTGCCGAGGGCGGTACCCGGTGGTATGTGTCCCAGCAATTGAAAGCCGATTCGGGTGAGGGGGCCAGCGTCAGCTTCGGGGCCTACCCAGTTGTGGCCACGCTGGTCACAGGGAATGTGAAGCATGTGGACATGGACCTGCCGTCCACCTTGAAGATCGACTACCCCGACGGCACCAACAGCGCCCCCACCGTGACGGGCAGCCCCGCATCCACGGTGAAGATCCGCAATCTTTCCCTGAAGGACCGCAACAACCCCATCGCTGGTTCCATGCTGTTGGACACCCGGCTGACCGACGAGTTCATGCTCGCCCAGGTGCAATCCGCCATTGCGGAACAGGCAGCAGGAAACACCAACAATGGCTACGCGGGCGCGCTGATCCAAAGCCTGGTACGCGTCACCGGCATCACCTCGCACCCGAATGACGGCACTGTGAGCGTCGAATTCACCGATGGTGCCGCCACGCTGACGCTGCGCCCCAGTGCTGCGGACGGACAGCTGCAGTTCCAGGCGGAACGGGCCGCCTTGTTTGGGGTGGAGCTCCCCAAGGAGATGTCGGAAGCCATTACTAATAGTCTGCGGGAGAGCGCCAGCAAGATGGCCGGGGGGCTGAACGTGGAGAGCGTGTCGGTGGAAGATAAGGCAGTTGCCCTGCGCCTGACCGGCACGAACGTCAATTTCAGCGAGATTAGCGATAACTCACAGCAGAAGTAGCCCCAGCCTTCAACCCGCCCAGTTTGCCCCTGCCCTAATACGCAGATAAGATACACATTAATAAATCGTTATCTTTTTCTTACATGCGCCAAAGGGGCTGAGCTGTGTGAGACCTTTTTCATTCCGCTACCTGATCCCGGAAATAGTATTACTAACTGCGGGTATCGGCATGTACTGGGTGGGCATCGCAGGAACAAGACCCGACGGGCAGTCTCATGTTCTGTACCCGCTGCTGTCAACCTGGGGCAGCGGCATTACCGTGCTCGTCGTGCCCATCGCGCTTGTATCCACGCTGTTTTTCGGGCCACGCAGCAGGAAAGCCAACCTGATTCTCATGTATTGCGGCATGGTGCTGTTTGTGGTGAGCCAGTGGGTCATGATGACCGACAGCACCCAACCCATCACCGCACACCCGGGTTTCTTCTTAAGCGGCTGCGGCTTTGGAATGCTGTATTCCTCGGGTACATCCCTGATGCTGCACTGGTTTAATCAGGAGCGCCATCAAGAACCTTTGCTGCTGCTGACACTCCAAGACGGGTCGCACCGGCAGCTACCAACGCTTGCGCATCATCCCAGGTACGTATTCCACCAGAAGCCTTGATGCCCATCTGCCCGCCCACGGCATCATTCATCACGCGCACTGCCTCCACTGAAGCCCCGCCCGCAGGGTGGAACCCAGTGGAGGTTTTCACGTAGTCGGCACCGGCGGCAAGTGCAGCGCGGCAGGCGGTAGCCAGGGCGTCGTTACTGAGCACCGCCGATTCCAGAATGACCTTCAGCACCACAGGGTGCGGCACAGCCTCGCGCACGGTAGCGATTTCAGAGATGAGGGCGTTGCTGTCCCCCGCCTGAGCTGCGGCAATATCCACCACCATATCAATTTCCGACGCCCCGAACTGCACCGCAAGCCGGGCCTCCGCAGCCTTCACCAGCACATGATGCTTGCCGGACGGGAACCCACAGACAGTGGCCACCGTCAGGCCGGCCTGGGTGGCTTTCTCCGTGGCGTGCAGCAGAGACGGGGACACGCAGATGGCACCCACCCCGAGGGAGATGGCGCTATCGATCAGGTGCCCCACATCGGCGGCGGTGGCTTCGGGCGAGAGCAGGGTGTAGTCCATGATGCGGGCGAGTTGTTCGCGGCTGGGTTGTGTGGTTCGGTCCAGATCCATAAGGCTCAAGAATAGCCGTCTTTTTCTGGCACAATGGCACTCGTACAGTATCCAGGGTGCAGCACAATACGGGAAACGGTGGGCCAATGAGGGAGCGTTCAGAAACACAACAACGCCTAGTGGAAGCCGCCCGCATTGTGATGATTAACTCCGGCATTGAGGGCTGTACGCAGCAGCGCATCTGCAAAGAAGCCGGGCTGACCAGGGGTGCGTTCTATTCCAACTACGCCACCAAAGAGGAGCTTTTCACCCACGTGGCGCGGGACGCTTACGCCCGGATTATTGAACGCCTCGACGAGATCGTGGAACGCTGGGCAGCACAGCCCTCAACGCAGCCCGGCGGCCAGCCGGAAGTGAAGGTCGCCGAGTTCCTGGGCAGCGCACAGGTAGAACTGGGTCTGAACAGGGAGTTTTTCATACTCCACAATGAGCTGCTGTCGCGGGCGGCACGGGAACCGGAGTGGGCACTGCAGTTCCGGGAAATCAACCGTGATTTTGTGTTGCGCGTCGCTCAGGTTTTGGAGCTTATTGTGAACGAGGTCGGCCGCACCTTAGATCGCCGCCCAGAGGCGGTGGCGCAGGCGGTTATTGGCATTGCATTGCGGGTTACGGGAGTTTCCGCCTGGAAAACAGAACTTATTAATGATAATGACACTTTTGAACCGCGCGGCACAATGCTTGAAGCCGACGATATTGTGGACATGATCCTTACTTTATTATTTGCATGTTCCAAGCCAATGGTGTAATGCTGCGGGGGCTGCAACTTCGGGGACGTGGGGGCGTCGTTAAGCGCACATGCAGGGACGATGGGAAATAACGACCACCAACCCCGCACCAAGCACCACCTGCACACATGAGTTTTTATTAACCAAGCAGGGACGATACATTTATGTATTCGACGCTGAAAGTAAGCCTTGTTAGCATTCGGAAAAACACGTTTGTCACACATGAGGAGTTTGCGTGAACTTGCCGTCTTTGCTTCCTTTGCATGCCTTTGAAAGCCCCGCGTTGTTGTTCGCGGGGCAAGCGTCTCCCTGGCAGGAGGCTCTCCGGGGTGCTGAGGATCCTCGACTGTTGTCGCTACTGAATGCCGCTGAGCGTCGCGTCGCCGCCTACGCACGGGAGCGCGCCAGCGCCGTGCCCGGCGCGGATGCCCGGTTGAAGGATTTGATCACCAATCCGGATGCCTCCCTGTCAGTCGATGTGGATACGCTTCCTGCGGTGAGTGTGCCTGGGATTGTGTTGTCGCAGGTTGCGGCTGTGTTGCATCTTCGGGATGCGGGTTTGGATGTTTCAAAGGCCGCGCTCATCGGGCATTCCCAGGGCAGCCTGGGCGTGGCCGCAGCGCAGGCCATCGCGGCGGACACCAGCGGTAAGGCCGTGGAGGAGAACACTGCGCTGGTGGATGTGGTGGCGTTTGCCCTGCTGATGGGCACTGCTGCCACCCTGCGCGCGCAGGAATTAGGCACGCACGCGGGGGATTCCTGGATGTTGAGTGTCCGTAATGTGCCGCGCGAGGCTGTTGAGGGCGCCATTGCGCAGGTCAAGGACACGGAATTGGCGCTGCGTAATGGCCACACGCATTTTGTGATTGCCGGTGCGCCTGCGGCATTGCGCCAGGTGGAGAGCTTGATTGAGCAGGCTGCGGAGAAGCATAACGCGGAGCTGGATGATAAGCGTTCGGGCGGTACTCGGGTGGAGCCGCTGTTCAACGAACTCAAGGTTTCCGCACCGTTCCACTTCACGGCAATGCAGCCGAGTGCGGACCGCGCCGCCGAGTGGGCCTCCGCGCTTGGTTTGACGGTATCCGCCCAGGCCCTTGCCGAGGATATTCTGGTCAAGCACCACGATTGGCCCGCAGAGTTGTCCGCACTGACCACCAGCACCGAGATCACCCACGTGCTAAACACCGAGCCGGGTCACGGCCTGGCCCGCATCACCGCCAAGCTTCTCGACGGCCGCGGCATCACCCTCGTTGCCGCTGGCACCGCTGCGGATCGCGACAAGCTGGTCACTCCCGGTACCACCATCCCGCAGGAGGACACCTGGGAGCGGTTCGCCCCGAAGCTGGTGGAGTTGCCGGACGGCAGCGTGAAAGTTGTCACCGCGTTTAGCCGCCTGACCGGCTACTCCCCAATCCTGCTGGCGGGCATGACCCCCACCACCGTGGACCCGGATATCGTCGCAGCAGCCGCTAACGCTGGTTTCTGGGCCGAGTTGGCCGGTGGTGGCCAGTATTCGGAAGAAGTGTTCACCAAGAATCGTGACGGCTTGGTCGCCCAACTGCAACCGGGCCGCGCAGCGCAGTTCAACTCCATGTTCTTCGACCGCTACATGTGGAACCTGCAGTTTGGCGCGCAGCGTATTGTTTCACGCGCACGCGCCGCAGGCACCTCCATCAACGGCGTGACCGTGTCCGCCGGTATCCCTGAGTTGGAGGAAGCTAAGGAGCTGATCCAGAGCCTGCACGAGGATGGCTTCCCCTACATCAGCTTCAAGCCGGGCACCGTGGAGCAGATTCGTTCTGTCTTGGAGATCGCCAAGGACAATCCGGATGCCATGATCATCATGCAGGTGGAGGACGGCCACGCCGGCGGCCACCATTCCTGGGTGAACCTGGATGACCTGTTGCTGGCCACCTACGGCGAAATCCGCCGCCAGCCGAACGTGGTGCTGTGTGTGGGCGGTGGCATTGGCACCCCAGAGAAGGCCGCGGAATACCTGACGGGTTCCTGGGCTACTCAGTACCACGCCCCCGCCATGCCCGTGGACGGCATTTTGGTGGGCACCGCAGCTATGACCGCCAAGGAGGCAAAGACGTCTCCGCAGGTCAAGAAGCTGCTCAAGGACACCCCTGGTGTGGATCCCAACGATCGCGGCGGCTGGGTCGGCCGTGGCGAGTCCCGTGGCGGCGTGACCTCCGGCCTATCGCACCTGCACGCGGACATGTACGAGGTGGATAACGCCTCCGCCGCGTGTTCCCGCCTGATTTCCTCCATTGAGCCCAGCGACGAGGCTGTGGCTGCCCGGCGCGATGAGATTATTGCCGCGCTGAATAAGACGGCGAAGCCGTATTTCGGTGATCTGGAGGAGATGACCTACGCCGAGTGGCTGCAGCGTTTTGTGGATTTGGCGTACCCCTGGACGGACCCGACCTGGCCGGATCGCTTCTTTGATTTGCTGCACCGTGTGGAGGCCCGCCTGTCGGATGTGGATCACGGCCCGGTGGTCACGTTGTTCCCCACCCTGGAGGACGCGGAGGATGGTCCGGCGGCCGTCGAGAAGCTGCTGTCGGAGTACCCGCAGGCCCGCGAGCTGAAGGTGGGTGCCCGCGACGCTGCGTGGTTTATCGGCTTGTGCCGCAAGCACCACAAGCCGATGCCGTGGGTGCCCGCCATTGATGCGGACCTGGCACGCTGGTGGGGCTTGGATACCCTGTGGCAGTCTCAGGACGAGCGCTACTCCGCCGATGCTGTGCGCGTGATCCCGGGCCCGGTGTCGGTGGCCGGTATTGATCGTATCGACGAGCCGGTGGCTGACCTGCTGGGTCGTTTTGAACAGGCATGCACAGACACCCTCAGTGCCAACAGCACACCCGCGAAGGTGTTTGCCCGCTTGGGCGAGGTCGCCGACGGCGAGGAACTGCTGCGCACCGCCCCGCATATCGTGTGGCATGGCCATTTGATTGATAACCCAGCACATGCGCTGGCGCCGGAGGCTGTGGACATCATCGCCCCCACCGATCCCACCAGCGACGTGTGGACCATCCGCGTGCTGGCCGATTCCGTGTGGGACGACCTGGACCCCGGCGCGAAGAAGCCCTATGTGGTCACCCAGGTGGACATTCCGGTGGCATTGTCTGAGGCCACGGCCACGGGCGCATCCCCAGTGGTGGATCACGATGCCCTGCCGGACGCCGTGTATGGCCTGCTGGCCGCCGTCGCGGGCGTGGGTTCCACCTCCGCTGCGGGCGACAGCATTGATTCCCTGCCCACGGTGGAGCCGAAGGAAGGCACCACGTTTGGCGTGGTGCGGGATTCCTTCACCCTGCCCGCAACCCTGCTCACTCAGCACACCGCCGTGTCGGGCGCAGGCATTCCGTTGGGCGACCTGGATGGGGAGGCACTGAACGCAGGCACCGCCGATGCGCTGGTGGGTCCCTGCTGGCCCGCCATCTACGCCGCCCTGGGTTCTGCGTACCTGCCCGACGGCTACCCGGTGATTGAGGGCCTGCTCAATGCCGTGCACCTGGATCACTGCGTGGAGCTGCTGGTTCCGCTGGAGGAGCTGGCCAATTCCCGCACCATCCAGGTGGAGGCCCAAACCTCCCCGTTGGAGGAATCCGCATCGGGACGCATTGTCACCGTCAACCTGACGCTCACCTCCGAGGATGAGGTTGTCGCCCGGCTTGTGGAGCGTTTTGCCATCCGCGGCCGCGTGACCAGCACTCAGGCACCGTCGCTGGCCCCCAACTGGGGTGGAGTTGACGTGGAGATTGTGGACACCCCGCGCCACTTCCTGCGCCGCGCCGTGGTCACCGCCCCCGCCGACATGACCCCCTTCGCCATGGTGTCCGGCGACTACAACCCTATCCACACCTCCACCAATGCCGCCCGTCTCGTGGGCCTGGAGGCTCCCCTGGTGCACGGCATGTGGCTGTCGGCCACCGCGCAGCACCTGGCTACCGCTGGTAAGCGCCCCTCCCGTCTCATCGGCTGGACCTACTCCATGTTCGGCATGGTGCAGCTTAACGATGCCGTGGACATCACCGTTGAACGCGTCGGCCGCTCCGCCCGCGGCGCCATCTCTGCCGTGGAGGTTACCTGCCGCGTGGACGGCAACGTGGTGTCCCGCGGCCAGGCGCTGCTTGCACCGCCCACCACCGCCTACGTGTACCCGGGCCAGGGCATCCAAAGCCCCGGCATGGCTTCGGGCGACCGTTCTGCCTCCGCTGCGGCCCGCGCCGTGTGGGAGCGCGCCGATTCCCACACCCGCAACGAACTCGGATTCTCCATCGTGCAGATCGTGGACGAGAACCCGACCGTCCTGCGCGTGGGCGAAACCGTGTTCCGCCACCCCAAGGGCGTGCTGTACCTGACGCAGTTCACGCAGGTGGCTCTGGCCGTGGTGGCCTACGGTCAGACCGAACGCCTCCGCGAAGCAGGCACCATTGTGCCCGGCTCCCTCTACGCGGGACACTCGCTGGGCGAGTACACGGCACTGGCCTCCCTGGCCAACATCTTCGACCTGGAAGCCGTGATCGACATTGTGTTCTCCCGCGGCTCCGCCATGCACTCCCTGGTTGAGCGCGACGCCGCCGGACGCTCCAACTACCGCCTGGGTGCGCTGCGCCCCAATATGTTCGGGCTGAGCGACGCGGAAGTCGTGGACTACGTTGCCGATATCGCCGAACGCACCGGGGAGTTCCTGGAGATTGTGAACTTCAACGTGGCTGGCCAGCAGTACGCCGTGGCCGGCACGGTCGCCGGCCTGAAAGCCCTGGCTGCGGACGCCCAGGAGCGCGGCGGAAAGCGTGCCTATGTGGAAATCCCCGGCATTGACGTGCCCTTCCACTCACGTGTTCTGCGCCCCGGGGTCCCGGCGTTTGCTGCCAAGCTGGATTCGCTGCTGCCAGAGGAACTGGATGTGGACGCCCTGGTCGACCGCTACGTGCCGAACCTGGTGGCCCGTCCCTTCGAGCTGACCCGTGACTTCGCCGAGGCAATCCTGGATGTTGTTCCCTCCGAACCGCTGAAGAAACTGCTGGATAGCGGCGAGTTTGAGCGCCAGGCCACCGACTCCCCCGCCAAGCTTGCCCGCGTGCTCATGATTGAGCTGCTGAGCTGGCAGTTCGCCTCCCCGGTCCGCTGGATTGAGACGCAGGATCTGCTGATCAACGAGGCGAAGGTGGAGCACATTGTGGAGGTTGGTTTGGCCTCTGCACCCACGCTGGCCAACCTGGCCGCCCGCACCCTGGATCTTGCGGAGAACGCTGGCGCATCGGTGCGCGTGTTCAACGTCGAGCGCGACGCGGATGCCGTGAACCTGGCCGATCCGAAGTCCGCTCCGGTGGTGGAGGAAGCCGCCCCCGAGGCCGAGGAAACACCTGCTGAGGCGGCTCCCGCCGAGGCACCCGTTGAGTCTGCCCCCGCCGCTGAGGCCGCTCCGGCACCCGCTCCCGCCGCACCGACGGGTGGCTCTCCCGCTGGTGAGCTGCCGTTTACCGCTGCGGATGCGATCATGTTCCTGTTTGCGGTGCAGAACAAGGTACGCCTGGACCAGATCGCGGGTAGCGACACCACGGAGACCCTCACCAATGGCGTATCCTCCCGCCGTAACCAGCTGCTCATGGACATGTCCACCGAGCTGGGTGTGCCCACCATTGATGGTGCGGCAGAGGCGGATGTCGATACGCTGAAGGCCCGCGTGGCCACCGCCGCCCCCGGCTACCGTGCGTTCGGCCCGGTGCTGTCGGAGGTTGTGCGCGGTCGCCTGCGTACCCTGACGGGCCAGGCGTCGCAAAAGCCCGCCTACATTCGTGACCGCGTGACCGGCGCTTGGGGTCTGCCCGAGTCGTGGGCGGTGCACGTGGAGGCCGAGCTGGTGCTGGGCACCCGCGACGGCGAGTCCGTGCGCGGTGGCGATGCCGGTACCCTGCCCTCCGACAATCCCTCCTCCAAGGCCGCCCTGGATGCGCTTATCGACGCCGCAGTGACCAACGTCGCTGCCGCGCATGGCGTGTCCGTCTCCCTGGGGAGCGGTGATGCTGCCGGTGGCGGCGGCGTGGTTGATTCTGCTGCTCTGGATGCCTACGCCGATACCGTCACCGGTCCGGAAGGTGTGCTCGCTGCTACGGCACGCACCATCCTGGACCAGCTGGGGCACCTCACCCCCGAACCTGCGGAACCCGAAACCTCCGACACCGCCCTCATCGACGCGGTGGAGGCCGAGCTGGATCCGCAGTGGTTCAAGATGGTTACTCCCACCTTCGACGAACAGCGCGCCGTGCTTTTCGACGACCGCTGGGCCAGCGCCCGCGAAGACCTCGCCCGCCTAGCAAACGGCGCCGACATTGCTGTGCAGCGTTTCGCCGGAACCGGTGAGGTTGTAGCAAAACAGGCCGCATGGTGGGCTGGACAGACCTCCGACAAGAAACTGGCTCAGACCCTTACCTCGGTGTCCGAGATTGCCACCCAAGAGCCCACCGAGCCGTGGGTCGAGGATGTTGCCCTGGTCACCGGCGCAGCCCCCGGCTCCATCGCCGGTGCGTTGGTGGAGAAACTGCTGGCAGGCGGCGCAACTGTCATCATGACGGCCTCCAACGTCAATGATGCCCGCAAGGAATACGCCCGCACCCTCTACGCCAACAACGCTTCCGCCCACGCGAAGCTGTGGCTGGTGCCCGCCAACATGTCCTCCTTCCGTGACGTGGATTCCCTGGTGGAGTGGATTGGCACCGAGCAGAAAGTCACCGTGGGTAAAGACGTGAAGGTCACCAAACCTGCGTTGACCCCCACCCTGGTATTCCCCTTCGCCGCACCCCGCGTGTCCGGCAGCCTGGCCGATGCTGGCCCCGCTGCAGAAAACCAGGCACGCCTGCTGCTGTGGAGCGTGGAACGCACCATCGCCGGTGTCGCAGATCTTGCCTCCCGAGGTGTTGGTTCCCGCGTGCACGTGGTGCTGCCCGGTTCCCCGAACCGCGGCACCTTCGGCGGCGACGGCGCCTACGGCGAAGTCAAGGCAGCCTTCGATGCCATCCTGGCGAAATGGACCGCTGAAAGCGTCTGGCCGGACTACGTGTCCCTCGCCCAGGCCCGCATCGGCTGGGTGGCTGGTACCAACCTGATGGGCGGCAACGACCCGCTGGTACCGCTGGTGCAGAAGCACGGCATCCACGTGTACACACCCGACGAAATCTCCGAGGAACTCCTGGGACTGTGCACGCCCTCGGCACGCGCCGAGGCAACCAAAGCACCCCTGGACGCGGACTTCACTGGTGGGCTCGCTGACGCCAACGTGTCCCTGCCGGAACTGGCCGCATCGCTGGACCTGACTTCAGACAGTGCAGAGGCTGAAGAGAAGCCCGTCACCATCAACGCGCTGCCCTCTCCCGCCGCACCGAAGCAGGCAGGCGGCATTGACCTGGGTAAAGTCACCACGCCGCTGGAAGACATGGTGGTTATTGTCGGCCTGGGCGAAGTCTCCTCCTGGGGCTCCGGCCGCACCCGCACCCTCGCGGAATACGGCATCCAACGCGACGGCGACGTTGACCTCACCGCCGCCGGTGTGCTGGAACTCGCCTGGATGACCGGCCTGGTCAACTGGTCCGACGACCCCACACCCGGCTGGTACGACGCCTCCGGCGAAGCCGTCGCCGAGGAAGACATCTACGACCGCTTCCGCGACGAAGTGGTTGCCCGCGCCGGTATCCGCCGCTTCGTGGACGACTACACCCTGGTTGACGAAGGCTCCATCGACGTAGCCACCGTCTACCTCGACCGCGATATCTCCTTCACCGTGGCCACCGAGGAAGAAGCCCAGGACTACGTGGACGCCGACCCGGCAACCACCAGCATCAGCCCCACCGAAGACGGCGAGTGGTTGGTGCACAAGAAGCGTGGCGCCCAGGCACGCATCCCGCGCAAAGCCACACTCAGCCGCGTTGTTGGTGGTCAGCTGCCCACCGACTTCAACCCCGCCAACTGGGGCATCCCCGGCACCATGATCGAAGGTCTCGACCGCATCGCCGTGTGGAACCTTGTCACCGCCGTTGATGCGTTCCTCAGCGCAGGCTTCACCCCCGCCGAACTGCTCCGCATCGTCCACCCGGCCGATGTCGCCTCCACCCAGGGCACCGGTATTGGTGGCATGGAATCCCTGCACAAGGTCTTCGTCACCCGATTCCTCGGCGAAGAACGACCCAGCGACATCCTGCAGGAAGCCCTGCCCAACGTGGTGGCCGCACACGTCATGCAGTCCCTCGTCGGCGGCTACGGATCCATGATCCACCCCGTCGGTGCCTGCGCAACCGCAGCCGTGTCCCTGGAAGAAGGCGTGGACAAGATCAAGCTCGGCAAAGCCGACTTCGTGGTCACCGGCGGTATTGACGACATCAGCGTCGAATCCCTCACCGGCTTCGGCGACATGAACGCCACCGCCGAATCCGCAGCACTCGCTGCCAAGGGCATCAACGAGCGCTTCTACTCACGCGCCAACGACCGCCGCCGCGCAGGCTTCGTCGAAGCCGAAGGCGGAGGCACCGTCCTCCTCGCACGTGGTGACGTCGCCGCCAAGCTCGGACTCCCCGTCTACGCTGTGGTTGCCCACGCACAGTCCTACGCCGACGGCATCCACACCTCCATCCCTGCTCCGGGACTCGGTGCACTTGCCGCCGGACGAGGAGGAACCAACTCCGCGTTGGCCCGCTCTTTGAACGGTCTTGGCCTCACCCCCGACGACGTGCGCGTAGTGAGCAAGCACGACACGTCCACCAACGCCAACGACCCCAACGAGTCCGAACTTCACAGCCTGCTGTGGGGCGCCCTGGGACGCGACGCCGGAAACCCGCTGTTCGTGGTCTCCCAGAAGACCCTCACCGGACACGCCAAGGGTGGCGCTGCGCTCTTCCAAACCGCAGGACTCTGCCACATCCTGGCCACCGGCAACCTGCCGCAAAACGCATCCCTCGACTGCGTTGACCCAGCCATCGAGCCCCTGGCCAAGCCCCTGGTCTGGCTGCGCGCTCCCCTCTCGCTGGGTGCCGGTGCAGTGAAGGCAGGCGTACTCACCTCGCTGGGCTTCGGCCACGTGTCCGCCGTGGTAGTGCTCGCACACCCCGGTGTGTTCGAAGCGGCACTCGACGCCGCTGGATACTCCGTGGACGAATGGCGCGCATCCGCGAATGCGCGGTTGGCCGCCGGTGCCCGACGCCTCGAGGAAGGCATGGTCGGACACGTTGAACTCTTCAGCGTGATCGACGGACGCCGCTTCCCCGCCGTCGGAGCACACGAAGCAGAAATCGCCCTGCTTCTCGACCCCGACGCCCGCCTCGGCGAAGACGGAATCTACCCGTCGGCGTAGATTCTGGCCGGGCCGGTTTCGCCGGTTCCGGCCGGGCTGGCTGCTAGTTTCCAGTTGCTAGTCGCCTGAAAAGCCCTGGTCACACGTTGTGTGGCTGGGGCTTTCTTTGCGGCTGGTGCGGCGGGCCCTTGTCTCCTTTGCTGTCGCGCCGGGTCTTTGCGACGGGTCTTTGCGCCAGGTCTTTGCGCCAGCTACCCCTCTACATCCCCCGCCTTGTTGGGCTGAACTGCGGTTTGTCCCACAATCCACCATTTTCCGGTTAGTTGATGGTTTTTGGGACACCAATCCCCTGTTTTTGTCCCAGGATCCACCAAATTCTTAAAAATGGTGGATCCTGGGACATTTTCGCTTTCCTCGATCGGATCAGGTACGAGCCATCGGCAGTCCCAGCGCTCACATTGACTCCCGCTCTCGCATTTCCTTGTACCGCCGCAGCACATCCCTGTAGGCAAACCCAGAGAACACGTCCTTGGCGGAGTACGCCCAGATGGTGTATCCCGCAGTGACCAAACGATCATAACGATTGGTAGCACGTTCCACGTTAAACTGTTGCTCTTCGGCAGTCTGTCCGTATTTACCCAGGCCAGATATTTCAATCACAATCCGTGTTCGCCTGATCTGAAAGTCTGGCCGCCGCGTAGCCAGACGTGAATCAGCCACTGTGACCTGCGGCTGCACATCGATCACCCCATCTTTGCGCACTTGCGCCAGGAAGTACGCCTCGGCGGCTGATTCAACATAGGGGTCAACAAGATCAAGCACCCGCGTAAGGGTTTCATCGCTAAGAGCCGCTTCCCGCAATTCGGCGAGCGGGCATGCGTCGTGCGCCACCACCCAGCTCGCGGCCATGAAGCAGTCTTCAAAGCTGTGATATTTGGCCAAATCCAAAAGCACACGCGGGATGGTAGCTACTTTGGCTATTTTTCCATCCACATAACTACTTTCCCCGAGCAGCGCCCTAAGCCGCCGACCACCCCCAACGTCTTTGCTTCCCCTGTTCATAGCGTATTCCACCGGATCATCTCGCCCAACCCTCACCCACATCCCCCACAGCAACGCCGCCGAGACACCAGCAATGACTCGCGTCCCGCTAGCCCCAAGGGCAAGTGCTCGTAGCCGGTGTTGTTCCCACGGCGGCAGCTCATTAAAGCCGTCCCGTTCCACATAGACCCCCACGGCCAAACGTAGGTGCGTCCCAGAAAGCACCCCTCGGCTGAGCGCACGACGCCCCGCGCTATCACAGTCGCGCGAAAATACAAGCTCCATGGATCCCCCTCCCCTCGGATCACCCTATCAAGCTTTCCTAGTACAATGCACAGAATGACCATTCCAGCTGCGCATACCACCACCGACGAACGCCAGTATGTCCTTACGTTGAGCTGCCCCGACACAACGGGAATTGTGGCTAAATTGTCGTCTTTCATTGCCGATATTGGCGGCTGGATCACAGAGGCAGGTTTTTTCACCGACCCGGAGAGCGGCTGGTTTTTTACCCGCCAGGCTGTGCGCGCGGCGTCGATTAGCATGGGCTTTGACGAGCTGAGCCAGCGTTTTGCGGACGTCGCGTCCGAAATGGGCCCGGATGTCCGGTGGCGTTTGTGGGATACCGCGAAGCCAAAGAAGGCTGTGATTTTGGTGTCCAAGGAGGGTCATTGTCTGCATGATTTGTTGGGGCGGGTTGCGCAGAATGATTACCCGATGGATGTGGCTGCAGTGATCGGTAATCATGAGGATTTGCGGCCAATTGCCCAGGCCCACGGCATACCTTTCCATTATGTTCCTTTTCCGAAGGATGCGGTGGGTAAACGCAAGGCTTTCGACCAGGTTGCTGACCTTGTGAATGCGGAAAGTCCCGACGCCATTGTTCTTGCGCGTTTCATGCAGATTCTGCCGCCGGATTTGTGCGAAATGTGGTCAGGTAAGGCAATTAATATTCACCACAGTTTCTTGCCGTCGTTTATGGGCGCGCGCCCTTATCACCAGGCTTATCGACGCGGCGTGAAACTCATCGGCGCCACCTGCCATTACGCCACCGAAGACCTCGACGACGGCCCGATCATCGAACAGGACGTCATTCGCATTTCCCACAAAGACACCCCCTCCGATATGCAACGACTCGGCCGCGACGCCGAGAAAATCGTCCTCGCCCGCGGCCTACGATTCCACCTCGAAGATCGCGTTCAGGTCTACGGAAACCGAACCGTCATTTTCGACTAAACCCCCACCGCTTATCGACGCCGCGACACCCACTCGCCGCGTCGATTTTTGCTGTTTCTATAGTGGACGGGTGACGGGGTTGATAATATTTTCTCGAATGTATTGGTGCGGGTAATGAGGAGTGGCAGTAGGTGGGGAGATTTATAGAGAAAAATGACAAACCGTGGCTCTGGAGCGGAGGGGGAATAGGCGCCGGTTTAGCGATAGGGTTTGCACTTGCACATATTCGGACACTAAGAGAATGGCCGTGGGACATATTAGCACAGCCACTGGCAACTCTAGGCGCAGGCTTTGCGGCCATTGTCGCAGCTGGAATTGCCCTTCACAACGGAGAGAAGACGAGAGAACAAGATAAAGAAATACATGAGACACAATCGCAAGCAGAACAAGAACGCACCCTCCGAGAACGCTTCATGTCAATCGTCGAGCTCTTAGCAACTGACGATCTCACCAAACGCGAATCTGGAGCATATGCAATGGCGGCCCTTGCCGATGATTGGGCAGCTTTCTATGAAGATGATCAAGAATCAGCGCTAAGAGAACAGCAAGTTTGCCTAAATATCCTGACCGGACAGCTCCGTGACCCAATATTAAAAAACTCACCATCCGAGCTATACACATTCAAAGAAAGAATTCAAGACATAATATTCACACGTTTTGAAGAGGGGAATGAAAAAAGTTCTGGCCAATGGTCAGATTTAGACCTAACTTTAGAAAACTGTCATTTTTATAACATTTCCTCAGAAGGGATTTTTAAGAATAGGGCCTCCTTCACAAACTCACACTTTCACGGAAAGACATCTTTCGCTAGCGCCCATTTTTACAACAATACCTCATTTAAAGGTGCACACTTTTACAAATATGCAGATTTCAACGGTGTACATTTCAACATTAAAACCCCCTTCGACCCCAATGAATACCATAGAACATACGCAGATTTTAGTGAAACAAATTTTCACGACAGCGTCTCTTTTATGGAAACAATATTTCATAGCGGAGCAACCTTTGATAGAGCACACTTTAACAGTAACACGCCTCCACAAAAAGCTAGAGCGTTCGTTATGGACGCAATGTTTTATCTAGCACACTTTTACGGCATCGCCTCTTTTTCCTATACACACTTCCACATGTGTGCTCAATTTCATAAGGTAAATTTTCACGAATCTACACGGTTTGAAAAAGTCCACTTTGAAAATTTTGCACATTTTAAAGATTCCAGATTCAGCAAGAAAACATCTTTTAAGCATGCGCACTTTAAGGGGAATACAAATTTTGAGGACGTTCATTTTTCTGATACCGCAGATTTTTCAAATGTCAAGTTCAAACTCCCCGAATCTCATGAAAGCAACAAAATTATCAAATCACTCAACACCAACCTAGACAACGCAGAGTTTGGCGCAGAATTCCCTACAGGATAGCTTGAAAATTTTCTATCAGAATCACCATTCGATACCATACATACCGCAGCATCAGCATCAATGATCATAAAATACAAGGGAACACGCTTTGAAAACAGCGCGCTCCCTATTACGGTATCTACTATCTATTCAGTCCTATAATCTCCCGCTTTCACCAACATCCACATCTCAAATAACCACACACCTATCATTCACAAGCCCAGCAACACTCGCCACATTCTGATTCCCAACAGCACTCTCCCTCCGACTCCGCGCCCACACAATAATCATCCGAATGCCAACGCCACCGAGAACAACGGCGAATGCTCGCCAATCGGGCAGCGTAGTCGGAAAATCTGGAAGAGGACCGTTGCGCAGCACGGCTGAGGTGATGACCTCATTGATGATCATCAGGGAATAGGCGATGGTGGTGCTGATGGTGAGGTAGGCCACGGCGTCGATAAGCACGGTGGACCAGACGGCGTTGCTGTTTACGCGCCTGCCGGAGCCAGCGCTGGCCAGAACGATGGAAATCAGCGCGACGATGAGGATGCCGATGGGGCCGCTGAAGATTTTGATGGCTTCTATGGGGGTGACTGTATCTGCTTGCTCGACGCTAAATTTCTGAGTCATCTTGGTGACCCACATGCTCATGATCCCGGTCGCAGCGGCAAGCAGACCAAGCGGCAGGACCAGCGACCCGGCGCGGGTGACACGACTGATGGTGTTGTTCACCAAGTCGCCGTTGCCCATAAGCATGGCCAGTACTGCGCCGATGGTGTGGACGAGGATGCCGCCGAGGAATGCTGCGGCGAGGCAGAGCATCGCACCCATCGCAAAGTAGATAGTATAGGCATCTTCGCTGCCGGTCGGCTGGGCGTTGGCGATCACACGGTAGATGGAGGATGCCCCAGCAATGGTGGACAACCCAAGGAAGACACTGAAGATGCGCCAGCCCATACGGCTCGGCGGCTCGGTTTCAATCGGCTCAGGCCGCACGATCTGACTAGTTTGCGCAATCTGACCAACCTGGGCAGCTTGAGCAGCAGAAACGTTCACACGCTTCCCCGCACGGCGTGCCCCCGCCTTCGCCCCAATGGCCCCGGCGATGAGTCCCGTGAGAGCAACGCCCCCAAGGCTGCTGGTCACAGCATTAATCGGCAGCGACCCGCTGAGCGGATCGTGCCGGAATACGCCGGTCCCAACCAGCATCTGCACGTGCATTGGCCACAGGACATAGCTCAGTGACGAGCCGATGCCGCCGCCTACGACGCTGGCCAGCAGAGCATTGAGCGTAACGATCCCCTGATTGGACTGGCTCGCCCCGTCACCGCGCCTCTTGAGCGACAATACTGCCACGACAATCATGGCGATTATGCCAACAAGGATGTTGATCCCGAATGTGGTTCCACCAAGTGCGGTGATCACTGCCTGGTCGTCGCCGTGCGCCCGTATCCCCGCATCAAGTAGCCCAGTGCTCAGGGAAAGGAAGAAGGCGAAAGTCGCGCTGGTCAGTCCGATGCCAAGGTATTTCATTGTTGTTGCCCCTGTTCGTCAGTAGCGGTCCGCGCCGCGAGCGCAAGCGCCGATAGCGCGACGAGGTTTGTAGTGGTTTGTGTTGGGTTCATGGTTTTAGCTTGCTCCCCCAACATGCTCATGCGCACCAGGGTTTTCCCTGATCTTTGAAAAATCAGGGAAAACCCTGAGGGCGTCAAGTTTGCTTATGTTCAAGCACGAAAACACCCCATTTTCCGACCTGAAGATAAGCAAACTTCTTGGCAGACCACAACATTCTCCAGCCAAGTAGGTCCACCGCCAGGCTCGGAAACACCCCAATTCCGTACCCAGCGGTGGACCTATCCTGCATAAACACCCCACACAACACCCCTCACCCATGCATCACATGAAACAGCTCCTCCACGCTGGGTGTGCGCAGCTCGGCGTGATTGACCCCGTCGGCGAGGATAATCACCCGGTCAGCGGTGGCGGCAATATCAAGGCTGTGGGTGACCATCACCAGCGCCGTGTGCGGCGTGACGGTTGCCCGCAACAGGTCCATGACCTGCGCACTGGTGTGCACGTCGAGCGATCCGGTGGGTTCGTCCGCGAATAGCAACTGGGGTTTGCGCACCAGCGCACGCGCAATAGCCACGCGCTGTCGTTGCCCGCCGGAGAGCTGGTCGGGGTAGGCATGTGCTTTTCCTGTGAGGCCGACGTAGTCGAGGGCGTCGTTAATCTCCTGATCAGGGACGGAAACTCGGGCGAGTTTGGCGGGAAGCCGCAGGTTGTCTTCCACGTTGAGGGATTCGATGAGGTTGAGCTCTTGGAAGATGAATCCGATGTGGTCGCGGCGCAGTTTCGCTATAGCAACCCGCTGGGCGTCGCGGCGTCGTTTCCTCCGGGAGAAGGCGTCTTTGCTGGTGATGCGGTGTTCGCCGATGAAGATGTCGCCACGGTCAATGGGGGTGAGGCCGCTGAGACTGTGCAGAAGCGTGGTTTTGCCGGACCCGGATTGCCCAATGATGGCCACGAATTCGCCTTCGCGGATGTCTACGTTCACGCCTCGCAGCACCGGCAGGTCGTCGTATTGTTTGTGCAGGTTAAGCGCTTGGAGCAGCATGGCTGAGTGTCCTTTCGGTGGTGTTGCGGCGGAGTTCGGTGAGGGTGATGCTCCAGAGCATGGTGGCGGCAATGCCGATACCTAGGCAGAGGACGGCAAGCGTACTTCCGGCGGGTATGCTGAGCTGCGTCATGGGCAGCGGCCCGCGCGCGAACGCGAATGTCATGCACACATCGTTGATGATCACCGTCCCGTAGGCGATGATCCCGGCAAGAATGAGGTACACCAGGGTTTCCATCAGAGTTTTTTGTGTGAGCAGCTCGTCGGTGGCGCCGGAGGTGTACAGCAGCTGGGCGTCGTGTTGCCGGGGTCTGAGGGCGATGAACACCACGGACGCCGCGGAAGCGCAGGCCACAACGATGGACCCGCCGACAAGGAGCAGGGATATGCTGAGCGGCGCGGATAATGATTCAGAGTCCGGCACTCCCATGCTCACAAGCACCTGCCGGAATTTACTTATCGACATCCCCGCCATCCCCGTCGTACTCCCCGCGATAGCAATGGGCATGATGAGGGTTCCGGTGAGCGTGGGCCGCGCCTGCGCCTCGCGAACAGCCAGGAACCACGGTGTCGCCGTAATCGGCAGCACCCGCAGCATCGCCACGAGTACGCGCAGAATATACGGCCCCCACAGCGCCACCACCACGCTCAGCAGCACACCCACGCCCACGTAAGCACCGAGCATTCCCCCCATTTCATCAATGTTCTGCAGCGGTTCAACCTGCGCAATCGCATAATAGAGCGCCCCCACCCCGAGGGATGCTACGACACACAAGAGTTTTCGAACAATCCCCACACGCGTACGGCGGAAGGCACCGCTTATCGACGCCCCGTCCACCAGCTCCGCACGCATCGCCCGGCGCGCACCCATCAGCCCGGTGAGCAGGCTCATTCCCGCAACACTTACTATGGCGATGACTAGCGCCGGTGCGGGGATGGGCTGGTCGAGCGCGGGACTTGTGGGTAGTCCACTGGTGGCCACAGTATGCGCATAGGGGTACCACAGCAACCAGGCGAAGGTCGCGCCAATCACGCCGGTGAGCGTGGACACCACGAGCACTTGCGCCCTGAGAATGCGGGCCGCTTGGCCAGGCAGCATGCCTACCCGCTGCCACCTAGCCACCACAGGGTGCTGCAGCCGGAGAGTGAAATTAGTGACCAACGTGAGGGATACCAAACTGGTGGCCACCACCAGGAGCAGCGCGGTGGAACCAAGCGATATGTAGGCTTCCTGAGTTTCGCCCGTGGAGCGCACGCCCGCAACGATAAACCCAATGTTCAGTGACATGACCACGGCCAGCACCGTGTTGGACATGATGAGTGCCAGCCAGGTGACCAGGTTGGTTTTCAGAATAAGTTTGAAAAGCATGGCTTTTACCGCTCCGGTTTCGGGTCCGTTCCAGGAATGCGGGTCTGGTTCACAGTTCCGGTGCGCAGGTACTCGGTAATAACGCGACCCAGCTGGGGATTATCCGTAAGAATCTGCACGTGACCTGGGCCATCCACGGTGAGTACGTGGCTGCGCATGGCGGTGGCCATGTTGTCAAAGTGTCCGTACGGGGTGTTCGGGTCACTGGTGCCCTGGATTTGCAGGGGTCGTACAGCCAGCTTCTCGCCTGTAATATCCGGGGCCGGATGTTCAGGAGTGATGCCGGAGCACATCATCCCGCTGGAGTTTATGTCTAGATCGGCGAAAGGATCCCCAATCACGGACTGGCCCCACATTCCCGAGATCATCCTGTCGAGGTGAACGGGTTGGGCGCGGTCGTTGCATCCCACCATGAGGGGCATATTCATTGAGTTCATTGAGGCGCTCATGGCCTCCATGATCCAGTCTGGGATTGTCACTGGCTCGGCGCTCGACAGCTTACTGGCGAGCCACGGCCACACGACAGGCCACCCCACTCCCAGCTTGGCAAGCTGCACGGACGCGGACTGGTTCTGTTTCGAACCGGGGTGCGTCAGCTGCGTCAGCAGCCCTTCGGCCTTTACGGCCATCGGATCCACCCTGGTCATAGCCTCAGCACCAGCGTTTCCGGTGGAGCCTAGCGCGTCTGGCAGGTCCTCTTCCTTGGCAGCTGGCGGCGGAAGTGTGGGGGTCACACCGGTTTCCTGCCTCACCCGTTCCGCCCAGGATTTGTATACCGCACGTGGTGTCGTCCCCATGTGGTAGACGTCATCGTGCTGAGAGATCCAACCGAAAAAGTCGTGGAAGGCTTTGCGGAATCCATCAATTTGATTGGAAAAGTCATTATCAGGGTTATAGCCGGAATCCAACACTACCTTGTCGGTGTGCTCCGGGAATATGGTTGCGTACACCGACCCCAGGACTGTTCCATAGGACTGGCCGTAGATGGAGATCTTCTCCTCCCCCATCGCTTGGCGAACCTGATCCCAGTCACGAGCAGTGTTTTCCGTGGTCAGCGTCGCCGCGTAGCCCGGCATTTTCGCGTCACACGCATCCTTGATCAATCCGCCATAGCGCTGGATCTGGTCGATGGGACCAGCGTTGACCTCCTCGCATTCCAGCTTGGTGGACCCCTCCAGACCGCGCGGCTGTACGCCCACAATGTCCCATTCTTCCCGTACCTCTTCAGGCCATTTGGGGGTAAAGTCAGGAAAGTCTTCTCTGGTGGAGAACTGGTCATACACCGACGCACCCGGCCCGCCGGGGTTAATGAACAACACTCCTCGGCGCTTTTCCGGCTTGGTGGCTGTGGTCTTGATAAAGCCAACGCTGATTTTCTTGCCATCCGGGTTGGAGTAGTCCATGGGGACCTCCATCCGGCCGCAACTCGCGCCAGGTTTGTTGACGCTTTCCGGGCAGTCTTCTTGCGTGATTGCTGGCCGTTTCACCAACCCAGCAGGCTCGGCCTGCGCCGGAATGGATACAGTAGCCATGGCGGCAAGACTCGCTGACGCAGCAACGGCTGCAATGATTGTTCTGGGGTTTCGCATAACCCCAAGCCTGCTACATGCCATCCACCCAGCACATCGGGGGTTTCCCCGATTTTTAAAAGTCAGGGTAACTCAGGGTAAACCCCTACCACTGATAGTTACCGCTCAAAATGTCTTTGATCTGAGGGCGCACGTCAAACCAGTAGATGCCAATGATCACAACGCCGATGATCGCCATGAATGACAGATAGGCCAGTCCCATGGATGAGACAAATGCGGAGCCCAGCAGCAGCCCCAACCATACCCATTTGGATTGGCGGTCGGCTGCGCGGAAAGCGTCTTCGCGGGTCATGCCGACTTGCACCGCGCCGACAACACCGCAGATAGCGACGATCTGCATAAGCCCCCACACGGCCAGGGTGACATAGTTTGCGTAGAGCACAGTAATCAATTCACTCAATCCCAAAGTTCTTTAGGCACCAAAGATCAGGTGCGACACGGTGTAAATCAGTAAACCAGCGAGGGCGCCAACAACGGTGCCGTTGAGGCGAATGTACTGCAAGTCTTTGCCCACCATCAATTCAATCTTGTCGCTGGCCTCGTCAGCGTCCCAGCGTTCCACGGTTTCACTGATGATGGAGGTCACCTCGTCGGCGTAGTTGTCCGCCAGGAATGCGGCCGCGCCGGTGATGCGACGATCCAAGGATTCCCGCAACTCCGCGTCGGAACGCAGGTTGTTGCCCCAGCTGACGGCGAGTTCTGCGACCTTCTGCCGGAGCAGGGAGTCGGGGTTTTCCGCTGCGTCGATAAGCGTGGTGGAGGTGGATGCCCACAGCGCGGAGGCCAGCCCCTGCACGGGTGTGGACCCCATGATGTCGTGCTTCATGTCCTCGACGCGCTGGATCATTGTGGGATCTTCCTGCAGGTCACGCGCGAGATTGTTGAGGAAGCGGCGGATGGCGTGGCGCGCCTCATGGTTCGGGTCGGTGGACACGGCGCTGGTCCATTGCACCAGCTCTCGGTACACCTTGTCGCCCACAACGTCGTTCAGGAACTGCGGTGCCCAGGTAGGCAGGCGCTCATCCAGGATGCGAGTGATCAACGCCTCGCTCCCCAGGGCCTTGCGATGCAGCCACTGCACCAGCTCGTCCACGACGGGTTCGGTGCGGCCTTCCTCAATGAGCTGTTCCAACAGTCGGCCGGCAGGCGGTGCCCATTCGGGCTGCGCAAGCTTATCAATCAACATCGTGTTGATCACCGCCTCCGCGTCCTTCGGATCCAGCGCCCGCACAATATTCGCCGTCAGTCGACCCGCCTCGCTGGATACCTTCTCGGCGTTCTCGGGTTGCGACAGCCACTCCCCCGCGCGATCAGGAATCCCAGCGGCACGCACCTTCTGGGTAATCAACTCCGCATTGAGGAAGTTCTCGCCGACAAAGCCGCTCAACGACTCCCCGATCTGGTCCTTCTTATTCCGCACAATCGCCGTGTGCGGAATCGGCAGTCCCAGCGGCTTACGGAACAGTGCCGTCACCGCAAACCAGTCCGCCAAACCACCAATCATCCCAGCCTCAGCCGCGGCGCGAACAAATCCCACCCACGTCGCCGTCTGACCTGGCTGCGCCTCAGCCCACCGGCAGGCAAAATAAATCGCCGCTGCAACCAGCAGCAATCCGGTGGCCACGGCCTTGTAACGGCGTAGGACTCGACGTCGCTCCGCCTCCACCTCAGGCGACGGACCAGGCACCGCCAGACGATCCTGGGCAGCTACATCAACGGCTTTGTCAGACATAGCCTCCATTATCTACGCAACAGCGCTGACGGGTGAGGATTCCCACCAAATGTTCGCTCTAAGCACGCCTGCCCGCCCGCACCGCTTATCGACGCCGCGCCTTCTGCAGGTATCGTCTCGCCCCTGTGCTATCAAAATGGTGATTGCGAAGGATCGCCGCTGATGAAGCGGTGTTGATGCAGCTGAAAAAGATTGAACACCTCAGGATAGATCAACCTTGCAACGCTCAAGACTGTCACGTAATTGGCACCTGCACTATGCAGCGCAGCTGCAGCTGATTGCACATTAGCCCCAGTAACCCATGAGTCTTCAATGATCATGACGTGGCCATCAGCGGGTTCGCAGTCAAAAAGTGAAGGATCAAATCTCCTTTGTCCCCGTTCCGCGTTACCACGCAGCACTTTTGGGCGTAATAACTGTCCCACAGGAGGTTGGCCTGGGAGTTCCACAGTCACACGCTCGACGATCCTAGCCAGCTGGTTTCTCTGTGCACTCCTCGTTGAAGGTACCGTCGTTATCATGGAAATTGGCTGTTCATACCCCGAATTTACGTCATATGAGTAGTGGAATAACGTGTGAAACAGTAGAGATGCGATTCGCGTACGTGCGTCAAGATGCACTTTCCCTCGTTTTTGTAGGTAAACATGTCAGCTCCAAGCTGGTCAGCACCTTTGGCATCACCGTAGCAAATAAATGCTGTACGATCCGCAAGTTGCCAACCGTGCGATAGCGCCTCTTGACGATGGTTATGGCACTGGTAGCACTCAGGAAATCCCTCCCCTTTACTACCGCGACATGTCGGGCAAAAATCTGCGCGATCATGCAAGCCAAAGCTTGCAGCACTTAACAAGAATCGTTGTGAAGCGAGGTAATCATCTACCTGCTGCTGAAGGCTCATATAAAAAGCTCTTTAGCTGCTTGATTCTTGTGAATCGCATCAAGCACGTACTGCACCGCTTCTTCCGGTGAATAAACCACGTACGCGTCGCCCCGATTAGCGTATTCGCGCCCCCAGCTCGTGTTCTCAGCGACGCTTGGAGTAAGGATGAGTGCATGCCCATGCCCAATAGCTGCTCGGGCCTGATGACGCGTCCCGGATTTTTCACTCGCTGAAATTACAATCGTCGCAGCGCCATACCCAGACATGGTTGCGTTACGCATAGGAAAATTGTGCTTTTTAATAGCTGCACCTGGGAAGAACTGTGTAATGACTTGCCCTTGATTTTCAATCTCTTGGCGAAGATCAGCGTGTTCAGCTGGGTACGTCTGATCGAGCCCAGTACCCATGATAGCGACCGTACGACCACCAGCGCGTAATGCCGCTTCATGTGCGGCAGCGTCAACCCCTCTAGCAAGTCCAGACACAACAGTGATGCTCTCATGAGCTAAGTGTGATGCAACGTCACGGGCGGCTTGCATAACCGCAGGGCCAGCTTGACGAGAACCAACAACACTCACTGCCTGGTCGTCTGGCACCATGGAACCTACACTAAAGATAATCCCTGGCGCTTCGTGTACTTGACGCAACTGCCTTGGGTAGCGATCATCGAAAATAGGAACAACGTCGTAACCAGCATTTTCCCACACTACGAGCTGCCGCTCCGCTGATTCCAAAGCAGCATCACGCTCTGGGTTGATTAACCCTTCTTCGAAAACACTATCTAAGAGAGTCTGTGGTCCCTCAGTCTTAAGAATGAGCGATTTGATGGGTAGCGTCAACCCGTCGGCTTTAGCTTGAATCCCCGCTATTGCCTCGACGAGGGATTCACGTGAGGAATGCATGGTACCCATTCTACAGTTCGATAGCCTCGTGTCCCACCAGCGACAAGCCACCATCCTCCGATCCCCAAACCCCAACAACCGCCGCCACATTCCCGAAGGAACACGACGGCGGCTGTTCTTGGAGGTGCCAGTAACCCCGCTCATCACGGAGTCTGACTGTTCGGGCCCCCACAATGTAGGGGCACCGTTTTAGTGCTTGCGGCCGGTGGCAGCCACGTAGGCGCGGTAGTGACGGCGCCCGTAGTAGATGAGACCGAATCCAAGGACCAGGCAGGAAATGGCCAACACTGCGCCGATGATAGCATAGGTGCTTCCATTTTCTTGGGTTCCAGCAATGCTGGAGGAAAGTCCGAAGACAAAAGCGCCTAGACCCGCGAGGGAGGTGAGAATGAATCCCATTCCCAGCCAGGTGGAACTGCGTTGCAGCGAGGAGTGCTGGGAGTCGAGGCTTGAGGGCGTGTAGCCGTCGATGTAGTGCGGCTCGCCTTCGAACACTCGGAAGGTTTGCTCTTCACGCTGGGTAGCTGCATGTGCATCAGACATTGCTGTGTGCCTTTCGTATTAAACCGTACTGAGGTACAGCTTAGTGGTCCTTGGCGGAAAGGGCAGCACGTGCCCGCTCCTTGTTGATCGCCGCAACCGCAGTCAGGGGGATGCCTGCCGGACAAACGTCAGCACATTCGCCGTAGAGGGAGCAGGGTCCGAAGTTGGTTTCAACTTCGTCCACCATCTTGCGTGCACGCTTTCCTCGCTCTTCCTTGCCCAGCGGCATGAGGGAGAGGTGAACCAACTTGGCACCAGTGAACAGGTGTGCAGCACCATTGGGGCAAGCTGCGACGCAGGCACCACAGCCGATGCAGGCTGCGTGATCCAGCGCCAGTTCGGCGGTTTGGTGGTTCATGTGCAGGGTGTCAGCGTCGGGCGCAGTGCCCGCGTTAACGGACACGTAGCCACCTTGCTGCATGACGCGGTCCAGTGCGGAGCGATCCACGATCATGTCTTTGATCACCGGGTACGCTGCGGAGCGCAACGGCTCGATTTCCAGGGTGTCGCCATCGCTGTAGCTCACCAGACGTTGGTGGCAGGAGGGCTTGTTTTTCTCTGGGCCGTGGGGGCGTCCGTTGACATTGAGGCCACAGGTGCCACAGATGCCTTCACGGCAGTCGGATGCGAATGCAAAGGGTTCCTTGCCAGCTTCGATTAGACCCTCGTTGACGTGGTCAAGGAGTTCCAGGATGGACATCTGTGGGACAGCGTCGTCCACATCAATGGACTCGAAGTGTCCTTCAGCGGTCGGACCGGCTTGGCGCCAAATCTTAAGATGCAGTTTCATTACTTGTAGTTCCTTGTCTGCAGCGGGATCGCTTCGAAGTAGAGTGGCTCAGCGTGGCGGATGTACTTGTTGGGGCCGCCGGGTTCCCAGGCGGATACGAAGCACCAGTTGTCGTCGTCACGCTCGGCTTCGCCTTCATCAGAAAGGTGATCGTCACGGAAGTGGGCACCACAGGACTCGTCACGGTCGAGTGCGTCAACACACATGAGTTCGCCGAGTTCGATGTAGTCGGCAACGCGGTTGGCGTACTCCAGCACCTGGTTCATCTCGTGGGGTTCGCCGGTGATGCGCAGGTTAGACCAGAAGTCCTTGCGGAGTTCGCGGATCTTCTCAATGCCGGAAGCCAGGTCCTTCTTGTTACGTGCCACACCGCAGGAGAAGTACAGGATGTCTCCAAGCTTGCGGTGGAAGTATTCGGGACCGTGGTTGCCGTTGATGCTCATCAGCTTGTCGATGCGGGCCTGAGCGCGGTTGACTGCCTCAATGACTACGGGGTCGTTGTCAGCCATACGCTCGGTACCCAGCAGCGGGCCGAGGTAGTTCGGCACAGAGAACGGGAGGGTGAACCAGCCGTCCACGGACGCAGAGAGCAGGGAGTTTGCACCCAGGCGGTTAGCGCCGTGGTAGGTCCAGGATGCCTCACCAGCAGCAAAAAGACCTTGAATGGAGGTCATTTCGTTGAAGTCGGTCCACAGGCCACCCATGGTGAAGTGGCAGGTGGGGGCGATGCGCATGGGCGTGGTGTAGGGGTCCTCACCGATGGCTTCTTCGTACATCTGGAAGAGGTTGGAGTAGCGCTCTTTGATGGTGTCTTTACCCAGACGTTCGATGGCATCACGGAAGTCCAGGTACGCCGAGTTATGCAGCGGTCCAACGCCCAGGCCAGCGTTGATCTGCTGGGAGATGGCGCGGGAGGCGACGTCGCGGGGCACCAGATTACCGAAGGCCGGGTAGCGGCGCTCCAGGAAGTAGTCGCGCTCCTCCTCGGGGATGGTGTTCGGGTCGCGGTCGTCTTTGGGTTCCTTCGGGGACCAGACGCGGCCGTCGTTACGCAGCGACTCGGACATGAGGATGGTCTTGGACTGCCATTCCGAGTTGACCGGCAGGCCGGTCGGGTGGAACTGAATGAACGACGGGGACGCCATGTAGGCACCTTGGTCGTAGGCACGCATGATGGCGGAAGCGTTCGAGTTCTTTGCCAGCGTGGACATGTAATACACGTTGCCGTAGCCACCGGTGGCCAGGATGACTGCGTGACCGGTGTGCGCGGTCAGCTCACCATTGATGAGGTTACGCATCACCGCACCGTGGCAGCGCTTAACGCCGTTTTCGTCTTCCTTGACGATTACATCAACCATCTCGTTGTGGGTGAAGATCTCCACGGAGCCGAGGTGGATTTGGCGCTGCAGGGCCGCAGCAGCGGACAGCTGCAGCTGCTGGCCTGTCTGTCCACGGGTGTAGTAGGTGCGGGAGACCTGCACACCACCGAAGGAACGGGTGGCCAGAGTGCCGCCGTATTCGCGAGCGAAAGGGGCACCAATGGCGTTCATGTGGTCGATCACGCGAACGGATTCGTAGGCCAGACGCCAGCAGTCGATTTCACGGCCGCGGTAGTCGCCGCCCTTGACGGTGTCTTTGACGTGGCGGTACGCGCCGTCGTTATCCACCTTCTTACCGCGAGCGGAGTTCACACCACCCTGTGCGGCGATGGAGTGCGCACGACGGGGTGCATCGTGGTAGGTGAAGGCTTTGACATCGTATCCGAGTTCGCCGAGGGCTGCGGCAGCACCAGCACCAGCCAGGCCGGTGCCGATAACAATAATGCGGAACTTACGACGGTTCAGCGGGGACACCAGGTTGTAGTGGTCTTTTTGCCACTCCCAAGCATCCTTGGAGGGCACGCCGACGGGAGCGTTGGCGCTCAGAACCGACCCGATGGTCACGCCATCAACGCACGAAGCGGGAGCGGTGAACTCGGGACGGGGGGTGGTTTCAGAGTGAGTGCTCATTAAAAGTGAACCTTTCCGTCCTAGCTAATCCAGCCGCATGCAATTGCGAGCGGGATGGAAATGTTGCCGACCATGACCATGGCGGGAACCAGGTACGACACGAACAGGAGAACCGCACGAGTGCGCTTGCCAGTGATACCCAGGTCGCTCACAGCGGTCCAGATACCGTGCGTGAGGTGCAGGAACAGCACCACCATGGCAATGATGTAGAAGATGGCCACGGGCCAGCGACTGAAACTTGCCACCAGGTTGGCGTAGATAGCACCGTGTTCGAACGTGTCGGATGCCGCAGGAGCGACACCCATGGTGAGATCCAGGATGTGGAAGATGATGAAAGCCAGCAGCACAATGCCGGTGACAATCATGGTGCGGGCAGTAAAGGAGTTCAGGCCACCCATGAGGTTGGTGCGGCGGATCTTACCGCGGGATTGGTGTGCACGCCCGGTGATGGCGAACGCGCCGTAGACGTGCAGGATCAGGGAAGCAAGAAGGGTGATGCGGAAGATCCACAGCACGCCCTCGTGTGGAATGAGGGGGTAACCGACCTCGCGCAGGAATTCACCGTACTGGTCGATCGGGTAGTGGCCGTCGTCATGCTTTGGCATGAAGACCTTCAAGTTACCGATCATGTGGATCAGCACGAACCCACCAAAAATCAGGCCAGTGATGGCCATGGTGAGCTTCAGTGCCCAGGTCGGGAACTTGGGCCGCTCGCGGAGCGGTTTTTCAGTAATTTTGCCGTGAGCGATTGCGTCACGGTCGTCATATTTAACAGTCATGGCACCTCCAGTGTCGCTTTTACTGTACGGCTTTTTCAGGTGATCAAACCACCCGTTACGCGCCCCCGTGTCACAAGTCACAAAACCCCTTTATACCGCTGACCTGCGATTTAGGGTAGCCTCACCTGTCAGATTGCGCACATACGCCTTGTTCAGCGCCACTCACTTCCCGTTTTCAGCTAACATTTAGACGAGGCCCTAACCCTGTGAATAAAATCACAGGTCATATATAACCCACCCCCCATGCCCCCGTTTGGTATCAACCGAAAATACTACGCGTGGCACAAAAACCACCCAATCCCACGCCATAAAAACCCGCAAACGGCACCCGCAGACAACCGCCCAGACCCCACTTAGCGTACATAACACCCCGTCACCTGCCCTAGCCAGAACTTTGCAAAGGCTCCACACAAACATACACAAAGCCCTCAATAAGTGACGGGGGTCACTATACAGCACGTTATAGTGGACACATGGGAAAGACCTACGTTGGCTCCAGGCTCCGGCAGCTGCGCCGCGACTATGACCTGAGCCAGGCATCACTCGCCGCCACCCTCGGACTCTCGGCCAGCTACGTCAACCAGATTGAACACGACGTCCGCCCCCTCACCGACCCCGTCCTCGACCGCATCACGAGCACCTTTGATGTGGATGCTACGTTCTTCTCCCGCGACGACAACTCCCGGCTCCTTGCCGAAGTACAGGACGCAATGCTGGACAAAGACCTGTACCCCACTCCCGTGGATGTCCGCGAACTCGCAGAGCTGGTGGATAACCACCCCGCGATCGCCCGCGCAGTGGTCGCCATGCACCAGCGCTATCACAACACCCGCACCGCTCTGGCCTTGGCCGACGCCCACCCCGCGCCCCACTCCCCCGCAACGCAACACCTCACCCCCATGCCTCACGAGGAAGTCCAGGCATTTTTCTATACCCATCGCAATTACCTGCATGACCTGGACACAGTTGCCGAAACGCTCGCAACCCAGCTGGACATCACACCTGACACCATCCGCGCCACCGAAGATGCCATCACCCAGAGACTGCAGTCTCACCATGGGGTGCGCATCCTGCACTCCACTGACGCGACGGGGTTCCTACATCGCTACAACCCCGACACCCGCGAACTCACCCTTGCCGCGCGGCTCACGCCCGGCCAGCAAGCATTCCGAATGGCCACTGTACTGGGGTTCTTAGAGGCGCACGACCACATGCAAAACTACATCGACCAGGCGCAGTTCACCTCACCCGAATCAACCGCCCTGGCGATGCGCGGGCTCACCTCCTACTACGCTGCGGCCCTCATACTCCCCTACCGCCGGTTCCATGCCGCGGCCGAGGACTCCCGCTACGACATCGAATACCTAAGCCGGGTCTTCGGCGTTGGTTACGAGACCATCTGCCATCGGCTGTCCACGCTGCAGCGCCCCGACCTGCGCGGCGTCCCGTTCACCTTCGTACGTGTCGACCGCGCCGGAAACATCTCCAAACGTCAATCCGCCACCGGCTTCCACTTCACGCACGTCGGCGGCACCTGCCCCCTATGGAACGTGTACGACACTTTCACCACCCCAGGGCGCATCATGCGCCAGCTGGCGCACATGCCCGACGGCCGCACCTACCTGTGGATAGCACGCACGGTCAGCCACCACGGCGAACGTTACGGTGAACCCGGAAAACTATTCGCCATCGGCCTCGGTTGCGAGGCACGGCACGCCCGGAGGACCATCTACGCCGACGGCCTCGACTGGAACGACCTGCACACCGCCACCCCCATCGGTGCCAGCTGTTATGTGTGCACGCGCGAAGACTGCGCGCAGCGCGCCTACCCCCCGATACATCGCCCCCTACTTATCGACGCCCACGAATCCACTGTTGCCCCGTATTAGGTAGGTCCGGGTCCTCCCGGACCAAGGCAACAAGCGTGCAGTCATGCGGACCCGTTGCCCCGGGAACACACAGCGAGCACGGGTCGCCGGGGCGGATTGGGCAACGGGCTTCGGGCGGGCGTCGAGAAGCGCGGCGTTTACGTTTGCGAACAGGAACGGGGGCCTCAAAAGTTGATCATGTGGCCGCCGACGCCTTCAGCCGCCTCCTTCATCGCCTCAGATAGGGTTGGGTGGGTATGGACGTTGCGGCCGATTTCCTCAGCAGTGAGATCGAAACGCTGGGCGAGCGTCAACTGCGGCAGCAGCTCAGACACGCCGGAGCCAACCATGTGCGCACCCAGCAGCTCGCCGAACTCAGCATCGGCAATGATCTTGACAAAACCAGCGGATTCGCCGAGACCCTGAGCCTTGCCGTTGGCTGAGAACGGGAAGGTCGCAACCTTCACCTCACGGCCTTCAGCAGCAGCGATCTCGCGGGCCTTTTCCTCCGTGTAGCCGAAGGATGCGACCTGGGGATTGCAGAAGGTAGCGCGGGGCATCATCATGTAATCCCCAAGCTCCATGGTTTCCGCACCTGCGATGGTTTCCGCAGCTACCACACCCTGTGCTTCCGCAACGTGCGCCAACTGCAGCTTCGCGGTGACGTCGCCAATGGCGTAGATGCCGGGGACGTTGGTGCGCATGCGCTCGTCGATCTCAATGGCACCACGGTCGGTGAGCTTCACGCCAGTCTTTTCCAGGCCGTAGCCCTCCACGCGCGGGGCAAAGCCGATGGAGACCATCACACGGTCAACTTTGAGGGTTTCAGACTTCGAGCCGTCCTTGGATTCCACATCCACCTCAACGAGGGTGCCGTTGTCACGAATCGCGGTGGTCTTGTATCCAGTGAGAAGTTTCACACCAAGTTTTTTGTACTGCTTGGCGATTTCCTTGGAGACGTCAGCGTCCTCGTTGGGGAGAACGCGGTCCATAAACTCTACGATGGTCACGTCCACGCCGTAGTTGGACAGCACGTAAGCGAACTCCATGCCGATCGCACCGGCACCCACAATGACCATTGATTTCGGCAGGTCACGGGTAAGAATCTGCTCCTCAAAGGAGACGATATTGCCGCCGATCTCCACGCCAGGCAGGGAGCGCACCACGGAACCGGTGGCAATGATGCAGTTATCGAACGTAACAGTTTTACCTGCGGCTTTACCATCAGTAATCTGCATGGTGTGGGCGTCTGTGAAGGAGCCAAAACCATCGATCTCGGTGATCTTGTTCTTCTTCATCAAAAAGTGCACACCTTTGACAATCCCCGAAGAGACCTTGCGGGAACGGTCGTGCGCTGCACCGAAATCGAAGGAAACATCACCTGAAATGCCAAAAGTCTTGGCCTCATGGTTGAAGGTATGTGCTAGTTCAGCGTTTTTAAGCAACGCCTTGGAGGGAATGCACCCCACGTTCAAGCACACCCCACCCCAGTACTGCTTCTCTACAACAGCAACTTTCAACCCAAGCTGGGCTGCACGGATAGCGGAGACGTAGCCACCAGGGCCAGCGCCAAGTACAACAAGATCAAAATGTTCAGTCACATGTTCAACAATACGTGTCTGGGGGCGGCGTGTCGTGAATTTAACACCCCTCCTACACCCCCGCCCCATGGAAGCGCCATGGAAGCGCCTCCCCTAACCCAAAAGTGGGGTAGCTCACGGAAGCGTCGGCGTGTCTCTTTAGCTAAATTTTAGTTGATTTTTCACACAAAAAGACCCCTCTTCCTGCGGTTTTGTTTACCACAGAAAAGGGGTTGGCGTTGTTGCCGTTTCATCATTGTGGCAGGTTACGCACCCGCTACATCACGACTACTTGGCAACGGTGTGCATGACGCTAGACGCAGAGGAACCAGCGTGCAGCATGCTGCCCAGAATGGTGTTAACAAAGACGATGACCTGCTCTAATGGGTTCATTCGATACTCCTTCACGTAGGTTTTGAGCCAGTGATGTGGTCTGCACACCGCTGTTCGTGTCACGTTCAACGTTTACCCCATACAAACGTTTTCGGCCAGCAGGGCACAGCGGTGATTCCTGAAAAATGTTAACGTTTCATAGTTAGAAAGCGACAGTGTTAACGGCAAATGTTGATAAGAACAGTTGTCTCTTAAGCAACACAGGACGCTTAAGACTAGCTTTGACACGCAAAGGAACAAGGAACTACGTTGTGAGCACTTTTCGCCGTATCGCCGTATCAGCCGCAGCAACCAGCTTCGCAGCTGGGATGCTCCTCACTGCAGCACTGGCCCCATCAGCTACAGCTGGACCGAAAACTGCTGTTGAGCAGGCAGGTAATGCCTCTCAGGCAACTGTGACGATTGGTGAACGTGCCGTTGATCCGGCTCCCTTGTGGCGTGAAAAGGTTGCTGAGCACCCTGATCGCGTGAAAGAGATGTGGGCCTACTCCCCATCAATGGATCGCCATGTGCCACTGTTTGTGATCACCCCGAAGGACAATTCCCAGCCCCGCCCCACTATCTACCTTCTTAATGGTGCAGATGGAGGCGAGGGCAAAGCCAACTGGGTGATGCAGACGGACATTGTTGATTTCTACATGGATAAGAACGTCAACGTGGTCATCCCCATGTCCGGCCAGTACTCCTACTACACCGACTGGGTATCGGAGAACGCAAACCTGGGCGGCAAGCAAACGTGGGAGACCTTCCTGACCAAGGAACTGCCCGGTCCGCTGGAGAAGACCCTCAAGGCGTCTAACCAGCGCGCCATTGCTGGCATGTCAATGACGGCCACAACCTCCCTCCTCTATGCCGAGCACCACCCAGGGTTCTATGATGCCGTTGGCTCTTTCTCTGGTTGTGCGCAAACCTCCGAAGGGCCTGCCCTGGAGTATGTTCGCACGGTTCTGAACCGTGGTAAGGCAACCCCAGAGGAGATGTGGGGACCAGTTGGCACTGAAACGTGGGCATACAACGACGCCCTGATCAATGCCGAAAAACTGCGCGGCACCCCCATGTACGTATCCAATGGGTCTGGAGTAGCAGGCCAATCGGATATGGTATCCAGTCCACATATGCACGGGGACCTTGGATTCGCCGCTGGTACCGTTATTATTGGTGGCGCTATTGAAGGCGCTACCAACCTCTGCACGCATGATTTGAAGGCGCGTCTCGATGCCGCTGGTATCGGCGCAGACTGGAACTTCCACCCCACCGGAACTCACTCGTGGGGTTATTGGCAGGATGATCTGCGCGGTTCCTGGCCAACGTTTGCCCGAGCCTTTGGAATGCAGCCTTAAGAAAAACTAGGAGAATGAAGATCCCCATGAAAACTTTTCGACACGTAGCCGCCGCCGTCACTGCCGGCGCGCTTCTTGTGGGTTCTGCACTGGCAGCTCCCACCGCCCTGGCGGGCAAGAGTGCAGCCGAGCAGGCTGGAGGCACCACCCAGGCCACGGTGACGGTGGGTGAGCGCAATGTCGACCCGGCTCCGATGTGGCGCGAAAAGGTTGCAGAACATCCCGACCGTGTGAAGGAAATGTGGGCATATTCCCCGTCCATGAACCGCCACGTGCCGCTGTTCGTGATCACCCCGAAGGACAACTCCCAGCCTCGCCCCACCATCTACATGCTCAATGGTGGCGACGGCGGTGAAGGTCGCGCTAACTGGGTGATGCAGACCGATATTGTTGATTTCTACATGGATAAGAACGTCAACGTGGTCATTCCCATGGCAGGTAAGTTCTCCTACTACACCGACTGGGAGCAGGACGTTGAGGCACTGGGCGGCAAGCAGACCTGGGAGACCTTCCTAACCAAGGAACTGCCCGGTCCGCTGGAGAAGACCCTCAAGGCTTCCGACAAGCGCGCTATCGCTGGCATGTCAATGACGGCCACAACCTCCCTGCTCTACGCTGAGCACCACCCCGGCTTCTACGATGCTGCTGGTTCCTTCTCCGGCTGTGCTCAGACCTCCGAGGGCCTTCCGCTGCAGTACATCCGCATGACGCTGGACCGCGCCCCCGCTACCCCCGAGCAGATGTGGGGCCCGCTGGGCACCGAGAAGTGGGCCTACAACGACGCCCTGATCAACGCCGAGAAGCTGCGCGGCACCCCGTTGTACGTATCTAACGCCTCCGGCCTGGCTGGCCAGGCTGACCTGTGGTCCAGCCCCCGCACTGGTGGCAATTCCGCAAATGTTGGCGTGTATGTCGTTGAAGGCGGCGCCATTGAGGCCGCTACCAACGCCTGCACCCACGATCTGAAGGCACGTCTCGACGCCGCCGGCATCGGCGCCGACTGGAACTTCCGCCCCACCGGCACTCACTCCTGGAACTACTGGCAGGAAGACCTGCGTGGCTCCTGGGAGACTTTCGCCCGAGCATTCGGCATGTAAAACCCTACGCGACTAGGAGAGTACGATTCCCATGAAGGCTTTTCGACACATAGCAGCCACGGCTGCCGCTAGCGCACTTATTGTGGGTTCTGCGTTGGCAGCCCCCACCGCACTGGCTGGCACCAAGGCCGCTGAACTAGCAGGAAATACCCCACAGGCCACGGTGACGGTGGGCGCGCGTAACGTCGACCCAGTCCCCATGTGGCGTGAAAAGGTTGCTGAACACCCTGATCGTGTGAAAGAAATGTGGGCGCACTCTCCGTCCATGGATCGCGATGTGCCACTGTTTGTGATCACCGCGAAAGATAATTCCCAGCCTCGTCCCACCATTTATCTTCTTAATGGCGCGGACGGCGGCGAAGGCAAAGCCAACTGGGTGATGCAGACCGATGTTGTTGACTTCTACATGGATAAGAACGTCAACGTGGTCATCCCCATGTCCGGCCAGTTCTCCTACTACACCGACTGGGAGCAAGAGAATGCAAACCTGGGCGGCAAGCAAAAGTGGGAGACCTTCCTAACCAAGGAACTGCCCGGTCCGCTGGAGAAGACCCTCAAGGCTTCCGACAAGCGTGCCATTATGGGCATGTCCATGACCGGTACCACGTCCCTGCTCTACGCCGAGCACCACCCCGGTTTCTATGATGCAGTCGGCTCCTTCTCTGGTTGTGCCCAAACCTCTGAAGGTCTTCCGCTACAGTACGTCCGCATAACGCTGGACCGTGGACAAGCTACCCCTGAGCAGATGTGGGGCCCGCTGGGCACCGAGAAGTGGGCCTACAACGATGCCCTGATCAACGCCGAGAAGCTGCGCGGCACCCCCATGTACATCTCCAATGCCTCCGGCCTGGCAGGCCCAGGGGACCTGTGGTCCAGCCCCCGCACTGGCGGTGATTCCAACGTGGTTGGTGTGTACGTGATTCAGGGCGGCGCCATCGAGGGTGCTACCAACGCCTGCACCCACGACCTGAAGGCCCGTCTCGATGCAGCTGGCATCGGCGCAGAATGGAACTTCCGCCCCACCGGCACCCACCAGTGGGAATACTGGAAGCAGGATCTGCGCGATTCCTGGCCAACAATTGCCCGAGCATTCGGCATGGAGTAAACCTCCATTTTTCACAAGCGCCAGCCCCACAGGCTGGCGCTTTTTCGTGTCAGAAGTGGACTCAGCTCTACCTCAGAATGGAGTCCTGTTACATTGCCTGCCAGGTCACAGTTTGATTGGGTAGAAGCATGGTTTCCACGCAGACGACCGCCCAGCAGGAAGATCCTTCACAATCCGTGCAGTGGCCACGTGGTTTCACCTTTAATTTTCTTCGTCTGCTTAAAACTCGGAACACGTGGAAAGCACTGTGCTGGTCGTATGTGATGACCATACTCGCCTTGCCGTTGTTAGTAGTGTGCAGTTTTGTGATCACCATACCGCCCACCGCCGCTATGATTGATTGGCTGGCACGACGTGGCGCGCGGTGGATGGGCATGATAGTTATTCAGCGACCGCGTTCTCGGTGGCTTGATTGGCGGCTGATCATCAGCCTCGCGGCGCAGGTGATTTTGTCATCGGTGTGTTTCATCATCACTCTCTTGCTGAGTATGATGCTTATCGCCCCCACAGCAGAGTTAGTCATGCTCGGCATCAACGGGATCCCACATGATTATGGACTGGTATTCGGTGACTGGCAGCCACCAATCGCGGTATCCATCGGTTTTGACGTGCTTACCGCATTCAGTAGTTTCGCCGCTTTAGTGTATGCCGGCTGGTTTTTTACCGGGGCATCAATGTATGTCACCACCGCAGCGAACCTGTCCACTCAGGAGCAGGTGGAGGAGATTGAGCGTTCCCGCGAGGTTCTGATTGATGCGTTCACCGGCGAGCGTCGGCGCATTGAGCGGGAGTTACACGATGGTGTGCAGCAGTATTTGACTGCGTTGCAGCTGAATATCGCCACGCTGGAACTCAGTATGGATAGTCCCAGTGAGTCCGCGACGGAATCCATCGAGCAAGCGAAACTGAACGCGCGACGGGCGTTGGAGGCGCTGCGGTCCACAATTCGCGGAATCTACCCCCAAGTGCTGCAAGACATGGGTCTTGTGGCGGCGTTGCGGGAGCTTGTGGCACATAGCGGCATTGAGGGAGAGGTTCTGGTCGCAGCATCTCCTGGGGCATCCGATCACATTGAGGGCACCCCCGCCTTGTTGATGTACCACTGCGCTGCTGAAGGGATTACTAATGCAGTGCGGCATGGTAAGGCTACACACGTGTGTATTCGGGTGCATTTTGATCACGAATCAACGGTGCTGGCGGTGGATGATGATGGCATCGGGGTGCAGGAGGGCGTCGAAAAGCAGAGCAGTAGTGGAACGGGGACGGCAGGTTTGCAGGAGCGCGCGGCGGCACTGCGGGGCGCGGTGGTGTTGGAGCCGTCGGCACTGATGAGGGGTGCGTGTTTGCGGATTAAATTGCCACGGATTGAGGTTATTAGTGCGGCTGAAAGTTTGTGAAAACATGGCGTTTCGTCGTGTGTTACGCATCGTTGCTTGAATCTGAAGCCGAAAAGTTAGCTCACCCACACTGTGGGCGCGTATCAACACCGCGACGCGCACCGTAGCTGATAATGGTAACAGCGAGAAAGGTGAACGTACTGTGAAAATTCTTCTAGCGGAAGACTCGGCACTGCTGCGCGCCGGCCTGGCGGAACTCCTGCGGGCGGCGGGGCATGAGGTAGTGGAGGCCGTGGACGCGGATTCGCTGGTAGCGGCGTGCCAGGCCACCTCCCCTGACCTGGTGGTGTCTGACGTGCGCATGCCGCCAAAAATGTCAGACGACGGCCTGGAGGCTGTGTATCGTCTGCGCAAAGCACGCGCCGACGCGAACGACTCGCACTTACCTGTAGTGATTCTTTCCCAATACGTGGCCAGCGCCTATTTGGATACCCTGCTGGAACACGGGGGTTTTGGTTACCTCTTGAAAGAGCGCGTTGCCAACGTTGCAGAATTCACCCGCACCCTGGAGACGGTGGCGCAGGGCGGAACGGTGGTGGACCCTGAGGTGGTGAAAACCCTGATTCAGAACCGCACCAGCGGCATCAGCAACTTAACCAGCCGTGAGCAGGAAATACTTGGGCTGATGGCGGAGGGGCTGAGCAATTCCGAAATCAGTGACCGCCTTGTTGTGAGCGCCGGTGCGGTGAGCAAGCACGTGGCCAACGTGTTCATCAAACTGGGGTTCACACCGGACGACGAAAACCGCCGGGTGCGGGCGGTTCTGGCGTGGCTGCGGCACCAAGCCAACTAAGATACACAAGCGATGACTACCACGAGGCTGCGCCGCTCCCCCATCCCCGGTGTCCGCGATTCCTATACCGGAGTTGACTTCAACCTAGGTTTTCATGTGCGTCACTACGAATTGACGCTGGATTACCGGGTCGGACCGAACCGCCTGTCCGGCACAGCGGTACTCACAATAGAAAACTACCAGCAGCTTCGCAGCCTCACCCTTGACCTCTCCCACCACATGCGCGTGGCCAAGGTCAGCGCTCGCGGCGTGGGCGGCATGAGCGTCCAAGTGTCCAAATTCCGGCACACACAGGGAAAACTGCGGGTGTTTTTCGCACAGAGCATTCCCGAGGACCAGGAGTTTTACCTCACCATCAGATATGTGGGCACTCCCCGGCCGATCCGCACCGTCTGGGGTGAGCTGGGGTGGGAGGAACTGACCAACGGCGCGCTCGTGGCATCGCAACCCTGCGGTGCTCCCAGTTGGTTCCCCTGCGACGACACCCCCGACGAAAAAGCCCACTTTGACCTGGTCATCAGCGCCGACAACCCCTACACGGTAGTAGCCAACGGCCGCCTGCTTGCCCGGCGCGCCTCCGGCTCGCGCACCACCTGGCATTACCGCACCGACCACGCAATGGCCTCCTACCTGGCCACCATCCAGGTGGGCGAGTACCAGCGCATCGAATTGGCTCAGAATCCCGTTCCAGTGGTCGCCTACATTCCCCCCAGCTTACGGCCCTATGTGGATGTTGATTTTGCCGACCAGGCAGCCATGCTCCAGCTCTTCCAGAACCTGTTCGGCCCCTACCCGTTCCGGGACTACACCGTGGTAATCACCGAAGACCCCCTGGAGATTCCCCTGGAGGCGCAGGGCTTATCCATTTTTGGCAGGAATCACGTGCCAGGCGATAAGACTTGGGAGCGCCTGGTTGCCCACGAGCTCAGCCACCAGTGGTTTGGCAATTCGATGGGGCTTGCCCAGTGGAATGACATTTGGCTCAATGAGGGTTTCGCCTGCTACGCGGAGTGGCTGTGGCGCGAACATGCGCATGGGGTGCATGCAGCCATCTCGGCCCGCCACCACTACGGCATTCTGGCCCGCCTCCCGCAGGACCTGCTGCTTTCCGACCCCGGCCCGCACCTGATGTTCGACGACCGCGTGTACAAACGCGGCGCCCTCACAGTCCACGCCCTGCGCTGTGTGCTTGGCGACGCCGCCTTCTTCCGCACCATCCAACGCTACGTTGCGGCGGGCAGGCATTCGGTGGTGGAACCGATTGACCTGCGCAATCTGTGCGAACAAGCATGCGTGGAGGAAGGCATCGACGTGGCCCGCTTCCACGAAGTGTGGAATTCCTGGTTGTACCAGCGGGAGCTTCCGGCGTTTCCCGTGTCTTAAACATACGCGCTTTGTTTGATCCTCGTTCTCAAGACCACCCATGCCACAGCGGCCCCTAAAGATGCTACGGCTATTTGAGTGGACGATGCTTCTTGCAGAATGATAGTGAGCGCCCACAATAAAAGACCAGACTCAGGGTCGTACAGCGCGCTTTGGCCGATCATCCATACAGCCAGCGAAACGATAGTCGTATTCATACCACAGAATGCAGTAAGCAGGAAGAACAGCGCAAGATAGACCGCAAGGTTGCGCGCCAACAAGGATTCTTCAGTAGAGATGCCCCAGATGAGCATGGACGGTGAGGTTAGTGCGATCAGCACCACAGCGTCTGCACACCACCACGGCAACCGCGACGAACACTCAAAATACGATAAAGCGCTGGTTGTATATAGCCCAATGGCGGCCGTAATCATGAGAGCAAGGACCGAATCAATGGTCACTGGTGGGGCAAACGAACTGAATATTGGCGGGAGCGGCAGCGGAACACCACCACTCAGCGCAGAAATGACATACACCACCGCAACCAGTGGGAGAACGAGGGTGAGCCGGTGTCCCTTGACGTAGCAACGAAGCCAGTGCATCACAGCTCGTTCTTTTTCATGTTTACCCACGTCAGAACTTCCTCTGGTGTTGCCGGTCTCGTCTGACGTGCCGCCCACTCTTGCCACGCATCACTGCTGATCGCCGTCGCCCACAGTTCTGATTCCCTAGCTGCAAGCGTTCCAGCAAAATGCCGATATGCTTCAGCAGGATCAGTGCTGTTGCTGAACGGCAATGCCGAACCTGTTTCACCAAGAATCCACAGTGACATGTCTATGGCACCGATCTTGTAGTTAGGGTCCGGCATGATAACAGGATCATTGCTTGGAAGCCACTCAGGCGGCATGGTTGCAAGAATCTGGCTATACGCACTGCGATTGGCTTGAATTTCCGCATCAGTATTTTCGGGCCACGAACACATACCATCCCGACAGATAGCTTCACGTGTGTCACGCGGCTGCGCCGCAGCAAAATTTTCAATCGACTGGGCGACCACTGATGCATACACGATACTTCCGATGCCAATGATACTGACAACCCCGCACAGTACCCGAGGAACACTGATGCTCGGAATGTATGAGTTTCCCCTTCTGAACGCCACAACAGACGCCCCAATTGCGGCAATGCCACTCAAACACAGGACTGACGCAAACACCATTTGGGTACTCAAGGTGGAGGATAACTTACAACAGGCAGACGGAACGCCAAACATGTGCCGCCACCTGTAATCAGTAAGCGACCACGCAAATGATGTAACTGTAAAAGGCAGCACCGTAGCAAGCAACAAACCAACAACGCGGGGAAACACCCAGACAAACACCACACCCATCAACGACCAGACAAACCCCATCAGGGCAGCAAGCAGCACTGTAAGCGGATGCGGGTACAGCACCATGCCAAATAACCACATCTGATATGCCCAGAGCACACCGAAAGCCACAGCCGTCCATATCCAACAGGGAATTAGAATCCAAGCGAGTAGCCGAAGCATATTACGTCGCCGACCCAGGTTCTTAGCGACGCCGTGTAAACGTGCCGCATCCCAGGCAGCCGACACACACAGACCACTAATAACAAAGACCATCCCGCTTAAGATAAACGCCCCCACTGATGAGGGTAGCGCATTAGTAAGATATGCATCCAACGAAGCGTAGACAGAAAAAGCGATGGTCACCCCAGGCAGCCACAGTGAGGGCCTACGAATAAACCTCCTCATGTTCATGCTTTCCTGGTCCTCCCATTAGTCCCCTCGCTAGGAAACATCGACCGTGCAAAAGCTTCCACCAAAGGGTCAGAATGTTGTGAAGTACGGAGCACATCTGGTGCATCATCAAAACGAACCACGCCTTCATCAATAATCACCACACGGACAAAAGGCCCCAGAATATCCGTTGGGTCATGACTAGAAACAATCAGTCCCACACCAGCATCCGCTACAATCTGGTACAGGCTTCTCAACGTTTCTTTGCTCAATGGGTCTAAGGCTGCACCTGGCTCATCAAGAAGAACCAAGTCCGCATGAGAGTTAAGCGCCATTGCCAAGGCCAATCGTGATTGCTGACCACCACTCAGATTTTGGCAGGGACGCTGTTCATAGCCCTCAAGTCCAACATGCTTAATCCAATACGCCGCATCAACTTTTGCTTCACGACGTGGGCGACCATTCAACCATGCAAGGTGGACTACATAATCCATACAACTAAAGCCAGGTACTGCAATAAATCTCTGGGGAAGATACAGCACCCGCCCATCTCGATGAACAGTCCCCGAGGCAGGCTTCAACAACCCAGCAATCAGCTTGAGAAGCGTTGTTTTACCTGCCCCATTTCTACCGAGAAGCAACAAAGGACCCAAAGATAGTGGAAGATTCAATTTATCAAAAATTAAATCATCAGCTTTTGGATGCCTATAAACAAGATTCTTAAGGTAGAAATTCATGATACGCTATCTAAAAATCGAGAGTAGTTGCCCCTGAGATACGTTGCCAACCTTGCAATCCACCCACCTTATAGTAGTGATTTCCAGCAACAACCGGGAAAGAATTATGAGCAACTGACCAATAACAACCTCGCGCATCACGAACCCCAAAGCTAGCATCAGGCCTGAAGCTATTATCCATCCTAACTTCCATCATCAACGTCCGATGAGCCGCAGCACCAGAATCCGTAGAGCACCTACTTGTATTAACCCAAGTCAGACCGCTCGAACCATCCCACCAGCGACCACTCTCGAATCCATTACGTACACCGCTGAAAGACTTATGCAGAGTCCATGCCTCCGCTTGCATTGGAGCAAAAACCATAACCATCATAGACATTGCGAATGCCGCCATCAAAATTTTCAAACAACTTCTTGCTTGAATATTTTTTCCAATCACTTCGACCACGAAACCTTTCTCACATAGATGACAAGATGAACGAAATTGACGTTTGCTAGCAAACATCTTTACGATTCATTCATTACAAATAAACCTTATCCCAACCCTTTTCACAAAGTCAACCGCCGTTCAAAATTTATAAAATAAAGAAGGTGATTCATCAGCAAATAGTCAATACATTATTTACCTAAAACTAACCTTGAAGTAATGTGTAGGGCCATTCTTGTCAGAATATTTGTTCGCTAGGGTTTCTACCCAGTGTCCTAATGCGGCGATATCACTACCAGTACATTGCAGGCGATCTTCGTGTCTACCATCGGACGCACGCTCACATTTTGAGGGCCCTGCAGTCCCTAAAAGACACGTTTTCCCCTCTTTGTATGGCCTGACATCGATGGTTTTCTAATGATGCCATCATCAGGATTCAGCTGTTTTACTTTGGATAGGAATCTAATCGTGGAGCCTGCTTCTGATAGCCCATTATGTTGTTGGCAGTTACCAGCAACGAAGACCAAAGGGTTCACCCCTGCCACTCATCAATGCGAGGTAGGTTGGCCCGGTTCCCTACCCCAGTAACGGAACCAGTCACTGGCTTCGATATGGCTGTTTTACCATGCCCCATCATGACCCTGTGGGTAGATGCCGCCGAAGGCAGCGACATACTCCACACCGCTCATGTGACCTCAACCTACGCCCTCTACCAATGTGAGGTCTCACCGTAATGTGAATGCATACACAAAGCATGTCTGACACGTCCAGCGACACACAACGCAACAAACTATGCAACATTGCTAGGAGAACTTCTATCTCCTTAGATTTTGCCATAGACATTGATGTGGGAAAATACTTCCACCATGCTTGTGTCGTTGATGCAACAGGAAAGCAAATACTGGTCATGCGGCAACTATCGACAATCCACACGGGCAACAGCAAAACCGACATCCAGGATACTTGTGTCACCGCATACGCTGGACTGCGCATACCAGATGCGCTACACGGCATCAGGTAGGTGGAACAGACATTGCAACAGCTGAAAGTCCTAGTCCACATTGATATCGACCTCACCCGTGCCCAGATTCCCAAACCGATCAGTGATGCGCTGTTTGCCACGATGACCAACCAACACGTCGCTATTACCGGTACCCTCCAACCCACACTGAGAGTGGCTATAGCACAGAGGATGCTCTACTCAAACGAGAGCATCAACACGCAATCAAGACAAAAGACCTCAAGCTTCTTGACGAGATTTCGCAGACACATATCCTGCCATCAATGCGGGGGATTGAGCTGAAAACAGCAGCGCAAATTCTTATGACCGTGGGCCATATGTCCGATTTCCCGATCTCAGGGCATCTGGCGTCCTCTACTGGATTATCACGCCAGATCAGCCAATCAGGAACTACGATCATGATGACTTCGCTGAACCGGGCTGGCAACAAGAAACTAAAAAACGCCCTGCGGCAATCGTCTTCTGCAGTGATCAGATCCCACGAGCGTTCCCGACAGTTCTACGAACATAAAACGGCATTAGGGCAAGCGACACAACGCCACTGTGGTCACCTTGGCGCACAAACGCATCAAGGTCTTGTTTGCTGTGATGAAAATGGTGAACTCTACCATGATGCCGACACGGATCAGCCGCAGGAGGAGGAGACAGCCTAAGCACACCATCATGAACCACCTGACCTATCAGAGAAAACCCGCCTCTCTGTGTCTCGGTGGTTGTGAACCAAGGATCCCCGCCCTCCTTGGACGATAATTTACAAGCACTACAAAATAAGGACACACTAATGGACACCACACAGGCAAAGACACAGCAGCCCCCTACCATCGCATCTTCGACCACGCCACAGCCATCCTGACCCAGATCATCACCCAACTCCGCATACGTTGAAGTAGCCACCTTCAACTAGGTCAATCCTGTCCACGAACCTGTATGGTGAATCAATTCTGCTTTGTGCAACGAGTCGAATACTCCAGTCGAGGTACTATCTTAGGAATCACCACGCGAACCCGCCAACGCGACAACAGTACAGTCGTCCAAACGGTCGGTATAGGTTATCCCAGGTTAGGATCGGATTATTTAGCACAACTATGCCCGATTTGATCTAGGAGCTATCACCTGACGCCCAGCACCCCGAAATACCCCACCTCACAACATGAGACCATGTGATGGTGCCAGCATACCCCAATGGTAGCAACATAGCGTTTTCTATGATCGAATGCCCACCACACCCGGCGAGCAACAAAATCTTTGGACACTCCCACCTGGAACAGCATCCACCGCACCCACCAACTGTAATATAATTAGAATCCGTTAACCACTCACCATCCCGCAGTATGACATTCAAAAAATATATTAGAGTAGCACACTATGCCCACAATGAAACCAGGAAGCATTACCGTACTTATTTCAGTATATTCCAGATCTGATCCAAATGAACTTGATGAAACATTAAATAGCTTATGGGGACAGACACTGGCAGCCGAATCTGTCCTCATAATAAAAGACGGCCCTACCCCCAATAAACTAAATCAAGTAATCTCATATCATCAATCACACCATCCCGAGCTCACCACAATACAACTAGAGGAAAATCAAGGTCTTGGCCCCGCACTACAACAAGGACTTGCGGAAATTAATACTGAGTTTTTCGCACGCATTGATTCAGACGATATCGCACTACCACATCGACTAGAACATCAAATTATCTTCCTTCAAGACCATCCAGACATTGCTGTGGTTGGCACGGCAGTTATAGAATTCGATGACCACATTTATCAAAAAACAAAAAATCTAAATCTTGCAACAACAAAGATACGGTCACTGCCAGAAAAACATGATGATATCGTACGGTATTGCAGGATCAACTCACCACTCAACCACCCTTCAATCATGGCCCGCACGGCTATAATTCGACAAGCCGGCGGATATCGCCAACTACATTTCATGGAGGACTATGACCTTTGGGCTCGACTAATTTCTATCGGGGCACGTCTACATAACTTACCCGAGCCACTGACCTATTTCCGAACATCAACTGCCCAAATTCAGCGACGCATTGGAGTGGGAATGCTTAAGCCAGAGTGGCAGATGCAGCGGAATCTTATCTCATACGGAATAATATCCAAGCCTCAGGCCATCTTCAATCTAATCGTGCGCACCTTTTATCGAACCATTCCCAGACCAATTATCAAAAAAATAAATTCTATTTTATTCAGTAAAAGATAAACCACTTTGAATCAGTTTCAAATAACTGATGGCTGAAAAATTGTTTAGCGTTTCTACCACGATGGAGCCTCCATGAAGACCCTCAGTTTTGCAACTTTTTTCGCAGCCTTATCTGGTTTTGTAGTAGTATTAATTGCGGCGCGAATACTTGGCGCCGAAAACGCTGCTGACTTCATGGCTTATTGGGGCATGTTTTTCGCTTTCGCAGGTTTTATTGACGGCTTGATGCAGGAAACAACCAGGGCAGTCGCAACATCAGCTCAAAAGTCAAAAAAGGTAATGCATGCGGCTTCACCTTGGAAAATAGGGACGCTAATAGCGGCCATTTTAGGCATCATCACGCTAGCAACCTCCCCGTTATGGCTTATCTATTTGCTATCAAGCGACCACAGTCTCGCCATAACAATGCTCGCCATTGGGGTGGTATCATACACATATCAATCAATACTTTCTGGAACCTTATCAGGGCTTGGACTTTGGCATCATTATGCGGGACTTGTTGCTTTAGATTCGGGAATACGCCTCATATTAACGCTATGCGCATGGACCACACAATGGGGATTACCTTTTTTCCTTTTTGTCACAGTCAGCGGAGCATTAAGCTGGGCCATTGTCTTCATTACTTCAAAATCCGCGAAGCGCGCTTTCGTGACATACGCTGACGTTCCTTCAAGGGAATTTATTCGGCGTGCATTTGTAGCTATGCTCGCTTCCGGGGCAAACGCGATTTTGATAACCGGTTTTTCGCCTGCCGTTAAAATTTTAGGAGGATCAACAGCTACCACCACATTAGGCGGGATCATTATGGCCGTAACATTGACCCGCGCGCCCCTTCTGGTTCCCCTGCAACGTTTCCAATCAACTTTAATTGTGTATTTCGTGGAGCACAAGAATGAAATATTTAAGGCAGCCTTAAAACCCATTTTTATAACAATATTAATAGGATTAGTTGGAACCCTTCCCGCTTTCTTTATTGGGCCTTGGTTCTTGGGCGCTTTTTTTGGACCCGACTTCAAGGTCCCCGGTATCATTCTATCTGTTTTGACATTTGCCTCAGCTTTCAGTGGTGCACTCATAATCACCTCTGCCGCTGTTTTGGCCTCTGAACTACACAGACTCTATGTTGCAGGCTGGGTATCGGCCGCCATTATTGCTTTCAGCAGCTTGATGTTACCCCTACCACTTGAAACATGCGTATGTATTGCGTTACTTCTCGGCCCCATATCCGGTTGTGTGATCCAGATTTTTGGGATATATCTTTTGAGACTTAACGGACATACAACAGCGGCTGATACCTTTAGCGGTGCTAAAATAAGCACCATGCCCAAGCTCACTGCACTTATCACGGTGTATCACCGTATTGATCCGGCGCAATTCCGGGCGTGTTTAGATAGTTTAAGTGCGCAAACCCGTCCGGCCGAGGACGTTGTCATTGTGGAAGACGGCCCACTCGGCCCCCAATTGCGGGCAATTGTGGAGCAATTTATCAACACATATTCGGGTGCCCGCAGTGTGGTGCTGGCCCGCAACATGGGTGCCGGACCTGCGTCGGCGGCTGGCCTGGCCACGATCACCACGGAGTTTATGGCGCGCCTGGATGCGGACGACGTCGCAAAGCCGGAGCGGTTTGAGCGGCAGCTTGAATTTTTTGAGCAGCACCCGGATGTTGATGTGCTGGGAACAGCAATGGATGAGTTTGATGGCAGCGTGGACCAGGTGATTGGCACGTTGCGGCTACCCACCTCCCATGCGGAGATCCTGCGGTACGCGCGCCTGAACTCGCCGATTAATAATCCCAGTGTGATGATGCGCGTGGATGCCGTGCGGGAAGCGGGCGGCTACCGAGACGTGTACCACATGGAGGATTACGACCTCTACGCTCGCATGCTTGCCGGTGGAAAACGCTTCCACAACATGCCGGAAGCATTGACATATTTTCGCATATCAACTAGCGTTTTTGAACGTCGAACAGCCCAAGGAATGTTCAGCGCTGAACGACAAATGCAGAAAAATTTGGTGGCGTATGGGCTTATTTCCAAGCGCCGTGCGTGGCTGAACCTGGCGATACGTAGTCTTTATCGCCTACTCCCCTCGGTCGCGTTGAAAGCAGCATACGGAAGGTTGTTTCACCGCCGCTAGGCGCGTGGGTTGACTCATGGATAATACGTCCCTGGATTACACAGACACGTGGGTGATCATCCCCTGCTTCAATGAAGGCGCAGTCATTGGCGATGTGATCCGTAACGTGCGCCACGTGTTCCCCAACGTGGTGGCCGTCAACGACGGCTCCACCGACGACTCCGCCGCCCAGATCAAAGCCGCAGGAGCACACCTGGTCAACCATCCCGTCAACCTGGGACAAGGCGCCGCCCTGCAAACGGGGGTGGAATATGCCCGCTCCCAACCGGGGTCGCGGTACTTTGTCACCTTCGACGCGGACGGTCAGCACCAGGTGAAAGACGTGGTGGAAATGCTCGATCGCCTCCGCACCGGCGACCTGGACATCGTTGTGGGCACTCGCTTCGGCCGCCCCCGCCCCACCGACGACCAAGTGCCGCTGCTCAAACGCATCGTTCTCAAAACTGTGGTGTTCCTCTCCCCCAAAACACGACGCCTCGGGCTTACCGACGCCCACAACGGTCTGCGTACCTTCAACCGCAAGGTCGCCGACGAACTCAACATCCGCATGAATGGCATGAGCCATGCCTCCGAATTTGTCACCCAAATGGACGAACGCGGTTGGCGGGTAGCGGAACAGTCTGTGGACATTCTGTACACCGAATACTCAATGAGCAAAGGACAATCGCTTATTAATGGTGTGAACATTCTTGCCGACGGATTGCTTGCGAGGAAATTACCATGACCGGACAGCTCTTAATGCAACTCTTCCTGCTCCTTGCTACCGCAACCTTAGTGCTCTATTTCCTGGGAAACCGCCGCAAAGCCCGTGCAAAAGCAGGTGTGAAACTTGGTTTCCTGCTCTTTATCGCCGCCTGCATTTGGGCCGTACTCCGCCCAGATGATCTCACCATTGTGGCGAATTATGTTGGTGTCTCACGAGGCACAGACCTTCTGTTGTATCTTTTAGTGGTTGCGTTTATGTTTACCACTTTGAGCTCCTACATTCGCTTCCGCGAGCTGGAACTCCGTTACGCGCGTCTCGCACGGGCAGTGGCTTTACAAAACGCCATTGCACCCGAGCCTGACACTGAGGAAGAATGAAAAACGCGTTTTCCGCCATCACTAAAACAATGTGGGCGTTCATCGCCCTGCTCATCGTCATTGCCGGACTCACCGGATACGTACTAGGCGAACGGGGCGGTGCTGCTTCTGAGAGTGCCGTTGGCAGTGCGGCACCTAGCAACGCCCCGAGCGCTAAGGGGAACAATGAGGACACCGCCTCACTCGCCGCCATGGCGAAACCCGGCGCGAACGGCACCAAAGGCGACGGCCCTAAAGCACTAGACGACGGTACCTACGATGCCAAGGTCTACGGTCCCGGCGGCCCGCTGGAAAAACAAGAAGACGTATACAACATCCACCGCCGCTCCGCCACTGACCCCTTCGCCATAGGGGCTATCGACGCCCCGGTGGTCATCTCCGAATTCTCCGACTTCGAATGCCCCTTCTGCTCGCGGTTTGCCAACCAGACCGAACCCGCCATCCTCAAGGACTATGTGGATAAGGGCCTGGTGCGCTTGGAATGGAATGACCTCCCCATCAACGGCCCCAACGCTGAAGCCGCAGCCCGCGCAGGACGAGCCGCCGCAGCCCAAGGCAAGTTTGTGGAATTCAAGCACGCCCTGTACACGGCTTCCAAAGACGTGAACGGGCATCCGGGCTACCAGATGGAAGACTTCGAACGTTTCGCTGAAGAAGCAGGTGTACCTGACATGGACAAATTCCGTGAGGACGCCTCCGGCGACACCTACAACGAGGTGGTGAAACAAGCCCGCTCCTACGCCACCTCACTTGGCATCAACGGAACCCCCGGCTTCTTCGTCGGCGGCCAGTTCATCAGCGGCGCACAACCCACCGAGGTATTCGTCCAGGCGATTAACGACGAACTCGCAAAAACCGTCTCCAAGGAACGCTAATGGTCAGCATCGGTTTCCTCGGGGCATTTCTTGGCGGCGTGCTCGCCATCCTCAGCCCCTGCTCCGCACTACTTCTGCCCGCCTTCTTTGCCTACGCCTTCACTTCCAAACAGCAACTCGCAGCCCGAACCCTTGTCTTCTTCCTGGGTTTGGCCTGCGTGCTCGTACCCGTTGGCGTGGGTGCCGGAAACCTCGGCGGCCTGCTCACACAACACCGTGGCACGCTGATCACCATAGGCGGCTGGGCGATCATAGCCCTTGGGGTGTACACCTTCCTGGGGTTTGGTTTTAACATCCCCGTACTATCATCGCTGGCCTCCCGAGTGCGTGGTTCCGGGTGGGTGTCGGTGTTCTTGCTCGGCGCGGTCTACGGATTCGCCGGATTCTGCGCAGGCCCGCTCCTTGGAGCGGTGCTCACCACCGCTGTGGTTGGCGGAAATCCTGCCTATGGCGCGCTGGTCATGGCACTCTACGCTCTTGGCATGACGGTGCCGCTATTTCTTATGGCGCTGGTGTGGGACCGCTGGGACATTGGCTCCCGCACCTGGTTACGAGGACGAGCATGGCAGCTTGGCCCCCTACGGCTCAACACCATGAGCATGATTGCCGGTACGCTATTCATCTTCATTGGATTGCTGTTTATCACGTCCTACGGCACAGCAACGCTCCCCTCGCTGCTGTCTACCGACACGCAATTCAACATCCAAACCTGGGCTGGGCGCTGGTCCGAGCGCTACACCAACGCGCAAGTACTGCTAGCCGTGGCAGTTATCGCCGAACTCATTCTGCTAGTAAAAATCCTGCGGGATGGGAGGAAGAAGAGCGTTGAAAGTTAGCTTTCAGAACCATCTGCTACCACTTTAATTCTCTGTGAGTAGATTTTTCCTGTTCACGACACAGCTGCAAAGGCCAAACCGCCGTAATAGTCTTGCATAATGTCAAGATCAGTGATTTCTGAGCAGTATTCACCTTCAGAAACATCACTACGTGCGGTTTCCATGAATGCTTGGTGTGCGCAATATCGCTGAACTGCTGCCTGGTAAGGTGCCCACGCCTGAGATTAATAACAAAGCTTTTGCAGCTTCATTATTTCCTGGTCAAACCCCGACTTACCCACCCCCATGTTGGAGCCGCCTGGGGGAATCGAACCCCCGACCTATTCATTACGAGTGAATCGCTCTACCGACTGAGCTAAGGCGGCGTGGACTCCGTGAAGTCCGAGAAGATACTTTACCCTATGGTGTTAGCGCACACCTAATGCAAGGCGGATGCGTCCCACCATGCTGTCCAGGGCGACCACTGGCCGGACGTTTTGCCCGAAGAGTTCCCGGGTCTTCATAATGGCGTCTATGCAGGTCACAATGGCTTCTGCGGGGTGTCGGGAAGCGATTTCCCTGGAGAGTCCTTCCATGTCTGGGTGGGTCAGACCAATGCCAGCGCCAGTCGCAGTGATGAGTGCGTCGCGGTAGATTCCGGCGAAGTCTACAAGCGCCAGGTCAAGGGCGTCGCGTTTTTGGCGGGTACGCCGTTTCTTGTGGGTGGCTTCGAGTTCTTTTTCGGCGGCGTTGAGGGAAGATCGCAGGCTGGCCACCCGTTTTCCTTTCATACCACCGCCCATGGCTGTCTGGAGTTTTTCCTTTTCAGAAGCTTCGATGGGTTCGAGACGTTGGTCTACTTCGGCTTCGATTTTGGTAAAAAGCACTCCCACTTCCTGGAAGGCCAGGTCGCCGTGGTAGATCAGTTCGGCGAGTCCTAGGACCTGGGCGCGTCGTTGTTGGGCGACGATGTTGTGCGCGAGGTGCCGGGCCCGGCCGATGTGTCCTACACTGGCCGCCGCAGCCAGGGCGGCATCGTGCTCGCTGACTCCTCCTTCGGCAACAAGCAGTGCCGCGACGTCGTCGTTGCTGGGTACCGGTACATACACGTGCCTGCAGCGGGACACAATGGTCGGCAGGATGTCTCGGGGGTGTGTAGAGGGGGCGCACAACATGAACACGGTGCGTGACGGTGGTTCTTCCACGGATTTCAGAAGGACGTTGCTGGCGGATTCCGTCATGCGATCAGCGTCTTCAAAAATCACTACCCGCCAGGGCGCGCTGGTAGGCAGGGTATGCGCTTTCTCCACAACGTCGCGTGCAAATTTCACGCCGGTGGTGAGTTCCTGGGGCTGAATAAGTTCCACATCAGGGTGATTGCCCGCCAACGCAGTGCGGCAGGCCTGGCACTCTCCACAGCCAGGCACTTCTGAGGTGCACACAAGTCCAGCGGCTAAAGCACGCGCTGCCACTGTCCTGCCGGACCCGGGCGCACCGGTAAACAACCATGCGTGGGTGACGGAACCGGAGCGGGCGGCCGTCGCGGCGTCGATAAGCAAGCTGCGGAGTTGACTGCCCCCGGTTAGGCGATCAAAGACAGTGGAGGTAGATGTGCTCACCTACCCCACCTTATAATATTCGGGACCAGTTGAAGGAGGATCATGAGACGGTTCGCGCAGGTAATGAAGTGGCTGTGGGGCACCTCATGGCCGCTTTATGCTGCTACGGTACTCGGCTCAAATGTCCTGGGCGCGCTGGCGATCATGCTGTTTGTGCGCTACCTACTGCCGATCCCGGAAATAGCTAATTTTGGCACGGATTCCAACTACCTGCGGATAGCCGGGATTGTGTACGTGGTGCTGGCGGTATTTGCGGGTGTGGCGGTGACGCTGCGGCTGTTCCTTCCGGTGCTTCGATGGCAGCACAAACCGGACGAACATGACCCGAATATGGTTCGTAACCTGGTGCTCAGGATTCCGGTGTACCAGGCGGTGCTGTGCGCCGTGGTGTGGCTGATTGGGGTGTCCATAGTCACTGTGGTCGCGGCGTCGACATCCTCGCGGCTGGCGTTTGTGGTGGCACTGGCCACGATCCTCGGCGGGGCGATCGTGGTGTTGCTGACGTACCTGGAGGCGGAGCTGCTGGTCCGCCCCATTGCCGCGAAAGCCTTGGCCCAAGGGTTTGCGGATTCCACCCTGGAGCCACCGGTGCGGGTGCGCATGCAACTAACCTGGATAGTCACCTCGGGGGTGCCTATCCTGGGCATGCTGCTCATGGTGGTGGGCCAGCGCGTGGAATATTTCCACCACGATTCCAGTAGCATCCTGCCAGGCATTATTGCATTGGGGTGCGTGGCGCTGATCACCGGCTCGGTGGGAACAACCCTGGTGACCAAAAGCATTGTAGACCCGATTTCCGAGCTTCACGAGGCCATTGAGCGTGTGCGCCGCGGCGATGCCAACACCGCCGTCCGCATTTACGACGGCTCGGAAATCGGCGTGCTTCAAGCGGGTTTCAACGAAATGATGCGTGGCCTGCGGGAACGCCAGCGCGTCCACGATTTGTTTGGGCGCTATGTCGGCGCAGAAGTCGCCAGCCGCGCGCTGGAGGAACTGCCCACCCTCGGAGGTGAGGACCGCAACGTCGCCGTCCTGTTTATCGACGTCATCGGCTCCACATCCTTTGCCGTCAACCACACCCCCGAGGACGTTGTCGCCGCACTTAACGACTTCTTCGAGCAGGTTGTTGCCGTGGTGCACCACAACAAAGGTTTCATCAACAAGTTCCAAGGCGACGCCGCCCTCGCCGTGTTCGGCGCTCCCCTGCCGCTTTCCGACGCCGCGGGCCACGCCCTCGCCGCCGCCCGCGAACTGCGCCAGAAACTCAAGGGACTCAAACTCTCCTGCGGCATCGGCGTCGCCGCAGGTCACGTGGTGGCCGGGCACATCGGCGGTTCCGACCGGTTCGAATACACCGTCATTGGCGACGCCGTGAACCAAGCCGCCCGCCTCACCGAACTGGCCAAAGACACCCCCGGGCGGGTACTGACTTCCGCTGCCACACTCCGGGAAGCAAACGAAGCCGAACAAGCCCGCTGGACCGTCCTGAAATCCGTAGAGCTGCGCGGACGCAAAGAAATGACCCAGCTCGCCCGGCCGATTCGCCCGACACTGGCGGATAGGTCTTAGCCGAGCAGGGCTAAGGGCACAACAGCGACCCCGTCTGCTCGTCGATACGCAGTAGAGCCTGTTGTAAGAACTATTTTGTCCACAAGGCGATCGCCTATCTGCTCCCCCAGCCAATGAAGATGTGAAACATCCTTATCGTCCACTGTCGGAGACAATTTCACTTCAAACGCTAAAACAGCACCATCGTAGCGTTCGAGAATAAGATCAACCTCATGTTCGCCCGCCTTCGTTCGCAGGTGAAAAGTCCGCGCCTCGGCGGCTTGTCCAGCAGTGCGGACGCACAGTGTTGCCAATGACTCAAATAATTGGCCAAAAATCTCCCCAGTACCTTTAACAGCACTCACAAGTGTACGGTCCGTGACACCCAGAAGGTTAGCTGCTATTCCTGGATCAAAAAGCTGATGTTTAGGACTCAAGTTCAATCGGGCCAAGGAAGGGGCTTGCGGCGACCACGCAGGCACAGAATCCAGTACCCAGATCTTAGTAAGCAAATCGCGATATTTATCCGATGTTTTCTTACTGATTTTGTCGGTATCGGCCGGAGTCGCCGCGTCAAGGATTTTAGTGTAGGTAGTCGTGGTTGATGATGCTGCTGCGTATGCGGCTAACCACGATCGCAGTGTGTCAGGCCGTCGTACACTCCCACCTTGCTCCGGCACATCCCTGTCGATAATCCGTGTGACATACCCAGCAATGGCCGCGCGGCGAGCACGCGGGGAAAGGTCATAAATCCCAGGCAAACCCGTGGAACAGATAGCGGTGGCATAGTCAGAAAGCGAAAAATCACTATTACCAGCGATGTCCGCTTCGCGTTCAAACAGATCGTGGATAAACACAGTTGGCTGTGTTCCTGCACGTTCAGCGAGACTTAAGGGGCGCATCCTCAGCGAAATTATTCGCCCCGCGCCGGAATGTGTTGTGGTTCCCACGACTGGCGATGCAGAACCTGTGAGCAGAAATGTGGTTGTTACTTTATCGTCAATCAGCCTCCTCACCGTGTCCCAGACTGGAGGATAGTTTTGCCACTCATCAACGCACACAACACTTTTTGCTGTGAGCTGCCTTTTCGCGTCAGCCTCAACAACCTGCCTCACCGCAACATCATCCAGCGTCAAGACCACATCACTGCGAAGCGAAGCTGTCGCCGTCTTCCCAACACCTTTAGGGCCATCAATCGCGATGCCTGATAAATCCTCGATCAGCTCGTCCAGCTCATAGTCAATATATCGAGTGAGATACGCCTGCTTAGAATGTCGTTTCGGGAGCACAAAAATCTCCTTCCAGGTAGCACACACCAAAAGTATACTCTACATGCGGAAATATCGTTTTATTGACAAGGTTGGAGCCGTTTCGTCGGGGTTTTAGGATCCGTTTCGTCAGGGTTTTAGGAGCCGTTTCGTCGGAAGCTCGGCGGGGCTGACGTTGCCGGGTCGGCGCATCTTCCGTATTCTGATCCAAGCATTTTGGGCTTACAGACTCTATGCCAAAGAAAACATAGGACGATTTTGGAGATCCAAGGTCTGTCGCCACTTCGTCGCGCACAGCAATTCTAAAAGCACGTATCACGCTTGCCAACTGGGGAAAGAACGAAAACAATGCCTGAAGAAAGTGACAAAGAAACCGGCACGCCCTCCACCATCACAAGTCGAATCTTTTGGCAGTCGATGATCCTGGCCGCTGGAGGGTTCGTCGGTCTCGTCGACAGCAGCATCATCGCAATCGCAGTACCAAACATCGCATCCGATTTCGACGCGTCAGTCAGCGTTGTTCAATGGACAAGCGCCGGTTATCTCTTAGCCATGGCTACCGTGATCCCACTCACTAGTTCACTCTGCCACCGGTATGGTGCCCAACGTACATGGGTTATGAGCCTCGCGGTTTTCACGGGCGCCACGCTGGCCGCCGGTCTCGCATGGTCTCTTAGCTCGCTCATTGCATTTCGTGTAATCCAGGGGTTGGGTGGCGGCATGCTCTTCCCTCTCATGAGGCTTCTGGCCGTAGAAATCGCAGGCCAGTCTCGAATGGGCAGGGTAATGGCATTAACCGCAATCCCCGTGCAGATTGCGCCGATCGTCGGACCTGTCCTAGGTGGGATCATCATCGACCAGTCATCCTGGCGATGGGCACTGTGGGCCAGTATTCCGCTAGCACTACTGGCATTAATCCCTGCTGCCTTGTGGATTCCAAACAGACTCACAGAGAGCACGACTCGGGTGGACTACTGGTCAATTCTCATGCTCATGCCAGCCATGACGGTCATACTGCTATTTCTAACCCGGGTGTCTTCATCAGATTTCTCGGTGCCCACCTTCGTGTTCGGAATAGTCGCTGTTTGCCTGCTGTTTGCTTTCTTCAAACGCGCAAAATCCTCGACAAGAAGCGTAGGCTTCGAACTGACGTTACTAAAGATCACGTCCTTCAAGGCCACCACCCTCATTGTGTTCATCAACAATTTTGGGATGATGGGAATTACATTCCTGATACCACTGATCATTGAGACTTCCAACCCTAATGAATCCGTACTTACCGCAGGTCTCTCCCTGGCTCCGCAGGGTATCGGAATGCTATTAGCAGTCCTGTATGTTGGGAAGAAAATCGATATCTCTGGCGACCCACGAAAACTCGTATTCGCGGGGTTGACAGGTGTGGCTATCACGACTCTCGGGCTCGCCATCGTCGCAAACGACCTATCAGCACCCATCGCGTTGGCTCTGCTTCTTGCCCGTGGTGTAGCTTTGGCCTTTGCCGTCGCTCCAACGATGCTGACTCTTTACGCGGGATTGCCGACCGAGAAATACGCGGAGGCCACCACTACAAACGCCATCGTCCAGCAGATTGCAGGAGCATTCGGTGCTGCCTTTGCCGCCGTCTCCATTCAAGTCGCCAGTCAGTACATCAGCAACCAAAGCTCGGCATTTGGCATAGTCTTTGCCGCTCTCGCGATCATAACTGCGGCCGCTCTCTTCTCTACTCGCGGACTACCAGCAAAGAACAGCGATTAGGAGATCACATGCATACCAGAGGCAACCGACACCATGAATCCACCCCAAGCTGGCGAACAGGTCTTAGATGCAGGCAACAAAAGACGCTCTACCAGGCCACTCAGCCAAAGCATTAATGAGAATTATTTTTAAAAATGTAATTTTTCGGAGTCAGGCACAGTGTGAAAAATTTTCACTATTTTTTGCTATAGACTTGACACATGGACCAAGCACTCAACCCATACTCCCCCGGAGCAGGTATCCGTCCTGCTGCCCTCGTTGGCAGGTCAACCGAGCTCACACTGATCGACACGATGATTTCTCGCACCGCACGCGGCTTACATAACAGAGGAATCATTGTGCATGGGTTGCGCGGCGTTGGAAAAACAGTGCTCCTCAATGAAATTGCGCGTAAAGCTGAGGCTGCGGACTGGCTGACTGTGCGCATAGAAGCAACGAGCGATAAAAAGAACAACAAGCATGTGCGAACTAGATTGGCTCGTGAACTAACTCAAAGCGCACGAAAAATTAGCGTGAGAAAACGCTGGAAGCACATCCTTGACATATTGCCGGTTATCAACGCTTTCTCCACGACACTAGGCTTCACCGGCGTCTCTTTTAATGCCGACATCAAGACACAAACCGGCCGTGGCGACTCTGGGGTGTTAGAGCTCGACTTGGAAGAACTTGTCTTAGATGTGTCAGCAGCTGCACACAAAGATGGCAAAGCCCTTGCTTTTTTCATTGACGAGATGCAGGATCTTGACGCGGAAATGCTATCAGCTCTCATCACAGCACAACATCAGGCAGGTCAACGCGGACTACCCTTCTTTATATTTGGAGCAGGGCTACCTACTTTACCTGCCGTTTTAGCACAGTCCCACTCCTATGCGGAACGTCTCTTTGAATACCGCAGTATCGGCGCTTTAGATGATGATGCCGCACGGGCCGCTCTCAGCGAGCCGGCAGAGTTTTCTGGCGCGCAATTCACTCCACGTGCACTTGAGATTCTTATCACTGCCGCTGAAAACTACCCCTATTTCCTGCAAGAATATGGCAAAGCTATTTGGGAAATAGCTGTAGCTAGCCCCTTCACTCCAGATGATGCAAAGCTTGCAATCGGTCAGGGAACGGAGGCATTAGACCAAGGCTTCTTCCCAAGCAGATGGGAACGGGCAACACCAGCTGAGCGCGCTTTTCTTGCCGCCATGGCAGATATTGGGCATGGGGATGTTTCCATTAGCGACATCGCCACTCACCTTGGAGCCAAAGTAACAAGCATCGGGACAAATCGTCTTCACCTCATACAAAAGGGCTTGGTGTACTCACCACAGCACGGCTACCTGCGGTTCACGGTTCCGGGAATGAATGAGTACATCCAGCGTAATCAAGACGACGCTACCTCTTAGCCACCTTCTTGGTCGCTTTCTTTGTAGCTTTCTTAGTGGTCTTCTTCGTTGTCTTTTTCGCCGCCTTTTTTGTTGCCTTCTTGGGGTTTTCGGCGTCTTTGGCACGCCTCTCGGAGAGTAGTTCACAGGCTCGGGCGTCGGTAAGCGTCTCGGGGGTGTCGCCGCGTCGGAGCGACGCGTTGGTTTCGCCGTCGGTGACGTATGCGCCAAAGCGCCCATCTTTGATGAGCATGGGCTTACCGGACACGTCGTTGTTGCCGAGCACTCGGATCGCCTGCGGCGCGCTGCGCCCCCGTCGTTTCGGCTCGGCGTAGATCGCCAGTGCTTCGTCGAGAGTGATGGTGAGCAGTTGCGCTTCGCTGGCGAGCGACCGGGAATCGCTGCCTTTCTTCAGGTACGGCCCGTAGCGACCGTTCTGCGCAGTGATCACTTCCCCATCAGGCGCCACGCCGACTTCACGTGGCAGGCTGAGCAGCTGCAGCGCCTCGTCCAAGGTGACGGTGGAGGTCTCCATGGTGCTGAACAACGATTGGCTTTCAGGTTTGAGAATCTCCTGAATAAGCTGTTCAAGGCGTTTTTCTTTTTGTGCTATCGCCGTCTTGGTTTCCCAGTTTTTCGCCCGTTTACCTTCGGCGGCGCGCTGCGCGTCCTCGGCGGCCCGTTCCTCCGCGATCTTTTTCTCGGCAACTTCGGCGGCGCTTTCACGTTCCGCATCGGTCACCACTTCGGTGACGTACGCGCCGTAGCGTCCTTCTTTGGCCACCACCATGCGCCCGTTCGCCGGGTTCACGCCCAGCTCCCGCCCGCTTTGCGGCGTGGCGAACAGCTTCTCCGCCACCTCCAGCGTCAGCTCGTCGGGGGTCACGCTGTCCGGCAGGTTGGCCCGCTGGTGCTCTGGTTCGCCGTTCTTATTGACGCCCACCACACGCTCCAGGTACGGGCCGTACCGCCCCACGCGCACCACGATGCTTCGCCCTTCGGCATCGTTGAACAGGTGCAGGGAGTTGACCAACCGGGCGTCGATATGCTCCAGGTTATCGCGCACCAGGGCTTTCAAACCGCCCAGTCGGGCCACGGTTTCGGCAGTCCGGTCGGAGGCATCAGCATTGCCGAAATAAAATCCGGTGAGCCAGTCGGTGCGGTCTTCATTGCCGGTGGCAATGTCGTCGAGCTCGTCCTCCATGGAGGACGTGAAGTCGTAGTCCACTAACGACGCAAAGCTTGATTCCATGAGCCCAACCACTGCGAACGCCACCCATGATGGCACCAAAGCATTGCCACGGGAGTACACGTAGCCACGGTCTTGGATGGTTTTGATGATGGAGGCGTAGGTGGAGGGGCGCCCAATGCCCAGGTCTTCCATTTTTTTCACCAGGCTGGCTTCGGTGTAGCGAGCCGGAGGGTTGGTGGAGTGACCATCGGCAGTGACGTCCTCGGCAGTCAGGGCGTCGCCAGCCGTCAGGCGTGGCAGGCGCTTTTCGGCATTGTCGGCGACATCACGGCCGTCGAGAGTAGAGACCTCAACATAGGCTTTGAGGAATCCGGGAAAAGTGATGGTGCGTCCGGTTGCGGAGAATTCGCATTCCTCGCCAGTACGAGCAACACCATTAATGGTGACTTTCATGGACGTTCCCCGCGCGTCAGCCATTTGCGAGGCCACAGTGCGCTGCCAAATCAGCTCGTAGAGCTTGAATTCTTCCGCATCAAGCTGGCTGTGCAGCTGCCCCGGGGTGGCAAAGGTCTCACCTGCCGGACGGATCGCCTCGTGGGCCTCCTGCGAGTTCTTCACCTTGCGCGTGTATTGCCTGGGGGCATCAGCAACATATTCCGCGCCATATAGCTCGCGTGCCTGTGCACGAGCAGCACTGATGCCAGACTCGGACAGCGTTGTGGAGTCTGTACGCATATAGGTAATGTGCCCGTTTTCGTACAGGCGCTGCGCGATACGCATGGTGCGTTCGGAGGTGTAATGCAGTTTACGTCCCGCCTCCTGCTGCAACGTGGAGGTCATAAACGGCGGATACGGCTTACGAGTGTAGGGCTTTTCCTCCACATTTGCCACGCTCATGGAGGCTTTGTGTAGGTTCTCAGCCAGCGCCTGAGCGGTGTCCGCGTTCAAGACAACGGCGTTGTTTTTCAGTTCGCCTTTGTCGTTGAAGTCGCGCCCCACGGCCACGCGCTGCTTGTCCACGGCAGTCAACCGCGCGTTGAAGCGCCGTGGATTATCGCCATCGTCTTTGCCGGTGTCCAGCTCGGCAGTCAGGTCCCAGTAGGTGGCGGGTACGAAGGCCATGCGTTCGCGCTCGCGCTCCACGATCACGCGGGTGGCCACAGATTGCACGCGTCCAGCCGATAGCCGCGGCATGACTTTTTTCCACAGCACCGGGGAAATTTCGTAGCCGTACAGGCGGTCTAGGATGCGGCGGGTTTCCTGCGCATCCACCAGGTTGTCGTCCAACTCGCGGGTGTTTTCGGCAGCGGCAAGGATCGCTGGTTTAGTGATCTCATTGAACACCATGCGCCGCACTGGAACTTTTGGCTTCAATACTTCCAGCAGGTGCCATGCGATGGCTTCGCCTTCGCGGTCGGGGTCTGTGGCCAGGAAAAGCTCGTCAACGTCTTTGAGCTTGGCTTTCAAATCCGCGACTTTTTTCTTTTTGTCCGGGCTGATCACGTACAGCGCAGTAAACCCGTGGTCAACGTCCACGCCAAGGCGTGCCCATGCTTCCTTCTTGTATTTTGCTGGGACGTCGGCAGCACCACGGGGCAGGTCACGAATGTGACCCACAGACGCCTCAACAACGTAATCCGACCCCAGGTAGGGTGCGATTTTTTTGGCTTTTGTCGCTGATTCGACAATAACGAGGCGCCTGGTCCCTTTTGCTGCCACGGGTTGTACGTCCTTATATCGCGAGTTTTATTTCTTCCCTTGCCTACCGTACACAGTTCTCAAGGGAAAGCTGTTCTAATGTTGCTAACAGGGTGTCTCGCGTCCTGTCAAGCAGCATCCCCCTACAACCAAAAACACCCCCAGTGTCAGGGGGTGTGTCTCTTAGAGGGCACGAACCTTCTCTGCCTGCAGCCCTTTGGCACCTTCACCGATCTCAAACTCAACTTGCTGATTTTCCACCAAGGTGCGGAAACCGCTGCCCTGGATCTCGGAGTAGTGGACGAAAACGTCGTCGGAGCCGTCGGCTGGCGCGATGAAGCCGAAGCCCTTCTCAGCGTTGAACCACTTCACAGTTCCCTGTGCCATACTTTTAAAACCTTTTCTTGCTATCGAACACTCCGCTTAGAGTATTGGGTTGATAATCAACCAAGACCTAGTGTGTCACGTTTTGGCGACACAGCGATAGTCCTATCCCAATTTCACAGATTATTCACAGAAATGAACCGCTTTTTTGGCGAAGAAATCGCCTCTCTGATCACCGAACGCCACCAGGGCACCTGCACTCACATGGTGACTCTCCCGGCGCGCCCTGCCCGCTACGCTGAGTGGCCCGAGTGGGCAGTGGTCCGCGACGTCGATAAGCTCTATGAGCACCAGGCGGAGGCTGCGCAGCGCGCGTGGAACGGCGAACATGTGGTGTTGGCCACGGGTACCTCCTCGGGCAAGTCGCTGGCGTACCAGCTGCCAGTGATTACGACGCTGTTGAACGACCCCACCGCCTGCGCGCTGTACATCACGCCCACGAAGGCCCTGGGTTCGGACCAGCTCACTTCCATTCGCCACGATGTTCAGGCCGCGCCTTACGACGGCGACACACCTATCGACGCCCGCCGCCACATCCGTGATGCCGCGCGCTGGGTGTTCACCAATCCCGACATGCTGCACACGATTCTTCTGAACCACAAGCAGTGGCAACGGTTATTCCGCCACCTCACGTACGTGGTCGTTGATGAATGCCATGCCTACCGAGGCGTTTTCGGCGCGCACGTGGCCTTAGTATTACGCCGTCTGCGTCGCATTGCCGCGCATTACGGCTCGCACCCAACCTTTTTCTTCGCCTCCGCCACCTCCGCGGATCCCGCCGCTCATGCTTCCCGACTTCTCGGCCTTCCCGTCACCGCCGTCACTGACGACGCCTCCCCCGCTGGCGCCCGCACCATCATGCTGTGGCAGCCGGATAAATCTGCGGTTGCCGACGCCGCTGGCTTCATGGCCACTTCCATCGCAGAAGGTGCCCGGACCTTGGGGTTTGTGCGCTCTCGGAGGCAGGCAGAAATAGTGGCGCTGCGCTGTGCGGAAGAACTAGCGATGATGGGTCGCATTGACCTATCTCATCGCGTCGCCTCGTATCGCTCCGGCTATCTTGCGGAGGATCGCCGCAAACTGGAGCGCATGCTCGATAGTGGGGAGCTCCTTGGTGTCGCCTCTACGAATGCTTTGGAATTGGGCATTGATGTGGGAGGGCTAGATACGGTGATAATTTCTGGCTATCCCGGCACTGTCGCATCGTTTTGGCAGCAAGCAGGCCGTGCTGGGCGCCGTGGTCAGGGCGCCCTAGCTGCGTTTATTGCTCGGGATGATCCACTGGACACGTATCTGGTGCACCACCCGGAAGCCCTTCTTGACCGCCCGCTTGAGCAGCACGTATTCGACCCGACTAATCCTTTTGTTCTGCGCACACACATGCTGGCTGCAGCGGTAGAAATTCCTCTCACGGCCGAAGATATCGCAGAATTTCATGCAGAAAAGGTTGTGGAAGAACTTGTTGCGGAAAAACTCATGCGCCACCGAAAACGGTGGTACGCCATGGAGGCACCAGCAACGCTTCGAGGCGGTTCGGAAGTTTCCATTGTGGATTCCACCGACGGCAGGCTGTTGGGCACCATTGATCGGGCGCGAGCTATGACGCAGACGCATCCGGGTGCGGTTTACCTGCACCAAGGCGAATCGTTTGTCATTGATTCCCTTGATGACGACCTCGCCTTCGCCCACCCAGAAGAGCCCGAGTGGACTACCTATGCTCGCACCACCAAAAACATCCGCATCCTGGACGAGGTGAGTGATTGGGTATCCAACGTTGATGTCGAAGTTACTGAGCAAGTCATCGGCTACACGCGGGATTCAGAGATTATTCCCCTCGACATGCCGCCGCAGGTGCTGAAAACACGCGCGGTAGTGTTCACGGCACACGGCAGTCCCGGCGCGCTGCACGCGGCAGAGCATGCGGCGATTGGGCTGCTTCCGCTCTTCGCCACCTGTGACCGCTGGGATCTGGGCGGGTTGTCCACAGTGTATGAGGGCATGCCGACAATATTTATCTACGACGGGCAGGGCGGCGCAGGGTTTGTCGACTGCGGTTTCCGGCGGTTCAAGGAGTGGATGACCGCAACATACGAGACGATTCGTTTGTGTGAGTGCGAGTCCGGGTGTCCTTCCTGCGTACAGTCCCCGAAGTGCGGTAATGGTAACGAGCCGTTAGATAAGGCCGGGGCACTGGAACTTCTGGCGGATGTGATTAAGCGGCTCGGTTGATTCGTCGTTTGCGACGTTCCGCGATGCTTACTGCCCAGCGACTGTCACGGTGCTTGATGGTGGGCGTCACTGGCCCTTGGGGCATGGTTGTCACGGTGCTGCCGTCGGGCATGGTCCAGGCGACGGTGGCATCTTTGCTGATAGTGGCGGTTACCATGCCGTCGGTTTTGAGGTTATGGCAGCGGCGACATAGGCATTGGAGGTTAGCTGGCGCGGTGGCCCCGCCTTGGTCGTAGGGAACAACGTGGTCGATGTCGCACACCTCGGCGCGTGCACCACAGCCTGGGAAGCGGCAGCCACCGTCGCGGCCTTTCACAAAGGCTTTCATTGCTTCGGGGATGCGGTAGGCAGGGGTGTATGCCTTGACGTAGTAGTCAATGTCACGAGTGCGCGTCACCCGTTTAAGCCATTCTGCAGCAGCAGTGGCATCAAGAGTATGGGTGCCGCCGAAGTTGACGGGCTGGTGGTTGTCTTTTGGCGCATAGAGGTTCAGCACGACAGTGGCTGTGGTTTGCTGGCGGATTAGCTGTAGTAGCGCTTGAGCTTGAGTGCAGTGTTCCCTAGCCGCTACGGATTTCAGGATCGCGTGCACCTCATGGCCTTCATCGGCGCGGAATGCGCAGGTGAGGGTTGATATGCCATCGGGCTGATGCGACATATCGAGTTGTTCCTCGGATTCGTAGGCGGAGCGTTCCGCTGCAGGTGGATCTATCTGGGTGATAATCTCCTTGATCTTTTCGGTGATGGTGCGTGCGGTGATGAGCACTTGTCGAGGCTTGGTGGGGGTGAGCAGACGGATTATCTCTTCCTCCACAAGCGCTCCGCCCTATACCGGCCCAGCCTTCGCTACGGCCTCCTGCCCACCGGACCGTGCCCGTATGGTCACATCCAGCCCGTCAACGGAACATTCAACGACCGACGCGCCATTCACAACAGCCACCCGATCAGCAGCCGAACATGCATCCCGCCCGTAGTAAGCGGCGTAGGCACCAGCCACGGCAGCGAGGTCGCTGGCAGTTTGAGCGCGGTGCTTGTCCACCACCATGCCACCCAGCCACGCAATGGTGAGAAACACACTCACCAGCGCAGCGACAATCCCTGCGGTGGTGATGCTGCTCATGGTTTCTCAGCCGGGTACACGGCCTCGGCCTCCATGGTGCCCAGCGGGCTGGGTACTTTCGCCACTGCCCGCACCAGCTCACCATCGTGAGCAATATCGACAGTTCCCCGTGGCGGTGCGTACTCGGTGCCAATGGCGTGCGCCCTGGCGGCTGCACCGGCCGCGTCAACAGCAGCAATGTAGTCCGCCAGGGTCACTAATCCACTCACCATAAGTGCCCCCACCAGCACCAATGAGCTGAGCGCTAGGGCGGCTTCAATGGTGACGGATCCTGTGTCGTTCATTTAACGTCGGCTCAACGCATCCGTGATGATGCCCTGCAGGGCCTCGCTGATTCCGCCGCCGCTGACCACCAGGTACAACGCACCGGCGAGCGCCGCTGCGGCGAGGCTGCCCAGCGCGTATTCGATGGTGCTCATTCCGCGATCATCGCTATGAAATTGCTGAAGTTGCTGCAACATTTTTTACTCCTTTAGTTCAACATGGTTGCCCCGAGGCTGATCACCGTTGGTGCCAGCCCCAGGATGAAAAATGCAGGTAGATAGCACACTGCGAGGGGCAGGGCAATGAGTACGCCTGCCCGTTCGGCTGCGGCGGTGGCCGCGTGCGCGGTGTTGTTACGAAGTTTGTCCACAATGCGTTCGCACCCCGTCGATAACGCGCCCCCGGAACGTTCAGACATGGTGGCCAGTGCGGCAAGTTCCCCCAGCCCTTCGATGCCGCGCATGGGTTCCCACGCCCGCCCGGCACCCACCCCGATGGCAAGAAGGGCCTTTACACTGTGCCATTGCTCGTTCTCACTGACGCTTGCCACCGCCGTAGCGGCGTGCGCCGTGCTGAGTCCCGAGTGAATGCAGGCAGCGAACAACTCAATGTCAGCCGCAATGGCCAGGATGTCTGTGGGGCCGTCACGCACGCGTATCGACGCCTTCCGCTCAATCCGCATCGACGGTGCCACCCCCACCGTCGTAGCCAGCACGAGACAGGCTAAAGCTAGCAGCATCATGATGTCGCCTTCCCCATGATTCGTTGCGACCAGACAAAACCAGCTGTGGTCAATCCGGTACCCGCCACCAGGAGGACTCCCCCAGTGCCGCCCCCGAGTAGAAAGTGCAGCGGATCCGCCCCCAACAGTCCACCCATGCCAATCCCCACAACCGGAAGAATGCTCAACACCATCGCTGTGGCCTTAGGCCCCTGCAGCGCAGCACGCGTCGCAGCAGCGTGGGTGAGCTGGGCGTCGATACGCCGTTGGGCGTTTTCGCACAGCGCCACCAGCGGAATGCCGTGCCGTGCTGCTACCTTCCAGAGTTGCCCCACACGGACCAGGTCGGGGCAGGAGGAACTGATAAGAACATTGGCACCATCGCCACCTCCAGCGGACCGGGCGGCAGCGACTTGCACGGCGTCGCGAAGCTCCGAAGGCGCATCAGAACTGAGCGAATCAACCGCCACCCCCAACGCGTGCGGCATACCGTTCCCGGCGCGCAGATCCCCAATCACGAACCCCAAGAACGTGCTGGTGTGAGAGCGTATCGAGGTAGCTCGGGCGCGCTGGCGCGCGGTGCGGATCGCCCAGACGATAGTCCCGACCACCAGCATCGCACTGAGGATCAGGCTCACGGGCCCTTTCAACAGGACCAGCAGCAACACGGCAAGCGCTGGTGTTTTCTTCCAGGTTTTTCGCTCCGTGATGCGATGCAGCGGCGCGGCATCGGGCACGAGCAACGCGCCCGCGCACAGCAACAGCGAGGTCATGACGCAAGCTCCTCGAAACCCGGTTGTGGCCCAAGGTCGGATTGCCACAGCACACGGGTGCGTACCGGGTTTCCTTCCAGTACCCCAATCTGATGCAGAATACGTCCGTGCGGGGTGCGTCGCATGGCCAGCACCACGCGGATGGCCGCGCTGAGCTGGGAATGCAGTGCCGCACGATCCAGCCCACCGAGAGCGGCGAGGGCTTCCATGCGCGCCGGGATTTCCATCAAGGAATTGGCGTGAATGGTGCCGGCACCACCTTCGTGCCCAGTGTTGAGCGCGGCGAGCAGATCCACCACTTCCGCCCCACGTATCTCACCGACAATGATGCGGTCAGGCCGCATACGCAGAGCCTGTTTCAACAGGTCCGACATGGTGATCTGGCCCTGACCTTCCACATTGTTGGTGCGGGAGACCAGGTTCACCACATGCGGGTGGGGCGGGTGCAGCTCAGGGGTGTCTTCGATGCAGATGATGCGTTCGTTGTGCCCAATGGCAGCCAGCATGGCACCCAGCAACGTGGTTTTCCCACTCCCGGTACCGCCCACCACCAGGAAGGCTTTCTTGGATTCCACAATCCCCCTGAGAGTGTCAGCAATATCAGCACGCATGGTGCCGCGATCCACCAGGCCATCAAGCGTGGTCACTGCCTGGCGAAGCACACGCAGGGACAAGCATGTACCACCATCCGCTGGCGGGCTGAGCAGGGCGTGAACACGAATGCTACTGTCGTCATCCCGGCGGAGACGACCATCGGCAAAGGGCTGCGCATCATCCAAACGCCTGCCACACGCCACAGCGAGCCGGGTAGCCAGCTGGCGGACCTCATCATCCGAATCGAAACGCAAGCCCGCCTTCTGCAGACCTTGCCCCCGATCAAACCAAATACTGTCCGGCCCGTTGACCACCACGTCCGTCACCCCCTCTATTGCCAGCACTTGCTCCAAAATCCCAGCCCCCGTCGAATCGTTGCGCAGTTTACGTAGCACCCCCAGCACATCAACATCGCTGATCACCCCCGCCTCTTCCCGCACCAACTGCGCAATATCAGCGGCCGCAGCGCCGGGGCGTTCCGCCAGCCTGCGCTGCACTTTCTCCACCAGCGCCTCATACATTGAGCTCATCCATCACATCCAGCGCCACCTTGGTCAGCGGCCGAGGAATACTGCGCAATCCTTGAGTTTCCACGGTTTTAGCCAGCCGCGGCACATGAGCTACCTCCCCCACGATGGGCAGCTGCACCACGCGTTCCACCTCGTCCGCGTCCATGCCCGACCATCCCCGATGCCTCAGCACCCCGATCGGGTGGATACGCTGAGCTTTCAGTTGTGCCGCCAGGGTGGTGGCCGCCGCTACGGCCCGAACCTCAGCAGGAATGACCAGCGCCACCAGATCACATAAACCCAGAACAGCCGCGTCGCAGGTATCCACCACCACAAGATTGTCGCCTGTTTGCGCACATTCCACAGCGGAACTGACCCGCGCCGGGTCGAGCGAAAAGCCATCAGCCATGGTGGTACGCGCGCTGGTCAGCACGGCCACCTCGCTTTTGGTGTGCGGCAGCGCCTGCCACAGATCCGATGCCCCGACGAAACCGTCACCGAGGTTCAGGTCCTGCCACCGCGCGCCGGGCGTGTTTTCAATCCCCAGCAGGAGGTCGGCACCGCCGTAGGGCACGGCATCGATCAGCAGGGCGGGTGCACCGGTCAGGGCGATGCTGGCGGCAAGGACGCTGGTTCCGGCACCGCCGCACACCCCCATGACTCCGATGGTGCGCGCGGTGCCGCGTGCCCGGTTGTGACGCCCCAGCATTGCCAGCAGTTCCGGTGCCTGCGCGGGCAAGAGAAACGCGTGCTCGGCATGGCATTCCATGGCGCGTCGCCAATCCACAGGCCCCGGGTCCAGCCCCAGGAAGAACACGCGGTCACGGCGTTCGTGGGTGAATACGGCGGCGGTGGCGGCGTCGACAAGCACGGCTGAGGCGCTTCTTGACGCCCGCACAACCTCCGCAGGCACACACGTTTCCACCACCGGTCGCCCCGTGGCTGCTGCAACGTGCATGGCTTCTGGATGCAGAACCGGATCCTCGACGGCAACCACGATGGCTTCTTGCTGTACACCTGACATGCCTTCATGCTGCGCTTGCTGGGACGTGCCCGGCAATAGGCATACATGCAGGTTGTGGATAACTCATCTAGGAAGCAATGCTTGTGGATAACGTTCTACAAGCCAGCAATTTTTGAGCTATGGCGACACGAAACGAACAGCCAGCTTCCCCGTCGTTTCTCCACGCTCTAGGGCTTCCAGGAACTGTGGCAACTGCTCGTGTCCACCCACGGCGGTGAGATCCACTCGAACATCGCCACGCGCCACTGCCTCCAGCGACCATGCCAGGGAATCCGTGCCGTCTGCAGGGTGTTCGGCTAGCCAGGCACCAACGTTGAACCCGGCTGCCGTTTTGTTTTCCAGCCAGAGTGCCAGCGTGCCGATCTCCACATCCGGTGCCTGCGAGGCATTACCCACTCTGACCAGGCGACCGCCACTGCGGAGCACACGAAAGCCCTGGGTGGTGGCGTCGCCGCCCACCGGGTCAACAACAATGTCGTAGGTACCGTCGGGAATGTCGCGCAATTCACTCCGCAGGTAGGCGGTTCGATACCCGGATTTGAGGGCTAAGGCTTGTTTTTCCGGGGTACCGACGACCGCGTCACACAGTCCCGCACCCAAAGCCCGAGCCACCTGCTGGAACTGCGAGCCTAATCCCCCAACCCCGGCGTTGACCAACAGCGATTCGCCTTCGGCGAGGCGCGCGACCGTCGTCAAGGCGAGGTGCGCGGTCACAGTGTTGATGGGCACCACCGCTGCGAGGTCATGATCCAACTTCTGAGGGATGGGGGCGACCAGGGTCGCAGGGGTGGACACAACCTCGGCAAATCCCCCGGCAGCTGGAAGGATTGCGGCGACCAGCTGCCCTTCGGCGAGGTGATTCACGCCCTCACCAAGAGCACGGACAGTGCCCGAAACCTCCAGGCCGGGAACGAAGTCCGGGTTCGAGGGCATGGCCCCAATAGTCCAGAGGGCATCAATAAGCCCCAGTCCAGCGGCATGAACCGTGATGCTTACCTGCCCAGGTTCCGGTGTCGGTTCTGGTTTCTGCACATACTGCAGGCCACCATTATTCACTGTGTAGGCGTACACATTTCCTCCTATATCAGTAGGCTTACATATGCCAGTATACTGATATAAAAGGCAGACTGGTCAAGCGAATCTGGAGATGAAAATACTTTATGCAAACCTGTTGCACTAACGGCGTTCAACCTTTAAAGTAAAGAAGGCAAGAGCGCGTTATCCCCGCTAGATAATACTTTTCCCCACCTGCTCCTGCATAAAAGGACGGTCCGCGTCTCGGGGGGGTGTGGCGCGGACCGTCATCACCCGGTTTCGGGGGGGTGAACCGGGGCAGGCCACACTGTATATCGGGGCCTTGCGAAATCCATTATGGCACACGATTTTAAGTAGCGCAACTCCGACTTCTACCACACGTTTTGTCTGGGTGTCGCTAGACTGGGCGCTGTGAAGAAAGCAGATCAGTCAGCCTCCCGCGTCGCGGCGTTTTTTGATCTGGACAAGACAATTATCGCCACTTCCTCAGCATTTGCCTTCGGCCGGGAGTTCATGAACAACGGACTCATCACGCCTGTAGAGGCGCTACAGCTCAGCATGGCCAAAGCAATGTATATGTTCGCCGGACACACCAGTGATCAGATGGATTCAACACGCGACCAGCTAGCCACCATGGTCGCCGGATGGGATGTCGAGCAGGTCCGCACCATTGGCGAGGAAACCCTTCACAACGTGGTGACTCCCACCATCTACGCGGAGGCCCGCGATCTGATCAAAGCCCACCACGAACAGGGCCACGAAGTGATCATTATTTCCGCCTCCGCCACAGACTTGGTGGAACCCATCGCCCGGGAACTCGGGGTGGACCGCACTGTGGGCAGTCAGCTCGGTATAAAAGATGGAAAATACACCGGCGAGGTGCTGTTTTACTGCAAAGGGCCCGCAAAGGCTGAGGCCATTAATGCACTGGCCAAAGAACGGAACTATGACCTCAGCAAAAGCTTCGCCTATTCGGACTCCGCCACGGACCTGCCCATGCTGGAAGCCGTGGGACATGCCGTAGCTGTCAATCCCGATCGTGCTCTCAAGAAGGAGGCATTGGCACGGGGGTGGGACATTCGCAGCTTCAAAAACCCAGAACCCCTGTTTCAAACTCGGGACATGGGCATTGGCGCAGGCGTGGTCGCGGGCATTGCCGCCGTCACCGTTGGCGGGTGGTGGCTTGCCCGCCGAGGAAAGCCCGGTCCAGCTTAAACAGCACGCGCTATCCCCTCGGCCTCTTCAGCCCCAGCTTCCCAGGCGCGCAGCAGGAAAACCGGATCTTTAGGATCGTCCTGGTGGCGGTGTAGGTACGTTTCGGGGACGGCCAACCCTCGCGGATCAAAACCCGTCATCACAGCCGTCACCCGGGACGCCACACGCGCAATACTGCCGCTGCGGGGGCCAAAAAATTCACCAGCTTCAAGTTCCATGTGCACAAAAACCGGAAGTAGCCCGGCGCGGGGATGGGCGGGACCAACAATGAGTTGCGCGAGCGTCGATAAGCGTGAGGCACCGGAGAGTGGGGTACCGGAGCCACCAAGGAGGGCATCGAGACGCGCGAGCACCTGCAACGGCGCGCGTTGGAAGGTGCGGGCAGTGGCTTGCAGCTGGGCGGGCGCGAGGAGACTGTAGGCGCTGACCTCCGCATCCTCACTACCCCCGCTGAGGAGAGCGGACAGGCGAGCACCCCGGACCGCCGATTCGGAGCTTGTGATCTCCGAGCGGCGCAGATTCACGGGGCGTCGATGCACAGCGGCAATCGCAGCTGACGCGCGCTGCTCCGCATCCGCTACCCCTGCCACAGTGGCCAAAGCGTCAAGGGGGTGCGCAAAAGACATGAACCGAGGATACTCTTGAGTGATAAGTTCACATAACACTGAAAATCGTGGCACGATTGGCTATAGATTCAATTCGCTGATTTTGGAGGATTACGCACCGTGAGCAACACAAACGGACTATTCACTGATGGATCTGACCCCTACGCTCCGCGCGCGAATTCCATCCCCTTAACAGATTCGGATGCTTACACCGCAGAAAACGGGTCCATTGGCGACCTGGTCAGCGATGCCACCGCCCAAATGTCCAGCCTGGTCCGCGCCGAAGTGGAGTTGGCCAAGGCGGAGATCGCCACGGAAGTGAAAAAGGGTGTCTGGGGCGGCGGCCTGTTCGGCGTGGCTGGCATTATTGCGCTGTATAGCTCATTCTTCTTTTTCTTCTTCGTCGCGGAGGTGCTGAACATTTGGTTGCAGCGCTGGGCTGCGTTCCTCATTGTGTTCATCATCATGCTGGTTCTTGCAGGCTTGTTCGCCCTGTTCGGCTGGAGAAAGGTCAAGAAGATCGGCATGCCTAAAGAGACCATCGAATCGGTCACGGAGCTGCGACAACTCATCCCTGGCAAGGGATCTAAAGCCATTGATGCCCCCGACGGTGGGATGTATAGCTAATTGGGTTCCCTCTCCCCCTCTGAAGTTGCTGTAGAAGGCCCTTTTAGTCACGAGTTCGTGCATACCCGTGGTGTCCGGCTCCACGCCGCCACTGCTGGCGACCCCACAGACCCCCTGATTCTCCTCCTCCACGACCACACCGGGGGCTGGTTTGATTACATTCACTCCATTTCCCCGCTCGCGGCGGCTGGATTCCACGTTGCGGCATTGGACATGCGGGGATTCGGCATGTCCGACAAACCCCCATCAGGCTATGGCATCCGCTATGCCGTGGGGGATGTCGCAGGAGTCATCCAGTCTCTAGGTCACAAGCGCGCCCACATCGTTGGCTGTGGGTCCGGGGGTGCCGTCGCGTGGACACTCGCCGCAAACTACCCTGAGCACACTTTGTCGCTCACTAGTATGTGTGCCGCCGACCCCTCCGACTATCGGCAACTCCAGCGCACGCGCCCCTGGCTGTTACTTCTCGACGCCCGCCCCTTCCGCACCCCCACTCACAGGCTCCGCAGCCTCACCCACCCCAGTTTCCACCACACAGAATTGTTTGCCCAAGCTGCCGACCTGCGCACCAAAGGTGCCGACATTGCCCATGTTGATGATGCCATGCGCAGAAACGCCCGACTCCGGTCCGCACGTTTGCCGCTGAAATGGCACAGAGACCACATCACCCGTCCAACACTTGTGATTCATGGCGATGGTATGCTCTGCCCGCATTTCCTGGAGTTCGCCGCCCGGCGCGTCCGCGGAGAGTCAGTGTCAGTCAGCCATATTCCCGAGACGAAAACACTGCCTCACGTGGAAAAACCCGAGGATTTTGTGGCCTCGCTACTGACCTTTGTGGGCTAGCGGGCCACACAGTTTTGGGTATTCACGGGGTCAACAAGCTTAGTGATGTCCCCAATCTTGCCCTGCACGTCGGCTGCAGTGAGGACGTATCCGGTGTCCGTGTTGTCGGTAGCGGCACCAAACACCACACCAAGAACGTTGCCATTGACGTCCACCATCGGGCCGCCGGAATTGCCTTGGCGAATGGAGCCGCGCACGGTGTACGCCTCGCGGTCCACACGCCCGCTGGCGTAGATGTTTGGTCCGTTGATGGTGATCTTGTCGCGGACCCTGGCGGGAGCAGCCTCAAAGGGACCGGAAGCGGGGAATCCCATGACGATGGCATCATCGCCGGAGGACGCTACCTCGGGCGCCCAGGGAAGTGCGGGGAGGTCTAGACCAGGGCTGCGGAGAACCGCGATATCTTCGGCCGGGTCGTAAAACACCACGCTCGCTTCTTTAACGCCGAGCGCCGTATCAAGGTGCACGGTGTCAGTACCTGCGACGACGTGGGCGTTGGTGATCACCATGTCGGGGGCCGCCACAAAGCCGGATCCCATGAGGCGGCGGCGGCACTGCTGGGCGTCGCCAAGGATGTGGATGACGGACGGCCGCAGTTGTTCCACTAGGGCAACGTTGTCCACTTTGATGGCGGGCGCTTCGACTTCACGGGTGACGTGGTCTTCAAATGGCGAAATGAGCGGTGGCAACCCACTTTCGTTGAGCATGGCCGAGATTTTCGCAGGCAATTGCCCCATGAAGCTGGGGGTGAAGTTATCCACGAACCCCAGAATGTGGGATTGCCGCACACCTTGGGCAACGGCGGACGTCCCGCCAGTGGCCAGCGGGATGGCCACAAGCCACGCAACGATGAGGGTGGCTAGAGCCTGGAACACTGCCCCGATGGTCGAGTCGATACGCTGGGCGCTTTTGAGCCGCATGTTGTCCCGTACCCCGGCCCCCAGCAGGCCACCAACAAGGTTACCCATGCCCACCAGCAGCACCACTGTGCCCAGTCCCAGAAGGAAACGGAGGGCGGTGCTGTCGGTAAGTCCCATGATTTTGGGGGCCAATCCGGCACCACAGATGAGTCCAAAGACCACACCGATGGTACTGAGCACGGAGGCGAACGCCCCTTGCCGCCAGCCGCCCCACAGGGCGAGTAGAAGTGCGATGACGAGCAGGCCGTCGGTCAAAACGCCTGGGTTGTGGGTCACTATGTTCCTCGTGTGTCGTGGTAGCTATTCTGGTGAGCTACCTCAGCCGTTCATTATTGCGCGATTGTGCCAGGGTTGTTTGGAGATCGTGCACCGTGTCTCGGTCCCATTCTTCCTCCCAGCCGGCTTGGTGTAGGGCGGCACTCAGGAGACCACCGGTGAATCCCCAGATGATGTAGTCATTGATACGGAACGCCGGACCGCTCCACGTATTCCACCCTACTGTGATTCGGTTAGCGGGGTCGATGAGCTGATAAACCGGCACGTCAAATACAGCATCGGCTTCCTCGGGGCTGACCACCCCCACATTCATGGGGGTATGCCAGTGTCCGAGAACGGGGTGAACGGGGTAGCCACTGGCGAGGATATGCACTTCACTGAGCTGCGCGAGGGGGGTGACGGTAGTACGATCTAGCCCGGTTTCCTCCCAAGCTTCCCTAAGGGCACAGTCCACGATGTTGGCATCAGTGGGGTCAAGGCGACCGCCGGGAAAGGCGATCTGCCCAGAATGCGAACGCATGGAGGGTGAGCGGTGGGTGAGCAGCACCGCGGCGTCGTTAGGCAAGGTGGCACTGGTTTCGGTGCCGGAAAACAACATGAGTACGGCGGCTTGTTTGGCTGCGGTAGTGGGCGGGCGCTGTTCCGTGGTGCGGACGGTATCCACGAGTCGATGCATCCAGACGGGTGCCGCCTCGGGGTTCAGGCTGGTATTTACTCCGGGTGAGTCGTGATTCATGCGAGTGCCTTGTTCACAGCGTCTTCCACTTCCTCAATGCTGCCGAATGCTTCAGTGTAGGTGGCTCGGACCTGACCGTCTTTATCAATGACAACTGTAATGGGCACTACGCTGGGAAGGCTGTATTTAGCAGCGAAGATGTTACGATCATCCTGGTAGCTGGGCAAAGAAATATCCAGCTCATTAAGCATGGCGGCACCGTTGGCTGCATTGGTATCGGCGTGTACACCCACCACGTTGAGGTCTGGATGAGTGGCGGCGAGGGTGTCAAAAAGCGGCAGTTCCGTGCGGCACGGCTCGCACCACCACGCCCACACATTCACGACGGTCGCGCGGGGTTCGGCATCCCCAAACTCTCCACCAAGACACGGCAAATCCACCCCGCCCACCTGCCGGGTTGGGCAGTTCGGGCGCGCCTGAATGGCTTGCTCCACACTTGTCGACGCCTCCTGCCCGCCGTTGACCGATCGCAGCATCATCGGCACCACAGCCACCAGCATCGCAGCGATCACCACCACGCCCACGAAAAACCACGTGAGGTTAGTTTTCATCGTTTACTCCAGCCATGTGAAACAAATGTTCTCTGTCTGGACTTTTTACCAGAGCTTGAGCTAACGGTATTTCTGTTGGTCCGACTTTTCCATATGAGGGGCATTGTTTGGCCAGAAAACACACGCCGCACGCGGCCTTTCTGCTATGGCACACGCGGCGACCGTGGAAGATAACACGATGAGAGAAAAGCGTCCATTCCCGCTTCTCTATGAGCTGTTCAAGAGCGTGCTCCACTTTTACCGGGTCTTTGTCATGCGTCAAACCCAGTCGCCTCACGATCCTGCCAAAGTGCGTGTCCACCGTCAGACCAGGGATACCAAAGGCGTTACCCAACACCACGTTTGCCGTTTTCCTGCCCACCCCCGGAAGCTTCACCAGATCCTCCAACCGTGGGGGTACTTCCCCACCAAAATCCTCGTCGAGCATCGCCCCCAAACCAATGAGATTTTTTGCCTTCGCCCGAAAGAAGCCAGTTGAGCGGATGTACGTTTCCAGTTCCTCCGGGTCAGCGTGGGCATAGTCAGCTGCTGTGGGGTATCGCTCAAACAAGGCCGGGGTAACCTGATTCACCCGCACGTCGGTGCATTGCGCACTCAGTACTGTTGCCACAATCAATTCAAGGGCGTTAGTAAAATTCAGCTCGGCTTGTGCGTTGGGGTAAGCCTCCGCCAGGATGCGGTTGATGCGCCGCGCCCTGCGTTTGAGCGCCAGAGATGTCTCCATGCCTTTTACTGTAGCGAGCAGCCTCAACACGGTATTATTGTGTGCATGACTGCAGCACTATGCCTTCTCACACCTGTTATTTTGGCGGTTTTTGCTATGCAGATGGAACGTTTTGAAGCCTTCAGCACTCGCAGCTCACTTCCCGCCACCAACGAACCGAAAAAAGCAGAAAAGTAAACACACTTCCCCACTGCTCCTATGCAGGTTCTCGATCCAAGCACCGAACAGGTCACTTTAACTCCTGCAAAGTGACAAAGAACATAGTAGAGTGTCTTAGAGAGCACAATTTCTAAAATATTTTCGGCCATCAAACCATTGCCTCGCGTAATTCCGCCGGACGCCACCCATGGTCCAGGCCGAGAGATGAGACATGTTTCACATGCTGACTAAGGAGTATCGAGTGGAAGCAGTTCAGGAAATCCTATCGCGGGCTGGCATTTTTCAAGGCGTCGATCCCGTGGCCGTGGGCAACCTGATCCAACAATTGGAAACCGTACGGTTCCCGCGCGGCGCAACAATCTTTGAAGAAGGCGAGCCTGGTGATCGCCTGTACATCATCACCTCCGGCAAGGTAAAACTCGCCCGCCACGCCCCCGACGGCCGTGAAAACCTCCTCACAGTGATGGGTCCCTCCGACATGTTTGGCGAATTATCCATCTTTGACCCAGGCCCCCGCACTTCCTCCGCCGTGTGCGTGACCGAAGTGCACGCCGCCACCATGAACTCGGACGTGCTGCGCACCTGGATCTCAGAACACCCGGAAATTTCGGAGCAACTTCTGCGTGTGTTGGCACGCCGACTGCGCCGCACCAACGCCTCGCTCGCTGACTTGATCTTCACTGATGTGCCCGGTCGTGTGGCAAAAACGCTACTGCAACTGGCCAATCGCTTTGGCACCCAGGAAGCAGGCGCACTACGCGTGAATCACGACCTCACACAAGAGGAAATAGCACAGCTGGTGGGTGCCTCCCGTGAAACGGTCAACAAGGCACTGGCAACGTTCGCCCATCGTGGGTGGATTCGCCTGGAAGGAAAATCAGTGTTGATCTGCGACACTGAACACCTTGCCAAGCGAGCCCGCTAAACCCCCGCTACCTTGTCAAGGTAGCGGACTGTCACCCTTGTGGACTGCTCTGCTGCCCCACGCAGCACTGGGTCCACATCAGTGTAGACTTCATCCACAATCTGCTTGAGTGTGGCGTCGTGACCGAGTTTCTCTCGCGCTGCCTGCACTTGTGCCAGACGCTGCTCGCGGCGGTCAAGATACTTACGGGCCAGGAGCGACAAATCCTCATGTTCTGGGCCATGCGCGGGCAGCAGCATCACGCCCTTGCCACGATCTTCGAGCATGTGGAGGGTGTCAAGATACGCACCTAGGTCACCATCTGTTTCGGAAATCATGGTTGTGTGTCTGCCAGCAATCGTATCGCCAGTGATAATGCCCTCTAGCGTGGAATCATGAGGCACCCCACTCCACACGAAAAAGCACGCCGAATCAGAGGTATGCCCTGGAGTGTGCACCACTTCAATCTGAGGCGTGACCCCCTCAAGCGTAATAATCTCCCCGTCCACTAGTGGTTCCGCACCCCGACAGTAGGTAGGATCAAAACCCCGCACCGGCGCCCCTGTGAGTTGGCGGAAACGATCAATCGAATCAGCATGATCTTGATGCCGGTGTGTAATCAGCACCAAAGCAACCTCTTCGGCTTTGTTGTGCACAATGTTGAGGTGCCCTTCATCGTCAGGACCCGGGTCAATCACAATACTGCGTGAATCCTCCGGCGCCCGAATGACCCACGTATTTGTACCATCTAAAGAGCTATAACTGGGATTGGCGCATAATACTACTGCTGCGGACTGTGTTACTGGCCGCAGCTGATTGTAAGCAGGGTGCTTCATGCACACTAGCTTAATGCCCAATCCCGTTCTCGTGTGCGCTTAATGAGCAATTTGTGCCCAGGCTAGTGGGCAATCTCCACAACAAGTTCCACCTCAACAGGTGAACTCAACGGTAATTCGGCCACTCCCACTGCGGATCGCACATGTGCTCCCGCATCGCCAAAAATTTCGCCGACAAGATGCGAAGCACCGTTGACCACAGCTGGCTGGCCGGTAAACCCCTCGGCTGAGGCCACGAATCCCACGATCTTGAGCACCCGCGTCACCGCGTCGATCCCCACCAAAGCATCCACAGCGGCAAGCGCGTTCAACACCGCTTGGCGCGCATAGGTAGCGGCATCTTCTGGAGAAATCTCCGCGCCAACCTTGCCAGTGGCGGGGAGAACGCCGTCAACGAAGGGCAGCTGGCCGGACGTCCACACCTGATTACCCACCTGCAGGGCGGGAACATAGGCGGCTACGGGAGCAGCGACGTCGGGAAGCGTAATCCCCAGCTCAGCGAGCCTAGTACTGTGCATTAGTTTTTCTCCCGCTTGAGAAAGGCGACCAGATTCTCTGGAGTTGGCCCCGGCATCACCGTGACCAGTTCCCAGCCATCCTCACCCCAGGTGTCTAGGATTTGCTTCGTGGCGTGAGTTAGTAGCGGTACGGTAGCGTATTCCCATTGTGTATGACTCATGAAGTCCACTGTACCTACCCTATCCGTGGGCAGGCGTTGTGTTCATTGCACGCTTATTAAATCCCGATCAGTTCCCCACCAGCGGCAAGGTAGGCCGCCCAATCTGTAATGTCAGGATTTTTCCGCAACAGCGCCCGGCGCTGTCGCTCAGTGAGCCCACCCCAAACTCCAAATTCTACACGGTTGTCCAGCGCATCCGCGCGACATTGGAGAAGCACGGGGCAATGTCGACAAATTGCAGCAGCCCGGCGTTGCTCTGCCCCACGGACAAACAGGGCGTCAGGATCCCCGTTACGACACTTGGCTTGAGTAACCCATTCACCACGCTCCAACGACGCCGTTTGCGCTGTTCCGCAGGCATATGAGTTGCGCTGGGAATCGGTGATGAGTGAGGTTGTCATTCTCTCAGTCTCCTGGTGGGTGCCTTTCAGATACATTTGTAAGTCTATTCACTTGGGTGGTCCTATGTCGAATGTGTCACACAGGCCGGGGTTATTTTGGTTTCCTCCACGGCAGAATGTGCGTAGGGTGAAGGGGTGTCCTTGATGAAATCTCTGACAAACGTCTGCGCCGCCGTGCTTGCCGCCGGCGTAGCTAGTGCGCTCAGCCTAGCCCCGTTAGCTGGTCTTTCTGGAATGGCACTGGCCAAAACCCAGGAAACCATGACAGCAAACCTGACCGACCTCACCAACGGCGATGCCCCTACAGTGACCACAGTCACAGACAATGCAGGCTCCCCCATTGCGTGGTTATATAACCAGCGACGTATCAACGTCGAGGGTGACCAGATATCACCAGTGATGAAGCAAGCCATTGTCAGCATCGAAGATCGTCGCTTCTATGAGCACAAAGGCGTGGACTGGCAAGGAACCATCCGAGCCATGGCCGCCAACATGTTCTCCGGCGCCGTGGAACAGGGTGCATCCACCATCGACCAGCAGTATGTGAAGAACTACCTGCTTCTGGTTGATGCCAAAGACGAGTCCGAGCAGATCGCCGCCACCGAGACGAGCTATGCGCGCAAAATACGTGAAATGCGCATGGCATCGGACCTGGAGGAGCGACTGAGTAAGGACGAAATTCTGACGCGCTATCTCAACATTGTGCCGTTCGGCAGCGGCGCGTTTGGCATTGAGTCCGCTGCAAAAACCTACTTTGGCATCTCCGCCAAGGACCTCAATGTGCCTCAATCTGCCATGCTCGCGGGTATCGTGCAATCGTCGTCATATCTGAACCCCTACACCAACAAACAGGCCGTTATTGACCGCCGCAACACCGTGCTGGACACCATGGTGAGCTCTGGAGCCATTACGGCGGAGGACAGCGCTAAGTACAAGCAGGAACCACTCGGTGTGCTGGAGGAACCAGAAAAACTTCCCTCAGGCTGCATTTCAGCAGGAAACAAGGGGTTTTTCTGTGACTATGTTGTGCGCTACCTGGAAGAAAAGGGCATCAGCTCTGATGACCTAAACAAGGGCGGGTACACCATCAAAACCACCCTGGATCCGAATGTGCAGGAAGCCGCCCACAATGCTGTGGTCAGCCAGGCCGATCCACAAGCAGACGGCGTGGCCGAGGCATTCAACGTGATTGAACCGGGTCAAGATTCCCGCCATGTGCTAGCCATGACCAGCTCCCGCAACTATGGCCTGGACGCTGACAACATGGAAACCGTGCTGCCGCAAACAACCTCCATGGTGGGCAATGGTGCCGGCTCTGTGTTCAAGGTGTTCACCGCTGCCGTGGCGATGCAAAAAGGCATGGGCATCAACCAGGTGTTGAGCGTGCCCAAACGCTATGAGGCGCGCGGCATGGGATCCGGCGGTGCCGCCGGTTGCCCACCCGCGACCTATTGCGTGGAAAACTCCGGCAACTACAAGGGCAGCATGACGCTCCAGGAAGCGCTTGCGCAGTCCCCTAACACCACATTCGTGCAGCTCATTGAGAACGTAGGTGTGTCCGAAACCGTGGATATGTCTGTGCGCCTGGGCCTGCGTAGTTACACACAGCCGGGTAGCTATGACGGCGAACAGTCAGTCGCGGACTTTATCAAAGACAACAACCTGGGCTCCTACACTCTCGGCCCCACAGCGGTGAACCCCTTGGAGCTGACTAACGTGGCCGCCACCATCGCTTCTGATGGCATGTGGTGTGAGCCGAACCCCATCCTTGAAATCAAGGACCGCCACGGCGAAAAGGTGGACATTGACACCCCTGACTGCGAACAGGTTCTAGAGCCGGATATTGCGCGTGGACTGGGCATTGCACTGAGCCACGACACGAAGAACGGTACCGGTGCTGCCGCCGCAAACTCCTACGGGTGGAGCACTCCGGTGGCCGCTAAGACCGGAACCTCGGAGTCCCACCAATCCTCAGCATTCCTGGCATTCAACAGCGGTTTCGCTGCCTCCTCCTACGTGTTCAACGACGGCGGCACCGTCTCCCCGCTGTGCACCGCGCCTCTGCGCCAGTGCTCCTGGGGCAACCTCTACGGTGGTATGGAGGCCGCCCGCACCTGGTTTGCCGCAGCGAACCAGGTCCCGGCAGCATTGCAAGGAACGCTGCCACCTGCGGACGGAAGTTCCTTTCGCGGCGCGTCCAACAGCTCCGTCCCGGACGTCTCAGGGTTGACGGAAGCTGAAGCCCGAGCGAGGCTTCAACAGGCAGGATTCACCGTCAATACCGTGAATGTTCCAGGGAACGGCACTCCTGCTGGCCACGTGGTCAGTGCGGATAATGGCACGGCCATGCTCGGCCGTGGCACCGTCACCCTCCGAATCTCCGACGGCACCGGGTTTCCTGGCGGTGGCGACATCACCCAAGATCCCGTCACCCTGGATGAAATCACCTCGCTGTTGGAGTCACTGCTGAATCCGTAGGCGCACTGCCTCCGACAGCCGCTTACCGTCCGCCTGACCTGCAACTTCTTCGGTCACGGCGGACATCATGCGTTTCATGTGCTTCATCGTCAGCGGCTCTCCCAACTCCGCTTCCAATGCGGCGGCATGCTTATTGACGACCGCGGCCACCGCGACGTCGTCAAGCTGCTGCGGGAGGTATTCCTCAAGGATCGTGGCCTCGGCGATCTCGGCGTCGGCAAGCTCCTGGCGGCCCGCCTCAGCGTAAATTGCGGCCGACTCCCGACGCTTCTTCACCTCGCGGCGGATAACCGCCAGAACATCTGTGTCGGTGAGTTCGTGCTTGGCCCCCTCCACCGACTCGTAGATGACGGCGGCCTTCAACATGCGCAGCGTTGCTGTGCGTTCCTTGTTGCGGGCCTTCATGGAGTCTTTCAAATCAGCAAGAATTTTATTCTGTAGTTCGCTCATAACAGCAACGATACTCGCGGGGCGTGGACGGACAGGTAGTCTAGGTTCGTGGTTCACAAAGCAGTTAAAATCCTCGCATCCCTCCCCCTTATCGGCGGTGTAGCCGGGCTCGCGCTCGCCGCCTGGGGAAACCGCGAACTCACCCAGTTCACCCTTCACGAGTACACCCTGCCCCTCCTCGAACCAGGAACGCTACGCGGCGAGAAAGAATTCCGCATCCTGCACATTTCCGACCTGCACATGCTGCCCAATCAGCCGCACAAAAAAGAATGGGTGGCCGCGCTGGACCAGCTGGCGCCCGACCTTGTGATCAACACCGGCGACAACCTCGGGGCTGTCAACTCCGTGCCCCACCTCCTCCAAGCACTCGACCCACTGCTCCACCGCCCAGGGTTGTTCGTCTTTGGCACCAACGACTACTACGCACCACGCCCCGTCAATCCTTTTGGCTATCTGCTGGGCAAAAAACGCAAGGTCAGCCGCATCACACTCCCCTGGGAAGGCATGAGGGCCGCCTTCATCGAACGCGGCTGGCGCGACGCCAACCAAACGCGTCACGAATTCAAAGTAGGGCCAGTACGCATCGCCGCCGCAGGTGTCGACGACCCCCACCACAACCTCGACGACTACTCCGCCGTCGCCGGTGCCCCCAACAGCGACGCCGACCTTAGCCTCGCCCTCCTCCACGCGCCCGAGCCCCGCGTCCTTGAGCTTTTCGACGCCGACGGCTACCAGCTCGCCCTCTCCGGGCACACCCACGGTGGACAGATCTGCCTACCCAACGGCAAAGCCATAGTGACCAACTGCGGCATTGACCGCGAACGAGCATCCGGCCTGCACCGCTTTGGCTCCATGCTCATGCACGTGAGCAACGGGTTGGGGACCTCGAAATACGCACCTGTGCGACTGTTTTGCCGCCCCTCCGCCACGCTGCTGCGCATCGTGGAGAAGTAAGATGACATGCAGTTTTGTTGTAACCTGCGTCATCGACTAAAGTATTCCGGGTAGTAACCGGGATATGGCGCAGCTTGGTAGCGCGCTTCGTTCGGGACGAAGAGGTCGCAGGTTCAAATCCTGTTATCCCGACCAGATGAAACCCACGCCAAAGCAGGGCGTGGGTTTTTGTTTTGTGGGGCCGACGTAGAGCAGGTCCACCCGCAGTTACAACAATCACTGTTTTTTGAGCTCAGCGATGGACTCACTTATGTGCCGAATCCCCTACAGCCTGACACAGTTGTATGGCCGACTTCGTGTCAGGGGAGCACATCAGTGATGCATGCAGGTCGCCCGATCCAAAACAACAAGTATCCCCCGAGGCCACAGACCACAGGGGATACCGAAAAGTAAGTGCAACGAACTTCATCGTTGCTCGATAAGACCACTGTAGCATGAAGTAGGTGGGAAGAGAAAACGCAATACATATTGAGTCGTTTTTAGGCTCAGCTAGACTAGCACCCTACCTCCACGAATCCAGTGGGGATATTGACCGCGCTGTTGATCTATATCGTTGGAACTGCAACTTATCGGGGGCTTGGCACACACAGTTCTCTTATTTTGAAGTGATGGTCAGGAACGCCATGGATCGAGCACTAGCGGATTGGAATCAAACACTGGAGCTGCCTGCATCATGGTCCTTAAGGCGTCACACCAACGACGACCTATATCGCCTTATCCAATCTCCCCTAAAATATGCACGTCGACGTGCAGAGTCAGAGGCTCAATCACGATCAAGACACCAAAACCATCCACGTTATGGTCAGCCAGTCTCACATGACGACATTATCGCTCAACTAACTTTCGGGAGTTGGTCTTCATTACTAGGCGAGGGTTTATCCCGGCAACGCGCATGTGAAACAGATACGCTTTGGCACGATGCGCTACACAACGCTTTTCCTTATGCTCGCATCAATGCCTCCGGGCGCCGTTATATAGGGAAACGCTTGGAAAGGATGCGGCAGCTTCGTAATCGAATATCACATCAAGAAAACCTGCTACGCATCAATGTGAATGATCGCTTGCGGGACATGCTCACTGTATTGAGCAGTATAGGCCCTAACTATCCAACGTGGGCGATGGCAGATAGCAGGGTTAGGCAAGTCGCCCGGGAGGATCCTCGCAAACAGTGGTAACTGACAATGTGCACGCTATCTACACACTTCTCCGCATCACTACTCCCCCACCAACACCAAGGAGCAGCATTACGATCAGCGCCACTGCCAGCGCGGATCCCGATCCGGCGTTGCCGATGGTGGTAAGCGCTGAGGTTGGATAGTGCAGGGGCATGAGGGCAGAAATGGCCTGCGCCCACGATGCGGTTTCTGCGGCGGCTGAGGTTTTCCACACCCATCCCACCACGCCTACTTGGGCGATGCTACCGACAGCGAGCGCGATGCGCCCCCAACGCTCACCAAGCAGGGACAGTAGGGCGGAACTGCCAAACACGGAAACTCCCGCCGTGGCGCACAATGTCAGAACCCCCAGCAGTGCACTCCCCACACCAAGCCCATTCGCAAGGAGAGCGAAGAGCACACTACCCACAAGCGCCAGACCACCGGATACTCCCAGCAGGTTCAGCCAGTTTCGACCACCACCGGTATTCCACACATAGGCCACCCCTGCGGCGCTGACCAGCGCGGCGATGAGGAAGGCGTACATGGGCGGCAAGCTGGAGGTTTTCTCAGGCTCGGAATCAGTATTTTCCGCAGGTTGCACCTGTGTCACTGCTGGCAAGGCACGCTGCATGGCGGTGGTTTTGTCCTGAGTTGCCTTGGCCATTCCGTCAATGCGCTGGACGCCGTTGTGGAGCTCACCAACGGAGGCTAACGCGGCGTCAACACCCGTGGCGTATTCCTGCATGCGGGAGGACAGCTGCTTGGAACCGTCGGTGGCTGTGTAGATGGCGTCGTGGTATTGGGAACCGGGTTGGGTGAGCTGGTTGGCGATGTCGCGGGAACCGCTGCGCAGTTGGGCGAGCTGGTCAACCGTTCCGCCACCGAGTTTGAAGCCCGCCACCTGAGAGCGGAAACCAGCGAGTTGTTTGCGGGCATCGGCAGCATCGGGAGCGGGATTGGCGGCAAGTTTGCGGTCGGCGTCGTCAATGGCGGCGAGGAGCTGCGGCTGCAGGGCAATGACGCCTTGCACCTGTTCCACAGCCTGGTCCACACCATCGGCGACTTGGCTGGCTGCGGAGCCAAGCTGTCCCGTGCCTGCCTGGATCTGCGTCATACCGTCAGCAAGCTGTTGGGTACCGTTTGCAAGTTCTTTGGTCGCACCAGTCATGTCATTGGCGCTACCAGTGAGTTTGTCTACACCTGCCACAAGTTCCCCAGTGCCGGTGACCAGAAAACCTGATTGCGTACCCGCCTCACCCGCTGCACGCCGAGCCCCCACGAGGCTTTCGGGTGGGATCCCGCCAGTACCACCCGCTGCGGGAGCACCACTGGTGGTATCGCTGCTGTTGTTCCAGGTTTGAGAGACATCAGAACCTGATGCAGCAACATAGATAGCACCACCGATGAGCGGCAGCGCGAGGACAAGACTGACAAGGAAGGTGCGCAAGGGGCTCATGTATGCAGTCTAGCTGTATAAAAGCCGTGAGCGCAGATGCTGACCCATAAGCAAACGCTGAACAAACAACAAGAAGCGCTGCATTCAGGCACGTGGGGTTGCCACCGCTGGTAACGTGGTTTTGTCTATAGTCCCCGATTTTTCAGGTGTGTAGTGCCGTGACCTTGCTTGTTGTGCTTGTGCTATCGGCGGTTGCTGTGGGGATTTCCCCGTTTGCTGTTCGCGTATTAGACCGAAAAGCTGGGTGGCCGTTAGCGGCGTTGTTTATTGCCGCTGCGTGGGTGATGGGACGCCATGTCCCTGACGTTATTTCCCATTCACCATTGTCCTACAAGATAACGTGGCTTAAGGATGCCATTGCCCCAGGGATGGATATTGATTTTGCGTTGCGGGGAGATGCCCTCAGCGTATTTTTTGCCCTGTTAGCTCTTGTTATTGGCGCGGCTGTGTTTATCTATTCCGCCGCATATTTGCATAACAATGACGGCAATACCAGCTTCTATCTCATTATGTCAGCATTTATGCTGTCTGTGCTGCTACTGGTGTTGTCGGACGATGTTGTGGTGCTGTTTATTGCCTGGGAGCTGGTGTCCATTGGTTCGTTCCTGCTCATCGCCCGCGCGGGATCGGGCGGCGAGGCGGGTTCGATGCGCACATTGATCCTCACTTTTACCGGCGGTTTGACCCTGTTGGCGGCGGTGGCGATTATGGCCACTCAGGCTGGAACAACCAACCTGACGGATATTATCGCCTCGAATTTCTGGGCGGAAAAACCCGGTTTGACCACCGCCATCGCCATGCTTATCGCAGTGTCCGCGTTTACCAAATCGGCGCAGTTTCCTTTCCATTTCTGGCTCCCGGAAGCCATGGCCGCGGCCACTCCGGTGAGTGCGTTTCTGCACGCCGCCGCCGTGGTGAAAGCAGGCATTTATCTGCTGTTGCGTTTTTCGCCGGTATTTCATAACAATGCCGCCTGGAATGTTGTGCTCATAACGGTGGGTATGTTTACTGCCGTCATGGCCGCATTGTTTGCAGTGCAGAAAACAGATTTGAAGCGCCTGACCGCGTATTCCACGGTGTCTCATTTGGGCTGGATCGTGGCAACCATTGGCGTGGGAACGCCGTTTGCCCTGGCAGCAGCGCTAGTGCACACATTTGCCCACGCCCTGTTTAAGTCAAGTTTGTTCATGCTGATTGGCGTGGTTGATCACCAGGCTGGGTCGCGTGACGTTCGTCGCTTGGGTTCGCTCTACCGCCAGATGCCGTTCACCTTTATTTCCGTGGTGGTGGGCGCATTGTCCATGGCTGCTGTTCCGCCGCTACTGGGGTTCATTTCTAAGGAAGGGATGCTGGAAGCATTCACCGAGGCACCCCTTCCAACCGCCGCCGTGTGGTTGCTCCTCGCCGCCGCAGCGACAGGCGCGCTGCTGACAATCACCTATTCCACTCGCCTGGTGTTCGGTGCGTTTGTGGATGGCCCCCGCGACATGTCGCAGGTCAAGGAAGCCCCCTTATTGCTGTGGCTTCCCGCCGCTCTGCCTGGATTGATGTCGGTGCCGCTGGCCTTCATAGTGGGTGTGCTGGACGCTCCGGTAGGGGCGGCCGTCGATACGCATGTGCACCTGGGATTGTGGCACGGGGTGAGCACGCCACTGCTGATTTCCCTCGGTGTCCTCGCCGCCGGGGCCGTTGTGGTGTGGAAACGTCAGGCGGTGTTTGCGCTTGCCGACGCCCGCCACTTCCTCCCGTTCAACGGAAACAAGGCGTTGCAGGGGCTGCTGTTGGGCATGGCTCGCTGGGGTCGTTTTGTGGCGCGCATGGCAGATTCCTACAGCCCGACCCCGCACCTGACCTATCCGATCCTCATGATTGTGCTGCTCGCAGCCGGAACCACCATGTTCCCCGGCGTAGATGGCGTGCCCATGCAACCGCGTGTGGACGGCATTGACCGTCCCATGGACCTACTGCCGCTGGCAATCGTGGTGGTGTCGGTGATCACGCTCATCACCACGCACTCGCGCCTCACCGCAGCTGTGATGCTGGGCACCACCGGCGTGGGTGTGACGTTGCAGATCCTGATGCTGGGTGCCCCAGACGTGGCGCTCACGCAGTTCCTGGTGGAGTTGCTGGTGGTGGTGATCATCATGTTTGTGCTGCGGCAACAACCCGAGTTGTTCCACCGCACGTCCAGGCCGCGTAGCGCGCGCGCCGGGATTATGGCCATCGCCGCTGGTGTGGCCACCTTCTTGGGCGTGTGGGCGCTGTTGGGCAGGCACGAACGCCCAGAGATTGCGATGTGGTACCTGCGGGAAGCGCCCGGCATTTCGGGCGGCGCAAACGTGGTGAACACGATTCTTGTTGAATTCCGTGCACTGGATACCATGGGCGAACTTTCGGTGCTGGGTATGGCTGGTGTGGTCATTGCAGCAGTGGTTGGGTCGATTCCCCGACACCCCTTCCTGAAAGGCACCCACCCCACGCCGTTCGCACTGCCTGAGGTGAATTCGATCCCCATGCGCATGCTGTGCCGCGCGCTGGTGCCGGTGCTGAGTGTGCTGGCGTTTGTGATCTTCATGCGTGGGCATAACGATCCTGGCGGTGGTTTCATTGCGGCGTTGGTGGCCTGTGCCGCCGTGGTGGCGCGGTATTTGTCCAAGGGGTCGGACGGGCCGATCGTCAAGCAGAACACACCCTTCTATCTGACTGGGTTCGGCATGCTCACGGCCCTATTCGCGGGCGTGCTGGGGCTGACACATGGGTCGTTCCTCTACCCCATTCACGGGCATATCCTGCACCAACACGTGACCACCTCCATGATCTTTGACCTGGGTGTGTTCCTCGCCGTGCTGGGCATGCTCACCCTGGCAATTAACGCCCTGGGTGGGCCACGACGCCCCGGCGCGGACCGTGATCTCCTCCCGTTTACCCGCGGCAGCAATCATCCTCTCCCCCAGACGCCGCAGGTTGATGCTTCTGACACTTCCGAGGCTGGTGTTTCCTCATGATTATTGCTGTGACTATCGCCGTGTTGGTTGCGGGCGGGGTGTACATGATCCTGCAGCGCGGCATGGTGCGCATTGTGTTTGGCATGGGTTTGGTCAGCCACGCCACAAACTTGCTGATCCTGGCCACGGGCATTGGGGCATGGCGTAGCGAACCATTTGCAGAGCGCACGCCCCTGTCCGATGCGGCTGACCCGTTGCCACAGGCGTTTGTGTTGACGGCCATTGTGATCACAATGGCCACGACGGCGTTTATGTTGACGCTGGCGGCGCTGGGTCGTTCCGACGATACACGCACGGTGGAGGACCCAGAGGAAGAGTCGCCACTGGAGACCCGCGGCCGTACCGCCTCGGTGCCAGAGTCGGCGGTAGCTAAGGAGGAGCAGCGATGAGTGGCGTGATGCTGCCTTTGTTCATGGCCAGTGGCTTGGCGGGCGCGGCGCTGGCTGTGGTGTCCCCGTGGCGGGTGCTTCGCGACGCCCTGGCACTCGTCATTCCAGCTCTCGGAACTGTTGCCGGGATATGGTTATTTGCCACCACCGCGCAGCACGGAACCATCGCCCACAGCGTGGGATTGTTCACCGGCGGGGTGGCCATTCCCTTCGCTGCGGATGCGCTGAGTGCGGTGATGATTGTCGCGGCGTCGATAGTGGCGTTCGCCTCCAACTGGTTTGCACTGGTGGTGGGCGAAACCCGGGCACGTTTCTACCCGGCACTGACGCTGATGCTGTTGGGCGGCGTGTACGGCGCGCTGCTGACAGCGGATTTGTTTAACCTGTTTGTGTTCATTGAGGTGATGCTGCTGCCGTCCTACGGCCTGATCACCATGACCGGGTCGTGGTCCCGTCTGGCCGGTGGCCGCATGTTTGTGCTGGTGAACCTGCTGACGTCAACTGTGCTGCTGATCGGCGTGTCCATAGTGTACGGCGTGATCGGCACGGTAAACCTGGCCGCACTCGCGGGCGCGGCCAAAGGCAACGGACCGCTGACAGTGGCGATGGGCCTGGTGGTGCTGGCGCTGTCGGTGAAGTCGGGCCTATTCCCCGTGCATACGTGGCTGCCGCGCACCTATCCGGGAACCTCGGCTGCGGTGATGGGTTTGTTCTCTGGGCTGCACACCAAAGTGGCGGTGTACGCCCTGTACCGCATCTATGTGGTGGTGTTTGACCTGGATCAGCGCTGGGCGTGGACGATTATCATTTTCTGTGTGGTCTCCATGCTGGTGGGTAGTTTCGCCGGGCTTGCGGAGCACGCCATGCGACGCATTATTGCCTACCAGATGGTCACCGGCATGCCGTACATCGTGGTGATGCTGGCGTTCAGTGCCGACGATCCCACGCGCGCCGTCGCTGCCGGCATTGTGTACATGGTGCACCACATGATCACCGTGGGGTCGCTGGTACTCACCGCAGGTGCCATTGAGGAAACCTACGGCACGGACCTGCTTTCTCGACTGGACGGGTTGGCCCGCCGCGACCCCCTAGTGGCCGCCGTGTTCGCCATGGGTGCATTCTCCATCGTGGGATTCCCTCCGTTTTCTGGCCTGTGGGGCAAGGTGCTCGTGGTCACGGAAATCGCACGCGCCGGGGATTGGCACGCCTGGCTAGTCATTGCCGTGATTATTGTGGCGAGCTTCGGTGCGCTGCTGTCCATGATCCGCCTGTGGAGGGAAGTGTTCTGGGGCGGCAACGTCCAGCTTCCCGACGGCCTGTACGTGCCATTGACCAAACTCGCACCCGGCGCGGCATTGATTGTAGTGTCCGTGGGCATGTTTATCGCTGGTGGCGCGCTTATCGACGCCGCGATGACCGCCGCCTCCGGCCTGCTTGATGTGTCCGGATATCAGCACGCCATCCTAGGTGACGTGAACGCTGCAATTGGAGTGGTGAAATGAACCGGATTATTCACGGCGTACGGTACTCAACCTGGCTGATCGGCCAGGTGATCGTGGGCGCGTTTGTCATTGTCTTCGATGTGATCAGGGTGCGATCCCAAATGCACCCTGCGGTGGTGGAGTACCCCCTGCGGGTGCGCTCCGACTGGGAGTTAGCGGCGTTTTCCACCTCCATCACCATGACCCCGGGCACGTTGTCGTTGGGGTTTAAAGACGTGGACGAGTCGGGCTGCCCACGGGTTTTGCTGGTCCATGCGGTGTACGGGGCGGACCCGGACGAGGTTATCGCGGGGCTTGCGGACATGGAGGAACGCCTCGCGCCACACGTCAAGGAGGTTGCGTAAATGACTATGGTTCTGTGGGCGTGCATCGCCGTCATTGGGGTATCCCTGCTGGCCACGCTGCTACTGATGGTGCGAACCAAGGATGTGCCCAGCCGGGCGGTACTGGCGGACATGATCTTCTACTGCATGATCGCCACCTACCTGGTCTGGACGCTGTTGAATGACTCCTCCATAGCCTACGAAATCACTGTGCTAGGCGCGCTACTTGGCCTGCTCAGCACAGTGTCTATGGCACGCATCCTGTCGAAAGGACGCCGCTGATGAGTATTGCCGCTGTCATTGCAACCGCGCTGGTGGTGGTGGCCACCCTCCTGATCGTGGCGACCGTGATTGCCCTGTGGCGCGCCCCCGACGCCGTAACCCGCGCAAACCTCATGGGCCCCACCACGGGTGTCGCCGCTCCCCTGCTCATCATCGCGAAAGTAGTGTACGACGCCGCCGACGGCATCACCCCCAACAGCCTCATCCGCGCCGTACTAGCAATCCTGGGACTGCTGATCGTGGCCTCCGTGTCCGGGTTCTACATGGGTCGCTCACTGCAGGAGACCGCGCGGGAACGCGCTGAGGCTGCTGACGCTTAGTGTGAGTTCTAATCCTGGGCAACCACGTACGGTGCCACGCTGCTGAGCTTCTCGCATGTTTCCTCATGCTCTCTGGCGGGCGTGGACCCCAGCACAATGCCAGCGCCAGCGCGCAGCCATGCTTTCCCCGCATGCTGGTACACGGTGCGCAGTACCAGCGCAGCGTCAAGGGAACCATCGCTGTCAGCACGCAACACAGCACCCGAATACAGCATGCGAGGTGCGGTTTCATGCTTTCTGATCAACTCGTAGGCCGGGGCCTTCGGGATTCCCGAGGCGGTAATCGCCGGGAACAACACCGCCAGCGCATCCCACGCGTTCTTCCCGTCCGCCAGGCGGCAGTTCACCCGCGAACCCAAGTGCTGCACACTACCGCGAGGTTTGATCTCCATAAACTCAGACACCCACGGGCCGTTGGCATCAGCAACCATGCTTAGTTCCTCACAAGCAAGCTTCACCGATGCAGCATGCTCGAATATTTCCTTCGGGTCGGCCAACAACTCACTACGCAGAATCTCATCTTCCACCGCATCCCCGGTCAACGCCCTAGTCCCCGCGAGTGGCTGGGTGGACACCTCGCGGCGGGAATTCACCTCCACCACTGTTTCCGGGCTGAATCCAGCCGCCTGCCAGTCGCCCAGCGAGAACAGGAAGGAGCGCGCCGGGGTGTTGGCTGCCCTGCCATGCAGGTAGGTGTCCAGCATGTTCACGGTAAAGGGGAGGTCAACTACGCGGGAGAGAATGACTTTTTGCAGGACACCGGCCTGAATCTCCGCCACAGCTGCTGCGACAGCATCAAGGTAGCGCTGATCCAGTGCGCGAACATTGGCCCCTCGTGGGGGTTCGGGCTGGTAGGGGTCAGCCGATTCGATGATGCTGCGGAGTTGGGCCACCACGTCTGGGGCAACATCGTCGCTAGTGCGGATGGTGACGTTCTCGCCTGCGATGCGGATTTCAATACCAGGGATAAGGAAGTGTGCTATTTCCTGCCCCGCTGCCCCACCGGAGGCGAGTTCAAACCCCACCCACCCATAGATGGCCTGGTCGTGGGCGTAGTCGGTGCCCTGAATGGCATCGCGCACCGCATCCCATGGGGTGTCGTGCCCGCCGTGCAGGGTGAATTCCCAGACAGGCTGGGCCACAATGAAGGTGACCTCGTCTTGTTCGTAGACAATGTAATCCCCCAGTGCGCTGGTGAGCGCCGCAAGAATGTTCCGTGTTGGTTGTGCTGTGGTGAGGATTGTTTCTGTAAACATGCCTATCTCCTTGAAGTCCGCGTGGTGGCCGGTGCATGCGGTGACCTCGCAGCAACAGCACAAATAGGCCATAAAACGACAATCACCAGCACACAACAAGGTAGACGACCGTGCGCCTCGCATGATGGGGTGTGTTATGCGGGCGCGGGCCATCTCCCCAGTGGGCTGGTTTGGGGTAATGGGTTCCTAGTAAAAGTTACCCAAGCGCAACGTCTGCGTCGAATTCACCGCGCACGGCTTTGGAGTAGGGGCAGAAGGCGTGGGCCTTCTCCACCAGCTCGGCGGCGTTAGACAGCTCGTCCTGGTTGGCAAACGCAACGGTGATGGTGCCGCTGAGGCGGAAACCTTCGTCGCTGGGGTCGCGGTTCAGGGACACATCGGCGGTCACGGTGGGCTGGTGGTGAGCGACGTCAACACCCGCGTTCTTCATGATGAGCTGAAGCGCACCGTTGAAGCAGGACGCCCAGGTGGCGGCAAACAGCAGCTCGGGGTTGGCGGCACCGCCTGCACCACCGAGTTCCTTCGGCGGGCGAACATCAAGGGCGAGGTCGCCAGTTTTGGATTCGACGCGGCCGTCGCGGCCCCCACCGGTGGAGGTGACGGTTGCGGTGTACAGGGTTTCTGCCATGGTCAGTGTCCTTTCATCTGTGAGACAGTCCACACTATTGTAGATCACGACGTTCCTGCCGTGTCTGCTTCGCAGGGTAGCATGCACACTGTACCAATTCTTCTACCACCTATGGAGCAGGCAATGTCCAATACTGTGGAGCTTTACGCGATCACACCCACAGGCGACAAACTGGAGCATCGCTGCATTGCGGTGAATCCCTACGAGATCCCACTGTTGTTTCAGCTGCTGTGCAGCCACAACCCGCAGCTCGTGCCCAGCCGCACGTTCAAGGACGAGGATGCGCTGGCCATTATCGGGGACTATGCGGAGGGCAAGCAGAAGGTTCTGGCATTCCTAGACCGCTGCGTGGAGCTGAATAATCAGCATTCGCTTGTGGAGGCTGAGGAATTGGAAAACATGATTCAGCAGGTCACCACCGTACTAACCCAGCCCACATTGGAGGGCTGCACGCATGTGTTGTTGGAATCCGTGGACGTGGCCCAGATGCTTACTAGCAATCTCAAACAGCAATTAAGGCGCGATCATGCAGAGGTTACTCGCGTGGATGCTGCGGCAGAAGAGCGCCTGATCCGCATTTTTACTGAATCCCCGAAGCAGGCTCCCACCGACGAGGAAGACGAATTTTTCTTCCCCGATTTTGATGCCATGAGCGATGAAGAATACGCCACCTACCTGCACAATGACATAGAAAAAACCGAACTCACCAGCACACCCCAGGAGAATCTTCATCGCTTGGGGTTTGCCGCATTTGGTGAGTTCGGTGACTACTACAATTTCACGCAGTAAAAGGCTGCAGTAAAGGGCTTAGGCGCTGGTGAACAGCTCGCGCACACGGTTACCCAACCACGGATCAACGTTAGTCCAGTACTCGTAAACCCGCTGCTCCACCTCGGGGGTGACGCCGTTCATTGCACGGCTGATATTGCCTGCAAGCCGTTCGCGCGCGGCGTCGTCAAGCACTTCCCGCACCAAGATGCCGGCCTGCATGAAGTCGTCATCGTCGGGGTGCTTTACGTAAGCATCACGGACGAACTCACTACCGTGGGTGTCCGCCCACAACCCCAGGTTGCCTGCAGACCCAAGGTTCGTATCGACGTCCGAGCTGGTGCCAGAATCCTGGAAACCTGCGGGCCGCCCGTAACCGTTCGGGGAATACACCGGCTGGTCAGGACCCTGGAACTGGTAGGTCATAGGGCCGTCGTGACTGTAGGAATTCACCGGGCAGACCGGGCGGTTCACCGGAAGCTGATCTGAGTTGGCACCCACGCGGTAGCGGTGCGCATCGGCGTATGCGAACACGCGGGCCAGCAGCATCTTATCTGGGGAGAAACCAATGCCGCGTACCAGGTTCGACGGGGCGAACGTGGCCTGTTCGATCTGGGCAAAGAAGTTCTCCGGGTTGCGGTTCAAGGTGAAATGCCCCACCGGAATGAGCGGGTAATCCTTCTGAGACCAGGTCTTTGTCAGATCGAAGGGGTTCCAGCGATAACTTGCGGCCTCATCAACGGGCATGATTTGCACCTTCACGTCCCAGGTGGGGAAATCGCCGCGCGCGATAGCATCGTACAGGTCGCTGCGGGAGGAATCGGCATTCTCACCTGCGACCCGTGCTGCTTCTTCGTCGGTGTAGAACTCCCAGCCCTGGCGGGTCTTGAAGTGGTACTTCACCCAGAAACGCTCACCGGCCTCGTTAATCCACTGATAGGTGTGAGAACCGAAACCATCCATGTGACGGAAGCTCTTTGGAATGCCGCGGTCACCCATCACATAGGTCACCTGGTGTGCCGACTCCGGGGTGCGGGTCCAGAAATCCCACTGCATGTTGGCGTCGCGCAGACCGGAACCCGGCATGCGCTTCTGGGAATGAATGAAGTCTGGGAACTTAATGCCGTCGCGGAGGAAAAACACCGGGGTGTTGTTACCCACAATGTCGTAGTTGCCCTCCGAGGTGTAAAACTTCAGGGAAAATCCACGTACATCGCGCCACGCGTCTGGGGAGCCCTGCTCACCAGCAACAGTGGAGAAACGCAGCAGCAGCGGGGTGACGGTGCCGGGCTGGAACAAGGCTGCACAAGTGTAGGCGGACACGTCCTCGGTGACGACCAGCTCGCCGAAAGCGCCGGAACCCTTCGCGTGCACCACACGCTCCGGGATGCGCTCGCGGTTAAAGTGGGCAAGCTTTTCAATCAAGTGAATATCGTGCAGAGATATTCCGCCCTGCTGGCCTTGGGTAACGGAGTGATTCTCGCTGGGGGTGGGCGCACCGTTGAGGTTTGTTGACGCACTGGCGGCTGCTCCGTGGGCGACGGGGCAACGTCCGGCGGAAACGATGGGGTCGGCGGCGGAGGGCTGACTGCTGTTGTTGGGTGGAGTGTGGGGCATGGGTTACGAATCCTTCCACTAGTGGGAGAGTCTTATCAATTCGGGCTTATCCATAGGTTATATATTGATAGGATAGAGCGCAACCAAGGCGAGCCTTCATTAGGCAGATTCTATTTATCATGTCGGCCTATCGACGTATGTGGCATCGCCGCACCCCGCGCGTAACCTGGTATTCTTCCTTGTATGACCCCCCACGCAGCGCACGAATCGGCCGATGACGCCGTCACCGCACTCGCCCTCAAAGCAGGGCGAGGCGACCGCGCTGCCCTCACCGACTTCATCCAAGCCACTCAGAAAGACGTGTGGCGCCTCCTCGCCCACCTCGGCGGACAGGACATCGCCGACGACCTCACCCAGGAAACCTACCTCCGCGTCATGAGCGCGCTCCCCCGCTTCGCAGCCCGCAGCTCAGCACGCACCTGGATCCTCTCCCTCGCCCGCCGCGTCTGGGTAGACAACATCCGCCACGATATGGCGCGCCCCCGCAAAGCATCCACCCAGCCGGAAGCCATCGAAGCACGTACCCCCTCCTCCAGCACCTGGACCGAATGGATAGACGCGCGCCTGCTTATCGACGCCCTTCCTCCCGAACGTCGCGAAGCCCTCATACTCACCCAAATACTCGGATACACCTATGAAGAAGCCGCCAAAATCACAGGTGTACGCATCGGTACCATACGCTCCCGCGTCGCCCGCGCCCGCGCCGACGTGATCACCGCCACCCACGCCCAAGAACAAGAAACCAAGGCGTGGGGGCTGGGCTAACGTTTCTTGAGTTAGTGGTGGAAGTATTTGTAGCGGTTAGTGCGAAGATATAGCTCCCAGTTGGCGTATAGTCTCGCGATATTCTCCTCGTAGGTGTGGCGAGATGGGTTGTAGTCACTAGGGGGCATGTAGTACACGAACTTTTCTACTTCTTCATCGAAGCCAAAATCAGCGTAAATCGAGGCGACCTCGTCTAAGGGATCTTGGTAGGAATCCCTGTTGATGTAGACGTGACGGAGGACAAGGTACTGCCATAGTGAAATGTCTACGCTTGCGTTATGGGCGTTGACTAATGCATTGAGGGCATCCTCTATGGCCCACACGTCCTCCTTGTAGCAGGTTGAGAGATTGAGATGCAGCTGGTCGGCGAGCGCATCTGAAGCATCTAGAGTGGAGTCCGAAAAACGAACAACGTCCTCATGATTGATCAGCCCCTGCTCAAGCCCCCATTGCAGATCACGCCACGACATTATACTGTCGCGTATGCCAGCGAAACCGATGTAGTGGCTTTCCATGGCGTTGTTCCTTCTTGCTTGGCATGCTTGTTGGTTTGCTCAGCGCAGCAGGGTGATGGTTCCCTGCAGGTCAGCAAAATTCCTCCTATCAGCAGGTTTCCATGAGTTGCATTGAAACGCAATACAGTTATCGCTGCGTTCAACCAGCATCCCACTGCTTTACATCCATGAGTCCCCGGAGACCTACCGGGTACTCGCTATATACAAGAATTGACGATTCTGGTGTTGCATCATGAATAGGAATTCGGGCGTAACGACGCTTCTTCAGGCGGGTGCGGTGAGGTAAACCGTATCTCCAGTTCATTCGGAACGTCCATGCTGTCAATCGCACCGAAAACCCGCAGACCCTCCCACTCAAAATAGAACTTTTTGATGGTTGGACTAGGTCGCATCATCTCGCCGAAATCAGGAACGAAAGTTCCTTCCTATTGTGTTGAGACAATGCTAGCTAAGGTCAATGTCGAAATTCCTTTTGATCGCAAACTTCAACTCATCCATCACATCATCAACCGTTTCCTCTCGCCGAACAGATGACCTCAACGAGTTAAGGAAGAACTGCAGCCCATCAATATACCCTTTTGAGGTTTCATAATTAGGACGAGCTATCAACGGCCGATTGTACGCACCTGACTTCTTTGACGTTTTCGACGCCACCCAATCCACATCATCCCGATACTTCTGCAAGAATACACACAGACAGAAAGCAAAATCATTGGCCAGGCTGAAAAAAGTTCCAGAAATGTCATCAAACTCAGGACCAGTCCTATCCATGGACTTTCTACCCAACTGAAACAGCTGTTCCAAATCACCAAGAGTAGGAAACTCTTTGCCACTTGTGGAGCCTAGATACTCTGCGACATACGCAATCCTTGGCCCTTGGTCCTCCTTGAACAGCTTAACAGCGTCCCGTAGCTGCGCTTTAGTCATTTCACTGAACGGCATCGGATCATGACGCAGCACAAACCACTCGTAAGCTTGATCAAAATCTTCAAAGTTCATGATTAGCTGCAAATTTTCCTTTCAAAAAACAGTCAGAGCATCTGACGCGTCAGCAAGGTCAATTCCTACCTTTCCATCAAATTCTACGAGATAAATACCGTAAAGATAACTTAAGCTAAATGATCAGCCAATTCTTCAAACCTATATGACAAGACACTAGATACAAGAATTATAACTCTACCCCCATACATTGAGGTTTCAGCCACCTGAATCAATAACTATTTCACAATCCCTTGAGCCTGCCCCTTTAGTATGCCTTATACCAACAGGGCTTAGTAAATCATCTTGAAAATAATTAAATTGTTTAAGTATAGTAAAATTATTCATCCATCATCCCATCAACCGTTTCCTCCCGCCGAACGGATAACCTCAGCGAGTCAGCGAAAAAGCAGACCATCAACATACCGTTCCGAGGCCATACACTCGGGGCTCGCTATCAGCAACTGATTGGACGCCCTTGATCCCGGGCAGTAAAAACGCATCCACATATCTACGGAGCTTAGCATTCGCCAAACCAAAAATTCTAGCAGAATTCTTCACTCAAAATTATTTCAACCCTATCGCCTAAAATAAACAAATCAGAGAAAAATAACTCCTCCAATGACTCAGGGGCATCTAGGATGTCCCCAAGCTCTACACCTTCTTTTCCATCAAAATCAACGAGATGGGCACCAGTGGAAATAACCACCGCTGTTGTGTTCACAGCTTCTTGAAATCTATATGAGGACACATTAGCGACAAGAATAGTAACAGTTCCCCATACTTCAGCACCATCAATATAGTCCCGGGTATATATGACTACTTCACCATTTTTTTCTCCCATCTTCCGCATATTTAATACTTACAGACCGCAACAAGGAATCTTGAAAGTAATTAAACCTTTCAAAAATGTCATACTTATTCAAGGATTACAACACCTACCCTTTTTAAAATTATAGATCTAAAATTATCAAAAATTTTTCAATTTACTTGCAAGTCAATATGTCTTCCAATAAAAAATAACTTTGACGATAAAAATCTCTCAGCATCCTTGGGCTGACTCGGCAAATCTCCAAAGTCAATACCTAGCTTTCCATCAATATCCACAAGATGGACACCAGTAAGGATAGGCAATCTCATAATTCTAGGTTTTTGATAAAGCCTATATGACGAGACGTCACATACTGTAATATTAGCCACCTTGGGCACGTCTAGGCCATAATCTTCACCATACTCCCCACCCCTCCTAAGCGAGACGTGACAATTTATTTTTCCATCTTCAAGATAACTGATTGCTATTGATTCCAGAAAGAATCCTCTGAAGTAGTCGAATTTATCAAAAGCATCTACAACATTCATACCTGACACCTCAATCATCTTTTCTATGTGCCTATTGGTTTTATAGGGCTAACCCCTTCAGGTAAAGCGCCCTATCCAGCAGGAAGAGATTTATTTGGGATATGAATAGCGCCTTTACCGTGACCAGTATTAGGGGTCACCTGATCTGAATACCCAGCGTAGCTAAACCGCTTGAGCAGTGGCTTCAATAAGCTCCGTCTGGTCGCAGTTTCGGTGGCCCATCCCACCTCGTCATAAGTGTAGGAGGTTTCCCCACGCGGGTGACCGGAGTGCCTTTCGTCCCCACCCCCACTGGCTGCGCGTTCTGTGAAGCGTGAGCACTACGCACAGACCTCATCACACGCTCAGCCCCTGTCGCAACAGTCACCGACCCCAACACCGCAACCCCCTTCGCAGCAACTACCTTCTTTTTCGCATAGCCCCTCTCACCTCGCTGACCAGCACGATCAACAGCACCACAATAATGACCACAAGGTCGGCAATCATCCACCACGCGAATCGGTAACGCGGACCTAGCGCGTCATGCGGTTCGGCGTCGAGAGCAATGCGTTCGGCGGTGACCAGCAGCCGGTCGGAGTTAATGCCGTAGGGCGTGCAGGTAATCAGGGTGATTTTATCTTTGTCGGGCTCGTAAGTGACTGCGGAGTAGTCCTCGGGTTTGACCACCTGTCGGCCGGTAACGCGGTAGCGCAACCGTTCACCAAGCACGTTGATGTACACGTCTTGCCCGTCTTTGAGTTTCGGCAGGTTGTCAAACATGGTGGCATCAACCATGCCGGTGTGCGCGGAGATGACAGCATTGGTCCCCATGCCACCAACGGGCAGGTCACTGCCGTGCATGTGTCCAGCACCGCGGTAGAGCACTTCGGATCGGACGGTGTGGTAAACAGGCAGGTCAACGTCAATGGCTGGAATTTGCAGCCGTGCCATCACCCCGTTGGTTTGCGGGGTGTTGAGTTGGTTTTTGTAGTTCTCATAGTCGGGGTCGCCGTCAATGTCCTTTTTCGGCAGGTGGCCTTGTGCTGCGAGTTCCGCGTTATAGGCGCGGGCGTCGTCAATGTAGCGCTCCACCGTTTCTTCCGGTTTGATGGCTTGTACGTTTTTGCTGTACTCCTCAGCGATGCGTTCTAGGCGGTGGTCGTTCCACAGGGTTGCTGCCACTGGGTACAGCAGGATCAGCGTACCCAGCAGCACGAACAGGAGGTTCCAGCTGCGCTTTTTTGCGTGTCGACGCCGCGTCTTCCGCGCCGACTCACGCACCTTAAGCGTCGCCATCGTCATCCTTGCGTCGGCGCATGTAGTTCCACAGTGCCCCAAGCGCCACGATCAGTCCGATACCTAGTACCCACACCATGGCTTTTGTGCCGGTGTTGGGGAGCAGGAAGGGCAGGAGCGGCGGACGAATTGCCGCAAAGAAGTCCTGGTCCGTGACGTCGGCATCGCCGAATTTGGCGATGGCGTAGGCTTCCCCACCGTAGTAGAGCGGCCTGTCTTCGTCTTCCAGGAATTTCACGTGTACTTTGCAGTCCACTTCTTGCCCTGGTTGTAGGAGGGCTGCGCAGTTGAGTCCGCTGAGTGTGCCATCATCAAGCCGAGTGATGGGGTTCCCCGCGTCGTCGGTGAGTTGGTGGATTTCGCTGCGTAGTTCGAGGTCGCGAATGCTTACGTTGGTCAGCGGGAGCGGCCCGGTGTTCTGCACATGGTAGTTGACTATCATGTCGGGCTGACCCGGCCGAAGCACTGCTGTGTTGAGTTCGTTGGTCCAGTCGGGTGAGACACGCGGGCCGTCGATTGTTTTGGTGAGCGTGATGTTCGGGTAGCTGTTGTCAACGGTGATAGCCCAGTGTGCAGGGTCAGGTTTTGTGTCGTTGACATCGGCCACGGGCTGGACCGTAAAGGATACTCCGTTGTTTTCACGCTGGACTGTTTCGGCACCGGTGTAGCTGCGGAAATCTCCGATCCGCGAGTTGGGGCCGGTGGTCCAGGTGATCTGTGGTGGCAGCCTGTTGATGGTGTAGGAATCTGGGACTTCCTCCACGTGACAGGTGCTACCGACAGGCACTCCGGCGATGGTGAAGCGCGCACCCACGCGAATTATGTCTTCGTGGGGTGTTCCTCCTTCGCAGCTGTATTTGAAGCGGAATTGTTGGTCTTGCGCATCTTCAGGCAAGCGTCCGGTCTTAGTAATGGTGACGTCTTTGGCGTCTAAGACGTAGACATGCCCGGTGACTATTTCGTACCCGTAGGGCTGGGCAGCATCCAGGGTGGTCGGTACTTCAAAGGTGAAGGTGCGGTTTTTGAATGCTTGCTGTTCGGTCGTGGTGTCAGGAACAATCATGTTGCCTGCAAAATCAACTTTCCCAGCATCCACGGGCGTGGTGTGTGCCGAGCCGCCTTGTGCTGCTTTGTCAACGGCGAGCCCCGGTTTATTGTCTTTTCCGGCACGCCCCATAAACAGGGTGTATGGGCTACGGTCGTGGTGGGGTGTACGTCCGGTGGCGGCGAGTTCCGGCGCTGCGGGGACGGAGTCAGCGCTTTCGGTCACGGTGCAGAGCGCACCAGCGGGCGCGGTGAAGGCGGTGGTGCTGGGGACGTCGTTACCTGCGCTGTTGCGGGTGACGAGCGTTGTCCCATCGAGTCCTGCGTAATCGCCAGTGTGCGCGGCGTCGAGAGTGTATGTTCCGGTGTTGTTGGGGTAGTCCTTTCCGTCAAGGGTGCATCGGTAAGTGAAAGTGTAGGAGTCGGTTGCCGCGTGGTCTTTTCCAGAACCGGTGACGTAGTTGTAGGCACCGATGGCTGTGGCGCGTCGGCTGTAGGTGTTGGTGAATACCCAGATGTTGGCCGCGTTTTCTTGTCCCGGTTGGATGTCCTCGAGGCTTTTCACCTGGAAAACCTGAGGTCCTTGGGGGTCTTTGTTCATGGTGAGTGCGTCGGGGTTGCCGCTGGGCTCTTGTTCTTCAATGTGGCAGAAGGAGCCGACGGGCAGGATCACGCTGTCATCGCTGGCAAAGTTGCGGTACTCAAATGTTTTTTCCTCGCGTCCGGTGGGATGCGACCCAGGCGACGAGATGAATCCGGTTCCAAGGCGGTCGTCACCCTCAAAGGTAGCGCTGGTGAACAGGCTGTTGACGTTTCCGCTGGGGTTGGTAGTGCTCAGATCGGGGCCTTTACAGACGTAGGTGAAGTGGTAGGTGGGGCGAGCGTCGCGGAGTAGTTGCGCGTCGTCGGCGGGAATTTTTACTACTTTCTTCATCTCGACTGCTGCGGTTGTGTAGGCATGGCGGACAGTCACGTTAACGGTGTTGTTACCGTTCGCGGGTTGCCCTGCACGCACGCGGAGCGGGGTGGAGTGGTTGGTGGTCGCGGATTTCGAGTCGTTTTCCAGGATGTAGGTAGGCAGGGTGTCGTCAGTTTTCCACGTCGTGCGCGTGGTGAGTTCCGGCCGTGAGGTGACCTGGCCTGATGGCAATTGCGCTGTGTAGTTGAATGTCACGTTCTGAATGCCCGCAGAGGCCACACAGTTGGTACCAATCGGCACGTTGGGCAGGGTGATTTCTGCGGAACCGTTCGTCACAAGGTCGTGGCGCTGCGGGGTGGCACGCACGGTCATGGGCGCAGCGTCTGGCGCGAGCGGGTCAGTGCAGGTCAGGGTAACGGTGTAATCGTTGGGATTGTCGCCGCTCGTCAGTGCCGCCGCCGCGTCGTTGCCGGGGTTTTCCATGGCAAACAGGACTTTTACGTCAGCGAGTTCGCGCGCGAAGGTGTTCACAAAGTGCATGGTCTGAACACCGTCTTCCGTGGTCACTAGGAACGGCAAGTTTGCCTCACCGGTGAGTTTGTGCGTGGCGGGTGCCGCAGCCACGCCCGCACCATCGCCACGATACGAGGTAACGGCAAGTGTTACGCCGTCACCACGTTCCGTCGGGGTGAGTGGCTTTTCCGCCGCTGAGCAGACACTTCCCACGGGCACACGCGTGACGACGCCCCGTTGGCCATGGTGCGCGGTCACAGTATGGGTGGAACTCGCCCCGAGGGGGGTGGTGCACACCAAGTTGAAGGTGTAGTCGTGCGCTTGTTTGCCGTCATGGTCGGGCACCATATTTCCCGTGTTGCTATCAAAAGCAACATTTTTATCGATGGCGACATCACCATAGGCGTAGTCGTAGACGCTGGTGACCACGACTTTTGTCTGATCATCAACGCGGAAATGCGGGAAGGCGGTGTCCTCAAAGGAGGTGCTGGTCCCTATGTTTTTGCCGTCCACTTGCACTGTGACGGTTCTCTTAACCGGGAAGGAACCACCGGTCAGGGGGTTACTACGCGTATTTGGTTCGGATTTTACCGTGACCTGACACAGCGTCCCGGAGGGGACGTCGTGACGTTCGTACTCATGAGTGTCGTGTCCATCGTTGGTGGACAAGGCGAGGTCGTCATCAATGTCGCGGGCCCCCACGGCATCTTCAGGGGCTTTGCACACCACATGAAGATCGGTGTGATCGGTCTCTAGCCCGACAGCACTTTCCGTCCTGGCCTGCACGGATAGTCCACCGGGGATGAGCGCTACGGTGTTGGTCACCTGGACAGTAGTGTCCTGATCGTTGATAACAAGTGTTCCATTCTCAGTAACTGGAGATCCCGCCTCCGACGTAAACCTGTTTGTTCCCGTGGTGTTGGCGGGAAGGTTATCAAGGTCTTCAGTAAACACGCATGTGTTGCCAAATGGCACGCCCATGCCACCGCCTGTTTGGTCATTGGCATCTGCATTATCTGCCTGGATGGGTGCGGCAGCGTGTCCTTCGGTCAGTCGGATGCGACCAGTCAGGGGAACGTCCGTAGTGCCGTGAGCTGTGGTAACGGTGCGGACACCACAGTTATAAGCCACCGTGTACTCGGCGGAGTGTGCGTCGCTAACAGTAGAATCCACCTTTTTCTGCAGGTGCACCACACCAAGTTTGTCGATGTAGTTGTTTTCTATCGTGACGTGGTTTCCACCGTTGGTGAACACTGGTTTGATGGCAACAAAATGTGCGGCCGTAGTGGCATCGGCGTTGGTTTTCTCGCCGTCAGCATACTTGACGGTGGATTTAGTGAGCTCCACCTGGGAGAGCACGGGTTGCCCGCCGGTGGGTTCCTTTTCAAAAACACGACACATCGAGCCGACGGGAACCTGGGCCACGGCCAGTTCCGAACCTGGCGAAAAAGGAACCTCCCCTCGTTCGCTATGTGCACCATTGTCCCAGGTGCATTCCCACGTTACGGGGAATGTGGCACCACTGTTGGCTACTTTGGCCGCAGCAGCACCAGTAAGAGTCGAGGTGATAGTCAGGGGTGCCCGCCGGTAATCAAAATTGTTCACCACGCGGATGGGCAGTGTGGCAATATCACCGGCGCGGCGAGCCGCTGGGATCCTAAAGGGCATACGGGATCCTTGCAACACAGCCAATTGACCATCATTTACCGCATAACTCGTGGTCATCTGCAGCTTTTCTTGCTGCTCGGGAGTCAGGGTGATTTCCTCCCATAGGAAGCAATCTGTTTCTACGGGCACTTCCACCGCAGAGGTCACGGCGCTACCAGGGTGGGCGGTGAGTGTTTTCTCTGAGTCGCCGGTGCACTGGTATTTCATGGTCACCGGGGTGTTGGCAAACGGCGCCGCGGCGGGACCGGTCACATCTTTGGTCACGTTGATTTTGCCAAGAATCCTGTTGTACTCATTGGTCATGGTGACGGCATTGATGCCGGTTTTTGTGGTCAGTTCCACGCGCTGGTTGGGCTGCTGAGCACCGTCGTCGACGGAGACGCTTTTGTTAAACGTCAGGGAGGGGTCGGTAAACGGATCCACTTCTTCCACGGTGCAGTTGCTGCCCACCGGAATGTTGTCCACTCGATGCGTCTGCCCACCTCGAAGGGATACTTCCCCACGCATATATCCCTGCTGGTCAGGGTATGCGTCGGCAAAACCTTCCTTGGTGCAGGTGTACCGCATCCGGTACTCACGTCCGTTGAGTAGCGCAGCCCCAGCTGCGTCCCCTGTGACCTTTTTGGCAATGGTGAGTGTCGAGGAAAAATCAAAAACAGACTTATAGACCACGTCACAGTGGATATGCCCAAAGAATTCCTGCCGGTAAATCACTTTGGATAATGCCCTAGTGTCCGCTGTCTTGGGAGCCTTACTTACACCTGGACCATCGGGAGTATCTACCCGACACATCCACTCTGGACGGTATCGAAGATATGCAAGCTTTTCCTTAGTGAGCTGCCCAACAAACTCGACGCGGGGATCTTTCCTATCCACCAAGTATGTTGCAGACACGTTGCCTGTGGTCTGACCAGGGGTAACCGTCGTGGAAGCAAGGGTAGAGTTCGCCCAGTTATTATCAAGTTGAAACTCGGTGGTATCTCCGATACGGTCAGCGCCTTTACGATCCACCGTCACTGTTCCTGTGGCATTGAGTTTGGCAAACCCAATAGCAATCTTCTGCTGACTTTTACCACCCAACACTGTGGTGAATTGCGTGGGATTTTTCGTATAAAAACCAAAAGAACCAATAAAGTTGCTTTCGGAACCATTGCAGGTGAATGTATTGCCATTTTTCACCGCACCCAAGCGACAGGCAGCCTCGGCACCTGACGGGGTGAAATAGGTCGGATCACCAAGGTCAACATCGGAACTCATTTCCAGGAATTCACCCTTGTTGGTGCTTTCCGCATCCCACACAGTCAGACCATAATTTACAGGCAACCCGCCAGCACCAACGACACGCATACGGGTGAGCTGAACCGATGACCGACTGTCTAGGGGCGTATTAGAACCAAACGCTGTGGTACCAATACTGTTTTTGAGATTCTTCTTGAGGTCCGGGCGCGTGTACACATATTTGCCAAACGTCGCCCATGTCCACGAAGGCACGTCGCTTTCTCGGATCTTTCGATCCCATACCTTGCCAGTCTGTGGGTCTGTGAAACTATCCACCACGCGTAGGTTGAAGTAGGCGGTAAGGGTTGAATCAAGTTTGATGCTTACGTCAACGCCTTGCGGCTGGCGAGCCTTGGCAAAATCAATGTTGCTGAAGTTCAACCAGCAAATATCATTGGCAAACGGTCCTTCTTTCCGGTAGTCGCAACCCTGGCTTCCCTCTTGCGCCGCATTCGCCTGCGCATGTGCAACGGCCGCACCGAGGTCACCTGGAGCACCGGGCATGCTCACCATCTGACTGAGAAGGATAAGAGCAGCACTCACTATAGACACCAGTGAAATACGCAGGTACCGGAGGTGGCTGACTGGGTTCACCAGTGTGCTCATCGTTTCGCTTTCCTTTGTTTTCTGTCCCTGTAATACATGAGTGCTGCACCGGCGAACAGCGCGGTGGCGCCTGCGATGCATAATCCGTAAATTCCGGCACCGGTAAGTGCCAGTTGCCCCTGACGCAACACTCCTCGGCGTTGCAGCCACGACGTGGGTGTGTCGGCGGAAGTCCCGTTGCTAGCAGGCCCACCGCCAGAAGCACCAGCAGCCGAACCACCACTGGCAGCACCTCCGCTGCTATTTCCAGAACCATCAACAGGTGGTTTGTGGTCTGCAATCACAATCCGGTGCGTGTTCGATGAAATTCCCTTACTCGTGGCCGGGTCGTAGCCATCAGGGAAGAACGCTGCCGTGTTGTCAATGGGATCACCCGGATTACCCGCAACAGTGACCCGAATACTGGCGCGCACATGGGCAGCGGCGTTGTGGGCGCGGGCGTCGGCAAGCGTGCGCAGACCGGATTCGGTGACGGTGAGGGTAACCTCGCGGCTGGCGGCGTCGTAACGCACGGTGTAGTCGGTGTCGGCACGAAGTTGCGGTGCCCCATCGAAACCCGTGAGTGCAAGCTCAGCGGAGCGGTACGTGACGGCACTCGGCAGGGGGTCAGTGACTATGTAGCGGTATAGTTTTCCCTGCGTATCGGGGGTCGGGATGGTGCTGTTCAGGGTGTAGGTGACGTCATCACCGGACTGAACGTTAGTGGCGGAAGCGGTTTTGGTGATGGAAATGGGCTGGTTTTTTGCCTGCACCACAACGTCATAGTTCCAACCGTCGCCCGTGTTCATCGGCAACGGCACGAGGAATGGTGCCACCACGGAGTAGGACACGTCGCCAATACGCGCGGGTTGCTCCGTGACCAGGTAGACGCCGAGCGGGAGGTCCGAAAACACTGCGGCGGCTGTGGTGGCATCTACCATGCGGGTAGCTACATGGGTGAGTTCGCCGAGTCGTTCGGGATGTTGTTGCACGTCCCGAGCATCAAGCGTGGAGAGTTCTTTCCACCCTTCGTTGCTGTTTAAGTCAATTCCATTGACTTTTTGGATGCCAAACACCACACCCGCAAGAGGTTCCTGCGCCGTGTCGGTGGAACTTGCGGTTTTGTGGATGCTCAGTTGCGCTGTACGGCCTGCATCGAACTGAGGATGCGCATCGGCGGCGGGCATCGTCGCCACACCGAGCACAATCAGCAGTACAACTAGAAGTGAAGACACCAGCAACTCGACTGTGCGTGTCATTGTTGTCCTTTCTTCCGTTTCACAAACCCCAGGATGAGGTAGATAAACGCCAGCGCAGACAAGCCCATGGCCAGGAGCATCCACCATTGCCAGCGGTCGGAATTAACGTTTTCGGCCAGCGCCGGGGAATCGTCGGGCAGACGTTCACCGCGCACCAACAGCCGGTGCGAGTTAATGCCGTAGGGAGTACACGTGATCAGGGTGACATAGTCTTTGCCCTGCACAGGTTGAAGATGCTGGGTATCTTCAGGCTTGACCACGATGATGTTGTCCACCCGGTACGCCACTCGTTTGCCGAGGGTTTCCACGGTGAATGTGTCACCCAGCTTCACCTTGTGAAGATTGTCAAACATGGTCGATGTGGACACTCCAGTATGACCCGTCAGTGCCGCATGCGTGCCTTCGCCGCCAATGGGAAAAGCACTGCCAAAGACATGCCCAGCCCCCTGTGCCAGAACCTTTTCGGTGGACCCGTGGTAAACCGGCAGGTCAATCCCCACCGACGGCACCCGCAGGCGCGCCATCACCGGATTCATCGCCAACACACTCAGGTACTCCTGGTATTCAGGGGATTCCGGGTCTGGCGCGAAACTCCACGGATCGCGCAGCTCAAAACGCCCCAACCGTTCATTCCACTCCTGTGCGCGGGCAAGCTCTTGCTCGCGCTGATCCACCGGTATCTCGCGTATCGACGCCGAGTACTGCTCAGCAATCCGCACCTGGTCAGCGTTGTGCAACTTGGTCAGGACCACGGGAGCCAGCAGCACAACCATTCCCATGACGATAAGTATCGCCGACAATACCGACGTGCGGCGTTGCGCGGAGGCAGGCCGGGGTGCCCGATCGGCCGCACGATGTTTCGCTGGTTTCGTGCTTACCCACACCATGTGCGGCCTCCTCGGATAGTAGTGGAGTGAACGGTTAGGATGTCAGAGTTTTAGGCACCGTGCGCTTGCTTACGGTTGTGGCGCAGACGCGCCCACACACCGCCGATGAGCAGCGCCAAACCGGCAGCCATGAGGGCAAACACGCCCTTTTCACCGGTGGCTGGCAACTGGCCGATGGCCGAATCGCTGTAGTCCATGACCTCGGCAGTCATGTTGAAATCATTGTTTCCAACCTTCGGGTTAGCATTCACCACGGGTTGCGGCTCTGGGTTCAGAGCAAAACCAGACGGTGCTTTGGTTTCCACCACGCACAGCTCATCAGTAACGTCGGCATTGTTGACCCGGCCCTCATGCTGGACGCCGTACACGGTGACGGAAGTGGTCAGGTTCGCGCCGCGCGGGGTGACAAAGGTGTTGGTCTTGCTGTTCGTGCCTTGATCACTCGATCCGTTAATTGGGCTTCCCTTGACCGTCCACTTGCCACTTTCCTGGGTGCAACGGTACAGCTGGAATTCCGCACCCGTCATGGTCCTCTGCTCGTCCGTGAGACGTGCGTTGTCTTCACCCTTCTTGGTGATCACCAGCTGACCAAAGTGGGAGGATGCACCAGGGTTGCCGTCCTTGTTGGTGTTCACAGAAACATTGTTGGGTAGGTCCACCACGGCGTCGTTATCCACTTTGCCGTTGTCAGGAACAGACAGGAGCTTAGCGGTGAACTTTATCTGCACCTTAAGCCCAGGTTCGTTTTGACGATAATTTTCCAGAGCTTGGCGCTGGCCATCCGATTGGAAGTCAATGGATACCTGACCAGGCTGCCCATTAGCCGGTTTAGTCAGCACAAAGTCCGTGCCTGCGATGAGTGTAGTCACGTCACCTGTTTTGTTGATCAGTTTTACCTGAGGGCCGGAGGCTTCATTAAACCCAAGGTAGTATGGCAGGTCGTCTTTGATTGCGAAGCGGCTAAGCTTGTCCGCAGGTACGGGAGCCTCGATGGTGTATTCCAGGTCGTCCCCCAGGGTTTTACCTTCATCAACCACAGTCTTGGTGGGTTGGACATCCTGGTTTTTTGGCTTGACGGTCTGCTCGTACTTCCACACGCCTTCATCCACGAACGGCAGGGTAACCAGGAACGGCTTGGCCACGGTATAACCGGTCTGCTGCTGCTCGGTGATCTTATAGACGCCGACCTTGAAATCCTTCGCACCGTTGGGGTTGGTGGTGCTGATGTTGATCTGGCCACTGGTGTCGGTCTGTGGAGTGATCGCAGGCCAGGAGCCATCAATCGGGGCAGTCTCCGCGGTCAGTTGGGAAGCCTCTTTCCACCCGGCTGCCGTGTTGAGGGGGTTAGCAATATATACCTTTTCAATTTTGAAGCCCACGCCCGGGAACGGTTCCGTCGTTTGGCCGAGCTCACCCTTGTACTTGTTAATGGTCAGCGAGACCTCGTGCTCAAGATCCACCGTGGTAGAGGTTGGGCTGGTGACGGATGGTTTGTTCTGCGCAAACGCGACAGAGGGAGCCAGTGAGCCGGAAAGGGCAATGGCGCTTGCTGCCAACAGTGCAGCACATCGAAACTTAGAAGTCCTCATGTTTTCCTCAGTTTTTGGTAAGCGCGTTCATGGAGTGGATTCGTGACGCAACGGCCTCAATCCACTCCACATGCGCGCCATTCGGTAGTGGAAAACTCCAATACCTGGCGGTTTTACAGCATTGTCCAGACGCAATTGAGAGTACAACGCACCAATACTCAAATCAATTAAGCATCTGTCGAGAATGTTTCGCTACACCCACCCCTGAGAAAGAAGAATATTTTCATAATTATTTCTTAGTTAGTAGAAAGCTAACCATCTACCCTTGTATTACCCCCGCTACCTGCGCATCTCTGCTCTGCACCACACTCGGATGTCACTTACGGCACAACTGTCACACAGCGTACCCCCGAAAATGTCCCCACCCCCCAAAACAAAAAGAGCCCCACAGGATGTGGGGCTCTGTGGTGGCGGGAATTAGCCCACCAACAGCTCGGCGATCTGGATAGTATTCAACGCGGCACCTTTGCGCAGGTTGTCGCCTGAGACCACCAGCACCAAACCGCGATTATCATCCACCGACTGATCGTGACGGATACGTCCTACCAAGGACGTATCCTTACCCGCAGCAGCGAGCGGGGTGGGCACATCGGCAAGCTCCACACCGGGGGCGTCGGCAAGCAAATCCTTAGCCTGCTCGGGGGTGATGGGGCGGTCAAACTCGGCGTGAATGGTCAACGTATGGCCGGTAAACACAGGCACGCGCACACAGGTGCCAGCTACCCGAAGATCGGGAATGTTCAGGATCTTGCGGGACTCATTGCGCAGCTTCTGCTCCTCATCCGTCTCGCCCGAGCCGTCATCAACGATATTCCCCGCCAGCGGCAATGCGTTATAGGCGATGGGGGCAACATAAGGACCGAGGTCTTCAGGTGCAACAATCGAACCGTCGTGGGCGAGTTCCACGTTCCGGTCCCCCACCTCAGCAACTTGCTTGGCCAGCGCATCCACACCCGCGATGCCCGAGCCGGATACCGCCTGGTAGGAGGACACGTGCAGACGAGTGAGGCCAGCGGCGTCGTGAAGCGGCTTCAGCACCGGCATCGCCGCCATGGTCGTGCAGTTCGGGTTAGCGATGATCCCTTTAACCAGGTTGTCCTTCTCCCCCGGGTTCACTTCCGAGACGATCAGCGGCACCTCAGGGTCTTTACGCCAGGCGGAGGAATTATCCACCACCACAGCGCCCGCTGCGGCAAAGATCGGGGCGTACTGCTTGGACGTGGACCCACCCGCAGAGAACAACGCGATGTCAATACCCCTCAGGGACTCCTCTGTCACCTGCGCCAAGTCCTCCACCACAATGTCTTTCCCACCGAAAGGAAGGGTCGTGCCAGCGGACCGTGCCGAAGCAAAAAACCGAATGTTATCCAACGGGAAGTTGCGCTCTTCAAGAATAGAACGCATCACGCGGCCAACCTGGCCCGTGGCACCGACAACGGCGATGGTGGTCATGGGGAGTTCCTTCCTACACCGACCTACATAAACATTTCGAAATGAGTCTACTCCCACCACACAATGCGGCGGGAGTAGCAATAAGGTAATTTAGCGGCCGGTTCCGGCGTACACCACGGCCTCGGTGTCGCCGCCCAGATCAAACGCATCGTGAATCGCGCGGGCAGCTTTAGCCATGTCAGCTTCACGGATCAGCACCGAAATGCGGATTTCCGACGTGGAAATGAGCTCAATATTTACCCCGGCATCGCGTACCGCCTCACAGAAGACGGCGGTAACGCCCGGATGGGAACGCATACCTGCACCGACCAAGGAAACCTTGCCAATCTGGTCGTCGTACAGCACATTCTTACACACGCCATCTACCTGCAGTTTTTTCAGCAACTCCATGGCGCGAGGGCCGTCGGCACGCGGGCATGTGAAGGTGATGTCGGTGCAGTTGTCCTCCAGGGAGGAAATGTTCTGCAGCACCATGTCAATGTTGATCTCGCTATCCGCCAGCACGCGGAATACTTTCGCCGCCTCACCGGGGCTATCTTGCAAGCCCAGCACGGTGACTTTCGCCTCGGAATTATCGGTTGCTACACCGGTGAGTACTGCTTCTTCCACGGGGATATCCTCCATTGATCCAGCAACGAGCGTGCCGGGGTCATTACTGTACGACGAACGAACGCGGAGTGGGACATCAAAAGCGCGCGCATACTCCACACTACGCAGCACCAAAATTTTAGAACCAACCGCAGCCAGCTCTAGCATCTCCTCAAAGGAAAGCTTCTCCAACTTCTGAGCATTAGGAACAATGCGGGGGTCGGCGGTGTACACGCCATCCACATCCGAATAGATCTCGCACACATCCGCTTTCAACGCCGCCGCCAACGCCACAGCAGTGGTATCGGACCCGCCACGCCCCAACGTTGTCACATCGCGCGTGTCCTTATTCACGCCCTGGAATCCGGCTACGAGGCAAATCTTGCCGTTATCCAGCGCCTCCCGAACACGGCCCGGCGTCACATCCACAATCCGGGCGTTACCGTGCCGTTCCGTGGTGAGCACCCCCGCCTGCGAGCCAGTAAACGACTGCGCCTCGGCCCCAAACGACTCAATGGCCATAGCTACCAGCGCATTGGAAATGCGCTCACCAGCGGTAAGCAGCATATCCATTTCACGCGCCGGCGGCACCGGGTTCACCTGCGCGGCAAGATCAAGAAGCTCATCGGTGGTGTCACCCATCGCAGAACATACGACAACAACATCGTTCCCCTGCTTTTTAGTGGCAACAATCCGTTCAGCAACTCGACGTATCCGCTCAGCGCTCTCCAGCGAAGATCCCCCATATTTCTGTACGATCAATGCCACTAGACAGCCGCCCTTTCAGCGTAAAACAATGTTACGTTTGTTCATCGTACCCAAGAATCAACTACGGTTAAGAAAGTGCAAAGCAATTTTATTGCTGTGCTGTTCGCACTCGCCTCCGCGCTCACCATCGCCTGGGGGACAGTCGTGCGGCACCGCATCGCCGAACAAGCCCCCGGTAACGGATCCAGGTTCACAAACGCTCCGATCCTTACCGTAATCAGCCGACCCCTCTGGTGGGCAGGTACAGGAACAGCTCTGCTCGGATACTTCCTGCAAACCATCGCCCTGGGTTTTGGCACGTTGCTGGTGGTGCAACCAGTGCTGGTGCTCTCCCTCATGTTCACCCTCCCGCTTTCCGCGCTTTACGACGGCCGCCGCATCAGCAAAACAGAAACCTTCTGGTCCGGGGCACTCACCGTAGCGGTGGCCGTGTTGGTGATCCTCGGACGACCACTTCCTGGACTCACACACCCACCCCTTGAGCGGTGGGTACCCGCCCTATCGGTTGGCATCGTTGTCATGGCCGGCTTAGAACGCTTCGCGCACATCCGACCCAACCGCGAAAAAGCCCTCATCCTCGGCATAGTCACCGGCGCGCTCTTCGGCTACGTTGCTGTGCTCTCCAAAGCAGCCGTGGAAATCTACCAGTACTACGGCGTGATCGGATTGATCACCAACTGGGAAGGCTACGCTCTGATCCTTGGTGCGACACTCGGAACCGCCGTGCAACAATCCTCCTTCAACGCGGGCGCGCTGAAAAACTCTCTGCCCGCCATGACCATTTCCGAACCCATCGTCGCCTTCAGCCTCGGCTACATCGTGCTTGGCGAAAAATTCCAGGTCACTGACCTCGGTTGGCTTTGGATGGCCCTCGCCCTGATCACCATGATCATCTCCACCGTGGTGCTGTCCCAGAAGAGCATGAAGGAGTAGGTTTCGGGGGCTGGCGTGCGAAGTATGTATACGCTCAGGTCCACAAACGAGCGTTTTCGCGCTTGAAGGTATACATACTTTACAGCGCACGTTAGCGGTGTCCTCAATTGCGGTAATAACCATCCCTCCCCCACCTGACCGACCACCTCATTATCACCTCCCCCTTCCGGCGGAGTTTTTGCCCGCCGAAATTTCCCCTGTTCAGCCGATGTGCTGTGAACTGCCCTTTTGCCAAGCTTAATGAGTGTCAACATGACGGTTCTCAGGGTACTTTTCAGGGTGTTTTTCAGGGAAAACCCCGATGTTGACGCATCCCCAACATAGATATGCTCATTTGCGTGTCAGCACTGTTCATACTGTTCAGAATTTTGAGGTGATTATTGTGTCGCGTTTGTTGTATCGGCTCGGTCGCGCCGCGTATACGCACAGATTGAAGTTTATTGCCATGTGGTTGCTGCTTTTTGCGGCGGCCGCAGTGGCGGCGGGGGCGTTGGCGAAGCCGCCGAGTAATTCGTTTAGCATACCTGGCGCGGAGTCGGTGGAAGCTCAGGAGGAGATTAGTCGGCGTTTCAACACGTCAGAAGATGAACTCACGGCTCCAACCGGCATGATTGTGGTCAAGGCGAAAGAGGGCACCCTCAGCGACCCGGAGCAGGCGGTGAAGGTTGACGCGATCATCGATAAGCTGAAGCATTCGGATGCGCTGAAGAGCAAGGATATGATCGTAAACCCAGTGGCAGCGGACGCGGCGATGCGGCAGGGCAACCCTAACAGCGCGGACGTGGACGAGCAGTCGCCGCTGAGCCCGGATAAGACGACGGGGACTATCCAGGTGATGTTTGATGCAGCGAAAGCACAGGATGTTGACAAAAATAAGGTAGCCGACGTTACTAAACTACTGAAAGACAACGCGGATGGCCTGGACATAGCCTACACAGGCAACGCATTTGACGGAACAGAACAACTAGGCATGCAGAGCGAGCTGGTGGGTGTTCTTGTGGCTGCCGTGGTGCTGCTGGTGACATTCGGATCGCTGGTGGCTGCAGGAATGCCACTGGCCACGGCGATCGTGGGCGTCCTGCTTGGCTCGCTGGGCATTAACGCAGCATCAGGGTTGACCGACAGCATCGATCAGAACACCACAACCCTGGCCACGATGATCGGCCTGGCCGTGGGCATTGATTATGCGTTGTTTATTCTGTCACGTTTCCGCAGCGAGTTGGTCCAGTATGTGGACGGCCATAACCTGACTCCGAAGGAGCTGGCCCAGCGTCTACGCAGCATTCCTCGAAACGAGCGCGCGCATCTGGCGGGCCTGGCCGTGGGTAAGGCAGGCACGGCCGTGGTGTTCGCCGGACTGACGGTGATTATTGCACTGGTGGCGCTGGTGATTATCAATATTCCGAGCATGTCCGCCATGTCGCTGGGTGCTGCGGGAACAGTGGCTATTGCCGTGCTGGTAGCAATCGGTTTGCTTCCCGCAATTTTGGGACTGTGGGGCACCCGCGCGTTTGCGGCACGCATGCCCTTTATCAAGGCTCCCGACCCAGAGCAAGAGAACCCGACGATGGGTGCCCGCTGGGTGCACATGATCCGCAAACACCCGGCCTTGTTCCTGGTGGCAGGCGTTCTTGCACTGGCGCTACTGGCTATCCCCGCTGCACAGCTGCGCCTGGCCATGCCGACAGGTGGTAGTGCCGCCGCGCCGGGTTCGCCGAGCCGCACCGCCTACACCATGATTGAGGATGCCTTCGGCCCCGGCCGCCAGGCACCGATGATCGCGCTTGTCGACGTCGCGTCCCTCCCCGAGCAGCAACGCCCCGAGGCATTCACCACCGCCGTCCGCGATTTCGCAGGAATGGATGGCGTGAAAAATGCCCAGATTGCCACAGTCAACGATGCTGGCGATGCCGCCCAAGTGATGATCATCCCCTCGAATGGCGCGACAGATAAACGCACTGTGGATTTGTTGCACAATCTGCGGGATCACAAGTCGGATTTCCAGGAGCAGACGGGTGCCTCGTACCGCATCACAGGCATGGCACCGATAGTCCAGGATCTTTCCGACCGGCTCTCTGGCGTACTGATCCCCTACGTTGCCATTGTCGTTGCGCTGGCGTTTGTGCTGCTCATGGTGGTATTCCGTTCCATCTGGGTGCCTCTGATTGCCGCGCTGGGATTTGCACTATCGGTGGCAGCAACATTCGGCATTACGGTGCTGATCTGGCAGGAGGGCTTCGCCGGACTGGTCTCGGACCCGCAGCCCCTGATCAGCCAACTTCCGATCATATTGATTGGTAGTGTGTTCGGGTTGGCTATGGACTACCAGGTATTCCTGGTCACTCGCATGCGCGAGGGGTACCACCACGGCATGAACGCTGGGCCTGCGGTAGTGTACGGCTTCAAGCATGGTGCCCGCGTGGTCACAGCAGCCGCGTTGATCATGATCAGTGTGTTCGCCGCCTTCATGTTTATGGACCTGCAACTCATCAAAGTCATGGGGTTTGCCCTGGCCACGGCGGTGCTGTTTGACGCCTTCATTGTGCGCATGACCATCATTCCCGCCACCATGTTCCTTCTCGACGCCCGTGCTTGGAGCATTCCACGCTGGCTCGGCCGCCTACTCCCCAACGTTGACATCGAGGGAGAGAAACTTACCTCAGGGTTAACGTAAATTTTCAGGGTATTTTTCAGGGAAACCCCTGATGTTGACACGCCCCCAACATGGATACGCTCAACTGCATGAAAGCACTCATATCCCTGCTGGGGGTGATTCTTGCTATGGCCTTCATGGCAAGCCCAGCACATGCTCAATCACATGAGAATGACCGTTACCAGAAACTCGCAGATGATCTTAAAGCACCCGGTCTTGCGGTGGTCACCTTTGATGCCAACGGCGTGACTGATGAACACTACGTCGGTGTTGATTCAAACAGCAACCCCATCGGCCCGGATTCCCTGTTCATATGGGGATCCATTTCTAAATCGTTCACGTCCGCACTGGCCATGATGTTAGCTGAACAAGGAAAAATTGATCTCAATGCGCCCCTCACCAGGTACTATCCCGAATTCCAAGGAACAGCACTGGGCAATAATGGTGCCACCGTCACTGACCTCTTACACCACACGGCAGGACTGCCCCGAGAACTCAATCCCTATCCCCACAACCTGCAAAGTGTCATTGACGGGGTAAAAGACCTACCATCAGTCGACCCGGTCGGCACGCATTCCTACTCAAACATCAGCTACATATTGGTGCAACAACTGATAGAACGCGCCACTGGGGAATCGTATAGCACGCTGTTAGAAACCTACGTGGATCCGGCGACCGGCGTGACTCCTCTTAGCCGCGCAGACACAATAAACAGCACCGTCCCCGCAGGCCACGCACCCTTCTTCACTGGAAACCTAGCGGTGCGGGAGCATATTCAGGACTACGAAATCGGCGAAGGCAACCTCGCCGGCACCGGAAGGCAACTCGCCGACTACGGGGCCTGGCAGCTTCGCCAACACCAAGCCGGTCAGCTACCCAGCACCTTGCCCAAGGTCTCCACCACTGATGATTACGAATACGGCGCGGGGCTTTTCTACGAGCAGTTCGATGGAACACAGCTGGTGTATCACGGCGGCACTGTTCCTGGATTCAACTCCTACATGGGCTTCAATCAGCAAACCGGCAAGGGCATCGTGGTGCTCTACAACGTCATGGGGTTTCGTGATCAGATAAACAACAATGGCATCGTCACACCGGCACTGGTCTTCGCGGAGGAAACCCTGGGTGTGACGCCCAAGCAACAATCCTCCAACACCCACTGGGGTGACGTGATTGTGTATACCCAAACCGCGCTCATTGTGCTTGCTCTGCTGACCATCGGCCGCGTGATATACACGTGGGTGCGCCGCACTCCCCCGGCGCGCAGCACCAGGCGCAGGGTGATCACCATTGTCGCAACTCTTGTACTAGGGATTGGCAGCGTGCTGACCCTCGTATTCGGACCAGTGGCTCTTCTCGGTTTCACGTTGCCGATGTTGTATATAACTGCCCCTGATCTCATGCTGCAATGCTGGATTCTCGCGGCGGAGATCGCCGTGCTCACCGGCCTGATCGTTATCCGCCAACTCGCATGGCGACGACACACAATACGCCAAGCTAGCATGACTTACGAATCTCCCTAATCACGGAAGCTGATATTCCGCCGTCACTATTGTCGGCGGAATATCTTTAACCAACCACAGTATCTGCAGCAACAATGGCATTTTCACCAGTTGCGACATTCGGAAAAATAGTTGCATCTGCACCCATACATGCATTTTCTTGATAGTCACTGATTTGAGAATAAGCTTTTGGTGCTAGTCAGAACTCCTCTGCCCCCTAATCAGGTCGCTGATGGTACGTGGTGCCAGAGTAGATGGAGCGGGTGTTGTCATTTCACCAAAGCTCACACAAAGACGGTGAGGCGATGGCATTGTTGATGTTATGACTGCCCCCACGGGGGCTGCAGTTCACAAGCCTCTGACACGGATCATTTCGAGTTTGACAGTACGCAAACTTTTCAGAACCTACCTGGCAGTAGACCGATTCAGCAAACCGCATAATCGGTAACATGCTCCCTAAACTCCTGGATAACCCATATAGAAGGCCCTCATCTCCCTCATACAAGGAGCACAATCATGTATTTCCGCAGAGCTTTCCGTGCATCAGCGGCAGCTATCATCGCGGCAACCGCCCTTACAGCCACACCGGCCGCCCAGGCGGAGCAGTTCGACACTGGTTTGGGTACAATGCCCATCGGCGAGTGGGGGAAGGTTCGCTTTTTGACCCCCAACGACCCCCAATTCTGGGATCCCACGGTTACGACGCCGCGTATTGTGTCGCCGCGCGGGACTGAGAACCTTGAATGCAAAGCATTCCACGGTAAAGCTACCGGATGCCGCCAGGATGGGGTGGGTCTACGAGCTCTTCCGCTGCCTTGGGAAGTGTACGTTCCCGTCAAGGGCTTGTCCTAACCCTGCACAACGCTAAAACGACGACGCCCCGCCACCGTACGCCAGTAGTTAAGGCGCGGGAGGCGGGGCTTAAATCATGCACACGTAGAAAAATAGCTAAAGCACTAACTAATGATGGCTCAAAATGTGACTGAAGACACATAATTTCCAGTCACATTCAGACACGCTGCAACGTCGTATGGATGAAAGCATGGAAATATCACACGCATAAGTAGGAGATGACAGACATGCAGCGGTTAATCGAATTTTCAACGGACGCCTCCGGCGCCAAAGAGATTGAGACAGCTATCAGAGCAGCATTTGACACGCTGCATAAAGAAGCCCCAGGCTCAGTTCGCCTTGCATATTGGAGACTACGCGGGACTGATAAATTTGTGGCGCTGATTGAACTTGATGATGAGAAAAACAATCCGCTACTAGACTTCGAAGCCACAGCAGCACTACCCAAGATGATTGGGCTTCATGCTCAAGGCGGCTATCCAACGCCTCAGGAAATAGAATTGGTCGGAACCTACGGCTTCAACCTATGACTATTGGTCCAGATTCAGATGCCTTCGCCTCGCAGGAGCAATACCTGCGGGCGTTGGCTTATCGTTTTTTACAAAAGACAACAGATGTAGACGATATTATGCAAGAGGCATGGATTCGCTACAGCCAAGCCAATAAGGATGAAATTTTCAATCTCGAAGCATGGCTAACCACTGTTGTCACGCGGCTATGCCTGGACACAATAAGGCAAAATCAAAAATTTGTTTCATATAATTACGCCATAAGTCTTCCAACAAATAATAATTTGCCTGAAGCCAACTTGGAACTAATCAGCGATGTGGAATCAGCTTTCAAAATCATATTAGCCGAGCTAACCCCTTCACAGCAGATTTCCTTCATCTTGCATGACATTTTTAGCTTTACTTTTTCCGAAATTGGATCAATTTTAGGCATTAGCGAAGTTGCCGCCCGACGCCAGGCTAGCCGTGCCCGTGCCATCATTCAAAACAGCAATCTTGACACTGCTCAATGTGAGAATAACAATGAGCAACAGATTGTAAGCGCATTCCTTACAGCGGCACAACAAGGAGACATTGAGGGACTAATATCAGTTCTCCACCCTGAAGTCACCAGAATAGCTGATTCTGACACTATCGAAACAGGAGAACCATCACACATTAGCGGCATCAAGAATATCATCAATGAAACAATCGCACTTCAAGCTAACGCACAAGATGCAGACGTCTATCTATTATCACGCAAACCGGTAATCTTGGTGGGAAACCCAGAAAAACCCAGGCTATTAATAACCTTTAAAATATATAACGGGAAAATCTATAGATACAACGTTATCTCTGACTATTCAAAGATTAATTCACTAATGTTATCTGGGATGAAGCCGCTGTAGCGTAAAACACTAGAAGGGTTTTCTCACCAGGAGTGCAGACCTGATGTCCCTTATATCGGGCCGTTGTGAACCACACAACAGCAACGCCCCGCCTACCTGCACCTTGTAGTTGGAGGCGGGGCGTCGTCACGCGGCGACACAAAACGGACGAAACACCTAGGAGAGCTTCATGGTGCCGGTTTCCTGGAACCGCTGGTGGAAGCTGAATGCGGTGGCCAGGTCGTGCGGGGTCTGCAGGGTCTTGCGTTCCGTGGCTGCCTTGAGCGCGCGGTCGTAGTATTCCTCAAGCAGCGGACGGTAGTCCGGGTGTGCGAGAGCAATGATTTTTTCTACACGCTGGCGCGGTGCAAGGCCCCGCAGGTCTGCGTAGCCGTACTCGGTGATAATCACCTTGACGTCTTGTTCGGTGTGGTCCACGTGGGAGACAAACGGAACGATGGCGGAGATGGCACCACCCTTGGCATCGGAAGGCGTGATGAAGGAGCTGATGTAGCCGTTGCGGGTGAAGTCCGCGGAACCGCCGACACCGTTCATCATGCGGGAACCGATGACGTTGGTGGAGTTGACATTGCCGTAAATGTCGGCTTCGATCAGGCCGTTGGTGCAGATCAGGCCAAGGCGACGTATGACTTCGGGGTGGTTGGAGATCTGCTGGGGGCGAAGAATAATGGACTCGCGGTACTTGGAGGCCTCATTGTTCATACGCTCGGCGTATTCGGGCGATAGAGAGAAGGCGGTGGCGGATGCGACCGTCATTTTCCCGGCGTCGATAAGGTCGACCATGCCGTCCTGAATAACCTCGGTGTATGCCTGAATGTTCTCGAACTTGGAGTCCAGCAGGCCGCTCATCACGGCGTTCGGCACGTTACCGACGCCGGACTGCATGCGGTAGCCGTCGTAGGTGAGGCGACCAGCAGCGACCTCGCCCTCCAGGAAGTCCAGGAAGTGGCCAGCGATCTGCTTGGACTGCTCATCAAGGGGCTTGAAGGGGGCGTTGCGATCCTGCAGGTCGGTTTCCACCACAGCAACGACCTTGTTCACATCAATGTCGATGTAGGGGGTACCGACACGCTGGCCGGGTTCGGTAATCGGAATGACCACGCGGTTGGGCAGCGGGTTGTTGCGCCAAATATCGGCCATGCCTTCGAGTTCTTCGGACTGCCAGGAGTTGACCTCAATGATGATCTTCTCCGCAGCGTCCAGGTACTCAACATTGTTACCAATGGAGGAAGACGGAATAATGTGGCCTTCCTCGGTGATGCGCACAGCCTCTACGATGGCAACATTCATAGGGCCGAAGAAGCCCTGCTGCACGTACATGCCGGACTCGGACAGGTGGTAGTCCGCGTACAGGCTGGTGCCGTCGTTGATCTTGTTACGCATGATCGGATCGGACTGGTAGGGGGTGCGGAACCGAACTGCGTCCGCCTCAGCCAACACACCATCACAGTCTGGAGCAGTGGAGGCACCGGTGAACAAGTCGATCATGAATTCATCGCCCTTGGCGTGCGCCTCCTTCGCACGTTCCGCGATGGCGGTGGGCAGAACCTTCGGGTAGCCAGCACCAGTAAAGCCGGAAATGCCGACCTTATCGCCATGGTTGACAAACTGTGCGGCCTCGTCGGCCGTCATCACCTTAGAACGGAGCTGAGCGTTAGCAATCCGATCGGACATGTATTCCTCCTCAAGCACCGGCTGGCCAGCTGCAACGACCACGCCGGAGATGTGACACATCGACTACCCAAGCAGTGGCACAGGACACTGTGACTCACTTAGATAATCAGCAAGCTAGTTACCCTCACCACAATAAACCATCCGCCCCATCCCCGCTTTTTGAATAAATAATCGTGTGGACTTTCACCCAGAAAGCACCCCCACTATCTACCCCCTCTAGGTGTGGTGCCGTAGCGCCTGTGAGTCAGCCCATCGCCGGGTTGCTGAAATTGGACTTCCAGGATTCTGGTGAGTTTGTCGCCCATCCGGAAGTATCTACAATGGCCTGCGTGGCACAACCAGCAGCTCCCCTGTCCATAGGCTCCCTCACCCTCACCTCCCCCGTGGTGCTCGCACCCATGGCCGGGGTGACCAACGTGGCATTCCGCACGCTGTGCCGTGAGCAGGAGCGAGAAAAGATGGGCAGCGTGTCCGGGTTGTATGTCTGTGAAATGGTCACCGCCCGGGCGCTGGTGGAACGCAACGAAAAAACGCTACATATGACCACCTTCGCCCCTGACGAAAACCCCCGGTCGTTGCAGCTGTACACCACCGATCCGCACTGGACCTATGAGGCCGCGAAAATGATTGTGGATGAAAACCTCGCCGACCACATCGACATGAACTTCGGCTGCCCGGTCCCTAAAGTCACCCGGCGCGGCGGCGGTTCAGCACTGCCCTATAAAAGGAAACTGTTTGGCAATATCGTCGCCGCTGCCGTTCGCGCCGCGGAAGGCACGGATATTCCAGTGACGGTGAAGTTCCGCGTGGGCATTGACGATGCCCACAAAACCCACCTGGATGCCGGGCGCATTGCCGCAGCGGAAGGCGCGGCGGCGGTGGCGCTTCACGCCCGCACGGCGGCGCAGCGATACTCTGGCAAGGCCAACTGGTCGGAGATCGCGCGGTTGAAGGAGCACATGGCCGATTCGGGAATCCCGGTGCTGGGTAATGGCGATATTTTCGCGGCTTCCGACGCTGCGGCCATGATGGACCAAACGGGTTGCGACGGCGTGGTGGTCGGCCGTGGTTGCCTGGGCCGTCCCTGGTTGTTTGCCGAACTCGCCGCCCAGCTCACGGGCCGTCCCCTGCCCCCACAACCCACGTTGGGTGAAGTGACACGCATTATTCAACGCCATGCCGAACTGCTGGCAGCCCACCATGGTGAGGAGCATGGCTGCCGCGAACTACGCAAGCATGTGTCCTGGTATTTACGGGGCTTCCCCGTCGGAGGCGACATGCGCCGCGACCTCGCCCGCGTATCGACGCTCACGCACCTCGCTGACATCCTTGCCCCCTTCAGCGACTCCCCCGCACTCGCCGATGACGCCGACGGGGCGCGCGGCCGCCAGGGTTCTCCTGGGAAAGTCGTGTTGCCGGAGGGCTGGCTCGACGACCCGGAAGACGACACCGTGCCCGAGGGTGCTGACATTATGCACTCAGGTGGGTAAGGGGTTGTGCAAGGTAAGTCCACCGAGAAGCTCGAAAATGGGCTGTTTTCGTGCCTGGCAGTGGACCTATATGACAAGCATGAAAAGTGTCCTTACGCTCAAGCTCAAAAACAGCCGTTTTTCGTACTCAGAGATAAGCACACTTCACCCCCCCCACAACAACTAACTCAACGCCGCCACCGCAGATTCCATTCGTCCTTTGTGCACTCCACTCAGCGGCGCATACCCCAGGTTGCGGAGTTCGTCGTCTTGGTGCCGTAGGGCAACGGTGAGAAAGTCCTTCACGCGTTTGCGCACCTCGGGCGGGTATCCCGCCGAGCAGACAATGTTGTAGCTGGTGATAATAAGTGGATAGCTGTCGGGTTGTTTCGCGGCGTCGTATAGCGTGTCGGTATCGACCACGAGGTTGTGTCCGTTGTTGGCGAAGGTGGCTTTGGCCACGGCTGCTTCCACAGCAGGCCCCTCGGGAACAACGGGTCCCGCGCCGAAATCAATGGCGGCAAGACCGAGTCGCGCGCCCACGGCATAGCCGGTTTCCACGTATCCAACAGCGCCGTTTGTGTCACGGATGGTATTAACAACCCCGTTTGAGCCGCTGGCCCCCACACCCCCGTACCCGGCATAGTCCAGTCCGGTGGTGTTCCACGCACCGTTTGTGGTGCCTTTGAAGAAGCGTTGCAGGGTGTCAGTGCTGCCGGAACGGTCCGATCGGTAGACGGGCGTGATGTGTTCTTCGGGAAGGTTGACTCCAGGGTTCAACGCGGCGATGGCTGGGTCGTTCCAGGTGTGGATTTCGTCTTTGTATATCCGGGTCAGCACATCGGCATTGAGCACGAGTTTGGGCACGCCGTCAAGATGGTAGGTGATGGCGAGTCCGCCGAAGGCCAGGGGCAGGTGCCAGGCTTCATTGCCGCCGCATCGTTCCGCAGCTTGGCTGGCCTGCTCGGCGGTCAGGGGCGTGTCGGACCCCGCAATGTCAACGGTTCCCGCCAGGAAGTTTGTTTGACCTTCCCCCGAACCCGCAGGCGGGTAGGACAGTCGCGCACCGGGGACGGCGGTGGCGTACTTGATGCCATAGAGGTCCATGGCGCGCTTTTGGGCGCTGGAACCTTCGGCGAGTACCTGGCCTTCGGTCTTGGTCAGTCCTGGCTCGTCGACAAGGCCAATGGGGGTTTCACGGCTTTCTACGCATCCGGCGAGGCACCCGGCAACAAGGAGGGTCGAGATGATGGCGACACGTTTCACGGGCACTTCCTTAGTTTTCCGCCGACTCATGGGCATAGAGCACATGGTTTTCCACTTCTTCAAAGCCTAGTTTTTCATAGGCCGCCACGGCGGGAACATTATCGGCCTCCACATACAAAATGATGCGCCCCATCCCGGCCTCCGCTAGGTGGTCAAGCCCTAGGCGCACAAGCGGATCGCCAAGCCCGCGCCCACGATAGGCGGCGGCGAGTCCCACGACGTAGACTTCCCCCAGCTCAGCGCTGTGCCGTTTAGTCCAGTGGAAGCCTGCAAGTTGATCGCCGTCCCACAGCAGGAGCACGTCGGCCGAGTTGAACCAGCTCGCGGCCATGGCTTGGTCGAGGCGAGCGCGATCCCAGCCGCCTTGCTCAGGGTGCCAATCGAAAGCCTCGTTGTTAGCAGCAAGCCAGGCGTCCAGCACCGCGTCCCTACCGAACCGTTCGGCGGATTCGTCAAGGTTCAGGCAGACCATGCTGTCCGGTAGCTGGGTTTCCGCTGGCACCCAATCCACGCCCATCACCAAAAGTTCGCGTATCGACGCCCACCCACGCGCCGCCGCCAGGCCCTTCGCCGCTGGCAGGTTCCCATGCGCCCACACGTGCGCGCTCTCCCCCAGTGACCCAAGGAGCGCGGTGCCCAGACCGCGGCGTCGATAAGCGGGGTGAACAACAAGTTCCCAGGAAGCCCCATCCCCGGCGGCCAGTGCCACCACCTGGTCGTCGGCGAGAATGTAGGCGTGGGTGTGCCCCAGCTCCGGTTCGGAAAGTCCGCGCAGGAACTGCTCAGACAGCGGTGCCACGCCGTCGTGAGTGGTGGCGGCGTCAATGAGTACAGTGTCGGGAACCGTGCCGTTGTGAATGCGCATACCTTCCAGGCTAATGATATGAATTGTAAGTGTGAAGCTACGCCGTCCCGCCGTTATTATCTCCAGTGCCCTCGCGCTGACGTTCGGAATTGGCTGGCTTGTGGATAGCATTGTGGCGGCACGGGTGGAAATGCGCATCGCCCAGGAAATCGAGGCCGTCACCCCGGTGGAAAGCAACCCCCGCATCTACGTCGGCGGATTCCCCTATCTGCTGGCGCTGAGCACGCACAAAGTGCCGGCGATCACCTCAGAAAGCCTGGATGTGCGCATTCCTGGCCTGGGGTTGGTGAACCTGCGCACCGAGGCGGACCGTGTGACGCTCAGCAACGAGCAACTTTTAAACGGCAACATTGAAGGGGCGAAGGCAAAGGCACTGTCGCACTATATGCGTCTCGACGGCGTGGCACTCGGCAGCTTCCTCAACATCACCGACCTGGACATCAGCCATCCCTCCGACATTTCCCCCACCAGCACCTCCGCCTCCGAGGCGCAGCTCACGGGGACACCACCGAACTTCACGGAACCCGTGGTCGCCGAGGTGAAACTCCGTATCAAAGGAAGCACCATCTCCATCGAACCCACCAGCGTGCGCGGCGCGCCGCCAGGTCGGGAAGAAGAAGCACTCAACGCCTTCTCCTGGACCGTAGACTCCACCGAACTCCCCCTCGGCGGGCGCGCCACCAGCATCAACTGCAACGGAGGGTCCATCTACATCTCCTCCGAAATCTCCAACGTCACGCTCAGCTACAAGGACTTTGCGCCGCTCCTACGCGAAAACCAAGAAGAAAGCTAGGGTGAGCTAGGGTGTAGGGCATGACTGAAAGCCCCGATAACACTGCAACAGCCCAAGACGCCGCCAACTCCACCGCAGACGAGATCCGATTGGACGGCAACGCCGCCGTGAATCTCGCTGCGGAGCAATCCAAACTCACCGGCGGGCGGAACATCCCGACGTTGAGCGGCATTGACGGTCTTGATGACCTCCCCGTTGCCGAGGACACCGCCAACCTGCGGCTCGGCCCTAACCTTCACGACGGCCTGCTGGCGTTGCTGCCCCTCATTGGCGTGTGGCGCGGTGCTGGTCAGGCAGATTCAGCATCTGACGGTCAGTACGCTTTCGGCCAACAGCTCATTTTCGCCCACGACGGCGAAAACTACATTTCCTACGAATCGCGCATCTGGAAGCTCGACAAGGAAGGCAACGCCACCGACCAGGACCAGCGGGAAACCGGCTTCTGGCGGATCAACGACAAAGACGAGATCGAATTCATCTGCTGCAATTCCTCCGGTGTCGTCGAGATTTTTTATGGCAACCCCCTGAACGAGCGCGCATGGGAAGTGGAATCCGCCTCCACGATGGTCACCGCCACCGGTCCCGCCGAGCTGGGCCCTGGCAAACGCCTCTACGGCCTCATGCCCACCAATGAGCTGGGCTGGGTAGACGAGCGCATGGTGGGCAAAGAACTCCGACCACGCATGTCCGCGCAGCTGGCACGCGTGGTCGGGTAAGGCGTGGTCGGGTAAGGCGCAGGGCAGGTCAGCTCAGCGCTGCGAACATCATGCGTCGCACTTTGTCTTCGTTAGCGGGTGCGGGCAGGTGAACATCGTTGATGCGGGTGACTCGAGCGGCAACCCGAACGGAACTGACCAGCCAGACCGAGTCGGCGTCGATAAGCTGCTGAACAGTGAGGTCGGTTTCCTGGCAGTCCCAGCCCTTCCACTCAGCATGCTGGTATAGGGCGGCCTGCGTGGTGCCGGGCAGGACATCGCCACCGGAGGTCGGGGTGAACAGCGCGGTGCCTTGTGCAGCAACCACCGTTGAGGTGGCCCCCTCCAGAACGCAGTCGCCATCAACGTAGATCACATCATCAAAGCCACAGCTTCGGGCATGCCGCAGGGCCGCCATATTAGCCGCGTAGCTGAGCGTTTTCGCGCCAACGATCATCCAGGGCGCGGCCTCATCGGGCGTGGTGGTAACGCTGAACCCACGTGGAGCCGTCATCACTGAGACTCCCAGATGGCGCTGCTCCAGATGCTCCACAGGGATCTGCTTCACCGTAATCCAGGCGCTGGGACGGTTCGTGGCGGCGCGGCCACGTGTGAGGGTCCACACGCAGGAGGCGTCAACGTCCTTCGGCCAGGATTCAATGGCCTCGGCCGTGGCTGCGCGCCAATACTCCGCATCCGGCTCCGGTAGGCCCAGCAGCGCCGCCGAGGCGGCGAAACGTTTGCTGTGGCGCTCCAGATTGCAGGCACGGCCATCGCGGATCAGCAGGGTTTCGAACACACCGTCGCCGCGCGTGACGGCAGCATCATCCCAATAAATCAGCGGCAATTCTGGGTTGTGATGGCGGATCGGACCGCCAAACGTATCCACAACAACAACGACGGGTTTCACGGCGGATGCGGCGGGGGTGGCGGCATGTGAGCTCATACCCTAGATTATCCACGCTTTGTGGGACTACGATGCCAGTGTGGCTATTTTGCACCCTTCACCACCCCCCTCACCGTTACTTTCACGACCAGGTGCGGCGATCGCCCGCGATACTGATGCAGCAATCGGGGGTACAAACGTCGCCTGGCACTACGGCAATCCGCTGGGAGAACAACGCTACCCCACCATGCTCATCGACCGCTCCGACCGGCAGGTTGTACGCGTCACCGGGCCGGAAGCCCCGCAGTTTCTGAACAACCTCCTCTCCCAAAAGCTTGACGACGCCCCCGACGGATACAGCGCCGCTGCACTCGACCTTGACCCTCAAGGACGCGTTCTGCACCACGCCGACCTGCTCGTCCACGACGGTGCCTTCTACCTGGACGCACCCGCCCCGCAGGCGCAATCCCTTCACGACTACCTCACCCGCATGGTCTTCTGGTCCGACGTCACCATCGAACTCACCGAACTAGTGGTGCTTACCCTCCTCGGCGACCCCATTGACCTGCCGGAGGATGCACTTAGCCGCCCCGTCCACTGGGGCGGAAAGCCGCGTATCGACGTCCTGGTACCCCGCGACCGTCTCGAACCCACCGTGGCAGCCCTCGAAGCCGCAGGCGCCCAACTGGCTGGTCTCATGGCCTATACGGCAGAGCGGGTCACAGCGCTGGAACCTGACCTGCTTCTGGATCTTGATGAAAAAACCATCCCCCACGAAGTGCCAGGGTGGATCGGCCGCCTCGGCGACGACTCCTGGCCCGGTGCCGTACACCTGGAAAAAGGCTGCTACCGCGGCCAAGAAACAGTGGCGCGAGTACACAACCTGGGCCGTTCCCCACGGGTGCTGGCACTGGCACACCTTGATGGGTCCGCCCCGACACTGCCCGCGCCGGGCGACGAGCTGAAAACCTCCGGTGGTCGGTCACGTGTGGTCGGTCGGATTGGGACCGTTGTGCACGATGCAGACCTGGGGCCTATAGCACTGGTCCTCGTCAAACGCAGCGCTGTGGGAAGCGCAGGCTTGGTTGCGGGTGAGGCTGGCGAGGTGGCCGTGGCCATTGATGCTGATTCCATTCCCGCCGACGACGGCGAGCGCCCCGGCCGGGCTGCGATCAATCGTCTGAAGGGCCTGTAGGCGACAGTGACGGAGACCTGTTGACGGCAGGTCAACAGGCCACATCTCCCCTATTTAGGGGTAGTTTTGGAATGAGTAAGACTTCTTTGGACATACCTTTTTAAGAAGTTACGTGATAGATCAACAACTACCCGGCTGCTGTTAGAGCACCGCCTACTAGCTGGGATTCATCACTGTGTTGAACAAGCCCCCACAACACGACACGCTATTGCACAAAAACACCAATCGCGCTCACAAGAGTGCGAGGTCAAACACTAATTGCGGCATTTTCTCCTCACACCAGCTATTGTGTCTAACAGGAATACACAGTAAGACAAAGCTCAGAGGGTGCCGAATTCCCGCAGCACCCCGCTCACTCCAAGGGGGTCAGGCCATGGGTCGCGGCCGTGCCAAGGCAAAACAAGCCAAGGTTGCTCGTCAACTGAAGTACAACTCTCCTGATATGGATCTGGATTCGCTTCAACGGGAGCTGTCCGGAAAGTCGGATCGCGGGTCCTCGTACCCCGAAGACGACCAATATGCAGAGTGGGCTGATTGGTCCCCCGAGGACGAGGATAATTCCGAATCCAAGTGGCGCTAACAGCCCGTGTGCTGATGGCCGCAACTCACCCCCAGTGATACTGGCCTTCAGCATCGCGACAGCGAGGTAGGCACACGCCCACCTCGCTTTTCGTCGTGTCTATTCAGGTTAGTACGCAGCGTGCTCGCCCGTGAGCACAACACGGGGAGCACCATCGGCATGCTCACCGTTCTCAGCATCGGCTTTGCGCACCGTACCGAGTTCCCACGCCTCAATGTGACGTGCCGTCAGCATGGCAAGAGCCCGGTCGCGGTCCTCCGCAGCCACAACAGCCACCATTCCCACACCCATGTTGAAGGTCTTGTCCATTTCCTCCTGGGGCACTTTGCCCAAATCAGCAATGATGCGGAAAATCTGTCCGGGCGTCCAGGTGGCACGGGATAGTTCCGCGACCAGACCGGCGGGAATGACGCGAGCAAGGTTGCCCGCGAGTCCACCACCAGTGACATGGCAAAAGGTGTGCACATCGCATTCGGCGGCAAGCGCTAGGCAATCCTTGGCGTAGATGCGGGTCGGTTCGAGAAGTTCCTCCCCCAGGGTGCGTCCGAGTTCTTCCATGTAGCTATCAAGCGGCAGCTTGGCTTTCTCCAGCAGAACATGGCGCGCCAGGGAGTAACCGTTGGAGTGCAGGCCGCTGGAGGCCATAGCGATCACCACGTCGCCGGGGCGTACACGATCAGGCCCCAGAACATCCTCAGCTTCCACAACGCCCACAGCAGTGGCCGAGACGTCGTAATGCTCGGGCTCCATCACACCTGGATGTTCTGCGGTTTCGCCACCAAGAAGCGCGCAGCCCGCCTGTATGCACCCCTCGGCGATGCCAGCAACAATGTCGGCGACATGTTCAGGCACAACTTTGCCGATCGCAATGTAGTCCTGCAGAAACAGGGGTTCGGCACCGCAGACCACAAGGTCATCAACGCACATGGCCACCAGGTCGATGCCGATGGTGTCGTGCTTGTCCATGGCCTGGGCGACGGCGAGTTTGGTTCCCACGCCGTCGGAACCCGCCGCTAGGAGGGGTTGCTTGTATTTCCCGAGCGCAAAAAGTCCTGCGAAACCGCCGAGGCCGCCGCGCACTTCCGGTCGGGTTGCTTTTTTCGCCAACGGGGCGATCAGTTCGACGGCGCGGTCGCCCTCAGCAATGTTCACTCCAGCCGCGGCGTAGGAGGCGTGAGCGTCAGTCATGGTGGAATTCTCTTTCTGCGGTTATCAATTAGTGTTGCATTTTGCGGACGAGTTCAGCGTTGGGATTCCCAGCGGGCAGCCCCAGGGGGTACACGCCGTCGAAACAGGCGCAGCACAGTTCGTCATAGTCTTGCTTGGATGCCTCGACCATGCTGCCAATAGAGACATAGCCTAAGGAATCCGCGCCGATTGCGGTGCATACGGAGGTGACCATGGCATCTTCATCGTTACCTTCGACGCAATTGGCCAGTAGTTCGCCGGGGCTAGCAAAGTCAATGCCATAGAAACATGGCCATTTCACGGGTGGGGAGGCAATGCGCACATGCACCTCAGCAGCCCCCGCTTCCCGCAACATGCGGATCAGGGCGCGCTGGGTGTTGCCGCGCACAATGGAATCATCCACGACAACCAGGCGTTTGCCGTCAATAATTTGCCGCAGCGGGTTCAGTTTCAGGCGAATGCCCAACTGACGGATGGTTTGCGAGGGTTGAATAAACGTCCGCCCCACATAGGCGTTTTTCACCAGTCCCAGCCCGAACGGAATGCCGGAACCCTGCGCATATCCAACGGCCGCCGGAGTACCCGAGTCCGGCACAGGGATCACAAGGTCACCGTCGGCCGGGTATTCCTGCGCTAATCGACGCCCAATCTCCACCCGGGTTTCATGCACACTCTGCTGCCTGATCACCGAATCGGGGCGCGCAAGATAAACGTATTCAAACACGCAGCCCTTGTGTTTCTTCTCCGCAAAGCGTTCGGACCGCACGCCCGACGCATTCACAATGATCAATTCGCCGGGATCAACCTCCCGGACAAACGAGGCACCCACAATATCCAGCGCTGCCGTCTCAGAGGCAACCACCCACCCGCGGTCTAAACGCCCGATACACAATGGCCGCACACCATGAGGATCACGTGCCGCATACAGAGTGCGCCCGTCAGTGAAGGTGAGGCAAAATGCACCTTTGATGGTGGGCAGTAGTCTCTTGGCGGATTCCACCAGACTGGTGTCGTCACTGATGCCGTGCGCCAACAGGGCACACATCACATCAGAATCGGATGGTTTGGTAGCCGGGTCGACGAGCTTTTTGCGCGCGGCGTCGTCAAGCAATTCCAGGTAGTTGACCAGATTTCCGTTGTGCCCCAACGCAACATCACTGCCGTTGGAAGCGGTGCGGAACATGGGTTGCGCGTTTTCCCAGCAGGTACCACCTGCGGTGGAGTAGCGGGTGTGCCCGATGGCGATGTCACCTTTCAGGGCGTCGAGGGATTGCTCATCGAAAATCTGGGAGACAAGACCCAAGTCCTTGTACACCACAATCTGATCTCCATCGCCAACGGCGATGCCGGCCGCCTCTTGCCCTCTGTGTTGGAGGGCGTACAAGCCGTAGTAGGTAAGTTTTGCGACTTCCTCCCCCGGTGCCCACACGCCAAAAACACCGCACTCTTCACGGGGTGTTTGCTCGCCATGGTCGTCAAGAGGGAACTGAGGGGACTGATCCAAAGCTGCCACGATGCCCAATCGTAGCCGGTTGGGGTTCGTTTCTCTAACCCGACTCGCCACACCCCCATGCGGGTCCACCAACCGGCTCAGTCACCGTTCTATGACACCCCTGCATAGCGGTAGTGGGACAAAAATTCTTATACGCGGATATACGGGGATTAACCACGTATGGTTTTGAAAAAGTCTTTCAAGATCTTGTAGTTATACCCTACCCCGTTCTCAACGGGTTGAGCGTTGCGCATCCGCTCTGGAGTCCAATAGCCCGGGTCAAATGGAGGCACCGTGTGAGTTACAGAGTCATCATTTTCGACAGGCTTTTGCCCTTCAGGAAAGCTCGGCATCGGCGCAGGTTCCGCATCACGCATCCGCTCTGGAGTCCAATAGCCCGGATCAAACGGCGGCACTGTGTGGGTCACACTATCATTGCGCACGATGTCACCATCCTCATTGATTCTGATGGGATCCGCCTGCTGCGGTACATCGCTCGTATCTATGGGCATCGGTGCAGGTTTCGCATCACGCATCCGCTCTGGGGTCCAATAGCCCGGATCAAATGGAGGGACCCTGTGGGCGGTGGAACCCGAATCCTTCTGATTATCCTGGGTGGTGTCGTTGGGCGTCGTCTGAGCTTGGGCGGCCGGCATGGCGGCTGGTGCGAGCAATCCGCTGGCAACCATCACAGCTGCGGCATATGCACGTTTCATATTCTCACCTCACAACAAAATAGGAACAAGGTACGCACCTTATTCTAGCTAGATTTTGTGCATGGAATATGTTACTGAGCACGGTTGTGCATTTGTGATTTATTTGTAACTATTTTGCAATAAAAAATAAATAACATAACGGTTATTTAACACAATGTCACGACATCATACAGAGATAACTTTATGCTCGTGCGGTGCATATACATTCCGGGTACCACAACCAAGGTAAACCGAAAGACCAGCGGTACTGCACAACCCCTACCACCCTAAAAGCATTCCCCCAACAGGGGGCATATTTTTATTCACAGAGCGCGGTAGACCATACGATTCCTGGTATATGGCCCTGATATACAGCTCAGCCTGCCTGCACACCAAAAAGCGCACCTACAAGGTAAGTCACCGCCAAGGCCACTCCTCCGCCGATCACCAGACGAGCAATGCTCCTGCCGCGACGCGCCTGCGAGAATCGTGCGGATATGCTTCCCGTGATGGTCAGCGCAAGGAGCGTACTCACCACAGTGACCCACACACGATGCTCCTGAGGAGCCAAGAGCACTGCAACAAGCGGAAGCACAGCACCAATCATGAACGACACCGCAGAGGATGAGGCGGCGACCCACGGATTAGTCAGTTCATCGGGGTCCAGCCCCAGTTCCAGATCCAGGTGCGCACTCAACGCATCATGCTCGGCCATTTCCGTGGCGGCCCGCTCGGCGGTTTCTTCAGATAAGCCTTTGCCGCGCAGGATACCCACCAACTCCTGATGTTCGGCGTCCGGCATGGTCGAGAGCTCCCAGCGCTCTTTCTGCACCAACACCTGCTCGGTGTCCCTTTGGGCTGACACCGACACGTACTCCCCCAATGCCATGGATACAGCACCTGCTGCTAGGGCTGCAATGCCCGCAGCCGCAAGCGCAGAGGTGGAGGCGCCAGCGGCCGCCACCCCAATCACCAAGCCCGCTGTGGAGACAATTCCATCGTTGGCTCCCAGCACTCCAGCACGCAGCCAGTTTAGGCGGGATCCAACATCGCTGGTATGTGGTTCCGGAAGAGTGTGTTCAGCTGTAGTCACATGCTTTACAGTGGCACAATGGGCAGCCAGTGCGCCACTTCGGCGGCGCGGGTCCCAGACGTGTCTTCAGGTCGGAGGTCTCGCAGCCCGGTAGCGATTTGCAGCCACGTATGGGGATCCACTTCTACAACATTGGGCGGCGTGCCGCGCGTGTGGCGGGGGCCGTCGATGCATTGCACAGCCACGAAGGGCGGGACTCGCACCTCCACGGAGTGGCCCGGAGCGAGATGTTCGAGGGTGCGGGCAGTGAGTCGGACGGCGTCGGCAAGCGCGGCACGGCTGGGCCTAGAGGTGGCATCGGGGTCGCGAATCCAGGCTTCAACAGCGAGGACGGCGGCGCGGGTCGCGGCGGGATCAGCTGAGGTTTTCACAAAGAGCTACTCTAGTATTTCTGTGATTCGGGGGTTTGTATGCTGATTTTATGCCTACTCTTTCCCCTGAAGTTACACTGCGTTTTCTTGCTGCACCCACGGATGTGTTGATGGCCGGGAGTCACGGCGTCAACGGTGGGCGCGTGTTGGAGTGGATCGACAAAGCGGCGTATGCATGCGCAGTGGGCTGGTCGGGAACGTATTGCGTGACGGCATATGTGGGGCATATTCATTTCACTCGACCGATCCCGTCGGGTCACATGGTGGAGGTGCGCTCGCGGATTGCCATGACGGGTCGGTCATCGATGCACATTGTCAACGAGGTGCTTTCTGCGGATCCTCGCGAGGGTGTATTTACCCGCGCCTGCGACTGCCTGGTGATTTTCGTTGCTAAAGACACCAAAACCGGCAAGGCCCAACCGGTGCCCACGTTTGAACCCCGCACCGAAGAGGAACTGCGCGTGCATGACGCAGCTATGTCTCGTATTGAGCTGCGGCGCGCCATCGAGACAGAAATGGACAAGCAAACTTACGACGGCCCGTCGGAAGCCCCGCGCATGATCACGCGATTTTTGGCCAAACCCATGGACGTGAACTGGGGCGGCAAAGTCCACGGCGGCACAGCAATGGAATGGATCGACGAAGCCGCCTCCGCCTGCACGATGGAATGGTCCGGGGAAAACACCGTGGCCGTGTATGCCGGCGGCATTCGCTTCTACCGGCCCATCCAGATTGGCGACCTCATTGAGGTTGATGCCCGCCTCCTGCGTACCGACGCCCGCTCCATGCAGGTAGTCGTCCATGTCCGCTCTGGGGACCCGCGCAGCGGACGGAACGCTTTGGAAAACGCCATTCACGCCACCATCACGTATGTGGGCGTGGACCTTGATGGGGTGCCATTGCCTGCGCGACCGTTTGTGCCACGCACCACGGAAGACATTCGCCTAGCGGAGCATGCTTTAACGCTACGAGACTTGCGGGCAAAGTACGCGCCGAAGCCATTGATCAAACCACTCATCGGTCGAAGGAGTTAGGGAAGCTAGAGAAGTTAGCTCCCCCTCATTTCCGCAGGAAATTGGCCTTTTCTAAGGTTTATGAGATGATTCTTTGCTAATTAGACAAGATTTTTCTTATCTTTAGCTTAAGGAGCGTTCATCTCATGAAACGTCGTTACGGACTCCTGGCAGCGGCTGTTGCCACATCCATCCTGCTGTCCGGCACCACCCCCGCCGTCGCCATCCCCAACCCCGCACCGGCGGCCGACCACATCGCCCCTGCAGACCCGAAAGTTCCCACCAACAAAAAAGAACGAGTACTCCTGGGCATCGCAGCCGCGCAGGACGTAGCCACCGCTGCACAGGAAGTCCGCGACGCCCACAATGCCCTCACCAAAGCCGAATCCACTGATGGACTCAGCTACGGCGAGGCGGGTATGCAGTTCAACAAGAGCGTAGAGACCCTCAACGCCAATGTGTCCAATCTCAACCTGCCCAAGATCGGCGAACAAGGTGGCCCAGTAGCACTGGACACCCTCAGCAACATCCCCGCCATCGCTGAGGATTACCGTCCTTTCACCAGCGAAAAAGCGCTCACCGACTTCGATAACAAACTTGATGAAGCCTACCACCGCTCCAGCGACGACAAGCACAACACTGTGGTTGACGCCAACAACAAAATCCTCGCCGCACAAAAACAGATGAAAACCACCCTGGATGGCTATTACGCAGCGATGGCAGAGGCAGAAAAAGCCGTTGCTGCAGCGCAGGAAAAATACGACATTGCGCACTCCCGTCTAGACAAGAACAACACGCGAGAAGCGCTGAAAGACTACAAAGCCGAAGCACTCGCCCAGATTGATAGCGAGCTGAAGAAACTCGACGGCAGAGAATCCTCCCCGGCTGTCGACGCCGCCCGCGCCGCCCTGAACGATGCAAAGGCAAAGTTCAACGCCATCCCCGACGGCCTCCCCAGCGACAATAAAGATGCTGTCACGGCTGCTATCGCTGCGCTTGACGCTGTCCTGAAGGCTGTTCCTGCTGACAAACCTTCAGAAAAGCCCGGCCAGAAGCCAGCTGAGAAGTCCGACGGCAGCAGCCCATTCGACTTCCTCACCAGCATCTTCAAAGCCATCGGCAGCTTCTTCACTGGCATCTTTGGCAAAGGTTTGAGCAGCTAGTCGGCATCCCCATACTTTCAGCACCCCTGGACGGCGTGGCGGCTATAGTCAGACCATCAGGCATTGAACGATGTTTATGCAAGGTAAGTCCATCGTGAGGTTCGAAAACGAGGTGTTTTTGTACCTGGCAATAGACCTATCTGACCAGGGGGATGTTGCGGTCCATCAAACTGCCGTTCCCCCTGGGCGAGCCAAAACCACGTGCATGAAAGTTTGCCTATGCCCAAGCACAAAAAACAGTGTTTTTCGTGCTCAGAGATAAGCAAACTTTACGTGAGCCCCTCTACTCCACCACGGAGTTCGCGCCCACGGCATGCCCGAAAATCTCGGGCAGGGTGCCAGCCCACGCTTCGCGGAGTTCGGCAACGGGAACGTCAAACTGTCCGGCAACACGGACCTGCTTATCACTGTTGGTCCGCCCAAGCTTCATGCAGGGAATACCCAGTTCACGGGCGCGTGCTTCTAGCGCCGCACCATCGGTGGTGGCCACGACCACGCGGGAGGCGGATTCGGAGAACAGCGCCACAAACGGGTCCTCATGAACAGCCGCCACATCAATGTCCACGCCGACCCCGTCGCCGGAGGTCATGGCCAGCTCCGCTACCGCTTGCGCCAGACCGCCCTCAGAGACATCATGCGCAGCGGTGACCACGCGCGGGCCGGAGAACAACTCGACCAACTTCTGCTCGTTGGCTAGGTCAACAGCGGGCGGCATTCCGTTCAGACCGCCACCGGAGACCTGCTGCCAGATGGAACCGCCGAACTCGTTGAAGGTGGCACCCACAACGTAGAGGTCCTCGGGCCCGTCCACGGTGCCGAGGGTGTGGCCAATGCGTTCCGCGACGTCGTTAATCACCCCCAACACACCCACCACGGGCGTGGGGAGGATGGGTTCCGTGCCGGTCTGGTTATAGAAGGACACATTGCCACCTGACACCGGAATGCCCAGTTCAGCACAGCCGTCGGCAAGCCCGTGCACAGCCTCACGGAACTGCCACATCACGTCCGGGTTCTCCGGTGAGCCGAAATTCAGACAGTTGGTCACCGCGACAGGTGTGGCACCGGTGACAGCAACATTCCGGTACGCCTCCGCCAACGCCAACCGCGCGCCCGTGTTCGGGTCGAGCTTGGTGTAGCGTCCCGAGGCGTCGGCAGACACGGCGACACCGCGGCCGGTGGTTTCGTCAATACGCAGCACACCGGCGTCCGAGTTCTGCGCCAACACCGTGTTACCGCGCACATAGCGGTCGTACTGCTCGGTAATAAACGCACGCGAACACAGGGCCGGCGAGCTCACCATGCGCAGAAGAGCCTGGCGCAGGTCAGCGGGCTTTTCGACGCCCTGGAACTGCTGCAGTTCATCCTGCCACGCGGGCCGGGCCCAGGGACGCTCGTACACCGGGCCCTGATGGGCGATGGTGTGCGCCGGGGCGTCAACAACCACCTCGCCGCGGTGGGTAATCACCAAGTGATCGTTGTCTGTGACCTCGCCGATCTCCGCGCACGTGACATCCCAGTGGGCGCAAATCTCCGTGAACTTCTCCACATTGTCTGGGGTGACCACCGCGCACATGCGTTCCTGCGACTCCGAGGCCAGAATCTCGGCGGCCGTCATGTTCTCCGCGCGCAGCGGCACCATATCCAGGTTCACCAGCATGCCGCCGTCACCAGCTGCGGCGAGTTCCGACGTCGCGCAGGACAAGCCCGCGCCGCCAAGATCCTGGATGCCCACCACAACTCCAGCCTTGTACAGGTCAAGGCAGCACTCAATGAGCACCTTCTCCGCAAACGGATCTCCCACCTGTACGGCGGGCAGCTTGCGTTCGGCGCCCTCCTCAAACGTGTCCGAGGCCAACACCGACACACCGCCGATGCCGTCCAGACCCGTGCGGGAACCAAAAAGCATCACCTTATTGCCCAAGCCAGAGGCAAACGCCAGTTTCAGGTCCTCCACCTTCAACGTGCCCACACACAAAGCGTTAACCAGCGGATTCCCGGCGTAGGATTCATCAAAAACGGTTTCGCCGCCGATGTTCGGCAGGCCCAGACAGTTGCCATAACCGCCCACACCATCCACTACGCCCGGCAGCACACGCTTGGTATCCGGGGCGTCGGCAGGGCCGAAACGCAGCTGATCCATCACTGCCACTGGCCGTGCACCCATCGCCATGATGTCACGCACAATGCCGCCCACACCCGTGGCGGCACCCTGATGTGGTTCCACATACGACGGGTGATTATGAGACTCCACGCGGAACGTCACCGCATGACCATTCCCAATATCGACCACACCAGCGTTTTCACCAATACCCGCCAGAATCTTCTCATTCATCTCCGGAGTGGTGGTTTCACCAAAATAACGCAAATGCACTTTAGAGGACTTATAGGAGCAGTGCTCCGACCACATCACGGAATACATAGCCAATTCCGCGTCGGTGGGACGACGGCCAAGAATATCCTTGATCCGCGCGTACTCGTCATCCTTCAAGCCCAAGCTTGCATACGGCTGTTCCGCATCCGGGTCTGCCTGAGCGGCGGGAACAGTGTCATTGAAAGGAGCATTCATGTCAGTACAATCTTCCCAATCACAATCAGGCAGCAAACGTGCCAACGGCGGACAAGAACAGCTGTAGGCCGTCCGTAGATGGCCCAGTCAACAGGTCAATAGCGTGCTCCGGGTGCGGCATCAAACCAACAACCCGCTGGTTTTCCGAACAAATACCGGCGATAGCATTCATGGAACCATTGAAATTATCGGTGTAGCGGAACACCACGCGGCCCTCGCCCTCCAGCATTGCGATGGTCTCCGCAGATGCCTGGAAACGCCCTTCCCCATGTTTGGATGGAATAAGAATATCCTGCCCTTTATCCAGGGTATTCGTCCAGGCAGTGGTGTTATTCTCCACCGTCAAAAACGTATCCACGCAATGGAAATGCAGGCCCTCGTTACGGGTCAGCGCGCCGGGAAGAAGCTTGGACTCAGTGAGAATCTGGAATCCGTTACAAATACCCAGAACCGGCATGCCCTTATGCGCGGCGTCGATAACCGAACGCATCACCGGGGCTAAAGCGGAAATCGCACCGGAACGCAAATAGTCCCCATACGAAAAACCGCCTGGGACAACTACCGCATCGACACCTTTCAGGTCGTCATCGGCGTGCCACAGGCTCACAGCATCCGCGCCCGCATACCGAACCGCACGGGCGGCATCAACATCATCCAACGTTCCGGGGAATGTGATGACCCCAATCTTTGCCGTCACTGGGCCACCTCGACACCAACAACCTCATAATCTTCGATCACGGTGTTCGCCAGCAGGACCTCAGCGATTTTCTCCAGGTCAGCCGCCGTCACTGACTCATCAACCTCAAGTTCAAAGCGTTTCCCCTGACGAACATCTGACACCCCCTCAACCCCGATAAGGTCCAGGGCACGTACCACTGCTTTCCCCTGCGGATCAAGGATCTCTGCCTTTGGCATCACGTTCACAACTACACGGGCCACGATTTTATAGCTCCTATCCAGCACTAATCAGCCACCGCTGATGAATGACCTACAGTCGCCCATCAGCTTACAGCGTCGCCAACTTTTGACATACCTTTTGCACATAGCGTGGGCTGGGTAGCACACATTCGGGAGGCACTGCGTCGATAAGCGGTTGGCTAGCGGCTGACCACGCCCGCGTTCTCTCCCAGCGCAAGCAGCACCAGATACTGCGTAAATGCCGCACCAATGAGCGCATAAAACACCACAACAACCCCCAATTGAGAACCCGCTACCGCAAACACCAACAATGGTGACAATGTGAAAATAACCCCCACAATTGTGCGCAGCGGCTGGGCGAATGCGAGCTGCACGGAATGCGTCAGCGTTGAACGAACCCCACCCATGTGAGCTATCGGGTAAAACCACACGCTCACGGCCGCAAGGACGCAGACCCCCGACAGCACCGAAGCACAGAGAAGAAGACGCGTTGTATTACCCACGTCGGCGCGAAAAATCACATAAAACTCATACACCGCGAACAACATCAACGCGGTAGTAATGAACCACCAGACGGTTGACGCTTTCCATTTCCGCGTAAACTCCCGCAGAAATGTGCGAACTGGGGTGCCAGCCTCATTATTCAGCAACTGAGTAATCACCACTGTGGCGGCGCGCAGAGCGGCACCGCCGGTGACCACGGGCAGCATTGCCACCAGCATCATGACATTAACAATCACAAGATCCGCGGCGAGGGACAATGCTCCATAGAACTTGCCCTCAGTGCTGAATAATCCCGACATGAACACCTATTTTCCGCAACCAATCAGGGGACGGATGCGATCTTAGCCTTTAACAGCACCAGCGGCGACACCTTCAATAATGTACTTCTGTGCAGAAATGTAGAAGATAACAATCGGAACGATCGCCAGGACCAGCATTGCCATCATCGCGCCCAAGTCGCGGTTACCATTCGACCCCACGAAGGTCTGCACCACCACAGGAATGGTCTTATACTTCGTGGACAAACCAATGACCAGGTACGGGAGCAGATAGTCATTCCACACCCACATCGCGTTGAGAATAGCCACAGTGATTGCCGTTGGCTTCAACATGGGCATTACCACCCGGAAATATGTTTGCACAGGGTTGCAGCCGTCGATCATGGCCGCCTCCTCAATTTCGAGCGGGATGCTCTTCACAAAACCAGCAAACATGAACACCGACAGGCCAGCACCAAACCCCATGTACAACACCGCGATGCCCACCGGATTAGTCAAGTGCAGCGTATCCGCGATTTTCACAGTGGGGAACATGACCATCTGGAATGGAATGACCATGGAAAACACGAACAAGTAATACAGCGTGGACGTCCACCAGGTTTTCACACGCGTGATGTAATACGCGGTAAGCGCCGAGAAAAACACGATGGCTATCACCGACAAAATCGTGATGGTGAATGACCAGATCACGGCCCAGAGGAAGCCCTCGCGCATCAGGCCGACGGCGTAGTTTTCAAAACCCGCCCACATCTCACCAACGGGGATGGAAAACGGATCACTGGAAATAGCAAACTTGCTCTTAAACGAGTTGAACACAATGAAGAAGATGGGACCGAGGAACACCACCGTCAGGAACACCAAAATGGCATACAAGGGGATGTCAGCGGGCCTGATGCTCTTTTTTGCCACTTTTGGCGCTTTTGATGCTTGTGGTGTGGCACTCATGCCTCAACCTCCCGGCTTCGGGTTGCCCTGAGTTGGAACAGGGCGAACACAATAACGACGACAACAAAGATCACTGCTTTGGCCTGGCCAACACCTTCAACCCCGGTGCGGTTAAACATGGTGTCCACAATGTTCAGTGCCACCATTTCAGTGCGGTGGCGCGGCGAACCATTCGTCAGCGCCAAGTTCTGGTCAAACATTTTGAACGTGTTAGCGAAGGTCAGGAACAGACAAATCGTGATAGACGGCATCACCATCGGGATAGTCACGTGCCGAAGCACACCCCACTTGGTCGCACCATCTAGTTCAGCGGCCTCAATAAGTTCTGGCGGAACGTTTTGCAAGCCAGCAATGTAGATGATCATCATGTAGCCCACCAGCTGCCAGTTGATCAACACAATCAAGCCCACATAGCCAAACTTCCAGTCCGCGATGATGGTTGTGCTGTACTTTGCCAGCACGGCATTAATCATCGACTGCCAGGTGTAGCCCAGCACAATGCCACCGATGAGGTTGGGCATGAAGAACACGGTGCGGAAAAAGTTCGTACCCCTCAACTTACGGGTCAATATCCACGCGATGGAGAAGGCGAACACATTGACAGTGATCACCGACACCACAACCACCAAAGCGGTGAAGCCAAAGGACGACACGAATCCTTCCCGCTTACTAAAGGCATCAACGTAGTTTTGCACTCCGTTGAACTCCGCGTCAGTGACAGTGGTGAACTCGGTAAACGATAGTAAGAACCCAATGATGAACGGCACCACGAACGCGATGGAAAACGCAATGAGCGTGGGCAGAACAAATATTGGGAAGTACTTTTTCAACGATGCTTGCATGAGAAAGCCATTCTGTGGTCACAGGAGCCGGAGTGCAACCAACCACGACCTGGAAAAATACACCGGTCAGGCGGACGCACCCACGGCTTGGGCACTATTTGAGTGCGGCCTTTTCAGCCGCCCAGTTATCAACAAAATTTCTTACAACCTCATCCCATCCGGTCTTTCCTGAGGCGTACTGGGCAAGATCCTGCCCAAAATCGTTCTTGAACTGCTGTGATGGGAAAGTCTGGAAGTCCCACGGCACGGATTCAAGGTCAGGGTTGTCCATCGCATCAGCGATCTGCTTTGCCAAAGGATCGTCTGGGATATCGTCCTTGCTAAAGGTTTTGAAGGGGGCGATGAAGCCAAGCTCATTCACCACATACTCTTTGCCTTTATCAGTGGTGTACAGCCAGTTGACAAAATCAATGGTGGCCTTCTGGTCTTCTTCGGACGCCTTCTGGTTCACGGCAAGATAATTTTCAGTTCCCACAGACAACCCCTGCTTGGAGTCTTCTGGCATACCGGTATACATGGGCAGGAACTTGAGCTTGTCTTCTTTAATCACGTTGCCGCTCACTTCGCTGATCTGCCCCCACGCCCAGTTTCCGTTTTGGACCATGGCGGCCTTGCCTTGGGCAAACTCAGCCATCGAGTCAGACACCGACTTTGATGGTGCTAGCGTTTTTTCCACCGTAGAGTTGTTGAGGTACAGGTCAAAGAGGTTTTTGTATTCTTTGTTGTAGGTGAACTGCAGATTGTCGGAGTCATCTACCCCAAGGTCCTGGAGTTCATAGTGGATGGGAATGTTGGCAAGGTGGGTTTGCCACCGCCATGCTTCACCTGATGCTAACGATGTTGATGCAAACGCCCCGTCAATGCCCAGTTCCTTCTTGTTGGCCTGCATGTCTTCGGAGACTTTTTTCAGTGTGGCAAAGTCCTTAATCTCTTCTGGGCTAGAGACTTTGGCCCCCTCCATGGCGCAATATTTATCAAAGATCTCCTCGTTGTAGAGAATGCCATAGCCTTCCACCGCAAAAGGCACGGCACGTATTTTCCCATCATCGCCGGTCAGCGGGTCAATGCTGTCATTGAGTTCCTTGGTAAACGTCGCGTCAGTGAGGTCTGCAGTAAATTTAGACCATTTTTTCAACCCCACAATGCCGTTCACCTGGAACAACGTGGGTTGGTTTCGCTTGCCCACTTCAGCTTTGAGCGTTTGCTCATAGGTGCCACTTGCAGCGGTCACCACTTTGACCGGGACGCCTGTTTCCTCAGTGTATGCTGCTGCAATCTTCTGATATATCGCATCTTGTTCCGGTTTGAAGTTGAGGAAGTAGACGGACGGGCCATCCTCCGCAGATGAACAGGCCGCAAGGCTTCCTGCCACGAGCACGCTAGCCGCGATGGTGGCGACAACGCGTTTGAAACTAACCATGAGTAGATCTCCCTTGAAGTTAAGGCAGTGCACAAAGAGTCAGGCAAGCCCTTTGAATCCGCAGGTCACATGGCGATATGATGCCTCATCGTCTGCGTAGCAGTGGACGCTCCTGGCCAATCCCGATCATACTCACACGCACCAAATGGGTGTGAGTTGCATCAACTCTGGCACACTCTTGTAAGGTAGCCTACATGATTGCGCCCCTTTAGTAACTTCTTTTAGATATGTCATTTTTCACTTAAGTCCGCACACCCACGGTTTGCGTTAGAAAAATACGCAACATATCACCAGCAATAAAGCCCTGAACAGGTGAAACATCATTCATCTTAATGAAGAAACAACAGTGCTACCGTATGTTGGGTATCGAAAGAAGCACTATGCGCGCCATCAGGTCATGCTAGCTTTGTCTCTAGATGTGCGCTTCATTTCAGGCAGCACATCGCGCTACATCTCTCACTACGGATCGTTCGGCACGTACCTGCCGATGGAGGTTACACACTATGGCAACAGTGACTTTTGACAATGTCACACGCATCTACCCAGGCAATGACAAGCCCTCAGTAGATAAAGTAAATCTGGAGATCCGCGACGGCGAATTCCTTGTTCTTGTCGGCCCTTCCGGCTGCGGTAAATCCACCACCTTGCGTATGCTTGCGGGCCTCGAAGAGGTCAACAGCGGCCGCATCCTCATTGGCGACCGTGATGTCACCACCGTTCCCCCCAAGGAACGTGACATTGCCATGGTTTTCCAAAACTACGCCCTATACCCGCATATGACTGTTCGGGACAACATGGGTTTCGCCCTGAAAATGGCCAAGATGGACAAGGCAGAAATTGCTACTCGCGTAGAATCCGCCGCCCTATCGCTCGGCCTCACGGATCTTCTTGATCGCCTACCCAAGGCATTGTCTGGTGGTCAACGTCAGCGTGTTGCTATGGGTCGCGCTATTGTTCGCCGTCCCAAAGTGTTCCTCATGGACGAGCCACTGAGTAACTTGGATGCGAAACTTCGTGTGCAAACTCGCACGCAAATTGCCGCTCTGCAGCGCGAGCTTGGCGTGACCACTATGTATGTCACCCACGACCAAACTGAAGCACTCACCATGGGTGATCGCATTGCCGTGATTAAAGACGGCGTGTTGCAGCAAGTAGGCACTCCCCGCGAAATGTATGAAACCCCAGCCAACGAGTTTGTGGCAGGTTTCATCGGCTCTCCCGCCATGAACTTGGGCACCTTCATGTTGTCTGGGGACGGCTATGCCAATCTCGGACATGCTCGCATCCGGCTTTCCGAAGCCACGCACAATGCCATTACCTCCGACGATCACGCCCAAATCGTCATTGGGTTCCGCCCCGAAGCGCTTGAAATTGTCGAACCCGGCGACAACACCATCCCCATCAAGATTGAGGTTGTTGAGGAACTCGGTTCCGATTCCTACATTTACGGCCACCTCCACGGCGGCGGCGATCTCGGCTCCGGCACCGACACAAATCCCGACAAGGAGAGCACCGACAAGATTATTATTCGCGCGGAACCCCACACTGCCCCGCCAGTCGGTTCCGTGGTCCACGTGCGCATCAAACCCGGCGGCCAACACAATTTCTCCAAGGCGACCGGGCTTCGGCTGCCTGACTAACCTACGGCTTTATACGCGTATTGACGCCGCGCCTCCCGGATCACCCCTTCTATTCGCGGCGTCGATACGCAAAAGCTTAAATAGGTAGGTTATCTTCGATGAGTTCCAGCAGCTCGTCATCTTCTGGGTCGGTTTTCGGGGAAAACCGACCCAGCACCTCTCCTGAATCGGAGACCACAAATTTTTCAAAGTTCCACTGAATGTCCTCGCCACCGGTGGCGTCCTTCAAAAACGCGTACAGGGGGTGGGTGTTCTCGCCGTTGACGTCGGCTTTTGCCAGTAGCGGGAAGGACACGCCATAGTTTACCGAGCAGAAATCAGAAATCTCGTCGGCAGTACCGGGTTCCTGCTCACCGAACTGGTTGCAAGGCATGCCAATGACAAAGAAACCGCGCATAGCGTAATCATCGAAGATGCGTTGCAAGCCCTCGTACTGCCCGGTCAAACCGCATTTAGAGGCGGTATTGACAATAAGCAGCACATGACCTGCCCAATCATTCATGGTGGTCTCGCGCCCACCAAGGGTGGTTACGGGAATGTCGTACAAAGAAGCCATGGCTACAAACTACCTGCCGGGGTTATGTGCCGCTAGTGCCTTGTCATGAGTCCAAATCGTTGCCCTAAGTTGAGTGCGTCGTTCATACCTCATGCGCTCGGTCAAGATACACAGGTCGCCCAGGCCAACTCCTCTTGTGGCAAGATCCACCAAGGATTCTTGAGTGTCGACTGTGCCTTGAAGTAAGTCATGGAGAAAACTCTTGCCCCACTCCACGTCAATAAGAGTCCAGGGAGCCTCACCGTCGGCGACTTTACCAAGTATTTTAGAGAATCTTTCAGCACTTTTTCTGCGTTCATCACCACTAGGCAGCTGCGCAATATGGTTTCCTGTTTCGATGACTGCTGTGATAGGGAGGATAAATTTAGCTTTCTTCTTAACATACTCTTTCATCTCAGCACGAACTTTCTCTTGATGCTGATCGAATCCAGGAACTGGCACAATATTGCACAGGATACTCGTGTCTATGAAGATAACCTCTTGACCTAGCATCGCCATCCCCATCAGAGTCCTAGAAATTCATAGAACTCTGAGTAGTCTGAATCATCTGACCTTACAGCAGAAAATTTTCCTTCAGTCACAACAGACCCCAGCGAACCCTGAGCCATCACAGTCGGATAATCAGGCATTTCCATGAGTGGAATGAGTTTACTGTAACCTGCATCTTCATCGTAGTAACAAACAATGACACTGGAATTCAAAGTTCCCTCTACAGCATCTAAAAGCGCCGGGCTGTGAGTTGTCAGCAAAACCCTCACGGCATTGTTATCGTTACCGGCTCGCACCAGTTCGAGCAGCCTCTTAGCCTGTGAGGGATGCATGCCGTTTTCCAGCTCCTCTATCACAAGCTGAACACCTTCTGCAGTTTCCAGCTTGTTGCTGGTCGCCACAGCATCAAGGCCATCACGATCAGCAAGAAGTGAGGTGACTATTGCCGTATAGCGCAGCATTCCGTCGCTCATTTGTGAAGCGGGGGTCTTCTCTATGTCTCCAGAATCACCACTTCCCCGCTCCAAAAGCGCAAGCATAACCTCGCCGCCCTCAGCTTTGAGGAAATCCAACCCAATAACCTTGCTAGCAGCGATCGCTTGAACTTGGTCCTGGATTTTGCCAAAACGTTTTTCATCGCGCTCACGCAGCGCGAACAATACTGGGGAAATATTGTCTGCACCTCTGCGCAACTTATGATCCGTCTCTGCAACATAATTCCGCATATCCGAAGGATGTGGCTCTAGGTGAAATATATCGCGGAGTGCGGAAATAGGCGCAATGAAACCTAAGGCAAGTTCCAGGTCATCATCGGCCACATCGGTCAATCTTGTCAGGTATGGTCGACGGGGATCACGCTCCCCATGCTCGGCGGAGTGGTACAGAATGTCTCTTTTTTCTCTCCGCTGGATAGCAAAAACTTCTGACCGCACTTCTAGCGTTGGCGTCACTTGTACTTCAATGTCGTACAAATAAAGCAGTCCATCAAAATCCACCGTGCACCCTAACGCAAAGTAATCCGATCCGTGTGGCGCACAGCCGCGCGATCCCCCACGAATGGGACCGCCTTCACGTCTTCTACTATCCAGGGCATCAGCCAGTGTTTCCCCCAGCGCCAAGCGCGAAAGAACCTCTAGACCGTCAAGGACGTTAGATTTTCCCGCACCGTTTTGCCCGATAAGAATGGTGGTTGGTTGGAAACGAAGAACTGCGTCACAGAAGGATTTGAATGCCGTGAGCCGCAGTTCAGTGATTACGGGTTGATGGGGGTGCTGTTCGCTAGGTGCCATGTGCCCATGCTACCCGGACGTCAACGTCCCTACGAGAACTGTTTGAGGTCGCGTTCCATCGCGGTTTTTTCCCACTCGGGCACTGGTGGGGTGATGTCTTTGTCTTCGGCAGGGACAGAAATGGTGTTGTATGCACTGCCGGTTGCCATGCGGAAATCAACGGTAGCGCGCCGCAGGTGGCTGCCTGCTGTGATCAGGATTGCTCCGTTTTTGCCGCCATTGCTCAGTATCGGGGCGACATTTTTGGCGTTGCCTACAGTGTCAGTTGACTGCTCTTCAGTAACGATGCGTTCTTCACCAACGCCGTGTTCCACCAGCCAGCGCTTCATGGCTTGCGCTTCGGTGACACCAGCTTGGGGTTTGCCACCTGCCACAACAACGGTGGCTCCAGGATTAGTGTTTGCTACGACCAGCGCTTTTTCCAGGCGGCTGGAAAGTGCTTGCGGAACGCCACCGTCCTTGTCCAACGCGGAGCCGAATACGACGATCGCCCATTGCGGCTGCACGGCAGGATCGAGCTGCGGTGCTTGGGCACTGAAGTGCTGCCCAGATACTTCTGCAATCAGCGCGTCGCCTGGACCTGGGTTTGCTGGCGGCACGGGGCCTTCGTTGTTTCCAGGCACGATGGGGCTGACAAGGGAGCGAAGGAAGTCTGCGAGTTCATCTGCCTGCGCCGCTGGTTGCAGGCTGGTCAGGAGGGCGAAGGTGCAGAGTGACGTTGCAAGTTGCCGTTTCATTCAGGCGCCTTTCGTGTGGCGGTAGATAAGTAGTACCTAACGAAGTATACTCATAGTAACGATCAGGTAACAATAGGTAACAGAAATATTATTCTGCACCAAACTCACCAGCAGCTACAGCCGCTCAGAATGCACCGCCTCTTCCAGCGGACGCCCTTTGTTCCACCCAAAACGGACAAGATCGGGAACTTCTTCAAGATGCGTTACCGGCCCGATGCACAGCCATGCTACAGGTCGGCATGCTCCGGCGCATCCCACAAACTTGGCAAGGAAATCTTCCTCATAGAAGCTCACCCAGCCCATGCCAATCCCCTCTGCAGTGGCGGCAAGCCACATGTTTTGGATGGCGAGGCCCACACTGAGCAACCCTGTTTCATCAATGGTGTGGCGGCCTAGGATATTCGGACCGCCCCGCTGCGGGTCATAGGTGACCACAATGCCGGTCCCGGATTCCCGGATTCCTTCAATTTTGATGGGGTTGAACACGTCTTTGCGGTCGGCGGGCAGACTGTTGGCGAAGGCAGCCCGCCTGCCCGCAACATGGTCAGCAAATTCCTCCAGCCGCGCCGGATCGCGCACGATCACAAAGTCCCAGGGTTGACTGTTACCTACGGAAGGCGCGGCGTGTCCAGCTTCGAGGATGCGGTGGAGCACGGCGTCGTCAAGCGGTTGACCAGTGTATTCGGCCCGGACGTCGCGACGACGGAAGATGGCTTCGTATGTTTCCATACTTACGAGATTAACTACCCCAGGATGTGCTGTCGTAGTCCGTCTCGGATTGTGGTGGCGGATAGCAGGGAAGCATTGGTGTACCACGCTTCGTAGTCCACTTCCACAGTGTGATTATCTTTCACAGCCTTGAGGTTGGGCCACAGTGTGGAGTCAACCGGGGAAGCTGCGCCTTTCTGCACAGCGTAGAAAATCCAGTCGGCATCGGCCTTGTCCAGCACTTCTGCGGAGAGGTCTTCGCCAGCTTTTTTATCAAACTGCTGGGATTCGGGGCGAGCAAGGCCACAGTCGGCGGCGACGGTTCCTGCCATGGAATTGACGCCAAACATTTGGAAGGCGTCGTCTTTGGTACGCAGGAAGGACACGGTGGGCACTTCTGCAGGTAGGGCTGATTTAAATTCAGCGGCGGATGCTTCGTATTCCTCAAGAAGCTTCGTGGCTTCCTCGCCTTTGCTCACGGCTTCCGCGATGGTGACCAGATCTTGCTTCCAGTTTTCACCGCCCCCTTCGCCAGTGACCACGGGTGCAATGTCTTCCAGTTTTTTCAGGATTTCCTTGTCGGTGCGGGAGTTAGCGCAGATGAGCGATGGCTCAAGTTTTGCGATGGCCTCCACATCGGGGCTTTGACGCAGACCGCAGTCGGCAATGCTGTCAAGGTCGTACTGCGTACCGAACGCATCTCGGATGAACTTCGGAATGAGTTCTCCGCCTTTGGCTGCGGCGACACCGACGGGGAGGATACCGAGTGTGAGCAGGTTGTCCAGCTGCCCGGTATTCAGAGCAACAACACGATTCTTAGAATCCGCACCAGCAGAGGCCGATTCTGAAGATGAGGAGGAAGTGGAATTTCCGTTGTTTGAACTGCATGCCGTCACTGCACTCAGTGATGCTGCGGCCATAAAACCAAAGAAAGTTCTACGAGAAATATTACGTTTCACATATTTGAACGTAGCTTATCCTAAGCTAAAGTTGCAATAGTGGTATCAACAAATGTTCGCAAACAGCGTACCCGCCGTGCGCTGGGATTGCTTCTACTCTTCGGCCTGATTGCGGTGCTTATTGTCGCAAGCATTGCCATTGGCACACGGTCAATGTCTGTGGGTACATTACTGCACCCGGATCAGATCACCGCCGCGATTATTCGTGACCTGCGAATTCCTAGAACCATGTTGGGCGTGCTAGTCGGCGCGGCGCTGGGGGTGTCGGGCACGCTGATTCAGGGCCATACTCGTAACCCACTGGCGGACCCAGGTGTCCTAGGCATTAGTTCGGGTGCCGCATGTGCAGTGGTCGTAGGGTTTACATTCTTTGGCATTACCAGCATTGTGGGCACTGTGGTGGTGGCGTTTACCGGCGCTATTTTGGCAACCTTACTGGTTTTTTCGCTTACCTCTATCGGCTCGGGCCGGATGAATCCATTGAGTGTGTTGCTGGGTGGTGCGGCGCTGTCGGCAGTGCTGAGTTCGATGACCAGCGCTTTGGTGCTCACTAACGAGGACAACTTGGATCGTATGCGTTTTTGGAACGCCGGTTCCATCGCGGGCCGCGACCTCACCATCTCCATCGGCATCGCGCCGTTTGTTGTACTAGGGCTGGTGGCCGCTTTTGCCACCGCCAGACAGCTCAACCTGCTGAACTTGGGTGACGACGTCGCGTCATCCCTCGGCGTCAACACGAACCGCGCGCGCCTGATCGGCATGCTTCTCATTGCTTTGCTAGCGGGTGCCGCAACCGCCGGGGCCGGACCCATCGGCTTCGTAGGCCTTGTGGTTCCGCATGTGGTGCGGGTGTTCACCGGCCCGGATTACCGTTGGCTGCTCCCCTATTCGGCCCTTGCCGGGGTGGCATTGCTCCTGCTTGCCGACGTCGCAGGGCGCATTATCGCCCGCCCCGGCGAACTACAGGTGGGCATTGTGCTGGCGTTTGTTGGCGCACCGTTTGTGCTGTATCTCCTCTCACGACGGAAGTTGGTGGCACTATGATTATCACTCAAACACTCATTCCCCGCCGTCCACGGCTTGAGATTGGACCGCTCAGCACGGTGTGGCGCGCCCGCATTGCAGTGGTGAACCTTGCCCTGGTCGTGCTGGTTTTGGTGGTGTTCGCTGCCAATGTCGCAGCCGGGGATTATCCGCTGACCATTATGAAGGTATTTGAGGTTTTGGCAGGTGGCGGCACCAAAATCGAACAGACGGTGGTGTTGAAATGGCGTTTGCAACGCGCCCTCGGTGCCGTGGTGATCGGTATGGCACTGGGCATCGCCGGCGCACTCACACAATCAGTGACCAGAAATCCCCTGGCAAGCCCAGATATTCTGGGCATTTCCGAGGGCGCATCAGCGTTCGCCGTGAGCATTATTGTGCTGGGTGGTCTAAACGCAAGCGGTGCGGTGCAGTTTCTCAGCACCATCGGCATTCCCTTATCAGCGCTGTTGGGTGCCCTGCTCACAGCCACTGTGATCTGGTATTTGGGTTCCCGGCGCGGGATGGACACGTTCCGGCTGGTGCTTGCGGGCATTATGATTACCGCGATTTTGCAGGCGTATGTCACCTGGCTGCTGTTGCGCGCCAACATTACCGATGCCGCGGTGGCTAAAACGTGGCTGACCGGCTCGCTTGGTGCATCAAGCTGGGGCCGTAACTTTCCTGTCGTTGTGGTTCTCTGCTGCGCGATACCGCTGGTGGGGTATGTGAGTTTCAAGCTGCAGGCGGTGTTGCTGGGCGATCAGACGGCCTCAGGCTTGGGTGTGCATGTGAGCCGTGCGCAAACCTTGTTCTTGCTTTTGTCTGTGGTGCTCACGGCCATTGCGGTGTCTGCGGCTGGCCCGATTGGGTTCATTGCGTTCGTGGCACCCCAGGTAGCGTTGCGTTTAATGGCAACTTCGTCGCCGCCGTTGATTGGCTCTGGCCTGTGTGGCGCGTTGCTGTTGGCCACGGCCGATTTGATTACCCGCACCATCTTGCCGGTGGAGCTTCCCGTCGGCCTGGTGACCTCCGCCGTAGGTGGTGTGTTCTTGGTGTACCTTCTTATCCGCGCGAACCGAAAGAGTACGGTGTAATGAATTCCCGTTTAGAGGCCACCGGCTTGAAGGTCGGCTACGGCGCAAAAACCATTATTTCTTCCCTAGATGTGGCCATTCCTGACAAGAAGGTGACCACGATCATTGGCCCGAACGGCTGCGGCAAGTCCACGCTGCTGCGTGCTATGTCTCATTTGTTGCCGTTGCAGGCCGGTTCCGTGCATCTGGATGGCCGTGATGTGCATGCGATGCGACGTCGCGACCTGGCACGGCTTTTGGGTGTGCTCCCGCAGTCCCCGACGGCTCCCGAAGGGCTTCTTGTGTCTGACTTGGTGGCGCGTGGCCGCCACCCGCATCAGGCATGGTTTAGGCAGTGGTCTTCGGATGATGAGGAGCATGTGTACGAGGCACTGCGCCTCACGCACGTGGAAGATCTGGCGGATCGCACCATTGACTCCCTATCGGGTGGCCAGAGACAGCGCGTGTGGATTTCCATGGTGCTGGCCCAGAACACCGATATTTTGTTCTTGGACGAGCCGACAACATACCTGGATTTGTCGCACTCCATTGAGGTGTTGGAGCTGGTGCACGGCCTGAGCCGTGACCATAACCGCACCGTGGTGATGGTGCTGCATGACCTGAATCTTGCGTTGCGGTATTCCGATAACCTGGTGGTCATGCGTGACGGCGCGCTCATTGCATCGGGCGCGCCGTCAGAGGTGATCTCGGCTGAACTGCTGGAAAAGGTGTTCAACCTTCATGCCGTTGTTGTGGAGGATCCCATCACCGGCGGGCCGATGATTGTGCCACTCCGCAACGCCGACAAAGCAAAAGCTGACTAGGACTTTTCTGACTTCGTGTAGGAATCCAAGTCCACCTGCGGGGTGGGCTGCAGCTCGTCGGTGGCGGGGTTGGCCACTGACGGGTTTTTGAAATCTACGTGGGAGTCGTCGCCGCTGTCCACGTAGGGGATCTTCCCATCGAGTACGTCGTGAACGCGTTGCTTATCAATGGTTTTCGTCCAGGTTCCCACCAGCAGGGTGGCCACGGCGTTGCCAGAGAAGTTGGTCAACGCGCGGGCTTCGGACATGAAACGGTCGATGCCCACGATGACCCCCACGCCGTCGAGAAGCTCGGGGCGGTGCGACTGCAAACCAGCGGCGAGGGTAGCGATGCCTGCGCCCGACACACCTGCGGCGCCTTTGGATGCAATGATCATGAAGACGAGCAGGCCGATTTGTTCCCCAACTGTCATTGGCTTGTTCATGGCGTCAGAGATGAAGATGGCGGCCATGGTGAGGTAAATGGCGGTGCCGTCGAGGTTGAAGGAGTAGCCGGTGGGTACCACGATGCCCACGGTGGATTTGTCCACACCTATGTGCTCCATTTTGCGCATCAGGTTTGGCAGAGCCGATTCGGAGGAGGATGTTGCCACGATGAGCAGGTACTCGCGTCCCAGGTACTTGGCCAGCTTGAACATGTTGTACCCAGTAAAGAGCCGCAGCACCAGCCCTAACACACCAAACACGAACACCACACAGGTGATGTAGAACGCCAGCATCAGAATGGCTAGTTGCTTGACAGCCTCGAAACCAGTGGCACCCACCACGCCAGCAATGGCACCGAATGCACCGATCGGAGCGATCCATAGGATCATCGTCAAAATTTTGAACACCAGGCGCTGGACGTGAGCAATTCCCTGGAGGATCGGTTCGCCTTTGGTCCCCAACGATTGCACAGCGAAACCAACGAGCAGGGCGACAAACAGCGTCTGCAGCACAGAACCTGATGTTAGGGCAGAAAACAGCGTGTCGGGGATGATGGATTGGATGAATCCGACGGTTCCGCCACCATGATCGGCTTTAGCAGCGTACTGAGCACCAGCGTCTTTTGTCGCCTCAATGTTGAGACCGGAGCCCGGTTCAATGAGGTTGCCCACTACCAGGCCAACAGCCAGGGCAAAGGTGGACATCGTAATAAAATAGGTTAGCGCGATGCCGCCGGCTTTACCTACGGATGCTGCCGCGCGGACAGAGCCGATGCCCAAAACGATGGTGCAGAAGATCACCGGGGAGATCATCATCTTGATCAGGTTGACGAACATCGTGCCGACAACTTTGAACTCGGTGGCTGCGCTGGGTGCCACCAGCCCGAAGATAATGCCGGCGATAACCGCAATGATCACTCCGATGTAAAGCCAGTGGGTCCTGTCTTTTCTTGGTTGTTTTGACTTAGCGATGCGTAGACCGCTACTCGTCCGTACGTCAGACATGTCACACTCGATTCCTTGCAGCTATGTATAAAGTGTCCTGGCGGATAGTTACACCTTATAGGTGACCGACGCTACACAAAAGAAAAAGAGCAAAAAAATTTCCCTGCGCCATTGCAGCAATAAAGCCACCCTTATGCAGGGGTTCCGCCTCGTAGCTGGTCAATAATCCACGCATGTTCAAACGCTGCCTGCTTCCAGCTCTCGTACCGTCCCGAGACGCCGCCATGCCCGGCCGACATCTCAGTCTTCAGCAGAAAATCCCCAGATGTTGCCATATCACGCAACTTGGCAATCCATTTAGCGGGTTCGACATACAACACCCGCGTATCGTTCAACGATGTGGAGGCCAAAATATTGGGGTACGGCTTCGCCTCCACGTTCTCGTACGGTGAGTAGGACGCCATGTAGTCATATACCGCAACATCTTCCAGTGGGTTGCCCCACTCCTCCCACTCGATCACGGTCAGCGGAAGCTCCGGCATCAAAATAGAGGTCAGCGGATCCACAAACGGTACTGCTGCGTGAATGGCCTTAAACCGGTCCCCGCCCATGTTGGCCACGGCACCCATGAGCAAACCACCGGCCGAACCACCCTGCGCCACCAGCAGTTCAGGCGTGGTCATGTTGCTGCTGATCAGGTAATCCGCCACGTCAATGAAGTCGGTGAAGGTGTTCTTCTTGGTCAGCATTTTGCCGTTGTCGTACCACAGCCGACCCATTTCACCACCGCCGCGCACATGTGCCACGGCCACGATAATCCCACGGTCAAGCAGACTCAGCCACAGAATGCTCATGCTCGGATCGATGGTGCTTTCATAGGAGCCGTAACCGTACAACAGGGTGGGGTTCGGCACGCTCATGTCCAGGTCAGCGCGGTGAATCACCGACACCGGCACCTGCGCGCCGTCCTGAGCAGTCACCCACAGACGGTGTGCCACATAGTCGTCACGGTTGTAGCCGCCGGGAATCTCCTGTTCCTTCAGCAACCGAAGCTCACCTGTGGCGGGCCAGTAATCGTACAGCCGGGCGGGCGTCGTAAAGGAATCGTAGCTGAGCCGGAAACAAGGAGCGTCCCAATAGTGGCCGGTGCCGAAACCGACGTCGTACAGCTCCTCATCAAACTCCAGTTCCTTGAACTCGGTGAACCCCTGCTCGCCTAGCTGCATCACCGCGAGTTTCGACGCCCCCTCCTGCCGATATGACAGCACCAGATACCGCGCCCACGCACCCACGGCATTCAGGCGGACAGTATCGCGGTGCGGCACCAAAACACGCAGGTCATCGAGGTCATCGGGAAGCGGCCCCAGCGGGCATTCACCCAGCTCAAAGTTCGGGCCGTGAGCATTATGCAGCACCAACCAGCGCGGCTCGCCGCCAACCTCGGCGTAGGTAACGTCGTACTCCACCTCCGCCTCGCGGGTGCGCAAACACCGAAACTCGCCGGTGGGATTATCGCACTCCAACACCCATATTTCACTGCTGAGCTTGCTGCCCGATTCGATGTACAGGAACTTTTCCATGCGATCCGAACTAACCCCCACCCAGAAACGCTCGTCCGGTTCATAAAACACGCGCACATCGTCGGTGACCGGGGTACCCACCTTGTGCCGCCACACGGAATCGGGGCGCCACGCGTCGTCGACACGCTGATAAAACAGGTACTCCTCACCGCACCAGGTCAGCCCCGAAGAAATACCCTCAATGGTATCCTCCAGCAGCTCGCCCGTAGCCAGGTCCTTGATGCGCAGCGTGTAGCGCTCGTCACCAGTGGTGTCGGTGGAATAAGCCAGGAACCGGCCGGATTGCGTCACCCCCGAACCACCCAGCGAGAAAAACTCGTGTCCCTCTGCCAGCACATTGCCATCAAGAATGATTTCCTCGCCCTCAGGCGCGGAGTTTTCTGGAATGACCGGCGGGGTCCACGGATCCTGATCCGGCAGCACCGGAAGCCTGCACGAAAGGAAATAACTCTTCCCCTCCTCGGTACGGCCGTAATACCAGTAATCACCGTCGCGGGACGGCACGGACATGTCCGTTTCCTTCACCCGCGACTTGATCTCCTGGAAAATATCCTCCCGCAGCTGCTGCTGATCCTTGGTCACCTCATCCGTGTAGGCGTTCTCGGCCTCAAGGTAGGCGATAGTCTCCGCAGCCTCCTTGTCCCGCAGCCACTCATAGTCATCAACAAACACCCGACCATGATGCGTTCGCGTGGTCGGGTGTTTCGGTGCGTTCGGTGCTTGAGGCTTGGGGGCAGTGCGGCCGGTTTCAGTCATGGGTCACCATGGTACCGGACAGCGTGCACTTCCCCGCAGGCTTATGCAGTGGCCTTAGGTTGCGGGCCTTAGGTTGCGGGTGATGCCGCCGCAACGTTGGCGCACACGTTAAACAACTCACCGGTGAGAATCGTTCCGTAGTTCTCCCCTGTCTTACCGCCGGTGTGGATAGCAAAAATCATCGACTTATCATCCATCACCGAGGAACCAGACTGGCCGTTAAACGTATCCGTTTGGTACACCACCTGACGGTCCGTCACCTTCACCACCTTGTTCCGGTCCGCCCACTGCGCACCGTTGTCCTTATCCCCCGGATAACCAATAACCGTCGCCTGCGTATCCACCAGCTTCTGCGTATCCGGCACATTCATACCAAACCAGCCCGTCTTCTCCCCGACCGCAGAATCCAGCTTGATCACAGCCCAATCGTGGCCGGTCTCGCCGTACTTCTTGTCGTACCAAATTTGTTTAGCCGCAGCCGTGCCGTAGGGCTGCTGGCCCTTGTTTTCACCAGCCGCAAAGGTCCACTTCGACTGCCCCTTGGCCACACAATGCCCGGCAGTAATTACGGTGTCCTTCGAGATTAACGACGCCGTGCAATACGACGACCCACCACTCTGCGTGGTGGCATGCAACTTACCCACCCAGCGCGCCGGGGTCTGCTTCGTGTCCGAGACTTCCTTGCGATCATCATTGCCGATCACCACATTCGGGAGGGCCCCTTCCTGGAGATGATTGACGCCCATCTCAGCCCCAGCCAGGTTCTGCACCTTGGGAACGAGGGGGCTTTGTGCGTTGGCCTGGCCCGACGGTTGGGTGCTCGAATAACCAGGATCCTTCTGAATCTCCGCATTCGCGATGGGGTTGTTGGTATCAAGCTTGCCGTCCACAACGTTGTATCCCACCGGCTCGATCGGCAGATTCGAGGGAGTTGCGGCTATCGACACCCCCACTCCCGACCACGTTGCAGTCACAGCCAGCGCCACAGCAACCACGCCGCGTGCGACGCGTATGTGACGCTTTGATGCGATATGTTGTCGTGTCACTCGTGTCGTATCCATGCCCGCCAGTATTGCGCACAAAAGCTTGAAGAGCAATGTTAATTGATTAAGTAAAAAGACTAATGATAATCGATTAACGATAGTCATATGTGACACGTACACAATTTGATTTACCGCAGCCCGGGACACATAAATACCCAGTAGCAATTATCACGACAACCCAAAACATAAGCTTTGCATAAAACAAACCTTTGCACATCGTTAAGTTTCATAACGTCGCTAATATAATTCTAGAGCAAGTTCTTGACATGTTCAGAAAATTAACACAGAAAGTATGCGACCACACGCACAACCAGGGACAATACATGAACGCTGGTTTATATGAGTTGTGATACATAAATCGATAGCAGGATGAAGTGCATCGTTGCAGTTAAGGTAAAAAATTCTCATACGCGCACAAAATGTCCCCCTCATGAGGGTACATACATTAAGGCAAATTAAAAAAATCGGTTCGAACATTGACCATTAAACCCGATAATGTAAAAATCGAGCTATGCCCAAATGGCAATAACGCATCACCTACATTGTGATAGGAGTTTTGGTAACAGAACTTTTCGACTAAAAACAAACATCAGCAACGCAACCCAGGGCCGAAGATCACGACGGCCGGGACATAAGGTACATCATAATTATCCAGGGAGGATATACCTTGAAGAAGAAGAACATTGCTGCAGCTATGCTCGCAGCCTCGATGCCATTGCTTTCCATCTCGGCAGCACACGCAACCCCCGATGCAGAAAGCACCACGCCAAGCCAGACCCAACAGCAGGATACGCAGCGCGAAACCCAGCAAAACACGTCGAAGCAGGATGTTGAAGTAACTCAGGAGCTGGTTGAAAAGTACTCACAGTACGTTTCACAAGAAGGAGATCAGTTCCGCCTCAACGCACCGGAGAACCTAAAGTCTGACAACGCCCAAGAGGTCTCGAAGGTGCAGGAGATCATCAACAACACCAACGAAGACATCGCGAGCGGCCAGACGGAGGTTACCGACAACGAGAGCGATGACCAAACCGTAGAGACCGCAGCCGGTAAGCACAAGGCATCGGGTTCGCATGGCGGATATGAATATAAATGGTGGGGAATTCAATTTTGGCTAGATGAGTGGGCCACCCAAGAATACACCAATTCACTATCACAAGGTGTCTCAGCTGATAAAATCGCTGCAGATTTCTGCGCATGGACCGGAATTAAGAGCAAAACGGTTGTCAAGGTTTCGCAGACCTTGCGCATTGACGCAAAAATTGTGCGCACCAGCAATTGGCAGAACAGGGGGATCATTGTGAATGCTCCTGTTGGCAAATTTACCCGGGCATGGTGCCAGCCACGACACGCAGACAAAGACACCCCAGATGTCCAGAAGCCTCACAAGCCCCACAAGCCCCAGAAGCCCGAGTAGTCTCAACCTGGCTACTAGCGAGCGCTAGATTTCAGGGAATCACAACGTTCCCTCAACGTGTGCCCACTGTTTTTCATCAGTGGGCACACGTTGTTCTATTACATAGGGGGCTCTTGCCCGCCGGGGGGGGGCAATACAGCGCAAGAGCTTCTGGAAAGTTGCGTCCCTCAAGCACGCCCAAGTGCTGAGGGAAGGCTGCGCATTCGCAAATGGGGTTGTTGTGCGGATTATAGTCCGCAACGTTGTAACCCACCGGCTTGCTTGGCAGGTTCAAGGTCTCGCAGCTATCGATGTCCCAACTTCCGGCTATGTTGCCGCCACAGCAATCACCCCTCAATGTTTATCAACCAAACACATCACTACCATAATTATTCACCCCCAGATACATCCCCCCATTACAACATGCAATAAGCCTGTGCACTGATGTTTTAACACTTAGCATTTTTTATTCCTATTCCTCGTTCGTTTCGCTATGTAACGTGGTATGTACTTTAATCCAGCACGTCACGGTAGATGAAGCCACTCTGGAAGGAATAGATTGGGACAGTCTCAAGCTTGTGCAGTAACAGTAGTCCTTGGCTGCATCGCATGTCTCAGCGCCGCTTCAGAGGGCAACTGACGGGACCGCTGGATACTGCGTCGGCAAGAATTGGAGCTAAACTCGCATGACTCGGAATAAGCGCATTGGAATCGCATCGCTGACACTTATCCCCCCGTTTCTTCTTGTGATTAATTTCATTGATATTCTTGGGTTAAGTATTGTGGCTTGGGCATTCGCATTCTACTTGCTAATCTTCAGTGTCTTCATGCTAACGCGAGACTCTAATAGTTAGCCAGTCCAACGGCAACTGTTGCACAAAGTAAAACGCTCCTCACAGTAAATCTTGCATGGAGCACACATATCAGATTCGCTTCCACAACGGTACTCAAAGAGGTACATACCTAAGCAAAACTAGAGGGAAAGATTGTACACCTTCTCGCGAGAAGATCGCATACTGTTATGCGTGACGGTATGCGACTTGTCAGTTAGCAGTGCTGCCCATCTGAGGCAACAGGCATGCTCACTAACGCGTATGCACATAAAGATCCCCCTACATTACGAGGGCTTTCCATCAAGCATGTCACAGCACCTAGAACCTAATCACAGCCAGCCAATACACCCGTTCTCACAATTTTCATAGCTTTACACCACAAAGAGGTCATCATATTACCCCCAAACACCCCTAAAAGGCGCCTAAATTGATATTTAGCCAAGAATACACTAAATAAAAAGTAAATACCTATTACTGTAAGAACGTTATTGTTACAACGTCGTACAGCCGTGTGACCCCTGTTCTCGCCAACTCTCAGGGAGCCTGAACAATGATCTTTCCTCGACATTTCGACGACCTCAGTGTCCTTCACGAGCACACGCTGCCTCCTCACGCCTACTATGTGCCCGCCTCCCACCCACTTTCCACCGCATGGAAACGAGAGGATTCCGACCGCTTCCACCTGCTCAACGGGAAATGGGCTTTTAAATACCTCCCCAGCATCTATGAGCTCACCGAACCTTTCTGGGATCACAGCCCCACAACCTCAGCCCCAGACGGTTTCAGCATGATCGAGGTGCCCAGCACCTGGCAGCACCTAGGTTATGACCACCACCAGTACACCAATGTGCGCTACCCTATCCCCCTCGATCCGCCGCATGTTCCCCAGGACAACCCTTGCGGCACCTACATTCGGGATTTTGACTATACACCGAACCCCCAGGCACCCAGCACGTATCTCACGTTCGAGGGTGTGGACTCCTGCTTCTATGTCTGGCTCAATGGCACGTACATTGGCTACAGCCAAGTCTCCCACGCCTCCGCTGAGTTCGATGTCACCGACTTCATTCACCCCGGCACGAACCGTCTTGCCGTACTGGTGTTGAAATGGTGCGACGGCACGTACCTGGAGGATCAGGATAAGTTCCGCACCAGCGGCATTTTCCGCGACGTGTACCTCATGGACCGCCCAGCCGCCGTGTTTTTCGACTATGTCACCACAACATCATTCACATCGGACACTGCCATTGTTGATATTCGAGGCAACTATCGTGGCGGCACCATCCCCACCACTGTGGAACTCTACGACTCCAATGGGCATCTGGTGACCACCAGCACTATGGAGCTTATCGACGCCGATGCTAACTACACGCACCACGCCCAGCTCACCGTGACCAATCCTCACCTGTGGAACGCCGAAGATCCTTATCTCTACCAGCTGGCTATTGTCACGCCCGACGAGGTGATCACTGACCGGGTGGGCATCCGCGATGTTGCTGTAAAAGACACTGAGGTGTGTCTTAATGGCAATCCCCTCACCTTACGGGGTGTCAACAGGCACGATTCGGACCCTGTCACTGGCCCCGTGGTTGATCTGGAGCACATGCAGCGTGACCTGCGGTTGATGAAGAAACACAACATCAACGCGGTGCGTAGTTCCCACTACCCGAACGATCCGCGCTTCTACCAGCTGTGCGACGAGTATGGCTTCTATGTCATGTCCGAGGCGGACAATGAGAGCCATGGCACGCAAACCCAGTTCCTTGCCGATGCATCCTGGGATAACCAGGTCGAGCATTGGAACGAACCTATCGCCGATAATCCCGAATGGACCGAGGCCACTGTTGATCGCATGCAGTTGTGTGTTCACCGGGAGAAGAATCGCCCCAGCATTATTTCCTGGTCGGCCGGTAATGAGTGCGCCTATGGTTGCACCCTTGAGGCGGCATTGTCATGGACCAAGAGTTTCGACCCCACACGACTAACTCATTACGAAAGCTCCTACTACCGGGATTCTAAGCGTCGTTACGACTACTCCTGCATCGATCTGTACAGCCGCATGTACCCCGCCATTGAGGAGATTCGGGAGTACCTGGATTCCGACCCGGATAAGCCGTTCATCCTCGTGGAATACTGCCATGCAATGGGCAATAGCCCCGGTGACCTTGAAGATTACTGGGAGATCATCCGTGCGGATAAGCGTATGTGCGGTGGTTTCGTGTGGGAGTGGTGCGATCACGCAGTAACCGCCGGAACCAGCGAGGACGGCCGCCCCATCTATCTCTACGGCGGCGACCACGACGAACAGATCCACGATGGCAATTTCTGTGTTGATGGACTGGTTTCACCGGACCGCATCCCGCATTCCGGCCTCGCCGAACTTAAGAATGTTCAACGCCCCGCCCGCGTCGTCGCATACGACCAGGACAAGGGCCTGCTCACCATCGTCAATGAACTTGACCATACGGATCTGTCCCAGTACCTCAGCATCTCCTATGAGGTCCGGCGCGACGGTGCAATCGTTGAGCACGGAGATCTTGATCTGAATGAACCTGTGCCGCCACACGCAACAATCACGCTGCGCTGCGAGCCACGTATTCCAGAATCCGGGCGCTGTCATCTTCTGGTCACGTATCGCCTTGCACGCCCCGAGCCGCTACTTACCACTGGGCATATCCTGGGTTTTGATGAGGTTCCACTGCATAACAGTGACGCCCGCCACCAACGGGCCGTAGAACTCGCACACCGTCCGGTAGGTAACCAACCGTTGTCGGTTTCCCGAACCGCAACCCGAATCGACGTCGATACGCGCGACCTGCACTGTAGCTTCGATGTACGAACCGGACTGCCTGTGAGCCTGGTGCATCGCGGCAGTGAGTTTCTGGACCGTCCGGCTGAGCTGAATATCTGGCGCGCCCCCACCGACAATGATCGCCACATACGTCTGGAGTGGGAACGCGCTCACTACCATCAGGCCACGGCCCGTGCCTACGCTGTTGATGTCAGTGAGGAACCTGGGCATGTGACCATCAGCGCAGAGGTGGCTGTGGTGGCGCCGACGGTCCAGCCTGTGCTGCGCGGACATCTCACCTGGACCATTACCGATAGCGATGTACTCAGCCTGAACCTACGGTTACAACGAACTCTCGGATTCCCCAGCCTTCCACGCCTCGGACTGCGCTTGTTCCTTCCCGAGTCCATGAATCAGGTGGATTACTGCGGCATGGGTCCGCAGGAAAGCTATGTGGACAAGCATCGCGCCAGCTACCACGGGTTTTTCAACGCCACCGTCGCTGATCTTCATCAGGATTACATCCGGCCGCAGGAAAACGGCAGCCACGCCGACTGCAACGAGGTCATTATCTCAGACAGCGACCGAAGCCTCACTGCCTTGGCACTCTGCCCCTTCTCCTTCAACGCCTCTCACTACACGCAGGAAGAACTTGTTGCACAAAAACGCAACACGGACCTGACACCGTCGGGAAGCACGGTCTTGTGCCTCGACGCGGCCATGGCGGGCATTGGATCGAACAGCTGCGGGCCAACACTTCGACCCAAATACCAAGTGAAAAACCACGAGCTGGAAATGGACCTCCACCTCCTGCTCACCACTTTCTAATCACAATCCTTTCATCACACCAGTATTCAGAACGAGGTGAGAACCATGAGCAACGATATGGCCGCCAGCAATCCCAGCAGTTCATCCGCTGGGATGGGACTAGAGGCGGCCAGCCAGAAAAAATATCTCAAGTGGTACAACAAGGTGGGCTACGGCTCGGGCGACGTGGCCGGCAATGTCGTTTAGGCGCTCTTGTCCGCCTTCGTCATGATCTATCTGGCGGTATACGGCAGGACTGAACCCGGGTGTCGTCGGCACGCTCATGATGTTGTCGAAAGTGTTCGACGGTATCTCAGACATGATCTTCGGTACCCTGCTGGACCGCACGAATACACGCATGGGTAAGGCCCGGCCGTGGATGCTGTGGGCCTATGTAGGGTGCGCAGTGTTACTCGTCGCCATCTTCGCCATACCCCCGAGCCTCGGTGATTTTGCCAAGTACACATGGTTCTTCATCGCTTACACCCTGCTCAACGCCGTCTTCTTCACAGCCAACAATATCGCTTACTCCTCGCTAACGGCGCTGATCACCCGCAACAAGGACGAGCGCGTGCAGATGGGGTCCATCCGCTTCATGTTCGCCTTCACCACGAACATGCTTATCCAAACCTTCACCGTGGGCGGTGTCATGCTGTTCGGCGGCGGGGCTGGAGGCTGGCGGAACATGGCCATCGTCTACGCACTCATCGGCCTGGCAATTAACACCCTGTCTGTGTACTCGGTGAAGGAACTCTCACCGGAGGAGCTGGAAGGCGAAAACAACGGCCCTGAGGAAGACAAGCTGCCGCTACTGGAATCGGCCAAAATCCTCTTCTCCAACAAGTACTACCTGATTATTTTGGTGATCTTCCTGCTCACGCAAATCTTCACGGCCATGCTCAATATGGGTATCTTCTTCATGAAGTACGTCCTCGGTGACGAACGCCTCCTGGGCACCTTCGCCTGGGCCATCAACGTCCCGCTCGTCATCGGACTCATGATCACGCCCTACATTGTGAGCAAATATGGAGGCATGTATCGCATCAACATCCTGGGCTACATCATTGCCGTCGCCGGGCGACTCGGAGTGCTGGTGGCCGCCTACATGCAGAATGTGCCGCTGATGCTGGCGTTCTCCGCCATCGCCTCCCTGGGTATGAGTCCGTTACAGGGCACACTCAACGCCTTGATCGCAGAGGCATCGGAATACACATGGCTACGCACCGGCAAACGCATCGACGGACTGTTGTTCTCTTGCACTTCGCTGGGTGTGAAAATCGGTAGCGGCTTGGGCACCGCTGAATCCGGCTGGCTCCTCCAAATGAGCGGCTACCATGCAAACATGGAGGTGCAGCCAGACTCGGCTATCCAGATGCTCTACGTCATGTACGTGTGGCTCACGCTCGGGGCCAACGTGATCATCCTTCTCTTACTCACCAGGCTTGACGTCGAAAAAGCCACCGCCCGTTTCAAGGAACAGGCCGATGCCATGGCTTCCGATGGAAGTGTCGGTCAGCCAAGCTAGAACCTTGCCAGCTGGCGTACGTACGTGTTACGCACGCCATAACCTTTTCAAGGCCATAGCCACCAATCCCGCGCACACCAACAGCACCGCCGCATCAACGCCCCACTCCAGTGCTGAGGAATTCTCCACCGCAGAGCCCGGCAACATGTAACAGCCAAGTGCCAACAACGACACCACGTATATGCGCCACCTCCCTGCCAGGAAGTGCGATACCCGCATGCGCATTCCATATGTCCGACCAACCGCATACAACAACGCCGTCAGTGCACCCACGCAGGCAGCACCACCCACCATAGGCACAGCATCACCGCTGCGAATGCTTATCGACGCCGCGCATCGCGCCGCTCCCAACGAAACGGCAATCAGCATCACCATCACCCAGGAAAAAACATCTTTCTGCATGGTGGATCCCTTCAACATTGACGCGGCGTCGTCACGCGTGTGGTGCCACACCTGCCACCCTAACGTGGGGCGCTGCACTATTGCCAGTTTTTTAGTGTCACGTTCAGGGAAGTTGGGTACACTCTACAAAGCTGGCAGTTGATGCTGCCCAACCCCGTTTTGTAAAGGAAAAACTACTATGATGGAAGCCTTGACGGAGTACATTATCCACCTGGGTATCGTAGCCGTGATCGCTGTAATTTTTGCCGAATCCGGGCTGCTCGTCGGGTTCTTTTTGCCGGGCGACAGCCTCTTGTTCATGTCGGGCTTCCTAACCCAACAGGGCATTTTCAAAATCAATATCCACCTTTTTGCCCTGCTCCTTTTCATCGCCGCAGTGGCGGGCGATAACGTCGGCTACAGCTTTGGCAAACGGGTGGGCCGGAAACTGTTCGAACGTCCCAATTCCAGGCTGTTCAAACAGCAATATCTGGTGCAGGCGGAGCAGTTCTTTGAAAAGCACGGATCAAAGGCCATTGTGCTGGCCCGCTTCGTGCCGGTCGTGCGCACCTTCACCCCGATTATTGCTGGTGTGAGCACCATGCATTACCGCACGTTCTTTGTCTACAACCTCATTGGTGGTTTCCTCTGGACGGCCACGTTCAGCTACGCCGGATACTACATCGGCCAGAAGCTGCACGAGATGGGCTTCAACATCGAAATCATCTCAATTGTGATCATCCTGATCTCTGTTGCCCCGATCGCCATTCACGCTGTGTCCAGCCAGGAACGCCGACAGGCACTCATGGCACAGATCAAGAATCTGCCTACGACCATCCGGGGGATCTTTACCAAGGAAGACAGCGCACAGTAGTCTTCCCTGGTTTCATTGATTATTCCACCGCCGACACCACTGGAACTCCATCATGGTCCAGAATGTCGGCGTGTACTTTATAGACCTCATGGATAAGGTCCGCATCCAGCACATCCTTCGGCGACCCCTGGGCGACAATGCCGCCGCGCTTCATCACCATGAGTTCAGAGCAGAATCGCGCGGCAAGATTAATGTCGTGGATAGCCACGAGGGCAACGGCTCCAGTGCTTTCGGCACGGTTTCGAATGGTTTCCAGCAGGAAAAGCTGGTGATGCAAGTCCAGTGCGGACGTAGGCTCATCAAGCAACATCACATGAGGCTCCACCACCATCATCTGGGCCACCGCCACGAGTTGGCGTTGCCCACCGGATAGCTCCCCGAGGTACGAGTGCGCTAGGTGCCCTATCTGCAGCGCCTCCATAGTGCGAGCCGCCATGGCTGCCGGTTTTTCTGACACGGTGCGCACATTACGCGCCCGACGCGCGGCGATGAGCACCGTCTCAAAGGCAGTGAGTGCTGCAGCGACGGGTAGATCCTGGGGGACGTAACCAATGTGATCACGCAGTTTCCGTCCTGTGTATTCCTGCCCATCAATGTCCGCGGCGATGGTTCCCGCGCGTGGTTTGTTAACCCCAGCGAGGGTGGTGATGAAGGTCGACTTACCGCAGGCATTGGGTCCGAGTAGACCGATGACGTGTCCGCCGGTGAAGGGCTTTGGGGTGAAGTTGGTGAGGATGGATTCTCCCCTTCCATACCCCACGTCGAGGTCGGAGACTGTAACAACGACGGGTTTCACCAGAGTGCTCGCTTCCTGGTCATGATGATAAATATGAAGAATGGAACACCAACAAGGGAGGTGACAATCCCGATGGGTATGGCCAACCCCGGTGTGATGATAAGGCTGACTGCATGCGCCGTAGACATCATGAGCGCACCGGATGCAAGAGACGCTGGGATGAAGTAGCGTTGGTCTTCCCCAACGAGCATGCGTGCCACATGCGGACCCACAAGCCCCACAAATCCGATGATGCCGCTGAAAGCAACGGATGTTGCGGCCAGTAGAGACACAACAATGAGCACGATGACCCGGAGGCGGGTGACGTTAACGCCCATGGCGCGTGCGCGGGCGTCGCCAAGCCTTAGCGCCGTGAGCTGCCAGGATAGCCCCATGAAGATGGGGAGACAGCAGACCAGCACGACTGCAAGGATGCCGTTTCCAATCCAGGATGCACGAGTGAGGGACCCGAGAATCCAAAAGACAATCTGCTGTAGTGCCTCAGTTGATGCCTTGTATTGAATCAGCGCGAGCAATGCTTGGAACAGGAAGACGAGCCCGATGCCGAGCAGAATCATCGTTTCGGCGCTCGCTCCGCGAAACAACGACGCAAGAACAATCACCAGTGAGGCAGTCATGGCCGCGAACCAGGCGATCAGGGCAATATTGAGCTGCGCGTTGGGAAGGAAAATCAGGCCGAAGACGATTGACGACGCCCCGCCAAACGCTGCCGCCGCCGAAATACCCAGCGTGAATGGTTCGGCGAGGGGGTTGCCCAGAATCGTCTGCATCTGCGCCCCAGCCACGCTCAACGCCATGCCCACGAGCAACGCCATGACGGACATGGGAAGACGGAGCTTCCAGATCACGGTATACGACTGCCGGTCCAGGGTCTCGGGCCGGAAAATACCAACGATGACGTCACCAACGCTGATGTTGACTGGCCCGACAACGGTGCTGACGATAAAAGCGACAAGTGCGCAGAAGATCAGCACCGCAATAATCAACAGGCGGCGGACCACCAGAGCGCGGTGATCAGCGACAAGGGTGTCCGCCGTAACATGTGGAGTGTGCGCTTCCACCGGATTAGCCGTTTTGGCTGACAAAGAGTACTCCAGAGTTGGGGAACGGAAGGTACTTTTCGTGCGCTTCTTGGTAGTGCTTGGTCACGTCTACGTCTTTGAACAGATCAGGCTGCAACCACACACCGAACTGCTCCAGTGCAAGGAAGTTGAACGGGGAGTCATAGAACTGGTGCCACACACCGTACATTTCCTTGTTCTTGGGGGCGTCCAGCTGGTCGAAACCTGGCGTTGCGGTGAGACCCTCAAGGGTTTGCTTGGCCTGCTCTTCGTTGGCCTTGTATCCGAGAGTCACGTAGGGGACCTGGATGTTTTTGTCGGGCTTAACTACCCACGATCCACCGGTGGCAATGATCTTCTCAGGCTGCTCAGCAATGACTTTTTCGGGTGTGATGTCACCGGATTCCGAGTCGAGGATGTGATCGCCCATATTGTCGCCACCAGCTACGTTGACCAACTCGCCGAGGTTGCTTTCTTTGACTGTGGCACAGCAGTCATTCCAGCCCGCAGCGCGCCAGAGGAACGTCTTGGGCTTCTTGTCAGCTTTCGCTGCGGTTTCTTTGACGCGATCTACTGTATCGGTCCAGTCCTTGTTGAAGGCTTCCGCCTTGTCTTCCTTATCAAAGATCTTTCCCAGCAGCTCAATGGACTTGGTGGTGTTGGTGAGCGGATGCTGACGGAAGTCGGTGACTACGTACTTAATCCCGGCATCATCCATTTTGGTGAGCATACCGTTGGTTTCAGAGGCTTTATAGTGGTCGGCGGTCATGATCACGACGTCCGGGTTGTAGGACAGGAGATTTTCTACAGTCACGTCCCCCTTAGCCATATTGCCGATTTCGGGGATGTCTTTGGTCTCTGGAACAGCTTTTTCCAATTCCTCGTAGAAGGATGGTGCGGCTGTTTTCAGGTCCGATCCCCTGGCAACGACTTTGTCGAAAGGCTTGTCTTTGTCCAGAATTGAGGTTGCGAATACCCCGCGTCCTTCTGCCAGGATGATGCGTTCTGGTTGCTTATCAAAGCTTACTTCGCGTCCTTGCACATCCGTGACTGTTAACGCCGCATTGTTGGCGGCGTTACCGCTTGCGCTGCTGCCACCCTCGCCGTTCGACGTTGTTCCCCCGCCGCATGCGCTAACGAAGATGGTGCAGGCAGCAACGACGACACCCGCCACCATCTTTGTGTAACTTTTCACCTTAAGGCTCCTCTCAATGATGCACTTCACATCTGAGAATGAAGCTTAGATGCAGCCATATATTTTAGGCAAGCCTGGCCTAAAATATATATGAGTTTTCTTAGCTCAGCTAAGCGCAGGACCCAATCCACGTGGTGAATTTCTTACCAGAAATACGCTCGTACGCCTCAATGTAACGCTCGCGGGTCGCCTCCACCACTGAACCAGGAAGACTCGGCGGAGGCGCCATGCCATTACGATCCCATCCGGCTTTAGGGCAGTTCAGCCAGTTGCGCACATACTGCTTATCAAAGCTCGGCTGCGTCTTCCCCTCCACATAGTCGCTGCTGGGCCAGTAGCGTGAGGAATCAGGCGTGAGCACTTCATCGGCCAGCACAAGCCTGCCATCCGCATCGATACCGAACTCCAGCTTTGTGTCAGCCAAGATCAGCCCATGTTCTTCCGCAAGGGCCGCTGCCTGCTTATAAATACTCAGCGTGGCCTCGCGCAGCTCATTCGCCCGCGCCTCACCCAGCTTTTCGACGACCGCTTCAAACGGCACGTTTTCATCATGGTCACCCAACTCCGCTTTCGTCGCGGGAGTGAAAATAGGCTCGGGCAGCTTCGACGATTCACGCAGCCCCGCCGGTAGCGGAATGCCACAGACGGTTCCGGTTTCCTGATACTCGGCAAGCCCCGAGCCGGTGAGGTAACCACGCGCCACGCACTCAAAGGGGATCATGTCTAGTTTTTTACACACAAGCGCCCGACCAAGAACCTCTTCGGGGATGCGCGGATCGTCTACCGGACCGGCGAGGTGATTGGGGAAGTCGATGTTAGCGAAAAAGAAGACGGTCATCGCGGTGAGCACGCGCCCTTTATCCGGGATCTCCGTGTCAAGGACGTGGTCATATGCAGAAATTCGATCAGAAACAACCATAAGAAGGTTGTCGTCGTCGATCTCGTAAATCTCGCGAACCTTACCTGCTGCGAGGTGGTTGTACGAGGACAATTCAGGACGCATGAGTAAACACTTTAGCCCCGTGTAGTACCCAATGCCATGCGACACCTTGCGATGTGCCAAAGCCCACCTTTAAACATGCCAAAGATGGGCACAAATGAGGGTAGCGGGACGTCGAAAAGCGTCGTTAAAGGATCTCGCCGGGCTTGTAGGCAGCGGCCTCTGGATGGCGGGACACAACATCGTTCACGCGCGCAAGTACCCGCGCCACCTGGCTTTCCGCAGCACCGATGAAGACGCTACGGTCCGCCAATGCATCCTGCAGCTGCTCCAGGGTGAGTGGAATACGGTCATCGTCAGCCAGGCGTTGAATCAAATCCTGCTCCGCGCCGTTTTCCCGCATATTCAACGCCACCGCAACAGCATTCTCCTTAATGGCCTCGTGTGCAGTTTCCCTGCCCACACCGGCGCGCACCGCCGCCATCAAAATCCTGGTTGTGGCTAAAAATGGCAGGTAGCGCTCCAATTCACGCTCGATCATTGCCGGGAACGCACCGAACTCATCTAGCACCGTCAGGAACGTCTCGCACATGCCGTCAATGGTGAAAAACGCGTCCGGCAGCGCCACACGACGCACCACCGAACAAAACACATCACCCTCATTCCACTGCTGACCAGCAAGATCAGCGACCATCGTGAGGTAACCGCGCAGCAGAATCTGCATACCACCCACGCGCTCACACGAGCGGGCATTCATCTTGTGCGGCATGGCCGACGAACCCACCTGCCCCTCTTTGAAGCCTTCCGTGACAACCTCGTTGCCCGCCATCAGACGAATCGTCGTGGCCAGTGACGACGGCCCCGCGCCCAACTCCACCAGCGCAGAAACCACATCAAAGTCCAACGACCGCGGATACACCTGCCCCACCGAGTCAAACACGCGACGGAAACCAAGATGATCGGCCACACGTGTCTCCAATGAGGCCAGCTTGTTTTCATCGCCCCCCATCAAATCCAGCATGTCCTGGGCCGTACCCATCGGGCCTTTAATCCCGCGCAGCGGGTACCTGCGCAGCAGCTCCTCCACACGTTCGATGGCCACCAGCATCTCATCAGCGGCGGACGCGAAACGCTTACCCAGCGTCGTGGCCTGCGCTGCCACGTTATGCGACCGTCCCGCCATCACCAAGGATTGGTACTCCCCCGCGCGCGCCCCAATTCGCGCCACCACAGCCACGGCCTTATCGCGCACCAACTCCAGCGAACGGCATACTTGCAGCTGCTCCACATTTTCCGTGAGATCACGGCTGGTCATGCCCTTGTGAATGTGCTCGTAGCCAGCCAGGGCGTTGAACTCCTCGATGCGGGCTTTCACGTCATGGCGGGTCACCCGCTCCCGCTCTGCGATAGACGCCAGATCCACGTGGTCGATTACGTTCTCGTAGGCAGTGATTGCCTCCACAGGAATATCCACCCCGAGATCCTTTTGGGCTTTCATCACGGCAATCCACAACTGGCGCTCCATGATGATTTTCGCCTCAGGACTCCACAGCTCCGTCAACTCCGCCGAGGCATAGCGATTGGACAGTACGTTTGCGATTTTCTTCTTTTCAGCCACATCGCCCATTATCGCATGGCATTTTAGGCGCGGGTGGGGTTCCCGGCACGCTTGTAATAGGTATAGAGCGCCACGCTCAAGCACACCGGCCAGAAGAACAGCGGTACGTAAGCGATGATAAGCCAGAACAGGTGTAGCCCACTCATGCCGTCGGCGGGGGTGGGGTTATCACTCAGCCCAAGCCAAGAAGCAGAAAAACGGACAAGGAGTGGCCCCAGAATCAGGTACAAAACAGCGTTTCCGAGTGCCCCCAGAGTGAGTGGAACCCACCGTGGAAGCCACATTGTCCAATCAATGGTTAACCCCATACTGAGTAGGCCACCAATTAATTGCAGCGCTTCCAAAGTGAGCACATAACGGAGATTTGGGCCGTCTTGATACATGTCTGCGAACGCAAAACCCGTGTTCACGCCACTAATCATTGCAATGCGCCAGATCATTGACGGCAGGACGCAGGCTAAACACAGCCATGCGGCGACATTTTTTAAATTTTTAGTTCTAAATGTCATGTTTCCAAGCGTAACTATGATATGAAAGCATGGCTAGACCAGTGCGTTTTAGTTCCGATGATATTTTAGACGGCACCGCCCGTACTCTCGCGTTACGCGGGAAGAATCTCACCATGTCTGACATTGCTCAGGAAATCGGTGGACCAACCGGATCGATTTATCATCGCTTTGCTTCACGTGAGGAGCTGCTAGCTACGCTCTGGATCCGCTCAATTAAGCGTTTTCATGTTGGTTTAATCACCGCCTATACCCTCCCCGACCCGGACACCGCCATCCAATCGGCGGCGGTGCACGTGGTGACGTTTTGCCGCGACAACCCACAGGACGCGCTTGCCATGACCCTGTTTCGTCAAACCAGGCTCGCCAATGATGGCCCGGATAATTTGCGTAGCGACGTCGCGCACATCAACGACTCCGCCACCCAAGCACTCTCAGAGCTGGCGATCCGACGTTTTGACACGCCCTCCAACCATCACCTTGAACTACTGACGCTGGCCACCCGGCAATGCCCCTACGGGCTGGTGCGTCCCCACATTGGTTCTGACATCCCCACATGGCTCGATGCCGCAGCGGCCACCAGCGCCTCCGCGATTGCAAAACTCGGCGATGAGCCGAGTGGTCGTCGTGCTAGCTAGTCCTTTGAAGCGCTCAACGTTCCCCTCATAAAATCGGTTTATTTATCGCGCGCGCAAAAACTCTGTGATGCGTTGACATGCTTGTTCAATCACATCCACATCCACGCAAAAACTGATGCGTATGTAGCGGTGCCCATCAATGGGATCAAAATCCACACCCGGCGCGACGGCCACGCCGGTTTCCCGGAGCAGGTCGCGACACCACTGTTCTGAGTCGTCGGCGTACTCGGAAATGTCGATGTATAGATAGAAGCCACCGTCGGGTGGGGCGAACCTGGTGAAGGGCAGTTTTTCTAGCAGCACATCACGGGCAGCCGCGTAGTGTTCCACACGCTGCGCGAGTTCCTGGCGGGCCTCCTCACCGAAAGCTTCGACTGCCCCGACTTGGGAGACTGTGGGCGGGCACAGCGCCAGGTTAGCCTGCAGGTTTTCCAGGGGCTCGACGAGGTGATCAGGGACAATGAGCCAACCCAGCCGCCACCCTGTCATGCAGAAGAACTTGGAGAGTGAACCCACAACAACAGCCTGGTCGGAGTAGGACCTCGCGGTGGCACAGGTTCTGCCGTAGGTGATGCCGTGGTAGATTTCGTCGGAAATGAGCAGGCAGCCGTTGGCGTCACACCACTCGGCGATAGCACGGAGTTCATCGGGGTCGATGATAGTGCCGGAAGGATTGTCGGGGCTGGTGACGATCACCGCCTTGGGTACCGTGTCCAGCTCTGCAAGCATGCGGGCTGTGGGCTGGAAACGAGTATCGGGTCCGCAGGGTAGGTCTACAATCTGCGCGCCGAGTGCTTGGAGGGTGTTGCGATAGGCGGGGTAACCAGGCCGTGACATAGCGATGGTGTCCCCATGATCAAGCGCCGCCAAGAACAGCGCCACGAAACCGCCGGAGGAGCCGGTGGTGATCACCACGTTCTCGGGGAGAGTAGTCACGCCATAGGTGGCACTGTGCCAATCCGCAATGGTGGCACGCAGCTCGTCGGTGCCCAGCGTGGGAGTGTAACCCAACGGGGCGTCGATAAGTGCCTGCTGTACCCGGCGGATAACGGGGGTAGGGGCACCAGAGGAGGGTTGGCCGACGCACAGCACCAGGGATTTTTCGTCGGTTTGGCCGAGGATCTGCATCACCCGGAAGGGGTCGACGTGGCTACGCTGGCTGGGTTGTGCGTTCATGGTTATACCGAGATTCGACCTTCGACAGCGGGCAGGGCAATGTCGGAGCGGTAGTGGCTGCCGTCGAGAGAGATGGTGCCGAGGACCGTGTAGGCGGCATCGCGGGCGTCGGTAAGTGTGGGGCCAGTACCAATAACATTGAGCACACGGCCGCCTGCCGACACCAATTCACCGTTGGCGTTGCGTGCGGTACCGGCATGGAGGACTGCGGGGTTCTCGGCACCCGTGATCACATCGCCAGTGCGGGGGGAATCGGGGTAGTTCTGGGCGGCCAACACCACCGTCAGTGCGTAACCATCCTCCCACTCCAAAGGCGGCTGCTCAGCCAAGGTGCCCTCCGCAACAGACGCCAACAACTGGCCGAGTGGGGTTTTCAGCAGCGCGAGCACCGCCTGGGTCTCTGGGTCGCCGAAACGACAATTGAACTCCACCACAGCCGGGCCGTCCTGGCCCCAGGCCAACCCTGCGTACAGCAGGCCCGAGTAAGAACAGCCGCGGGCAACCATTTCTTTGGCAACAGGAACGCATACCTCATCAACAATGCGCTGCACCCCATCCTTGGGAAGCCACGGCAGCGGCGTGTAGGCACCCATGCCGCCCGTATTTGGGCCTTCGTCATTGTTACCCACGCGCTTATGATCCTGTGCGGGAAGCAACGGCACCACCGTTTCCCCATCTACCAGGCAGAACAGCGACACCTCAGGACCATCCAGGAACGTTTCCAACAACACCGGGTTGCCAGCGGCGTGAACAGCATCAATGTGGGCACGAGCGGCATCGCGATCTGGCGTGACCACCACACCCTTACCTCCGGCGAGACCATCATCCTTGACCACCCAGGTCGGGCCAAAACGATCGAGGGTGGACTCAATGTCGTCGTTGGAGGCACCGGGGGCAAGCGCCTCGGCGTGGGCTGTTTTCACACCGGCGGCGGCCATTACATCCTTGGCAAACGCCTTAGACCCCTCAATACGGGCGGCATCCTTGTTAGGTCCAAAGACCTTGATACCCTTCTCACGCAACGCATCGGCCACGCCCGCTACAAGGGGAATCTCAGGGCCGATCACAACCAGGTCTACATCTAACGAGGTTGCGAGCTGTGTCATCTCGGCAGGATCGGTGACAGTGCCCTTATGCAGGGTGGCGAGGTCAGCCATACCCGCATTGCCGGGAACAACATGGAGGTCTGACACAGCAGGGTCCTGTGAGAGTCCAAGGAGCAGGGCGTGTTCACGGGCGCCCGAGCCGATAACAAGAATGCGCATGGCTGCCAGTTTATGTGATGGGCTAGTGGGAGCACGAGAGCGGATATTGTAGGTGAAGGTTGGGATGTGTGGTGGGGTGGAGCGTTTGGCGTTAAGCGCCCAGCACGGAGGCGTGCCGTGGGTGTTTGGCACCCGAAATGTCACCCATTATCGGTCGAACATAAAAGCGATCTAACCCATTTAGACTTGATTGATCATTCATGCTACTAATACCCTATTTTCACTCCTTATTTTAGCCATTCAAAATGAACGATTCGACCGCAACCACCTCCGAAAGTTGCACATGCCACCTATAGCAGTCACCACCATGACAGCACTATTGCTATCTCTTTATAATTCACTTTACTTTACAAATGCCCCATGGACCCCACAGGATAACTCTGCATAAGTAAATCACATAAGTCACAATAGCCACTCAAGGCAACATTAATTAACTCCAGAAACACGCTCAAAAACGCCCCAGACCTGCGAAAATAGTATTGTTTTGGATAACATACAAGAGCTAGAAACGCTCAGAAAGGTAACTCATCAGACATATAAATCACGATCCTATAACAACGCGATAACGCTTCGGTTGCACTTTCGCTACTTTTGGGTGACGGTTACGCTTTTTCCCTATTAAGGGACTAGATTTAATTGTATGAGCAGCGTATTTACCAAAATCATCAATGGAGAGCTCCCTGGGCGCTTCATTTACCGTGACGACACTGTCGCCGCATTCCTAGACATCGAACCACTCACCTATGGACACACCCTCATCGTGCCCGTTCAGGAAGTGGACAAGTGGACCGATCTTGCCCCTAACGTGTGGTGCGAAGTCAACGAAGTCGCACAAAGTATCGGACGTGCAGTCATGGAAGCATTCGACGCTGAACGCGCCGGATACGTCATCGCCGGGTTCGATGTGCCACACGCCCATATCCACGTCTTCCCGACCAACACCATGGCCGACTATGATTTCTCTAAAGTCATCAAAGCCGACGAAACCGACCCCGCCCTGATGGACGAAGCAGCTGAAAAACTGCGCGCGATCATGGACACCAACGAAGCGGGGTACGCCTATTAAGAAGGAAGAATGAGCAAGCCGCTTGGGGCACGCGTTCCCACCCGGGGGTGGGTGGAAGACGACTGGCGCGCAGCCCCAAGCGCACAGCGGCCGTGGCCCGTGGTGCTCGTGCACGGGACGTCGGCAAGCACGGGGGATTACATGGAACTGGCGCGTGAACTGCGCGAGCTTGGGTGGGCTGTGTTTACTCCTACTTACGGCAACCGCGCCACCAACCCCATTGAAGACTCCGCCGAGCAAGTACTCGCCTACATCAACCAGGTGCTCCACGCTACCGGCGCGGAAAAGGTCATTATTGTCGGACACAGCCAGGGCGGAGTGCTCGCGCGGTACCTGATCAAACGGCTGGGAGGAGCATCGAAAGTCAAGCACCTGATCAGCCTGTCCAGCCCGCATCACGGCACCAGCCTCGGCGGCATGCTCAACGTGCTGGTCAATTCGGAACGCAGCGCCGACTTCATGATCCGCATGATCAACAACTACTTCGGGCCAGCAGGCATGCAGCAAATCGTCGGCAGCGACTTCCTCACCGACCTCAACGCCGACGGCGACACCGTGCCCGGCCCCGGATACACCTGCCTGGCCACCCGCACCGACACCACCGTCTCCCCCGCCGAGTCCGGCTTCCTCGACGGCCCCGGCGTGGACAACAGTTGGATCCAGGACTACTACCCCCTCGCCGTGATCCTCCACGAAGACATGCCCCGCGACCGTCGCGTCCGTGAACTCGTCATTTCTACCATCGAACAACTAAGGCCACTGCAATGAAACCCCTCGTCCTCTACCTCCCGCGCAGAGGCACCCTTCCCACTCCCCTTCCTGTCACGCGTGACGACGTCCCGGTGCTCCTGCTCCACGGATACTTAGGCTCGCCCGGCAACTTCGGCCCCACCGCACGCGCACTCCAACAACGTGGCACCCCTGCCCTCGGGTTCGAATTCGGGCACCGCGGCACAGACCGGCTCGACGACTCACTGAACCAGATCGCCCACTTCGCACGCACCATACCCAGCGAACGCTTCGACATTGTCGGGCACTCCCAAGGCGGACTGCTCGGCCTACGACTCGCCCACCTCCCCGAATTCCAACCGCGTATACGACGCATCGTCGGCCTCGGGGCGTCCTTCAAAGGCATCAACGTCAACTACCCTGCGTGGCTCGATCCTATTGCCGCTGCCATCGGCGGGCCTGCGGCGCCCTATCTTCGCGGCAAAGGCTTCCACGAGGCAACCATCCCCGACGGGGTTGAGGTTGTCTCCATCGTCTCCACTGCCGACCGCATAGTCCGCCCCGACAACGCCACGCTCGGACACGTGATCACTATCGACGGCGTGCCACATTCCCGCATGCCGGAACTCGCCGGACCAGTAATAAAGGCCCTGGATATGGAGGTGTGAAAGGGATGCTGTATGCAACGATCGTGCGGCGAAGAATTAAACGCACATTCCGTGACATTAACCAGGGCAACGTCCAGCCAATGCTGGACACTCTTGCCGACCCATTTGTCTATGTCTTCCATGGGACACATGCATTGGGAGGACGCAGAACCTCCAAGGACGCCATGAGGCTATGGTGGGAGCGAGTTTTCCGGCTACTACCTGGCATTCGATTCGACGTTCAAGAGGTTGTAATCAACGGGTGGCCGTGGAATACGCGCGTTGCGGTTAGGTCTTTAGTGAGCGGCGACCTGCCTAACGGGGAGTTGTACAGCAACACTGCATTCCAATTCACGAACGTGAGGTGGGGACGAATCACGCGGATAGAAACCATGGAAGACACCCAAATTCTTGAACAGGCGCTTCAGGTGGTTGCTGAGTCTGGTTGCGTTGAAGCACTAGAACCACCAATTAACGGGTAATCTGCTCAATGCACCGACGAATTTCTGAGCCTTATAGCCCACGTCAGGGTAACAAAAAACGCGCTGATGGCACTAAAAATGATAAGCACCACCAGATGTTTGCCGATAATAAATCCCAGCAAGATGACACACAGGACAGCGAACCATGCTGCACATATTGACAAAATAGCAATTTTGCGTTGGCTCATTTCCTACTCCTTTCCTGCCAAAATGTGAATACACCGCCGAGTATGCCATTAACCGTCAAAAGCTGCAAGCAGGAAAAGCAAATCTTGAATCAACTTTCCCACACCCTACAGAAAATTAACCCATTAAAATTCCACCTGCATGAACGAATTTCACCAACAATAAATTTAATTCTATCTGATCTTAGAACGAGAAATTTTCATTAGCATTACAAGTAAAAACACCCCCTTAAGATCAAGTTCGCAATAAAAAGACTGTGTCCAGACCCCATCCCCCAGCGTCAATGGGGTGAACCTTGTGTCATAGGTATGATGTTGTCGCCATAGTGAAACCATCACCAACACAAAACGACTCATACACGCTAGACCACATGCGACCAAGCTGATGACACAACCTATAAGCAAGCTATAGAAAATTGAAAGCAAAACAAGCTATATACACTCAAATATAGAGGCGTTTTCTTCCAGAATCAAGGACACATTTTCCCTACGCCCAGCCTAGAAGACCCGCGAAAAGCCCCGCCCAAAACCCGCTTAAACTACTGCACAGAGTCCCGCTGGATGAATCTTATAGACGATGTCAGAGAAGTGCTCTACTTCGCTCTTGGTGGAGAAAATTGACGCTAAAACAGCATAAACAGCACTAATTCTATGTCGCGTTTACCATTGTAGCTGGAATTGGGCTTTGCATTTCTTTCAGCCTGGCTACAAATACTGCGCCAGCGCCGTACCCAAGTCTTGCGCTGGCGCAGCTGTCGTAATTGCAGAAATCAACAATAAAATCGGCAATACACTGGGAACTGCGCTCCTTGAACCTTTACCTACAGTTGTATCCCAATACAGCCATTCTGCAAATGAAACAGGCGTTGCTAAAGTTATAAACAAGTACGACACTTCCTACTCACACCGTATTAAATATCCGCACTCGCTATAATATTTTAAGTCACACGACTCTCTGCAAGATCAACATCGTTATAAAGAAGATAGTGATTCATACTGATTGCGGAGTTCACACCAGCAGACATGGCGTTAGGTATCTGATCTGGAGAACTCACGCAGTTTCCACCTGCCCATAATCCCTCCTCACTAGTCTTTCCATCAATTTCAGTTTTCACCCATGAATTTTCAATGAGACATCCAGCTTCCCTCAATAGAAAATCATTTGGAGAAAATACTGGTCCCACAAAAACGGAGCCATACTGCCTACTTTTTGTTTCTATACACTGGAGGCTAACAGAACCCTTCTCTATATCGTCAGCAGATTCCATGCCAATCACAAGATCATCCACAACACAGACTCCCCAAGAGATCAGCCTAGCCCGTTCTTCTTTTGATAGATACATTCCATTAACAATTAGGTCAATTTCATCTGACCATAACTTAAGGAGGAAAGCCTGATGCAAAGAAAAATTTCTATTGGCGCCGCCAATAACAGCAATCCTTGTCCCATTAAGCTCGAACCCATGACAATAAGGGCAATGAAATACTGTTTTTCCCCAAAGATTTTCCAAACCTGCAATATCTGGCAATTTATCGGATAATCCCGTAGCAACAAGACAACTTCTAGCCTTTATATGAGCTTCATTCGACAAAGTTGCAAGCCAATCGCCATCAGCCCCTTTTGATAACTGGCTAACTGATTCATGCAGGAGTAGACCGCCAAAACTTAAATATTCCTCGGTCCCCTTCGCTAATATTTCAGCAGGTGGAACATTATCCATTCCCAGAATTCCATGAGCATGTTTACTGACAACATTTCTAGGATTTTGCAAATCCACTATAACAACTTTTCTATTGGCACGGGCCAGGGTAATCCCTGCACTCAATCCACAATATCCGCCACCAATAATAAGTGCATCATATTTCATATACATCACCTAACCGCATTAGAGCCTATGAATAAGACCTTTTTCATTATATGAGTAGCCCTCGCTCACAAAGCTTAGATTGTTCTCCGTATTTCACGATGCACCACACCGCAATAGGTCGAAGATTGAAGGGCGACAAGCTAGCATTCCTAGCACAACACCCTCACCTTGTCCTACATTTGGACCTATGAGCGACTCCGCCGACAACAATACCGTTCACACAGACACCAACAGCACCACAACCAACCCCGATCCCGCACACCACACAGTAGACATTGAAGACGAGACTCATTATTTCGCCTGGCCGAAAGACAAAGTGCTGCTTGACGCACTCCTTGACGCCGGGGTGGATGCTCCGTATTCCTGCCATATGGGCGAGTGCGGTGCCTGCCAGTGCACGGTCGAAGGCGGGGAGACACACATGCTGGCTAACCAGGTGCTCAGCACCTACGACATTGAGGATGATCAGCGCCTAGCCTGCCAAACTATCCGCGATGAGGAGGGGCCGTACGAGATTTCGTACTGGTTCTAGCCAGCCCCACCCACCACCTACGCAGCCTTCAACGCAATCGTAAACGTTGACCCATTCCCTTCCGCACTTTCCACACTGATCGACCCTCCATGCGCCTCAACCAGTGTTTTTGTAATAGCCAGCCCCAGCCCCGATCCACCGGATTCGCGGGAGCGGGATTCGTCGGCGCGGTAGAAGCGCTCGAAGATGTGGCTCCTCACCTCGGGTGGCATGCCCACGCCATCATCGGAGATGGCCACCACAATAGTGTCGCCGTCTTTGCGGATGTTCACGTCCACGGCAGCGTCTGGCCCACCATGCTTCAACCCGTTGACCACGATGTTGCTGAGCACCCGGTGGAGTTGCGAGGCGTCGCCGATCACCATGGGTGGTTCGGTGGTGTCGTTGTGGATTCCTATACTGCGCCCTGGGTGTGCCGCCTGCACAGAGCTGACCACATTAACGGCCAGCTCAAACATGTCCACGGGTTGTTTTTCCATGCGGGAGCCCTCGGCACGTGTGAGCGCCAGTAGGTCTTCCACCAGGAGTGTCATGCGCGCGGCTTCGCCTTCGATGCGGTCTACGACCATGCCGAAGTCTTGGGTAGCACCGGAGCGATAGAGTTCCGTGTAGCCTTTCACAGAGGTGAGTGGGGTGCGGAGTTCGTGGGAGGCGTCACCAACGAAGCGGCGCATTTGTTCTTCTTTTTGCTGCGCCGTCATCAGTGAGTCTTGCAGCTGGGTGAGCATGATGTTCAGCGCCGCAGCGAGTTGCCCTACTTCGGTGCTCATGGGCCATTGCGGGACCCTTCGGTCGAGGTCACCGGCGGCGATGTCCCGCGCTGTGTGCTCGACTTCTTTGAGGGGCCGGAGCGCGCGGCGCACGGCCCACATGGCTACCAGGCCGAGGATGCCCAGCACGATGAACCCGATGAATACCTGCACAATGGTGAGTCGCCGCAGGAGGGAGTCTTCCCTCTCCAGGCTTTGCGCCACGATGGTTTGTTCTTGGCCTTGGGTGAAACCGAGGACGCGCCAACGCACGTGGTCACCGTTGCCAATGGAGGAGACGGTGGTGGGGCGCTCGTCGAAACGCACGGAGCTGACATCGGGGGCATCAGAGCCGTCGTTGACTTCCAGGATTGTGCCGTCGGAGAAGCGTTTGAGCACGTAGAAGTCGCTGGGCGGGCCTTGCTGGGTTGATCCCGGCCGCTGGAATTCGCCGCGGTCCAGCCAGCTTTTCGACGCCTGCTGCAACTTACTGTCCACATTTGAGTAGGCGAAGTCACGCATAATGCCGTTGACGGCGAACGCACTGGCACTGAGCCCCAGCGCGGACACAAGCACCACGATCAGCACCAGCCAGGTCTGCAACGGCAGTGCTTTGAGTTTTGTCATGGCGGTTTAGGTTTTTGGGGTGGTGCGTGGAGTGCGCAGCACGTAACCGACGCCGCGTACCGTGTGGATGAGCTGCGGGTCGGAGGTGTCTATTTTTCTGCGCAGGTAGGAAATGTAGGATTCGACGACGTTGCCGTCCCCTCCGAAATCGTAGTGCCACACGTTGTCCAGGATTTTTGCCTTGCTCAGCACCACCTCGGCGTTAAGCATGAGGTAGCGCAGGAGGTTAAATTCGGTTGGCGAGAGTTCCACGATCTCACCAGCTTTGGTTACCTCGTGGGTGTCATCGTTGAGGGTAATGTCCGCGTAGCTCAACGTGGAATCTTCGTCCGCCGTCTCTGTGTGTAACTGGCCGCGGCGCAGGATCACGCGCAGACGGGTAATCACTTCCTCCAGCGAAAACGGCTTGGTCACGTAGTCGTCCGCGCCGATGGTCAGGCCGTGGATGCGGTTTTCCACCGCATCTTTGGCGGTGAGGTAGAGCACTGGGCCGTCAAGACCGTCGGCGCGCAGGCGGGGCAGGAGTTCAAAACCATCCATACCCGGCATCATCACGTCCAGGATGAATGCATCGGGGCGGAAGTCGCGAGCGACGCGCAACGCCTCCATGCCCGATTTCGCAGTGGCAACCTCGAACCCTTGGAACTTCAAGCTCACGCTCAGAAGTTCCACAATGTTGGGTTCGTCATCCACCACGAGGACACGGGTGGGTGGCTGATTACTGGACGTGCTTTGGATGCTCATATCGTCCATTGAATCATTGTTTGTATCACTGGTTGCTGCAGCCACAGGTGTCATTCCTTACCTGCCGCCGCAGCAACAATCATGTTCTGCGCGGTTGCCGACGCCGGGGACGGCTCAACAACCTGCAAAAACAAACCGCTTACTGCAACTGAAGCCGCAACCACACTGGCAACGAAACCATTCATGGCGGCACCAACCTTCCTCAACTAGGCATCTCACTGTCTGTTAGGTGACAGTGTGCGCCACCCCTCTGGAGAGCGGCTGCCCGGTTCCTGGAAGGTTGCTGTGAATGGCAGGAGCGGCTATATGCACCCTCTAGCCCCACTCGACCGACTGAAGGTCAATACCCGCCGCAGCGGCCTCGGCCTCCACGAGTGTCAGCAAGTACTCGGGGTTGGTGTACATGTCACGGTACCTTTCGTCGGCAACGTACAGCCTGGCCAGCAACACCTGCTTGGACAGGGTGCAATCGTAGTAGCGCTCGACTTGGGCGCGGTGGCGTGCCACGAGTTCTTTCGCGGCGTCGGAACCCGGCGCGACACCCGCAGCCTTAGCGGCGGCGACATCCCGGTTGAATGCCTCCATTTCCGCTCCAACCTTGACCCAGTCCTCGCGGGTCATCTGGGCGGTGCGTTCCTGGGCTTGTGCCCACTCGGGTGTATCGCCCCAGCGTGCCTCGGCCTCTTCCTCGTAGTCGTGCCACTTTTTGCCGAACAGTTCGACTTTCTCATCCATGGTGAGATTTCCTTCCATGATCGTGTCCACTGCACGAACCATCTCGTGCAGGTGATCGATCTGTTCCAGGAGCAGCCGTTTCTGATTTCTCAGATGCTCCTTGACCGTACCTGGCTTGTCGAGCATCTCCTCGATGCCTTTCAGCGGAACACCCGCCTCGCGGTACACGAGGATCTGCATGGCGCGCTCAATGTCGGCTTCGGTATACAGGCGGTAGTCGGACCAGGTGCGAAAGCTCGGCACGAGAAGTCCGATGTTGTCCCAGTGCCGAAGCGTCCTGGTTGTCACACCCAGGTAGTCGGCCATCTGCCCAACAGTGAGTTCGGTGTTGTCGATCACGGGATTAAGTGTCTTCCTTTACGTTGGGTCAAGCTCAAGGGGCTGTGCAGAAATACGTCAAAAAAATTAAGGCCACGACCCAACAACAGGCTGTGACCTTGAAAAATAGAGCTGGAGACGAGACTTGAACTCGCAACCTACGGTTTACAAGACCGTTGCGCTACCGATTGCGCCACTCCAGCACGTGACCACTTTTGCGGGCACGGTTGATTATGGTACCTGATTGCAGGAACTTAGCAAATGTGGGGCTTCATGTGTGCGAGTGGTGCGCTGGGGAGGGATGCTGGGTATGTTGTAATCCTTGGTACCGTTTTGTCGCCCTACGGCGTGAGGATTGAAGCGCGTGAGCACAGTTGTTGATCGGGTCAGGGCGTTGTTTAGCCGCAGGGGACGTATTGCGACTATCGACGCCGCGAAAGCCGCTCCCCCACCCTCCCCACTGGCCCCCGTCGACCTGACTGATCCCGCGCAAGTGTCGGGCGTGATGGACATTGCCGCGCGCATTGGCGACATTCTTCTCTCCTCCGGCACCGGCAACAACGACGTGAAGGCACAGATCCATGCGGTGGCCTCGGCCTATGGCCTGCACTACAGCCACGTGGACATCACCCTGAACACCATCACCATTTTCACGCATATTGGTACCACTCAGAAAATCCCGGTAAGCATTTTCCGCGTGGTCCGCAGGCTTAGCGTGGACTTTTCCAAACTCTCTGAAGTGGACCGTCTTATCCGATCCATTCAAGCGGGTGCCACCCCACCGGACGTGGCGGAAAAGATTCTCGACGAACTCTCCTCCGCCCCACCGCGCTACGGGCGGCGCATGTCGCTGTTCGGCTGGGCACTCATGGCCGCTGCGGTGGCCGTGATGTTGGGTGGCGGTCTGTTGGTGGCTGCTACCTCGTTCATTTCTGCGGTGGTCATCGTGGGTGGTGCGAACTGGTTGGATGAGCAACGCCTGCCCATGTTTTTCCAAAACGTCTACGGCGGGATTGTTGCCACCGTTCCAGCCGCACTGACCTACCGTTTGGCCTTGGAATCTGGATTGAATCTCGCGCCGGGACAGGTCGTGGCGTCGGGAATCGTGGTGATGTTGGCTGGTTTGACCCTTGTGCAGGCGTTTCAGGACGGCATCACGGGTGCACCGGTAACAGCAAGTGCGCGATTTTTTGAAACGATGATGCTGACCGGCGGGATTGTGGCCGGTGTGGGTATTGGCATCCAAACCTCAGCGGCTCTGGGCGTGACACTGCCGGAGCTGGAAACCGTCGTTTCACCGAACTTGGCATCGACCACGTTAAAAGTGACGGCAGGTGCCGTCGCGGCCGCTGGGTTCGCCATTGCGTGTTATTCCGAGTGGTCGTCTGTGCTGGTCTCTGGCATGACAGCCGGCATGGGATCGTTTGTGCAGTATTTTATCCTGGTGCCGCTAGGCGTGGGTCCGGTGATTTCCATTGGCATTTTGGCCACCATCATCGGTTTGACTGGCGGCTTGCTGGCTCGCCGCTTCCTCATTCCGCCGCTGATTACCGCCGTGGCGGGGATTACTCCGCTGCTGCCTGGTTTGAGTATTTACCGGGGAATGTATGCCCTGCTACATGAACAGATGGTGGTGGGGCTATCCAACATGGCCTTGGCGCTGGGTATTGCATCTGGGCTGGCCGCAGGCGTGGTGCTGGGCGAATGGTTCGCCCGGAGGCTACGCCGCCCGCCTGGATTCAACCACTACCGTGAGTTGTGGAAGCTGCGGCGTTTCTCCTTCCAGGATCATGCCCGCGATCAATCTTCCTAACACGGACGCTCAACAGGTCTTCCAAGCGGTCTGACGCAGCGGTGCCCCTGGTTCTAGTGCTACGATGGTGTGTCTACACGTGTGCTCTTTTTACATCATCAGGAGGATCCTTGCCCCCCAAGGTGACCGATACCCGCACGAACAATGCGGAATCATTACATGCAGTTGAGGCGGAAACTGCAGAGGCCGCGCGACGGATTGTTGCCACCTACTCTGCTGATTTCTTTGATTGCGCCACGCTGGTCAGCATGCTCGGCGTGGAGCCTGAGGGCTTGAACTACCGCAAGATTGCCGCCGAATACGCCGAGACCAACGCCCCGAAGAAGGCGACCAAGCGTACGCGGAAAACCACGAAGAAAACCACCAAAAAGGCTGCTAAGAAAGCCACCAAGGCCGCAAAGAAAACGACCAAAAAGGCTACCAAGAAGGCCACAAAGAAAACGACCAAAAAAGCCTAGGCATGTGAGATTGGGTTTCTGATCGTGAGTGGGGAAAATCAGTTTGTTGTTGTAGCGAACCGTCTTCCGGTGGACTTAACCACGCATCCGGACGGCACGGAGGAATGGACGCCAAGCCCGGGCGGCTTGGTTGCCGCGTTGACACCTGTGTTGGCTAAACAGCGTGGTTGCTGGGTGGGCTGGCCCGGAGTGGCAGATGCCGCGCCGGAGCCATTTCACACAGATGATGGTGTGCTGCTGCATCCAGTGAAGCTCACCTCCGTGGATTATGAGGAGTTTTACGAGGGGTTTTCCAACGCCACGTTGTGGCCGCTCTACCACGATTTGATCGTGCCGCCGGAGTATCACCGGGATTGGTGGGAATCCTACCGTGAGGTGAATTTGAAATTCGCCCAGGAAGTTGCGGAAGTCGCCGCTGAAGGGGCGACGGTATGGGTTCAGGATTACCAGCTGCAACTTGTCCCCGGTATTTTGCGCCAGACCCGCCCGGATCTTCGCATCGGATTTTTCCTGCATATTCCGTTCCCCTCTCCCGACTTGTTCCGCCAGCTTCCGTGGCGCGAGGAGATTGTGCGGGGTCTGCTCGGGGCGGATGTGATTGGGTTCCACCTGAAGATCAACGCCGATAATTTCTTGACGCTTGCACGGCAGGTGGCGGGCGATACTGGTTCGCACATTGGGCAGCCGGATCAGCTGGCCGTGGAGGGCGAGGCATCGATAAATTCCATCACGGCAACCATCTCGGTGCCGGATGGCCGCGAAGTGGGGGTCGCGGCATTTCCCATTTCCATTGACACGGCATCGGTGATCGCGCAGGCAAACAACGCGGATCCGGCGAGTATTCGGCACAGCTTGGCGGATACAGAAACCATCATTTTGGGCGTGGATCGCTTGGACTACACCAAGGGTATTTTGCAGCGCTTACTGGCGTTTGAGGAACTGTTGGAATCCGGCGCACTGGACCCCAATGATGTGGTGTTGGTGCAGGTAGCCACACCGTCTCGGGAGCGCATTGAGCATTACCGCACCGCTCGGCACGCCGTGGAACAGGCTGTGGGGCGCATCAATGGCCGGTTCGGGTCTATTGGCCGGCCCGTAGTGCATTATGTGCACCGTTCCATCAGCAAAGACCAGCTCATGGGGATCTACGCCGCAGCGGATGTCATGCTGATTACCGCGTTCAAAGATGGCATGAACCTGGTGGCCAAGGAGTATGTTGCCTGCCACGGTGACGGGTCGGGCGCGTTGGTGCTCAGCGAGTTCGCCGGCGCGGCTGTGGAGTTAAACCAGGCGTTCCTATGCAACCCACATGACATCGAATCCATTAAAAAGCAACTGCTTGCAGCGGTCACGGAGCTGCGGAGCGCACCGGAGGAGACACGGGAACGCATGGAAGCCATGCACCAGCAAGTGGTGGAGCATGATGTGGAGGCATGGGCGAAGAGCTTTTTGACCTGCTTGGAGCGCCACGCATGAGCGCACGACGCATAAAGACCATCGCAGCCGCAGCCGTTGCGCTGGGCATCGGCACGTTGATAACAGCATGCGGCAGCAATGATGACACCCCGGTGGTGCAGTCCACCTGGCAGATCACCAACCTATATGTGGATGAGCAACACCCCAGCGTGCTACCGGATTCCATCGCGGGCAAGGCCACCATGGTGTTTGGTGAATCCACCATCGCCGGCAATAGCGGCTGTGCACCATTTCAAACACGGGTGCATTTCACCAAGGATGGCCAAGAAACCTCATCAGCTGAGGCAACTCAGGTGAATTTTTATCGCAAGAAAATCGACGATCCTACAGGCTGCGCCGGAGCGGACTTGTACTACCACGACAGCCTGACAAACATGCTGGATGGAACATTTGACGTGCAGCGGAAAGCAGCAAACGAGCTGCTGTTGGTCAAGCAGACGGATGCGTTTAACCGTCCAGCTATCCGGTTGACCTCTATCAGCAACCGCTCCTAAGCGTCTACATTGGATGCTATGACTACCTTGGACGATCTTGCCACCACCCCAACCTTGCTGGTGGTCTCCGATTTTGACGGCACGCTGGCGGGGTTCAATGTGGATCCCATGAATGTTCCGGTGAACACGACGTCCATTGCGGCATTGGAGAGGCTGTCCACAATGCCGAACACCAAGGCGGCGATTCTTTCCGGCAGGCACTTGGAGGGTCTGCGCACAGTCGCCCAGGTTTCTGAATCGGTGATTTTGGCAGGAAGCCACGGCGCGGAAACCAATGAGCACACCACCCCGTTGACGGATGAACAGCAGGAAGCCATGGCACAGCTCTCTGTTGAGCTGCATAAACTCACGGAAAAGTACCCAAAGCTATGGATTGAAACCAAGCCGCTGCACATGGTGGTACACACCCGCCCGCTGGAAGACACAGACTTGGAGGCTGCCGCCGCGGAGGAGGCGCGGGCGCTGTGCCCCGCCATCATGCACGTCACGGAAGGCAAGCATGTGGTGGAGTTTTCCGCCATTGATGTGACAAAGGGCAGCTGGATTACCGCTGCTCGCGACAATTACGGCGCTACTGCGGTGCTGTTCATTGGCGATGACCAGACGGATGAGAACGGTTTCCATGCGCTCGGCGACAGCGACATGGGCATTAAGGTCGGCGACGGCGACACTGCCGCTACCGTACGCGTCAATTCACTTGACGACGTCGCGGACGTCCTCACCACGCTCGCGACTGCACGCGCGCACCACTTGGGGGTTTAAGCACGTGGTGGGGCAACTGTCCCGCCCTCATGGAGGCTGGTGTCCAGGATGGTGCGGGGCGCGAGGCTGGGTGGGACGGCGTCGGCAAGGTAGTCGTCGATAAGCGAAAAGAGCATGCGACCCGCCGCAGCCCCTTTGGCCTTGTTGGGTTGCAGCACGGTGGTGAGATTGCGGTCCAGTGCGGTGCGGATGCCGTCGAAACCGGTAACGGAGAGGTCGTCTGGTACGCTCAGCCCTACCGACTCAGCGTAGGCGAGCACACCCAACGCCATGGAGTCGGTGGTGCACAGCACGGCGGTGAGCTCAGGGTGCGATTCCAGGAGTTCACGAGCGGCTGCGACGTTATTGGCCGGGTCGTTGATGTGCCGTTCAACGATGGGCACAGACGTGGGGTCAATGCCAGCAGACTGCAAAACTGACAGTGCACCCTGCACGCGGGCGCGTTGAACGTGCAGGTCAGCGGCATCGAGACGGTCCGGGGTGACCGCGCCGTCATTCGGGCGGCGGAACAGTCGGATCGACAAGATGCCAATGTTGCGGTGGCCAGCATCAATCAGGGACTGCGCGGCGGGTGCTATGGCCGCATAGTCATCAATACCCACAAACGGGAGGGAATGTTCGTCGGCGGGTTGGTCGCAAATCACCATCGGGAGGCGGCGGTTTTTCGCGGCCAGCAGATACGGGTCGTCGGCGGCCACCGAATACACCACAAAACCATCAACCACACACTGATTCACCAGCTGCGCAGCAGCGACCTGATCCACGCTTGTATCAGGTCCAACGGGGACAAGCGTCAGGGAATTGTTCGACCCGTAGGACGCCTCCGCCATGCCTGCGAGAAAATCCACGGATGCTAAATCCTCGAAGGCATACGACAAGTGCTCGGTCAGCAGCACCCCAAACGATCCTGTGCGACGGGTCCGCAGCGACCGGGCCGTCGGGTCAGGGCCGGGGTAGCCTAAGCGCTCAGCTGTTGCCAAAATACGTTCCCGTAGCGCGGCAGATAACTGTTCCGGGCGATTATATGCGTTAGAAACTGTGGTGCGTGAAACACCTAACTCTGCAGCCAAAGATGCCAGGGTGCCGCGACTTTGTGTACGTTTTGCCATGATTCTAAAAACTATCACTTTGTCACACCTTTCGGGGGTGACACACATAATTTTGGCATCAGAACTATGTCACACATGGGTTTTCCAGAAGTTTCAACATAGCGCTACCGTGAATTTATGTCTGATAGCATAAATGCGAATGGCGGAACACCCCAATTGTAGGGCGGTCCGCCTGCGAGGTACCTGGTCTGATCGTCGTCTAACTGGCGCGTCGCTGCCGGGCAAATTCACTTAACACTACACCCGCAGCCACGGACGCATTCAGTGATTCCACCCAATCTGATGTGGGAATAGAGATCTTAGAATCGCAGGTCTCAGATACCAGTCTGGACAGCCCTTTGCCCTCACTACCCACCACAATTACGGTTGGTTCGGTGCCGTCATAATCATCCAGTGTCTTATCGCCATCAGCGTCCAAGCCCACCACCTGGAAACCTGCTTGCTGGAATTGTTTTAATGTACGTACCAAATTGGTTGCCTTAGCCACTGGAAGTCTGGCAGCAGTCCCGGCTGACGTGCGCCAGGCCACCGCCGTCACCGATGCCGAACGACGCTCTGGAATGATCACACCCTGCCCGCCAAACGCAGCCACTGAACGAATCACCGCGCCCAGGTTACGGGGATCGGTGATGTTATCCAGGCACACCACCAGACCCTGACCAGAGGCCGCAGCCTCGTCGATAATGTCTTCCACGTGGGCGTAATCGTAGGAGGGCACCTGCAAACCAATGCCCTGGTGCATGCTGCTTCCGGTCATGCGGTCCAGCTCAAGGCGAGACACCTCAATGATGGAGATGCCGCGAGAATTGGCCAGCCGCACGGCCTCAGCGAGGCGGTCATCATTATTCGTGCCCTCCGCGACATACAATGCTGTTGCGGGGACATTGGTGCGGAGACACTCCACCACAGGATTGCGCCCCACCACCAGTTCTGTGGTGCGTTCCCGCACGTGACGACCGGAATCCCGGCGTTGCTTATCAAGCTTGCGCTTATGCGCAGCGTGATAGACCCGATCCTCCGCCTTCGGAGTGGGGCCTTTGCCCCGCAACCCACGTCGACGCTGGCCACCGGAGCCCTTCGTCGCGCCTTTCTTGTTCGTCTTGCGCACCGCGCCGCGACGCCTTGAGTTACCAGCCATGTATGTTTACCTCACACCTTTTACTATCTTTATCAGCGACCATCTCGCAGCGACCATTTTGCGCCGTCAGCAGTGTCCACAATGTCAATCCCAGCCGCGTTCAACTGATCCCGTACCTGGTCCGCAGTAGCCCAATCCTTGTCGGCGCGGGCGAGTTCGCGGCGTCGTAACGCATCAGCAATGAGCACATCCAGGGCGGCGAGCGCGGCATCATTGGACTGATCCCGGTCGCGCCACTGCGGAGCATACGGGTCCACACCCAGGATCGCAGTCATGGCTCGGACCTGCCCAGCAATGGCCGTCGCTTCTGCGGTGTCGCCTTTATCCACGGCGGAATTACCAGCACGAACCGCGTTGTGCACCTCGGCAAGTGCTGCGGGGACACCGAGGTCATCATCCATCGCGGCCGCGAACGCGCCCGTCACCTCACCCTTTTCTATCTCACCAGCGTTCAGCTCAACCACACGATGCAGGAAGGACTCAATGCGGCGATAACCAGCGGCGGCTTCCTGCAGCGATGCCTCAGAGTATTCCAACATTGAGCGGTAGTGGGCGCTGCCCAGGTAGTAGCGCAGCTCCACGGGGCGGACCTTGGTCAGCACGTTCGGAATGCTCAGAACATTGCCCAGCGACTTGGACATCTTCTCACCGGACATGGTGACCCAGCCGTTGTGCATCCAGTAGCGCGCAAAAGGGTCACCCGCAGCGTGGGCCTGTGCAATTTCGTTTTCGTGGTGCGGGAACTGCAGGTCTAGGCCGCCGCAGTGAATATCAAACTCCGCGCCCAGGTACTTTGTGGCCATAGCAGTGCACTCAATGTGCCAGCCGGGGCGACCATCGCCCCACGGTGTCGGCCAGCTTGGTTCTCCAGGCTTTGCTGCTTTCCACATTGTGAAGTCGCGAGGATCGCGTTTGCCGGTGCCAGCGGATTCACCTTGGTCAAGCTCGTCGAGTTTCTGGCCGGAAAGATGACCGTAGTCCGGGAGGGAGGTTGGCTGCATGTACACGTTGCCATCAGCCGCATAACCGTGACCATTGTCAATAATGCGGCGCATGTACTCCACCATCTCCGTGATGTGCCCTGTGGCGCGTGGCTCGATTGATGGGGGGCGCACGCCGAGCTGGTCGTACGCCCATTGGAAAGCCCGCTCGTGGGTGGCCGCCCATTCCCACCAGGGCCGTCCGTTGTCTGCGGCTTTTGTAAGAATCTTGTCGTCAATGTTGGTGACGTTGCGCACAAACGCGACGTCAAGCCCGTGGGCTTCAAGCCAGTTACGGAGGATATCGAATGCAACACCGCTGCGAATATGCCCAATATGCGGCACCGTCTGTACCGTCGCACCACACAAGTACACCGAGGCGTGCCCGGCGCGGACGGGCTCAAAGTCACGGAGTGTTCGGGTTGCGGTGTCGTAAATTCGAAGAGTCACACGAATCAGTGTAACTGAGGGGGCCGGCACCTCCACTGCCGCCTACTTCACCACCGCCGCGATACCTGCAGGTGACAGCTAGGCAACCATGACCTGCTAGGAGCTAAAGGCACTGGTCATGCGATCAAAAATCTGGTCTAGCGGCGCAAACATGGTACCAACTTTATTCAGCACGTCAGAACCCGGGAAGCTGGACAGTACGCTGCGTTTCGCCTCGTCAAGTTCCTTCATGTCCGACGCCAGCAAGGTCTCCAGATTAGTGGTCAGCGTGGCCAGACGTTCCTTGTCTTCTTTCTTGTCTGCGCGGGCGGACAGTTGCTTCACTTGCGTGAGAAGATTGTTTTCCTTCTCCACAAACCATGCGAGATAGTCAACGTTTTCCTGGCCATGGCGAGCTTTATTGTCGCGAGTGGTGAGATCTTTGTAATTAGCCTCCAGAATGCTAACTTCTGTGTCAACGCTGTGCTGGGAGGCGATGACCTCAGCGGTAGGTTCCGCTGGTTGTGCGGGGTCAGCGGACGCCACGGCGGCCCCACCCGCCACGATGGATACTGTGAGAGCGGCGGATGTGGCGACGTTGACAGCGACGGTGACGGCATGATTTCTCATAACAAATTAATATACCTTAAATTATTTCCATAGCACAGCGGTGGCGATTGCGGCGCGCCCTTCTCCCCGTCCAGTAAAGCCAAGACCATCGGTTGTTGTGGCCGATACTGACACGGGAGCGCCGATGAGTTCCCCCATTATGCCTTCCGCTTCCGCCCGGCGCGGCCCCATTTTCGGCGTGTTGCCTACGAGCTGCACGGCAACATTGCCAATAGTAAAGCCGTGGGAGTCGAGCAGTTCCCGACATTCCGTGAGCAGCTGCGTGCCGGATACGTTGTCGTATTCGGGGCGTCCGACACCAACAAAAGACCCTAGATCCCCCAGCCCTGAGGCACTGAGCAGGGCATCTACCACGGCGTGCGCGACAACATCGCCGTCGGAGTGCCCTTCGCAGCCGTCGGCGGCGTCGAAAAGCAGGCATGCGATCCAACAGGGTTTGCCGGGTTCGATGCGGTGGGCGTCGGTGGCGATACCCACGCGCGGAATAATATTAGTCACTTGGCACCTCAAAAATAGTGGGTTCAACGTCGTCGGTGATGTGTTGCGCCATGACCATATCCATCGGTGTGGTGACCTTAAATGCCATGGGATCACCAGGCACGCACAGCACGCGCTGGCCGTACCATTCCATGAGGCTGGCATCGTCGGTGGGCGTGAAACTGGGGTGCGGCTGGGCAAAAAACTCCTGGTTGGCGGCACGCAGCGTTCGTAGGTCAAAACCCTGCGGAGTTTGCACAGCCCTCAAAGTATCCCGTGGCGGCGTATCGACGACCGCCCCTTCCGCCACTCGCTTGATCGTGTCTGCCACCGGTAGGACAGGGATCACGGCCGCGTTTCCCGCGAGAACACTCTGCGCCACACGCGCAATCAGCCCGGGCGGGGTGAGGGCGCGGGCGCTGTCATGGATGAGCACAATGCCATCGTCTTCTTCGATGGCCTGCAGACCAGCCCACACACTGTCAGCGCGTTCCCCACCGCCATGGACAAGTCGAATACCCACCCCCAACTCGAACACGCCCCGTTTAGCAAACAGCTCGCGGGCATAGTCCTCCATGTCAGGGCTAACCAGCACAATGATCTGGTCCACCACATCGGAGGTCACCATGCCACGAATGCTGCGCTCCACAAGACTCACGCCGCGCAGCGAAACAAACGCTTTAGGTATTGGCGCTCCCAATCGGGAACCTTTCCCGGCTGCGGCCAGCAGCGCGGTGACACGGCGGGCGGGCATTGTTAGCCGCTAGTCTTCATCGTCGAAGTTGAGGTCGTCAAGGTCCACGTCCATGTCCTCCACAACCTTCTTCTCCGGCTCATCCTCCACGCCCAGTGCGCGGTGGCGCTCAATGGTTTCCGCAAACTGTTTTTCCAAGTCGTCGGCTTTCGCCTCATCCACGTTTTCTGCCAGCGCCAGCTCCCCCACCAGCACCTGGCGTGCTTTGGCCAACATGCGCTTCTCGCCAGCAGACAAACCGCGGTCTTGTTCACGACGCCATAGGTCACGCACAACCTCCGCAACCTTGTTCACGTCACCAGAGGCGAGACGTTCCTGGTTGGCCTTATAGCGGCGTGACCAGTTGCCAGCTTCTTCTACATCAGTCTCACGCAGCACGGAGAAGACTTTCAACAGGCCTTCTTCTCCCACCACGTCGCGCACACCAACAAGTTCAGCGTTCATTGCGGGCACACGGACGGTCAGATCCGACTGGTGAATCTGCAGCACCAAGTAGTCGACGACTTCGCCGCGCATTTCCCGCTGCTCAATGGCCTCAACCACGGCCGCGCCGTGGTGCGGGTACACGACGGTGTCTCCGACTTTAAAATCCATGCCCACTCCTTGTTAAAAGCCGTAAATATCGACATCATAACACGATCCAGGCAGGTCTCATGCATGGTCTATGCGGTGCGCGCAGACAGTCCTTGGATAGTCTGCGGGTAGTCTCAGTATGCAAGATTCACCCCTTCGGCTGCCCCCGCAGACCCCTATTATCTGCAGAAAAAATGTGTGAACATGCCTTGGGGTGACTAAAGTAGGCTAGTGACAACTGACTTTACCCACCAGCCTCAAACGGAGGACATAAAAGTGATGACCCTCAAGTCGGCCGCACGCCGTGGTGTCGCCCTTGGCTTAGCTGGTTGCGCCGCACTGGCCCTCAGCGCATGTGGCGCTGGGCAGATCTCCCAAACCGCCAATCAAGTAGCAGCAGTCGATGGTGCCAGCGCCCACAGCGACGACAACACAATCGCCGTCCGTGACGTCACTGTGGTGGTGAATGATGACTCTACTGCCGCGTTAAAATTCACGGCGGTCAACCAGGACACCAGCGAGAACACCCATACGTTGGAATCCGTCACTGTTGGCGGTGAGCAGGTCACCCTGTCAGAGAAGCCAAAGCTAGAACGCGAATGCACTGTCGTTGCTGATTCCAAGAAGTACATTGACAACCTCACCAAGCCAGAAACCGGGTGCATCACACATATTTCCACCTCCCTGGAAAACAACGGTTTGGCACTGGGCGGCACCAAGGACGTGGTGTTCAACTTTGATAATGGCGAAGTGACTGTCTCCGCCACCATCGCAGGCAACCTGCACAAGTCGGGCCAGGTCGAACGCACCACTGGCTCCGAATCCGGCGATGCCCAATCGGGCCACAGCCACTAGCACAGGATTTTTCGCACCTCCTGGCAACCCCCGGCTTTGCGCTGGGGGTTTTCGCGTGCATCGCCGCTAAAGTTGGCGATCACCAGATGTAACACACATGTTCGACCCTTGTGTCGGACGTGTCTACCGTGGTGTCTACACTGCGCAGCATGGCAAAAACGGCAGTGAAAAAACCACGCACCCAGTATCAATGCACTGATTGTGGCTACACATGTGCAAAGTGGTTGGGTCGCTGCCCTGAGTGTGGTTCATGGGGGACGTTGGAAGAAAAACGCGTTGCGGCAACCAGCAAGAACGGCGGTGGGAGCGCTGCCGTAGCCGCATTCACTGGGGCACTCCCTACGGGCCTAACACCTACCGCCCCGGCATTGCCAATTGTGCGTATTGACCCAGCGAGTTCCACCACTACATCCACTGGTATCGGAGAACTTGACCGGGTACTAGGCAGCGGCCTCGTACCGGGTTCCGTGGTGTTGCTTGCTGGGGAACCCGGCGTGGGTAAATCCACATTGTTGCTGGAGGTGGCGGCGAAGTGGGCGACGCAACCTGCGGAAGGAGAGGCGTCGACACGCGACACACGCACCGCCTTGTACGTCACCGCCGAAGAATCAGTGGGGCAGGTACGTATGCGTGCGCAACGCACCGGCGCGCTGAAGGATACGCTGTTTCTCGCAGCGGAATCCGACCTTGACGTGGTGTTTGGGCACGTGGAGCAGCTGAAACCCTCGCTGCTCATCGTGGACTCGGTGCAAACCATGCACGCGCCCGGCGTAGAGGGCGTGGCCGGTGGGGTGGCGCAGTCCCGTGCCGTCACCGCCGCACTGACCGCGCTGGCCAAGAACACGGGCATTCCAATTCTGCTGGTCGGACATGTGACAAAAGATGGCAACGTCGCTGGCCCCAGGGTGTTGGAGCACCTTGTGGACGTGGTGCTGAATTTTGAAGGCGATCGACATTCCTCCCTGCGCATGCTGCGTGGCATCAAAAACCGTTTTGGCGCGACGGACGAGGTGGGGTGTTTTGAACAAGTCTCGGACGGGATCAAAGAAGTGGAAGACCCCTCTGGGCTGTTCCTCTCCCACCGCGACGACTCCCCCGATGGCACAGCTGTAACTGTCGCTATGGATGGGGTACGCCCAATTCTCGCGGAGGTGCAAAGCCTGCTAGTGACTACACCTTCGAAAAATCCGCGCCGCGCGGTGACAGGGCTCGATGCCACCCGCGTTCCCATGGTTCTTGCAGTGTTGGCTGCACGCGCGGGCCGAAGCTCCGCCGACAAGGAGGTCTACATCGCCACTGTGGGCGGCATGCGCGTACACGAGCCCGCAGCCGATCTAGCCATTGCGCTTGCTACTGCGTCTGCCATGGCCCACAAGGCGCTTCCCGCGAAAATGGTGGTGCTCGGCGAGGTGGGCCTGGCTGGGGAAATCCGGCGGATACCCAACACCGTCCGACGCCTGCAGGAAGCACAGCGCCTTGGCTTTACCACCGCCATCATCCCCAATGGCGAAAAAGTCACTGTACCCGGGATGACAGTCCACTACGTGCGGGACATAACAGATGCCATTTCAACTGCGTTTAGCGCCTAGGGCATGAGTTACCCACGTAAATATCAAGAAGCTAGGCGTTCCCATGCAGGTTGAACGTGATGGGGTCAGAGTGGTTGGTACCCACCAAGGTGTACAGGTAGTAACCGCCCTCAGGCACGTTTTCACGTTTGTTGCAGGAGTTCGGCGCGGAGCTTGTGCGTGACCAAATCACCTCGTAGTAGCGCTGCTCGCCGGCGGGGAACACGCGGGAATCCTGCTCGTCGGTGGGGGTGCAATCCATATCCGACCAGATGCGCTTGTTGGTGGCCAGGTCGTACACCTCGAAGCGCAGGGGATTCTCAGCCAGGTCAATCTCGCAATCCACATTGGTGGGGTTATCCACCGTCATGTAGAAACGCGGCTGCTGGCCTGCGTCGAAGCTATCCTGATCGGATCTGGCACTGATCACCAGGTCCTTCAACTCGCAGGTATTTTTCGTGCCGCGTTCTGCACTGGTGGTGGGTTCTGTGGACCGCGCGTCCGAGGGCGCCGCCAAGGAATGCGAGGCGCTGCTGGATGCGCTGGAATCGCTGTCCGTACTGCTTGCAGACGCGCTGCTGGTGGATGAGGGGGCGGCGGTGGACGAAGCGGTCGTGGCCACAGCGCTGGGATCCTCGGCGTTAGTCTTATTGCCTCCCCCAACAACCGACATCAGCCAAATGAGCAGGCCTGCGACAACCACGAGTATCACAACGGCTGCGATACGGCGGCGGATGTAAATAATCTCGGGGTGTCGTTTGTTCTGTGGCGTACTCACGCTTTTACCTTATTAGGTACGCGGCGCGTGATGCTTTAGCGTATCGGCGTGTCTGATGTGACTGGTGGTGCTACTCTCCTACCCCAATAGTGACCACTGGTTCGGCGAGTCCATCGGACAGACGGTAGCGCACTCCCACAATTCCGCATGTTCCACGGGAAACCTTGGACTTGACTTCTGGGGAACGGCTCAGCACTTGGTCCACCGTTTCGGCAACATGATGCGCCTCAAATTCTGCGGTGGTGGTGTAGCCGGCTGCGCGAGCCTGCAGAATGGACGGGCTGACTTTTTCAATAAGCACGCGCTGAAAACCATCGGGAATTTCATGCCCGTCCATTGCGGCTTGGGTGGCTGCGACAGCGCCGCAGGATTCGTGCCCCATCACGACGATGAGGGGAACATTCAACGATTCCACGGCGTATTCCAGGCTGCCGAGCACCGCGAGATCAATGATTTCGCCGGCCGTGCGGATCACAAAAGCATCGCCGAGTCCCTGGTCAAAGATCAATTCGACGGGCACACGCGAGTCTGAGCAGGCGAGCACGGCCACAATGGGATTCTGGCCGTAGCGCATTTGTATGCGGCGCTCCACGTCCTGGTTGGGGCGCTTTTCCCCGAACGTCATGAACCGGTGGTTGCCCTCCATGAGGGCATCCCATGCCTGCTTGGGAGTGATGATGTTGTCAGTACTAGAGGGGGTCATGGATTCATTGTGCATCCCCGATGCGGCGCGTGCGACCTTTTTGGCTACACTAAGTACCTTGATGGCTTCTCAATTCTCCCCCGATGAACACCTCATCACCTGGTTTGCCGCCAACAAGCGGGACATCGTGTGGCGTACCCCTGACACCTCTGCGTGGGGAATCCTCCTGAGCGAAGTAATGAGCCAACAAACCCCGGTCAAGCGTGTGGAACCAATCTGGCAGGAGTGGATGCGCCGCTGGCCTACTCCCACTGATTTCGCCCAGGCCAGCGCCGATGACGTGCTGCGTGCGTGGGGCAAGCTGGGGTACCCGCGGCGCGCTTTACGACTGTTGGAGTGCGCGCGGGTGGTCGTCGATAAGCATGGTGGCGACGTTCCGTCGGATGTGGACGAGTTGCTGGCGCTGCCGGGGATTGGGGATTACACGGCGCGAGCAGTGGCAGCATTCGCCTATGGACAGCGGGTTCCGGTCGTGGATACGAATGTTCGGCGGGTGTATTCACGCTGGAAGCTGGGGCGGTTCCTGCCCGGCGCGGCGTCGAAAAGGGATTTGGCGCAGGTGGAGGCGCTGCTTCCACAAGAGCCCCAACAGGCGGCGGATATGTCGGTGGCTCTGATGGAGTTGGGGGCGCTGGTCTGCACCGCCACCTCACCCGATTGCGATGCCTGCCCACTGATCAAAAATTGCGCATGGCAGTCGGCGGGTTGTCCGGAACCGTCTACTGAGGAACTGGCACGGGCGAAGAAGCGTGTGCAAAAGTTCACAGGTACGGATCGGCAAGTACGGGGGCTGATCATGGATGTGCTGCGTGGTGCCACAGCACCAGTTCCGCAGTCGCGTATCGACGCCGCGTGGCCCGACGCCCCGCAACGCTCCCGGGCGCTGCATTCCCTACTGACCGACGGTCTGGCCGAGCAAACGCCTGATGGTTTGTTCCAGCTCCCGGGCGCATTTAGTCCGCTGTGTGTTTCTGAAAGTCGATAGGCTTCCCGAACGCCCAATCCCTGTCCGTAAGGATGCGTGCAGTCACAAGACCAGCGGAAATCCACACGATGATCAGCCCGGCGGTAGCTGCGTTGGAGAGCGCCTGATCAATATCGCCTGAGTTGAGGAAATGCACGGCACGGTACATAGCCGTGCCGGGAATCATAATCACCGATGCAGGTACCGTCATGGTGATACGCGGCAGGGTTGTCTGCGCCGTAATCACCGCCCCCAGCAGCCCGACCACCACACCGCCGGTGTAGGCGGCGTACTGGGGTTGCACGCCCGCATCGATCATCACCAGCCGAACCATGTTGGCCACCACGCCTATCGACGCCGCGAACAGCACCATGCGCCGTGATGAGTTAAACAGCAATGCAAAACCACCGACACCCACGAAACTGGCAACAGCGGCGAGCAGATACCAGCGAGCAGTGGGGGTCGGGGCGTCGATAGACAACGGCGATAGCCCCGTCATCGCCGATACCAACGCTACGGACATGGTGGCGGCGGTGATCACCGCCATGGCGTAACACAAACGGGTCAAACCTGCGGTGATGTCGAAACGACTGAGGTCCAGCATGGAGGAAAACAGCGGAAAGCCGGGAATGAGGTACAGCACCGCCGCGATGTATCCGGCGGCGAAGGCACGGGCATCATCAGGGAGGTGCGTCAGCGGCAATGCCCAGTTCAGGAGGTAAAACACCAGGCAGGAGGTTGCCGCAGCTACCGCCACCACACCCAGCTGGTTGAGGTGCCGCGACGCGAGAATCATACGCACCAGTTGTCCGCATGCCGCAGCCACCGCCACGGCTGCGGCCCCCTCGGCTGGAAAGTAGTTGAGCAGTGCGAACGCCGCACAGGCCGCACCCGCTGCGACCATCAACGCAGGCCGCGACCAGCGGTGTGTCACCGAATGGACAATATCGTCCAAGCACATGGTCAACGCGTTTGCGCTCATGTGATTGGGCAGGTGATGTGTGAGATGTTCCAGGGCCTCTATGCGGGAGGCATCCACCGCCGGGGCGGGCTGCGTAGCCACCACTGTTCGAAAAGACACGCCCCGGTGGAACGTGCACACGACACTGGTGATGGAAATTTCCGCATCTAGGCGATCAAACCCCATGGCCCGGGCCGCGCGTTTCATGGCGCGGATAACACGATAACCGCCGGTTCCAGCGGCAACCATCAGCAAACCTAGACGCAGCACGGCATCAGCTTCCACCCCCATCGCTTGCTGACCGGCGGCGCTGTCGTCGCTATTGCTCTCTTGGGCCATATGTCACTCCTCGCACATGTATGCTGGAGTGATTGTACGTCTATGGACGTACAACGATACTGTGATATGCGTCAGCGCCAGCGACCGCGGAATGTCAGGCCGCCGGGAAGCTTCAACCACAGACCACCGCGACTATTGAACGTCACTGGCCCCACCTTCGTGGATGCGGACACACCAGAACCCGACACGTTCAGCCAACTATTCTTGCCCATCTTCTGACGTTTACGGAAGGTGATTCCCACTCCGCATCAACTCCTTTACGATCCTTCACGCTTGTTGCGCCTCCCACTATATATGTGACATGCGCTTCATTGGTGAGGTCAGGTGATGTTAGGGTCGCACGACCTGAGTGAGAACCAGCTCGTCCCGAATGGGAATGCCCCGCTTGCTCACCGTCGGAATGGATGGTTTGGTGAGCCGCGCGTTGTTGATGGCTTCCGGCAGCACCGCCGTCAACTGGAACCCAATGCGCTGGTAAAACCCCAGAGCATCAAGATTATCGTTCGAGGTGACTACCGTTATTACCTCCCCAACCTCACGGGATTCCATGAGGGCATCCACCAACAATCGACCAATGCCGCGGCCTGGTTCTAGTGCATCAAGGGTCAGCACTTCGCAGTGCTCCCCATCGTCCGCGTAGGTGAGCACGCCCACGATTTTCTGCCCCTCCGTGGCCAGGAAACCTGATGCTGAGGCGACGTTGTGTTCCTTGCCGCGTGTCAGCAACGTGTCCCCACCCCACCTGTGCTGCAAAAACCCACGTAGCCAGGCGCGATCCTGCTCTAGGATCTCACGTACCGTCAACGCATTACCGTTATTCCAGCTGGGAGAAATACGCACTTCCCGCCCACGCTGGCCGGAGCTAATTGTGGCCGACATGCCCAGGCGGGTGGCGTGTTGGACAAGAAGCTCCTCCACAAACGACTCCACGTCCGTGGGATCCAGCCCAAACTGCCGGGACATGGCTCGGGCGCGGCGAGGAATAAACGTATCTGTGTGAATGATCACTCCCTCACCGTCGCGCACAATTTTCGCCGCCGTGCGCAACAGTAAATGCCCCTGCACGATGTCAGTGAGGAACGCCTCGAACAGGCTGTCTGGGTCGTGGCTGGCGGCAAATCCGTCGTACCAGCCGGTGGACTCGTACTGGTCGTGTACCCATTTGGCTAGCTGTGCCGGGCTATACCCCTGCGACCTGGCAAAAGACACAAAGGCGATGGCATACGCCAAGGGCGCGTCCCTGCGCGCCGACGATGTCAGCTGCGCGCCAAGGTCGTTGTCCTGCGCTTGTTTCCGCCTCGCGCCCATTTCACCTCTTTTCTTCGCCTGACTTCCTGCATGGGTTAGCACTTTTTAGGTTTTATTTTCAAAACAGCCTCACACTTTCCCAGAATAACGGTAATGTAACGGAATTGGTGAAAAATCAACAAAGCCGCTGTGCCCTTCACGCTCATGTGAGGGGACAGCGGCTTGTGTTGTGATGTTGACTACAGCGGTTGCGTCACAGGTCTTTACAGGTCTGAGTCTGCGGCGACGACCGCTTCGGCGGCCTCCACGGAGATTTCTCCGAAGTCACCACCGTCAGGCAACGGCTTGGGGCGCGGAGTGAAGGTGAATTGAGCTTCCGTGCCCTTGGATTCACCATCCCAGTTGTCCACGTCCACGGTGATGATCTCACCAGCACCGACCTCGCCGAAGAGGATCTTCTCGGACAGAACATCCTCGATTTCGCGCTGAATGGTGCGACGCAACGGACGAGCACCCAGGACCGGGTCGAAACCACGCTTGGCCAGGAGCTTCTTGGCATTGTCGGTGAGTTCAAGGTCCATGTCCTTGGCCTTGAGAGCCTTGGACACACGGCCAACCAACAGGTCCACCATCTTGATGATTTCTTCCTGTGTGAGCTGGTGGAAGACCACAATGTCGTCAATACGGTTCAGGAACTCGGGGCGGAAGTGCTTCTTCAGCTCGTCGTTGACCTTCTGCTTCATGCGCTCGTACTGGCCTTCCGCATCGGTTTCCCCGACGCTGCTGAAGCCCATGCCCACGGCCTTGGAAATGTCCTGGGTACCGAGGTTGGAGGTGAAGATCAGCACAGTGTTCTTGAAGTCCACCACGCGTCCCTGGCCGTCAGTGAGGCGACCGTCTTCCAGCACCTGCAGCAAGGTGTTGTAAATCTCCTTGTGTGCCTTTTCGATCTCGTCGAACAGAACCACGGAGAACGGCTTGCGACGCACCTTTTCGGTGAGCTGACCGCCCTCTTCGTAGCCGACGTATCCGGGAGGGGCACCGAACAGACGAGATGCGGTGAAACGGTCGTGGAACTCACCCATATCGATCTGAATCAGTGCGTCGTCCTCGCCAAACAGGAATTCTGCAAGTGCCTTGGACAATTCGGTCTTACCCACACCGGACGGACCAGCAAAGATGAAGGAACCGGAGGGGCGTCGCGGATCCTTCAGGCCGGCACGGGTGCGGCGGATCGCACGGGAGACGGACTTCACGGCATCGTCTTGGCCGATGATGCGCTTGTGCAGTTCCTCCTCCATGTGCAGCAGGCGCGAGGATTCTTCCTCGGTGAGCTTGAACACCGGGATACCAGTCCAGGTGCCCAGCACCTCGGCAATCTGTTCCTCGCCAACCTCGGCGATTTCCTCCAGGTCACCGGCGCGCCACTGCTTTTCCTTCTCGGAGCGCTCCTCGCCTAGCCTGCGCTCTTGATCCCGCAGGCCGGCTGCCTTCTCAAAGTCCTGGGCGTCGATAGCCGCTTCCTTCTCGCGACGCACGGCGGCGATGCGCTCATCCACCTCGCGCAGGCCAGCGGGTGCGGTCATGCGCTTGATACGCATACGGGCACCAGCCTCGTCGATAAGGTCAACGGCTTTGTCCGGCAGGTAGCGGTCGTTGATGTAGCGATCGGAGAGGTTGGCGGCCGCAGCCAACGCGCCGTCGGTAATGGACACGCGGTGATGAGCCTCGTAGCGGTCACGCAGACCTTTAAGAATATCGATGGTCAGCTCAACGGAAGGCTCCGGTACCTGCACCGGCTGGAAACGACGCTCCAGCGCAGCGTCCTTCTCAATATGCTTGCGGTATTCATCCAACGTGGTGGCACCGATGGTCTGCAGTTCACCGCGGGCCAGCTTGGGCTTAAGCAGTGACGCAGCGTCAATAGCGCCCTCGGCGGCACCAGCCCCCACGAGAGTGTGGATCTCGTCGATGAACAGGATGATGTCCCCGCGCTGATTAATCTCCTTGAGCACCTTCTTCAGGCGCTCTTCAAAATCACCACGGTAACGCGAACCCGCAACAAGCGAACCCAGGTCCAGGGAGTAAAGCTGCTTATCCTTCAGCGTCTCTGGAACCTTGCCGTTAACAATGTCCAGGGCCAAGCCCTCGACAACAGCGGTTTTACCCACACCGGGTTCACCGATAAGAACCGGATTGTTCTTGGTGCGGCGGGAAAGAACCTGCATGACGCGCTCGATTTCCTTCTCACGCCCCACCACCGGATCAAGCTTGCCGTCGCGGGCAGCCTGGGTCAGGTTCCGGCCGAACTGGTCTAACACGAGCGAATTGGAGCGCTCACCAACGCTGCTCTGCACCCGACCACCGGGGGAAGCGCCAGCGCCAACGGCGTCGCTGCCGCTGCTCTGCTGCGGAGCCTCAGGCGTACCGCCTTCACCGCCCTCATAGCCGGACAGAAGCTGAATAACCTGCTGGCGCACACGCGGCAGATCCGCACCGAGCTTCACCAGCACCTGCGCAGCCACGCCCTCACCCTCACGGATCAGGCCCAGCAGCAGGAATTCCGTGCCAATATACTTGTGGCCCATCTGTAGGCCCTCACGCAGGGAGAGCTCCAGAACCTTCTTGGCACGGGGAGTAAAAGGAATATGGCCAACGTGCGGCTGGCTACCGCGGCCAATGATCTCCTCGACCTCCTGACGCACGGCCTCCAGGGAGATACCCATGGATTCCAGTGCCTTCGCAGCAACACACTCGCCCTCTTGAATCAGGCCAAGAAGAATGTGCTCCGTGCCGATGTAATTGTGATTGAAGCTCCGAGCCTCCTCCTGCGCCAACACGATGACGCGGCGAGCTCGGTCCGTAAACCTCTCGAACATGACTCTCCTTCTTTTTCTAGCTAACGGCACCCACTGTAACCCGCCGCAAGCCCAATTCAGTCCCCATTGAACAGACGAGTTGCCCACCCCTAGGTAGCACATATAAATTTCAGCAGGTCAAACCCCACTTTTCGACGCCGCAGACACTGTACGCCTGTAGCGAACAGCCCATAAAATTACCTGTGAAGCGGGGGTGCTGGCTTCGGCCCGTACACTAGGGTCCACCACCAATCAGGGCAGGAGGACTACGTATGTTTCGCTGTATGTTTCGCTGGTTCAACGGCACCGACAACGGAATGCGCTACACCGCCCAGTTTGTCGCTCGACACCTGAGGAACCGCAGCGCTGAGGACTACTTCAACCAACCACAATTCCGCGAGGTCATGGAGCTAGCAGCCACTAAAAGTACACTCAGAGTAGCCCGTGCCTATGGCAAAGTCAGCGACGATGAACTCCCGCTCCGCATGGCCGCCGCCGTGATTGCCTGCGAGCTCGCACGGCAGTCAACGTAGACGTCAAAGCGAGAGTGATACCCTTTCTATGTGGGGGAACACGTGGGGGAACAAGAACAACACGGGCTGATTGTGGCCCGTGCTCAGCCAGAGCCTTTTATGCGCGCCGTACGGAAGCTCGTCCGTGATGGCACCTACCTAAAACTTGCACGTGGTGTCTATATTCCACGAGCTGATTACACCAGCCAGCCGCCGTGGGAGCAGCACCGTCTACGCGCTCTCGCACTGGGAACAAGTGGGATACGCATCATCGGTGGTCGATCAGCGGCGCTTCTGTGGGGCATGTGGACACTCGTCGATAAGAATTCGCCGGTCGAATACTACGTAGCACGCGGCCGAAAAGACACGACTTGTTCCGGCAGGAAACTCACAGGCCGGTTGTCCACCAAAGACTATGCACAGGGGCAGCACGTCGCAGTCACCAACATTGCGCAGACAGCCCTTGACCTGGCACGATTCCACGGTTTCGAGGATTGTTTTATGTCCGTCTGCTGGGCATTGAAACACCGATCCGATGCCACTGAGGAACTTCACCGTGCCGCCACTCGATCACCGATGTTGGCACAATGCCTGCAACTCGCCGACCCGCATCTTGATTCCGCAGCTGAGGCATACTTTCTCGCACAAGTGCGCCACGAAGGACTCGTGGACCTGGCACCCCAGGTAGAACTTATTGACGCCCGGGGTGTGCTGCGTCGTGTGGACTTTTACGTTCGCGGCACCCGCATTGTCATCGAAATCTCCGGGCTGGGAAAGTACGGCGACACGGAAGATAAACAGCGATTCTCCGTTGAAAAGGCCACCAACCGCCTTGATGCCCTCGTAACGGCCGGCTATCGAGTGTGGGCTTACTCCGCCAAACAAGCATTCTCTGGCTATGCCTACCGGGATGTGCTGAGAAGATTGCAACTACACCATAAAAAATAAAACGGTGTAGTTATGCCCTCTGCTACTTTTGTGAACTGGGGTTTTACGGAAGGGCATTACCATAATTACACCGTTTGATGGCCGAACGGTGTAATTATGAACAGAACCAAGGCCAGCAAAAGGACGCTTAAACGCCTGCAGCTCGCAGCCCCCATCTAGTCCCAGAGCTACCCATCGCTTGCTACCTCAGCGTTATTAGTTGTCTTCCCAGCAGCAAAAAGCACCGTTACCAGGGTCGCCACGCCCACTAATGTGCCCACAATGAAGGCCGTTGACGCGCCAGATGCCATTGCCGTAGTCGGAGCATCACCAGAATCCAGGGCATACTTCGAGGCCACTGTCATCGCCGCCACCAGAATCGCCGTGCCAGCCGCACCGCCCAGCTGCTCCAGTGTATTCAAAATCGCGGAACCGTGGCTGTATAGGTTCTTCGGAACGGCGGCAAGACCGTCGGTCATGAGGGGAGTCATCACGCAGGCCAGGCTGAGGCAGAGCAGCATATGCAGCACCAACACCGCAAAAATGCTCGAATTTTCCGACAGCATGGACAGTCCCAGCTCACTGACAGTGATGCCGATCGCACCGGGAATGACCAGCACACGGGCACCACGCTGATCATAGATGCGACCCACAACTGGGCTGGCCAGCCCCTCCAACAAACCACCTGGGAGCACCAGCAAGCCCGTCTGCAAGGCCGACGCGCCCAGCGAGTCTTGCAGGAAGAACGGCAATACTACAACCGTGCCCAACAGCACGCCCATGCTAGACCCAATGGCTATGACTGCAACGCAGAACGGCCTGAAACTAAACGGTTGAAGGTTCAATAACGCCGCGTCACGCTTGCCCAGTGTCAGCTGCCTGAGCACGAACAAGACCAGGAACACCGCCCCCACGGCCAGCACCACCAGTGGCATCTTCGTGCTGCCGTTGATCACCGTGCCGATTTCCGAGAGGCCGTACACCAGCCCGCCGAAACCCAACGCGGACAGCGGCACCGAAATAATATCCAGCGGAAGGGCGTGCTGCTCTGAGACATTCCGCATGAACTTAATGCCGATGACCAGGCATAACACCACACTGGGCAGCACCGTCCAGAACAGCCAATGCCAGCTGAGCGCGCTGAGAATAACGCCCGACACTGTTGGTCCCAGTGCCGGAGCAACAGAAATAACCACGCCGATCAGGCCCATCGTTGCGCCGCGGCGCTCCGGTGGAACTGTGGTCATGGTGACCGTCATGAGCAGTGGAATGATTACTGCCGTACCAATCGCCTGCACTAGGCGGGCAACCAGCAGAATGGGGAATGTCCAGGCCATACCAGCTGCGGCCGTACCAATGGCAAACAAGGCCAACGCCGCCACAAACATAGTGCGCGTGGAAAAACGCTGCAACAGATACCCTGTCATGGGAAACACAACGGCCATCACCAGCAGAAAACCAGTGGTCAGCCACTGCACCATCGTGGCTTCCACACCAAAATCCTGGGAGATAATGGGCAGCGCCACCGACAGGACCGTCTCGTTGAGGATCATCACCATCGTCGAGATGACAAGGATCCACAACACCAGGCTGTTCTGGCGCGCCGTGTTGGTTTGGCGGGATTGATCAGGTTCGAGTGCGTCGCCTGGCAACTGGGGCAAATCTGACATAGTAACTGTGCGCTTTCCTCACAAAAATTCCACGGCTAAAAGCCGAGCTCTGACAGTCTAATAGTTCACGACCTCCCATGCACACCGCGTATAGTCTTTGATCGTGATCAACCAACTTGTGCGCTGGCTGGGCCTCATCATGTTCCTTCTCGGCGGTTCTGCCTTCATTCTTTCCGGCATCAACTCGCAGATCGTTCCATTTGAAAACTGGCCTGCATTCACCAGCGGCCCCGAGAAACTTCTCGCCAACTATTCCTACTTCACATTGTGGTCAAATCTTCTTGGCGCACTCGTTGGGTTAGGGTACTTCACCAACTTCCGCCGCGTCTCCCCCACGCTCGCCAAAGTAGTGCGTATCGACGCCGCGCTCATGCTCACCGTCACCGGCCTGATCTACAACCTCATCCTCAGGGCAACGGCTTCCCCTGACGAGGGAATTGAGCTGTACACCAACCCTGTTTTCCACATCATCATGCCAATTCTCGCGCCACTAACCTGGATACTGTTCATGTTTTTTGGGGACACCAAAACCGAGCGGGAAATCACCCTCACAACCACACTTCTTGCGCTGGTCATTCCCGTGGTGTGGACCATCTGGACCATCTTCCGTGGCATTACCACCGGCGGCTACTACCCCTACGGGTTCATCAACGCCGACAAACTAGGCTGGCCGGTAGCCATTCGCAACATCGCGGGAATCTACATCGGATTCTTTGCGGCGGTATCGCTAGTTGGCGGCGTTGAAAAGCTGGCGGATGGACGGAAGAAGTAGCGCACGTTGCCCCTTTGAGCTACGCCCCAGCCTGGAAGCGCTGCAGCCAATCCTGAACCTGCTGCGGGGCGAGTTTCTCAACAACTGTCACTTCTGGGCGGATCCCGCCGAAAGTGAGGTTGGCCTGCCAGCTTCTTTGGTAAGGCGCATCGTCAATGAGCACCACGCGTGTCCCCTCGAACTTTTCGATGTCGTAGGGTGTTCCTTCGCCCCAGATCCACTCGTCAAAGAAACTGTGTGACTCATCGTCATCATCCGATTCACCCAACAGACCTTTGATGCCGGTCCAGTTGACCATGTTGAACACGCCCACTGCGAAATCATCATCCGCAGGCTCTTGTTCGCCACGGGCAATGGCAGCAATGTGCGGATCGGGTGTGTCGTAGGGGAAACCATCAGGCCCGTTCAGGGCGTCGGCAAGGAGTGTGTGCAGCTGGAAGTTATCGCCGATGCCACTAATGCGCACGCGGAAACCTTGTTCGCTTGCCGGGTGGATCACAAGGAGTTCTTCATTATCCAGCATTTGTGCAAGCCTGTGGCACCAGTACACGTTCTCGTTGTCAATAAAACCTTCCGTTGCGGCCAGTCGGTCGACAAAATCCGGAAGTTCACGAGCGTAAGCACGGGCTTCTGGGCAATAATTCATGTGTGCCAGGGCGGCGTTGGGCAATCCTATTTGGGCTTCTAGAGCAGAGTAGAGCTCAGGATTGCGTTGTGCCACTTCCTCCCCGTGGGTGGCGATGTGTGCCCGCACCAAATCCATCGGATCGATCTCTTCTGCCGACCCGTACTCGTCAATGAGGGGCTGCAGCGCTTCAGAGTCAAGTGGCATATCCACGCACTGTGAGGCGAAATCAATGGCCTTGCCCAGCGTCTCATTGAATCGGGTCAGAATCGGGGCATAACCAATCAACGGGTCTCCACCATTTTCCACAAAATATCCCACTACCAGAGCAATGAAGCAGGCTTCCTCCGGCGAGGCAACGTCGGTGATCAGCGGCGCGAGTTGCGTCATGGCGTAGTGCCGTCGTTCGCTGTCGTCGCCAACTTCTTGCATGACCGGCGACAATGCAGCTTTCACATCATCACCATTGTGTTGCGGGTTGCGGATTACCGTCAGTAGGTCGGCGATGGCTTTTTCGATCATGGGCGTGAGGTCCTCTCAAGGTAATGAATAAAGCATAACTGCTATCTCCTTCAACCATACAGCCCCAAAAAGCAGGCCCAACCCAGACCCTAGCCCCCAGCTTTAACCCTCCGGCTTCACAATCGGGAACAGCACGGTTTCGCGGATTCCCAGTCCGGTCAGGGCCATGAGCAGGCGGTCGATACCCATGCCGGTGCCCGCTGTGGGGGGCATGCCCTGCTCCATGGCGGCGAGGAAGTCCTCGTCCAGGACCATGGCTTCATCGTCGCCCCCGGCAGCGAGCCGGGCTTGGTCTTCAAAGCGTTCCCGCTGGATCACCGGATCTACGAGTTCGGAGTAGCCGGTGGCCAGCTCAAAGCCGCGAATATACAGGTCCCACTTTTCCGTCACGCCGCGTTCGGTTCGGTGCTGGCGGGTCAGCGGGGAGGTTTCTACGGGGAAGTTCCGCACAAAGACTGGGCCGTAGAGCTGGTCGGCGCAGAGTTCTTCCCAAATTTCTTCGACGAGTTTGCCGTGACCCCAGCCACCATTCTCGGGAACCTTGACCCCCACGACGTCGGCAAGCGCCTTGAGTTCTTCGACGGTGGAATCCACAGTGACCTCGGGCTGACCGGGGTGTTTGCGCTGTAGTGCCTCGTTGAGGGATGGATACATTTCCATGGTGGCCCACTCGCCACCGAGGTCGTATTCAGTGCCGTCCGCGAGGGTGACGGTGGTGGAACCGAACACCTCACGGGCGACACTTTGGATGAGGCCCTTGATCATTTCGGCGCCGTCGTCGTAGGTGCCCCAGGCTTGGTAGGTTTCCAGCATTGCGAACTCGGGGCTGTGGGAGGAATCCACGCCCTCGTTGCGGAAGTTGCGGTTGACCTCAAAGACGCGTTCCATGCCACCAACCACGCACCTCTTGAGGTACAGCTCGGGGGCGATGCGCAGGTAGAGATCGATATCCAGGGCATTGGAATGGGTGACAAACGGCCTGGCCGCCGCGCCTCCGTGCAAGGTCTGCAGCATGGGGGTTTCCACCTCCAGGAAGCCTTCACCTTCCAGGTAGTTGCGCAACGCACGCATCACCTTGATGCGGGTGAGCGCGTTAGTGCGGGCGGCATCGCGCATGATCAGGTCGGTGTAGCGCTGCCGCACGCGGGTGTCTTCGCTCATGTCTTTGTGAGCCACAGGAAGGGGGCGCAGGGCCTTGGACGCCATGTGCCAGGTGCTTGCCAGCACGGATAGCTCACCGCGTTTGGAGGAAATGACGCGCCCGCGCACAGACACGATATCGCCGAGGTCAACGGTGGCTTTCCAGTTGGCCAGGCTTTCCTCACCGACTTCCGCCAGCGACAGCATGGCCTGCAGCTTGGTGCCATTGCCCTCCTGAAGGGTGGCAAAGCACAGCTTGCCGGTATTGCGGACAAAGATCACGCGCCCCGCAACAGCCACCTCATCCTGGGTTTCCTCCCCCACAGCAAGGTAACGCACGCCCTCGCGCTCGTCTTCGTGCTTATCGACGCCCTCGTCTTCCCGCAGCACCACATAACTGTTGCGCAGGTCTGTGATGGAGGTGGTGCGATCCACAACAACTGGGTAGGCATCAATGCCGTCTTCCAGCAGGCGGGCGCGTTTTTCACGACGAATGCGCAGTTGCTCTGGGACATCATCGTTGCGGTTGTGGGGGTTCTTCGCGTCAGTCACAGGTTTACAGATTAGTCCATCACGACGAAAGACACAGCTACGGGAGTCATGGAAGGCATGAGCAAAAATCTGATATCTATTTTTGTGATAAACTGATATCAGTTTTTTCGTAAGCACCTTGCCAGAAGGAGGAGTGACACCATGTCCGCCGATACCCCGTCCACCGACCCCGTCCCAGAGGAGACCATCGTCGTCTCCGACACCCCCGTCGGTCACTCGGGAACAAACGTCGATGTGATGGAGAAACCAGCATGGACGATGGGCCCAGGCGCAGCCATTGCGGCAGTCCTCATTTCCCTCGCGCTGATAGTGGGGTCCGTGGTTGCCGTGATTGCCAAAGCCGCCCAAGAAGACGCGGAACGGTCGAGTGGCCAGATAAACATGACACTCATTGGCCTTGGCATCTTGGGGGTCGTGATGGGCACACTGGTCGCCGGAATGATCAAGGTCAACAGCCCCGGCCACACCCAAGCAATCCAGTTGTTCGGCCGCTACCTGGGCACTAACCGTCGCACTGGATTGTCGCTAGTGCCGCCACTGACCAACGCGAAAAAGGTCAGCGTGCGTGTGCGCAACTTTGAAACCAACGAGATCAAAGTCAACGACCTCAACGGCAACCCCGTGGTCATCGGCGCGATTGTGGTGTGGCAGGTCGCCGACACCGCCAAAGCCACCTTCGCCGTGGAAGACATGGAGGAGTTCATCCACTCCCAGTCCGAATCCGCGCTGCGGCACGTGGCCACCACCCACCCCTACGACTCCACCGACATTGACACCATTCCCAGCCTGAGCGGTTCCACAGACCTGGTATCCCAGGAACTCGCTGATGAAGTGGCCGCCCGGGTCGCCGTCGCAGGTCTGGAAATTGTTGAGACCCGCATCTCCGCGCTCTCCTACGCCCCCGAAATCGCGCAGGCTATGCTGCAGCGCCAGCAGGCCACCGCGATTGTCGACGCCCGCGAAACCATCGTGGAAGGTGCCGTCACCATGGTAGAAAGCGCCTTGAGCAAGCTGGAGGAACGCGACATCGTGGACCTCGATTCCGAACGTCGTGCATCCATGGTGTCCAACCTCCTTGTGGTTCTCTGCTCTGATTCCTCTACCCAACCCGTAGTGAACACCGGCAGCCTCTACACTTAAACCACAATGCCCAGAAAAAATGTGCCCCTCCGCCTCGACCCGGCGATCTACGACGCGATCGCCCGGTGGGCTGGGGACAACATGCGCAGCGTCAATGCCCAAATCGAGGTGATGCTGCGCGATAACCTCCGCACTGCGGGCAGGCTACCCAAGGACGCGGGTGACCTGCCCAAACGTGGCCGCCCCAGAAAGGACCCTAGCTGATCAGCCAATCATTGGGGCTAAACAATTCAAAGTGCACATCGGCCGGTGCCTGGTCGGCGGGAATGGCATCAATCTGATCGCGAACTGACTGCAGGAACCGCACCCCGCCACACAGATACACAGAGGCACCAGCGGGAATGATGGCCGGGGCGTCGACACGCTCGCCCTGGTCACGGAAATAAAGCTCGAGGCGAGCATTCGGAAGCTGCTCCACCAAGCGCTCCATCTCGGATTTCTGCGCGCACTCAGCCTCTGAGGCATCCGCGTGCACCACAATGACCTGCCGCTGAGAACGTTGCGCCGCCAGATACGACAACATACCCACCATGGGTGTCGAACCAATACCCTGGGAGAGTAACACCACAGGATTATCGCCATCAGTGAGAATCAAATCACCAGCTGCGAGTGTTGCCTGAATCGTATCTCCCACAGCAACATGATTGTGCAAAAACTCCGAGACTTCGCCCGAGCGCTCCACCGCCACCCGATAGCATGAGGTTGTTTGCTCATAGGCACCATCCAGTAGGGAGTATTGGCGCAATTGGCGGGCACCATCAGGAAGAACAACACCAAGAGACGTGTATTGCCCTGGACGTGGGGGCACCAACCCTTCACCCACGAGCGTGAATTCAGTCACCGTATCCGAAAGCGGTTTCTTGTCAGCCACCGTCACATCACGGAACACATCCCCCGCAGCCACACCTGATGCTGTGTAGAGCTCTTTTTCAAAACGGACGAGCGTATCGGCCATCATCCAATAGACAGCATCCCATGCTTCCGCCACTTCAGGCGTGACAACGCTTCCCAGCACCTCGGCAATGGCGGCAAACAGATGATCATGAACAATCTGGTACTGGTCTTTTGTAATCCCCAGAGACACATGCTTGTGCCCAATGCGGGCCAACATCTCATCTGGGTGCGGTTTATCCGGGTCAACCAACACAGAAGCAAACACCGCGATAGACGCGGCCAGCGCTTTGGCCTGATCGCCATGTTGTTGATTGCCACGATTGAACAGATCGGCAATAAGCTCTGGATGAGCGGTGAACATCTTCTTGTAGAACACCGGCGTGATGTCGTTGATCCGGGAGCCAACAAGCGGAAGGGTGGCGCGGATCACCTCGGCATGGGCGTCGGAAAGCCCGGAACGGTCAGTGGTGGGAGTTGGCGTGTGATGGTCATGGATGTCGTGAGACATGGCGATAAAGCTCCTTACTTCACATGTAGGGGGGGGGCAGGTAGCTATATTAAATTCACATCGCAGCGTCCGGCATTACGCCCTAAATCAATCGAAAGTTTGACTTAGGCAAATGCTTCCGTGCGATCGCTAGGGTCAATCATTTGCGGGATCCCTAACCCCACAGCCCCTGAGCGCTTATGCTCACGAGCTGTGTGCTCCAGCAAATCGGCAATCGTGAGGTCATCTAGGGCAGCAAAAAACGCCTCCCGAGCGCGGGCCAAACGCGTGCGAAGCAGGCAATTGTTGGAGTAGTACGGGCATTCAGTGGGCTCAACACAGTTGATCACCTCACTGCTAACCTCCAGCTTACGCAGCACCTCCCCCACCTTCATTGAGGGCGCGTCATCCGCAAGAACGATGCCGCCCTTGCGCCCACGGACGCTGTTTGCCACACCAATATTCACCAACTTGGCCACAACTTTGGCCACATGCGCACTCGACGCACTGATATCTTCCGCAAGGTTATTTACGGTATTGCGTCGCCCTTCCTGGTCAGCGCTGGGAGCGCCGAGTCGCATCACAACGCGCAGACCAAGGTCTGCGAAGCGCGTCATTTGCACGAGTACCACCTAGACTTGTCCATAGAGCAAAGCTTCACATCTGAGGCACCGATCAGCCACAGAAAAAGCTTTATGTAATAAATATATGCCTATTATTTCCTACTATTTGTCGGAACGTCAACAAAGTTACACCTCCGTTTCACCCGAAAAGGAAAATGAATATGATTACCATTTGCGGCGAAGGGCTTGTCGACCTCGTGCCTTCCCCCACCACTACCGGCGAACCACACGCAATACCACTACACCCCGCTCTTGGGGGTGGCCCCTTTAATGTCGCCATAGCCACCGCCCGACTCGGCGCTCCCACCCGATTCCTTTCGCGCCTCTCCCACGACGCCTTCGGAACAGCGCTGTACAACCGGCTAAACAGCGAAAATATCGACACCGAACACGTCCAGCGTGGCCCCGAACCCACCACGCTCGCCCTCACCTCCATTGGCACGGACGGAAGTGCCAGCTACACCTTCTACGTTGACGGCACCGCCGACCGCTTCGTCGAACCACCTCACGACCTAGACACCCACATCGCTTGCTTTGGCACTTGCTCACTCGCTCTTGAACCCGGCGCGTCCCGGTACGCCACCCTGCTGCATAGCCTTGCGGCGCGCGGAACGTTTATCGCGCTTGACCCCAATATCCGAGACTTCTACGCCACTGATGCTCACCGCGACTTCCTGCATTCGCTCCTGCCTAGCGTCACGCTGCTGAAACTTTCCGAAGAGGAGGTGGACTTCCTCGGCGACACCGATGTTCCCGCACGCGTGATCACCCGTGGCGCCAACGGTATCACCCTCGAAACACGCGACCTGCGTATCGACGTCCCCGCGGTCTCCGTCCCCGTCCAGGACACCATCGGCGCGGGTGACACCATCATGGGAGCCCTGCTCACACAATTCGACCTACGCGGCAACGGAAACCCCCGCGCCCTCATCGACTCCCTCACAGCCGACGAATGGCGCGATATCCTCACCTACGCCGCCACGGCCGCCGCCATCACCTGCTCCCGCGTCGGCGCGCAACCGCCAACCGATGCGGAAGTGCTGGGCATGCTTGCGTAGAAACCTTACGTCTCGCGCTGAACTTCCTCGAGCAGGATTCCCGCGTTATCAATGAGCCGCGTGGTCCCCACGCGCGCGGCAATCAGCAGCCTGGTATCCCCCGCAGTCTTGTCCTCGCCAATCTCGCCTAGGTCGGAGGCGCGGCGGAGTTCAAGATAGTCCACGTCTAAGCCATCAACAGCGGCAAGGACGCTAAGGGCTGCTGCGAGCACAGCATCGGCACCACTTTCGGAGGCATGGGCACCCGCAGTCAGCGCAGCAGAGAGGCCCAGCGCCACCTCATGTTCCTCCTCGCTCAGGTACCTGTTGCGGGAGGACATTGCCAAGCCGGAGGCCTCACGCACAATGGGCACCCCATGAATGCGAATGCCCATATTCAGGTCTGTCACCATCTGCTGGATAAGAATGAGCTGTTGATAGTCCTTCTCGCCGAAGATAGCGTCGGTTGGCCCCACAATGTTGAACAACTTGTTCACCACCGTCAGCACGCCCGCAAAGTGCGTGGGCCGGAACGCGCCTTCAAGAACAGTTCCTAACGCGCCGGCCTGAACGGTGGTACGGAACTCGTTGGGATACATCTCCCTGGCAGAGGGCGCGAACACAACATCGGCACCTTCACCACGCAGCAACTCCACATCGGCATCCAGCGTGCGTGGGTAAGCGTCAAGATCCTCCCCTTCTGCGAACTGCAGGGGGTTGACAAAGATGGAAACAACCACGAGCGCACCGGGGATGCGTTTGGCCACACGCACGAGTTGAAGATGCCCCGCGTGGAGCGCTCCCATCGTGGGCACGAGCACAACAGGTCGCCCTGCTTTCCTGAAAGCACCTGTGATTTCCTGAAGGTTGTCTATGGTTTGTACCAGGGTCGCCTGCCCTGATTTAAAAGTTGGGGTCAATGTTGTTCTCCGGTGTGGGCCCACAGTTCTACGTCGTGTGCGCCGGTGAGTTCGGCTGTTCGGCGCGCTAGTTCACGATACGCTTGTCTGCGTCCAGCATCGTCAATTGCCCCCATGTGTCGCTGCACCATGGCTACATCGTCGCGGGCTGCGGGCCCGGTGATGGCATCCGGCCCGGCTTCCAGCACGTTGCGTATCGACGCCTCGACAAGCGGCCTGAGCACCCGCGCCGCCGCATCCTCGCCGCTCTGTAAAGCATCAGCGAGCTGGGCGCGAGCGTCGGAAAGCACAGTGGCAGTGTAATTACTGGCATAAGCGAGGGCGGCGTGGTAAGCAACACGTTTGTTGTTGGACACCCGGATCATTTGTCCACCGAGTTCGGCGACGAGCAGTTCCGCAATGGTGTCGCTGAGCTCATCGGTGGTGGTGACTCCCCAGTAGCATCCTTCCAGGTTGCTCGCGTCTTCAGGCCCACCAACGAAGGTCATGATGGGGTGCATGGCCAGGACTATCGCACCGGTTGTTTCAATGGGATCCAGGATGTCTAGGCCGTGCGCTCCCGAGGTGTGCAGGACAATATGCCCACGTTTCACGTGCGGCGCGAGTGCCGTCACGACGTCGCTAAGCTGCGGGTCAGGAACGCTGAGGACGATGAGTTGGCAGGTCGGGGCGTCGACAAGCAGTGATGGGCTGTCACGCGTGATGCGGTGCACAATGTTGTGGCCTGCGGCGCTGAGGCGTGTCGCCAGGGCGGTGCCCACACGACCCGCGCCGACGATGGCCACATCCATGCGTGGCGGCAATTAGCTGTTCCTGTTGAAGTTCTTAAGCAGGTCAGCGACGGACGGTGCTTCGCTGTTTTCGTCGCGGCGACGACGACCCCGGCGGGAATCGTTCATGGGCGCGGGTGTGGGTTCCACCTTGGGTTCGGTGTTGGCGGGTTTCCACTGCACAGCGGCGAAAGCCGTGGTGTCGAAGCGTTTCGAGGGTTCCGGAGCGGGGCTGGGCTCGTCCAGGTAGTCCTCGGAGCTGAAGTCGCTGTCGTAGGAGAAGTCGCTGCTGTCGTCGTAGTCGTCGTAGCTGTCCTTGGTGGTAGCGTAGCTGCGCACCGAACTTGCCGTACCACCTGAACCTTGCATCGAGTAGTTGCTGGCAGCGTAGCTGGAGGAGAAAGCGTTGGTGGCGTACTGAGTGGACGTGTACTCAGCTTCGGTGTACTCGACTTCTGTGACGGAATCGTCACCCGAATAGCTGTCGTTACCGTAGCCCGTGTCGTAGGCGCTGGTGCTGTAGCTGTCGCCATAGGATGATGTGTCGCCGTAAGACGTATCGCTGTAGGAGCTGGCACCGTAGGAGCTTAGGCCACTAAAATCATCCTCAGTCGCCTCACTGGGGCCGTGAACGGGGCCAGAAAGCTCAGCCATGTCATCCATCCGCATAGCGGAGGCACGCAGTGCTGTGGGCTCGTAGTCGAAGGACCTGCCGTTGAGTTCTTCCAGCTGCTCACGCACCACTGTTAATTGATCACGAATATCATCGAGGCGGTTGTCCTCTTCCTTCATCAGCGTCTTGCGCAGAGTCTGCTCCAAACGCAGCTCCTGCTCACGGTGGGCGGCCTTTTCCAGCTCCAATTCGGCCTCGTGGCGGTCGTACTGTTCCTCCAGAAGCGTCTTTTGCTTCTCATACTGCCTGCGGTAACGAGAGACCAAAAGCAAGACGAAAAACACAGCCCACAGTGCCGCTAACACAGCCACTTTCATCACAGCGGTGCTACTGGCGAGCACTATAGCCACGCTGGCAAAGCCGGCAAGGGCCACTAGCACGATTTGAAGGATATTGCTGCGGTTTTGTTGTACTTTGTTTTCGGCGCTCATGCGTTCCAATGTACCTAAGCTTTCACGCAGTTTCGCCATCCGGCGGCGGCGGGGCGACACAGTGCCGCTCCAGAACCACGCCAGCGACACACAATGCGACCGCACCGGACAACGATGCCAACACACCGGGAAGATCATCTGAAGCCGCCACAAGCTCCCCGGATCGCGGCACCACAAAACTGGCTATACCTGCATAAACGCCGGATACGATTGCTCCGGTCCAGGCTGACGCTTTGCCCACAACAAGCCACTGCGCGGCGGTCACGGGATTGATTTGCGATCGATCCATGCCGATACCGCCCTTTTCCATGCCGCTTCGCATGCGCCACGCCATCACTGCACACACCACCGACATGAGCCACAACGTGACCGATACGCTCACCCCCACAGGCGGCATATAGCCGTAAAAACCCCAGGTCAGAATGCCTGATGCCGCCCCAACAAACAGGCCGGTAGTCACCAACGCACGTATCGACGTCCGCTTCACTCAAGCCCCCTTTCCGCGAAACTGCCGACCACTCGCACGGCCTCAACGTCCGCCGGATCGAGCGCAGCTAGCAGTTCGGTGACATGTACACCATTGAGTGTCGCTTGCGAATCGGCGTCCAGCCACGGTACCAGCACAAACACACGCTCTGCTGCCCACGGGTGCGGCAATGTTAACGTCGGATCGCTGGACTTGATAGAGTGCCCAGCGCCGTCGGCGCAACAAATTAGATCAACATCAAGTGTCCGTGCCCCCCATTTGCGGGTATGTACCCGATGTGCTGCACGCTCCAGAGCCTGCCCCGCGCGCAATAATTCCATCGGCGACAATGACGTCTCAACGATCAAAATTGCGTTAAGAAAGTCTTCCTGGTCCGTCACGCCCCACGGTGGGGTGGCGTAGATATGTGATGCCGCGACAAGCTCGGGGCGGAAATGGTCGTACGCGCCCTGCAAGAGGGCGCGTCGGTCATTCATGTTGGATCCAATGGACAGCACAGCTCTCATCACCCCACCACCCGCATTGCACTCGCTGCTTTTTTGCGGGATCGGCGCGCCACAACAGCGACGTCGGCAAAGCTCAGGGGAATCGGAGCCTGGGGTTTATGCAAGGTAACTTCAACGGCATGGAGTTGAGGATACTCCGCCATGGCAGAATCGGCGATGTTCGCGGCGACGGTTTCAATAAGGTCACACGAAGGTCCTGAGACTATAGTGTGTGCCATATGAGCAAGGTCCGCATAATTAATAGTCAAATTTAAGTCATCTGTGCGCGCCGCTTCTGCACAATCCAACCAACATATAAGGTCAACGAGAAAAGTCTGCCCGGTGCGTTTTTCTTCCTCAAACACACCGTGGTACCCGAAGCATTCCAATCCGCGCAGCTCAATACGATCAGCCATGAGGTGCCTGCCCTCCCGCAATGCCACCTTCGCGCCAGGCCTGGGCAACATCCACGGCATCGCGGTTGCCTGCAACATCGTGCACACGCACCGCCCACGCACCCTGCATGGCAGCCAGGGCGGTTATGGCAAACGTCGCGGGATCGGCGGAATGTTCGGCAGTACCTGGCAACGCCATATCCAACATCCCACGGTCGGTGCGTACCGCCTGCAGGAAACGCTTGCGGCTCGCCCCCACCAGGATCGGAAAACCCGTGCCAACAAACGAGGGAAGTGCGTGGAGCAGAGCCCAATTATCTTCGGGGGTTTTGGCGAACCCCAGGCCCGGATCAAGGATAATCCGCTCGGGAGCGATGCCCGCCGTCACGGCGCGCTCGACAAGGCGACGCAACTGCGCATGCACCTCATCGACAACATCTCCCTGAATATGCGCTTGACCTGCAGCGTCACCATACTCTTCGGCCTTCCAATGCATGAGGCATACGCGCTGGCCACTGTCGGCCATCACGGACAGCATGTCTGGGTCGGCAAGGCCACCAGACACATCGTTGATGATCTCCGCGCCCGCTTCCACAGCGGCAGCAGCCACCTTGGCCCGCATTGTGTCCACGCTGACCCGCACTCCCGATTGCGCGAGTTCTCGCACTACGGGAATGACGCGGCGCTGTTCCGTCGCGGCGTCGATACGCTGCGCACCTGGGCGGGTGGACTCCCCGCCGACATCAATAATGTCCGCCCCTTGAGTCAGGAGCTCACGAGCGTGATCGACGGCCACGTCCTGGTCGAGGTAGCGGCCTCCGTCGGAAAACGAATCCTCCGTAACATTGACAATTCCCATGACCATGCAGCGTGCCATTAGTGACCTCGAATCAACGCCAGCGCCTCAGCACGTGAGGACGCATTTCTCTTAAAACCACCACGAACAGCCGAGGTTGTGGTCATGGCACCCGGCTTGCGGATTCCCCGCATAGCCATGCACAGATGCTCACACTCGATCACCACAATCACGGCCTGTGCGCCCAGCTTGTCCACCAGGGCGTCTGCAACCTGGCTGGTCAGACGCTCCTGCACTTGCGGACGCTTAGCAAACAAGTCCACCAGGCGCGCCAACTTGGACAATCCGGTCACCTGGCCGGACTCGCCCGGAATATAGCCGATGTGGGCGACACCGAAGAACGGCACAAGATGGTGCTCGCAGGTGGAATAGATAGGAATGTCCCGGACCAGCACCAGCTCCTGGTGATTCTCCGAAAACGTCTTATTCAACACGTCCGTCGGTTCGGTGTGCAGGCCAGCAAACATTTCCGCATACGCGCGAGCCACCCTTGCCGGGGTTTCCAGCAAGCCCTCACGGTCTGGGTCCTCCCCTACCGCGATGAGCAACTCGCGTACGGCAGCCTCGGCGCGCTCACGATCAAACACACCGCTAGGCATGATCGTCCTTCTGGTCCCGTGAAGAATCGCCGCTGCCGTGCTCGGGGCGTTCCGGGTATTCCGGCTGCTCGTTATCAGGCAGCCGGAAGCCAATGATCTCAGTTGGAGCTGAGCTCGGTGGGTTTTTTGCAGCGTGACTATTCTGTGTGGGCTGGTCGCCGTACGTATCGGGTACACCCGGACCGTAGGAGTTCATCCCAGGATGTTGGCCGCGCGGCTGCGGCTCTGGTTGCGCATGCCTGCCACCATCTGAAGGCTGCGATGGTTGCGCTCCCTGGGGTGCGCCCTGTGGTGTGTCCTGCGGAGATTGCGGCGATTGCGAGTCCCAGCCGGGCACAGTCCAGTCCGCTGGCGGCGGCGTGCCACCATAGGTGGGCTGGCCACCCGTGTGCTGGGGCCCCCGAGAACCACCAGGACCAGGACCACCCGCGCCATTGTTGTAGTTACCTGGACCATTGCTGGTGCCATCTCGACGCGTCGCTGCATCCACCGGCGGCAAGGGCATCAGCCCCTGAGCTGCGCGTTCCGCTTCGCGACGGGCGCGAGCAGCCTTGGACGCCTCCAACAGAGAAAAACGCTTCGGCGGCTCTTCGCCACGCTCAATGGCCAGTTCCGTGGGGGTTTTCACCGGTTCGCGGCCGATTTGCGCAGGGAAGTAGGTTGCCTCGTTGGGGAATACTTCCACACGTTCGCGCTGCGGCATGCCTTCGAACAGAACCTCCAGGTCGGGGCGTCGTAACGTTTCCTTTTCCAGTAGTTTCTCGGCGAGTTTGTCCAGCACGTCGCGGTTGTCACGGAGGATGTTGTATGCCTCTTCGTGTGCCTTGTTCATCAGGTACCGCGTTTGCTCATCGATGGTTGCGGCAACAGCCGGGGAGTAATCCATCTGGTTCCCCGCACCACGCCCCACAAACGGGTCGCCTTGTTCCTCGCCGTACTTGACCACGCCCAACTCTGGGGACATGCCGTATTCGGTGATCATGGCGCGGGCAATCTTGGTGGCCTGCTCAATATCGTTGGAAGCACCTGTGGTGGGCTGGCCAAACACCAGTTCTTCGGCGGCGCGGCCGCCCATGGAGAACACAAGCCTGGCAAACAATTCGGCGCGGTTGTACATGCCTTTATCGTCTTCGGCGGCGGTCATAGCATGTCCGCCGGTACGTCCACGGGCCAAAATGGTGACCTTGTACACGCGCTCGATGTCTTTCATCGCCCAGGCAGCCAGGGTGTGGCCGGACTCGTGGTAGGCGGTGACTTTCTTTTCGTGCTCGGAAATGATCTTGGAGCTTCGGCGCGGGCCACCCACCACACGGTCGGTGGCTTCCTCCAACGCATCAGCCGTGATCACATTTCCGCCAATACGGGCGGTGAGCAGCGCGGCTTCGTTCAGCACGTTTTCCAGGTCCGCTCCAGACATGCCGGCGGTGCGCTTGGCCAGGGATTTCAGGTCTGCATCATCGGCGAAGGGCTTGCCCTTGGCATGCACCTGAAGGATTTGTTCGCGGCCTTTCAGATCCGGGTTGGTCACCGGGATTTGCCGGTCGAAACGCCCCGGACGCAGCAGGGCCGGGTCCAGAATGTCGGGACGGTTGGTGGCGGCCATGAGGATCACGCCTTGGCGGTCTCCGAAGCCGTCCATTTCCACCAGCAGCTGGTTGAGGGTTTGTTCGCGTTCGTCGTGTCCGCCGCCCATGCCGGAGCCGCGCTGGCGACCAACCGCATCAATCTCGTCGACGAAGATGATGCAGGGGCTGTTTTCTTTGGCCTGTTTGAACAGGTCACGGACGCGGGAGGCACCCACACCGACGAACATTTCCACAAAGTCCGAGCCGGAGATGGAATAGAAAGGTACGCCTGCCTCACCGGCCACGGCCCTGGCCAGCAGGGTTTTACCGGTTCCGGGTGGGCCGTAGAGCAGCACGCCGCGCGGGATTTTCGCCCCGAGTGCTTCGTAGCGGCTGGGGTCCTGCAGGAAGTCTTTGATTTCGTGAAGTTCGTCCACGGCTTCGTCCGCACCGGCTACGTCGGCAAACGTGTTGGTGGGCATGTCTTTGGTGAGTTCCTTGGCGCGAGATCCACCAAAGCCGAACATGCCCATGCCGCCGCCCTGCATGCGGTTGAAGAAGAACATGATCAGGCCGAACAGGATGAGCATGGGCAGCAGCATGCCCAGCATGGAGGTGAAGAAGTTCTCGCGGTTGACCTTTGTGGTGTACTTCTCGGGGTTGCTGGCCTGCACCTTGTCAAAGATGACCGGCGCTGAGCGAGCTGGGTATTCGGCGATAATTTCCGTCACACCATCACGTTTATCCACGTTGATGCCGTTTTTGAGGGTGAGGCGGAGGCGTTGTTCGCGGTCGTCGATTTGCACTTCTTTGACGTTGTTGTCATTGAGCTGTGCCATGGCGACCGAGGTGTCCACCTTGCGGAAACCGCGGGTGTCGTCGATCAACACAGTGATTCCGAAGAGCACGATGAGAACGACGGCGGCGATGGTGCCGAATCTGAGGATTTTCTTGTTGTCCATTGGTTAGCCTGTGGCGGCGTTGACCTTTCTTTGTCAAAGAGCAGATTGTTTCAGTGTACTTATTCCACCGTGGTTCTTCCGCGTGCGCTTCTTAGGTTGCCGTGAGCTGGCTGTTAGTTACCGTTGTCGGTGGAGTACACGCGGGGGTGCAGTGTTCCGACGTAGGGGAGGTCCCGGTAGCGTTCCGCGTAGTCTAACCCGTAGCCGATGACAAATTCATTGGGGATGTCGAAGCCAATGTCAAAAAGATCGACTTTTCCGCGCACGGCCTCGGGCTTGCGGAGCAGCGTCACCACGTCGAGGGACTTGGGTTTGCGGTTGCGCAGGTTTTTCACCAGCCAGGACAGGGTCAGCCCCGAGTCGATGATGTCTTCAACAATAACAACGTGTTTGTCCTCAATGTCGCGGTCCAGGTCTTTCAGAATCCGCACGACACCGGAAGAGGACGTGGAGTTTCCGTAGGAGGAGACCGCCATGAATTCGATTTGCGTGGGTATGGACATGGCTCGCGCAAAATCGGTAATAAAAAAGACCGCGCCTTTGAGCACGCAGACGAGGATCAGGTCATCGCCTGCGTCTTTGTATTTTTCGGAAAGTCGATCGGCCATTTCTTGAATGCGGGTGTGGAGGAGTTTTGCATCCACCAGCACTGCTTCAATGTCGTCACCGTAGGGTCCTGCGGGAACGTTGTAATCCTTCTTGTCGTGCATCGGCGAGGGCATCCTTTGTCAGAGAGTCAACGTACAGACACTGCAAGAATGCCATTTTTCCGCGCCACAACCAACCTTCGCCCACCCGGGGCCTTCCCAATGGCCACGGGTCCCTGACCACGCCACGCCACTATCAATTGTTCTACTGCCGCGATGGTCGCGGCAGATTCCCGACCACCATTGGTTCGAATAAACTCCGCCAGCACGGCCCGACGCAGCGCGGGGTGCGGGGGTACCTGCGCTACCTCCAGATCGACAGTCCCCTTCCCTAGGCCCTGCTTCTCGACGCCCACCCGAACCAGGTCCGCTTCCCAGGCCGCCCTTTCCGCCGCCTGCGCCAACCCGGGAACGGGATCCCCGCCAATAATGTCAGCGAGATCAGGCAGAAGACGATTCCGTAGCGCCACCCGACGAAAAGACTGGTCATCATTGTGGGGGTCGGCCCACACCTCCAGCCCAAGTTCCGAGCATGCTCCGACCGTGTTGGCGCGGCGCACCCCCAGCAGTGGCCGCACAATTGTCGCGCCATCCTCCCAGGTGCTGCGCTCCAGCATGCCCGTGGCGTGTCCGCGTAGGGCGCTGAGCAGCAACGTTTCCGCCTGGTCGTCCATGGTGTGCCCCACCCAGATGGGCCGGCCATTGGCCGCCGATGTTAGTGCGGTGTAGCGGGCGTGCCTGGCGTTTGCCTCCATACTTCCGGTAGACGAGACGTCGATACGCAGAACCGTAGCCGCAGCACCGAGTGCGCGTGCCGTCTCAGCGGCGGTGGCGGCGACCTCGGCGCTGGCGTCTTGGAGGCCGTGGTCAATGCAGATGGCCTCCACCTCACGGCCTTCGGCAAGTGTTCCTGCCAGTAACGCCACGGAATCCGGGCCGCCGGATAACCCCACCACCACGTGCATATCGGTGTGCCTACGCACAGCCCGACGGATCTCAAGAAAATGTGGGCTGGTGTGCGGCAGTTCCAGGGAGCCGAGGTGGCTGGGCATGGTTTAGTCCCGAATTGCCGAGGTCATAGTGTCCATCGCGGCGCGGGACCCCTGCACGTCGGCATCGTTGGAGAGGAAACCATAGCTGTAGATGTGGCCGTCAGCGCCCATCACCGTGCCCGCGAGACCAGTGGTTTTAGTGAGGGTTCCGGTCTTGCCGCGCACCCACCCCGCACCGGCTTGATCGCGGTAGCGTTCCTCCAGGGTGCCACTGGCACCGGCCACGGGAAGGGTTTCCAACAACGGCCGAAGCTGCGGGTCGGTGACCGCACGGTGCATGATATCGTTGAGCAACCCTGGGGGGATCAGGTTCTTGGTAGACATGCCGGAATTGTCCACTAGGGTCACGCCGCTGGTACTGAAACCATTGCTGCTAAGAATCTGCAGAGTGGCGGCTACTGCGTCCTTGTTTGTTCCTGTCATTCCTTCATGCAAGGCAATCTCGCGCCCCACGGCTTCCGCCGCCACGTTATCGCTTTGCTGCATCAACTCCCGAAGACGTTCCTCCAGGGTGTCGGAGTGGACGAGGGCCAGCGGCGCTTCCTCGGTGGTGGGGGCCTGCCCCAGGCCGCTTTTCTCCGCGCCTAGGCGCGTCGCCAACTGCCGCGCCACGTCCAGCGCCGGGGTTTCGCTGCGCGGCACGTCACCGGTGGTCTCTCCGATACGCGCACCATAAAGCATGACCGGTTCCATAGGCGCGATGAATCCGCCTGCGATGTCGGCTCGGTCCCAGTCGGAGAGGAAGGATTCGCCGCTCCAGTGCGAAGTATCCACCAGCACGGTATTAATTGGCGCGGGGTGACTGTGTTTAATCTGTTTCGCCAGGTCGTCAAGCTTTTCGGTGGTGAGCATCACGTCACCTGCGCCGCGAAGGACCACAGTCCCGGGAGCGTCGCCCTCCACAACGGCAGTGTCAATGCGATCGTCCGGACCAAGCACAAGAAGTGCGGCCGCTGCCGTGAGGATTTTGGTGGTGGACGCGGGCGTCATGGGTTTGGTGGGGTGTTTCTCCCACACAATGGACCCGGTGGTGGCGTCGGTCACTTGGCCACCAAATTGCCCTAACCGGGGGTCCTGGGAGAGCGTTTCCAGGGTGGTACGCAACTCGTTATTCGTCGACGGCGTCACCGCTGATGTGGACGTGTCTACAGAAGTGGAGGCACCCACCGGCTGGACAAGCTGCTGCGGCTCAACGGCTGCCATCGCCGGATCGTGTACTAAATCCCCAGGTCCGGTTGCATTGATCACCGCCAAGGTTGTGCCGCCGCCCACCGCAATGGCAGCTGCGGAGGCGCCTAGAATCCACCAAATCTTCTTAACAGTCACGTCACTAGGTTAGACGGTGATGGTACTGGCTTGTGTTATTGACAGGGTAGGATGTTGGGAAAGATTTGAGTAGTTTAACCCGCACCTTTACCGTAGGTGCTGGGAGAAGGGACCACTGTCCATAGTCATGAGTATTGAAGTTACTATCGAGATCCCGAAGGATTCCCGCAACAAGTACGAAGTTGATCACGAATCCGGCAAGGTCTACCTGGACCGCTACCTGTTCACTCCGATGGGATACCCCCTGGATTACGGCTTCATTGACCACACCCTCGGCGAAGACGGTGACCCGCTGGACGCGTTGGTAATCCTTCCCGAGCCGGTGTTCCCCGGCGTGATTGTGAAGGCACGTCCGCTGGGCGTATTCAAAATGACCGATGAGGCAGGCGGCGATGACAAGTTGCTCTGCGTCGTTGATGATGTTCGCTGGAACCACCTGCAGGACATTGACGATGTGTCCGACTTCCTCAAAGACGAGGTGGAGCACTTCTTTGTCCACTACAAGGACCTGGAACCCAACAAGGAAGTCACCGGCTCCGGCTGGGCAGGCAAAGCCGAGGCCGAGCGTATCCTCACCGAGGCCGTGGAACGCCACAAGTAAGACACCACAGCATAAGGAGTACTGCATGAAGTCCGTCACGGTCACCGAAGTCCCCAAAGAGGCACAGCTTATCGACGTCCGCGAACCCGACGAATACGCCGCAGGCCATGCGCAGCACGCCATCAACATCCCTATGAGCGAATTCGCCCAACGTGTTGGTGAGGTGGACGCCAACCGTGACGTGTACGTCATTTGCCTATCTGGTGGCCGTTCAGCCCGAGTCTGCGAATACCTGGACGCCCACGACATCGCATGCATCAATGTCGAGGGTGGAACCTCTGCATGGGAGGCCGCTGGGCTTCCGATGTCGTAGTTTATGGTCAACCGATTTATGATTTAACTATGCCTGGTTTGCCCGAGATACCCACGCTGCTGCTGGAATCACCATCGTTCCAGCTGGAGCGGCTGCGTCGCCGTACCCGCGATGAGGTAGAAAAATCGCTTGTGGACTACGACACAACCCTGCGTGAGTACTGGGCACTCACAGCCCTGGTGGCGGGGGATGCCGCCAGCCAATCCACCTTGGCATCCATCCTCGCCGTCGATGCCTCCGACATGGTACGGCTGATCGACTCGATGGAAAAGCACGGCTGGGCAAAACGCGAACGCGACCCGAAAGACCGCCGCCGCCAGATCGTGGCAGCCACTAAGCGGGGCCGTAAAGTGCATGAAGAGCTGGCAGAACTGGTCAGCCACGCCGAGGATCGAGCCCTGGATGATTCAACCTCCAAGCAACTAAAGCACCTGCGGAAACTCGCGGCATCGATTATTGCCGCAGAAGAGGAGTGAGTGAAGACTGTGGGACTGCCAGCGGTTCCAACGCAGTTTTTACGCAGCGCTTCGGCCCCGCCGGAGCGCACACTCGTAGATATTCTTCGACACACCGCAACCACCCACCCAGAAGCCGCAGCCATTGATGACGGCACCACAGTAATCACCTACTCCGAACTGATGGACACCCTCGACGCAGCGGTGGCCGACCTTTATGAGCAAGGCATACGTCGAGGTGATCGCATTGGCATCCGACTGCCCAGCGGTTCCCACGAGCTTTACATCGCCATTCTGTCGGTGCTTGCGGCGGGGGCCGCCTACGTTCCGGTGGATGTGGATGACCCCGACGAGCGCGCTACCTTGGTCTTTGGTGAAGCCGACGTCACCGCTACCATCACCTCAGCTGGCCTTGACCTACGCCGCACGCGCAGTCGTGGAGACGCTGGTCCCCCACTCCCCCATGACGATGCCTGGATCATTTTCACCTCCGGATCCACCGGCACCCCGAAAGGCGTGGCCGTGACCCACCGCAGCGCCGCCGCGTTTGTGGATGCGGAAGCCACGTTGTTCTGTCAAGACTCACCCCTCGGCCCCGACGATCGTGTCCTCGCAGGACTCTCCATTGCCTTTGATGCCTCCTGCGAGGAAATGTGGCTAGCGTGGCGCCATGGTGCCTGCCTGGTTCCCGCCCCACGTTCGTTGGTGCGCTCCGGAATGGATCTCGGCCCGTGGCTGATTCGGCGCAACATCACTGTAGTCTCCACGGTTCCAACGCTTGCGAGTTTATGGCCCGCAGAGGCTCTTGACCAGGTTCGCTTACTCATTTTCGGTGGGGAGGCGTGCCCGCAGGAACTGGTTCAGCGGGTGTCCGCACAGGGCCGTGAGGTATGGAATACTTACGGTCCCACGGAGGCGACCGTCGTGTCCTGCGCTGCCCCACTACAACCTGGTGAGGCAGTATCCATTGGGCTACCGCTGCCGGGTTGGGATCTCGCGGTCGTCGATACGCACGGAAATCCAGTGGAGGTCGGGCAGACCGGGGAGCTAGTCATTGGTGGCGTGGGGTTGGCGCGTTACCTGGACGCGGACAAAGATCGCACCACGTACGCGCCGCTTCCAGCACTCGGATGGAAGCGAGCTTACCGTTCCGGCGACCATGTACGCCTGGCCGAGGATGGGTTGTACTTTGTGGGGCGCGTGGACGATCAGGTGAAGATCGGCGGGCGCCGCATCGAGCTGGGCGAGGTGGAGGCCGCCGTCTCAGGGCTGACAGGTGTGCATTCAGCGACGGTGGTGGTTCGGGAAACCCCAGGTGGCGATAAGATTCTGGTGGCGTACCTCGCGCTCGACACTCCGCACCCAGACTTTGAGAACATCGCCACCGCGCAGCTCGCGGACCTCATGCCGCGGGCACTTATTCCCCGCCTGTGTGTTCTGGACGAGTTACCCGTTACCACCTCCGGAAAGGTAGATAAAAAAGCATTGCCCTGGCCCCTGCCCGGCGCGAATGTGCAGGCGGAAGGCTTAACACCCACGGAGGACTGGCTCGCGCAGCTGTGGGTCGATGTCCTTGGCACCGCTGTGACGGAGAGGGACGCAGACTTTTTCGCCCTCGGCGGAACATCACTGGCTGCGGCGACGCTGGTGGGTCGGGTGCGTGACCGCATGCCCACCGTATCCGTCCGTGACCTGTACGATCACCCTCGGCTCGGCGCATTCGCCGAGCATATCGACACCATAGCCAGCACCCTGAGCCCCAGCACCACGCGTATCGACGCCCCTACTCCCGACCCGTCACCCGTAAGCATGCGCACCCGCGTGGCGCAGGAGGCAATCCATCTTCTGGTGATGGGGACGCAGGCGGCAACGCGCTGGGTGCCGTGGCTGCTGGTGATCAACGCTTGTGCCGCGCACCTGGGTTACGCGTGGGCGCGCCCCGTATCAGTACCCTGGTGGCTGTTGTTGCTGGTTGTTCTTGTTTTTCTCACCCCACTGGGTCGGCTTCCCCTGTCGGCGCTAGCGGCTCGGGCACTCACCGCAGGGATCACGCCGGGCGACTACCCACGCGGCGGCGCTACGCATCTGCGGCTGTGGGCTGCGGAACGCCTCAGCGACACCCTTGGGGGACGCGATGTCTCTAGCGCCACGTGGGTGCTGTATTACGCCAGGCTTCTTGGCGTGCAGGTAGGCAGCGCTGTGAATCTGCATTCCTTACCGCCGGTGACGGGCCTGCTCACACTGGGTGACTACTGCTCCGTGGAACCGGAAGTTGACTTATCAGGCTACTGGCTGGAGGGAGACACCCTGCACGTGGGGGCGATTTACATTGGCCACGGTGCCCGCATCGGCGCGAGATCCGTGCTGTTGCCCGGCACACGCGTGGGCAACAACGCCCATGTGGAGGCTGGATCCTGCGTGACCGGGCGGAAGAAAGTGAAAGATCAGGCCCGCTGGTCAGGATCCCCGGCAGCGAAGGTGGGTCGTGCCCGGCACCGATTCCCCACCGATCCACCGCCCCGCGCCACCTATTGGGTTCCGATATTCGGGCTGACATCCCTGCTACTCAGTGCGCTGCCGCTGGTGGCTGTGGCGACAGGCGCGACGTCGATAAGCGGAGCCCGGAGTTTCCTGCAGTTGGTGGCGCTGACACCGCTAGGGGTGCTGGTGGCGATGGCAACCTACGCTGGGTTGACGTGGCTGCTGGTGCGGCTACTCGCCATCGGCTTGCGACCAGGGATTACGCCCGTGCGCTCGCGCCGGGGATGGCAGGCGTGGGCGACGCAGCGCCTCATGGACGATGCACGCAGGCACCTGTTTCCCCTGTATGCCGCGCTGCTTACCCCGCTGTGGCTGCGGAGCCTGGGCGCACAGGTGGGCCGTAATGTGGAGATTTCCACGGCGGTCATGATTCCGCGGTTCACGGTGGTGCGCGATGGCGCGTTCCTGGCCGATGACACGATGGTCGGCGGCTACGAGCTGGGCGGCGGGTGGATGCTCACGGGAGTGTCGAAAATTGGCAAGCGCTCCTTCCTGGGCAATTCCGGTATGACTGGCCCCACCCGCAAACTATCAAAGAATTCCCTGGTTGCGGTGCTGTCTTCCACCCCCAAGAAGTCCCAGTCGGGTAGCAATTGGTGGGGGTCGCCCCCTGAACGCCTGCGCCGAGTTGTGGTGCAGTCTGCGGCAGGTGAATCCAGCACCTACGAGCCGGGCTGGCGGGTCAAAGCGGCCCGCGGCTGTGTGGAAACTGTGCGTCTGTGCGCGCCCATGACCTCTGCTGTGCTGGGAGTCTGCGTGCTCGGCGCGCTGCAGTGGGTGTATGTGCGGCACGGACTTGGGTGGACAATACTTTCCGGCGGTCCGCTCCTCATGGCTGCGGGTGCCTGCGCCGCGGCGATCACTGTAGCCATGAAATGGATCTGTGTGGGCCGGATACGCGCAGGATCGCACCCCCTATGGTCGCGGTTTGTATGGCTGAACGAGCTACAAGACACCTTCATCGAAGTCGTGGCTGCGCCCTGGCTACTCAATCACGTGGCCGGGTCAAGTGCAATGAACGTTTTCCTGCGTTTTCTCGGCGCGCGCATCGGCAGAGGTGCCTGGCTGGAAAGCTATTGGCTCCCCGAAGCCGACCTGTGCCGCATCGGTGTCGGTGCCACCATCGGACGGGGTTGCGTCGTGCAAACCCACCTATTTCAGGACCGCGTGATGAGTCTCGACCAGGTGCGTATCGACGCCGCCGCAACCCTCGCCCCGCATTCCGTTGCGCTTCCCGGCAGTGTCCTCGGCACGGGGGCTGTGGTAGGGCCAAGTTCCCTAGTAATGCGCGGTGACCATGTTCCCTCGGCAACGCGCTGGCAGGGCAATCCGATTGAAATATGGGGATGAAACAGCGTTGGGTAGTTATCCTGTTTAGTCGCCGATTTGGTCCCTGCCGCGGTGCACAATCTTCGGGTCAGGATCCCCTACTAGGTCATGATCCTTGCCGGTGTACTCGAACTTGCTGAGCACATACTTCATGGCGTTGATGCGCGCCCGCTTCTTGTCATTCGATTTAATGGTGATCCATGGGGACTCGTCTGTGTCTGTGTAGCGGAACTGTTCCTCCTTGGCACGGGTGTAGTCATCCCAGCGGTCCAACGATGCCAGGTCCATAGGCGACAGCTTCCACTGACGCACCGGGTCTACCTGGCGGATGGCGAAACGAGTACGCTGTTCCTTCTGGGTGACAGAGAACCAGAACTTAGTCAAAGAGATACCCGACCCCATGATCATGTTCTCCAGCATGGGTACTTCCCGCAGGAACTCCGCGTGCTGCGACTCCGTGCAGAACCCCATGACGCGCTCCACCCCCGAGCGGTTGTACCATGAGCGGTCAAAGAACACGATCTCCCCCGCGGCAGGGAAATGCTGGATATAGCGCTGAAAATACCACGAGGTGGACTCTCTAGGCGAGGGCTTCTCCAACGCCACCGTGCGCGCGCCACGGGGATTCAGGTGTTCGTTGAAGCGTTTAATGGTACCGCCTTTTCCTGCGGCATCGCGACCTTCGAAAAGAATGATATGGCGTTGACCCGTGTCCTTTGTCCAGTTCTGCCACTTCAGCAGCTCAATTTGCAGAGCACGCTTGATGTGCTCGTACTCATCGCGGCTCATGCGTTCCTGGTACGGGTAGTTTTCCCGCCACGTTTGCACAGGCTCACCGTTCGGTTGGATAAGGACGGGGTCATCCTCATCCGAATCATCAACGATGTAACCCTGAGTTGCCGCTAGGTCAACAACGGGCAAATCCTGCTCATTCGTTTCATCCATAGGTTAAGTCTACCCCGCATAATGGTGCCCTGTTAGGGGAAATGATTAACCACATGTGGTTTTTGACCACACCACCACATACCCCCCATCCCCCCATCCTCATATATGCAGCACCATGCAGTGAGGCAGACAGAAAGAAAACCCCGGCGCGCACCTTGCACGGCCGGGGTTGTACATCTTTGAAAGATGACCGAATTAGGCCTTCGGAAGCAGACCGAGGAGGTCACCAACGGCGTCTGCAACCTTGCCGAAGGGGTGCAGGAAGCCTGCGAGGGTGTTCAGGAAGGAACCTTCGGTGGAGAAACCTGCAATGCTGTGTACAGCGTCTGCCTTGCTCATGAAACTACTCCTAGTGGTTTAAAAAGTTGGTATGGATGATTATCGACCGATAGAGGCTACTTGCCGATCAGGGAAGAACCCTGGAAGGCTTCAGCGGAGAAGAACACATTGTGTGTTGCCTTCGGGAAGAAAGTAACAAGGTCACCGAAAGCGCTCACGAAGGTAGCAAAGTTGTCGAACTGAGTCTTCAGGACTGAAAGGTCCATGTTGTATCTCCTTGAGAGGCACCAGCAATAAAGCTGGTTATGTTTCCAGTTGCTGACGCCGCTCACGACGTCCTAGAGCAAATTTAAGCACATTTCAGCGCTGAGTCAACCTGTTTTGAAATTTCTCACGTTTGCGTGTCCCACTTATTTCAACAAAAGTGCCACCTTCACTGCCCTGGGATTTTGCGTCACTCACCTGCATTTTTCCATTTCAGAGCGTGGATAGTTTTGCACACATGGCAGGCAGTCAAGGGTTTTAAGGAAAAAATTTTCATAATTCCGTAACATCGCGTTCGGGACGCGCGATTAGGGGGAATCTGTACCAGAATCGTTATCCAATATACCCTATTAAGGGGGTAAAGAACGTGCTGCGAGCGCCTCTGAGCGCCGAATCGGACGTCTCTACACAGCCGCAATAAAGAAGCATGCCCCGCAACAGCCTGCTCAGAATCCTGAGCAGAATCTGTCACGGGGCATACGAAACCCTGTGCCGCACCAAGCAATTGGCGGGCGACACCAAGCATGTGAGGCCGATTAGAAGCCGCCCATGCCGCCCATCTCGTCGGCACCCGGGGTTGCGGCACCGGCGGGCTGCGGCTTGTCAGCCACCACAGCCTCAGTGGTCAGGAACAGTGCCGCGATGGAGGCTGCGTTCTGCAGGGCAGAGCGGGTCACCTTCACCGGATCGTTGATGCCAGCGGCCATGAGGTCCACGTAGTCACCGGTAGCGGCGTTCAGACCCTCGCCTGCGGGCAGGGAGGCAACCTTGTCGGCCACTACGCCGGGTTCGAAGCCAGCGTTCAGGGCGATCTGCTTCAGCGGAGCGGACAGTGCGGTACGCACGATCTTCACGCCGGTTGCCTCGTCGCCGGTGAGGCCAAGGTCGTCGTTAAGCACGTGAGCAGCCTGCAGGAGGGCGACGCCACCACCGGCAACGATGCCTTCTTCAACGGCTGCCTTGGCGTTGCGCACGGCGTCCTCAATGCGGTGCTTGCGCTCCTTCAGTTCCACCTCGGTGGCGGCACCAACCTTGATCACTGCCACGCCGCCGGCCAACTTGGCCAAGCGTTCCTGCAGCTTCTCGCGGTCGTACTCGGAGTCGGAGTTGTCAATCTCAGCGCGGATCTGGTTCACGCGGCCTTCGATCTGCTGGGCGTCGCCAGCGCCTTCGACGATAGTGGTGTCGTCTTTGGTCACCACGACCTTGCGGGCGCGGCCCAGCATCGGCAGGTCAGCGGTTTCGAGGGACAGGCCAACTTCTTCGGAGATAACCTGGCCACCGGTGAGGATGGCAATGTCCTGCAGCTGTGCCTTGCGACGCTCACCAAAGCCAGGAGCTTTGACGGCCACAGACTTGAAGGTGCCACGGATCTTGTTCACCACGAGGGTGGACAGTGCTTCACCTTCCACGTCTTCCGCAATAATCAGCAGCGGCTTGCCGGTCTGCATGACCTTCTCCAGCAGCGGAAGCAGGTCCTTGATGTTGGAGATCTTGGAGGAAACGAGGAGGACGTAGGGATCCTCCAGCACAGCCTCAAGGCGCTCCATGTCGGTGGCAAAGTAACCGGAGATGTAGCCCTTGTCAAAGCGCATACCCTCGGTGACTTCCAGTTCAACACCGAAGGTGTTGGACTCTTCGACGGTGATTACGGATTCTTTGTTCAGCTGACCGTTGCCCACGGCATACATGGCCTCGGCGATTTTCTTGCCGATAGCCGGATCAGCAGCAGAAATACCAGCGGTAGCGGCAATCTGCTCTTCGGTTTCTACTTCCTTAGCACCGGAGAGCAGCTGGTCGGTCACCTTGGACACAGCCTGCTCGATGCCGCGCTTGATGCCCATGGGGTTGGAGCCAGCGGCGACGTTGCGCAGACCTTCGCGAACCAGGGCCTGCGCCAGCACGGTGGCGGTGGTGGTGCCGTCACCGGCGACATCGTCGGTCTTCTTGGCTACTTCTTTAACCAGTTCTGCGCCGATTTTTTCGTAGGGGTCTTCCAGCTCAATTTCGCGAGCGATGGACACGCCATCGTTGGTGATGGTGGGGGCGCCCCATGACTTTTCCAACACAACGTTACGACCCTTGGGGCCGAGAGTAACCTTCACTGCATCGGCCAGGGTATTCAGGCCGTTTTCAAGGCCACGGCGTGCTTCTTCATCGAAGGCGATGATTTTTGCCATAGTCGGTGTTTTCTCCTTGTTATTAGAGGACGACACTCGCGTCTTCTTCAGCGGGCGCCCGCGACGGCATGGTTGGTGAGTGTGGTGCCAACCTCACCCGCATCCGATGTTTCATTTCCTGGCACTCTCACGTATCAAGTGCTAAATCCGTTCTAGCAGTCTCCCCCGTCGAGTGCAAGGCACGTGCTCTAAAATTGAGACACATGAGCGACCATATAACTACAGCAAAGATACCTGCGGACGCAGTACGCGCGAGCGTCGAAAAGCAAAGGGACCGTATCAAGCAGGACCTCACCGAGCTTGTGTCCTTTAATTCCGTACACGGCGACCCATCCACGAAGGCCGATACGCAGGCCGCCAAGGAATGGGTGAAAAATGCGCTCCAGGCTGCGGATTTCGCCGTCGATGAACATGTGACCGACGACGGTTCGGTAACGCTGATCGGCAATCGCGCGGGGTCGCCCGACGCACCAACAGTACTGCTCTATTCGCACTACGATGTCGTGCCCGCCGGGGACCCCAGCCTGTGGACCACCGACCCGTTCGCTCTGAGCGAGCGCGACGGCCGCTGGTATGGTCGCGGCACCGCCGACTGCAAAGGCAACCTAGTGATGCACCTGGCCACGCTGCGCACCGTTCAGGAGCTGGGCGGGACCCAACTGAACCTAAAGGCGGTCATTGAAGGCTCGGAGGAGCAGGGCGGTGAAGGCCTGGAACGACTCATCCGCACCCAACCGGACCTATTCCAGGCCGATATCATTTTCATTGCCGACACCGGAAATGTCGCCGCAGGCACCCCCACCCTGACCATCACCCTCCGCGGAACCGTACAGGCCACCGTGACCGTGGACACCTTGCGCGCACCCGTGCATTCAGGTGGTTTCGGTGGCCCCGCACCCGATGCCGTCGCCGCGCTTGTCCGCCTACTGGATACGCTGCGCGACGAACACGGCCGTACCACCATCGACAACGTGGACTTTTCCGCCACCTGGGAGGGCGAACCCTACCCGCCCGAGACCTTCCGTACCGACGCCGGGGTACTTGACGGCGTTGACCTCATGGGCGGCCCCGATGACACCCCCGCCGATCTGGCGTGGGCACGCCCCGCCATCTCGATCATCGGCTTCACCTCCACCCCCGTAGACCAGGCCGTCAACGCCGTACCTGCCCGCGCCGCAGCCAAGCTCAACCTACGTGTCCCACCAGGAATGAAAGCCAGCGACCTTGCCGACGCCCTGACCGCCCACCTTAAGGCACACGTCCCGTGGGGTGCCCACCTCACCGTCGACATTGAGGAAATGAACGACCCCTTCCGTGCCAACACCGACGGCCCCGCCTTCGCCGCGCTTGCCGACGCCCTGAGCGCCGCCTATTCCGGTGCACCCACCGTGTTCAGCGGCACAGGCGGATCCATTCCCCTAACCACACTGCTCGCCGAGAGCTTCCCGAGTGCGGAACTCATGCTTTTTGGTGTAGAAGAACCCCTCTCAACTATTCATTCTCCCGATGAATCCGTCTCACCGGACGAAATCATCTCTATAGCCATTGCAGAGGCATTATTCCTGCTCAACTACATATAGTTGGGATCTACACCGGCAGCGGGGGCACCCAAGCTAGCCCCCGCATTTGCCCCCGCACCCAACATCTGGCTAACATGTGCTTCGTGATATACACCGTTAACCTTCGCGACACGGCCCTCGCCGCCACCGTAGCGGCGCCTGTGGCCGACGTAGCCGCGCTTCGAGTGCTTCAGGCTACGTACCTCTGCGAAGGATAACCGGGACTGACCCCTTCGCACGGGGCAGTAGTCGTTAATCTTCACCAAGAACCATGGTCGGTCCGCCCCATCACACACACTTTATTTACTAAGGACCACTACCATGCAGACCTCCACCATCACCCAGACGCGCACACACCGGACCCGCACCTCCCCTCACCCCATCTCACCGATCCGCAGCACCTGCCGCACACTCAGTGACGATCCTTTCCGCAGTCGCTTCGGCCACCAACTGCCACCGGGGTTGCGTGAAGAAGCTCGTGGAATGCAGTGGCGCACCTTTACCGCCACCTATTCTCCAGCCAGTTCCCTGCGGATTCACAACATTGAATCCCAACGACTGCGCGCCGGTAGATTCCATTACACTGCCACACTGACCAGCACCGATGCTGGATGCCGCCGCAGCGAAAACAAAGACATTATTGCCATGGGTCCGATTTCGGCCTGCACCAATCTGTTAGCTGATGCCGGGCGTCGCGTCGAAATCCTGGAATTCCACCAGTACGAGATTTTCGAAGCCACCGTCATCTTCATCCGCACATGCGACCACGACAAGCAAGCATGGGCCATGGGATTCGGTGCCACCACCGAACTTGCTGCTGCTTCAGCCCTCAATGCCGCTGCTGAGCGCCTTCACGGCTAATCTTCGACGCAGGATTGAGCGCCACATACAACTGGCACGGGCATACAAACCTCGTAATGACGGAACGTGCATGCTCATGGGGGCCAGCGCCCGTCACGCGTTTTCGCATTAATAATGGCCCTCCTTGTGGGCAGGGCACCCAACGTACCTGCTTTCAAGGAGGGCCTGTACACCCAGGATTTTCTTCCGGGATGATACTGAGACTACTGCGGATTAATCCTTCTGGTTAGCGTGCTCGACGGGAACGAACCACCAGGAGAACCACACCGAGAACCAGCACTGCCAAGGCGGCGCCAACAATTTCAATGACACGCACACCGGTGTTGGCCAGAGTCTTTTCAGCCTGAGCAGCAGCTGGGGCTGCAGAGGTCGGGGTAGCCTGCTGGCCACCACCTTGGCCTGCGGGGATACCCTTGGCCGGTGCTGCCGCTGGGGCACCACCATTACCGGCGGGGGCTGCCTGTTGCTGGCCTGCGGGCCTATTCGGGCCGGGGGCTGCGGCAGGTGCTGCGGCTGGGCCGTTGTTGGAGCTACCCACTGCGGAACTCCCCACGGCAGAGCTTCCTACTACGCCAGCGGCAAGGAGCGGCACAGCCAGCAAGCCAACCCATAGCGGCAGGTCAGAAGACCCAACGGAGGAACCCTCGCTGCTTCCGCCGCTGCTGCCGCCACCAGTGATGAGGAGTCCACCACCCGTGGTCTTCGGCTTACCAGTTGCGGAGTTGGTGACCTTGATGTCGGCGTTCTTATCGTTGCTGATCTTGACGGTCACGCTGTTGCCGTTCACAACAGGATTATCAACATCATCAGCAGAGTACTGCGGATCCTTGAAGGTCAGACCGCTAACCTTGGGCAGGTTCTCTTCAGAGACGGTGACGCGGGTACCAGCGGGCAGTTCCTTCTTACTCACATAGGTCTTATCGGCCTTGAGCTTGATGGTGTCGGTGGAGTCGAAGCGGTCGTCGTCAGCGTCAACCTTTACGGTCACCTCAAATTCCTGGTTGGCATCAATCGGAGCGGAGTCAGCAGCAATCTTCTTGGTGATCTGGTAGCCCTTGCGGGACACACCACCGATGGTGCCGGAGGCATCGTCCTTGTAGTCCACAACGTGGGTGCCAAAGTCAATGTTCTCGGCCTTTGCGCCATTCTTGAACACGCCCTCAGCAACTGGGCTGTTCACACAGGTGTGGTACTTAATGCGGTAGCCCTCATCAGACTTCCAGCCACCCTCTGGGGGATTGACGGTCAGGTGCATGGTCTTGTTGTTGTTCTCAAAGGTCTGCGCAGTCACGCCGAGATGCGACTTTGCGTTGTTATCCAGGTCTTTGAGCACGTCAGAGGAGTTGCGGAAACCCAGTGCCTGAACGCGGAAGTTCCCTGGACCCTGTGGAACAATGTAGCCCTGGTCGGGTGCACACTTGAAGGTGTGCGGGCTGCTATCAGCGGGAATAGCGTCGGTGATATGCAGAGGCATGCTGGGGTTGCTGGGCAGAGACTTACCCGGCACGTAGAGGACCCAGGTGAGGGTGCGGCCGTCGTTTTCCATCCAGCCACTCTTAAAGGAGTTCTCTGGGAAGTTCTGACCACGGCCAACAATGCCCTTGTTACCAGGGACATAAGCTTCCACGGATCCCTTACCAATGGTAAAAGCGTAGGAGGTGAGGTTGGCGTCTACCCCGCGGGTGGCGGCAGCCACACGGATGGTGCCGTGCACGTCATCTTTGTCAACAAAGCGGTCGTCGGGGCGGCATGTCACTTCACCTTTGGCTTCATGAGCAACGCAGGTACCGCCGGACTGACCATTGGTATCTACGAGGTCGAACTCGCGACTCTGCTTCAAGCCCAACAGCGGTGCACCGTTGTCATCTTTGGGGAATTTGATGGTGAACTCATCCCCCGCCTGCACACCACCCTTGGGTGCAGACCAGTCAAATTCAACTTCCAGCCCGGACCATTCGTATAGGTTTCCGTCAGCATCAACGGACTGGGGGTAAGGCTTCAAGGTTACGTTGTCAACGCGATAACCATCATTGTTGGTGGTCTGTGCGCTGGCGGTGGGCACATAGAAGATGCTCGCCAGCACCAGCATAAGCGCAGAAAAGATACGAAGCGCCATGGGTGTCTACTACCGTTTCTTACTTCATTGGATATTACCTTCTACATATTATCTTGTTAGGTAGTAAAATTGAAATCTAGTCGCGCTCAATTTCGTCACAGATAGCATCCACCGCAGGATTCCAGTTGTTTGCTACCCGATAAAGTTCCCGCTGACGGGCATAATTTGGGGTCCGATAGATCATCTGTGACACGTCACACAATTGTGGGTAGCACCCTAATTTTTGGGCCGTTTCCCCCAGCTCACGCACCCACCATTCAAGGTCTTCTCTCACTAAAATCTCATCTGTATCACGGTTTTTGATGATAATCGCGTCCATCCCGTAGCGTGCGGCACGCCATTTATTTTCCTCCACATGCCACGGCTGCAGCGACGGGAGGGGTTCACCACGGTCTATTTTTTCATCAAAATACACCACGAGGCAGTGCATAAAAGCGGAAAGCGCTGCAAGTTCTATGGTGCTGCTAACAGAATCACAGACGCGTAACTCTACTGTCCCCCATTTACCCGCCGGGCGGATATCCAGATGCATCGAACCCGTATGGTTGATCACACCAGACCGGGATTGGTCCTTCATATAAGAAGACCATTCTTCCCAGCTGTGAATCTGCGGAGGCAATCCGGCTGTGGGCAGCTGCTGGTAGAGCATGGTGCGATTCGACGCGTAGCCGGTGTCAAGGCCATTCCATCCCGGCGAGGAGGACGACAAGGCCAACATGTGCGGGTGGCAGGTCATCAGTGCATGGATCAACGGCCACACGCGGTCTTCATGCCGAATCCCCACATGGGCGTGAATCCCCCAGATCAGCATCTGGCGGCCCCAGAACTGCGTGCGCTCAATAATCTCGGTGTAGGTGCCCTTCTCCGACACGGGCTGGGTCTGCCAGTCAGAAAACGGGTGGGACCCTGCCGTCCACACCCGCAATCCCAGCTCCGCCGCAGCGGACCGCACCGCATGTAGTCCGCGTCGCAGCTCCTCCACCGCCTCTGGAACTGTCTCGCACACGGAGGTGACAAGCTCCACCGTGTTGGCCAGAAACTCCCGTTCGATATGAATATCTGGGTGGGTTTCCGCCACACGCTGAACTATCTCAGGAGCTCGGGGAACAAGGTCTCGTGTCACGGGGTCCACCAACGCCAGCTCCCATTCGAGTCCCAGCGTTGGCTTGTCAGAACGGTTAAAAGGTAGCAAATCCATTATTTAAGGTCTTCGGTGATCACAAGGATGATGCCGGGCGGTGTGCTGTTTAGCCGATCAGGGCGTGGAGCTGCGGTGATGCCCAACTGCTCGGCGAGCGCCTGCGCAGCACGCTCCTCAACGGCATTGCCCTGGGTGAAAAACACCACAGAAGCGGGCAGCACCTCGTAGGGATAATTCCCCACCTCGCCAATCGTCCACCCTTTGGCTTTGACTTGCGCAGCTACCTGCTGGGCAAGTCCTTTCACAGTCGAATTATTCAATGCATGGACGGGCACAATCACAGCGGCCGAAGCCGTTGTGGAGGATGGTTGTGTCGTATTGCTGGTGACGGCGGCAACCGGCGTGTCCGTCGTTTGTTCAGGTTCACTGGGATCATCTCTCGTGGCAGAATATACGCCCCAGCCAGCAAGAAGTATGGCCACGGCCGCGAGAATCATAGCGAGGCCGCGAAGCGGCAGACCTGAGGTTTCATTGTTCGGCACGGTTATAGATATTAGCGGCATCTCGTGCCTCGGCGCGCATGTCACGCCGCCGCCGAAGTCGTGCCATCAGTAGTGGATGTGCGGCGTTAGCCTCCGGGACGTCGATAAGCGTGTTGAGGCGCTGATAGTAGCGTGTTGGGCTTAACCCGAGCTCCGCGCGGATGGCTTCCTCCTTGCGTCCCAGCGAGCGTGGTGCGTTTTCCTCAAACAGGAGGATGCGTGAATCAAAGTCGGAAAGCTCAGCCATGAGGATAAGACTAGACTGTTCGACTATGACTGTTCGGCCAATTGTGATCCATGGTGATCCTGTGTTACATAAACCCACGTCACCGGTGTCGGAAAGCCCCTCCGAGCTTGCCCAGCTGATCACCGACATGTACGAAACAATGGATGCGGCCCACGGTGTTGGCCTCGCCGCGAACCAAATCGGTGTGGGGAAACGTCTTTTCGTCTACGACTGCCCCGACGTTGATGGGCCAGAAGGAACCGAGAAATCCCAGGAAGATATTGATGCACAAGGTGGCCCCATGCGTCGCGGCTGCGTGATCAACCCGGTCCTGGAAACCTCGACCATCCCCACCGGCATGCCCGATGACGACGATGACGAAGGCTGCCTCTCCGTCCCAGGTGAATCCTTCCCCACCGGGCGTGCTGACTGGGCGCGGGTCACCGGCACCGACGAACATGGCAACCCCGTCACCATTGAGGGCTACGGCTTCTTCGCCCGCTGCCTGCAGCATGAGGTTGGGCACCTCGACGGGTTCCTGTACACCGACGTGCTTACTGGGCGGTGGAAGCGCATGGCAAAGAAAACCATCAAAGCCAACAGCTGGACCGAACCAGGCCGCACCTGGATGCCTGGGGTTGACCCCGATCCCTTTGGCCACGACGACGTTCCTGATGGTCCCCATGCGGAAAATTAGCACCCCCAGCATCGGCGACCGCGTGGTGGTTCGCCGATTCGTGCCCGACCAACCGGGAAAAGTATCGGACATTATTGGCCACGTGCTGGCCACCGAACCTCTGACGGTACGCCCGCAGGACGGCACCCCTGAGGTCACCATCCCCGCCGAACTCATCCAGATCCTCAAGGTCATTCCTCCGCAGCGAGTCCGCAACTCCGACATTCGCGCTGTGGAAACCGCGACCGCCAAAGCATTTCCCGGCATTGATCACCGCTGGGAGGGGCAATGGCTGCTCCGCGCAGGCGACGGCATCACCGAACGCTCCAACTCCGCCGCACCGCTTGGGCATTCGGCCGGCCTCAGTGAGGTGCCCACCCAGGCGATTTTCGACTTCTACCAGCGCCACAACCTCCCCGTCCGAATCCTCATCCCCGACCGCATTGGCAACCCGGCGCGCACCCTATGCCAAGGCCCAGCATGGCACTACGGCCCGGAGATCAGCGTGATGACACGCACCCTCAACGACCTCCCCGAGGCACCTGAGGTGCGGTTCCGTCTCGACGTCCAGCCCACCAAGGATTGGCTGAACCTTTACCATTTCCGCGGCACCGCGCTCCCCGAACACGCCCTCAATCTGCTGCGCACCCGCATTGACGGAACCATGGGCTTCGGCCAACTCATTGACAGTGATGGCCGCACCGTCGCCATCACTCGGGGCACCATCACCACCTCCGACGATGGGCGCACCTGGCTCGGTTATTCCGCCGTGGAGGTTGATGCCGCGTATCGACGCCGCGGCCTGGGCACCCAGCTGGGCATCCACATGCTGCATTGGGGCAAACAACAAGGCGCGGACCACACCTACCTGCAGGTGGTCGACACCAATGTGGCGGGGATTAGTCTGTATAAGAAGCTGGGATTTGCGGAACACCACCGCCACCGCTACGCCGAGTACCGCGCTGGATAACGCGCGTGCGGGCCGTGCGGTCGTGTGGCCCCATGCCAAACGCGTCGGTGCGGGCCGAGGCCGCAAACCAACCGGCGACCCCCACGGTAATAAACGGACCCGCGAAAGGAATGAGCGGCAATAACAGCCAGGAATTCCTGCGCGCGGCCTGTCCGAAACTCACGGGGACCTCAGCGGGGCCAACCACCCGCAGACCCATCATGCGCTTACCGATACTCCCGCCGCCCGCGTCCAACGCAGATTGCAGGAGATAGGCGGGTACCACGCCGCCGAAGAGCAGGAACCACCACCAGGCGTTGCCAGTCGCAACGGTGATGGCGATGAGGGCGCTGATCAGCAGCGCACTGTACAGCGCTGCGTCGATAGTCAGTGCGGCGATGCGGCTACCCACTGGCGCATTGCTCACGTCCGGCGCACCCGGGTTAAGCCCAGGAGTGAAGGCGCGGTAGCGTTCCATGGTGCCGTAGCGGCGCGGGGCGTCGAAAAGCGACACCGAAAGCTGCTTCAAGCGGGAAGGACGCGGCTGGTGCGGCATGGACGTGTTCACACTACAGAAACGTTTGGCAGCAGTGATGAGTTCCCCCGAGGAGTTCCCTGAGCCGCTAGTGTGGATGACATGCGCATTGTGAACTGGAACGTCAACTCCGCACGCACTCGGGTGGACCGCATGACGGATTTCCTCCAACGTCACGACGTTGACGTGCTGGCCGTGCAGGAAACCAAATGCACCGACGCCCAGTTCCCCTACCTGGCCTTTGAAACACTCGGCTACGAGGTGGCCCACTACGGGCTGAACCAGTGGAACGGTGTGGCCATTATCTCCCGGGTGGGCATTGACGACGTGCGCACTAGCTTCCCCGGGCAACCTGGCTTTGCCAAAGACCCTTCCGCGCCCCAGGACGTCGAGGCCCGCGCCATCGGTGCCCTCTGTGGCGGCGTGGACATCTGGAGCCTGTACGTACCCAACGGTCGGGAAATAGCCGACCGTCACTACGACTACAAGCTCCGCTGGCTCTACGCCCTAGGTAATTACGCCTCCACTCGCCTAGACGTACCCGCCGTGTTCCTCGGCGACTACAACATCGCACCCCGCGATGAAGACGTGTGGGACATGGCGTTTTTTGAAGGCAAAACCCACGTGACCGAGCCCGAACGCGCAGCCTTCGACGACCTGCTTGACCTTGGGCTTAGCGAAACCACACGGCAATTTACCGAAGGCGGCTACACCTACTGGGACTACAAGAGCGGGCGCTTTGGCAAAAACGAAGGCATGCGCATCGACTTCCAGCTCGCCACCCCTTTACTGACGCCGATTGGCGGGTTCATTGACGTCGAGGAACGCTCCACCAAAGGCGCCTCGGATCACGCACCCGTCGTGGTGGATTATGAGGTCGGCGGGGATGCCAGTGGGGCTAGCAAGGCCAGCGGGGAAGACACGCCATGATTCATATTGAATGGTGGCAAACCACTGGCCTCATCCTCGAATACTCCATCAAGCTTCTGGCAATTGGCATCGTCCCAGAAGGCCGCCGCCCCAGCTCCTCCAGCGCCTGGTTGCTGGCCATCCTGTTGGTTCCTGTAGTCGGGCTACCGTTGTTCCTGCTCATGGGCAGTAAACACATCAACGCCCGCAGGCACCGCGTGCAACGCGAAGCCAACGCCATGATCAAAGACGTGCACGCCGACTTCCCCGACATTCCGCCCGACGCGCGCGTCACAGACGAGCTGCTGTCCATCATCCGTTTGAACCGCACCCTTACCTCCATGCCCGCTGTCAGCGGCGAAAGCCGCGGGGTACTCGCCGACTACACCGAATCGCTGCTTCGCATGGCCGAAGCCATCGACTCGGCGACATCCTATGTACACATGGAAATCTATATTGTGGCCTGGGACAATGCCACCGACGAGGTGTTTCGCGCCATGGAACGCGCTGTGCACCGCGGCGTGAAAGTGCGCCTGCTTTTCGACCAAGTTGGCTCCTGGAAATACCCCGGCTACCGGGGGTTAGGCAAACGCCTCACCAGCATCGGCGTCGACTGGCACATCATGCTGCCGCTGCAACCCTGGCGGTGGAGGTTCCGACGCCCCGACCTGCGCAATCACCGCAAACTCCTAGTTATCGACGGCCGCGTCGGCTTCATGGGGTCACAAAACCTCATTGACTCCTCCTACCTCATGTCCACCAACATCAAAAAAGGCAGGCATTGGGTTGACGTGATGGTGGAGCTCACCGGACCGATAGTCACGTCCCTGGAAATGGTATTCGCCATGGACTGGTACATGGAGAGCGAAGAAATCCTCATAGGCGACGCCGATAGTCTGCCCAACTCCCCTGCACCAGAAAACGTCCTCCAGCTCATCCCATCTGGACCCGGATACAGCACAGAACCCAACCTGCGCCTGTTCAATTCCGTGGTGCACCACGCCAAAGATCGGCTCATCCTGTGCAGCCCCTACTTCATTCCTGACGAGTCCCTGCTCGAAGCCGTCACCACCGCTTGCTACCGTGGTGTGCGTGTCGATCTGCTGGTCAGCGAAGAATCTGACCAATTCATGGTCGGCCACGCCCAATCCAGCTACTACCAGGGACTCCTCGAAGCCGGATTGCGCATCTTCCTCTACCCCGCCCCCGACGTTCTGCATAGCAAGTTCATGATTGCCGACCCGTTGGGAGTTTCCGCCGCTGTTGTTGGCTCCTCCAACATGGACATGCGCAGCTTCGGCCTCAACTACGAAATCTCCTTGCTCGTAGCTAGCGGCGACCTGATTGATTCACTCTACGACCTGGCCGAAGAGTACATGTCTGTTTCCACCGAACTCACCCTCGAAGAATGGAACAAACGCGGTTTCATCCGGCGCTACGTGGACAATGCGATGCGGTTGACGTCGGCGTTGCAGTAGAGAGTATTGGTGGGGCGTGATGTGAGGCGGGTTCTCAGCCGGACCAGGCTCAAACTCTATTTTCTGGCCATCATCATCCCGCCCACAGCAATGGCACCACACACCGTAATGCAGATGCCGGTGGCAATGATCGGGTTGCCACCCAAGCCCACGAGCGGGCTCACCATGCCGCCCACCAGGAACTGCGCAAATCCCATGACGGCGGACCCGGTGCCGGAGCGTTCCCGCACCACACCATTGCCGAGCGCGGTGGCGTTACCCAGGATGAAACCGAGGCTGCTTGCCACAATGAACAACAGCGGCAGCACCAACCATTCCGACTGTGACACAAGCAATAGTGCCACCCCAGACACCGCAAGCACGTAGGTTGCATTGCGTAGCAACATGTGGGGTTCCATGCGCCCCACTATCCTCGCGTTAATCATGGATCCAATGACGATACCCAGCGAGTTAAGGGCGAACACCACGGAGTACACCACGGGAGGGAGCCCGAGTTGCCCTTGAATGATAAAAGGCGAGGCGGAGATGTAGGCGAACAGCCCGCCGAACCCGAAGGAAAAGGCTAGAAGGTAGCCCACGAAACGGCGGTTGCGAAGTACGGCAACAAGGTTGCCGAAGAACGCCTTCAGCCCACCTGATGTCCGCGACTCTGCGGGCAAGGTTTCGCGGACAACCAGCACCGCGACAGTGAGCTGCAGCGCAGCGAGCCCGGTGAGCACCCAGAATAGGCCACGCCAGCCGATGGGCTCCGCAAGCAACCCACCCAGGATGGGCGCAATGACAGGCGCGAGCCCCTGGATGGTCATCATGATCGAAAACGCACGGGCGGCGCTCCGCCCGTGCGCCAAATCCGAGACGCAGGCGCGCGCAAGCACCACACACGCACCGCTGCCAAGCCCAAGGATGAACCGCGCAGCAATCAGCAGGTTGATGTGCGTAGTAAGGGCACAGCTTGCCGACGCCGCGACGGACACCACCGCACCAATGACGAGGAGGCGGTGCCTGCCGCGGGTGTCGGAAAGCGCACCAACGAGGAGTTGTCCCAACGCCATGCCGACCATAAACGTCGAGAGGGTCAGCTGCACCAGAGACGGTGTGGTGTTGAGGTCGGCGGCGATAGCAGGAAACGCCGGGAGGTACATGTCGATGGCAAAGGGGCCACCTGCCGCCAGCAGCGCGAATGCCGCTAACGTGCCTCCGTTGAGCCTCATGCGTCCCGCCGGTTAAGCAGCACCACACCAATCACGAAGAGTCCCACCGCCCAAGCAATGAAGTAAAACAGGCTGCCGTTGTATCCCCACGCGATGTCTGGAACATCGGTTTTGGTGTAGAAGGCGTTGAGGTTCACAAACGGCATGTAACCGTGGATTTTCGGGCCAACCTTTGGCACGATTACGAGTAGGCTTTCAAGAACCAGGTACCAGATCAGCACGATGGAAACCGCGCCGGCGGTTTGACGCACCAGCCATGCCACAGCCATGGCGAAAGTGACCACCAACACAGCCTCAAGCGGGAGTGCCCACATGAGTCGGACGACGTCGTTATCAGTGAGTTTAAAGGGCGAGTCAGGCAGGATGCCTTTGGCTATTGAAAGGCTCGCAACCAAGCACAGGAAGGTTAGTATCGCCGCGAATACCGCATAGACCAACCATTTGATAAAGGCAACGTAGGTACGATTCGGGGTGGTTTGGAAGGTGGTGGCGATGAAGTTGAAGCGGTATTCGCTGGTCACCACCATGATTGCCTGGATGATCAGGATGATCAATCCGATTTGCTGGATACCACTCGCAGCATCTGATGCTGCCATAACAGCTGGCACATCAGCTTCTTGGTTTTTCTTGGTCAACACGGCGAACACGCCGATGAAGCCCACGCCAAACACAATGAACAGCGCAGTGGTCCACCAGAGGGAGGCGGTAGTGCGTAGTTTTGTCCACTCAGACAGCGCAGTGCGCATTATTTACCTCCTTGGTATTGCACGGCATCACTGGTCATTTCCATGAACGCGTCCTCCAGGGAGGCTTTGTGCTCGGTCAATTCAGAGATGAGCACGCCCACCGAGTAGGCGAGGGCACCGATGTCGTCGGTGGTTCTGCCCTCAATGACCAGGGTGGGACGTTTTTCCTCGTCCTGGGAGCGCTGGAACGCAATGCCTTCAGCCTGAAGCGCATTGGCGAATTCCTCGTAGTGCGTGGTGCGCACCACCACACTGGAGGTGGAAGAATGTTTGATGAAGTCATAGGTGGAGGAGTGGGACACCAGCTTCCCGCGACCAATGACAATCAGCTGCTCTGCGGTCTGTGACATTTCAGAAAGCAGATGGGAACTCACCAGCACAGTGCGCCCCTCTGCGGCGAGGTTTTGCAGCAGTGTGCGCACCCACCGAATGCCTTCCGGGTCCAGGCCGTTGACGGGTTCGTCAAGAATCAGGGTTTTTGGGTCCCCCAACAGTGCAGTAGCAAGACCCAGGCGCTGCCCCATACCCAACGAGAATCCCCCGGCTTTTTTACCCGCCACTTGCGTGAGTCCCACAAGGTCCAGCACTTCATCCACCCGGGAGGTGGGAACGCCGTTGGATTGCGCCACCCACTTCAGATGGTTAGCGGCGCTACGGTTGGGGTGCACAGCCTTGGCGTCAAGGAGCGTACCGACTTCGCGGATAGGGTGTTTCAGCTCCGAATACCGCTTCCCATCAATAAGAGCGGTGCCCGCTGTCGGGCGGTCCAACCCGACTATCATGCGCATGGTGGTGGATTTACCAGCACCGTTGGGGCCCAGGAACCCGGTGACAACACCTGGTGAAACGCTGAAAGTCAGGTCGTCCACGGCACGGACGGAGCCGTAGTGTTTCGACAGTCCATTGACTTTGATCATGCAGACCAGTGTTGCACAACATCTACATAATGGCTACATGAAAGCAAATAGCAAATTTTATGTGCATTTGATGCACCGGTACAACATAGGCATAAATGCTCACTGATAATTACGGGAAATCGGGAAATCTCCGTGTTTCGGACAGCTTTAGGGTTATCCTGAGACAATGACCGTCGCCGGACCACCAGAGACGCTTGAGACGCAGGACCACTGGCTTGACAGTGTGGGCACCTCGGAACAGCGCACCCGGCACCCCGTGATCGCACTCATCCAAGAATCGTTTGGGCAGCCTATCCAGGCGGTGCAGAAAACGGTGAGCTTCCTCAGCACCTCCCCCGGCCTCATGACCGCCATGTCCGCGATCATTGCTGTGGCCATTCTTGCTGCAGGGTGGTCCATGTCGAGCTCATCAAACGACCGCCAGGTGGCCCTACAGGAACTACTGAACAACACCGAGCCGATGTCCTATTCGGCACACAACCTGTACACCTCCCTGTCCGTGGCAGACACCATGGCTACCACCGGCTTCGCACAGGCAGAAGAGGAATCATCCCGTAGCCGCGCACGGTACAACGATGCCATTCAAAAAGCCACTCTCGCGGCCACTGAAACAGCGGCCGGAGTATCGGATGTAAATACCCGCGAGTTAGCACTAATTGCGCAAATTCAACAACAGTTACCCGTTTATACGGGACTTGTAGAAGTTGCACGAACAAATAACCGTTCCGGAAACCCCGTGGGAGCCGCCTATTTGGCGGAAGCATCGGCTTTGATGCGCGAACAAATTCTGCCAGCAGCAGATGAATTATTTTCTTTAACAACACGGGCGGTAACGGATCAGCAGGATCGCCTCACCAAACCACAATGGATTCCCCTATCCGGCCTGGCGGCAGCGTTGGTACTGCTCGGGGCAGGCCAGTATTGGCTGACGCTGCGCACCAACCGCCGTTTTAATAAGGGTTTTGTGTACGCAACCGCGTTTATGCTGACTGCACTACTGTGGGTGTCTATGGCCAACTGGGCGACCTGGCATGCGGGTAGGAAAGGTTTTGAGGAGGCGTCCGCGCCGCTTGGTTCTTTAGCAAATTCGCGCATTGACGCCCAGCAGGCGCGCACCGAGGAAACCCTGGCGTTGATTCGCCGCCAGGATTTGGAAGGTTGGAATAACTCATTCAACGGGTCAATGCACCGGATTGAATCAGCATTGGACAGCTATTCCGCCTTGCCTATCGCGTCCTCGGAGGCTAACCAGCAGAGCACGGAGGTCGCACATGGTGCCATAGAAAAGTGGAAGGAACATCACTCGGAGTTGTCGGAGCTACAGCGTGTGGGCAACTACGAAGATGCCATGAAGGTGGCCCTAGGCCCCGGCGACGACGCGTTTTCCGAATTTGACTCCAGCATGGCCTCACTGATTTCCGACGCCCGCAGCGGCCTCCGCTCCTACATCATGGATGCGCTGGTGGCCACCCGCCTTGTCTCCAGCGCTGTTCTGACCCTCTCATGGCTCGCTGTGATCGCTGTGGCACTGGGTATTCGACCACGACTCCAGGAGTACCTGTGAAACGCATACACGTTGTGACAGGCGCACTGAGCATCTGCGGGCTGCTCAGCCCCATATTCCTGTCCGGGTGCGCCGCCACCCTGGATGAAGTCCAACAACCCTGGACATTGTCCAGCAGTCTGCCGCTTCCCGACGGCGCGCGCATGGAGAACCCTGGCAGCGAACCCGCCACGAACGTCCTGACCAGCGGACTTCGGGGATCACTACGCCCAGATGATCGCACTCCCGAGGAACGGGTGCCGCACATCATTGAGCGCGGACACATTGTGGTGGGGGTGGACCAGTCCCAGAACCTGCTCAGCTTCCGCGACCCCGCAACCGGGAAGATGAAGGGCTTTGAGGTGGATATGGCCAGGGAGATAGCCCAGGACATATTTGGCGACCCAAACAAGGTGGACTTCCGGTTTGTCAACAGCGGTGATGCCGTCTACGCCCTGGAATCAGATCAGGTGGACATAGTGATCCGCTCCACGGCTATCACCCGCAAGCGGCAAGACCAGATGACCTTTTCCACCCCGTACTTTTCAGCGCGGACCCGCCTTTTGGCGTTTACTGGCTCGGGGATTGAGAAGGTGGATGATCTTCCTGGGAAAACCGTCTGTGTGCTGGACGGCTCGACGACTCTCCAACACACCCGTAAACTCGCCCCCGAATCGCCGATCATGAAAGTGCAAAGCTCAGCGGACTGTTTGGTGGCGTTGCAGCAGAATCAAGCGGATGTGATCATGTCTGACGATGCTGTGCTTTCGGGCATTGCCGCTCAGGATCCGCACACCTCCATTGTGGGCAATGCGATTGCCACGGAATCCTACGGCATTGCGATGGCCACGCCGGGTGTGAAGCACAACACTGATGGGTTGGTGCGCCAGGTCAACTCCACCATTGAACGTGTCATCAACGACGGCACCTGGTGGAAGCTGTTCAACCAGTGGTTGTCCCGCTACCAGGACACCCCTGGGCCACCAGCGTTGGATTATCGGAACGAAAACGGACAATAAGACCGGACAAAAGCACGAGGACACACCGTGACCACCGAGAACGAGCTGCACACCGAGCCGCACACTGAAGCCGTCCCCTTCAACCCGTTTGAGGATGACGATTACGAAGACAGCACCGGCATTCTCGCCTTGCTGGATGATCTGGGAACCATCAGGGACACCAGCGACGTCGGCAACCGTTCACGTGAACAAGCACTGACCACGTTCCGGGAGCGTCGCGGCGCGCACCGCCAGGGCCGCACCGTCGCGGACGGCATGGTGACGTTGCCGTTTATCCGGCCGATTAACGCCCTGGGTTCCTTGATCGACCCGTCGAAAGAGGATGATCCTCCGCAGCTGAAACCCGGCGACATGGTGGCCGACCAGTATGAAATCGCCGGGGTGATCGCACACGGCGGCATGGGCTGGATTTACTTGGCCAATGACCGAAACGTGTCCGGCCGCTGGGTGGTGCTCAAGGGTTTGATGGACGATGTGCAGGCCCGTGACCACGTGGTGGCGGACGCCGAGCGGGAGTTCCTGGCAGACATTACCCACCCCGGGATTATTAAGATCTTCAACTTCATTGACGATCCTCGCGTCCCCGGTGGCTTCATTGTCATGGAGTATGTGGGTGGTCCTTCCCTGAAGGACCTCCGCAAGGAACAGCCAGGTCACGTGTTTGATGTGGACATTGCCATTGGCTACATCCTGGAAATCCTGCCAGCCTTGGAGTACCTGCATTCCCGCGGGGTGGTGTACAACGACCTCAAACCGGACAATATTGTGGTCACCGAGGACCAGGTGAAGCTTCTGGACTTGGGTGCGGTCAGCGGCATCGGCGCTTTTGGCTACATTTACGGCACTAAAGGTTTCCAGGCCCCTGAGGTAGCCACCGAAGGCCCCTCTGTGGCATCGGACATTTACACGGTAGGCCGTACCTTGGCCGCTATGTGTTGCCGCCTCCCGATTGTCGACGGCGTGTTCGCACCCGGGCTGCCCTCCCCCAGCGAGGAACCCCTGTTCCGGCAGTATTTGTCGCTGTATCGCCTTCTGCTGCGCGCCACCCATGAAGACCCGAAGCAGCGTTTCCGGGACATTAGCGAACTGCAAACCCAGCTGTACGGAGTGCTGCGGGAAATCCTGGCCACCCGCGATGGCAAACAATTTCCAGCGCAGCACTCATTGTTTTCGCCGCAGCGTACCACCTATGGCACCAAGCATCTGGTGTTCCGCACGGACCAGCTCATTGACGGCATTGACCGCCGCGTGAAAATCACCTCCCCAGAAATTGTGGCGGCGCTGCCAGTGCCACTGATTGACCGCAACGATGTGGGCGCAGCGCTGCTGTCGGGGTCATCGTACGCCGAACCAAGTGAGGCCCTGGAGACGATGCGGCAGGCGATGCAGGCGGAGGAATACGCCTCCAGTACGGAAATCCCACTTGGGGTGGTGCGCGCGCTGCTGGACTTGGGGTTCACGGCGGAGGCACGTACATGGCTGGTGTCGCTGGCCCCGAAGCTCACCCAGGATTGGCGCTACCAGTGGTTTTCGGGCGTCACGGACCTGCTTCTCGACGATTTCGAGGCCGCCCAGGAGCACTTCAACAACGTCCTCAACATTCTTCCCGGGGAGGCCGCCCCGAAGCTGGCCTTGGCAGCCGTTGCGGAAATGCTGCTGCAGCAGGCGGCCCTGGAACAGGCACCACTTCTCGACGCCGCGACCACCCGCGCCGCAGCCAACATCGACACTACCCCCGCCGAACTGGTGATTAGCACCGACCCTGAATCCCTGCGCTATCAGGCCATGGTGCTATACGGGCTGGTGTGGGCCACCAACCCAGCCACCGTGTCCTCAGCGTTTGGCCTGGCCAGACAACTCATGGCGGAGGGTCAAGTGGAGTTGGCGGTGGCCGCGCTGGATAAGGTTCCCCAACCGTCGCGCCATCACCGTATGGCCAAGCTGACCACGATTTTGCAGCTGGTGTCCGGCACCCCAGAGGATCTCACAGAGGCCCGGCTGCGCCGGGCGGCGCGGCGCCTAGAAGAAATACCCACCAACGAACCACGGTTCCTACAGATCAAAATCGCCGTGATGAGCGCCGCACTGAACTGGCTCGGCAGCCACAACTTGGACTCTGCAGCCAGCTCCAACGACTTGTTCGAGTGGCCGTTTACGGAGCGTGGCTTGCGCACCGGACTGGCTGCGGCACTGCGCCAGCAAGCCAGGTCGGCCCCCTTTGCCCGGCACCGCTACACGCTGGTGGACATCGCCAACGCGGTGCGGCCGACCACACGGTTTTAAGCTTCGGCGGCCAGCTTCATGGCGTAGCGGGCGATGGCAAGCTCCTCATTGGTGGGCACCACAAACACCTTGATCTTGGAGTCATCAGTGGAAATTTCGCGGGCACCATTGTTGGGGAGGCTGTTGCGCTCTGGGTCGATCTTGATGCCCAGTTCCTCCAGGTTAGACAAGGCGTCGGCACGCACATTCGGCGCGTTCTCGCCTACACCAGCGGTGAAGGTAATCGCATCCACCCGGCCCAATGCCACCATATAGCTTCCGATGTATCGACGCAGCTGGTGGATGTAAATGTTGTAGGCCAACCACGCATCCTGGTCGCCCTGCTCAATGAGCTGGTCCAGTTCGCGGAAGTCATTCACACCGGAAATGCCCTTCACACCGGAAGAACGGTTAAGCAGTTGATCAATCTCATCAATGCTCATTCCAGCGGAACGATGCAGGTGGAAAATAATGCCCGGATCCACGTCCCCTGAGCGGGTACCCATGACCAAACCAGCCAACGGGGTCATACCCATCGACGTGTCCACGGCCATGCCACCGCGAATTGCCGACGCCGAAGCACCATTACCCAGATGTAGCGTGATCTGGTTCACCTCATCGGCGGGTTTGCCCAGCAGTTCCGGAATGTGCTGGGACACGTATTCATGGCTGGTGCCGTGGAACCCGTACCTGCGCACGCCATGCTCCGCCGCTACCTCAGCGTTGATCGCATACACCGCTGCTGCGGGAGGGACAGTGCTGAAAAAGCCGGTGTCAAACACCGCGACGTGGGGGACGTCGGAAAGCAGATTGCGAGCCACCTCAATGCCGTCAATATTCGCAGGATTATGCAGTGGTGCCAGCGGAATCAGGTCCCGCACCATGCCCAGCACCTCATCGGTGATGATCACCGGCTGGGAGAACAAAACACCACCATGCACCACGCGGTGCCCCACGGCAGAGATGTGCACGTCCTCCAGACCGCAACCATGCTCGCCCATCAGAGCAAATGCCATGTCCAGGCCAGCAGAATGATCCGGGATCGGCGCCGAGGTGGTGTATTTTTCGCCACCGAACTTCAGGGTCACTGTGCCCTGTTTCTCGCCAATTTGCTCCACCAAACCAGACGCAAATGGCTCATCGGTTGCGTGTTTTTTCGGGTCAACCAGTTGGAATTTAATCGACGACGACCCGGAGTTCAGCACCAACGCAAGATTCTCAGGTGCCTGCACCTGAGGCTCAACGGTGTTCATTTATTTGTCTCCTGCCTGAATAGCGGTGATAGCCACGGTATTGACAATATCCGCCACCGTTGCGCCACGCGACAAATCGTTCACCGGCTTATTCAAGCCCTGCAAAATTGGTCCCACAGCCAGGGCGTGGCCCGTGCGTTGCGCCGTCTTGTAACCAATGTTGCCGGCATCCAAATCAGGGAAAATAAACACGTTTGCCTGCCCCGCCACCGTGGATTCGGGCATTTTCTTCGCCGCCACCACGGGGTCCACGGCCGCATCGAACTGCAAAGGACCATCCACATGCAGCTCCGGGTCCAGCTTCTTTGCCACCTCCAGGGCAGCCACCGCACGATCCACATCAGGACCAAAACCGGACGTTCCCGTCGAATACGAGAGGATAGCCACCCGAGGATCGATACCGAACTGCGAGGCAGTCTTCGCCGAGACCACCGCAATCTCACCCAGCTGCTCCGCTGTGGGGTTCGGATTCACCGCACAGTCACCAAACGCCCACAACCGACCACGCAGCACCATCAAGAAAATGGATGACACCACGGACGCGCCGGGCACAGTCTTGATGATCTGGAACGCCGGCTTAATCGTGTGCGCGGTGGTGTGTGCCGCGCCGGACACCATGCCATCAGCCAGCCCGAGGTGGATCATCATTGTCGCGTAGTACGAAATGTCCTTCATGGTTTCACAAGCCTCTTCCAAGGTCATTCCCTTGGATTTACGCAGCTCCGTGAACTTTTCGGCGAATTCCTCGGCACGCGGATCCGTCAGCGGATTCGACAACGTGGCCTTAGACAAATCCAGCCCGAGCTCCGCCGCCCGTGCCCGAATCGCCTCTGGATCGCCCAAAATGGTCAAGCGACAAATGTCCCGCTTCAACAGCTCATCAGCCGCCTGCAGAATACGGTCATCGTCACCTTCAGGCAGGACAATATGCGAGTTGTAGCCCTTCGCCTTCTTCAGCAACCACGTTTCAAACACCACCGCGCTCATCACAGGTTCAACGTCCACCTGCAACGCGGCCTTCACCTTATCGACGTCCGCGACTTCCGCAGCAGTCGCCGCAGCAGCCACCACTGCGCCTAACGCTGATGCTTCCTGCAACGTCACATCAACATGGGGACCCGGGGCGTCGATAAGCAACAAAAGAGGAATGCCCAGCGCCGATGCAGCCCTGGCGTCAAAATCGATATTGCCAATGCCGCGCAGCAACACCGGCGAATCGCCAGCTAGGGGATCAGCGGCAACAACATCCTCCAGCACTAAAGAATCAGTGACAAGGTCGCGGGGCACACAGCCCAATGAGGTTGCAAGGGCAGAAATATCAATATCATCAAAGTTGCGACCAATGGTGGTCACTAGGACGGAACGAGCATTGCCAGTCACGGAAGTCCTTTCTATACCGCTATTTTTATAGGCTGTGATTCACCGCATAAGTGTACCTATTGTGTCGATCTGGTGACAGTACCGCACCCCCACATACTGTCTTAACCGAACCAAGTAAGATAATGGACAAAAATCCCCCCGAGACGCAAGGAAAACAGAACAGCATGTCCCGCCCCCTGCGCGTAGCAGTCATTGGAGCTGGTCCCGCCGGCATTTACGCCTCTGACCTGCTTATGAAGTCCGACACAGACGTCCTCATTGACCTTTATGAGCGCATGCCCGCCCCCTTCGGACTTATCCGCTACGGCGTGGCACCTGACCATCCCCGCATCAAAGGCATTGTCACATCCCTGCACAAAGTGCTGGACAAACCGGAACTGCGACTCCTTGGCAACATTGACATCGGCAACGAGGTCACCGTCGACGAACTCCGCGAATACTACGACGCCATCATCTTCTCCACCGGCGCCACCGGTGACCGCAACCTAGACATTCCCGGCGCGGACCTCGAAGGCTCCTTCGGCGCAGGGGAATTCGTGGGATTTTACGACGGCAACCCTGACTTCGAGCGCTCTTGGGATTTGTCCGCCGAGTCCGTGGCCGTTGTGGGCGTCGGCAACGTTGGCCTTGACGTGGCCCGCATCCTCGCCAAAACCGGCGACGAACTCCACGTCACCGAAATCCCCGACAACGTGTACCAAAGCCTCAAAAACAACAAGGCTAAGGAAGTGCATGTGTTTGGTCGGCGCGGCCCAGCCCAGGCGAAATTCACGCCGCTGGAGCTCAAGGAACTTGACCACTCCCCCACCATCGAAGTGATCGTCAACCCCGAAGATATCATCTACGACGATGCTTCCGAACAAGCACGACGCTCCTCCAAAACGCAAGACCTGGTGTGCAACGTGCTTGAACAGTACGCCATCCGCGACCCCAAAGGCGCACCCCACAAGCTCTACATCCACTTCTTCGAATCCCCCGTGGAAATCCTCGGCGAAGACGGCCATGTGGTGGGAATACGAACCGAACGCACCGAACTCGACGGAAACGGGGGCGTGCGCGGCACCGGACAGTACACGGATTGGCCTGTCCAAGCCGTGTACCGCGCTGTGGGCTACCGCTCCGACGCCGTTGGGGGCGTTCCCTTCGACGCTGAGCGCGCAGTTATCCCCAACGATGGCGGACACGTACTTGACGAGGACGGCGCCATCATCCCCGGGCTTTACACCACGGGCTGGGTCAAGCGCGGACCGGTCGGGCTCATTGGCAACACCAAGGGCGACGCCAAGGAAACCACCGAAATGCTCCTCGCCGACTGGAAAAACGGCACCCTCACTCCGGCCGCCAAGCCCGAGGAAGACGCCGTGATCCAATTCTTGACCGACAAAAATATTGCCTACACAACCTGGGGCGGCTGGCATAAGCTCGATGCCGCTGAACGCGCACTCGGCGAGGCCGAAGGACGCGAACGCAAGAAGATCGTTGAGTGGAACGACATGGTCACCCACGCCCACCACAAAAACGAGGATTAGGTTGAGGTGGCGTGACAAACACCGAACAACGTTAGTGCACGCGTTTGCGTAGAAGTGTGCTTATGTTCAGGCCGGAAAATGGGGTGTTTTCGCGCTTGGACATAAGCACATTTTGCCGAGACAGCGTGCAGCGTGCAGTCTTTGCCTTTCGCAACACGCCCACAGCACCCATCCCACACCAACCACCTATTGTGAGCAACGTCGCCCTGTGGGAAATGCCGCAATTTCCAGCACACTTTTTTCGTCCCGGAAAGTTCACAACGCCGCCCCGAATAGCGTGCTGGTAAGGCTGTTATCAAAGTTCATTGTTGCATTGTGGTGTGGTTAGGCGAGTTGCTGCAGTTCGGAAGCCTTCCTGCCCGCACTTCTGAACACTACAAACACGCCACGATTTGCGCCATGCCGGGTTTGCCATGGCGCCTCATAGTGGTGTTTTGAGTCTAGACTGTGGGCCATGCCCATTTATTTTGCTGTTTCTCACCTCGCGCAATTGAGCGCGCTTGAGGTGCATAAGTTGTATAAGTTACGTGTTGATATTTTTGTCCATGAGCAGAAGACCCCTTACGCAGAGATTGACGATGCCGATGCGCTGGACACCACATTCCACGTGTTGAATTGGGATGCGGATAAGAATTTGATCGCCACCGCACGTGTATACCCATGCGTTATCGAGGGCAAGGACATGGTTCAGATTGGTCGCGTGTGTGTGGCCGAGAATCACCGCCACCAGGGCATTGGCGAAGAGCTGATGCGCCAAACCATGCGCCTAGCGGATGAGCAGTTCCCCGGCCTGGATGTGTTTTTAGAGGCGCAGACCAAGCAGCGCGATTTTTATGAGGGTTTTGGGTTTGAGGCGGTAGGTGAGGAGTTCACCATTGAGGGTGTTCCGCACCTGCCCATGCTAAAGAAATCACAGTAGCCACTAGCTATCTAGAAAACTGTGATTGCGGAGGCCGCGCGTTGTGCGCGGTCTCGTGCCGTTTCTGCGTCTTCTGCGGTGGCGAGGGCGACGCCCATGCGGCGTGTTGGGTAAGAGACGGGTTTTCCAAAGAGCCGGATGTCGGCTTCTTCAACGGCGAGGGCCTCGGCCACACCGTCGAACGTGACCCCTGCGGCGTCGATACCACCGTAGATGACGGCAGACGCACCGGGTGAGGTGAGCGTGACGTCGATAGGCAGACCGAGGATGGCGCGGGCGTGGAGCTCGAATTCGGAGAAGCGCTGGGTGGCCAGGGTGACCAGGCCAGTATCGTGGGGGCGGGGTGAGACTTCGGAGAAGTAGACGTCGTCACCGGAGACGAATAGTTCCACGCCGAAGAGTCCGTGCCCGCCGAGGGCGTTGGTGATGCGGGCGGCGACGGAGCGGGCATTTTCCAAGGCAATGCTGGGCATGGGTATGGGCTGCCAGGATTCCACGTAGTCGCCGTCGCGTTGGAGGTGCCCAATGGGTTCGCAGAACCAGGTGGCGGTTTTACCGGAGCGGGGGTCGATGGAGCGGACGGTGAGGAGGGTGATTTCGTAGTCGAAGTCTACGAATCGTTCAACAATAACGCGACCGCCCTCGACACGCCCGCCGGATTGGGCGTAATCCCAGGCTGCGGCAATATCATCGTCATCGCGGACAATGGACTGGCCTTTGCCGGAGGAACTCATCACGGGTTTGACCACGCAGGGGAAGCCCATGGCGGCGACGGCTTGTTTGAATTCGAGGGGGTTGGAGGCGAAGGAGTATGCAGAGGTCGGGAGTCCGAGTTCTTCTGCGGCGAGGCGCCGGATTCCTTCGCGGTTCATGGTCAATTGTGTGGCGCGGGCGGTGGGGATGACGGTAACGCCGTGGGCTTCGCAGTCATCGAGCACATTGGTGTCCACCGCCTCGATTTCGGGGACGATGAACTGCGGTTTGACCTCGGCAATGAGTCGCCGCAGTTCGTCGGGGTTGGTCATGTCGATCACGTAATGCGCGTGCGCAACTTGGTGTGCGGGCGCATTTTCGTAGATATCCACCGCGTGTACTTCCACGCCGAGACGTTGGAAGGCAATGGCCATTTCTTTACCGAGTTCACCTGATCCGAGAAGCATCACTGTGGTTGCACTTGGGCTGAGTGGGGTGCCAATTCTATTCGGCGTGAACACGATGCTCTGACTCCTTCAGGCGGTTTGACTGTGGGTGTCGGTCTGTCGCAAGTATATTCACTCATAGCGCTACATGCAGTATGTTTGCGTAATGCGCGATGGTGTCAACAAATTTTTCATCGTGGCTTGTCAGGATCACGGCTTTGCCGCGCGCGAGTTCGGCAGCAAGCATCCAGTGGAAGCGTTCGCGATCGGCGCTGTTCAGGGCGGTATCGGGCTCATCAAGGAGAATCAACGGTCGGTCATAGGCAAAGATCGCACCAAGTTGGGTGAGCTTCAGTTGCGACCTTGTGAGGTCAAGGGGGTGCGTGTCGGGGTTGTTTGGTGCATCCGGCCACCACTGCCTTACCGTGGAATGAATCACCTGGTCCGCCGCGTTATGCAGAGCAAAAGCCGCCTCATGATGCTTTTCGACGCCTCGAAGAAGCGTTGTTTTGCCGCTCCCGTTAGCGCCCCGTAACCACAGCACCCCACCCTTGCGCGGGGCAAGGCGTATCGGCCCGACACGAAACTGTGGCGTTGCTTTTTGATGAAACTTCCACCAGGGCTGCGGCTGGGTGCGCTCCCCCACAATTTCCCCAAGGTCAAGGGTTTCCCCCGGTTCGACGGCATCCGGCAGGTTAGTGCACGGTTCTATTACTTCTTCTCGCACGGTGACGTGCGGCAAGGTACCCAACAGAGCCCTGAGCTGGGCAGTTGATTCCCGGTCAAGCCCTTCGTAAGGCTCGTCGAGCACCAGGTGCGGCGGCTCCACCACCAGCAGCATCGCAAGTGTAAGGCGTTTGGTCTGCCCTGTAGACAATTCCCGAGGGTTGCGTTCCAGCAGGTCAGAAAGCCCCAGTTTATCCGCAATATCCAGGCAGCGGCGCTGCATCTCACCGCGCTCTACGCCACGTTGCTCCAGGCCAAAGGCGATATTCTCAATCACAGTGTCCCGCAGGAACATCACATCCACAGCGCAATCACCATCACTATGGCTGCTACAGGAACAATAATGCGCAGAGCTTTGTGCATCGCGCTATCGGGAACAGGGTGCAGCACAGTACGACGCCCCGGCAGCCCCACACCCAAAACCTCCAGGTCAGGCGCGCGCTGCGCCCCCGCATCCAACAGATGCGTGATGGTGGGCAGGAGCGCGCGGGCGGTGGAGAGCAGGGGGTTCGCGGGACGTCGATACGCAAGATGCTGTGCATATCGAACCTTCTCAAACGTGGCGCGCCCTTCCGGAAGAATACGCAGAGCGGAACTAAGAATGTAGCTGAGGTTCGCGGGGGCACGGGTGGCTTGCATAGCTTTTGCCAGGTCGGCAACAGTAAAAGCACTGAAAGCGGCCAAAGCGACGGCAACCAAGGCAGCGCAGCGCAACGCCAATTCGGCGGCGAGATGCGCGTGCCCAAATGGAATGTGGATCAATGCCAGCGAGAGTGCCATCGGCAAGACAAGCAGTGCGGTGGGCACAAGCACGCGACGCCACAGCAACGCCGCAACCAGGAAAAACGCAGACAACCAGGGGTTATTCACGCCCAAGATGAGAATCCACGCGCTGGCGGCGAAGGAAAGAATGGTCAGAGGATTCATCGGAATGCAGCGAGTGTGCGCTTGGGTAGGGACTTGAGCACCAGCCAGACCAGCAGCATCACCAGCGCCTTATCCAACGGATCCGAAATAAACGATTGCAGCGTCACCGACTGTAACAGAGAATGACCCATCTCACGCAGCAGCGACACCACCGCCCCTGTGCCCACGCCAGCCGTACCGCCGTACACAAACGCAGCAACCGGGGCCGCGAGCATGCCAACAACAATGCCGATCACAGCACCAGAGAGAAGCACAGTTGCTATATTCTTCAACACGCCGTATTTGATAGCGACACCCGCGAACCCTCCGACGGCTGCGCTCGTTGCAGCAAAAGGCAACACCGAGGGGTTAAAAGCACTCCACACCAGCGAACTCAACACGCCCGTGGCTATGCCCGCCCACGGACCAGCCAACGCCGCCACCAGCACCGTTCCCGTCGAATCCAGGTACAGCGGAATACCCACCGAACCAATAATCTGGCCCACTACGATATTCAGCACCAACGCCACCGGGATCATCGACACCAGTCGCGCGGGCAACGCCGGAACAGTAGCCACCAACAGCAGCACCGCCCCCGTGACATACCCACCCAGCGTGATCAACGCCTGCGAACTCGCCCCTACCGATGACCAATCAGTCGGCCTCGCCACCACCACAAACACCCACGTCGCAGCGATAAACAACGCCCCCACACCAGCAAGGGCCTTTTGAACAGCACTCAGTGACATACCACAACCTCACAACATAAAACCCCTATGTCACCTCGGGGTTTACCTACAGCACATCATCATAGCAACTGCTTAACGACGCCCACCAACTCCCGCTTCGCGGCCTTAACATCCGCATCCCGCACCAAACGCGCATTATGCGGGCGACCCCAATGATTCTTAAAATCCGCGACCGTGGTGCCACGAAGAAGCTGTGATGTGGTTTCCACATCAACCGTGACGGGGATTGCTTGGTAAGGCACCGTATCCAGCGCAACCATGCAGGTCAGGAGGTCGTGGATCTGTGCCTGATAGCCCTCCCCCTGGGCTTGGTGAAACTCGAAATAGAACCTCAGCATCGGGTGCAGAAACTCCGGCAACAACGACAGATCATCCGGGGTGATCATCATTTGCTCTGTGACCTCCAGGGAACAGACCGTGATCGGCGTTGGCGTATGTTTAAACGCAACCTGAGCCGCGTGCGGATCAACCCAGCTATTCCACTCCGCCGTCGGGGTCGTGTTACCCGGGTACAGATATGCCCCGCCCATGAGCGTGATGTGCTTGGGCAGCTGGTCACGTTGTTGCATGTAGGTAGCCAGATTAGTCGCCGGACCAGTCACAATAAGGTGCAGATCCTCATGCTCGTGGATAGCCTCATCCCACAGGCGCATCCACTCCCCCGGCCGGGCTGGCGGCAGATCAACCGAGTGTTTCGCGTACCCCACGCCTAGGGGGCCATGCGTCTCTGGGGTGGTCACCAATGGAACCTCCAAGGGTTCGGAGCAACCGGCGGCCACCGGGACGTCGACAAGCGAACACTGATCCAGCACGAACCTGGAGTTCATCGCGGCCTGTGCCGCCGTGGTGTTACCCGCCGTGGTTGTGACCGCCGCGAGGTTGATGAAGCCCTGGCGATGCAGGCATGCGAGGTACGTCAGGGCGACGGCATCATCAATACCGGTATCGCAATCAAGCAGAATGGGGCACATGGAGTGAGGCTAACTCTCCATCACATCATGAATAACAATCGTCTGGTCGCGGCCCGGGCCAACGCCAATGTAGGAAATACGGCAGCCTGACAGTTCCTCTAGGCGGCGAACATAATCCTGGGCCTTCTGGGGAAGCTCGTCGAAGGTGGTGCACTCAGAAATGTCCTCGTCCCAGGCGGGCATCGTCTCATAGATCGGCACCGCATGGTGGAAATCGGACTGGGTGATGGGCATCTCGTCGTGACGAACGCCGTCAACATCGTAGGCCACGCAGATCGGAATCTCACCAATGCCGGTCAGCACATCCAGCTTGGTTAAGAACAAATCAGTAAAACCATTCACACGCGACGCGTAGCGGGCAATCACCGAATCGTACCAGCCACAACGACGCTTACGGCCCGTATTCACGCCGACCTCACCGCCGGTGATCTGCAAATACTCACCCCACTTATCAAACAACTCCGTGGGGAACGGTCCGGCACCCACACGGGTGGTATACGCCTTCACGATGCCTAACGACGACGTGACACGCGTCGGCCCAATGCCAGAACCGACGCAGGCACCACCCGCCGTGGGGTTCGAGGACGTGACAAACGGGTAGGTGCCATGATCCACATCAAGCATGGTGGCCTGACCACCTTCCATCAGCACATGCTTGCCCTGGTCAAGAGCCTTATTCAGCTCAAGTTCGCTCTCGATGACCATCGGGCGCAGCCTGTCCGCATAGCCCAGGAAATACTGCACAATCTCCTCGGCGACAATTGCCTTGCGGTTGTACATCTTCACCAGAATCTGGTTTTTCACGTCCAGAGCAGACTCAACCTTCTGGCGCAGAATCGACTCATCGAAAATGTCCTGCACGCGGATGCCCACGCGAGACACCTTGTCCGCATAGGCGGGGCCAATGCCACGACCTGTTGTGCCGATGGCGCGCTTACCCAAAAAACGCTCCTGCACCCGGTCCAACACCTGGTGATACGGCGCGACAACATGGGCGTTGGCAGAAATACGCAGGCGGGACGCGTCCGCACCGCGGGACTCCAGGCCGTCGATCTCATCGAACAGCGCTTCCAGGTTGATCACCACACCATTGCCCAACACCGGCACAGCGTTTTCCGACAGCACCCCCGCAGGTAGAAGCTTCAGCTCGTACTTTTCACCACCAACGACCACTGTGTGCCCGGCATTGTTGCCGCCATTAGGTTTTACTACATAGTCGACCTGGCCGCCCAGGATGTCGGTGGCCTTACCTTTGCCTTCATCGCCCCACTGGGCACCGACGATGACGATTGCCGCCATAGTGTTAGTCACTTCCGATCGTTGGAAACTTTAAGACGCCACGACATCATACTATGAACCGCCCCTAGCTGCGACGTTATGGGCTGTGAGATTGCCTGAGCGGCCGGCGGAAGCACAAACATGACAAAGCACACTAGCTTTACTATTTCCGCCAACTAGCATTAATAAAAAATCAAAGAAGATACATAACATTACAGAAGTGCAATAGTCGCAGCATACTAGATTGTCACCTCACAATAATCACCATAACATTCATTACGACCATTACCCTATTTTAATATCAGCTGGCGCTACCATTTCTACACAGTCTTTCACATTTAAAAACACGGTGTTTTTTATTGGCGCATTAACAGAAACATTCCAACTGCCATTAGCCATTGTCTTTACACCTAGCAACAACCAGCACCCCAAAGACAATTTCCAACCCCCAAAGCGCATTTTATACCCCTATTACACCGACCAACGCCGTGATACATGGGAGCACTTTGGGTATCTAACCCTTTCCAGCACACAAATCAGAGACGACTGGCATCACAAAACCGCAGTCTGCAAGGTTTTACGACCAATACCCACAATCATTATTTCGCAGCCAACTATCACGCAATAAGCCAGGCGCGCCTCACGATTATCGCTGGATAAGCGTGTTACGGTGAGGTATCTGCGTTGACACGTCCCCATCAAAGCGCTATCGCCCCAGTTCAGACCCAGTTTTGAACGGGGTTAACCCCCAGGGGTGGTGAGGTGGTCTCAGATAACTCGATACCGGCGTTTGGTGTGTAGTGGTTTGACCTGGTGTTTTTATCGTGATTTAAGGAAGCAAATGTGGGAATGTGATCTATTCGACGGGGGGTGTGTAAACCGTTTCCTCCGCCGCTGGTCAGAGGGGGCGTTTTTGAGGTAAGGTTGGAAACCAAGTACCGCGATATAGCGGATGGAAACTCGACTACAATCCCCCTAAGGGGGTTTCCGAAAACAGTTGGAAACCAAGTACCGCGATATAGCGGATGGAAACTGATCGTGCCCCGTGGATTCCTTCAACGCTGTCCGAAAGTTGGAAACCAAGTACCGCGATATAGCGGATGGAAACTGTAATATGTGCTCATGTTTGGGTTGTCGTCATCATGAGTTGGAAACCAAGTACCGCGATATAGCGGATGGAAACGATTTCCATCGCATTATTGAAAGCTTCCCGCTCAAGGTTGGAAACCAAGTACCGCGATATAGTGGATGGAAACCTCATCTCTTTAATTTTCGCAAGAGCCTCTTCCGCTGATGTTGGAAACCAAGTACCGCGATATAGCGGATGGAAACTTGTATAACTGAGCTTTTTCTTGTGCAATACCCGCCGTTGGAAACCAAGTACCGCGATATAGCGGATTCAAAACAGGTCTATTGACGGAATCGAACCACTTTATTGAGTTGTCACCAAGCGTTGTGTTTATTACAAACGCTTGGTGCTATACATTGCGCACACCCCAACAAAACAAATCCCAACCCGCACGTAGACTAGGCCCTTGATTTTCACCCAGGGAGCATGTGCAACTTTTAGTTGAATTTGACACGAATACTAGAAGCATCCCCACAATATACGCATGACGCAAAAACAGATAGGCTGCTGAATCGAATACGCAGCAATTTTATTAGCAGCCAAAGGCTAGGTCGGAATCTGCAATATCGCCACTTCGCAAGCCAGCGGAAACACTATCACCTACGGTGAAATCGGCGACGAGCTTGTTTTTCTATAAATATCTATAAGCAACCTTGATGCACCCAGCAGCCCAAAGGTTACATCTGCAGGCAATAATGCAACATTTCTCTCACAATGACTTTTTGAATGGAAATTTTTCCGCCTACTGGCCCATACTGATGTAAGCACAGGTATAGAGCCGGAAGGATGGAAAGTAGCAATGTTCAAGAAGAAGGTAGATCCGTTAGATGTTGAAACAGAGTTCCTGATGAAGCTGGCAGGAGTGATTACCCAGTCTGCACATTCTGTTGCGCAGAACTGGACAAGGGCTGCCGTCATCTTCAATCAGGTTGTCTCCTCCGAAGGCGCTCTGACCGGTGCAGTTGTGTGCCCATTCATTGTCGCTGACGGGCAACGTTTTCAAGGAAAGTGGCTCCCCGACGAGTACGGGCAGGAAATGATGCGTGTTGTAGAGGAGTGGCAGAAGAACATGATTGAGCTTGGTGATAGGAAATTTACCGCATGGACTGCCTTGTTCTTTGGCATCACCAATGAAGGCGGACAATACAGTCTTACCAGCATAAATGAATACGATCCAAGCTACGGAAAATGGCGCATCAGCGACAATGAGGAGGTCAACTGGTGGGCCTTCCATGAAGGTTTCCGCGACGCACCTGAGCGGTAGCCCGGCAACGGTGACGCGGATCCTCGACGGCGGTTGCGCGGCCGTCGATAAGCGATAACCGCAGCTACTCGTACCGCAGTGCGTCAATTGGGTTGAGTTTGGCGGCTTTGTTCGCAGGATAGTAGCCGAAGAACAGGCCGATTCCCAGGGAGAAGAACAACGCGATGAGCACACCAGAGATTGGTGGGTAGACAAAAGCACCCATCATGGCGGAACCAATCATGCCTATAGCGCCGCCGAGGATCACGCCGATGATGCCGCCGAGCAAACCAACAATCATGGCCTCCACCACGAATTGGATGCGGATGGCGTTGCGTGTCGCGCCGAGAGCTTTGCGGACGCCGATTTCGCGAGTACGTTCGGTAACGGTCACCAGCATGATGTTCATGACGCCGATGCCACCGACCAACAGGGAGATGCCGCCGATAGCAGAGACGAACATGCTGACCGTAGATAGTTGCTGGTTGAAGCTTGCAAGTTCTTTCTTTGCATCCTTCATTGCGACCCGGTAGTAGACGTCGTTTTCGTACTGCTGGTCAAAGAATTCCTGCACTTTTTGTTTGACTTGGCCATCGTCAGTGCCAGGAGCGGGGCGGACACTGACGGAATCCCACGCGCCGTCAGCATTAGCGAAGCGTGATTCTGAGGGCCAAGGAACGTACATTATAGACTCATCGCCGAAATTAACCAGTCCCCCTTTTGATGCCGTTTCCTCGTAGACGCCTACGACAACAAACGAGGTGTTGCGGCCGTCAGTGTTGGTGAAGTCCACCTCAGCTCCCAAGGCAGCGTTGTTATTTCCGTGGAAGAGCTGTTGTACGGCCTTCGGGGAAATAACGGTGACCTGACGGTCACCCTCAATGTCTTCCTCGGTAAGGAGTCGGCCCACTGCCGGCTTCAATTTCTTCATGGTGATGAAGTCCGTGTTCACCGCGTTGAGAGTGATGTTTTTGGTACCCACTTGAGCGGGAGTAGAGATAGTCCCCTGATATTGTGCTGCACTGCCAATGCCCACACCAGCAATTTGTCCAGGGAAGCGTCTCTTCAGATCGCTGACCATGTCGGCACTGATTTTGCTACTCTGGTCAACCTCCACCGGAGACGTGCCGTAACTGTTCTCGTCCTCTTCCTCCTCCTCGTTGGTGGTTCGAGATTTCACCTGTGCGGTGAGGTCGTTGATCCCGGCATCCGCAAGATTCTGCAACGTCTGGGCCTGCAGGGCATTACCCAGAGTCACAATCGCAATCACAGAGGAGATACCGATGATTACGCCCAGCAGCGTCAACAGTGCGCGCATCTTGTTGGAGCGCAGGCTGGTCAGGGCTAGTTTTATGGATTCTGTGAGGCTCATACGAATACGCCATCCACCATGGTGACAATACGTGTTGTTTCCTCCGCCAGTTCGGCGTTGTGGGTAATGAACACGATTGTTTTGCCTTGTTCTTGATTGAGCTGGTGGAAAAGATCCATGACGAGTCGCCCGGTGCTGGAGTCAAGGGCACCAGTGGGTTCGTCGGCAAGCAGCACTTCGGGGTTGTTGGCCAAGGCTCGGGCAATGGCCACGCGTTGCTTCTGACCACCAGACAGCTCATTGGGCTGATGCGTCATGCGGTCTTTCATGCCCACAAGTTCCAGCAGCTCAGTGGCGCGTTCGTAGCGTTCCTTGGCTGAGTAGCCCGCGTAGACCATGGGGAGTTCAACGTTTTTGATGGCGTTGATCCTGGCCACGAGGTTGAAGTTCTGGAACACAAAGCCGATGTTTTTGCTGCGGTAGCGTGCGAGCTGGTCGTCGGTGGAGTCCAGCATGTCCACGCCGTCGAAAAGGTAGGTTCCTTCGGTGGGACGGTCCAGCAGACCGATGATGTTCATCAGCGTGGACTTGCCGGAACCGGAGGCACCAACCACGGAGACGAATTCGCCGCGATCCACGTCAAAGTCGCAGCCGTGGATGATGGTGAGTTCGCCTTGATCGCCAATGTTGAAGCTTTTGACAATATTGCGCATCTCAATGAGTCGGTGGGGTTCTGGCTGCAAGCCGTGCATGTCCTGCGCATCCTGCCCGCTCACGACCTTGGGAAAATTCTGTGTGTGGTTACCCATCCAGCTTCACCTGCTGCCCTACCAAGCTACGGTAGCTGTCGGGGTTGCTCAGCACGGTGTCACCACTCTTGAGGTCACCTCCGGAGATGATGGTATCCACGTCATTGGCAGAGCCGACCTTTACCTTACGTTCCGCCACCACTTTCAGACCGGAATCTTCAGCGACAACGAGGACGCATTGCTCACCTTTGTCGTTGGTGAACACGGCATCACGAGGCACCGTCAGAACGTTGGCCTTCTTTTCCGTGATCACCTGGGCTTTTGCAGTACCGCCGATGAGCAGGCCCTGGCGCTCGCCCGTCACCTCGATTTCAATGGGGAAGGTGACTTTCTGGGTACCCGAGCCGGATGCGCCGCCACCGCCAGCTCCACCTGCACCGGCTGCTGCGGAGGCACCACCGCCGCCACCTTGGGCACCACCGCTCGGCTCCTGTGAGCTGCCGCTGACGGACGACACAGAGGTGACGCGGCCGTGGAATTCCTTCGCACCCGTACCCACGGTGGTGAAGGTCACCGGGAGACCGGGAGTGATTTTGGAAACGTCAACTTCCTTGACGTCGGCACGCACCAGCAGCTTGGAGTCATCGCCCACAGCAAGCAATGCGCCGTTGGCGGCTTTGCCCTGTTCAGCAGCCACGTTGGTCACCACGCCGGAGAAGGGCGCGCGGATTTCCGAGGAGGAAATGTCGTAGCGCAGCTGGCTGTTGGCCTGCTCAGACACCAATTGCCCGGCCTCAGCGGCGCGGATGGCCTGTTGCACGCCCTGGTTGTAGGTGCTGAGCTGCTGGTCAGCGGCAAGTTTTGCCGATTCCAGGCCAGTAGCGGCCTCACGTTTGGCGGCGAAAGTACCCGCCACATTACGCTGAGCAGCAGCCACTTCCTGATCCACTTTGGCCAGGTTATCCAAGTAGGTTGCCTCGGCTTCGCGCAGCTGACGGTTCGCACTGTCCAGATTATTGATGGCATCGGCACCGTTGAGAATGCCATTGGCAATGCCCTGCCCCGGGAGTCCAGCGATGCCGCCGCCCTGCTGACCCTGGCCTTGATCACCGTTGGCACCGCCTGCCTGGCCGCCGGCTCCTCCGGCACCTCCACCTGCGGCAGCGGCACCGTTTCCAGCGGCGTAGAGGAGGTCAACACCAGCGCGAACGGCATTGATGGAGGCCGTCAGCGCCTGGGTGCGTGCCGCGTTCACAGCGTTGGCCTGGTCCCTGATCATTGGGTCGCGGCCGGTCGCACGGTCATGATCCTTAATCTGGAAGTTGATCACTGCGTCGTTAAACTGCCCATCGGCATTGCGCAGCGCAGCCTCAGCCTGATTGATCTGCGAGTTAAGCCCCTGGTCAAGCGCATCTTTGTACTGGTTGTACTGGTTCTGTGCCTGCTCGATCTGGTTTCGCGTGTTCACAGCGCCACTGTTCTGCTCTGCCAGCTGCTTGTTCAACTCGCGCTGGTTACTGGACACATCAATCTGCGCCACCAACTGGTCCTGATTCACATGGTCACCCACGCGCACGTCAAGAGCACTCACCGGGCCGGTGAGGTGCGTGTACAGGTTTGCGGTTTTCACCGGCGCAACCGAGCCATTGACGGCTACGCGACTGGAAAATTCTTTAGGCTTGAGCACCTGGTAGTCGCTAGTCGGGATGACCGTCGCAGATCCTCGTAGCAGGAGGAAATACGCACCCAACGCAGCAATCAGCACCAAGGCCACGATAGACGTGATAACCCACTGGCGTTTACTCAAATTCCTTATTTTCATTGCCGCCCTAAACGTATTTGATCACATGAGATTCTTGCAATAATCTTACCGATACATATTTATAAGGCACGTTTAGTGGAGCCAACTCTACCCCTAGCCGCAGGTAGAGTGAGATTCACTACAAGTTTACCGATACACATCATTTTCACAGAATATTAACAGCAATATTGCTATTTACACAGCGGCAGTATAATTATCGCCATGCGTGTGCTTGCGTTACGCTGCGGCTGCCCCACATTCGACCTGCCCGAAACCTGCGAAGTTTTCGACCTCCCGGCTATTCCAACTCGCCGCGACCTCGCGCCCCTTGACGACCCCATCCACACCGCTCTCCCCCACGACCCGACGCCCTCGCTCGACGAGATCGCCGCCATGCCCGACGTCGCGCACCTCGGAGCGCCAACGCTCGCGCCGCAACAACCCGACGAGCCCCTGCGAATAGTGGTGGTGGGTACCGACGCCGCCCTCTCCGCCGTACTCACCCGCCTCATGCGTATCGACGCCCTGTGGGCACAGATCGGCTTTATCCCCACCGCACCATCCACCGCTGCAGAGAACTGGGGTTTACCTGGGGATACGGCTTCGGCATTAGCGCTGGCAACGGAGGGAGCGGTTCATCCTGTGCCACTTATCCGTGATGATTCGGGTACTGCGGTGGCAGGCTCTGCCGCAATTACGCCTTTTGAAGGACGCGACTTTGTTGGCGAAGTCATCGTGGACGACCACGTTCTACTCAGCGGCAACAATGAACTCGGGGCGCGACTCGTTCCCATGCTCGACGCACCGGGAATCGCCGCAGTCCGCTATAAGCGACGCATGTTTGGACGTGTTGGCGTAGACACAACTTCTTTATCTACCGGGCGCGCTTTGCAGGCGGGCGGCGTAAAAATCAAAGTAACCGTGGATGATGTAGAGAGGCCACGCCCCGTGGATAAGGTCACCTTCTACCGGCATTTACGGGATTTGCAGGTTGTACGGGGATAGGGCTATTTGGGGATACTATGCTGCAACTTCTGCGCGAACATTGAGCGTGATTCAGGAAAAGTATTTCCACAAACACATTAATCACCGTCGAGTGCGCTGCAGAAACAACCTAGGAATGGATTTGACATCCGCCAACGTTTCACATGTGCAACGGATCACCTCACCATATACCCGTCTTGTTGAGCGTGTTTATTGCGGGCTTTTTTCTTAATTAAGTCAGATACCCAGAGATTGTGCGAGATACCAAAATCTGATGGAAACCCCCTCTTAATCCCACAACTCCGGCGGCATCGCCGGATGCTCGGACGTGGGTTTTAGAACCGCAACTGCGGATTTCTTGGACAGGCCGCATACCTGTAAAAGGTCCACGATGATGGACCGTGTCTGCGCCAGAATAACCTGGGCGGACAGCACACGCCCTTCAGCGACGTCCAAACCTGCGGCCGAGCCGAGTTTACGTAAGCGTTTGACCAGTATCGGAATTTCGGCGGACTCGCTCACCTTGGTTTTCCCCATGTACAGCACGCTTAACTGGGACGCCACATCGGCTAGTTCTTCAATGATCTGGATTTGTTTTTCACTCACCATGTCGTGATCTTCCAAAAGCACCAGGGCACGTCGGGCCAGCACGCGTGTGTTACGAATGGCGTTATCCACCGGGTTCAGGATGCGGATAAGCGATTTCACTCTACGGCGTTCCGGCCACAATAGCGGTGACATTCTCATGGATTCTTTGCCGCCTTTAGCGGCGGCGATCATGTTGTTGATATTGCCCTGAGTACCGCGCGCAGCAGCCAGGGCATGGCGAACAACATCGGCGTTATTGATGCGCAGAGCGTGGGCGACGTCAGTGAGCACGTCCGAGATGATTTCCAAGATAATGGCGATTTCTTTGCGCCCCGCAGACAGCGGTGAAATCGGGATGAGGCTCATGATGATCAGTCCCACCATTCCGCCGATGAATGCGTCTGACATGCGGTCCGTCCCACCGGACGTGCCGGGCGGAAGAATCGTGGCGATGAGGATTGAACCGAATGCAGCCTGGTTGGCCACCAGCGGGCCTTTATCCACTAGCGTGGCCAGGACCAGCGACAACGTCACCGCCACCATGATTTGCCACGTCCCGGATCCCACCCACGAGATAATAAAATCTCCCAGCCCCACCCCTAGACTCACACCCACTACAAGTTCGATGGCACGACGAATGCGATCGCCGCCAGTCAGGCCCAACACAATGATGGCGGCCATGGGAGCGAAAAACGGGAGAGGGTGACCGAACAGGTTTTGCGCCACCCAGAAAGCTGCACCAGCAGCAACGCTGACCTGGACGATCCCTAGCCAGGATCGACGAACCCGAAGTAGACCAGCGTAAAGGCTGTTTACAGGGTTTTTCAACATGGCGCTCTTGGCCCGACTCAACGCGTGAACTCCTTGATGTTCAGCAGGCACACCAACGCCCCGGCTGCCGCTGGCGGCGCTGGGGCGAAGCGTGTTTTTAGGTAGATCGATTACTTCGACAGGGAGCTTCCCACCGAGTGCAGATCCTGGCAGGCTTCCACGATGCGGTCAGCCATGCCCTGCTCGGCTAGCTTCATGTAGGAACGCGGGTCGTATGCCTTCTTGTTGCCGACTTCGCCGTCGACCTTCAGCACACCGTCGTAGTTGGTGAACATGTGGCCCACGATCGGGCGGGTGAACGCGTACTGCGTATCGGTGTCTACGTTCATCTTGATCACGCCGTAGCGCAGGGCCTCTTCGATCTTTTCTTTCTCGGAGCCGGAACCACCGTGGAACACGAAGTCGAAAGGCAGGGCGTCGTCACCCAGGCCCAGCTTCTGGCGGGCAACCTTCTGACCGTCCAGCAAAACCTCGGGGCGCAGCTTCACGTTGCCGGGCTTGTACACGCCGTGCACGTTGCCAAACGTTGCAGCCAGCAGGTAGCGGCCGTTCTCGCCGGTGCCCAGGGCGTCGATAGTCTTGGCGAAGTCCTCCGGGGAGGTGTACAGGTTGGCACCAGCCTTGGCCTCTACGCCGTCTTCCTCGCCGCCGACGACGCCGATCTCTACCTCAAGGATGATGTTGGCGGCGTGTGCCTTGGCCAGCAGTTCCTGGGCGATTTCCAGGTTCTCGTCGATCGGCACTGCGGAACCGTCCCACATGTGGGACTGGAAGAGCGGAAGCTCGCCACGATCCACGCGCTCCTGGGAGATAGCGATCAGGGGGCGGACGTACTCGTCAAGGACTTCCTTCTGGCAGTGGTCGGTGTGCAGTGCAACGTTGATGTTGTAGTGCTTTGCAGCCTCATGAGCGAAAGCAGCGAGGGCGCAGGCGCCAGCCACCTTGTTCTTAACGGACAGGCCGGAACCAAATTCGGCACCACCAGTGGAGAACTGGATAATGCCGTCTGACTCTGCTTCCGCAAAGCCACGCAGTGCGGCGTTAATGGTTTCTGAGGAGGTGCAGTTGATGGCCGGGTAGGCGAAGCCGCCCTTCTTGGCCTTGTCCAGCATCTCGGCATAGACCTCTGGGGTTGCAATTGGCATAGTGTGTTTCCTCCATTAGGTGACACAAGTTGGGCATTCTAGGTTTTAAAGTCCTGAGGTCGATTATGCCCCTGTTCTGCACTTTGTGCCCGTCTAAAGGGGGAATTTTTAGCGCCTCAATGCCCGATCAAACAAAACAAATACATTCCCACATTACGAGCAGTGCGTTGACGTGGCGAAACGCTCAGGAAAACCCAAAAAGTGAAATGCGACACCGTTACACTTGGGCATCACCACGTCACACAGACACCACTCAATCACCCCCGTTGCCCGTACTATTCGTGCCACCATAAGCTGACTCCCGCATGGCATCCACCTTCACGGCGGCTTCCAAGAGCATCCAGCCGGATAATTGAACAGACAAATCTCGCTCGGGAATGTGGGAACTCATCACTGCGCCCGCGATGGATTGCGCCGCCACCCCCGAGTTCTGCGGCAGCCGGGCATCCTCCGTCCAATCGGAAGCGAACACCGGCAGTCCATCCACCTCCAGGCGGTGGTTCCACACGCTTTCCGCAGAGGCCAAGACGAGGCGCGCGGCAATGTCCCGTGTGGAATGGTTCAGTGGGGAATCGTCAGGCAACCGCACCGCCACATCCGCCAAATAACGAGCCAGAATGCCTTTGAACAGCCCCCCATCGCCGCCGCCGGTATTCCAATCGATCACGCCCTTGGGGGTTGCCATGTCTTTGGCCACGGCGTGCACGAGGTCGCGCAGCCGGGACACGTATTTCATGGCCACTGCGGCCTTTTCGCCTTCGCTGACGGTGGTAAATCCATGCTGATTCACTATGCCTTCATATTCCAGTAGGCGTTCCGAAAGTTCCAGGCAGGCCCCCATCATCACGCCCTGGCAGTAGGGGTGAATATCTTTGACCACATCAGGACCGTGCATACGCATGCGCACACCGTCCATGACCAGGCCCTGATCATTAATCAGGTTGTCATAGACCCAATCGATCAGCTCCTGCGCCTCCGCAATTCGTCCGTTGCGCGCCAACATAATGGCAGCGGGACCATTAGTGGGCACGTTGTAGAACGTCTCATTGTGCCGCCACGGCAGCACGCCCGTCAGGCTATCCCTGCCTGCAGAAATGTTGGATTCCAGCGCACGCAGACCTTTTGGGGGACGAAGTTTGCGCACTCCACCAGCCCGGGCAGCCGCCAGCGCCAGCCACGCCTTGTCGTCGTAGTAGCGGTTGTGGGTCCAGCCACGAAGATTGCGCACCCGAATTCCCCGCATGGTGTCCCTGATCAGCTGCAGGCGCTTAGTGGTGGTGCGTCTCGACGCCGCGTCGACCAGACAATCCAGGTAGTGCGCCTGCCACCAGTAATGCCACTGCACAAACAGTTTGTCTTTGATGGCCGGTGGCCAACTCACCACAGCCAGGTTGGTCCGTGGAATACCCCACACGCGGCTGGCATGCCGCTCGTTAATGGCGGCTTCAGCAAGGTCGGCGCGGTGCGCCCATTTTTCTTCCACAGTGTCTCTCCTACCAGGCTTGTGAAATATCAGCGTGCTGGCGTATCCACGCATGCATAGCAATACCCGCTGCCACACCAGCATTAATAGAGCGTGTGGAACCAAACTGCGCAATCGAACACGTCATCAACGCCCCACTGCGCGCCGCCTCCGTCACACCCGGACCCTCCTGCCCGAACAGCAACAGACAGCGCTCCGGCAGCTCCGCTGTTTCCAGCGGCACGGACCCAGGGGTGTTGTCGATGGCCACAACAGTCAGCCCCTGCTCCTTTGCCCATTGTAAAAGCGTATCGACGTCCGGGTGGTGAAGGAGGTGCTGGTACCTATCGGTCACCATCGCTCCCCGCCTGTTCCAGCGACGTCTACCTACAATGTGTACCGTATTCACCGCGAACGCGTTGGCGGTGCGCACAACCGTGCCAATGTTGGCGTCGTGCTCGAAATTCTCAATGGCCACATGCAGATCATGCCGACGGGTATCAATATCGGCGACGATGGCATCCCGCGTCCAGTACCGATAGGCATCCACAACGTTGCGCCTATCGCCTTCGGCGAGCAACGCGGCGTCGAAACGCGGATCGGTGGGCAGCGGCTGACCAGGATGTTCTACCTCCCACGGCCCAACACCAACACGGGATTCTCCCCACTCGGTGGGGCCGGGGTGCTGATCAGGCAAGACCAAGATCCTCCAGGCCCAGGAGGAAACGGTACTCCAGCCCCTCATTCGCAATGACCTTATCCGCACCCGTGGCGCGGTCCACCACCGTGGCCACCCCTACGACCTCCGCACCAGCCTCGCGCAGCGCAGCAACAGCGGTCAGCGGGGAATTACCTGTGGTCGTCGTATCCTCCACCACCAGCACCTTCTTGCCCACAATGTCCGGGCCTTCAATACGGCGCTGCATTCCGTGCTTCTTCGCCTCCTTGCGGACCACAAAGGCGTTAATGTCGCGACCATCGGCGTGCATAATCGCCGTGGCCACCGGGTCCGCCCCCAACGTCAAGCCACCCACAGCAACGTAATCCCAGTCGGCTGTCAGCTCTCGCAGCAGCTGGCCAATCAACCGCGACGCGCGATGATGCAGCGTTGCACGCCGCAAATCCACGTAATAGTCGGCTTCCTTGCCAGACGACAACGTCACACGGCCATGCACCACGGCCAGTTCCTTCACCAGCTCCGCCAATTCGGCCAACTGTGCATTATTTACCATCAACAACTCCTCAAACTACAGGGTGGGACCATCGCGCAGTGGATTCGTCCCAAACTCCTCCGCCAAATCCTCAAAGATACTGGAGGGGCGGCGCTGCTCCCGCACAATACGGGGCGTCTGGGTCGGCTTGTCTTCCGGCTTCTTCTCCCCATCGGCGATGGCGTCCACTTCATCCACGCCCACCATGCGAGGCTCCACCACGCCGCGCACCTCAGAATGCATCCGGCTGGGCATTTCCACCGGCGTATCGGGACGCTGCACCCGCAAAAACGGTGCTGGCTCCGGCTCTGGGGTGGGGGCTGGCTCCGGCTTTGGGGTGCTCTCTGAGGCTGCAGGCATCGGGCGACTCGACCCCAAGCTGTCAAATGCATCCACCTGCAACGCCGAGGTGCGTGGGGGTAGCATGCGCGCGGCGTCGGCAAGCAACGCCAACGGTTCCGAGGCAGCCTCCCACACCACCGGGGTGGTGCGGGGAACAAACTGCGCAAGAATCCAATCGGACTCCATCCACACCTGCGAGACCTCAGCGGGCATGGCGGTCAGGGCGGCCTCCACACGCGCATCGATCAGACGCTCCGTGGCACCGACATCATTACTCAAAATGCGGAAACCAGCGGTGGAACGCACGGGAACCAAATCCTCCGCGCCCTGCGGCACGCCACGATGCGCCTCCACCACAATGTCCGACGAGGAGCCGCGGCGCACAGCCATTACCGTCGTGCCGCCAATATCGGCCAAATACATCTCATAATCGCCGACGGTTCCACTCACCACTTCCCGCACAGGCGCGCCCGAGGCTGCGGTGCCGCGAGCCCACTCATCGTGCAGAAAATCATCACGCTTGGTGTAGCCAAAACCACGAGACATTGCCCACTGACGACGCTCCCGGCGCGACGATCCCGGCCACTTATCACGCCGACCGGGTGCCTCAGACTCTGACTGTTCTGCATGTTCTTCTTCTGAGTTAGCGCGATCCGCGATGGTGGCCTTGGTGGTCACCACAGGCTCAGGCTTCGCGTGCTTGCCTTTCGACGGCTTTGCCTTATTCGGCAAGACGATCTGCCGAGTATCGTCAGAGCGCAGCCCGCCAGCCGGGGCGACTGCCTGTTCGACGGTGCCATTGCTGTCCTTGGCCTGCTGCAACTGGGGGTTCCGACGTGAATCAAGAAACCACAAGCCAACAGCGGCTGCTGCTGCTAACGCAGCCAATATAAACCACACGATGCCCTCTCAGAAGAATTCACTGATGTCTAATCGCTACGTTCAACCGGGTTATTTCGGTCGGCACACCACTGCGACCACCCACCCAAATACAAAGCGGCGCCCGGAAGGCCTGCATGATGCATGGCGGCAATGGCCTGGGCGGAATGCACCCCAGAACCAGAATAGACAATGACGTTGTTGGGATCTGTCACCCCAACCTTCTCAAACGTGGCGCGGATCTCCTCGGCGGGACGGAAGGTGTTGTCCGGGTTGAGGATTTCGCGGGTAGGCACACTCACCGCGCCAGGAATATGGCCGGCCTTCAAATCAAGGCGTTCCTTGCGGCCGGCGTAACGGTTCGCCTCACGAGTATCAATGAGCACCCCATCGAAGTTTTTCACTTCATCAATAGTTGCCACAGGGAGCTGACCAGCAACAACCTCCTGGGCCTGACCGCGCCCCAGGTTCCCCGGGCCGCCGACAATCTGGTACCCGGCGCGCTCCCAGGCGGCGAGGCCACCATCAAGAATACGCACGCCTTTTACACCCGCCCAGGTGAGAATCCACCAAGCGCGGGCGGAGAACAGCCCCTTGCCTTGGTCGTAGACGATGATCTCGCGGTCGTCGTGAAGCCCCCAGTGGTTGAACCAACGCTGCAGTTTATCGGGGTCCGGCAGCGGGTTACGGCCAACGGAGCTGCTGGGAGTGCTGGCCAGCGCGGCGGCAGTATCGCAGAACAAGGCGGTGGGGATGTGTTCAGACTGGAAAAGCTGGAAACCGCCCCCCTCATGGGGCATCCACAACGACGCCAAAATGGTTGTTTTGGCACCGTGGCTGATGCGTTCATTGAGATCTTGTGGAGAGATGAGGATGCTCATGTCTGCGATTGTATTGCCTTTCTACCTGGGGGCGCACCGGGTGTGATGCTGGGGTGTGCTTTGCGGGCGTGATTGGGGTTGCGGTTGGGGATGCGGTTGGGGTACGTGACCAGCCCCGTCCGTAGCACACACTCTAAAATTGTAACTGGTGTGAATATTGTAAATTAATGTGACACAAGTTCGCAATTTATGGTGTGATTGATCGGGAGGGCGGGGGTTCGTGATCACCGAATGCACGATAGGTCCACCGGCGGGTACGGAAATCAGTGTTTTCCTAGCTCAGCGATGGACTCATCGTGCATGTGCATAGTGTGCTTATGCCCAAGCACGAAAATGGGACGTTTTTGAGCTTGGAGATAGGCATACTTTCATGCAAGCGTTTGCACTAACACCATTCAGTGGCTGTGGGTGCGCCGCGCTCTATCACACTCACGTTTTGAGCAGGTTTTTGTGCAGTGTGGTAGAGCACAGGAGTCAATCTGCCCGCCATGCTCTACCAAAGTGCTACCTGCGCATATTTTCGCCGCTCATCACATACGTTTAATAGATCGCAACCCACCCCGGCAAAGTGTGCTTATGCTGAAGCACGAAAACACACCGTCTTCCAGCCTGAGCATAAGCACACTTCTACACAAACCCCCGATCACGACGCACCTCCGACATCGTCCATCACTGTGCTACCACGCTTTTATCCGTGAACGAGATGGTCGCGGGACCGAGTTTATCGAGACTTCCCTCATGGGTAACTAAGAGCTCCGAGTAATCATTACCCTTCACGCCCTTGACGGTGTTGCCAGATACGTTGATGCCTTTAATGTCTCCACGGACCTCCTGCCTGCCGTTTTGCGCTTTCGACACTTCCGCACCCACATACACAACAGGAAGAGTTTTATTGCGCGGGGTGAAAGTATTACCGGTGATGGTGATGTTTTCCAGAGGGCCATTTCCACCCGCGTACCGCACAGTCTCACCCGAGGGTTTCTTAGATTCCCCTTGAACCATATAGGAATGCGGGTTATCCTTCGCATCATTCAGATGAGACAGGCTTGAATCTCCGTCCCACACGGATTCCACCCCAACAAATGCGCGGTTTGCCGTTCCGTCAACGGTATTGCCCGTAAATGTTGTCCCGCCAGAGTCGGGCCCCACGTACAGCAGCCAGCTAGGATGTTTGTCTCGGGTTGTCACACTGTTTCCGCTGAACGTGTTGTTTTTACTGCCCTGGTACGCCTGCAATATCCCCTGCCCATATGCCCGGCGAGTCACAATATTATTACCTTTCACATCGTTATGCTCCGAGCCATAGGCAATATGAACGCTGGAAGATATACTGTCCCGCAGCTGGTTGTTCTCCACGGTATTGTTGCTACTGCGGTCCTGCATGGAGATGTTGCGGGTGTTGTTTCGGATGGTGTTGCCCGTGATGTGACTACTCGTCACGCCGGAAAATTCAATACCGTAGTAGCCCCCGTCAATAGTATTGTCAGTGATCTTAATATCAGTATTTTTGAACATCGGATCCGCCGTTTTTCCAGTCGCGACATAACGCTCCCACACTTCCGCGCCTTTGCCCGTATAGTCGTCTTTTACACGATTCGTAGACACAAAGATCGGCACAACGCCGTCGTTTTCGTTGGCCATCGTGATGGTACTGCGATCCACCGTCACGTTGCTCACATCGCCATGATCAGCAAGAATGCTTACTCCCCGGTAATTTACGTCGTTCATGGTGACGTTGCGAACAGTGACGTTTGAAATATGATCCCCAGAAATTCCGCTACTGAAGCTGGAATTTTTCATATTGAGAGTGAAATCACTCAGCTCGATCCCAGAAGTCTCCTTCGCAAGCGCAAATGCACTGGCAAGCTCGCTGCTTGTTCCCTGCGTCCGCACATCCAGGTGCGCACCGTGCCCGCGGATGTAACGCACCCCCGTTGGCACATTCAGCGTCTCTGGCACCACGTAGGTACGCCCCGCCATCAGATCCACCCCGGTCTTCTCCTGGCCTGCCTTGTTCAGCATTGCCTTCAGGTCATCTGCTTGGGCAGATGCGGGCACGCTTATCGACGCCCCGAAACACAGCAATCCAGCTACCACACTGCTTATTATCTTCCGCATACCAAAGAGCATACCTATCATTTTTTCAGCCCGCATCTGTGCTACCCGTCTCATCATGACCTTCCGCTACCCCCCATCCTGCGTCGCAATCACATTGTCAGTAACTAATATTCTATCCAATTATCACATGTAGATAAAGGTTTACACACCCCAGCGCATACAATATTATTCAATATTTTTCAGCACAATAACTAACAAAACAAAGAGCGCTCCCCCGCGAGGGTTAATTTTATTCATTACCCCCGCATCTTTCATTATTTCCACCCCAATATATTATGAGCTTTATAAACATCTTTTCAGTTCATTCCAAAGGAGCCACACATGTCTTTGTCTCGGCCACTTGTCCGCACTGCCATCGTCGGCGCAACGGTAGCACTCACAGCACTGGGTCTTTCACCCTTGGCCTCTGCCGACGACCTTGAAGGTACCTTCCAACCCAGCACCGGCGAAATAGTCCGCATCAAGTACACGGATGCCTCTGGTCTGTTTTGCATGAGAGTTGATTCCAATAAACCCAACGCGGGAGGTTTTAACGTCAGTTTGGTTCCCGAGATCCCCAAGGGAGCGACGGCAAGCTCAGCAGTTGGGTTCTTGGTCCAACCCAACACTGGGTGGAAGTGCGAAGATCATCCCAAGTTTGCCGACGAGGATACCTTGTACACATACACCGTGAGTCGTGACAAGGTTGCAAAGTACGAAGGCACGTTCCGTACCTAAAAACCGCTATAAAAACCACCGCACCCCCGCAAGCATTCCTGCGGGGGTGCGGGTGTCGCGGCGTCGGTAAGCGCCTAAGCACCTTTAGCTGGAGTAAATGTCCAGCTTCTCGCCACCATCAGCAACGTCAACATTGACCTCGTCGCCGTCGTGGATGTCGCCTGCCAGCAGTTTCTTGGCCAGGGCATCGCCCACAGCCTGCTGAATCAGGCGGCGCAACGGGCGGGCACCGTAGGCGGGATCGTACCCACGTTCGGCGAGCCACAGTCGAGCGGCGTCGGAAACGTGCAGGGTGAGGCGTCGAGCGGCAAGGCGACGGGCCAGTTCGTTGATTTGGATATCAACAATGCTGGTCAGCTGCTCTGCCGAGAGCGGCTCGAAGATCACCACGTCGTCGAGGCGGTTGATGAATTCCGGCTTGAAGTGACGCTTCACAGCTTCCATCATCTGCTCTGGGGTGCCACCTGCCCCCAAGTTGGAAGTCAGGATAATGATGGTGTTGCGGAAGTCCACAGTCCGCCCCTGGCCGTCGGTGAGCCGACCTTCGTCGAGCACCTGCAGCAGCACGTCGAACACCTCGGGGTTCGCCTTCTCCACCTCATCGAACAGGACCACGGTGTAGGGACGACGGCGCACGGCCTCCGTCAGCTGACCGCCCTGATCGTAGCCAACATATCCGGGAGGGGCACCGACGAGGCGCGCGACCGAGTGCTTCTCGCCATACTCCGACATGTCGATACGCACCATGGCGCGTTCGTCATCGAAGAGGAATCCGGCCAGTGCCTTGGCCAGCTCCGTCTTACCCACACCCGTCGGGCCGAGGAACAGGAACGAACCCAACGGACGGTCAGGGTCGGCAACGCCCGCACGGGAACGACGCACAGCATCAGACACCGCCTGCACAGCCACTTTCTGGCCGACCACCTGGGTGGCCAGTTCCTGTTCCATGGCCAGCAGTTTCTCGGTCTCGCCCTGCATCATCTTGCCAGCAGGAATGCCCGTCCACGCGGACACGACCTCGGCGATGGTGTCGGGGGTGACTTCCTCCGTGATCATCGTGTTGTCGGTGCTGTCTGCAACGTTGGCTTCAGCGTCGGCTACTTCCTTTTCCAGTTCGGGAATGCGGCCATAGCGCAGCTCAGCCACCTTGCCGTAGTCACCGTCGCGCTCAGCGATTTCGGATTCCTGGCGCAGCCGCTCCAGTTCCTCCTTTGCGCCACGCACCTTGTCGATCGCGGACTTCTCGTTGGCCCAGCGTGCCTTGAGTTCTCCTAGTTTTTCGCGCTCGTCGGCGAGTTCTTGGCGCAGCTTCTCCAAACGGTCTTTCGAGGCGGCATCGGTTTCCTTTGCCAAAGCCATTTCCTCGATTTCCAGGCGGCGCACCACGCGCTCCAGGGCGTCGATTTCCTGCGGTGAGGAGTCGATTTCCATACGTAGGCGCGAGGCGGCCTCATCCACAAGGTCAATGGCCTTATCCGGCAGGAAGCGGGAAGTAATGTAGCGGTCCGAGAGTGCGGCGGCGGCAACCAGAGCGGAATCCTGAATCCGCACGCCGTGGTGCACTTCGTAGCGTTCCTTCAACCCACGCAGAATACCGATGGCATCCTCTACGGACGGCTCGCCCACAAATACTTGCTGGAAGCGGCGCTCCAGGGCGGCGTCTTTCTCAATGTATTTGCGGTATTCCTCCAGAGTGGTGGCACCAACAAGGCGCAGTTCACCGCGTGCAAGCATGGGTTTGATCATGTTGCCCACGTCCATGGCGGATTCACCGGTGGCACCGGCACCCACGATGGTGTGCAGCTCGTCAATGAAGGTGATGATCTGCCCGTCGGACGCCTTGATTTCATCAAGAACAGCCTTGAGGCGTTCCTCAAATTCACCACGGTATTTGGCGCCCGCGACCATCGACCCAAGATCCAGGCTGATCAGGGTTTTGTCCTTCAGGGATTCCGGCACGTCACCAGCCACGATGCGGCGGGCAAGCCCCTCCACAATGGCGGTTTTACCCACACCGGGTTCGCCGATCAGCACTGGGTTGTTTTTGGTGCGGCGGGAGAGCACCTGCACCACGCGGCGAATTTCCTGATCGCGCCCGATCACCGGATCGATTTTGCCTTCGCGGGCGAGCTTGGTCAGGTCGGTGGAGTACTTCTCCAGGGCCTGGAACTGCCCTTCCGGGTCTTGGGTGGTCACCTTGGAGGAGCCACGCACAGCCGGGAACGCTGCCTTAATCGCATCGTAGGTGGCACCGTGCTCTTTCAGCAGTTGTGCCGCGTCGGAATCGCCGCGTGCAATGCCTGCGAGCAGCACCTCAGTGGACACATATTCGTCGCCGAGTTCACCGGCCAGTTCCTGAGCGGCGGTCAACGCGTTGAGGGCGTCGCGATTCAGGTTCGGGTTGGCCATGTTAGAACCCTGCGCACTGGGGAAGGAATCCACTAACTTACGGGCGGCGTCAAGAACGGCTTTCGGATCCGCACCTGCGGCCTGCAGCACGGGTGCCGCAATGCCGTCCGGTTGGTCCAGCACGCCCACCAGCAGGTGAGCGGGGCGAACATCAGGGTTGCCCTTAGCGGAGGCAAGTTGCACTGCTGTTTGCAGAGCCTCTTGGGTTTTGGTCGTGGGGTTAAAAGAACTCATGATTATTCCTTTCGTTTCTATCTGTGTCTTATCGTTTGGCCTTAGCTGCGCGCTCTAGCCTGAGTCCAATCAGCCCACTCAGCTGGTAGTTCAGTACCGTCACGCGCGGTTTTTCTTTGATGTCGTTATGTACAACGTCGCTCAGGTTGAGTCTGTTCCACTCAAGTCTAAATTTTTTAGTTGAGTGCATCACACTCAACTTTGGCGATCGACGCGATTGGGCATCAGACTGACATTCAGGCCACCCCACCTAGCGACACCCTGATCAACAACCAGCCCGCCAGCAGAAACACCATCCACCCTCTACATTTACCGACGCTCCGTTTATCAGCACGTCAATTCATCACACCATGTACGGGCCACAAAATTACCAGTCCAGGCCGCCACTTCCCGACTGTACCGAAGAATAAGAAAAGGGAATCTGATACCTTTCTTAATGGCAGATACTTGACATGTACCCCAAATTGGAAATAAGGATGAACACAACAGGTGAGTTGGTGCACAATAGAAGAGTGACAATGGAAACCCTCAGCGTCGTCGCCGAGTGTCTTGAACGACACCCGGACCTTTTTCGCACCCTCGCGCAGCGCTATTTCCTCGACGATTGCCCCGAGGCACGCTTCCTTTTCCCCACCGACGACAGCACCGCGCACGCCGACCTCGCGGCCGCCCTCATCTTCGTTTTTAATCACAGCAATGCTGACGGTAGTCTCACCCCCAAACTAGTTTCTATACTCGAACAATTAGGCCGTGACCATCGTAAATTCCAGGTAGCAGATAACCATTACGAGCGCTTTGGTAACGCCCTGAATCGTGCCCTGAAAATCGTTGGAGCGCATGCCCCCACCTACGCCATCACTGCCGCCGAGAAGGCCATCACAGCCACCCTTGAGACCATGCGTCGGGCCGCCAAAGAAGAGGACGATACGGGCCTTCCAGCGACCTGGACGGGCGAGGTGATAGAGACGCAGCGACGCAGCCGATACATCTCTGTGGTGCGCCTGGTAAGCGAAACTCCACCCCCGTTTGCCCCCGGTCAGTACTTGCCCGTCACCTGCTCCCTCATGTCCCGCCAATGGCGTTACCTTTCCCCTGCACTACCGCCCAACAAGGAAGGTCACCTGGAGTTCCACATCAAAACCACGGACACAGACAGCAACTCACGCATTCTGGCCAACTCCCGCCCCGGCGACATCTGGACCTTCGGCGCCCCGCTCGGAAAAATGCACATCAGCGGCACACGCGACGTTCTAGCCATCGCCCACACCACGGGGCTTGCCTCGATCCGCTCATTGCTTCTCGACGCCGCGACACTCTCCGACCCTCCCCGCACCCACCTGTTCTTCGGCGCAGATTACCCCGGCGAGCTGTACGAACTCCTCGGCCTATGGAATTTCGCAGCCAGTGCCCCCTGGCTATCCGTCACGCCAGTGACCACCTACACAGAAAACGAATGGTGGGTCGGTGCCACCGAGCACTCCGTAGCACCACGCGGCTTGCATTTGCCGCAGTACGGGTCACTCTCCTCAATAGTCAGTTCCTACGGTTCCTGGGAGGACCGCGATGTACTTATCGCCGGCCCTAATGAAGTGGTACGGGATGTCGTGAACACACTCCTTGCCTCCGGCACCCCCGCCAGCCACATCCAGCACGACCCGTTCTAGGCCGCATGCTGCCGTATGCTTAGGCGTTTTCCACGTATCGACGCCCCGCTGCCCGAACCACATACCAGCTCGCCACGCACCCCAGCGCGGCCAGAGGCATCGCAATAATGAAGCGCTGCACAGGTATGGCGGTTTCCGGCCACGCCAGTGGCGCGATCACCCACAGAAAACTTTCGGCCAGTACATCGCCACCGATGAGGACGGTCACGATGGTCCACACGATCATGGCCACCAGCGTCGCCCCCATGCCAAAGCGGATCACCAGCGCCAGCGCGAGCAACACGAACACGGACCCCACCAGCAGCCACAAAATGAGTTGCCGCAGCACCTCGCCAGCGGGCTGTCCCACCACTACCAGCGACGCTGACGTCACCCCGGCAAGCACGGCGAGAATGATGATGTGCGTGGCAACATAGGCGGGAAAGAACCTCGGATTTTCGGCAGTAGTGTGCGCGAGGTTCGGCCCCACCGCCGCCCAGGTAAGCACCGGCAGAATACCTACACCGAGAGGCACAATCATATAGCTGAACAGCCCCGATGCAGTATCAGCTGGGTACCACGACGCGAGAGCCACGACAACAAGCGCCGACAGAACGACGCAGGTGAGCACCCCGCTTCGGCGCAGAATGGACACTACCGCCAGGATCGGGAATGCAGGCAGCTGGCGGGATGCGGACGCGGTGGTAAACGCGGGCGTCGATAATGGCGCACTGTGGGGTACGGAAACCTGGGGCGCGGGCCGACGTCGAACGGGTCGCGCTTCACCAGTTTCATTCATGAGCGCTGCCGCAGCACACGTCACCACACCGAGCAGGACGCACAACCCAGCCCCCACGAGCGGCGGATCGTGAAGAGCCGGATTATCGGCAGGAATGGGAAGACCACTGACCTCCACACCGACCGGAACCAGGAGAATCCGAATCGGCCACGTCGGCGGACACAAAAGCCACCAGCTACTTTCCGCAAACACCACCCCAATCAGTTGCCACACCACACCGACCGCGAGGGCCGCGATCATGCCGAAACGACGCGCCACCAGTGCACCCAGACCGATGAGCCCCAGCGAACCGATCCAGCAATACAGCGCCGCTACCATCCCACGATCCAGCGGCGCGCCGAAAAGAATAACAATCCCAAAGTTCAGCACCTGGAGCAGCGCCGATATACCCGCCAGTATCAGCAGGCGAGCTGCGCGGTCCTTCCGCTTGTCGACGCCCCGCCACCACAGGCCGCCATGGCGCGCCCGCCGCTCGCGCTGCTCCGACAACGCTGCCATCAGCATCATGAGCGGAGCAGCCATGCCGGTGAAGTACATCACCTGCCAGGAAAACGGCACCGAAATGTAGCCGGCGGACTGCACCCCGGCCGACAGCACAATTGTCATAAGAGCGAGTAGGACGCCCACCCATGGGAAATACGCAACTGACGTACGCCGGACGCGAATCACTTCAGCATGCAGATAGGGAATCATGGTGGCTACTCTCCTTCCGCAATGTCGGGCAGCTGATGCGTCAGATGGAAGAAGCGAGATTCCAGATCGCCACCCTGAATCAAATGATCAGCGGTGCCGCTAAACACAGTCTTTCCCGACTCAATGACCGTAATATCGTCGGCCAGCCGCGCAATCTCCCCCAATTGATGAGAACTCACCACTACAGTACCGCCGCGCTGCGCCCATTCCTTAAGAAAAACACGCAGGTCAGCAATACCTTGTGGATCGAGGCCATTTTGCGGCTCATCCAACAACAGAATCTTCGGCGACCCCAGCATCGCAATAGCCAACGCCAAACGCGCCTTCATGCCCGTGGAAAAAGACTTTGCCTTCTTCCTGCCTGTTTCAGACAATCCCACCAGTTCAAGCACCCGATCAATTTCCGCGTCAGGTAGCCCCAGCAGTAACGCATGGACCTTCAGATTCTCCCGTGCTGTCAAATGACCATACAATGCAGGGCCGTTAATCGACGCTCCAATATGCCGCCGATGCCCGGCGTTCAATGGTTCCCCAAGGATATTCACGGTGCCAGAAGTGACTGACACAAGGCCCAGAATTGTTTTAAAAGCTGTGGATTTACCTGCACCGTTACGCCCCAGAAGCGCGTGGACCCGCCCGGGTTCCACACTCATGGACATATCATTGAGAATGCTATTTCCGCCCAGGATTACGTTTACATCACGTAGTTCAATTATCGCCATAGTATTACTATTGTAGAAGTAACCTTGGCGGTATCGCGACCACGAATAATGTGATGAAATTATTGTTTACACAGCCGCAATTCTTGTTGCAAACCCGGCACATGTTAAGAAGGGGCTTACTTCATTATAAAAAAAGAAAGGAAAGGAACAATGAAGAAAGCCTCCCACAGCATAACATCGTTAGCACTGCCGCCACTGGAGAATCGTCAATTAATTTCAGGATTGGGCGAGTGAGGGGTTCTAGCAGGCCAGTCCAGCACCGGAATGGCTTTGCGTGCCCGCCGAACGTCGGTGAGATCGATGTCGCAGACAAGCACCTGCTCGTCGTAGCCTGCTTCAATGATTCGCCGCCCAAACGGGGAGACCACGGCGGAATGTCCAATGCCGGTGGGGCCGTCGTCATGCCCGGCTGCAGTCTCTCCACCAGGCCGGGCCTGGTCTGCGGCAATAATGAAGCTGGTGGAGTCCAGGGCGCGGGCAGTGACCAGGGTTCGCCACTGGTCAAGTTTTCCGGGGCCGTCTTGCCAGGACGCTGGAACAACAATAACCTCAGCACCCAACTTGGCAAGGTTGATAAATTGTTCGGGGAAGCGGATGTCGTAGCAAATAGCCACGCCGACACGGGCGCTCGGGGCGTCGAAAAGCATCAGATCGGCGCCGGGAGCAACGGTGTCAGATTCGCGGTAACCGAAGGCGTCGTACGTGTGTATTTTTTGGTAGCTTTCGTGTACGTCAGGGCCGGTAACCAGCGCCATGTTGGCCACGCGGTTCCAGGTTGTACCGTCTTTGTCCACGGTGTCGGCGGGGCTGAACATGCCGACGACCGCGATGACCCCAAGTTCAGTCGCGTGGTCGCGGATGAGGGTGGCAAAGGGGCCGTCGAGGGGTTCGGCGATGGTGTCCAGCCGCCCACCGCCGAAGGAACGCATAGTGGCCTCGGGAAAAACAACAAGCTCGGCGCCTTGAGCAACAGCGGTATCCATGCCGGAGATGACGTGCGACAAATTCTCCATTGTGTCCACACCTGACTGCATTTGTACAATCCCGATTCGCATATCTCCCAGATTATGTGGATAAGTCCTAGTTGTACACAGGCTGATGGGTGTGCGGGACGCACGGCGCACGGTGCTAACCAGTATGGAAGGTATGGGATCTTTTACTCTTCCTCCAGAAGCTGTTGCTATTTTAAGCAACTTTAAGATGGCATCGTTTCAGGTCAACCCTGGATTGCAGCCGAGCCACACGAGTTCCGTGGTGTCGTCGTTGGTGGATGGCTGGATGGCCAAGAATCGTTCGCTGTGCGAACGGCACGCAGCTTTGTGCGACAATATCGCCGATTTCTGTTCCACTCTCCAGGACATTGATGCCGACCTCGCATCGAGGTTGCGTTGATGCCTCCTTCGTTGTTTCCCCTGAATAGTGAACAGCTGAGCAACCTGTCTGCCGCGCTGAAAAGTTCGGCCGCACACCTCGTTCACAATGCCACCGAGGCCGCTGAACGCTGGCAATACATTTATGGTCTGGGGCTCGCAGGCGAGTCCTTCAATGCTGCCTACGAACAGGAAGACATGGCACATAGAGCAAGCAGGCAGACGGCAGCACAGTTGGCGGAGCTGGCGAGGACCATGGATAAGGCCGCAGCGAAGCAGAAAGTGCTGGATGGACTGGCACAGTATGCGCTTCCATTTCTGGAGGCCGAGGGGGAAATCAATATTCCTGTTTCTATTTTCATGACGCAGCTAGGCACACTCGCGCGGGCCTTGGACCTGGCCACTGCATTCGCCGCTTCAATGATCGGCGGTGACGATACCAAGGTTCGCGGACTCACACTCGCCGATTTTGGGGATATGTCAGCCGCCGAGATCAACGAGATCAATTCTCATCGCCTCACCCCCGAGGCCGCCGCCGCGCTGGAGGAGTTCACCAAGGATCGCAAGCCGGGCGACCCACCGGTACACGTGTTGGAGGTGGAACCGGGAAAGATGGTGGTGGCGGTTGGAGACATTGATACCGCCGATTCCATCACCACCCTGGTCGCCGGGGTGGGGTCCAGCAATCCTGCGGGCTGGGCGACGTACCTGCACAGAACCGACCTGATTCAGCAGCACACGCACGGCGCCGCGATCATGTGGTTGGGTTACGACGCCCCACCTTCCGTACCCGCCGCCGTCAGCCCACGCGCTGCCCGTGAGGGGGCGCCTTCCTTACAGGAGATACAGAGCACGCTGCGCAGACGGGATGAAGTGCGCAACGGGACGTCGAAAAGCGGGCATAGGCAGCGGCTTCTCGTGGCTGCGCATAGTTTCGGCTCGTTGTTGGCCTTTACGGCAGCAGCGTCACCAGGCGGCTTGGAGGCCGATGGGTTGTTGGCGATGGGAAGCCCCGGAGCTGCGGTACTACACAAAAGCCAGTTGAATTTGCATGCAACTGATGGTGATCCTGAGGTGTACGCGGTCACCGGCTCGCGCGATTGGATCAGTATGTTGGGTTCGGCATTTGGCGGCTATCATGGTGCCGATCCTTCGGATGCATTGTTCGGGGCGGAACGGTGGCCCTCAGAGTCAGACCATGATTATTGGAAGGATGAGTCTTTTTTGAAGCGTGTGGGCGAGGCCGCCAACGCACGGTAAATGCACGTCGGCCCACCCCACACCGCACAACCGCACAGGGAAAGCGGCGGGAGGCGGGCTGACGTGTGTCTCTCTTAGTAGCGGATGCTCATGCGTCCGTCGATACGGCCGTGGCGCATATCGTCAAACACAGTGTTGATGTCGTCGAGCTTGCACTCGGTGACGGTGGGCTTGATCAGGCCGCGGGCGTAGAAGTCCAGGGCCTCTTCCAGGTCCTGGCGGGTACCCACCAGGGAGCCACGGATGGTCAGGGCCTTGAACACGATCTCGAAGATCGGTGCTGGGAATTCCCCTGGGGGCAGGCCGTTGAACACGATGGTGCCGTTCTTGCGGGCCATCTTGATGGCCTGCCCGAATGCCTGCTCGTGCACAGCTGTCACCAGCACACCGTGTGCACCGCCGCCGGTGAATTCAGCCACGGCTTCGCCGGGATCAACCTCGCGAGCATTTACGGTGAATTCTGCACCATGCTTGCGGGCAAGTTCCAGCTTCTCATCGGCAATGTCCACGGCAATGACACGCATGCCCATGGCCACGGCGTACTGCACGGCAATGTGGCCGAGGCCACCGACGCCAGAGATAACCACCCACTGGCCAGGGCGGGTCTCCGTCATCTTCAGGCCCTTGTACACGGTCACGCCTGCACAGAGGATGGGGGCAACCTCAAGCAGGTCAGCACCTTCTGGAATGTGTGCGCAGTAGCGGGTATCTACCAGCATGTATTCACCGAAGGAACCATCAACCGTGTAGCCGCCGTACTCGGCGTTGTCGCACAGTGTTTCCCAACCGGTGCGGCAATGCTCACAGACACCACAGGCGGACCATAGCCAGACGTTACCAACAAGGTCACCAATCTTGACTGTGTGCTCGCCGGGGCCGAGTTTGACCACTTCACCCACGCCCTCGTGGCCGGGTACGAAGGGCAGACCTGGCTTGATCGGCCAGTCACCCTGAGCTGCGTGCAGGTCAGTGTGGCACACACCCGAGGTAAGTACCTTCACCAGTGCCTGGTTTGGTCCCGGCTCCGGCAGGTCAATGTCTTTGAGGTTGAGGTCCTTGTTGAACTCTTCAACCACGGCAGCGTGGAACTGGTCCGGGTGATCTATGGTGGAAGTCATCTGCTTTTCTCCTTGAAAAGTAGTAGGAATGAAAGTCTTGAAATATGCGGCGCACCCTGCGGTGCTGCACAGCGCGCCAAGTCAGAGGTCAGGGGAATGGCTGAGAATGCCAGAACAGGTGCGTTAGAACAGTCCGACGGGTTTCTCGTCGTAGGACACCAGCATGCACTTAACTTCCTGGTACTGACGCAGCATCATGAGGTGGTTTTCGCGACCAATGCCGGATTCTTTGTACCCACCGAATGCTGCGTGAGCTGGGTAATTGTGGTAATTGTTCACCCACACGCGGCCCGCCTGGATGGCACGCCCTGCCCGATAGGCAATGTTCTGATTTCGGCTCCACACACCAGCACCGAGGCCAAAGAGCGTGTCGTTGGCAATGGCGATGGCCTCATCAAAATCCTTGAAGGTAGCCACGGACAGTACAGGGCCGAAAATTTCGTCCCGGAAGCAACTCATAGTGTTATCCCCACGGAACACCGTTGGCTCGATATAGTATCCACCTTCAAGCCCCTCAAGCTTTGCGACGTGCCCGCCCGCCAGCACTTGCGCACCTTCAGCAGGTCCGGACTCCAGGTAACTGGAAATCTTATCCATCTGCTCTTGGGAGGTTTGAGCACCCATCTGCACGTCCGTGTCGAGCGGGTTGCCCACGCGGAGCTTCTTCACGCGTTCCACTGCCAGCTTGAGGAACTCATCGGCAATATCCTCGTGCACCAAGGCGCGGGACGGGCAGGTACACACTTCCCCCTGGTTGAGGGCGAACATGGTGAAACCTTCAACGGCCTTGGCCAGGTAATCGTCGTCCTTGTCCATCACATCGGGGAAGAAGATATTGGGCGATTTTCCACCGAGTTCGAGAGTGACGGGGATGACTTTGTCTGCGGCCATCTTGTTGATGAGCTTGCCCACTGGAGTGGACCCTGTGAAGGCGATCTTGTTGACGCGACCCGAGCCAACAAGCGCGGAACCTGTTTCCTCGCCCGTGCCGTTGACCACGTTCAACACTCCGGGTGGGATGAGGTCACCAACGAGGTCCAGCCAGTACAGGATGGATGCGGGCGTCTGCTCAGCTGGTTTCACCACGGTAGGACATCCTGATGCCAGTGCCGGAGCAATTTTCCACGCTGCCATCAAAAGCGGAAAATTCCACGGGATGATTTGCCCGACTACCCCAATCGGTTCATGGAAATGGTAGGCAACGGTGTCGTTATCAATTTGTGAAATATGGCCTTCTTGAGCGCGAATCGCACCCGCAAAGTACCGATAGTGATCAATTGCAAGCGGAATATCTGCCGCAAGAGTTTCACGAACCGGCTTACCATTTTCCCATGTTTCAGCAACAGCAATTTGCTCTAAATGCTGTTCCATTCGGTCGGCAATATTATTGAGAACACGAGCACGCTCAGCCGGTGAACTAGTTGCCCATGATTCTCGTGCAGCATGTGCGGCGTCCAGTGCTTTATCAACATCGGCGGCGCTTGACCGCGCTACCTGGCAAAACACTTCCCCAGTCACAGGAGTGATATTGTCCATGTACCGACCCTCAACGGGAGGCACCCACTCTCCACCTATGTAATTTTCGTACCGTGGCTTGAAAGTGACAATCGACCCGTCAGTCCCCGGGTTCGCATATACAGTCATGAAAATTTCACACTCCTTACGATGGGGCCTCACATGAGTTAGTGGGGTTGCGGTCCATGCTAACCAAAATTCGCCACATTCTGAATCACGTTTTGACCACAATAGAAAACTATTGTCAATAGCATCACTCGCTCCCCCGGTTCCCCCTGGTTATATCAATTTTAGGAACGAGATAACATGAGATAATCACCCTATACCAGGGGTACCCCATTGCCCGGAAGGCCGGATAGATTCAGCCCACAACCGCGAACACGACCGCCATTTTACGGCCCCCACCCCACCTACTGGCACCACATACCACCTCCCGTTATGTGACTAAGCAGACACCTCCACTACCCCCGTAGGGGTGACCCCCAGGCAGAGCGTAAAGCGCCATTAATTCACAGAAGGATTCATAATAAGTTTCCCCCGACCATGCCCCCGTTCACTATAAGAATGCTTGTCAGCATTTTTTCCAACGAAAAGCAACGATCAATATGTGGTTTTATTACCCCATGATCAATCAGCACTGATACCTGCCCCAACTGGTATCTATCGGGGTACAAAAAATATCTGATCGGCACAAATGTCTTGTGCACACGCCTCCCCCAACTGTGTGGGATCCGGCGCTGAAATGATTTGTTCAAAAACCAGATCAGTACCGCACTCAACCCATGCACACAATCTTGCTTCATGGCCGATGCTGTGGCGTACACCTCCGCCTCGGCATGGCGAGCAAGTTGGATCGCCATGCCGATGACGTTTTACGCCCCCGTATCCTTCCGCCCCCGGCGTTTACGGTTAGGGTCCCACATGACCACCGCCGTGGAACGTGGAACATGCACGATCTCACCACGGGATCGCAGAGACTCATGCTCAAGATGAGCAACCTCCGCTTTCAGGCGGTTGATTTCGGCACGGGCTTCGTCGAGTTCTTGTTGTAGGTTTTCATTTTCTTGGTTGAGGGAGATGATGGCCTTAATTCCTGCCAGGTTCACTCCCTCTTCTTGGCTTAGTCGCTGGATTTCGCGCAGCACATCAACATCCCGGCGGGAGTAGCGGCGACCCCCACCGCGGGTGCGCTGCGGGATAACAAGCCCCATGCGGTCATATGTCCGCAGGGTTTGGGCGTGCATTCCCGCCAACTCAGCTGCAACGGAAATCACAAACACTTCACCACCGTCGCTGTTGTTGCGCGTATTGTGCGTTGGCATTGTGACACCGTCACCTTCTTTCCCTTAGTAGTATATCTTCTATGTCGCACTTCCAACGGTGTTCCCGACCCAACCAGCACGTGGGTCAAACCCGCTTTCTTGCTCCAACCTGGCGTATTCCTCCAGCGCCGCACGTGCCCCATCACTGAGGTTCTTGGGCACCTTCACATCAACGGTGACCAGCAGATCTCCGCTTTGTCCATTGCGCTTTGGTACACCGCGTCCACGTACCCGCAGTGTACGGCCGTTAGGCGTTCCCGCCGGTACCTTCACCCGGACTGGGGTGGTCAAGGTAGGGACCGAAATGGCTCCACCGAGCGCCAGGTCCGTAAAGGACACGGGGACGGTGATTTTTAGGTCGTCGCCACTGCGCTTAAACACTGGGTCGGGCCGGACGTGGACAGTGACAAACAGATCACCCGCCGGCTTGCCGTTGGGGCCTGCTTCTCCTTTACCTGCGAGCCGCACTTTCTGCCCGTTATCCAGCCCTGGGGGGATACGCACGGTGATGGTGCGGGTGCGGTGCACTGTACCGGTACCAGTACAGTCGGAGCAGGGATCAGTAATCACCTGCCCCGTGCCGCTGCAGTGCACGCAGGGTGCGGAAAACCCGAATGCCCCTTGGTTTTCAGAGGTAAACCCGGTGCCGTTGCAGTATCGGCAGGTCGTCGGATTTCCGGTTTTGGATCCAGAGCCGTGGCAGGTGGTACAAGGTGCCTCGCCGGTGAGCTGTATGGGCAGTGTTGTACCCTGAGTTGCTTCCCGGAAGTCCAGAGTAATATCCGCTTCCACGTCCGCTCCCCTCGTGGGTCGGGCCGTGTTGCGTGGGGTACCCCCGCCACTGCCGCCGCGGTTGAAGAGTCCACCGAAAATATCGCTAAAGCTACTACCATCGGATGAGAATCCACCGCGGCCACCACCAAAGAGGTCACTGACGTCAAAGTCCGCAGCTTGTCGGAATCCACCACCGAAACCGGTGCTGTTGCCGCCGAAGCCGCCGCTACCGAACCCTGGAATGCCACCAGAGGCGATGAGGTCTTTGAGTTCGTCGTATTCTTTACGCTTCTTGTCGTCGCCGAGAACGTCATACGCTTCAGCTACTTTTTTGAAGCGTTCCTCAGCAACCTTGTCACCTGGGTGTTTATCGGGGTGGTTATCGCGGGCAAGCTTGCGGTAGGCTCGTTTGATTTCGTCTGCGGTGGCGGACGAGGAGACCCCCAGATCCGCGTAATAGTTCTTGTCTGCCCATTCTCGTTGAGTCACTGGGCATCTCCTCCTTTCTGTACAGTGAGAATTATTATGTCGCTAATTAAAGGTATAAAAAAGTTCTTTGGCATGGACCCTGACCAGTTCAAAGACCACGTTTTTCCAGAGCTTACCCGCCAACAAGCGGATCGCTTCCGGGCGTTGCTCCATAAGGAGTTTCGGCAACGCGGCATTGAGATAGAGCTGATGCAGCGGATCGTCAGTCTTGAGTTTCCGTCTGGCACCCGCGGCACGATTGACTTAGAAAACCTGTACCGCACCCTGTCGCAGGATCCCGAGCGCATGGAGGAGCTGGTCGCTGACTTTGTTCCTCATGTGCTGTCGTTCCCAGAGACAGAGTCTCTGACTGATGCAGAGTTTTATTCAGTTCTTAAAATTCGTTTAATGGCCCCACCCGCGCAGCCGCTGCCCAAGCAGGACGACTGGATGGAGTGGCCTTTTAGTAAAGATATTGTGGTCCAGCTGGTGCAGGACGGTGAACACACCATCGCCTCCCTCAACTCTGATGTTGCGCTGTCTCACGGCGACCCAGCGGACTTGATCAGGATTGGGGAACGCAACACCTGGCAGGAGCTGGTGGACGCGGATGTGGATGTGGAGCATTTTGCCCCTGACCACGATTCACCTGGTGCCTCCATGTGGGCTGTCGAGTCAAACTCGTTTTTCACCGGAAGCGCCCCACTGTTTTTGGAAAAGATCCTGCAGCGGTGGATTCCCAACCTGGACCAACGTGCTGGCGTGTTGTTCGCTGTCCCGCACCGTCACCTCCTGCTCGCGCGGGAGGTGACACAGGGTACAAACCTTTTCGAGGGCGTGAACTTCATGTCAAAGATCGCCTACCAACAGTGGGAGTCCCAAGCTGGCCCGATTTCGCCGTCGCTGCACCTGATGTATGCGGGTGAGTTGACGGCGATTTCTGAGTTCGCCACCGACGAGGAAGGCAAGGTCATCATGGGCATTCGCCCAACTGATTACCTCATGGACATGCTTAACTCGGATCAGCAATGATCACCATGGCGGTGCGGATCAGACGGTCGCCCATCTGGTAGCCGCGCCGCAGCACAGTGCCCAGTACTTTCTCCTCTCCGCTGGACAGGTCCTGCACCGCTTCGTGTTTCTCGTGATCGAAGGCATCGCCTTCTTCACCGACAACGGTCACCGAGAACTTATTCAGCACTGCATGGAACTTGTCCGATACGGACTTGAGCGGCCCGGACTCCAAGTCGCCGTGTTGGGCGGCGAGGTCGAGGTCGTCGAGAATGGGCAGCAGCTCAGTGATCACACTGGCTTTGGCCGTCTCCACGATCCCGGCACGATCACGCTCTGTCCTGCGCCGATAGTTGGCGTATTCAGCGGTGACGCGCTGGAGGTCCTCGGTGCGTTCGGCGAGTTCAGCCTCAAGGCTGGTGATCTCGCCGTCACCGTCGGCATCAACGTCGGGGGCATCCGCGTCGAGTTCGAGGTCAATATCCTGCGTATCGACGTCGCGGTCCTCTAGGTTGTCCGAAACCTCTGGGTTGTCACTCACTTCTTGTCTTCTTCCTCGTCGACAACTTCGGCGTCAACAACGTTGGGGTCGGAGTCCTCAGTGGTTGCACCGGTGCTGGTGTCACCTGCGGCACCTGCCGATTCGGCCTCATAGATGGCTTTGCCCATCTCCTGAGCCTCGGTGGTCAGCTTCTCCATGGCGGACTTCAGCTGGTCAAGGTCGTCGCTCTTCAGGGCTTCTTCCACACCGTTGGCAGCGTCCTCAATGTTGGTCTTGACGTTCTCCGGGATCTTGTCGGAGTAGTCTTCCACGGACTTACGTGTCTGGTAGACCAAGGATTCAGCCTGGTTACGGACTTCCTGCTCTTCGCGACGCTTCTTGTCCTCTTCGGCGTGGACCTCAGCGTCCTTGATCATGCGATCAATTTCTTCCTGGGACAGGCCGGAGCCTTCCTGGATCTTGATGGTGTTTTCCTTGCCGGTGCCCTTGTCCTTGGCGGTGACGTGGACGATGCCGTTGGCGTCGATGTCGAAGGTGACTTCGATCTGTGGAACGCCACGCGGTGCCGGTGCAATGCCACCGAGTTCGAAGGAACCGAGCAGCTTGTTGGCGGATGCCATCTCGCGCTCGCCCTGGAAGACCTGGATCTGCACGCTGGGCTGGTTGTCCTCAGCGGTGGTGAAGGTCTCTGAGCGCTTGGTCGGGATGGTGGTGTTGCGCTCGATGAGCTTGGTCATCACACCACCCTTGGTTTCGATGCCGAGGGAGAGTGGCGTGACGTCGAGAAGCAGCACGTCCTTGACCTCACCGCGCATAACGCCAGCCTGGAGAGCTGCACCGATGGCAACAACCTCATCCGGGTTAACGCCTTTGTTGGGCTCGCGACCACCGGTGAGTTCCTTCACCATCTCGGTAACAGCAGGCATACGGGTGGAGCCACCGACGAGGACCACGTGGTCGATGTCGTTGACGGACACGCCGGCGTCCTTGATCACCTGGTTGAAGGGGGCCTTGGTGCGATCCAGCAGGTCCTGAGTGATGCGCTGGAATTCTGCGCGGGAGAGGGTTTCATCCAGGAACAGCGGGTTCTTGTCTGCATCAACTGTGATGTACGGAAGGTTGATGTTGGCGGACTGCGAAGAGGACAGCTCAATCTTTGCCTTCTCAGCGGCCTCGCGCAGACGCTGCATGGCCATCTTGTCCTTGGTCAGGTCAATGCCGTTGGCCGACTTAAACTTGTCGACCAGCCATTCGACGATGCGCTGATCCCAGTCGTCACCACCGAGCTTGTTGTCACCGGCGGTGGCACGGACTTCCACCACACCGTCGCCGATTTCCAGCAAGGAGACGTCAAAGGTACCGCCACCAAGGTCGAAGACCAGGATGGTCTGCTCCTTGTCACCCTTTTCTAGGCCGTAAGCCAATGCGGCTGCGGTGGGCTCGTTAACAATGCGCAGCACGTTCAAACCGGCGATCTGACCGGCTTCCTTGGTGGCCTGACGCTGAGCATCCTCAAAGTATGCGGGGACGGTAATAACAGCATCGGTAACGTCTTCACCCAGGTATGCCTCGGCGTCGCGCTTGAGCTTCATCAAGATACGAGCGGAGATTTCCTGCGGGGTGTATTTCTTGCCGTCAATATCCACGCTCCAGTCTTCGCCAATGTGGCGCTTCACGGAGCGAATGGTGCGGTCAACGTTGGTCACAGCCTGGTTCTTGGCGGACTGACCAACAAGCACTTCACCGTTCTTGGCAAAAGCAACAACAGACGGTGTGGTGCGGGAGCCTTCAGAGTTGGCGATAACGACAGGCTCGCCACCCTCCAATACGGACACCACAGAGTTTGTGGTTCCAAGGTCGATGCCTACTGCACGTCCCATAATGTTTTCCTCCTAAGGATCTAGAGTCTTTCACTCTGCTTTGAATCTTCATTGAGTGAGCCTCACTCAACCTTTACATCTTCTCCAACGCACGCGTTTCCAAAGTTGTTCCCACTCGACTCAACTTTTTACCAGTGATCCACAGCACACACAAAAAAGGTAGGCAAGGGGGTAATCCACCGCATACAATCCCGCTTACTGGTATCGGTTCATGCCGAACACCACAAATATTGAAGAAAGGAGACAGCGCGCCCCATGTTTACGCAGGCAGAGATGGTTCATACACATGCCAATCGCACCCAAGCATATGGCGGCCGCCGTCGCCCAAGCGGAGATCGCCCACCCGTCTCCATTCGGGATTAAGCCTCCCCTCACTACCCCTACACCACCCCCACTTTCTTCAACCAAGCACCAACCTTACGGTGAAGCATTCGCGTTAATGGGGGCGTTGCCGCGCTATTCCACCACAGCTATCCCACCACACCACCCCGCCACAGCACTATGAAAGTGAGCACCCCCGTGTCTGACGCACGCACTCCACTACCCAACAGCTCGGATGTTGATAACATTGTCGACGCCGCAGTCCAGCGCGCACAACAATGGCTTGCCGCCACAACCAGCGGACAATCCCGTTCCGAAGCAAAGTCCACGGAACAACTCGCTGCACTCGTGCGGGAACCGCAGGGCGTGGAATTCACCATGGGGTTCGTGGACCGTGTCGCCCGCCCCGAGGACAACGAAGTAGCCGCGCGCGAATTACGTAGCCTGGCCAACCCTTTTGGCGCTAACAGCATTCCCGACTTTGTCGGACTAGTCGACCGCGGCCTGGTTTCCGCAGGTGCACTCATGGCGCGGAAGCTCCCCAACGTGGTGATGCCGCTGGCCCGCAAACGGCTTAGGCAGATGGTGGGACACCTGGTGCTTGACGCAGAGGGCAAAGCATTGAACAACCTGCTGGATAAATCTAAGGAAGAAGGCTTCCAACTCAACCTCAACCTCCTGGGCGAGGCAGTTCTGGGTGAAACCGAAGCAAAGAACCGTCTGCAACGCACCATTGAGCTGCTGAAAAACCCGCGCGTCACCTACGTGTCCATCAAAGCTTCCAGCGTGTGCGCACAGCTCAACCCGTGGGATATTGAGGGCAACACCGAACGCCTCAAAGAACGCCTCCGTCCCCTTTACCGGCAGGCACTACAGCGCAGCCCCCACCCCTTTATCAACATGGACATGGAGGAATACAAGGACCTCCACCTGACCATCAAACTCTTCACCGAACTGCTCAGCGAGGAAGAATTCCTCAACCTTGAAGCGGGGATTGTGCTCCAGGCGTATCTGCCGGACACTTTCGAAGCACTCCGTACCCTTGCCACGTTTGCCAAGGAACGCCGTGAGAAAGGCGGTGCACAGATTAAAATTCGCCTGGTCAAAGGCGCGAACCTGTCCATGGAACGTGTGGAGGCGGAGATCCACGACTGGGAGCAGGCTCCCTACCTCACTAAAGAAGAGGTAGATGCCAACTACATTCGACTGCTCGACTACATCCTGCAACCAGAGCACGCCGATAACGTGCGCATCGGTGTGGCCAGCCACAACCTGTACACCGTGGCGTTGGCGCATGAGCTTGCGGTAGCCCGGGGCGTCGAAAAGCAGCTGGATGTGGAAATGCTGCAGGGCATGGCACCGTCTCAGGCCCGCGCGGTGCGGGACGTTGTGGGCGGGCTGATCCTGTACACGCCGGTGGTGCACGCCGAAGATTTCGACGTTGCCGTGTCCTACCTGGTGCGTCGCCTTGAAGAAAACGGGGCGAAGCAAAACTTCCTGTACGCGCTGTTCGCGCCCGACGTAGTGGGGACCGAAGGGGCCACGCCGTTGCAGAACCAAGAGCAGCGTTTCCGGGAATCCGTGCGTCACCGCTGGAACGCGTTTGCTGGACCGCGCCGCACCCAGGACCGTACCAAGGAGGAAGCCGCCAAGCTGGGCAGTCGCTCTGGTTCCGCCCCAGGGCACTTCCGCGGCGAACCCGACACCGACCCGGCACTGCCCGCCAACCGCGCCTGGGCACTCGCGGCCCTCGCCACCGATCCTGGACCCGTCGAATCCGACGTGGTCACCGACCCTGCGATTATCGACGCCGCGGTGCAACGCGCCCTCGCCAACGCCGACGATTGGGCAGCGCAAACAGGCGCGGAACGTGCTGAATACCTCTACCACGCGGCCGACGCACTGGCCAACAACCGCAGCCGACTGCTCTCCGTGATGACCCACGAATCCGGCAAAACCGTGGGCGAGGCTGACCCGGAAATCTCCGAAGCCATCGACTTTGCCCACTACTATGCCGAATCAGCACGTGCACTCGACGGACTCAACACCACCGTCTTCACCCCCTACAAAGTCGTGGTGGTTACCCCGCCGTGGAACTTCCCCCTCGCCATCCCCATGGGCGGCGTGTTCGCAGCACTTGCGGCAGGCGCGTCCGTCATCATCAAACCCGCACCTCAGGTGGTGCGCTGCACGGAGGTAGCCATTGAAATTCTGCGCGAAGCAGGCATCACCGAAGACATGGTGCAGCTGGTCAACGCCGACGAAGCCGCAGCGGGCAAACGCCTCATCTCCCACCCTGATGTGGACTCCGTGATCCTCACCGGGGCCTCCGACACCGCGCGGCTGTTCCGCAGCTGGAAGCCCCAGTTGACGCTCAACGCCGAAACCTCCGGCAAAAACGCCATCATCGTGACCCCCTCCGCCGATCCTGACCTCGCCGTCGCCGATGTTTACCGCTCCGCCTTCGGGCACGCAGGCCAGAAATGCTCCGCAGCATCGCTGGTCATCCTGGTGGGGTCCGTGGGCAGCTCCAAACGATTCCTCACGCAGCTCACCGATGCCGTGGAATCCCTGCATGTCGGCCCCGGTGTGGACATCTCCACCACCATGAACGGCGTGATCGAAGCCCCCAGTGACAAACTCCTGCGCGGCCTCACCCAACTCGACCCCGGTGAAACCTGGCTGGTCAAGCCGCGCAAGCTCAACGACGAAGGCACCCTCTGGTCCCCCGGCCTCCGGGACGGTGTGCGCCCTGGATCCTGGTACCACACCCACGAATGCTTCGGCCCAGTCCTAGGCATCATGCGTGCTGACACCCTCGATGATGCCATCCGTCTGCAAAATTCCACTGGATACGGACTCACCGGCGGCCTACACTCCCTCGACGAAAAAGAAATCGCCTACTGGCGCAACCGCGTTGAAGTCGGCAACGCCTACATCAACCGTGGTATCACCGGTGCGATTGTGGAACGTCAATCCTTCGGCGGGTGGAAAAACTCTTCCATTGGCTCCGGTGCCAAAGCTGGCGGACCCAACTACGTGGGACAACAAGGCACCTGGACCGACGGCGACCTGTCCGTCCGCCCCAACATCAGCGTCAACCCCACCGTTGCACGCCTCCTCCGGGACCTGGAAAGCCGCTTCGGTGCTGCGCTCACCGACGACGACCGCACCTGGCTGTGGCGCGCCGCCGAACTCGATGCCGTGGCATGGCGTGACGAATTTGGCGTGGAACACGACCGCACCGCACTCATTGCCGAATCCAACGTGTTCCGCTACCGCCCACTCATCGAGCCGCTGAATGTTCGCGTTGGCGACAACTACGCACTCCGCGACCTCCTGCGACTCGTCCTCGCTTCCCGACTCACCGGCACCAAGATTGTGATCAGCGCCAACGAACTCGACGCGCAGCTCACCGAACTCGGCGCCCTGGGTGCACGCATCCGGCAAGTGTCCGACAAGGCATTCGCCAACGAAATCGCCCACAAACCCAGCTGCCGCGTGCGCACCCTCGGTGAGGTCGACCTAGCACTCTACGAAGCCGCCGTGGAATCATCCTCTGTGATCCTGGACCAAGATGTGCTTGCTGACGGCCGCCGTGAACTCCTGCCCTTCCTTCTCGAACAGGCAGTATCCACAACCAACCACCGTTTTGGCTACATCAAAGGGCGGAGCCACTAGGGGCGGGCTTGATGGGGCTTGTGGTGAGTGTGCGCCCTGGGAATAACATGCCCTGAGCAGTGTGTTGTCCTAAGCCCCATCTTTTGGCGGCATGATGAGACTTAGGACTTTTTCCTCTTATTCCTGGGTGATTCTGCTAGAGATCCCCGTGAGAAAACCCCGCTTATTTATGGCTCCCCTCTTGCCGAGTTGCAGACCCAACGACGCTACAGTCAGCCCCCAAACAGCAACCAAAACCCCCACAACAAGCGCATCTTCTCTGGGGACCCCTTTGGGGATTACGGGAAAAATACGAACAAGGACACCCACACAAACAAGGAGCGCCCCTGAAATAAGTGACGCCCGCTGAAGCTTCCCATTTCTTGTCACTCCAGCACCGATGCGAATGACACCACGTGGAATCATCCATATGGCAACCAGCCATGTGAGCAGCGCGATAAACGGTTCCATAACAGGTGGCTTATCTGGATTGAGAAAGTCCTGAAACTCCAAACCAAGAACGAGGAGAAGCAGCGCTAACCACACAGCAATCACACCGCAGACCATAAGAGGATGTGGCGTGGCTGGAGCATTTTTATAGCCGGTACCTGACATAACCATGTAGCACAGCACAACCACTTCAAGAACAATGTAGATTCCCCATACGAGAACCAAAGGTTCCGCAATGCGTCCCGACCAGAACATGAACAGAGCAGCAAGAAACGCCATAACTCCCTCCAGCCTGCAGGAATAACCGAGCCGCTGCTCGGCAAGAGGGCATTTCACGCGGTTTTTGCCAGCGTTAATCTCACAGACATCTACAGGTTGTGATGCCTCCTGCTTCCACAGTGTGGACTGACAAATCAGCGCAAGCCCTAGCCAGAAAAGAGAAAACACCAAGAACACGTACGCCAAGGTTACGATGCTCCTCTACGCAAAAGGGAAAATAACCACAGCATCTCAGGATACGCTGATCACTATTTTCTGTGCAGGTGAGAGAACTTTTGCGAGAAAAATGCGTGGCTCTTCTTCCTATACGTCGCCGTCACCTTCGGACAAGCCACCCCATCTCGTTCATATTTGGCATCGTGGGCACGATGCCAATGAGTTTCCTTGCTTAGCCCGTTGCATGCAGGCTCCTCTCGTATCTGGATGCGCATGCCCCAGGATCCACGCTTTCCTGAGTCCCGAGATAAACCACTGCTCAGAGGATCTTCTACTGAAGCAAACATGAAACATGGCCTGACCTGTGGATTACCAGAATAGCTACCAGCCTTCGAGCTTGCACCTCAACACGAAAGTCCCATCATTAAGCAAGAACAAAATATTCTGGCATAGTTAAGTCTTGATGAGTAACAAACCCGAATCACAGCAACAACCTGCGGAAGAGTCAGCAGGTGACCAGCCACGCGACCCCATCGACACGATCTTTGACGCGGTCGATTCCGATGGCTCTCCAGCTCCAGTACAAGAGTCGGACACCCTTACAACCGACACCATAGACGACACCGACCCCCCTGTGGATCGCGTCGCCATTCTAGGCAAGGACGGCCGATGGCTGTCCGGTTGGGCGCTGCGGTTTATCGTGCTGACCGTTGCCGCCTACTTTTTGTCACTCATATTGGGCCAAATTTGGACTGGCCTGCTACCTATTTTGCTGGCGATCATGCTGTGTACCGTGTTGTGGCCACCAGTGCGCTGGCTGCGCAACCATAAGATTCCGCCATCGCTGGCTGTGACTATCACCCTGCTGGGCTGCGTCTCGGCCTTTGGTGGTTTGTTTGCTGCCATGGCCCCGACAGTGGCGCACCAGTCCAAGGGGCTGGTCGATCAGGCTATTCAGGGCGTCAACACGCTCATTGACTGGGTACAGGGGCCGCCACTGAACATCGACGCAGACCAATTCAACACCATCTTCAATGAGTTTGTTGCGAAGATTCAGGAAAACGGTGCCTTAGGCAAGGTTCAGGAGCAGGCGGGCAATATCGCATCGGGTGTGTTTGCGGGGTTGTCGTCAGCAAGTTCGGTCGCTGTGACCTTGGGTATCATGCTGGTGCTCACGTTCTTCTTCCTGAAAGATGGGGATCGTTTCTTGCCATGGGTGCGCCGCAACACCGGACCGACGGTTGGTTTGCATCTGTCGGAGCTGTTCACCCGTATTTGGAATACGTTGGCGGGCTTTATCCGCGCCCAGGCGATCGTCTCGTTTATCGACGCCCTGTTCATCGGCATTGGACTCGTCCTGATGGGGGTTCCACTGGCGTTGGTCTTGGCCACAATAACCTTCTTCGCGGGCTTTGTTCCCATCGTGGGCGCGGTGTCCGCCGGCGCGATTTCGGTGCTGATTGCACTGGTGTCCAATGGCCCCACCACTGCGTTGATGGTGCTGGTCCTGATCCTTGTGGTACAGCAGCTTGAAGGCAATATCCTCTCCCCCATGCTGCAGTCCAAGGCGATGGATCTGCACCCGGTGATTGTGCTGCTCGCCGTCACGGTGGGTGGTGCGTTGTTCAACGTGGTGGGCGCCTTCCTTGCTGTGCCAGTGGCCGCCACGATTGCCACCTGCCTGAGGTATCACTCCGAGACGGTAGCGCTGCGTGCTGGCGAAACAACGGTGCAGGATCTGGACTTGGCCACGGAACAAACCGAACCCGCCAAGCTCACGTTGCTGTTGCAGAGAATGATGCACCGCGCGTCGGACAAGCCGGGGAAAGCACCAGGAAAAGCAGAAAAGTCAGAGAGCTAAAACTTCTAGAGCCTCCATTAAGCGGCGGGAACTTGCGGGCAGCGCGTCTGTCCAGGTTCCCGCCGCTTTATCGTCTGCATTATCGCTGACGTCTTTGAGCAGGGTGACGGGGATACCAAAGCGTTGCCCGGCCAGCGCCACGACGTAACCTTCCATATCCACTAGACTGGCTTGTCTACTGATGCGCTCCCGACTGACGGAATCGCCAATGAAACTGTCACCGGTGGCTAGCCGCGCGGTGGGCAGCAATCCGCTGACGTCAAGGTCAATGCCGTTGGGGTAGGGGTGGCCAGTAATGGCCGCGATGGTGTCGTTGGAGAAGTCATGTTTCAGCACGTGCGAGATTTCAAAAACACCACTCAGCCCATCCACCAAGGCACCTGCTGTACCCACATTGACCAGCTGGGACGGGAGGTTTCCGTGGATGCGGGCGGTAGTCAGGGCGTCGATAAGCGCGAAGGCGCAGTTGAGGGTGCCAACTCTGGTGACCAGCAGCGAGTCACGCTCGATGCCGGAGATTTCTGCGGGGTCGGCGACGATATACAAAGGTGTGTTCACCGTCTCAATTATAGTACAGACAGAATTGTCTATACATACCGCACCTATAGTGCTATATTTATAGACAACATAGTCTAGTTACTGAGGAATCATCATGCAGATCGCAATCATCGGCGCGGGTCACATCGGCATCACCCTGGCGGAAAAGCTCATTAGCAGCAGCCCCGATATCCATATCGACCTTTTCGAACGCACACCCGCCCCCTTCGGCCTCATCCGCTACGGAAAGCTTCAGGACAACACCGGAACCGCCCCTCAACTGCGACTTTTTGGCAACATAACCGTCGGCACGGACATTACCGCCGCCGAACTTGGCGAGCATTACGACGCCGTCATCTCCACTCCCGGCGCACGCATCAACCCCGATATCCACTCCCTGCTTGACGACGCCCGCCCCTCCCGCCGCGACATTCGGCCGCTCCTCGAACAGCGCAACATCGCCTACACCAGCTGGGAGGGGTGGCATCACCGGAGTGACGCCTCCCAACCCAGCATTGATTGGCAGGATCTCATATCCTCCGCACACGGTATTCCCGTGTGGTTGTAAGCGGGTTTAGTTCACTAGCTTCAATGCTCGGGAATTCATCACATCCTCAATGAGCATGGCCCGCGTTTTACCCGCATCATACAGAAACTTATATGAGGTCACCCCTACAGCCACTAATCCCTGATCAGTTACCGCATACACCGGACCGCCAGAGTCACCACGATCCACAAAGGACACAAACGAAAATAGGCCGTCACTTTCCAGCCGATCAAACTTGCCGCAGGTTATGCCAGTTCGATGTCCCATCCTGCAGATATATGGCTTATGTTTTTGCAACCATTCCGCGCCAGCCCAGCCGATAATCTTCTGGGTTGCGCCCGGATAATCGGTGTGCCGACTATTTTTGGCAATTTCGGTGTGCACCTTTGACATGTCATCAATTTTCACCAAAGCAATGTCGCGTTTACCGGCCCACTCAAACTCGGACAAGGTCACAGTGCCTACCTGATCAATGTGTCCACTATTATTTCGCACCCCAATACGATCCCCCACAGCTCCGCAGTGACCGGCCGTAAGCATGAAGTTTCCCTCAGCATTTCCCACAATGTACGCACTGGAGCAGGCCCCGCCTGTCCGCATATTCACAAACGCAGCACCTGGGATGACCATCCCAGGTTTTTCTAACCAGTGGAAGCCATCGCTGAGGTGAAACATCGTGTCGTCGGCCTGTTCATCAGGGGTTTCACTCGGGGCAGGAGTTTTGCTGGGCTGCGGTTGGGGGAGCGGTTTTTCGGTAGGTCCTTCGGGAGATTTTTTGTAGGTTTGTCCACCATCCGAACTGAAACTACTTTGAGCCACCGCCGGTGGTGCCGTAAGCGTCATGGTCGCAACACCGAGCATGACCACCATCGCGGCAGTTGCAGAACGCCATAGAAGGAGGGGAGTACGTTTCATACGCATATAAAACCTCTTCACATAAAGAAATCCGTCATATTCTTTACATGAATCTTATATTAAGATAAGGCAATTTATATATTATACATATGTTAATGAAACGAAATCATGAACGCAGATCACGTCTAGCAAACAGGAAGAAAGACACTGCGAGCAGCACCAGCGTTCCTGCCATCAGGATCGCAACGTGCCCCCAATCAACCCCATTCTCCAGGGGTTGTACGGCCCCATACCAATAAAAGGGAGAAATGCGTCCCCAGGTGGCATAGTCCGAACTCATAGGCAAAGTGATATTCAGCGCATAGCCCACCACGCCCACTCCGGCCGCAGCCCACGTACCAGCGGACGGGGTACCGAAAGCCGCCACACCCAGCATGGACACCGCGCCCATGCACAGGCCCAGCGCCAACAGATGCACAGTGGCACCCGCGATATGCTCCGCGGTCAGATTCATGCCACCCAGCCGTGCGCCACCCCAAACTCCAAGCCCAGTGAGCACCGCCACGATGGTTATCAGTGTCGCCTGGGCTGCCGCTGCCAAGCCGAGCACACGGATTCGCCTCATGGGGGTGGATAACACCAGGCCAAGCTGACCCGACCGTTCATCTGCACCCAACCGTGATGCCACGGCAGCACCTGCCACAATCACCGCAGTGGGCGCCATGAGACTCATCGTTTCACCCCAGTAGAACCCTGCAGGGCTGGCCATATCGGTGGCTCCCCACGCCTGCAAAAGTGCGGGCGGCATCGACTGCGACGCAGTCTCCAACTGCGGGGACATCTGCTGGTATATCGGCCCCATCAGCAGTCCCATCACCGCAAACATCACCACACCCAACACCACAAGCAGCCCAGCGTGGCGAAGCACTAGGAGGGAATAAAGGCCGCGTCCGGTTGCACTAGTTCCTTTCACCGCCTGCCGCACCCAACTCACGCGTTGAATCCTCTGAGCAAAAAGCGTTCCGCGCAGGTTCCCACGCAAGTCACGAACATTCAACCCCACAATCCCCACGACAAACAGCACCGTCGCAACGGCGATCATTAGGGCCATGTAGCCAGCATCAAGGCCGTTCAACAGCACCGACGGTTCGCTGTACCAGTACCAAGGAATGAAACGCGCCACATCCTTCGTCTGCGACCATTGGGGCAGTAGCCCGGCAAACAACCACCCCAGCCCCACCAGCATGGCACCAATTCCCGCCGCCGCTTGACGACGCCCCGTCACTCCCCCAACTGCAAAAGCACCGGCACCACACACCACCGCGTTGGCTCCCAGTGCCAGACACAGTTCTCCCAGGTGAGCGTCACCTAGTGCGATGTCAAAGAGCGCTCCGGCGAGCAGTCCGGCACCCCATAATCCCAGCGATATCGCAGCGACCGCCAGCACCAACGCCACCACTTTGGCCATGCCAACCCCAAGACGAGAGACCGGATAGCTCAGCAGCAACGACAGTGTGCCGTCCTTCTCCTCACCTGCAATCATCCGAGCCCCCACAGCGACGGCGAATCCCGCAACGGTGATAGCTCCCAAGAAGCCAAGCATCTGCGCGTACACCATGGCGGAGGTGGACGCCCCAGCGGGAATCCCGGCGAGCGCCAGCATAGCGGGTGGTAGCGAATCATAGACGGCGGTGTCCATGGACTGCACCACCGCAATACCCATCATCAAGCACGCAAACATGCTCACGACAATGACAGCTATCGCTTTCCACTGCGGCGCAAGACTGCGTTCCATCATGACGATGCCGCTCATGACTGCTCCCGGTAATACGCAAGGAAGACCTCTTCCAAGTCGGCATCGTGGGCCGTCATGTCAACAATGCGATAGTCAGCGAGCGAATCGAGCAGCGTGCCGAGTTCACCATCGAAAGCCAAACTCACTCGCGCCCCAGTCACTGCCACGTCATGGGCACCAGGAACGTCGTCAAAGTCACGCGGATCGGCATGACGGTCTAGAACCAGGTCAACGCGACGCACTGCGCGCAGATCCGCAACGCTCTCTACCGCCACCAAACTACCTGCACGAATGATGGCAACGCGGTCCGCCACTTCTTGCACCTCGGAAAGTGTGTGGGAGGACAGGAAGACCGTTCGACCTTCGGTAGTTACTTCCCGCAGAACCTGGTGGAACTCATGCTGGACAAGAGGATCAAGACCCGCATTGGGTTCGTCCATGATGATCAATTCAGGTTTATGCATCAAGGCGGCAATCAACCCCACCTTCTGCCGATTACCTGACGATAACTCCCCGACGCGCTTATCCAGGTTGGCGTCAAATCGCTGCCGGAGCACTTCGACGTAACTCCAGTCGATGCCCCCTCGCAAGCGAGCGAAAAACCGCAGCGTCTGCGCCCCGGTCATCGTGGGGTACAGTGCCAAGTCACTGGGCAGATAGCCAAGTCGACGATGGATCGCCACAGCGTCGCGGCGGGAGTCAAGCCTGAGCAGGCGGGCGGTGCCAGCGGTGGCGCGGATCTCGTCAAGAAGAATGCGGATTGTTGTGGATTTTCCAGCGCCGTTGGGGCCGAGGAAACCGAAGATCTCCCCGGCGTGAACCTCAAGGTCAATTCCCTTGAGTGCTTCAAAGGAGCCGTACTTTTTGCGCAGTCCTTGAATCTCAATGGCTTGAATAGCAGTCATTCTTCCTTCCCCTCCAGTTGAGCACTCATTTGTTCCAGCAAGGTCGGGGTGAACAGGCTTGAGAACAACGAGAGTTGAACCTGCACATAGTCCGTGACGCCCGGTTCAGCGGTGAGATTGTCGGCGGTGATGTCGATGTTCAGAAGTCGCTTGAGATGAGGCGCAAGCACCAGCGACCCCAGTGAATAGATGGTGAGCATTCGCGCCGCGACGGGCACGTTAGGGACGGGGTTCATCAGGTCCGCATCAATGGCGCGCTGGATGTAGCTGGCGGCATCGGCGGCGAGTTGGTCAACGAGGGCGTCGATACCCGGGGTGGATTCTGTGAGCCGGTGCGCAAGGTAACCGAGAATGTTATCCTGCCCAGCTTCCCGCAGAGTCTCCAGCACATTGGGTAGCGGTCCGCGGATGGCATCGTTTTTGGCGTCGCGGATCAGTGTGGTGATGTGTTCGTCGCAGGCCAGGAGCAATCCGTCCATAGTTCCAAAGTGATGCCGGATCAACCCGATGGATACGCCTGCTTTGCTCGCCACGGACCGCGCTGTGGGTTTGTCGCCGCCGGCGATGAGCGCAATGGTGGCATCGCGAAGTCGCGCCCGTGCCGTCAGATCGTCAGTCATGATACAAGCGTATAATAAACTATACAGTTGTACAATGATCTGAGTCACACGAAGTGACGCCTGACAAAACCGGACCAAAAACCACAATTAAGACCATTATGAAATGTGCTTTATTTCAATTTCGCTACCACCCCACAATGACGTAATTACATCATTAAAAATGCGACAAACATTCACCCTTTTAATAAGAGTGACATGGTCGTAATTTAAATGTTGATAAATGCACAATATTGTCCATATGTCAACATTATCCATTACCTAATTGCACTTATTGCACAATGAAATGTGCTACAACAACCGTGACCATAGTGAGCAAGAGTCGCGGCGTCGATAAGCGCCCACACAAGCCCCGAGCGACCGATGAGGAAAACCTTACTTAAGAGGCCAGGCGGCCTGGGAGGGTTTAAGCTGTAAGGCGACTCATTCCTTAAGCCCTGTCGGCCCGGCCGCCCTATAAAGAAGGACCGTGATCTGCTTATGCCTCTTGCCGCCACAACGGTGCTCGGCATTGCGGGTATCGTGCTGTCGCTGCCCGCCTGGTTCTATTTCCTGCGCGGCGCGGTCCGGCTGTACCGTCTCATCGCGTCAGGCAAGCCCGATCCAGGGCACATTCCGCGCATCAACCGCCCGGTCAGGCGCCTGATCACACTGATCAAAGAAACCGTGTTCCACACGGAACTGATGCGTAAACCAGTGGTGGCGGTGGCACACTGGTGCGTGATGGTGGGCTTCCTCATCGGCTCGTCGGTGTGGTTCGAGGCTTATATCCAGACCTTCAACCCGGCGGGCGGCTGGCCAATTATTAGCGATTGGCCCCTGTACCATCTCGCGGATGAGGTTCTTGCGCTGGTCACGGTGCTGGGCATTCTAGTGCTGATTTTTATTCGCCTGGTAACCGGCAACAACAACCGCATCGACCGTTTCTATGGCTCGAACGCCCGCGCCGCGCACTTTGTGGAAGGCGTTGTGCTGCTCGAAGGCATCGGAATGATGCTGGTCAAGGCGGGAAAAATAGCCACCTTTGATGTACACCCTCATGTGTGGACAGATTTTCTGACCATGCAGCTGGCAAAGATCCTGCCCGCAAGCCCCGTATTAGTGAGCATTTTTGCCCTGATTAAGCTGCTCACCGGCATGGTGTGGCTGCTGGTGGTGGGGAACCAACTGCACTGGGGCGTGGCGTGGCACCGCTTCCTGGCGTTCTTCAAAATCTTCCTGCAACGCAACCCCGATGGCGCACCAGCGTTGGGCAAGCTTCCCACCATTGATCTCGATGAAACAGTCGGGGTTGGCACCGCCCAGGACGTGCCGTGGACCATGCTTCTCGACGCCGCGACCTGCACCGAATGCGGCCGCTGCCAGGAACAATGCCCCGCCTGGAACACCAACAAACCGCTCAGCCCCAAAAAGTTCATTACTGACGTTCGTGACGCCGCAATCGATAATGCCAGCACCATGTACGACGGCGTGGACGTGCTGAAACTCGTCGGCACCGCCGTCACCGGCGATGAGCTCTGGAGCTGCACCAACTGCGGGGCCTGCGTCGAACAATGCCCTGTAGACATTGAACACATCGACCACGTGGCCAACCTGCGGCGATTCCAGGTTCTCGCCGAATCCGACTTCCCCTCCGAGCTCACTGGGATGTTCAAAAACCTGGAGGCGAAAGGCAACCCCTGGGGCCGCAATGACTCGGAACGCGTCACCTGGATTGATGAAGCCCGACGCGACGGCCTCACTATCCCCGTCTTCGGTGAGGACATCACCAGCTTCGCCGACACCGAATACCTGTTCTGGGTCGGCTGCGCTGGAACCTTCGACGACGAGGGCAAGAAAACCACCCGCGCCATCGTCGAACTGCTGGAAACCGCAGGCGTGAAATACTGCGTGCTCTCCAAAGGCGAAACCTGCACCGGCGACCCCGCACGCCGCGCCGGAAACGAATTCCTCTTCCAGATGCTCGCTGAGGAAAACGTCACCACCCTCAACGGGGTTTTCGACGGCGTTCCCGCAGGCCAGCGCAAAATCATCACCTCCTGCGCACACTGCTTCAACACCCTGCGCAACGAATACCCCGACTTCGACGGACACTTCGACGTTTTCCACCACACCCAGCTCCTCAACCGGCTGGTGCGTGACGGTCTGCTGAAACCCGTGCCCCGCCCGGCGTCGGCACGCAAACCCATCACCTACCACGATCCCTGCTTCCTCGGACGACACAACAAAATTTTCGACCCGCCGCGCGAACTCCTCGGCGCCACCGGCATGGAGCTGCGCGAAATGGACCGCAACCGCAACGAAGGCTTCTGCTGCGGCGCGGGCGGCGCACGTATGTTCATGGAAGAAAAACTCGGCACCCGCATCAACGAAAACCGCACCGCCGAAGCACTCGCCACCGGTGCCGAAGAAATCGCCGTGGGCTGCCCCTTCTGCAACACCATGCTCACCTCCGGGGTGAAAGCGCTTTCCGACGCCCCGGCTTCCGAACAACCCATCGTCCGCGACGTCGCACAAATGCTGCGCGACTCCGTGCTGGTCGACGGGGAACTCCCCAGCCCGCGTGAACCCCAGTTCCTCGAACCGCCAAAACGAAACGCCGCTGCCAAAAAGCCTGCTGAAGAGAAGAAAGCTGAACCCAAGAAGGCAGAGACTCCAAGCTCAACGGTGGTTTCCGCGCCGGGAGTTCCTTCCGCTGGCGTGCCAAAGGCCGGTGGGGTTCCTCCGAAGCCGGGGATTCCTGGAGCGCCCGGAGTACCAAGTGCGCCTAATTCGGCAAACATTCCTCAAGCACCTAGTGCGCCAGGCGTGTCGAATACTAAAACACCGCCAGCTCCGCCTGCAGCCCCTAAGCCACCCACACCAACTGCGGGTATTCCCGCTGCGCCTGGTGCGCCTGGAACACCGAACGTGCCGAATGCCCCTGGCACACCAGCTTCACCTGCGGCAAAACCTCCCTCAGCACCACCAAAGCCACCGAGCGCCCCAAAGATTCCTCAACCACCATCTGGTTCCGGTGTACCGACTCCCCCTGCGCCTGGGGTTCCCCAACCACCCAAACCACCCCAGCCGCCAGCGCCGCCAAAGCCTGCTGAGGACGGCGAGGAGAAAACAGGCAAGTAGTTCATAATCGAGAGCTCCCTTCACGGGAAATCACGGTTATTCTGTACAACGGCAGACCGCTACAGCAATGCTATCCCCACCCCAACGGCGCTGAGCATAGCCGCAACCAGCACGAGGGGAACGAAGCGGAGGACAAATCGCCACCCGAATGCCCCTGCCTGCATGAAGACGAGTTTGATATCCACCATCGGCCCCACCACCATGAACACCAGTTGCGCGATGGGAGACACACCCACGAAAGAGGCTGCGACAAAGGCGTCCGCCTCGGAGCAAAGGCTCATCACCACGGCGAGCAGCACCATCATCGCCACGCCCAACCACACGTTGCCGGTCACCACACTCAAGGCTGATTCCGGCACGGCGACTTTGATCAGCGCCGCAATCGCCGCACCGATCACCAGGAAGCCACATGCCTGCAGGAAATCCTGCACAGCAGTGATGCGGAATGCTTCCCAACTGCGGTGATGGTGATGTCCACATGCATCATCGGCAACTCCATCAATGGTGAAACGCACCCGCATCCAGATCCACCCCACCACGCAGGCAGCGGCGAGACTGGCCGCGAACCGCGCCCACACCATCATGGGGTTGCCGTTAAACGCAACGGCCGTGGCAACCAAGACCACGGGGTTGATCGCGGGCGATGCCAGGAGAAACACCAACGCATGGCTAGGCGCGACTCCCCTACGCATCAAAGACTGCCCTACCGGCACCGATGCGCATTCGCAGGCGGGAATGGCCATGCCTGCGAGCGCCGCCACCGGCACACCGAACACCCCACGTGGAAAGCGTTGATACACGGATGCCGGTACAAACGCAGACAGCACGCTGGACACCAGTATTCCCAGCACAAGAAAGGGAATGGCCTGCACGATCAGCGCAATCACGATGGTCGCCCACGCCTCAATGCGTGCGTGCAGGGTGATAAGCGGGGCGTCGATAAGCGAGATACAGAACGCACCACCGAGGGTGATGAACACAAGGGTTGGAATGACCCAGCTGCCTGCGTGAACGTCGATACGTTCGTCTAGCTTGCTCATAGGTACGGCCTCGCGGGTTCGCGGATGCTGGTGATGCTGCGTATCGTCAGCGTGAGTTCCGGTTGAGTTGATGCGGTGCCGATGACCTCAACCCATTTGCCTTCCTGCGCGTGCGGCACGGTTCCTGTGATGGGCACGGCGTATTCAGAGGCGTCGGCGGCGCAGCAAATGATGCGAAAACGTCGCACCTCCCACCCGTTGTCGCCACGGTGGAGCATACCAGCGGTGCGAATGGTGTGGCCATCAAGGAGGGCGGGGTCGTCGAAAAAGTAGCGTTCGTACAGCTCAAGCAGCGTCATGTCGTTGACGCTGCTTGTCAGTGGTGCATGCGGCTGGTCAGGCACTAGTTTCGATGGCCCAGTTGACGCAAACTGCAACGCCCCCGGCAGTACCAGCGCAACCAGTAGGATGGGCAGCAGCAATGCTGTGCCGACGCGCGGAAAAGGCCCGGCGGTACGATCCTCCGCGATGGAACTGAACGTCCACACCCCCAGCGCCGTCAGTAGCGCTCCCGCAGCCCCCACCCACGGACGGAAACCCGGCTGCACATATCGAAACACCAGGCCAGTGGCCGCAAGGAAAATCAAGCACAGGCCAAGCCCTAGCACCAGCGCACCCGAAAGCAGGTCATGCGGCTTAGCGACGCCCCGACTATCATGCATACGCCTGAACGTACACGGCTCGCTGGTTGCCCGTAGCAATTAGGGGCGTGTCAGTCGCTCTGATCTTGGCAAAAGCACCACCACCAAAGCAGCTAACCCACAGGCAACCTGCGTCCAGGCTGACCAATCGAGAAACGCGCCGAGAAGAATACCTGCGGCAAAGATAGTAGCAACTATCCGACGGTTAGCAGTCACAATGTTCACCTACATTTCCCATGGAATATAAGCGGTAGGAAAAGAAATTTCCTACAGTAAAACATTACCGCGTGTACGCTGCAACAACTTTTACCAAACCGTGATGCCGCAACCACCCCCACCGGCTGCTACTTGCTGGACTGGCGCTCCCAGATCGTCGCGCCAATCGCGCCGACAGCCGCGATGAGATTAAGAACGAAGCCCCACTTGAGCAGAATGGTGAGTATCAAAAATACGACAAAAACAATTTGGACAATCCGAGGAACGCTCATTGCACTACCTTTTCTACATTGACAAAATAAACTGCTGTACAGCATGCCTGATATGTGCAACAAAACCAAAACGGGTTACGTTAAATAGCTTTCATCTTTTCTCGACTGCCTCCCGCGCCTGAACTGTGAGCCTGCGGCAGGCAGGGCGTCGATAAGCACGGGAAACCTCCCCCAACACCCCACCATCACCTTTCCGACTCGGCCTAAAAGTGGCAACATAGTTGGGGTGAGCAAGCATTCCGAAAACCCACAAAATCCAGACAATTCGCAGCCAGCCCCACAACCAGCCTCGAAACCCCAGAAACGCAGGCGCCCCCGCATCTTCGACCAATCGGAGAAGATGAAGAACGTCCTGTACGAGATCCGGGGGCCGGTGGCTGCGGAAGCGGAACGCTTGGAAATGGACGGGCACCGCGTGCTCAAGCTCAACACCGGCAACCCCGCCGTGTTCGGTTTCGAGGCACCCGACGTGATCATGCGGGATATGATCGCCGCCCTGTCCACCTCGCAGGGCTATTCCACCTCGAAAGGCATCATCCCGGCGCGCCGCGCCATTGTCACCCGCTACGAGGTCATCCCGAATTTCCCCGACTTTGATGTGGACGATGTGTTCTTGGGCAATGGCGTATCCGAGCTTATTTCCATGGTCACTCAGGCCCTGCTCAACGACGGCGACGAGGTGCTGATCCCCTCCCCAGATTATCCACTGTGGACCGCCGCTACCTCCCTTGCCGGCGGCAAACCCGTGCACTACCTGTGCGATGAGGAGGACGACTGGAACCCCTCGATTGAGGACATCAAGGCGAAAGTCACCGACAAAACCAAAGCCATTGTGGTGATCAACCCCAATAATCCCACCGGTGCGGTGTATTCCCGGGAAATCCTGAAACAGATTGTGGATATTGCCCGCGAGCACCAGCTGCTGATTCTCGCAGACGAAATCTACGACCGTATTCTTTATGATGATGCGCAGCACATTTCCATCGCCACCCTGGCACCTGATCTGCTGTGTATCACCTTCAACGGGCTGTCCAAAACCTACCGCGTGGCGGGTTACCGCGCCGGATGGATGGTGCTCACCGGCCCGAAGCATCATGCGCAGGGCTTCATTGAGGGGCTTGAACTGTTGGCGGCCACGCGCCTCTGCCCCAATGTGCCTGCTCAACACGCTATTCAGGTGGCCTTGGGCGGTAGGCAGTCCATTTTCGACCTCACCGGTGAAGGTGGCCGTCTGCTGCGGCAGCGCAACATCACGTGGGAAAAGCTCAATGAAATTCCTGGGGTTAGTTGCGTGAAACCTATGGGCGCGTTGTACGCCTTCCCCAAGATTGATCTGGAGATGTACGACATTCAGGACGACGCCCAGCTGATGCTCGACCTCCTGCGGGAAGAAAAAATCCTTCTCGTCCACGGCACTGGCTTCAACTGGCACGCCCCCGACCATTTCCGCGTGGTAACACTGCCCCGAACTGAGGATTTAGCACGCGCTATCGACCGCTTGGGAAGGTTCCTATCCAGCTACAAACAGTGAAACTTAACAAGCGCCCAGCATTTGCACATCTGCTAAATATAGGCAGCTTACATTGTTGACGGTAAAATAACTGTATTGCATAAAGAGCCTCCCGTTTATGGGCGGCTCTATGCCTGTTATCCGCTGTTTTCCCTGCTTTGTTATGAGGTTGCATCCATGGGCCGTCACACTTCCGGACCTGAAAAGGCCCCCAAGCCTACACGCTCAGGCCCCTCAGAGGCGCCTCATTCCGGGAAGCGCCCGGCACGAACATCGGGAACGTCGAGTTCCAGCGCTGGTTCCACCACCGCGCGCTCGGCTACTGCGCGCCCACAGCGCAACCATCCGCAGCGCAATCGCAGCAGCGACCACAACACTCCCAAGCGTAATGCCACTCAACGCGTAACCCAGCATCCCACCCCCCGGCCTATCGCTGACCACACAGAGCAGACAGAACACAAGCCAGCCAAAAGCCGCACAGCGCATCCACGCACCTCACAGACGCGCGTGACACCGCCGCACACACGTGACGACGCCCCCCGTTCCAGCAACCCACGCACCACCAGCACGCGTCGCAGGAATGGTGCGGGAGAAGAGTCGTCGACAAGCAGCACACGGGTTAAACAGGAACGGCAACGACACCGCACACCGAAGGAAATTCGGCCGGACGGCTCGCAGTCACATGACGCGCCGGTCAGCCCGGTTGATACAGACAGCAAGGAGAAAACCCCTTTCACCATGTGGCAGTGGGTTCTTGCTGTGCTGCTTGTGATCGCGGGCATCGCGACTGCGGTGGGCGTGGTGATGATGTGGCCAAGCAGCTCGGACCCCAACGTGTCGCCGGAGCTGGCCAACACCAACGCGCTGCCCGCGAACCAAGTCAACGGCACGGTGGCAATTCGCGACACAGGTGCCTGTAATTCCCCCTCGATCGGCAGGGCGTTTGATGTCGCCCCGATCTCTCCACTGGAGGAACAGCCCAACAAATGCGAACGCGCCATCGTCTCCATTGACGCTGGCGATAACGCGGGCAAACGGACTCTTCTAGTAATGAGTGACAAGCCCGGCGAACCGGAACTGCACGTTGGCGACAAAATCCGCATGAGCGAAACCACCGCTGCCGACGGCACACACGCCTACACCTTTAGCGACTTCCAGCGCACCAAAGTGCTGCTGCTCTGGGGCGCCGTCATCATCCTCGCGATTATCGGTATTGGTGCCCTGCGCGGCGCACGGTCCATCCTCGGCCTGCTGATCACCCTCGCCGCCATCGCATTCTTCCTGATCCCCGCGCTCCTGCGCGGTGGCTCCCCCCTCGGGCTTGCCGTTGTCTGTGGCTCCGCCATCCTCTTCGCCGTGTTGTACTTGGTCCACGGTTTCAACTGGAAAAGCTCCTCCGCGCTGGGTGGCACGCTCCTCTCCCTCGGGCTATCCGCCTGGCTCGCGCACATCGCCATTGACTCCAACCACCTGCGCGGGCTTGGCAGTGAAGACAACATCCTCATCCAGCTCTATCTGCCCGACGTCACCGTGCCCGGGCTGATGCTCTGTGGCTTCATTATCGGCGCGCTCGGCGTGCTTAACGATGTCACGATTGCCCAAGCATCCACCGTCAACGAACTCTCCGAAATAGAACCCGACGCCTCCCCCTGGCGGCTGTTCGCGGGTGCCATGAAAGTGGGTCGCGACCACATCGCCTCCATGGTGTACACCCTGGTGTTGTCCTACACCGGTGCGTCTCTACCCACGCTTCTGCTGCTCAGCGTGGCCAACCGGCCACTCACGCAAATCGTGTTCAGCGATGTCATGGCCACAGAGCTACTGCGATCTGGCATTGGCGCGCTGGCGCTCTCCCTCGCAGTGCCCATCACCACTATCATTGCCGCCTTCACCGTCACCGGTCGACGGCAACGCAGCGAGGCTGACGCGTAACGGTGCCTGGGGCGGCGAGCGTCGGGGCGTCAACAAGCAGCGGCTCAGGAACGGAAATTCAGATACGCCTTCGACGGGGTTGGCCCGCGCTGACCCTGATACTTCGAGCCGATCGTGCCCGAACCGTAGGGCGTCTCCGCAGGTGACGACATACAAAACAGCGCCAACTGCCCCACCTTCATGCCCGGCCACAAGGTAATTGGCAGATTGGCCACATTCGACAGTTCCAGGGTGATGTGCCCAGAAAAACCCGGGTCAATGAAACCCGCGGTGGAATGCGTCAACAAACCCAAGCGGCCCAACGAGGATTTCCCTTCCAAACGACCAGCTAAATGCGCGGGAAGTGTGAACTTCTCCAGCGTTGCACCTAGCACAAACTCGCCCGGGTGCAGTACAAACGGCTCATTCTCCGGGACCTCTACAAGACTGGTCAAATCATCCTGCTGCTGCTTCGGGTCAATGTGCGTGTACTTCGAGTTGTTGAACACCCGAAAAAAGCGGTCCATGCGTACGTCAACGCTCGACGGCTGGACCAAAGCCGGGTCATACGGCTCAATGATCAGGTCGCCTTTATCAACAGCAGCTCGAATATCACGGTCTGAAAGAAGCACCCTGCCAGTGTAGGTCAGCGCACGCGGGTGGGGCTAACGCGTAGGTGAGGCAGAAAACTCTACTCACGGTCACCTCTCCCAGCATATCCCCTAAGTGGAAGTTCATCCTCCGGTTACAGTAGACTGGCCCTACACATCACCTCAATTTCCTGGAGCACATGCGTCATGCCTGAGGAACAACTCCCAGAAACAATGAACGCCGTCACCGCCGTCAACCTGGCGTTACGCGGCACTGAAGGCCCTGTGTTTGGCCCACTCACATTCACAGCCCCAGCATCGGGACTGACCGTGCTATCGGGGCGCGGTGGGTCGGGCCGCACCGCCTTGGCTCTCACACTGGCGGGCCGAATGGCAAGCACAACGGGCGAGGTCACCGTCCTGGGAGAAACGAAGCGGTCAAAAATCCGCCAGATGGTGGCCGTCGCTGGCGTGGAACAGATTGACGCCCTGGATCGGGACGTAACCATCAAGACGGCACTGTCCGAGCATCTTAACTGGTCACGCTGGTGGTGGACGGTTCCTCGGCGCGCATCCCAGGAGTACTACGAGCAGTTATGTGGCCGTGTGTTTGGGCAGCGCGATCTGCCGCCGCTCAACAGTTATGTGTCACAGATTTCGGCGCTGGATCGGATTCTTATTCGTATCGCACTGGCGTTGCACCCTGCGAGCCACCAGCCAATTCGCATGCTTGTCATGGACGATCTGGAGCAGGTCCGTGAGCTGGATGATCGTCTGCAGCTCGTCCAGATTCTCACGGAATTGTCGCAGGTTATTCCCGTGATTGTGATGGCGGTGAATCCTTTACCGCCATCACCCGGCGTTGAGTATCACCTCATCGAGTTACACACCACTACACCAGCGAAGGAGCAGCAACAATGATCTCAGCATTGACGCCCGGAACGGAATTACGCCGGTTTAAGCGCTCGAAGCTCAGCCGCATCGCCATCGCCGCGATTGTGCTGATCCCGCTGCTGTATTCAACGCTGTATTTGTGGGCGTTTTGGAATCCTTTTGACAAGGTTAACCAGCTCCCCATTGCGTTTGTGAATGCGGATAGGGGCGCAGTGGTGAACGGCACCCCGCTGAATGCTGGCGACAAAATCGTGGACAACCTAAAAAACAACGATCGCGTGAGCTTCCACTTCACCGAGCATGATGATGCCGTTCAGGGGGTTCGTGACGGCCGCTATTACTTCGCCGTGGAACTCACCCCTGACTTTTCGGAGGCAGTGGCGTCCCCTGCGAATGGCGACGCCCGCCGCGCGGTCATCCAGACCATCTACAACGATTCAAACGGGTATTTGTCCACAAAGATCGGCGAGAATGTCATGAGCACAATGCTGCCGGTCATTTCCGATCAAATTGGCACCCAGGCGATTGACCGAGTACTCATTGGCATGCAAACTGCCGGCGGAGGCATTGAGCAGGCAGCCGATGGCGCCGGGAGGCTTCACGACGGCGCGACGAAACTGAACGACGGGCTAGGCACAGCGTCGCAAGGCGTAGACACGCTGGCCAGCGGCTCGGCAAAGGTTGACGAAAAGATGGGCGAACTAGCGGCTGGCGCAGACAGGCTTGCCGCCGGAACACAGCAACTCAACGACGGCGTGACCACCGCAACGGCATCGCTGGAGCAGTTGACGCAGGGCGTCGATAAGCTGCATGGTGGCGTGGACGAGCTGGCGGGCGGCGCGACCCGCATCAACGACGGGGTGCAGCAGCTCACCGGGCAACTGGGGCAGGTGACGCAGGCGCAAACCGCCACCTCGGGCGAGATCCGTAACATCGCGAACTCTATTCCCGACCCCGGTGTTGCGGCACAGCTCAATGACCTTGCCGCGCGTATCGACGCCCAGGGGCTCGGGCAGAACGCTCCCGCCACCGTCCAGCTCCAACAACTCGCCAGCGGAACGGGGCAGCTTGCCTACCAGCTTTCCGACCCGAACGCGCCGTTCCGGTCCGGCTTCGACCAGTTGCATGCGGGGACCGGGCAACTTCCCGGCAAGCTTGGGGAAATGCAGTCCGGCGTGAGGGAACTCAACACAGGGACGCACACGTTGGCGTCCGGGGCGCATCAGCTACACGACGAGGGCACAACCCCCCTAGCCAGCGGCGCAGCCAGGCTGAACGGTGGGATGGGGCAGCTGCGCGACGGGTCGTCGCAACTCGCGACAGGCAGCGGCGAGCTGGCAACCAAGCTTAACGACGGCGCGAAAGCCGTGCCCACCTGGACCGACAAGCAACGCGAAGGCACCGCCAGCGTTCTCGGTGGACCCGTGTCACTGACCAGCAGCAATGATGCAGGCAGCAATACCTTCGGCGGCGGGCTCAGCCCCTTCTTCCTCTCACTCTCCCTGTTCATCGGCGGGATCGCCACGTTCATGCTGCTGCGTCCCATGCAGAACCGCGCCGTCGCCTCCGGCATCGCTCCCCTACGCGCGGCACTGGACGGCCTAGCACCCGCGCTGTTCATCGCCTTATTACAAGCGCTGGTTGTGTGCGTGGCCACGATGCTACTCGTAGGCCTTTCCCCCGCCTACCCGCTGGGACTCGTCGGCTTTGCCATACTCGTGGCCATCATGTTCGCCGCGATCAACCAGCTCCTCAACGTAGCGCTCGGCCCAGGGCCAGGACGTGTAGCGGGCATGGCGTTCTTGATGCTACAGCTACTATCCTGCGGCGGCCTCTACCCCGTGGAAACCGAACCCAGGCTCTTCCAGATACTGCATCCAATCATGCCCATGACCTACTCCGTCGATGGCTTTAGACAGCTCATCTACGGCACCCTTGACCACCGGCTCCCCCAAGCCATTGTCGCCGTGCTGCTGATCACCGCCGTGACTGTGGGGCTGACGGCACTGTGCGCACGCCGCGACAGGACGTGGACGATGAAACGGCTGCACCCGGCTATCAAGTTGTAGATCATCTGGGGCGTGCTACACTGGACGAGGCTGTTCGGGTGCAGCAAGGCACCCACCACGCTTGCCGATGTAGTTCAATGGTAGAACTCCTGCTTCCCAAGCAGGCGGCGCGGGTTCGATTCCCGTCATCGGCTCCACGTGAACGTCACGCTGGATACAGAATCTCGGCCCCGCCGGGAAATGTCTAGGGTGGCGATTTTGCTGTTCCGGGGCGGTTTTAGGGGGACTTCATGGCTGTGATTCTTTCAGAAAACATGACAGTAGATGTCACCGTTGACTGACAACATGGTGCCAACCGATCCACGTACCCGAGAGGAGATATCCATGCCGGCACCCAACCTTTTCCTGATCTACGTCACCGATATCGAACGGTCCACCACCTTCTACAGCGACCTGTTCGACATTGATCCCAACTTCACCAGCCCGCGCTACGTCGCCTTCGAGGTGGCACCCGGGGTGCTGTTCGCCATCTGGAACGGCCACGAGGAGAACATCAGCCCCGACACACCCCGCACGAGCGAAATCGGACTCATGGTTCCAGGGTCAGCTTCCGCCGTCGACGCCGTCTACCAGACATGGGTCACGAAGGGCGTGCGCGTGGTCGAGGAACCACACGACGAAGTGTTCGGCCGCACCTTCATGGTCGCCGACCCTGACGGCAACCTCATCCGAGTCAGCCCCGTCGACTAACCCCACACCCCGGCCCCACACTGAGATCCACAACGACGAAAATTGTTGGTGCCATTTGTGCGAGGATTGAATACGCGATGGCTACCAACACCCCACCCAACGAAGAACCCACGGCACTACTCACTGACGACGCCCTCCTCACGGCCGCCCTCGACGCGGCACTCGCGCTGCCAGCAGCGGAACTCTACACCTTTGCCAGAGGATTTGAGGCAGTGCGTGTAAAGGGAAAATGGTTTCTCAACACCACCGTGCGTGAACGCCGCATTGTCAATGTCAAGGCAGAACCACTTGATGTTCTGGCACTGCGCCAAGAATACGCGTGCATCACGCCTGGCTATCACATGAACAAGAAGCACTGGATCAGCATCCAGCCCGGTACCGACGCCACCGAAGACCTCATACAGGAACTCGTGACGGATTCTTATCTCCTGGTGGTATCCTCCCTGTCTCGCGCAGAGCGCCCGGTCGATCCGGCTACGTTTGAGCAGCAAGCGCAACAGAAGCCTTGAGTCTCATTCCCCCCACATTTTTCGCCGTGCTCGAAGCACTCGTCGGATATCGCGAGCACGGCGGGCGTCGAAAGCCGTGGCATTGATAAGGCGCTCATCCGCGTCTTTTGTTGCCGCTAACGCTGCGGCAGCAGTGCGTTCAGCGATGCTCCGTGGAAGTCCAACCTCGTCGGTGTACTCAAAGTATTTTTTCAGGCTCAGGCCGTCGCGCCGCCCCTGAATAGTGAGCGCCAGCGTTGTATCACCGTACGGGAGGGTCGAAGGAATGTCGTATATCGGGGCAACGTCAAAATGACCATTCTTGCGAACAACCGAGACGTTCTTGGCGTGCAGATCACCATTGCCCATCAACCACGCTAAGGCCAACTGATAGGCAACGTTGCGCAGCGCAACCATCGGGGAGCCACTCACATCCGCAACAGCACGGGATAATTCCTCATAGCTGACGTTGTATTTCTGCGCAGGATACAGACCCAAAAGCTGGGTCACGTCTTCCACTGCATATCGGGTGCCATCGGGCGACCGATCAAAACGGTGAACCAGCAATCCGGGAATATCATTGACGTCCCGAACAATCTGCGCATCCACGACATGAGCCAACCTGCCTGCCGACTCGCGAGCAATACTCAAACATAAGTTTTCATTATCCACCAGCTGTGGGTATTCAGGAGGAGATAATTTAAGAATTGCGTCTGCACCCGACATCGTGGCTGGTACCGCGATTGTTCGCGCCGATGCCTTTTCCTGCACTCCAGCTATCCCAACGGCATCCGGCAATCCCACATCCGCGAAAACTGGAGCGAAATCCACGTGCTTATTGCCCAACAAAATCGCACTTGGCGTTGCCACTGGCTTTTCACCCGCAGGTACAACACTCACATTTCCCACGGTGTCCTCTCCCACCGCCAGCAAAAGCGAGAGTTCGTCATCCGCTGAGGTTTTCACTGACTTTTTCAGCGCCGATAGTCGCCGCCCTTCCGGTAGCAAGCCAGCAAAAAACGGCGGAACAGCCCCACCCGCAGTTACTATCGGAGTATGCGTCAGCGGAAGAGTCGTGGCAATGGGAAACTTTGCGGAAGCCAGGAAGCTATCCACATACGCGAAAGTAACACCACCATCGCTGTTCCTCGTCAGCGTTGCCGCATGAGCGCCGTCAACGTAGACATCAGCATCCACAGCGCTCACCCCCTATACGGTTTCAGCTGCTCAGGCACACGCTGGGTGGCTACCAGTTCGAGCCCTACAACCGCCAGGACATCCATGAGTTTGTCCAGCCTCACGGTTGCCTTTCCTTTTTCCACTTCGCGAACAAACCGCTCGGAAACCTGGGCGAACTCGGCCACTTCTTCCTGCCGCAGTTGATACTCTTTGCGCTTGGCTTTCAGCGCTGCGCCAATCTCCCTGGGAGTCACGCCCGCCCTCCTTCACTGATCCCACTGAGCTCCTTTTCCGGCACGTTCGTTCCGATTTTGCCGTTTTCGGGCCAGAAAAGCAAGAAAACGGCACAATCGTTCCGGTTTTTGGCCCCGGCCCGTGGCTCAACGCCTAGCCGTCCCACACCCCCGGCTCAGGCACCAGTCCAAGCAACCCCCAGGCACCTGCCACCGCCGGACTAACACTTAGCCCGGCTCACACCCCAGCCTCCAAGCCCTACTTATTGCACTTCACAATCGGTGAGGGATCGTAAACGGTGGTTGTGGTGTCGCGGGAGATTTCGCGGCCGTCGAGACCCTTCACGATGCGGGTGTCGGAGGTGGTGAACCCTGGGGCGCCGCTGGAGGGGGTGCAGTCGTTGCCGCTCAGATTGACGGTGTTGGGTTGCGTTTGCGCCCACCGCCCGCCGGAGACGGATTCAACGTTGACGGTTTTTACACCCATGAGTTTGACGGTGACGTTTTTATCGTCGGCGGAGGTGCTGATCAGCACCGGGTACTGCGAGGTGTTTTTGAATTTCAGGTCAATGGCACCTTCATACACGGTTGCCTCACGGCCCGCCGGGTAACGGGAAATGTAGTAGCTGTGCGGGGTGTGCGCCACATCCTCCATGCCGGCGAAGTAGGCGGCGTTGTACAAGGTCGTGGCGAACTGGCTAATACCGCCGCCGACAGCTTTATCGGCGCGTCCGTTCAAAATAATGCCCGATTCCACGAAACCCTGCGCGGCACCGCGCGGACCGGTGTAGCCGTTGAGGGAGAAGGTATCGCCGGGTGCGACCATTGCGCCGTTGACAATTTCAGCGGTCTTGCGGATATTCACGCCGGAGGCCTCCGCAAAGCCCCCGGTAGTGAACTCGCCCACCACCTGGTCGAACGTCGCCTTTTCGGCTTGCTCGGTGGTGAAGGTCGCGGGTTCGTCAATGTAGGCGACATCAAATTCGCGCGGCTGATCGCCGGTGATACGCCCCGGGAGGTCTTTCAGCAGCGGGTCCCAGTCAATACGCACGCCATCCACTGAGGGGGTCACGGAACGGCTGGCACCGCTGAACTTGATGTCCGCGTTGCGACGCTGCTTTTCCGTAGGCCCAAGCCCCTCAGTAAGAATCGCCCGCGCGGCCTCCACGTTCACCTCGGTTTTCAGGGAGCTTCCGTCCGGCACGAAGGTCACCACCTCACCCATGCGCTCGGGCGGAATCACGCCACGCGTGTTGTCGCGCCCACGCGCCACAACAGCACCGCTCAGGGCCTTCTTCGCATCACCGTCCAGTACTTTGTCCACGGCGTCCTGCTGCACCGCAGGCTTCACGACGTCCGCGTCAATATTCACCCCGTTGGGGCTCAGCCAGCCAGTGGTCACCGCTTTATTGAGCGTGTCGCGGTCAATCCCCTGACCATTAGTCGGCGGCACGGGTGTCGCCTTCCCATGTTCCAAAACCACGCCACCATCGGTCGGTTGCCTGGTCAGTGCCGCCTGGGTGGCATCCATGGATGCAGTGAAGGTGGGGCCGGTGGTGCTCACAATGCCCACCTCATGCTCTGTGAAAAAGCTGGTGATCTTCACAATAGGATTGAGCGGCGGCGACCCGGCAGCGCGGATCGTGGACACCCAGTCAACCTGCAACCCGGCATCGGTGGGGTTCACGGTAGTGTTCATGTCCCCCGCCGCGACTTTCACGGGATCGGTGAGGCGCGTGCCCAGTTCCTTTTCCAGCAAGGCGCGGGCATCCGCATTAGACATTCCCCCAATGGACACGCCCGCGACGGTGGTGCCTCGCGGGACTTTTCCTTTCGTCAAAAGGTAATCTGCGCCATAGGCAAGGACGCACAGACCCAGCACACCAAGGATCACACCAATAACGATGCGACGGGTGCGACCCTGCGTCAGTTCGGGGATATTCACATGAATCAGAGTAGTTACTTATCGGGTTGCAAGGAAGTTGCACGCGCGAAGGACGCCTCGAATTTCTCCCGTGGGTAGCGACCATCCGTCACAGCAGCATCCACCTCATCGATGGCTTTCGGCAGGTCATCGGTGGTAATCCAGAGGGCGATGTCGGCCCCGGCGGTGAGTGCCGTCAGTGCCGCAGTGGGCGTCGAAAAGCGGTCGCTGATGGCCTTCATTCCTGAAAGATCGTCCGTCACAATGACACCATCATAAGGGCTACCCTCAGGATAATCTCCGCTTCGTAGCAGATTGTAGGCCGCCGGATTCAGGGTCGTGGGCAGGTCTCCCCATTCTGGCACCACCAAGTGTCCCAGCATGACCGGGGCGGGGACCTGGGATAGAGCCTTGCCAAAGGGGGGAAGGTCCACCTCTTTCAGGCTCGCCAGCGCCGGAGTGCGGGAGGTCTGCTTGTGAGTATCACCTGAGGCGCGGCCGTGACCGGGGAAATGTTTGTACACAGGTTCAATACCCGCTTCCCGCAGCCCCTGAGCAAAGGCCGTGGCGTAGGTGGCGGCAACCGCCGGGTCGCCGGAGAAGGAACGATCACCAATAGCACCGTTGGCGCTGCCGCCGTCAACATCCAACACGGGAGCGAAATCCATGGTGATACCGCGTTCTCGCAGCTTTGTACCCAGGTCACGCGCCACACCTGTCACCTGTTCCGGTTTCATGGTGGCCGCCATCTCGCGTGGCGAGGGCACCGACCCAAACAGGGCGGGCTGGCGCTGCACTCGGCCACCTTCCGCATCGATGGACACCGCAAACGGGCGCCCAATCTCCGCCCGCAACGCCGCGACATTACGGTCCTGCGAGGTAAGCAACGCCGGGTCTGTCCACGATCCGATGAAAATGCCACCCGCGCCGTTCTTTAGGGCAGTGCGGGCATCGTCGTAGTTTTTCACCCCGACCATCATCAGCCGCGCGGCTTTCTCCCGTTGTGTCAGCTCCTCCGGTGCACGCTCGGGTGGTGCGGTTGTTGTGTCTGCGGTCATGGTTGCGCTGGCGCTGGTCGTGCTTGCCGACGTCACGGCGGTGTTGGTCGGCTCTGCAGCGTCATTGCCGCAGGCAGTTAAGCCCCACGCCATCGTAGCGGCCGCGACCACTGACAATGCTGTGGTCGTCACCGTTGGTGTAGTGCGTTTCATGGTGTGATCTGCCGTCCTTAAACTACGCACGTTCTTGTGCTCGGCAAGGCAGCATAGCCCTACCACAATGGTCATTTCATAGAAGGGAAAACCCTCTATGTCGCCCCATCGTAGTACTCTGGGCAGGGAATGCTCGGTAGCCCCGAGTTACGCGCCGCGCTAAAAACTGTAAGGGATAACCATGGCTTACGAATCTGATTCTGTCACCCGCCGCACCATCGGCCCGGCACTCGCCAGCACCGTCGTCGGGGTCGTGCTGGGCATTGTTGCTGTTATTGGTGTGGCAGCATTGGCATCCCAGGACGCCCTGCCCCCCACGCAGAAAGTCAGCAGCCAAGATTCTCTGCTCGGCGGGACTGAATACGGCTCCAGAAACTAGGCCGCCGCCCTCGCTTGAGTAGCCAGACCACAGCGCGACGCGTCCACCTCATCGGGTGGCTGTGCTGCGCCTTTATTGTTTTTCTGCAGTCCCCAGGCAAAACCGTTGCCGACACAAAACACGACCTGGTGGCCAACCCCGCGCGGTTTTTGGGTGGCGCATTACACGCCTGGACAGACACGTTTCCTCTGGGGCAACTGCAAAATCAAGCCTACGGCTACCTCTTTCCCCAGGGATTGTTTTTCCTGCTTACAGATCCGCTCCCTGATTGGATTGCGCAGCGCCTGTGGTGGCTGATTGTTGTTGGGGTGGGGTTTTCCGGGTTCTTCACGCTGCTGAACCGCTTAGGGCGGAGTAAGCAGGGTAACGAGTGGAGTTCGACAGCGTTCATGGTGCTGGCTGCGATGCTGTATGCATTCTCACCGCGAACAATCAGCACTCTAGGGGCAATTTCTTCGGAAACCTGGACAGTCATGCTGGCTCCCTGGGTAATAGTGCCGTTTGTGCAACCCATCACCAGGGTCGGCCCGGCATTTCGGGCAGTTGCGGCATCCGTGTTGGCGGTCGCCGCGATGGGTGCGGTCAATGCCACGGCCACCCTTGCGGCATGTGTGCCCGCTGGGTTGTACCTGCTGAGCACACTGCGGCAACGTCCCTGGTACACGCTTCCCGCTTGGGTGACTGGGTGTGCGCTGGTATCGGCATGGTGGGTGGGGCCGCTGCTGGTCTTGGGTCGGTACGCGCCACCGTTCACGGATTTCATTGAAAACGCGTGGGTCACCACACGCTGGCTCAACCCCACGGAGATTCTGCGGGGAACAACAAGCTGGACCCCATTTGTTGATACGGAACGCACGGCGGGTTTCCAGCTGGCGACCGAACCGACGTTCATCCTGATTACTGGTGCCGTTGCTGCCCTGGGGGTTGCTGGGTTGGCGCTGCGGCGCACACCACAGCGCGGCGTGTGGGTGATCATGCTGTGCACTGGTGTTCTTATCCTTGGTGCCGCGCACGGGCCATTGGGCGACGACGTTCGCGCGTTTCTGGATGGCCCCGGCGCGGCGTTGCGCAACGTTCACAAGTTCGACCCGGTGGTACGTATCCCACTGCTCGTAGGGCTAGCGACCTGGGACAGTGTGGTGCGCCTGCCCCAAACATGGGCCGAAACAGCGCGTTCGGGGCGTCGACAAGCAGCGGGGGTGTTGGTGGTGTTGATGCTGGTGTGTTCCGTCGCACCTGCCTGGTCGGGCCGTCTCGCACCCAAGGGGGCGTACGGGCAGGTGCCGGGGTATTGGCAGGAGGCGGCAGATTGGTTAAACAGCAACGCCGCCGACACGCGCACGCTGATCGTTCCGGGTGCGCAGTTTGCGCGGCAGTCCTGGGGCTGGACGCGCGATGAGCCGTTGCAACCGCTGTTGTCGGTGCCGTGGGTGGTGCGGGATGCCATTCCGCTTGTGGAGCCTGAGGCGATCCGCGGGCTTGATGGTTTGATGGCCACGCTCGCCTCTGATGCGGTGGATCCGAAGGCCGCGTTTGAGTCGGCGGCGCAGTTAGGTGTGGGTGTGGTCGCGATTCGTCACGATCTGACCAGCGGCGATGCCAAAAGGCTGAGCAGTCGCGCGCGGGAGGCGGGGTTTCCCATCCACACGTTTGGCGAGGTGGACATTGTGGAGGTCGATAGGCACGCGGGGATGCGCACGTCCCCAGATCGTCCGACACGGGTGGCTGGCGGGGGCGAGTCGGTGGCTATGCTGGCGGCGCTCACGCAGCAGCATCCCGCAGAAGCTACCTATCAGCTGACGGATTCCGACGCCGAGGTGGTCACCGACACTCCACAATTGACGGCGCGCAACTATGGTGCCGTCTCCGCCGCAGCCAGCGCGGCATTGGCTGACCTGGATGAGGGGTCCGACGTGCATAATCCCGTCAAAGACTACCCTTCCGTGGGGCCGCTCACCTCGGTGACGCAGCATGGGGGCCGGGTGACGGTGTCCTCCTCCGCCGCCGATGCCACGAGTTTTGGCGGGGTGCAGTCCAGAAGATCCGCGTCGGCTGCGGTTGACGGGGATCTCACCACGTCCTGGTACCCGACGCCCGGAACACAGGAGGGGCAATGGATAGACATTGATGCGGACTCGGCGGAGACAGACGGAGCGAAGGAGATTGAAGTCCGAACCACCGGTGGTTCCGTCGCCGCCACCTTCACAGCCAACGGAAAGTCCTGGTCGGAGTGGCTGCAGCCGCAGCGCACCATGCGCTTCACCATCCCCGATGGCCCCGCCACGCAGGTTAGACTCACCCTTGGCGAAAGCAGGCACCCCGTCGGCATCACCGAATTTCGGCTGGTCGGCGCACCCGTCACCCGCGAGATCACGATGCCGAACACCTCCCCCAACGCGCGGCAATTCTTCTTCCAGCAGCTCACCAGCCGCACCGACCTGCTGGCCCGCACCTTCACCGCCCCGCGCCCCATGGACGTGCGTATCGACGCCCCGACCTGCCGCACCTCCCCAGCAACCCCCATGCGCATCATCCTTGACGGGGATGCCGTAGAGTGCGGGCAGAATGTGCACCTGGACGAGGGCGAGCACACGATCCGCACCCACGCGCAATGGCTGCTCCTCACAGAACCTGGTTTTACTGGCGTCACCTCCACCGCTCTGGGTAACGCGAGCGCGGCCGCCGATCAGAACCGCCTGGTCAACACCATGCGCGCCCACAACCCTGGCCTGGAAGGCTATGCAGGCGAAACCCGTCTGGAGGGAACTGTGCTGGGCGCGGGCATGCAGACATTCACCCTCCCAGCCGGAGTGTCCGGTGATGTTCACCTGCGGTTCAGTGGCGATACCCCCTACCGGATAAGCTTGCTGGTCGGGTGCATACTCTGGGCAATAACGTGCCTGGGGTGTCTGATCGTTGTTGCGCGGACGTGCGCAGGGGGGCGTCGATTAGCAACGGCCGAGGTAGCGGAATGTTCACCCGGGATAGGGCGGTGTGCGCTGGTGGGAGCTGTGGCCGGTGGGCTACTCAGCATGTGGATTGCCGGGTCGTGGAGCGGCCTCGCGTCCGGGGCACTGGGACTAGCCCTGGGAATCGGGCTGAGCAGAGTGACGGGGCAGACCGATAGTCGGAGTGTTACAGCATTCACAGGCGGCAGCATGGGCATTGCTGCATTGTGGTTGGCGCATGCCCCGTGGCCGAACGCGCACTACGCGGGTGACCAGCCTTTTGTCTCTGGGGCGTGCTTCCTCGCGCTGGGCTTCCTGCTCAGCACGTTCTACTCGGCGATGGGGTTTCGGGCAGCAGGTAAACAGACCCCGGGGTCGTGATTGCCGTAGTCTTCCAGCGGCACCCAGGTGACGTTGTGTGGGATCTCGCCGATGGCCACGTCGGACATGTGGGCGGACAGGGCCTCGCTGATCTCGCTGAGGCTGCCCTCCACGGCGTCGACTTCCGTGACGGCGAATGCATTGTAGAGCAGGGGCTCCTGGTTCCACAGGCCGCTTCCGATGGAATATTTCACGCGCTCCAGCAGGTCATCCATCTCTGGTGGATCGTCCGTGCGTTGGGGACGCAGGGAGCTGAACATCACCCGAACACCACGGAGGCCGCGAAGTGATGCCACCCCCGTAGTAAATGCGCGGTAACCAGACTGTGCCAACCCCTTGGGGCAAATAAATGTCACTGTAAACAGGTAATGCATATTATTTTCCTTTAGTCTGGCAGCCTATAACGCGCTAAACCGCGCGCCATCTCCAAAACATAGTACTTGTCCTAACAAAATTCTCAAATGCGCCGCACAACCCCATTAAAACACGCCAAGAATGGGTGGGCACAAGTGGCGTTCACCATGCAGGAAGCCTAAGTAGGTATTTTATTCTCTGTGGGTTTCTTTTTGCTTTTGGAAAAGAACTTTCTGGCGGATTGTTCAACAAAAATGTACGACGCTGCCGCCACTGGGATGGTCAGCGCCAGCGTCACTACAAGAACAGGAAAGAAGTATCCGCTAAACGGCCTGATCCCTAGGATGGGGAACGTAAAACCCAGCATGGGTAGATGCCAAAGGAAAATCCCGTAGGCCCACCTGCCGAGCATCCGCACGGCCCGGATTTGGAGGATGCGCCCACTATCGTCAGGGTCCAGCGCTTGGGGAACCAGCACCGCAGCGGCAAACACGGTACCGGCGAGGATTCTGCGCACAAATTCCGGGGCGGTGGGATGAACCAGGCCCGCAGGTCCGAAAAATGGTTGAGCAGCAAGAACCATGACAACAACAGCGATACATAACCACAACCAGCGGCGACGCAACCAACGACGCATACACGGCCGCACACGCCCTTCCACTTCGGCCGCAAGAATACCCACCACAAACCAGCACGTAAACGCGGGAGGGAAAATCTGCATATTGGGCACCCCCGGGGCGGGGCTGGCGTCAACAAACGGCAGGAATGCCCACCCAAGACTCAGTACGGCGACGGCAAGAATCGCGGGGACGCGAAGACGCTGCGGAAGCGTTGATACCGCCCAGGCAGCCAACGGCAACACGAGATAAAACGCAGCCTCAATGCAGAGTGACCACAGATGCGTAAGCCCGGGCAGTAATCCATTGGGAAAGTAAATCTGCGTGAGCGTCATATTCGCCACTATGGCCAGCGGCGGGGATGCGTACGCTTCAGGAAAAACCAACAACACAAATACAACAAAGACCACATAAGCAGGCATAATTCTGCTGACGCGACTGCGGTAATATGCGCGCCACTCTCGACTGTGTGCAACACCGCCACCCCAGTGCCGCCACAGGAGAAACGCTGATAATGCGAAAAAAACAGCAACAAAAAAGTCGAAGCGTGTGAGTATGCCACCAACAAATGTTGCCAGATCAACACCTGTTTGAAAACCCACATGGGTGAGCACGATTCCTATGGAGGCAACGGCCCGTAACCCCTCCAGGTTGTTCAAGAATGACACGTGCTTTGCGTAAGATTGCATTGAGTCTGATTCTATGTGTTTTTGAGTCTCCAGCGGAAAGGATCACTCTTTTGGCTTCCCGTGTTATCAGTTATTGTGCACTGGGCCTAGGTATTGCGTTACTGATCATCGCAGTACTATCGCCTTTTCTGCTGATCCCAACACTGAAGGTGATTCCCCTGGATGCGGGCGGACCGCAGACCACGCAGGAGGCCCCAGGAATGCTGCTTGATGCGCAGGCTTTCGCCGCAAACCAGCCGGTGGAGGAGCATCAGGACGCGCCGGAGTGCACGCCCTCGGAGGGGGAATTACCCATGAGCTGCTTTATTAGCAGCTCCACTCCGCTGCGGTTGAACCGTACGATGGAGTCCAAAGACCCTGCCACGAAGAAGTTTGTCACGCTGCAGGCCACCACCACCTTGTCCCGTGGGGACCGTGAGGCACCGGATAACGTGGTGTCCACGGCCGTCGATACGGTGACGCTGAATCGTTTTTCGGCTGAACCGGATGCGGACCTGCAGTCATCCTTCCAGATTCAGGCCCCTGACCTGGGCTTGAATGAGGATACAGGTAAGTTCGCACGTGTGGGTCTGCAGTACCGTTTCCCTTTTGACACGGAGCGGCGTTCCTACCAGTTTTTTGACACCACCGCACAGACCGATAACCTCATGGATTTTTCGGATGCGGTGAAGGAGCACGGCACGAAGTCCCTGCAGTTCGAGCAGAACGTGGGCGCGGTGAACATGCTGAATGCGGTCACAGACGCGTTGAGACGCGATGGGGATCTGTCCGACAACGATCGCGCTGCCCTCACCGACCTGCAGGTTACCGCCCCGGCGCGGCGATGGTATTCGGCTGACGAGCTGGCCGCACAGGGCATCAGTCCCGATGAGCAGGTGTCCATGACACGCTACTATTCGGTGGCCCGCACCGTTCGTGTGGAGCCGAAAACCGGCATCATCGTCTACGGCGCGGACCGCCTGAACTACTTTTTCGCCCGCTCGGATGAGGAGGCGCAGCAGGTGGCGGACGCGTTCTTCCGTTCCGTTGACCACGGCGATGCATTCACCCCCAGCCCGCAGCGCACCGCCCTGTTTGTCGATGCCACGTGGGACCAGGACACCCAAGACCGGGCCTGGGATTCAGCCCTCACTGGCTTCACCGCCTTGAAGAACCTGGAGTTTGCCATCTACGTCGTGGGCACTCTGGGTGTCCTCGTGATCGCCGTGTCCATGGTGTTTGTCCGCCGATCACTACACCGCCAGCATCACTCCTAGGCCCCGCAGCCATGTCCGCCCGCCACGTGTTCCTCCCCGCCTACGCGGTGTTCCTGGTTGGGCTGCTGTTGTGGCCCCTCGCCTCCCCTGGAGCGCTGATTCACCGCGACATGGTGGTGGTCCCACACCCAAGCTTGAGCCTCAACGCGTTTGGGTTCGGGGACCTCCCGGCACGCAACGCCCCGCAGGATGGCGTGTTGGCGCTTGCTGGGCAGCTTATCGACGCCTCGTTCCTCACCCGCCTGCTGCTGCTCACCGCCGCACTTCTCGGGGCCTACGGCGCGGTTGCTTTGGCGCGATATGTACAGGCCGGAACGGTGGGCACGGCCGCCGCCATGACGATCACCATCTACAACCCGTTTGTGGTGGAGCGACTACTCCAAGGCCACTGGTCGCTCGTCATGGCTGCCTGGCTCCTTCCCGGCATTGCCGCCTGGGGGTTCACCGGACAATGGCGGTTGCAGGTGGTGGCGCTGTGGTTGGCATCGCTCACCCCCACTGGCGCGATCACCGCCCTCATCGTCGGAACGTGCACCACCACGCGTCGGTGGTTTCTCCTCTGCGTGGGCCTGCTCACCTGCCTGCCGTGGCTCATTCCTGCGCTACTCCACCCGGCGACCAGCAGCCCCGATGGGGCGTGGGCATTTGCCCCACGCGCGGAAACCCACGTTGGGGTAGTGGGCTCAGTGGCGGGACTTGGCGGAATCTGGAACAGTCAGGCCGTACCCCCATCCCGGGAAGCGGGCTTCGCCATGGCAGGTATCGCGCTGTTCTGTGTACTGCTGGTCGGGGCATGGCGGCAGGCCGCCCGACGCGCACTGCGCCCACTGATTGTGCTGGCTGCGGCGGCCTTGGGATGCCTTTTGATCAGCTACATCGCCTTGCCGTTTACCTCCTGGATAGTCACCCACGTTCCTGGCGCGGCGCTGTGGCGGGATTCCCAGAAACTCGTCATGTTCGTCATCCCCGCCTACACTGCGCTGGCGGCGAGTATTCAACGGCGTACCGTCGCCGCTGTAGCGATTGCTTTGGCGTTTCTCCAGGTCCCCGATGCCGCGCGGGTGGTCACCCAGATCACTCCCATCCCAGCTGATCCTGCGTGGGCGGCCTTGGCTGAGCGCGCCGCAGGCCGGGACGTGTTCATCCCTGATTCCACCACCATGGTTCATGACGGTTCGCGACTATCCATCGACCCCCGCACCAAAGTGCTCTCTACCGTGGAGAATGGGGAATTACGTGTGGGTGGCCGTGTAGTGGATCACTCATCACAACGCTACCGTGATGCCCAACAAGCCTGGGCCACCCGGGACCGCGCCCAGCTTGAGCGGCTGGGCATCGGCATGGTCGTAGACAATCACAACAGCATCATCACCGAAACCGCCGCGCCGCCGCGCCGGGGGGCGCGCTTCGCCCTAGGCGTGTTCCTCACGGTGTTGTGGCTCGCCGTGCCGCTGGTGTGTCTCCCGTGGAGATTCCGACAGCGAGGCAAGTAGCTGTTCAAACTGCATTCCCGTGGTGTGCCAGGAGAATTCCCGCGCGCGTTCCTGGGCGGCGGTGCCGAGGCGGGTGCGGTAGGCGGGGTCGTCGAGAAGCAGCGTCGTGGCGCGAATCAGTTCGGCCTTATCAGACACGAGGATGCCGGTGTGGTCGTCGATAATCGAATCCTGCAGGCCGGCGGAACTGCGGTACCCCACCGTCGGCACGGCGTGCTGAGCGGCCTCAATCACCGCCAAACCCCAGCCTTCCTTGCGGGAGGGCATCACGTGCAGCGTCGCGCGGGCGAGCAGGGCGTGCTTCATGCCCTCCGACACCTGGCCGTGAAACTCCACACGGTCGCTCACCCCCAGCTCGGCTGCATAGTCCCGCAACTGCGCATCCCACCAGCCGCTGCCGATCACATCCAGCACCACGTCATGCGTGGCCGACACCGCCGCCAGCACGTCCATCGCATGTTCGATCTGCTTGTGCGGAACCAACCGGGACAGCGTGACCAGATGCACCCGCCCATCATCGCGCCTGAGCAGCGAGTTCTCCGAGGTGGTATCGGGCAGCGGGTCCACTCCGTTGCGGATAATCTCAATGCGATTCGCGTCCACACCCAGCTGCATCAACTCGGTCGCGCTGGGCAGTGACACCGTCACGTAAGGGGTGCGCCGATACAGCCATGGGGCGACCCACCGTTCCACAAACCAGCCCACGCGGGACAATATCGGCCCCGCCACCGGCCACTGCTCGCGGTGGCAATGATGCGTGAGCAGCACCGTGGGTTTACCACTCAACGGCCCCGCAAAAAACGGAATGCCGTTTTGAGTGTCCACCACCACATCCACATCCCGAAACCTACCGAACCCCAGCCTGGCGCCCACCAGCCGCAGCCACGCCAGGGGATACACCGTCATCTTGCCACCGGCACGGGTGTAGGCGACCCCGCGCTGTACGCTGCGCCGAGGCGCGCCTGGATACATGGCGGTGTGAAACAACACCTCATGACCTTGGGAAACCAGAAAATCCCCCACACGCTCTAGATAGCGCTCGCTGCCGCCGCCTTGGGGGTGGTGCGTATCACGCCAACACAGCAACAGAATTTTCATGACTTATCTAGACTAACCCGGATTTCTCAGTGGGGTGGCAGTGGGGTGTGTCAAGTGTCAGGATTTGTAGACATCAGATGATAGGAAAACAGCTATGCCGCTGCCGGGTTCCTGAGGGTGTCTCACCAAGTGTCCAGTAAACCCAACACACCTCAATGCGGCGTTTGCTATTGACGTATTTTCCCGCATCCCGCATGGTGGTCGGCTGGCAAACCGCGAAGCATTTGTACACCTCGCCTGCCTTGGATGCCTTGAATATGGCGACATTTGCACTGGCGAAGATGGTACGGCTGTGATTCATCATTGAAGATCGGGGGTCCAGTATCGCAGCGCTGTCTACTCTGACCATCTAAGCGACTCCGTCGAAGTCGACTCAGTGGGCTCGTGTGGGGATTCCTACGATAACGCCCTGGCCGAGGCATTCAACTCCCTACATAAAGCAGAACTCATTCGCCAAACCTGCACCTGAACGGTACTCGCAGAGTGGAGGCAGAAACTGCGGAATGTGTGGAGTAGTTTAACACGCATAGACCGGGCCACCGCACCCCGGTTGAAGTAGAGATGTCAACATGAACCAGCAGCAGCGTAGCTGTTTTTGCTATCACCCGGAGCCCACAAAATGCGGCACCTGATACCCTACCACCATGCTCCGATGCCGAAAAATATAGCTTACTCTAAGAACACCTTAAATGCTTCGAGCGCTCTTCGCATCGCCAATTTCAGTGACACAATATCCGAATGCACAAGAATAATATACCCTAGGCGATCGTTAGAGCTAGAGGGGGGGCTAACCCTATCACCGACTTTTGCCATAATATAGTGGCGTCTAACTCCTTCAATTTGCACCCATTTGCTAAAATCAAAGTCACGAACGATACCTTCAGATGCAGAATTTACATACTGAATGCCAGTCAACATCTTTCTCTCAATAACAGCTAGGTCCGGACGCTCATATCCAAATGCCAAGTCGATGACTACATCATAAAGATCAACACCGTATGCAATAGAAGAAAGCTCAAAAATGTGATCACCTGGCGTGCGAAAAGCTACCTCCATAACTGCTAAGGTGCCATCATCTCGTTGCTTAAATTCCAAATGAACAATAGAAGTTCCAAGACGAACAACTTCAACGACACGCTCGACGAGTTTTCGCGCTAAGGCAGCCAACTCAGGATCTTCCTCAGCATAACCAACAACATGCGCGATCTCAACAAAACTCGTAGGGCCTGTCGTAACTTTTTTTGTCAAATTTAAAAATAGAATACTCCCCTTAAAAACAAGCGCTTCGACGCTATATTCTTCACCATTGACATACCGCTCAACGAGTAACGGCTTTTCCATTAAACGACGTTGAACAATACTATTCCAAGACGTCACACCATTAAAACACTCGACTCCAGCACTTCCCATACCAGATAATGGCTTAATAACAACGGGAAAATTTTCATGCGCCCATCCTTGAGCATTTTCTATACTACCTACCACCTTCCAAAGTGGTTGCTCCAAATCGATACTCGCAAAAATGCTACGCTGCATTGCTTTGTTCCTCGAAACAACAGCAGCGAATATTCCAGGGCCTGAAAGCCCAAGTGTGTCCTGCGCAACAGAAGCTGCCAAAACATGAGGCTCCGCGAAAGCAAGGATAGCGGCGGGACATGTTCGTCTCGCCAAGCGCATTGTCGGTAAGATCCATGCCTCATCAACAACCTCATCCGCATAAATAGGTTCAGCATCAACAATACACGAGAACCGCGAACAGAGTTCTTGAAGCCTATCCTCAGACTCCACTACAGCAACATGCAAATTTCTACGTTGAGCAGCTAGCAGGTATCCCTCCGCCATGATTCCCGCGCCAACAAGCAATAAGAGTGCCGAACAATCTGGAAAGTCTTTCTTCATTTTACCAATCATCACTCTTCTCTCTTCTTCACAGGTAACGACGCAGAAATATTTTCGATCAAATACCCCACGCGAACATAATTAAACAAAGCAACAATAAGACTCGCGGCAATCATCCCATACCAATACCCCGTAAAACCAAAATCAAAATATTCTGAAACAATATATCCACCAACTAAACCTACTCCCCAATAACTAGCAGTAACTACAATAGTTGGCAAAACCGTGTCCAACAACCCAACGAGCAATCCATTATACATCGTTCCTAGCGTACCAAATGCAAATGACAGCAAAACTAATGGAAGCAATTTCTGCGACAAGCTCGCGGTTGAATAATCAGAAATATCAAAGACCATCGAAAGTATAAAACTATAAGAAAAATATACTAAGCCAGAAATTATGATAACATACCCTATCGCCAAAATAGCCACGCCAAGGCGAAGTTGTCTCAATCTTTCCTTATCTGCATCAACACGATACCAAGCCGCCACTGTCGTGGTAGCCGTAGAAATCCCAAGCACTAATACCGAAATCAAAGTATCAATACGAATGCCAATTGTGTGTGCTGCGACAGCATCAGCGCCATATGTTGCTATCATAAAAGCAATAACCGAAGGAAAACCTTCCCCCACCAAAATTCGAAAACCAATAGGCGTTCCTAGACGAAATAGATAGGAAATTCTGGCCCAATCTATTTTTGTCATTCTAATGCTCAGCTTCAAAGAGCGAAAACGTCTGCCTTGTAGAAGCAGGAAAAATGCCACGACAATAATAAATAACCGGACGGTGGTACTTCCCAGCCCCGCACCGTATACACCTAATCCCCTAAAAGAACCAAGTCCAAAAATAAGAAAAAATGAAAGTATAAAATTCGCAGGGATTGCAGCTAACATAATCCACGTAAGTGGCTTTGAGTCGCCTACTGCCGACATAAATCCACGAATGTTAACATAAATATAGAAAAAAATTATCCCGATTGCTGCTCCATTATTATACTTCTGAGCAAGGTCTGCAATGTATTCGTCTTGCCCCAGCAAAAGAAAAATGTGCTTAGTAGATAAAAAAATAACGACGCTCAGTACGCCGATTATCAATGACAACCAATTTCCATCACTAAACCACTGATGCAACTTAATTTTATTATCACATCGAAAACTTTCTGCCACCATCGGTGAAACTGCCGTGATGATTCCCAAGCCCATCAACATAACTAAGCTAAATAGTCCAAGTGCTAACGTTACAGCCGCCAAAGCCTCTGGCCCTAGTCTCGCAACCAAAGCAGCATCCGTAAAAGATATTGCCATTTGAGAAACAAATGCAACGGCAAGAGGGCCACCAAGAAAGACTAGCTGTTTAATTGACTCAATCACCTAAAACCGCCTTCGGCTCTAATAAGAGTAGAATACTCTTCCGCGTCTAAAATCTCAAGAGTTTGAGCTAAATTTGACCACCGGAAATTATCGGTAAAAGAGGCATAGTTATCGCTCATCTCCACAAGCGGTTTATGCCATCCTGTGAAATCAAAGAAAAGCTTCCCCTGACCGTCTCCGGCAACCATATGCCAAAAATTCTTCTTAATAACATCATGACCCCATGCTACCAACGACCGTGCACTAATGTCCCTAATAACTTCATATTCTTCTGAAGAATTACTATCCAAGTTCTTTAGAAAAATATCCCGGAATACCTCGTGATATAGAGTTTGATACGATCCTCCCAAAAAACGAACGCACGGCAATAAAGAACCAATCAAAAAAATTACAAATAATCCGGGGACGAGGTTTCCTAAACGAAGATGTTTCGCCAATACATCCGGCTGCAAATCAAAGCGCATACGATATCGTTCCGATGATAGACAATTGTCCTGTATAGTAAGAGGACGTACACGCCCGTCAACAGATGTCCAAAAAAGATCTGTGCCAACCGGAATAAAAGGCCCAAGTGGCCCCTTAGCTAACAAAATAAGATCTTTAGCCATCTTAGATAATCGTCCATCTTCTACGATGCGACGGAAAAATGTAGGACGACTTAAAAGTTCTGCTGCATATGAGGCAAAAAATTTTTCCTGGACCGATCTAATAGCGATTCCATGTCCCCTCCACACCCGTTCGTAAACGCACTCATTAATATTGTTAATGTGCGTAGAGGCAGTTACTCGTTGTTTAGCCAACCTATCTTCCACATAAAAGTCTGGAATATAAGTAGCCATCCAGGCTTGAATATCTGATGAAAGGCCGACAGGCGAGCGATATTCTCCAATACTTTTTTTCGATAATCTACGACGGGGTATATCAAATATCCGATATGGAAAGTTATCAAATCGTAACCATGCTGGACCTCTGTGACTATGTTCTTCAAGCGTAACCGTCGAACAATTGAAAAAAATTTGACTATCTTCACCAATTAGCTCACATCCACGCAAAGAAAACGCCAAAGTTGAGCTAAAATCATCATCAAAGGCCAGACGATGATGAGGACCAGCCTGAATTACCGGGTTGATAAGAAAAGTTTGCAGAAACCGATCGGTTCGTTGAATGCCCCAACTTTGGCTAAACGTATGTGACAAGCATTCTACGAGAATATCTCTAGTTTCACTAGCAATTACGCCAAGACTTTTCTTCGTCTTAGCATTATGAATCAACGCAGCATAGTCATCAAGAGAGGGGTTAGCTAACTGATCAATCAGCTTGAATGCGCCGACACACAGCGCGCGAGCAATATCAAGTTCTCCCGGATAAACTTCAAAAACGCCAGTCGTCAAGCGGATTCACCCCTAAAGATACGCTGCCTGTGCCCTAGCCCGAAAGTATAATGAGGGTCAAACTTCTCACCAAGATCGAACATCACATCAAGCACTTCCTTTTGATATCCGCTAACAACAGACTTATCACCATCGTTCGAATAGTTTGAATACCCACCCGTTGTGTCTCCTTGCCTTAATACAGCTGCAGAGCTACGTGCCCAATCAATAAACTTTGGGTCATTCTCAACTTCTACCCATCGGGCCGTGAGAAGAACACCAACAGCAGAAGAACGAAGTGGGTAGAAGGAGTTTCTGGCATGCCGCTGCAATATTTTGCGATTATAAAACTCAATCAATGCGGTGCAGCCACCTGAAGGAGCCGCGTCGATGATGCTAGCTAAGGTATCAAAGTCCTGCCTCGCGCTCGCAAAATGAGTTGATGTCCAGTATCCCCTCCTAGGCGGCAAAAAATCTTCGTCAAATCGAGATTGCCATTCGGTATACTGTACCTCAGAAATATTTGACCAATCACCACCAATAGCCTTTTGCAATCTAAATAATTCTTGGTCATGTTCACCTGCCAAACATAGGTCAACGGACATATTAATGCCGTCAGAACATCGCCTAAGTGTAGGGGCGATAGAAAGTGCAGAATATTCCTCTACCGCATGTGAAGCACCAATTGCGTTTAATGCGTTAATCGCATCACTATTGGAAAAAGGAATCGACCCTGCAACTAGCCTCGGCATTGGAATAGTTCGATATTTAAGTTCCAAAATTATCCCAAACCCACCCATGCCGCCTCCACGAAGCGCTGCCATAAGATGTGGCTCTGTAGCATCAGTTACTTCGATAAGTTTCCCATTGTGAAGGAGCAACGTTGCACTTTGTAAATAGTCACAGGTAAGACCAGCAATCCCGACGAGCCAGCCAATTCCACCTCCAAGGGTAAGACCAGTGATACCAGTATCACTAACGGTTCCACCAGGAAGGCATCTCCCAAACCGGGCTAGTCTAGCATCGATATCGCCAAGCCGAACACCTGGCTGCACGCTCACAATATCTGTATGCTCGTCAAATCTAATATCACGAAAGATAGAAAAATCTATCAAAATCCCGTCATCGATCGTAGAAAAACCACCTATATGATGGCCTCCACCACGAATCGCAACTCTCAGGTCCATTTGGCGACTGATCTGCAAGACGCGACGAAGGGCATTGACATTCAATGTTCGAACGATAGCCGCCGGACGTCGGTCATACATCAGATTATAACCGAACCTCGCAATCTCATATCTATCGTCATCTGGAAATATAAGACTTTCTGAACCAACCTCTGTTTCTAATCTACGGCGTAATTCGCTGATTATCATAGTCTTGTTTACTCCATTTCCATCATATGCAGCAACTCTTTCGTTCCAAAAGAAATCATTCGCTGCCAAGCTTCATGCGATTTTGCGGCAATGTGTGGCGATAAATATAAACCACTTTCAAACACCAACTCAGGTGTAATACCGGCAGGAAACGATGACAAAAGTAAATCGGGACTAGCATCAAGCGCAACCGCGTCGAAAGTTCCGGCGCATAGTTCATTAAGCAACTCAACAAGATTAAATACCCGAATATCAGAAATTCCCACAATATTCTTGGCGCCGCGAGATAGCAAAAATGAACCTATCGAATTTTTGGTTTCCGCATTTAATGAACAGCACACAACTATCGACTGGCACTCCGTAAAAAGCTCTTCCGATGAAACGCGGCGCAACTCGAGTTCCGATTCTAAATCATACTTCGGCGTTCGAGATGTATAGAAAACATCACATCCGAACCCATTATGCAAAATACGAGCAACGGCACCACCTACCGCACCAAGACCAAAAACGCCAACTTTAGACCCAATAATCTCGTTGGTCATACCACTATTTCTAAAAGGATCTCTAAAAGATTCTGCGATGTTTCGGCTAATAGAAAGTAGTTGGCCAACAGCGAATTCTGCAACGGCGTCGGCATTAGCGCCGGGAGTACTTCGTATAGCAACACCGCAAGTGCTTGCAGCGTCAAGGTCAACAAAAGAACTTGCTCCCGATGCGAGAACAACAATTGCCTTCAAATTTGAGGCATGAGAAAGAAATTCTCCGTCTATATACTCGTCCCCCCCTAGCAAATAGTAATGCGCGTCTGCAGCAGCGTCTCGCAGTCGCTGAATCGGTTCGTTGCCGCTAAAGCGAACAATCTCAATCGAATGCGATGCCGCATATAAATCTATTTCTTTTGGAACTTTTACACCTGATACAATGAGCTTCACTAAATTTCCTTTCGTGATAGATAACTGGAAAGAATATCAATGCCTAGCTCAAATTCTCGAAGCGGCTTCATTAAGCTTACTCGGAAGTTTCTCACCGTATCAGAAGATCCAGATCTTTCCCAAAAGAAATTACGGCCGGGTAGCACAGTAAGTCCTAGCGATCGCATCGTTTCGACGAACTCAATATCGGATCTAGCCGAGTCCGGAATACGCATCCATTCAACTCCGATGCGGCTCGAAGTAGATCTTGGATCGATAAAGGTTGGATCGATCTTACTTCGAAGTAACTTCCGGCGTTCTTGTACTTCATAATGAAATGTAGCATTTGCCTCCGAACCAGCATCGAGAATAAACTCAGAAAGCACGCCTAAGGTAAATTTAGATACGCAGAGATATACCTCATTATAAAGTATCTGCAGCGCAGTAGCGTGCTCGCTAGAGCAGCAAAGAAGGCTGGCTTTCATATCCTGCGTAGGAAAAACTTTACCCGTATCCTCGAATACTATATACGAGGCACCTAAGTTATTAAGTATCTCATACGAGTCCCATAACTGTGGGTAGTATAATCTAAAACTGGCATCAAATATAATCGAAACTTTCGCCCTGTTGCACGCATCCACTACGGAAATAAATTGTTCCTTCGAAAGATTCGTACCTGTAGGATTGTTGGGATTTACCAGAAACAGGACGTCAACGTCGCCGAGCTTACTATTTAATTGACGAACATCAATAATATCGTCATCAGAAATTGGTGTGATGGGAACTCCGCGACGCCGAAGAAGCAGCGCGAGATTATCGAAAGTAGGGTGGGTAAGCATCACACGCAACTTTTTGGCGTGTAGATATGCGCCTATAAGATCAATCGAATTCGATGCAGTAGGCAATACCATATAGTTTGAAACTTTACGGAGGCCATCCGATGAAATAAGTGAACTAAAAGCCTCTAGAAATGAGCGCTCTGAAGCTGGAATAGATTGACTGTCCGCTCTATGCCAGATCTCCTCCAGACGTTCGATAATCTTCAGCTGAGTAGACGAAAGCTCATGATAAGCATGACCATCAGCCAAATTAGCTTCGGTGAAAAATCCAAGCTGTTCGTAATCTGTAAGTGTGACATTTGAGTGATTAAGACTCATCTTTCCTCTCCAAATATGGTCGGGCATCAGATGTTTCTGAGCATATCGCAATATTAGACACCGTTCAATATCAAAATAAGTGACAAAAGTCATATCTCTTGAGTTCAAGCGGCCCGAAGCAGCTCTGCATATGTATCCGTCCGAACACCTGATACCATTAAAATATTGATAGCTAAACGGCTTCAAGATAGTTTACGTACTGAATTGAAAATTGTTTCTTGGCTTTTATTCGTAACCCCAAAGACTTGTTGATGGCTTAGCAACAGCGCCCTTTTCCCAGGACATGGGGTTAGCGATATCGCTTAGAAGCATTGTCGGGCCATCAATATCAACAAAATCAGCTTCGTTTGCCAGCCACCATGCGGGAGCAGCTGAAAGTGAGGTACCAAGCATGCAGCCTACCAAAACTTGGAGCTCATTTTTATGCGCTGTTCGGACGGCTTCCAGGCCAGCTGTAATTCCACCAATTTTGTCAAGTTTAATGTTAAGCACGTCATAATATTCACGCATTTTTGGCAAATCCCGCAGCTCGATAAAGCTTTCATCAGCGCAAAATAAAACCGTCCCTCGGTTTACTTGTTTAAGTAGCTCTTCGTCTCCTGGAGCGACTGGTTGTTCGAGTATTTTTACCTCGTTATATTCTAGTACTGGCAACCATTTTTGTAGCGCATTAAAGTTCAGACTACCGTTTGCATCGACAATTAGAGTCGCTTCAGGAGCTAGCCTGCGTAGTCGCTCTAGTCTAGCTTGCGGAGTCTCGTCATCAATTTTTAGCTTTAATATGCTAAAATCGCTATACTTACTTAAGCCACTTTCGTTATCATCCGAGATCAAACCAATTGTTTGCGCAGTATATATAGTATTCAGTTGATTAACTTCAAGAATAGTGCTGACTGAAGTTTGTTGCTGTTTACATTCGAGATCTAAGAGAGCACAATCTACGGCATTTCGAGCTGGACCGGCGTGCATAGCATCAAGAATTGCGATTCGGGTAAAACCCGCTTTCAAAAGTGGCATCACTTCTTCTATATCTGCTTTAACGCATTCAAGATTCTGACCTCGGACTGAATACGGATTACATTCCCCACGACCGACTAAGCCATTGTAGGAAATTGAAATCGTGAGGGTAGTTACCTCATTATGCACCTCTTTTGCAATTCGAAAAGGCTCGGCGAGAGCATGCTCTGAAATCTCATATTCGACAACAACATCTCCATGCTCTATCATGACGTTAGACCCTTCTGTATTTTATTCTCTATTAGGCGTCTTTTTCCAGAGGGGAAACCGTCTAATGTGGAGACTTCTTTAACAGAAACATTCACGTTGACGTAAAGGAACAGAGATGGAAGGCGTCTCACGAACTCTAGAATATAGTGATTATCAAGGCCTTTATTTCGATCTATTGCAATTACCCGAAGCTCGATGTTATTATAGGAAGTCTGAACAATTTGATACTCCTGAATATTAGAGTTTCGATGAACGAGAGTATCGTCACAAAGTCCTAAAATTGCATCAGCAGAAATTACGTGTCCAGTACCATCTTGGAGAACTTCATCTTCCCTTCCTTGGAATGAGTCAATAATACGAAATGCTGATCCACATGGACATGATGCTTCCGAATCAATTTTTAATATATCCCCCTGATCGTAACGTATAAAGGGCATTGCTCTATTTCCTAGTGATGTGCCTACTAAGTGACCGTATCCCTGCTCGTCAGTATCAATGGTTTCAAAATATCCGCTATCCTCAACCAGATGATATTTATGTTCATAACATTCATACGCGATTAGTGACATCTCTTCTGATGAATACTCATCAAGCACCGGCACCCCAAGTTTTTTGGCTAGATTGATTCGCTCTTCTAGACTGCTTCGCTCAGAGTTAGTACCAACTGCCAGGACTCCAAACTCGTCAAGACGAATACCAGTTGCAGCGAGACGATGAAGAGAACTTGGAAAAGACAAAATTAATGATGGACGAACATCTGCAATATGTGATGCCAATAGTTGTGGGGGAGTTTCCTGTGAAACCGTAACGAAACGGTAGCCACCGAGCAATGATGTATATCGCTCCGCTACAAAATAGATGCCATATCTGATATCTTTTTCTTTCAATGGGCGCCTCATCAAAAGCTCGCAGTGTCGCATATATCGAATGTGTCGGTAATTTACACTCGCGTCATCTTGATAAATTGTTAAGTTTATTCCACTAGATCCAGATGTTCGTGCGGAGTGCAGAGGAACATTTTGACCATTTTTAGTCGCACAAAGATCGCTATATCCCGAGTCGATCATCATACGTTTAGAGACGATAGGAAGTTTTTCAAAGTCGGACCAAGAATTAATAGCACCAATCTCATATCCCGCGTCAGAATATAATTCGTGATAGAAAGAATTTGTCCGAAAAGCATATTCGACGATAGCGCAAACTTGCTCAAGTTGTATCTGGTTCCTAAGTTCGGGCGCTAGTTGAAGCTCCCGGTGGAGTGTTTTACGTTCTTTATTCCATTTCCTCAGCAAGAGTTTTTGAGAATTAAAAGTTTCTTTAGTTTCTCGCGTATTATGACGTATATATGGTGTTATTTCAGGCATGGTATTGGCGTCATTTTCAACTGAATATACGCTGCTTAATTCTGGCATCATTTTCCTCCATATGTATCAGCAATTAGATTTGATTTATCACGGTCTAAAATTGTAGCCGGTGAAGCTTTATTCCTGATTCTCTCTCAAACAAGCTTATAAACTCATTTCCTCGTTGTACAAATTCATCAATAGAAGCAGCGTTTAGTACTTTAAATCCGAGACGTACAAAGAACTCTTCAGGCGCGACTTGAATTTCGGCGTGTGCCTTTGTCTCAATAAAGTGCTCACCCAATTCTGCTATTAGCTTCTTTGAAGGAAAAGTAGAAATAACTTTACCAGATTCTGAAGGCACAAAGAAAATAATACCTATTCCCACATCTGAACTCATTTTAAAATTATGTCTGATATTTAGATATTCAAGGAGAAGACTCTTTCCATTAGCTCGTCTTTGGATATATGGAATCTTATCGCCACCAAGTCGGCCACCAACCTCTACGGGAGTAAGTTTTCCTTGACTATCGAAGTATTCAAGATGTAAGATGCTATTATTAATTTCGAGCGCGGTTACAACTTGGGAGAATAGAGCGCGCTCCGAATCATTTAGCAAAATTTTTCGGGAGCAATACTGTCCAATTTCTTCAAAGTATGGCGGAGAGGTTTTGAATTTTATTGTCTTCGCAAAAGGTACGATAGTTTCATTTTTAACATATCCTTCAATACTATATTCATATCCCTGTATTATATCCTCTACTATATACCTATTAAAGTTGACGTTATTATCGCGAGAGAAATATTCAAAGAGCTCATCTCTGGACTCTATTAACTCGACACCGATGCTTGAGTATCCGTTTTCAGGCTTGACTATAAGGGGATAAGTCAGGTTCATTTGCTTTATTCTTTCAGGTTTTCCAACTTTATAGTGGGGCGTTGGAATTCCTGCACGTCTGAAGCATTGCCTTTGACCAGATTTGCTTCTTAAAAGTTCCGCTTTTTCTGGCGATATGAAAGGTACTTTTAGGCATTTTAAAAATATTGACGCCCACGGTAGTAAATTTTCAATGTAACAGATTCCCACGAAATTTGGCCAGGCATCATTTTTTTGTTTTATACGCTCTGCTTCAATATTGGGATCAATATTGAAGTCAACTTTAAAGTAGTGATCAACTGGCGTTGTTTTATCGACAGGGTCGTCATTGAATAGCCAAATTTTTACACCGGCCTCGCGAAGCTCTTCAAGGGTGTACCCACGATAAGCGGAATAGCCTTTGCCTATAATTATTGCGTTTACTTCCGTCATTATACTACAATTCGCTTCTGTGCTACTATCGCTTGTCGTCTGCAGCAAGAAACACTGCGACGGCACCCATGCTCAAGGGCGGCTTTTTGTTGCTTTATATTTTAGTATTGTAGATGAAGCATTAGGAGTTCGTCAAGTTTGCCGGTTGACTTGTTTCACAGGCACTATACTGTAAGGGAATCGTTGCACTGCTACTAGAATATTTTTGGTGCATTCATTTGAGCACGATTTCTACTGAGATTCAGCATGGCGTACCAGCCAGGAATTCAACTGTGGGATTTTTCCGCCAGCCAGGATGGCGTTAAATTATTCAGCATACTCCGCAGTCACAGCTTTTACCTCCATCAATTCTGCCCAGGTCTTCATGTGGTGAGTCGATTTGCCTTATGTTATGAAGTTAATAGCTTCAGGCCGGGACGCTATCGTAGACATGCTACCTAGGATTTCGCTGACGCGACCAAGGTTTAGCTTTTGAAGGAGCTTCCAGTCTACTTCATGGTTAAAGAATCCCGTGGCATCCACATACAGGCAACTTGGCTGAATCGTCTCCCAACAGAACCAGACCGGCTCAGGTTCCTTCTGTTATACCGCCGTTGCATAAATAGTCACTAGACGCTTCACGCTTGACTATAGCCCGGTCAGCCTGTTGCGCCATTCGGCTTCCTATTCACGCCTTACATAACCTGGGTTCAATGGAGTAGCACACTACGGGATTAGGACTTGGCAAACACTTAGGATCACCTGACGCTCTAGCCGCCCACGCACACCCACCGCTTCATCCCTTCACGGTTAGCGATTGTTTAACATGGAACCATGACGTTCAGCCATTTTTCCCTGCGGCGCACCCGCACAATGGCCACCCTCAGTCGCTCACTGTTCCTGCTGCGCAGCTTCGGCTACGAGCAAAGCGACCCCGCGTACTTCTACGGCAACCTCGCCGAAGACACCGCTCAGTTCATCGCCTCCCTCTACTCAGACCGCGTGGTCGGCGGTGCACCCGCCGCTGCCCTGCACAACGCGCGGATTCTCGACGTTGGCGGAGGTCCCGGCTTTTTCTCCGAAGCATTCACCGCGCGCGGTAGCACCTACATCACCGTCGAACCCGATGTCGGCGAAATGGCCGCCGCGAACATTGAGGTTCCCGGAGGCGTCCGCGGCTCCGGCGACGCACTGCCCTTTGCCGACGCCTCCTTTGACATTGTGTATTCCTCCAACGTCGCCGAGCACATGCCCAATCCCTGGGATATGGGGGATGAAATGCTGCGCGTTACCCGCCCCGGCGGCCTGGTGGTGCTCAGCTACACCATCTGGCTGGGGCCCTTCGGCGGGCACGAAACCGGGCTGTGGCAGCACTACATCGGCGGCAATTTCGCCCGCAACCTGTACACACGCACCCACGGCCACCCCCCGAAGAACGTGTTTGGGGAATCGCTTTTCGACGTCTCCTGCGCCGACGGCATCAACTGGGCCTCCCGCGTCCAGGAATCCGGCACTGCATCGCTGGTGGGCCTGATCCCCCGCTACCATCCCCGCTGGGCGTGGTGGCTGGTGCATGTTCCAGGTGTCCGCGAGTTTCTGGTGAGCAACCTGGCCATTGTGCTGCGCAAAAACGAAGCGAACGCAGAAAAGTGAACGCATAAGCATCCCCTTCCTCGCGGACTGCCTGCGGGGAAGGGGATGCCAGGGGTGGGGATCTTCTTTTTTGAGAAGTCTTACTGCTGAGCCTTAGCCACCCGTTCCTTGAGGGCTTCGAACTGCTCATGCACCTCAGCGGGAACCTTCGGGCCGAGCTTTTCCAACCATGCTTCGTTATCAGCCACGTCACCGGCCCACTGGTCAGCGGGTGCAGAGAGGGCTTCGCGGACATCATCAAGCGGGGTGTCCAGGCCGGTGAGGTCCAGGTCTTCCACCCGGGCGGTGAGGCCTGCGATGGTCTCATCAGCGCTAACGCGGCCCTCAATGCGGTCCACAATCCACTTCAGCACGCGGCTGTTGTCGCCGAAACCAGGCCAGAGGAAGCGGCCGTCTTCGCCGCGGCGGAACCAGTTGACCAGGAAGACGGCGGGCATCTTGTCGCCGCCCTTCTTGCCCATGTTGATCCAGTGCTGCAGGTAGTCGCCAGCGTTATAGCCAATGAACGGCAACATGGCCATCGGGTCGTGTCGCAGGGCACCCACTTCGCCCTCGGCGGCAGCGGTTTGGCCGGATGCCAAGAGGGCACCAATAAGGGTGGCATGGTTCCAGTCATGTGCTTGGGAGACCAGCGGGACAGTATCGGGGCGTCGTCCACCAAAGAGAATGGCAGAGATCGGTACACCTTCGCCGTCGTTGAATTCGGGGGCCACCACCGGGCACTGCTCAATGGGCACGCAGTAGCGGGAGTTCGGGTGGCTGGACAGCTCGCCGGAATCGGGGGTCCAGTCGTTGCCTAGCCAGTCGATCAGGTGCTGCGGGTCGCCTTCCAGGCCCTCCCACCAGATATCCCCATCGTCGGTGAGGGCCACGTTGGTGAACAGGGTATTGCCCGGTTCCATGGTCTTCATGGCATTCGGGTTGGAGCTGTAGTTGGTGCCGGGTGCCACGCCGAAGAAACCGAACTCGGGGTTGGTGGCATAGAGGCGGCCATCCTCACCGAAGCGCAGCCAGGCGATGTCGTCGCCCACGACCTCGGCTTTCCAGCCATCAATGGTGGGCTGCAGCATGGCGAGGTTGGTCTTGCCGCAGGCCGAGGGGAACGCGGCGGCCATGTAGTAGGACTTGCCTTCGGGGGAGGTGAGCTTCAGGATAAGCATGTGCTCCGCCAGCCAGCCTTCATCGTGGGCCATTACCGAGGCGATACGCAGGGCATAGCACTTCTTTGCCAGGATAGCGTTGCCGCCGTAGCCGGAACCGTAAGACCAAATCTCGCGGGTTTCGGGGAACTGCGTAATGTACTTGGTGTCGTTGCAGGGCCACGTAACGTCTTTTTCACCTGGTTCAAGCGGCGCACCCACCGAGTGCAGGCAGCGCACGAACTCGCCCTTCTCACCAATCGCATCCAGGGCTTTCTGGCCCATGCGAGTCATAATGCGCATAGACATCACCACATAGGCGGAATCCGTCAGCTGAACACCCAACTTCGGGTCAGGGGCGTTATCAGGACTCATGCTGAACGGCACCACATACATGGTGCGGCCCTTCATGGCACCACGGTAATGCTCAGTCATCTCGGCCTTCATGGCCACCGGGTCGGCCCAGTTATTGGTGGGGCCTGCGCCTTCTTCAGTTTCGGAGCAGATGAACGTGCGGGATTCCACACGTGCCACGTCGGAGGGGTTGGAGCGCGCCAAGAAACTATTGGGGCGTTTTTCCTCATTGAGGCGGATAAGTGTGCCGGCTTCCACGAGCTCAGAGGCTAAGCGATCCCATTCTTCTTGGGAGCCATCAGCAAACACCACGGACTCAGGCTGGAACAGCTCGGCAGCGTCGGCGATCCAGGCTAACAGTTCTTCATTGTTTGTTGGAGCCGGACCGACGAGACCCGGGATTTCAACTGCAGACATTAATTCTCCTGACATTGGGTGTCACTTGAGGGCTTTCTCTTTCATCAGCGTAGTCATAGACAAAGGTCCTACACAGGGTCTCGGGTGAGAAACTGGCCACAATTTTCCGTTTAGGGGTCATTACCGGTTAGATTACCCCCAATCTCTTCGCTTTTCCTGCACATATCTCTATAATCCCCACCAATGGTTTGCCACCCCCTCGGGGGTAATCTGCTCGACAAGCCCCCAGGATGGATCCCCCCGCTCACCCACCCCCAAGGCTCCCATCGGGTTCAAACCCCACTGTTCTGTGGATGCATCACCAGGCGCACATTCCACCGTGTAACAATCCCCGCTAAACAGGACCGTGGCCACCGAATCAATCAGACCATCCCCGTTGTAGTCGGTAAACACGCTGACACCACGGTCATCATTCAGCTCCACCGTGCCACCAGGTTCGCCCTCAAAAGCAAAGGACTTGCCATCCATATGCAGCAGCAAACCCGATGATGAGCCGTTGGGAAGCATCTCCTCCAGCGGAGTCATCTCACCCAACCCACACAGCATTGACACCCAATCACCCATCCCACACCATCCTTAGGTTTTGTGTTGTTTTTCTATACCGGAGAGCTTTAAACGGATCCATTGCCCACCCGCAGAAACTCCACGTTGTTGATAACTGGTACTATCCAGCTCCTTCGTAGTAGCAAGGATTGAGATAACCAATGAACACCATCGCTGTCTCCGGGCCACCCACTGCCGCCATAGCCGAAAAGCACCGCACACAAGGCCGAACACAACAATCCCACCGAGCCACAGCCCCGGAATAGCGCTGTCGACAACGCTGTGCACCAACCGAAACAGCGCGCCCCCGCTTACAACAGTGACCACCGGGGCGTCGACAAGCGCGCGCCATCCCAGCCGCAACGGGGGTGGCACCTCGACGTTACGTTGCTCACACAAGTTGACAAGGCGGTCCCGCGCCGACGCGTATCGACGCCCCACCAATCTCTCGATACTGGACAGCTCAGCGCGCAGCCGCTCTTGCGCCCGCTGATCCGCACGCTCTGCGGCATGCATCCATCGTGCGGCCTCCGGCATGGGCATGACCCCCACCGGCGGTCGAGCCACCACATCCGCCAGTTTCTTCTCCACACTGCCCTGAGCGACGGCGATACCCGGCACTGTCTCGGGCGGAAGTGCGGCCGTGCTCACGACCCTGCCGACTTTCGCCATCGCGTCCGCAAGGGTAGGTGTATCATGCGGACCCCACCCCTGCGGCGGGGCAGCGGCTATCACGACGTCGACACCCGCGTGGGGTTTGTCCGCCACCTGCCAGCGTTGCCGGAGTTGCAGCGACACCGTCATGGTCGTAGCGGGATCTGGGCCGATCACAGCCAGTACCGGCCCCTGTTCATACGGTGCAGCCACTGGAGGCGGCGGACCGCATGCGGCGAGTGCTTTCTCTAGGGCATCAGCAACCTCGGGGAAACGATACGCAATAGCCCTCACCTCACCATGCAGCACGCGTTGCCGCGCCCCCACCAAGTCCCCATCAGGGCAGGATCGCAGCAGATCCGCCACCAGCAGTGGCACTTCAGCTGCGCTCTCGCAATGCGTAAACAACATCGGACCTGCCGCCATGCGGGCCTTGGCGCGTGCACCCACCTCGCTGCTATGCACCAGCACGGCGAGGTCGACGCCCCCTTGAGTGACCGGCCAGGCTGCGTCAACGATGTGAATTCCGCGGCTAAACCCACTATTTGTGTCCTTAATACTAAGGAGTGGAACAGATGCCGATTCTGTGCACACCACCACGCGCAGCGGACCCAGCGCAGCCTCCAGTACGGCATCCACGCACTGCGCGGCCACGCAATCAGCGGGACGGGACCGCAACCAGGCGCGCAGCGGCATCGCATTCAGCCATTGTTCCCACTGGTGGGGTGACACAAAAGGAACGGCGGAAGACACAGCGGACGGCTCTACAGACGGCACTGATCGACCCGCCACGGCATTCATCATGTTGTTCATGAATCCCCCACATTCCTCACCCCGATTATGTACCCCGCCACGCTGCCGCTGTGTACAAGCACCATCAGCGATTACCCAACCGTGATACCACAGGCACCGCGGTTGATGCAGCGCATGCCCTCATATCAGGGTATGCATCACAGTCGCGACATTGAAGTTCGCCCACGAAAAGGGGCAAAATATGAAACGATGTCTATCCCCGAAAAAACACAACCGCACGGCCGCCGCCCACTACAGTCGGAGTTTAACGACGGCCGTGATTACCCGCGTCTTGGGAGCGTCAGTTTCCGGCGCGGCACCCTCACCGAGAATCAGGAAAAAACCTGGGAGGAGCACTGGCCGCAGCGAGGTCGTGAACTCACCAACGACCCCGCAGACCAGACCATTGATATTGCAGGCTGGTTCGGCCGGGAGGGTCACCCCACCATCCTGGAAATAGGTAGTGGCACCGGCACCTCCACCGTCGCCATGGCACCCCTGGAACCCGACACCAACATCATTGCCGTGGAGCTGTACCGGCCGGGCCTGGCTAAACTGCTCGGGGCGTCGGTACGCGGGGGCGTCGATAATATCCGCATGATTAAAGGCGACGGTGTGGAAGTGCTGAACCGCATGTTCCCCGAAGCATCGCTGGACGGGGTGCGCATCTTTTTCCCCGATCCTTGGCCGAAAGCCCGGCACCATAAGCGGCGCATCATCCAGTCAGGCACCCTGCACCTCATTGCCACCCGCCTGAAACCCGGCGGCGTGCTGCACGTGGCCACCGACCACGCCGACTACGCAGACTGGATCACTGAGCTGGCCACAGTCGAACCCCTGCTCGACTACAAAGGCTGGCCGTGGGCGGAGTGCCCGCAGCTCACAGACCGCCAGGTCATCACGAAATTCGAGGGCAAAGGACTCCGGAAAGACCACACCATTGCCGAATTCCTCTGGCAGCGTACCGCCGATAATGTAGCCGAGGACACGCCGGATAGCGTAGGTGATGGCAGCCCTAGCGCTACCACAGTGACGTAATTCTGGAGGCTACCGCAACGATATGACCAGCATGATCGACACGATTCATGAGCACTCCAGCGGCTCTTTTCCCTGCAGCACACCCGTCTTTGTCCCCCACCCCACGGACAACGACGCCACGAGCCATCACGCCAAGCCACAGGGGCTCCTCCTCATCTGGGATGCCCCCAACCTTGACATGGGCCTCGGAGCCATCCTCGGCGGGCGCCCCACCGCCGCCTACCGCCCCCGCTTCGATGCCATCGGCCGCTGGCTATTAGATCGATCACAGCAGCTGTCCGAACAGTTGGAAACCCGTATCGAACCGGAAGCAACGGTGTTCACTAACGTCGCTCCCGGCGGTGCCGACGTCGTGCGCCCCTGGGTGGAAGCCCTCCGCAACGTCGGTTTCGCCGTCTTCGCCAAACCCAAACTCGACGACGATACCGACGTGGACCCCGATATGCTCGCCCACATCCGCCGCAGGCACAGCGAAGGAGTACTCAGAGGCATCATCGTGGCCAGCGCGGATGGCCAAAATTTCCGCGACGAACTGGAACAGCTCGCCACCACGGGCATCCCCACAACCGTTCTTGGTTTCCACGAACACGCCTCATGGGCTGTAGCATCGGAAACGTTAGAGTTTGTGGACTTGGAAGAAATTCCCGGTGTGTTCCGCGAACCGCTACCTCGCATCAGCCTGGACAATCTGCCCGAGGAAGGTGCCTGGTTGCAGCCATTCCGTCCGCTATCTTCGCTACTGTCAGGGCGGCCTTAGTGCTGGGAGGCTAAATTATGTTTACTGCTTGGGGACATTTTGCGTACCAACATAGAAAAGTTGTTCCCGCTGTCATCGTGTCGGTGGTACTGCTATGCTTTCTCATTTTTGGCACCAAGCTTGATGAACGCATGAGCCAAGAAGGGTGGGACGATCCGCATTCGTCCTCCACCCGTGCCGCACAGATCGAACAAGAGGTCTTCGGCCGCGACAACTCCGGCGACATCATTATGCTTTTCGACGCCGCGCCGAGCGTCGCCCTGAACGACCCCAGTACTGCTCAGAAAGCCAAAGATTTTCTGGACAAGATCAAGACGGAACACCCCGAGCAGGTCGACCATATTGATAGCTACTTTGACAACCGCAACGCCCAACTGTTGTCCCCAGACCAGCGCACCGCCTTCGCCGCGATCGGCCTCAAAGGCGACGGCGAGGACGTGCTGAAAAACTACCGAGCCCTCGAAGGCTCACTGACCCCCGGTGACGGGACACTGCCCGACGGCATTACCGTCAGCATCGCTGGATCCACCGCCGTTGCCGACGCCCTGGATGAAGGCATGGCCGGCGACATTCGGCGCGCTGAAGTCTACGCACTCCCCGCCGTAGCGATCCTCCTGCTGTTTGTCTTTGGCTCCGTAGTTGCCGCAGGCATGCCCCTGGTCGTGGGCATCCTGTCCATCCTGGGATCGCTGGGTGTGCTGTCGATCCTTGCGACACAAACACAGGTCAACGTATTTGCGCAGTCCGTGGTTACGTTGCTGGGGCTGGGCCTTGCCATCGACTATGGGTTGTTTATGGTATCCCGGTTCCGCGAAGAACTCAGCAAAGATGTGCCCATACCCGACGCCGTTGCCAACACCACCGCCACCGCCGGACAAACCGTGGTTTTCTCTGCGGGCATGGTCGCCGTGGCGCTGTCCGGGTTGTTTATTTTCCCGCAAGCCTTCCTCAAATCAGTCGCCTACGGTGCCATCAGCGCCGTGAGCCTTGCAGCCTTATTGTCTGTGACCGTGTTGCCCTCAATGTTTGGCCTGCTGGGCAAGAACATTGACAAGTGGACAGTGCGGCGCACGGCCCGCTCTGAGAGCAATCTTGACGCCAGCTTCTGGTCGCGTATACCCGCCTGGGCGATGCGACACTCCGGGCTGGTCACCGCCGGGATTGTCGCCGTGCTCGTTGCCTTGACGATCCCGCTGATGGGCGTGAAGTTTGGCGGTATCAACGAAACCTACCTGCCGCCGGACAACAAAGTCCGCCAGGCCCAAGCGGAATTCGACGAAAAGTTCCCCAACTTCCGCACCGACCCGGTGAAACTCGTGGTAACAGGCACCACCGGCAACGATCAACTCGTGCAAGTGTTCACCCAGGCCAACTCCGTGGAGGGCCTGACCGGGCGCTTCACCGCGCAGGGTGCCACCACGGACGGCACTACCGTTCTCTCTGCGGGCATCACCGACCGCGACGATAACGCAAAGGTGATCAAGCAACTCCGCGAGATCGAGGCACCCGAAGGCGCGGAAGTCCACATTGGGGGCACGCCCGCGCTGGAGGTGGAGTCCATTGAGGCGCTGCTGAGCAAGCTTCCGTGGATGTTCCTCTACATCATTGCCGCCACGTTCATTCTCATGGCGTTGGTGTTTGGGTCCATGATCCTGCCTGCGAAGGCCATCATCATGACCATCCTCGGGTTGGGGGCCACTTTGGGCATCCTCACAGCCATGTTTGTCGACGGCGTGGGGTCCAGCATGTTCAACTTCACCGCAGGCCCCCTTATGAGCCCAGTCCTGGTGCTCATCATGTCCATTGTCTACGGCCTATCCACCGACTATGAGGTGTTCCTGGTCTCCCGCATGGTGGAGGCGAAGCAAAAAGGCGCGACCACCGACCAGGCCATCCGGTACGGCACAGCGCATACGGGGTCTATTATCACCGCCGCCGCCGTCATCATGATCGTCGTGTGCGGCGCGTTTGGGTTCTCCGAGATCGTGATGATGAAGTACATCGCGTTCGGCATGATCGCGGCATTGCTTCTCGACGCCACGGTGATCCGCATGTTGCTTGTTCCCGCTGTGATGCACATCCTGCGGGAAGACAACTGGTGGGCACCACCATTTGTGAAGAAAGCCTCCACCTATTTGGGGCACACCTCAGAGCCAGCGGGGGCGCAGCCCACGTTTGCCGAAGTGGGAGCTGCCACTACAGGTGGTGTAGGTGCCACCGAGACGTCGCTACCGAGACCCGTGACCATTGGCGGAGTCAATACCCCGCAGGTGGTGGACTCGATCCCAGAAAACAGGGTGATCCCCAGCGCCGGATCGATCCCTGGAGTTGAGACTATCCCCAGTTCCGTCGCGCAAGCAGCAGCCGCTGAAACAGTGGTGAACGTGCGGCCGGTGGCAAGCGCCCCACCCACGCCTCAGCACCAACAGGAGCCGGCGGAGGAACCACGTCAGAAGAGTACAAGCACCCCGTCAAGCCCCTCAGTACAGGGACCAGTACCTGGGCCGCAGTCAGACGTTCCGGCGGCATCGCACACCGCGTTGTTGCCGCAAGTACCCAAGCCAGGGCAAGGCCCCGCTCACGATGCCAAGGCAACGCCCGTTGCGGTGCAAAAAGTCGAGGAAGCAGTGGGCAAAGGCTTGGACAAGGCCGTGCTGCTTGTGCGTCAAGGCATGAAGAAGGTTCAGGAAACCCGAGAGGAAGCGGCCAAGAAGCAACAGGCCCGCAAGGAAGCTCAAGAGAAGCAGCAACTGCAAGAAGCCCAGAGCGCTGCTGTTGTTCAGGATGAAGTACAGGTTCCTGTCGGGCAGTCGGCATCAAGAATCCCTGGCCCGCCCGTTCCTGGGATGCAAAGTCAACCACGTCGGCAGTCGGCACCGCGCCGCCAGATGCCGACCACACCGCCAGCCCCAACACCGGCAGCGGTGCCGCACCAACAGGCCCCCCAACCGCCAATGACACAGCAGAAACCGCAACAACAACAGCAGTGGCCTTCCGGCACCCAGCAACGCCCGAACCCCGTCGATGAGTTGTCCCTCGACGATATTCCCTTGCAGGACCTGCATATCCTCGCCGCCGATGATGCAGCGCGAGGTGGTCGGCGTGCCAGCGAAGACACCAAACTAATCCCTTTCACCGAGTTGATGGAGCGGCTGAACACCAACGACCCCCAGGGGCGGCCTCAACAGTGAAAACGCTTCGCGCACTTGCCAGCACCCCATGGCTGAGGTGGCTTTTTATGCTGGTCATACTAGCCATGGTGGTGTTTTTCCTGCGTGGGCGCCTGAGTTTTCTGTCAGAAGGCATCGCTGAGGTGCGTAAGGCCGATGGTTGGGGTGTCACCCTTGCCCTATGTGCATCGTTGGCATCACTAGCGGCGATGGCCGAGGTCATGCGGATTTTGCTACGTGCGGGGAAGGTGCGCACGCGGCGTCGAGATGTTAACGCCCTGGTGCTCAGCGCAAACGCCTGGTCCACCTCGTTTCCCGGCGGGCAAGCGTTGGCGACTGTCCTGCAATTTCAGACCATGCGACGGTGGGGCGCCAGCCCCATTTTGTGTTCCTGGCACATCGTCCTGTCCGGGGCGTTGGCTACGGTGTGGTTGGCAGCGCTGGGTGTGATTACCATCTTGTTTTTGGGGGCGTCGTTTTCCTTGTGGTCGCTTGTGGGCACGGTCGCGGTGATGCTGTTGCTGTCGTGGCTGGTGTATTGGGCGGCGCATAACCCCCACAAGCTGGCTGAACTGATCCGCACGGTCCTGCCGAAGCTGAATCGATTGCGCCGCAAGCCGCCGCAGTACCAGGTGGACGAGGCCGTAGAGCAGGTGAATCAGCTGCAGGCCGTCAACATGACCACTGGCCAGTTTCTTCTGGCCGCAGTGTGGTCGCTGATGAACTGGATACTTGACATCCTCACCCTGTGGGCGTGCGTCTGGGCTGTCACAGGTATCACCCCAACCTTCCACTCGGACCCGAATAACACCACCGTTGCGGGCGTGGCGTTGGCGTTTGTCACCTCCAAGATCGTCGGTACTATCCAGGCCACCCCAGGCGGATTGGGGCCCGTTGAGGCGGCGCTGACCGGCACGCTCGTCGCCGTGGGCATGACGGTGGTGGAGGCATTCGGCTCGGTGTTTGTCTACCGCATGGTGTCGTTCGTGATGATCACCCTGCTCGGATGGGTGGTGTACTTTTTCACCTACACACGCAAAGGACTCTCTGCGCGGGACGCCACCTAAACGACCACGTAAACTAACGGCTATGTCTGATCGCCTTACCCGTTTCTTTCCGCTTTTCGATGCCGCGGCCATCCTGCTGTTTGCTCTGCTCGCTCGAGTTGCGCATCGCGGCGACCGTGGACTCACGGTGTGGACGTGGCTGGATACAGCCTGGCCGTTCTTGGTCGGCGTCGCCATAGCATGGCTGGCAGCCCGGCGCGTGTTTCAGGGTTCCGCTCAGGGGATGGGCTTTGGCGGGGTGGTATGGGTGTTGGCCGTGGTCACGGGCCTGGGTATTTGGTGGGCGCGGCACGCCACCGTGCCGCATTGGTCCTTTATCATCGTGGCCAGCGTGACCAGCGCCCTGCTGCTCTTTGGGTGGCGGCTGGTCGTGCGGTTTGTGCACTGAGCTAAGGTGAACTGCTACATGGGCATGATGGTGTGCTTCTTGCGCATCTCGGGCTCTTCCTTGGTGGCTAGTTGGCGCAGGGCTTGGCGCAGCATCAGCCGGGTTTGGTTTGGCTCGATCATGGCGTCAATGTATCCGCGTTCTGCGGCGACGTAGGGGCTGGTCATGTTCTCGTTGTAAAAGTCCATGAACAGCTTCTTCATGTATTCCCGCTGCTCGGGCGGGGCAGCTGCGAGCTGGCGGCCTTGGATCATCACCACAGCGGCTGCGGCACCCATCACGGCGACCTGGGCGGTGGGCCAGGCAAGGTTGATGTCACCAGTCAGGTTTTTGGACCCCATGACGGCGTAGGCGCCACCGAAGGCTTTGCGCACGATCAAGGAGATTTTCGGCACGGTGGCTTCTACCACGGCGAAGCCGAGTTTGGCGCCACGGTGGATCAGTCCCACTTTTTCCTGCTGGACGCCCGGTAGGTAGCCGGGGGTGTCCACCACAAAGATGATGGGAACGTTGTAGGCATCGCAGATGCGGATGAAGCGTGCGGCTTTGTCAGCGGCATCAGCATCGATGCAGCCCGCAAGGTGCAGAGGTTGGTTGGCAACGATGCCGACCGGGCGGCCGTCGATACGCGAGAAGGCGGTGATGATGTTGGGGGCGTAGTCGGGCTGGATTTCCAACACGTCGTCGGAGTCGAAAATCTTACCCAGCAGGTCCAGCATGTCGTATCCGGCATTGGGATCGTTGGGAATGAATGTGTCCAACACGCTGTCTCCCACAACAGCCTCGTCGGCTGGTGCCCAGTACTCGGGCGCGGGTTCGTCGCAGGAGCTCGGCAGGTATTCGAGCAGGTCATGGACGTAATTAAAGGCTTCATCCTCTGTAGGCGCCACATAGGAAATGTTACCGTTGAGCGCCTGCTGGTGCGCGCCACCGAGTTCGGCAGAGGTGATATCCTCGCCGGTGACCTCACGGATGACGTCGGGGCCGGTAACGTACATTTCGGCTCGGCCTTCCACGGCAATAACAAAGTCCGTGGTCACCGGGGCGTACACCGCACCACCAGCGCATTTGCCAAGCATGATGGAAATCTGCGGGCTTCGGCCCGACAGGGGCAGCTGGCGCCGCGCAATTTCCGAGTACATGGCCAGCGAGGTCACGGCGTCTTGGATGCGGGCACCACCGGAGTCTTGGATGCCGATCACCGGGCACCCGATCTTGATGGCCATGTCCATGACTTCGCAGACTTTGCGGCCAAACGTCTCCCCCACAGAACCGCCGTAGACGGTCTTGTCGTGCGCGTACACGGCGACGGGGCGACCGTTGATACGCCCATACCCGGTGACCACGCCGTCGCCGTAGGGGGCTTCCGGGTCGTCGGGGGTGCGACCCAGCGCACCGATTTCCACGAACGAACCTTTGTCGAGCAGTCGGTCAATGCGTTGCCGGGGGCTGGTCAAACCAGCCGCATCTCGCTTTGCTCGGGCACGTTCGCTGCCCGGATCTTGTGCCTTTTCAAGCCTGGCGTGGAGGTCAGCGAGTTTTTCCGCCGTGGTGGTACCAGTCACTGTCGAGCTACTCGTTTCCGTCTTCTTCTCCGGCGAGCTCCGCGATGCGCCTGCTCAGGTGCGCACCCACGGTGCCTATTTCGGGTTCATCTACAACGGCAAGATGATCGCCGTGTAGCTGAATAATGTCTAACTTGTCAACGATAGCGGACCAGCCACCGTCCGCGTCAATCTTAGCGTAGTTGGGTTCCAGCTCAATCGCCCCATCGTGCATGCGCTCGGCTCGGAACAACATGACGGGAACTGTCACGTCGTCCCAGCGGTGCAGGTCCAGGTGGTTGAGGATGCGGTTATCCACAAAGGAGGCGCGCTGGTGCTCCAGCACCCCGGCGGCCAGGCCATGTTCGGAGGCATCGGTATTGGCGAGAAAGTCGGTCATCATCTGCAGAAGGGCTTCTTCACCTGCGGTCTCCAGCAGATCGTAGGGCACCTCAAAGTCCAGGCCGTACGTCTTCTTGGCAAAGGCCGAATAGCGTTCCCACCGCGCCCGGGTTTCCTCGGGGGTGTTGGGGATGGGTTCGGAGGGCTGTACCGTGTCCAGCAGCGCAATCAACGCCACGTCTATGTCGCTATGTACTAGCTGGTGAGCCACCTCGTAGGCGAGCGCACCGCCGAGGCTCCACCCGCCGAGGATCACCGGTCGCCCGTCCGAGTATTCACGAATATCGTCGAGATAGGCTGCGGCGCGTTCCTCCAGGGACCCTTCCAGGCGTTCCACTCCGTAGACGGGTACGTCCGCGGGAAGTCGACGCACCAACGGCTGGTACACCACCGACGATCCTCCGGCAGGATGGAACATGAACACCGACGGCTTGGTGGATCCCTCTGGGCGGGCTCGCAGCACGCGGATCGTGCCTTCCACCTCTGTTTCCAGCCCTTCGCGCACGATGTTCGCCAGCGGTTCCAGGGTATCCGCGTCCAGCACCTGCTGGGTTGTCACCTCAACACCGCTGCGGTCGCTGAGCCGTTCCGCGATGGCACGCGCGGTGTCCTCGCTAATGGACGGCAATTCGCTGCTAATGCCCGCCGCTGCCGTCCCGGTAATGCTGGCCCAGGTGGCAAAAACCATGCGCTCGGATGCGTCACGAGGCGCAACACCCACACCTTGTTTGGAGGCACGAGTGCCAGCAGCGGCCTCCTCAGCAGGGCTCTTATCGACGCCCGCGCCTGCCGCAGGTGCCTCGTCCCCACCAGCTTTCTCCGCCACCAGGTTTTCCACCAGCGTAACCACATCGGCCACGGAGGCGTCGCGAAGCGCCTGAACCTGCAGTTCGGGGATTTGGAAGTCATATTCGATGCGGTTTTTAATGCGCATACCCATGAGGGAATCCAGCCCGAGGTCAATCAGTGGAAGCTCACCGGGGAGGTCTTCAACGTCGTAGCCCATCGCCTCAGACACGATGGACCGCATGCGCTGCTCCACGGTTTCCCCAGACTCGGGATCCCAGTGAACGGCGTCAACGGTGACATCATCAAAGCGTGAGGTCGCCGTGGAGTCAAAGGCTTCCGGCTCGGCCTCATCCCCGAGGCCGTCCTTGCCAAAGCCCGCGTCCATGCCACCAGCGACGGAGGATGCGAACCCCTCCGCCACCAACACCGTAGCATCGCCCATGACGCGGTGCACGGCCACGTTCACCCCACCAAGGTGCTTCCTGGCCACCGTCGTGACCTCGCCGGACGGCGGCAGCGTAGTGTGTTCTTCCACGGCCACGAGCTGCGCACCAGGGTCGAGGCGTTCCGCAGCGGACTCCAGCAGCGCCACCGCAGAGGGCGCGTTTTCCGCGAGGGTGGAGAACGCGACGGACCCGTCCGGCAGAGTCACTTTCGTGCCAGGCAGGGTGGCGTTGCCGCCGCTGGAGGGGCGGGCGGCAGTCCAGTAACGCTGGTGCTTCCAGGTGATGTGCGGGGCGTCGATACGCGGACCGGAGCCGGTGATCAGTTCCAGGTTGATGGGCTGGCCAGCAACGTAGAGTTTGGCCAGCAGGTCGCGAATGGACTCCGCCGAGCCGACCTTGCGCTTGAGCACGTACAGCAACTGGGAGTCACCCGCGCCGACGCTGAAAGCGGTATTCATCATGCCCATCAGCGCCACTGGGTTGGGGGATACCTCAACCAGCATGGTGTGGCCTGCGGCAAACGCCTGCTGGGTGGCGTCCAGGAACCACACGCGCTGGCGGGTACAGCGCACCCAATAGTCAGGTTCGTGTACCACGGCACCGGGCTGGTATGTCACCCCACGGTCTACAGAGCTGAACAGGGGGATGCGCAACGGCATGGGGGTAATGTCTGCGGTTTCAGCGGCAAGTTCGCCAAGGATTGGCTCAACAGCACTGGTGTGACCAGCGCCTTTGACGTTGAGCAGTCGAGCAAACTTGTTTTCTGCTTCCAGCATCTCCACCAGTTTCACCACGGCCTCGCGGGGGCCTCCCACGGTGGTCATGCCGGGGCCCGCGTACACGGCCGGTTCGATGCCTGCGTATTCGGGGTGTTCCTCGATGAAGGTGTCCAGTTCATCCACGGAAAACTCCACCACGGCCATGGCACCCAGCTGATCTTCGGGCAGCGACTTCTCGCCCTCCCCCATCAGTCGGGAACGATGGCAGGCCACCCGCATCGCGTCCTGAGCACTCAAACCACCGGCCGCGTAGGCTGCGGCAATCTCACCCATGGACATGCCCATCACGGCACCGGGTGTCGCCCCAAACGCTGCCAGCAGGTCCGTCAGGGCAATCTGGATCGCGGTAATGCCCGCCTGCGCGGTTTCCGTGTCGTAGGTTTGGGAATCGTCCGCGATGAGCTCCATCAACGACCACCCGGACTCGAACTTAATGAACTCGTCCAGTTCCTCCAGCCGAGCCTTAAACAGCGGCGACATGGCCACTAGTTCCTTAGCCATCTTGCGGTGCTGCGACCCGAAACCCGAGTACACAAACACCGGACCCGTGGTGGCAGGACTGTCAGCCACGGCGATGCCAGGCCCCTTCTTACCGTCCGCCACCAAGCGGAGCCGCTTCACTGCTTCTGCAACGGTCCCGGCATCCACAACCGCGCTGGAACGCCCGTGGTTACGGCGGGCAAGGGAGCGAGCCACGGTGATCAAGTCATCGTCGCTGCGCCCCTCCAGGAAGTCCGCCATGTCCGCAGCCGCTTGACGACGCCGCGACGGCAGCAACCCACTCACCGGCAACAGCACATGCGTCCCATCCGCCAGTTGCGGCTCCACGGGCTGGGGGTTGGTGTCGTAGTCTGCAGGATCGAACTGGGCAAGCACAGCATGTGCGTTCGTCCCACCAAAGCCGAAACCGGACACACCAGCCGTGGCGCGCCCCGAGTAGCATGGCCACTCGCGGGGATCCTCCACCACTTCCAGGTGCTCACGATCAAAATTAATGTAGGGGTTTGGGCCGCTGTAGTGCAGCGACGGCGGAATCACGCCAGCGTTCATGGCTAGAACCACCTTGATCACCCCGGCAACACCGGCAGCGGCTTCCGTGTGCCCATAGTTCGTCTTCGCTGAGCCCAAAAGCAGCGGCTCCGCAGTATCGCGCCCAGCGCCCAACACCGCGCCCAAAGCAGATGCCTCAATGGGATCGCCCAGGATCGTGCCCGTACCGTGAGCCTCCACATAGTCCACCGTGCTGGGATCCACACCCGCGTCGGAGTAGGCGCGGTCCAGCACATCAACCTGGGCATCCGGGTTCGGGGCGGTCAGACCGTTTGAGCGGCCATCCGAATTCACGGCGCTTCCCTTGATCACCGCAAGAATGGTATCGCCATCAGCGATGGCTTCCTTAACGCGCTTAAGCACCACAATGCCCGCGCCGTCGGAACGCACAAAACCATCCGCATCCTCAGAAAACGCGTGAATCTTCCCGGTGGGACTCAGCACCCCCAGCTCGCCAAACGCGGTGGTCACAAACGGCGAAGCCAGAATGTTCACGCCGCCAGCAACAGCAACATCCGCATCCCCCGCACGCAAATCACGCACCGCCTGATGCAAAGCCACCAACGATGAAGAACACGCGGTATCCACGCTCACGGATGGTCCACGGAAATCAAACGCGTAGGAAATCCTGTTGGGAATCACCGCACTTGAGGTTCCAGTCAGTGCATAAGGGTGAGCTTCCGCAGGGTCAGCGGTGATGATCATGCCGTAGTCATTGTTGGTGGACCCCACATACACACCCACCGACTGTCCACGCAGCTTATTCGGGGCAAGGTGCGCGTGTTCCAAAGCCTCCCAGGTCAGCTCCAGCACAATGCGCTGCTGGGGATCCATGTTGGCGGCCTCCACCGGGGACAGTCCGAAGAACTCGGGATCAAAGCTCGCAATGTCATCCAGGTAACCACCCACGGTGTTCGTGTTAGCGATGCGTGTGCGCATCACCTCGTCACCAGAATATTCCGACCAACGGCCAATCGGCAGGTCGGACAAACCATCCCTACCCGCAACCAGCTGGTCCCACATCTCACTGATATTGTTCGCGCCGGGGTAACGCCCCGCCATGCCAACAATGGCAATGTCGTGCACATCCGGGGTATCGACGTCGCTGCCCACCCGGGAGGTGCGGGCCTGTGCCGTGGCTCGGGCGGAGGTTGCGGGGCCGTCGATAAGCCTTTTCGCTAGAGCGCCGATCGTTGGGTATTCATAGGCGATCGTGGCGTCCAACTGCACATGCAGAAGGTTTTCCAATTCCCCGGACAGGACCACAACATCACGGGAGGATAGGCCAAAGGTCTCCATGGGCTTATCGTCCGTGATGTCTTCTTCGGGAAGACCAGTGGTGGAAACAACCCACGCGCGCAGCCACGCGCGCAGTTCATCAGTTGTCATGGACGATGTCTGGGGTGACTTCCGGCTCTGATCCATGTGGGGAATTCAACTCTTTCGTGTGATTAAGGCTTATTAAACTAACTATTTATCTACATGGCGAACCCTCCGCCACCCGCATCCGAAGAACATATGCGCACCAGCGGAGGGTTGTCATCTATGGGACTTTACTCGGCCTCGCCAAGGTAGTGACGACGGGCAACCCTGCGAGCAATCTTACCGCTTGAGCTGCGCGCAATCGCATCAACGTCAACGATCTTGATGTCCGAGGGAACAACGCCGTGAGCAGATGTAACAGCCGCACGAATGGCTTCGATAGCTTCAGCATCGCCGCTGGGGTCGCGGCCCAGATCACGCTCGGCCAGAATAACCAGTTTCTCAACATCGTCGCCCTCGATCGCAAACGCGGCGATCGCAGCAGGTCGAATGTGCTCGGAGGCATGGTTGACGGTGTACTCGATGTCCTGCGGATAGTGGTTACGTCCGGCGATCACAATCAAGTCTTTCAACCGGCCTGTGATATAAATCTCATCGTCGATGATAACCCCGAGGTCGCCGGTGGCCATCCACCGGTCATCATCAGGCGCGCCCTCTGCGCGAGAGTTTTCCGGCAGGCGCGAAGCCAAGGTATTGCGGAACGTCTCCTGAGTTTCTTCAGGGCGGTTCAGGTAGCCGGCGGCCGTGTTATCACCATGCGTCCAAATCTCGCCGATGGTTCCATCGGGCAGTTCGGCACGCGTCTCAGGATCCACGATCACCATCTGCTGCGGGCGCACAACCGAACCATTGGACATGAGAGGCACGGCCTTCTCATGGGACTCGTCGACAATCACGGCTCGACCGTTGCTCAGTTCCTCACGATCCACCATGACAATGCGAGCGTTTTTCTCGCCCTGAGGAGTAGCCACCAGCAGGGTAGCTTCGGCCAGGCCATACGAAGGACGAATCACATTACCGGGCAGACCAAAGGGTGCGAAAGCATCGTGGAACTGCTTGATAGCCCGAGCCGTGACCGGCTCCGATCCAACAATCACGCCGTCAAGTGCGGACAGGTCCACCTGATCTTCCTCGCTAGGCAGTCCGTAACGGACGGCCAGTTCCAGGGCAAAGTTCGGGACCACAGCGTAAACGTTGTTGTGCTCATCGCGCTTGCTCAGCTGGCGGACCCACCGCACCGGCTGCTGAATGAAATCGCGGGGCGTCATCATTTCCATCTCAAGGCCAAGGATGGTCACAAACGCGGCCAGGATGATACCCATGTCGTGGTGCAGCGGCAGCCAGGTGACCAGTCGCAATGGGGTCTTCAGCTTGGCGGCCGTGAAGATCTGCAGCACATTCGTCATGATGCTGCGGTTACTCAGCACCACACCAGCAGGGGTGCGGGTGGAACCGGAGGTGTACTGCAGGAACGCCATCATGTCCAGAGGGGCAGTCTGGGACTGCGCCAGAAGCGCCTGACCAGCCTCGGTCATGAGGGGGTTGACGTAGCTTTCAGCAAGGCTGTCCGGCAGGGAGTCAACCGACAGGATGCGAGGGCGCTCCGCCGCAGGGACGTCGGCAAACTGGCGTCGGACCGCAGCTGCGGAGGTGGAGTTGGTGAGGACGATGGACGGCTTGCAGTCCGCCAGTACAGCGGTCAGGTGATCGGCGTGCCCCGGCTCGGTGGGGTCGTATAGCGGAACAGGAATCAGGCCGGCATACAGTGCACCGATGAAGCTGAAGATGTACTCAGGGCTGTTTCCTGCCAGAATGGCCACACGGTCACCGATGGTGCCAACTTGCTGCAGGCGCGCCGCTACGGACTTGATGCGGGTGTTGATCTCAGCGCGAGTGAAGTCGATGGGAGTTCCCTCACGCGACTCGGAGAAGTCCCAGAAGCGCAGGCACGGGCGGTTGACGGTCCCCGCCGCCGCTTCCGCTTGGTACAGGGTCTCGCAGAGGCCGGCCAGTGTCAGCCGGGGGTCAAGGTTGATCTGTCCTTTGTCATCAAAAAACTGGCCGATGGCCGCTTGCAGATCCATGGTTCTCCTTAGTCGGTAGCTAGATCTCTTAAAGAAAGTTAAAAGACATCCTAGCGGTATTATGAGCTACGGTTACGACATCGTAAGTAAGACCTGTTTCATTACTTTCCCCACACAACACTGACACGCGGGTACCCCACCACACCCGCGCCTCATGTTATTGCTGGTTAATCAGACCATTTGCCCAGTTGATCAGCCACTCAGTAGTCGTGCTTCCCGGGAAGACATTCGGGTTCGTTGCGTACTGCGAGTGCACCCCCGTTGCAGCCACCAGAGCCTGCGCACGCTCGAACGCGGCACCGACACCCAGCGGTGCGTCGCAAATGTGATCATCCGCCGCACAAATCTCAAAGGTGCGATCATTCAGGGCACCGAAGCCGCCTGGCCGGGGTCCGCGCATCGTCGCACCCGGCACGATCGGTTGAACCAGAGCATTCACCGCTGCCAAGGACACTTCCGCACCCACACCAGCGACCGGATTACCTGCCTGCTGGCCCACGCCCGGTTCTCGACGCCCGTCCGCAACCAGCGCCACGCCGCGCACACGGTCGGCAGGGATGGGTCCGGTGCCTTGGCCAATAGTGTTAGCAATGTCGCCCATAATCACGGCCCCCTGGGAGAAGCCGACGAGAATGAAGTCTGTGAGCGGACATTCGTTGTGGGTCTTTGTCATCTCCTCCTGCGCGCGAGTGGTGCCCTCCGTGCGAGATTCGTCATAGGTTATCTCTTGCTGGGAGTTAATGTTCTTGAACTGCGCCACGTACGGCAAAGTCCACACCCGAACGTCATCGGCTGGATGCGCTTCCTGGAGCGGACGAGTCACGCTCAGCATGTAGGACATCGGGTTGAAGGTGGGGTTGTACGGGTCATCTGTTGAGGCGGATTCCCACGTACCCGGTGCAGCAACAACCTCCACGTTTGGACACCAGTCCGGCTGCTGAGCCTGGGTTGTCGGCCCGTCAGTCGGTGGAGGCGTGGGTGGGTTGTCCTGGGAGCCAATCCATTGGAGTATCCCGCCAACGATGATGCCCAGGACAACAACGACCGCAAGAACTGTCAAGCCTTTTCTCATAGGTTCTAGCAGTATGCGGATTTCGCAGCGCGCGCAAGTACAGCCGCGACTTCTTCAGGTTTTTGTTGGGTGCGGCCTTGTTCCACAAGTTGCCCTGCAACGGCCAGCGTCATGACGTCAATATTTTTGGTGTCCTGACTTTGGCAAACGCCGGATGCAGTTCCGATAAGCGAGCCTTCGGCACCATCAACATTGATGGAGTTATCTTTCAACTCCTTAAGGTAATTCTGGTCACGTTCGGACAGTTGCTGCCCGCTTGAGGGCACCTCGGAGACTTCTCGGGCCTCCCGATCCTGGGGCGTCTGGGTCTTCGACTCACCGCTCGACTTTGTGCTGCTGGAGTCTCCACTGGACGAGTTGGAACTCTCCGTGGCACGTGCCGACTTACTCAGCGGTGCCACAGCGGAGGATTCGGAACTGCCACCATCCGAGGTTGCCCCACCGCAGGCTGCCAGCAGGACAGTAGAGACGGCACACAGGCCGACGACGGCGCCGAGTTTAGCGCGAGCAAACATTGTTACTTCTTCTCCTCAACAATGCGGCCGTTGACTTCAGAGATCGTTCCATGCTGGAAGGTCATCTTCTCGCCACCGGATTGGATTTTCTCCTGGTCTGCGGTCGGCCAGCCGAAGGCACCGTTTTCCCAACCCTGCTTGCCCCACGCGTCGCGAATGTTGCCGTTCATGATGAAGTGTGCGCCGGTGCTTGGACTCCAGTAGATGGCACCATGCTGGAAGGTTTGGAGAGCGCCACCAGAAATGGCCTGCTCACCGCTAACGGGCGCACCGAGGCTGGATTCCACACCATTGATCGAGGCGTACTTCTTGGCAATTTCGCCATGAACAGCGTAGGCACCTTTGTCCTTGGTCCGGATGACGTAGCCGCCCTGGAACTTCTGAATGTAGTTTCCGTTGTGCTCAACCGTGTCTTCCGTCGGGTAGCCCAAGCTACCGCCTTCCCAGCCCTGGGAGCCCCAGGCGTCGAAAATGTCCTTCGGCAGAGCACGGGCACCGGTCTCCGCGGTCCAGTAAATGGAGCCGTTCTGGAAGTGAACGTAACGTCCCTTGCCATCCGGGGTAGCCTTCTCACCGGACGTCGGGTGGCCAAGCCAGGAGTCCGGGCCACCAAACTCGGAGTAGCGGGCACCGATCCGCCCAAAGAGCACGTGCGCACCGGTCTCAGGGGACCAGTAGGCGCGACCGCCACGGAAGTCCTGGGCCTTGCCGCCCTTGACGTCGTATTCGTTGTTCACACAGGCACCGAAGGCGTTGGACTTGGTTACCTCGGCGATAGCGCCCTGGGTGGCGCAGTCGGCACCACGGTCCGCCTGAGCAAGCTTGAGGGAGTCTGCAATGTAGGGCCATGCCTGAGTCATCTCGAACTGCCAGTACGGCCAGTTGTGCACGCCAGACGGACGGAATACGGCCGTCACATCAACGTTGGACTTCTTCGCGCGATCCACAAAGGTCTGCGTGGTCATGCGGGACAGGATTTCTAGGCCAACGCCCGCCGGGTTTGCGGGGCCGTTGGCCACGGAGCCAGGCTGACCGAAATCGTCGGCACCGGAGCCGGAGGATACGTATACGGCCTTGCCCTTCAGGGCGTCGATACCCAGCTTCGGGTCGTGGTCAATCCAGTCCTGGGAGCCGGGTTGACCCCACATGGCTTCCGAGTTGTAGCCGCCGGCATCGCTCTGAGCGGCGCTGATCGCCTGGGCCATACCCATAGAGGTGGTGTCCAGGTACCCGGAGAACGAACCCACGAACTTGAACATGTCGGGGTTGCGCTCCGCGAGGTTGATGGCGGCGGTGCCGCCCATGGACAAACCGAAGACGGCGCGCTCGCCGTTGGAGCGGTAACCGTTTTGCAGAACCGCAGGAAGTTCCTTGGTCATGAAGGTTTCCCACTTGTAGTGCTTGCCATTGTCTGGCTTCTGCCAGTCCGAGTAGAAGGAGGATTCGCCACCCACCGGCAGGATCACGTTGACGTTCTTGTCAGCGTAGAACTGCTCAATGTTGGTGTTGATGGTCCAGCCGCTTTCCGTATCCAGCGCGCGCAGGCCGTCCAGGGCCCACACTTCCGGGTATTTTGCGCTGGGGTTGGAGTGCCAGTCACGGGCCAGCAAGACCTGTACCTGAATGAGTTCCTTCGGCATGGCGGCGGAACGAATGAACAGGGCAATACGGCGCTCAGTGATCCACTCAACGCGCTCGACGCTCACACCGGATGGCAGCCCTTGGATAGAGGGGTGCTCGTCGGTACGGATGGGGGTGCGCTGCGGCACACCATCGGTTTCGAGGTAGTCGGTCACGTCGGAACTACCAAACAGGGAATTCTGTGCCTGGTTAGTCACGTCAACTGCAGTAGCCGGAGCGGCAGCGAACAGCCCGGACCCAAGAGCAAGGGCGGTGGGCACGGCAGCGAATGCCGTGAATGCCCGCCGAAGGGAACGTCGGCGCCGTGGAGTACTGGAGACTGCGGTATCACGCATGTGGTTTAGTCCTTTGTGTCTGTGTGCTCCGCCCTATCGAGCCAGCACATTGCAGGTGAAACTAGCGTGCAGGTACGACAGGAAAGAGGCATACGATGGTTCCAAGCCCTGGCCATTGATGTTCTGGAGGTTCCCCTCCTCCAGAACATCCCAGTGCTTGGTCAACGATGGATTCAGTTATCAGATTATATATCGCCAAGAAGGGGCCGTTTCGTTACACCAGTGTTACGTCAGCGTTACATCGCTAACGCGCATACACCGATGCACCGTCCGACCCTGCAGGTTGGTTTCAAGTTTAAGTTCAACTTGAGACTTTTTCTAGCGCAACACGCCCAAAGCAACACGAAAAATAAACATAAACGCCCAACCTGAACACCACTCCCCTACCCATGTTGCGCGGATGGGAGGGTTGTGACGCCAGGTTGGGCGACGTCGCTAAGAAAATGTGTTTTTAGCGAGCGTTCATGTGATCAAGGACGCGGTCCTTAGTGCGGTTCAGCTGGTAAGTCCACTGATCCCAGTTGTGAACGCCCAGCGGCGGGTAGTCTGCAGTCACGTTCAGACCGGTGGCGCGAGCTTTAGCTTCCCAGCTGACGGTGGACATCCTGGACAGACCTTCCAGACCGGAGCCGTAGATACGCTGATCCAGTGGGTAACGCAGATCGCTCGGTGCCCACACGCCACTAGCTGCGGAGACATAAACGTCAGCATTCTTCAGGCCGCCCATGTTCAAGTACGGATCGTCCTGGTAACGGCGGGGGTTCAGGATAGAGGTGTACATGTTGTTCAGGTTGAAGCCACCAACATCAAGCAGAGCGAGACGCAGCATGGTCTGCATACCGAAAGCGGTGGTGTGCAGGTAACCAGAGTAGGACATTGCCTGGCGGAACTGGTCCGGGTGCTGTGCAGCGAGGCTCAAAGCAGCGGTGCCACCCATGGAGAGGCCACCGATGGAGTTGTTGTTCGGTGCGATACCGAAGTTCTGCTGCAGGTAACCGGGAAGTTCAGAGGTGAGGAAGGTTTCCCACTTGTACACCACGTCGTTGCCACTGCCGGTGGACAGGAAGTGTGCCGGGTAGTCCCAGTCGGCATAGAAGGAACCTGCGCCGCCAATGGGCATGACAAGGTTGATGTTGCTGTCCGCATAGACCTGCGGAGCGTTGGTGGATGCAGTCCAACCAGTGAAGGTTTCACCGGCGCGCATGCCGTCGAGGAGGTACAGACCTGCGTTACCTCCACGGGCGGCGGGCTGCACCAGCACCGGGATGTTGCGGTTCATGGACGGGGACCAAACGTCACAGCGCTGGACCCAGAACCCCACAGCGTCCCATTCACAGGCGCCGGTGTTATCTGCGCGCAGAACGTCGCGGTTGGCTGCGTGCGCGGGGGAAGCTGCGACGACACTCAAGCCAAAAGCAGCTGCAAGTGCAACAGCTATGGTCGTCGCTTTGGCTCCTACGGTGCGAAGTCGAGAGGCGATCGTCATTTTTCTCCTCGATACCTTGTTCTTCTTAGCGTTCTTAAATGCTGCCCAAGCTGGCGTCTTGGATGTTGGGCGCCAGCCTGTATGGCCTCATGCTTCTTGACTATCTTAGTATCTTTCTACTTTATTCAAACGTTATAAAGCAGAATGAGAGACCTTTAATTATTTTCTTATACTAAAACATACCCTGGCCAGCATTTTCACAAAAATATGAGTTAGGACACAACAGGGGCAATATAGACCGCTGCGGCGATGCATCCGACCCATGCGATCGCAAGTATTTGAAGGGTGCGATCACTGAGTGCCAACTCGTCTGGAGCACCACCGTCACCACGGTCAACATCAGCCGCATAACGCAAGATAGCGACGGTAAATGGCACCATTGAAACTTGGTACCAAACGGCGCCATGATGCTGCACCATGTTGGCCATTTCGAAGCCCCAGAGTGCGTAAGACATAACCACGGCAGTAGCTGAAAGTGTCCATACGAAACGCAAGTATGTTGGTGTGTACCCTTCTAAGGCTTTACGAATCTTTGCACCGGATTTCTCAGCAAGCAAAATCTCAGCGTAGCGCTTACCCGATGCCATAAACAGGGAGCCGAACGCCGCGACCAAGAGGAACCACTGGGACAGCGTGATGCCTGCGGCGACACCGCCAGCCATAGCGCGCAGCATGAACCCCGAGGACACCAGCGCAATGTCAATCACTGGCAGATGCTTCCACCCGAAGCAGTAGCCCAGCTGCAACACAATGTATATTGCCATCACAATGGCAAGGTTGCGGCCGCTGGATGCCAGCAGCGATACCCCCACCGATCCCGCAATGAGCAGCACCGCCATGCCGTAGGCCAACCCCACAGGAAGCACGCCTGCGGCGATGGGCCGGAACTGTTTCGTTGGGTGCGCGCGGTCCGCTTCCACGTCTTTCGCGTCGTTGACCAGGTAAATTGCCGAGGCCGCCATACAGAACACCGCGAAGGCAATCGCTACGTCGATGATTGTTCTGCGGTTCAGCAGCACATCCGACCCCGCTGCCATGGGGGCGGCCAGGACCAGCACGTTTTTCACCCATTGGCGTGGGCGCAACGCTTTGATCATGCCGTCTGCCAGGTTTTTCGGCGGCTTGTGTTTAGTGGAGGGTATAGCAAGTCCGCCTGTGTGCGGTTCGGAGCCGAGGATGCCCGCCTGCTCCTTGGTCATTTACGTTTCCCTTCTTATCCTCGAAATAGTCTCAGCGGTCACTGCCCCAACCAGCGCACCAGCGGCAACATCGGTGGGGTAATGGACTCCCAGCACCATACGCGACAGCATCATGATCGGCACGCCAAGTAGCGGAAGTGGTGACCGAGTTAACTTCGCCAAACTTACCAGCGCCGCCGTGGTGGAGGTGGCATGGGAGGAGGGGAAGCTCAGCCTCGACGGCGTACCCACCCCCACCGCAATCCGGTCGTCATGCGGGCGGGGCCTGCGCACCACGCGCTTGATCACCACGGATGCCGCGTGGCTCAGCAGCGACGCGGCAATCAGCTTTACCCACTTGCCGCGCCGCCGCTTATCGACGAGCGCGCCTACCGCACCCACACTGATCCAGCCCAGGGAGTGTTCGCCGAAGTGGCTGAGCAAACGGGCAGTGGCTTGGACCCCCGGGGCGTCGAAAAGCGAATCCTGGATGCCTACCAGCATCTCAGTTTCGTTGAATGGGTCGCCTTTAACCATTAATCGAATACCTTCTTCCAAGCCTCAAGGCTGGTGAGCCTACTGTGGGCTGCACGGTACTGCGCGCGGAGGTCATCGAACCGCGCGGCAACTTCCTTCTGCAGTGCGCGAGACTCGTCCAGCAGCGCCTTTGCCTTGTCACGGTCACGCTTACGGTACACCACCCCACGCCCATCAGCGGTGGTAACGGTGGCGCCGTCCACGCGAGACAGTGAGAACCAGCGCGCCTCAATGGGTGCCCAGTTCGCCTGGGGGACATCGTGATGCGAGGTGTCTGCGGGGCGGAGGGAATGCAGCACACCTTTGGCCAACCAGATGGACTTCTTCAAGGGGGCCAATCGTCCACCAATGTCCTTCGTGGGCACCCCCGGCGCGCCGGAGGGTTTCGGCAGATCGGCTGCTGTGGGCAGAACCACCGCGTCCGGGTAGGTTGCGCGAATGGCGGCGATGCGCGGGAGGGAGGTTTCCAGGATGTCGAAAAGCTGGCTGGGGCCTGCGAGGAAGTCCTTCATGGCTTCGTTTTGGATGGCCACCGTGGAGTATTCCAGGCACATGAGGTGTTTGAGGGTGGCCTTCTGCATGGAGCGCACAATGCCCTCTGCCCCGCCCTCATGATTCAAGGCGGCCACGATCAGGCGGTTGCGAAGGTGGAAGTATGCCTGCCAGTCGATGGCATCGTCTTTGTCGGACCAGGCCATGTGCCAAATGGCAATGCCCGGCCAGGTGGCGGTGGGGAACCCGGCTTTGCCTGCACGCAGGCCGTATTCCGCGTCGTCCCACTTGATGAACAGCGGCAGGGGCTGCCCAATACGTTCTGCCACCACACGGGGGATCATGCACATCCACCAGCCGTTGTAGTCCACATCAATGCGGCGGTGCAGGTCCACGGAGTTCGGGGTGCCTGGCTTGTCGCCGAACTTGCCGCGGTCACTGAGGGGATGCTTGGAAAAATCGTGGTCGTAGTGCACGTGGGGGGCGGAGGTCCACATGAAAATGCTGCGGTCAATCACTTCGCCCATGGAGTGCAGGTGGCTGCGTTCTTGCAGGTTCAGCATCTGCCCACCCACCAGGATTGGGGTGCGCGCGTAGCGGGCTGCCTGGAGGGCACGGAGCACGGCATCGGGTTCGATGGCGATGTCATCGTCCATGTACAGGATGTAGGGGGATTGCTTTGCGGCTGCCTCTCTGGTGCCGTCGGGGCCACCCATGGCCTCATACATGATGCGGGAGTATCCGCCGGAACCGCCGAGGTTACCCTGCTGGTACACGAAAAGCCGACCTTTGAAATGCTCCGCAGCATCGGCGAAGCCTGGTTCGTCGGCGGGGTGTTTGGTGCCCTGGTCGGGCATGATGATGGTGTCGATCACGGCGTCGACAAGCGGGTCACTGCGCAGTGCGTCCAGTGCCGCCACTGCATCGGTTGGCCGGTTGAACGTTGGGATGCCCACGGTGACGCGGGGCTCGAACGGGCCGACCTCGCTGCCGTCCGGCATGATTTGCGGTGCGGGGGCCTGGGGCGCGAACCAGCCTGCGCTGGCGATGGTCACATCTGTTTCGGCGGTGATGTCAAACCACAGCCAGCCGCCGTCCTCAAACGGGGCAAGCGACAGCTCAAACTCAATCACACCGTCGCTGACCATGCCGCCGTCGACGCTGATACGGGCACCGTCAATCTTGGAACGATACACCTCGACCCGGGCCTCCCCCAGGGCCTCCACCTGCAGCACCACTGTGTCCAGCTGGGACCAGCGGCGCCAGTAACTCGCGGGGAAGGCGTTGAAGTAGGTCTGGAAGCTCACCTCGCTGCCAGCGGGAATGGTTACCGATGTCCGGTCGTCCCACGTGGCACGGGTCTTATTCGTTTCCACTTCCAGCAGATACAGGGAACGCACATCATGAGGTTCCCCGCGTCGTGGCAGCAGCACACGCTGCAACTGCTCCACAGCCTTGGTGTGCGGGGAACTCCCGCCAGAAGCCCCTTTTGTTGAGGATCCTGACGATTCCTGTGCCTTCGTCATAGAGCTAAGCCTTTCCTGTGGTTATCTGCTGTGATTATTTCTTGTGCCCGCACCGTCATGATCATGAGTCGCACACCCACTGTCCGCCGAAGCTATCTGCTGGGGCTGTACGCCGGGTGCGGAAAAGGTGCGAAACACTCATTCATATAAACAGTAGTAGGTTTCACTGCCTTGCCGCTGTTTGGCACGCTCGCGGACCACGGTTTTATCCGCTCAACTACCCCATTACCCATGCGCTGACTCGTGTAGCGGGTTCGCATTCGTTAACGTTTAACGAGTGAACTATGTCGCAGGTACCACCATTAGTCGCTTATCGACGTCCCGGTTGCACAGGTTTCATGCTGTGGTGCATGTAGTTGCGGCGATGGTGGCTGTGGTTAGTGCAGTACTTTTACCTGCCGCAGCGAATGCGGCAGTGATCGCACCAGCCAATCCTTACATCACCACTTTCCCGCCCATCAACGGAAAAACAATCACCATTGCTGATGGGCCGCAACTGCTACCCCCAAACGACGAAAATATGCTCCGCGACGTGACCGCCCAGGCAGCGCTACCACCAGTGGTCACGCATGTTGACTTCATTACGTTGAGCTTTACCGAACCTATCAACATCGAAGCAGCGCTGTGGGACAATGTCCAGAAGTTTCGCCCCGATCTGCTTTCACCCGAGCGCACACGGTACGCCGATGGGCACCTCATTGTTGCCGTTAACTTCGATGGAGGCAGCGGTAAAGGCTCATTCGGCTTCTTCTCCGGCGACGATGTGAAACAAAGCGCACAGCTTACTGATCAAGCACGAACGCAAGGCGTGCTTGCGGCCATGAAACCCAGCATGAACGCGCAGCATCGGGCAGAAGGCATGGCGCAGGCGATTCGTGCTATTGCTGACCCACGCATTGGCGAAGCCGCTCTGCAGGAACAAGAAAAAGCCAACAACAACACGACTGTTGCCGGAGCCCCACTCAAACAATGGAGCGATCCTAATCATGTTGCTGTGACCGTGTGGGATGGCGCCGGCAAACTCAGCAACACGGATATGGAGTCTTTACACCAGAACACGCTGAACATTGCCCTGCCCAGTGACGTAAAGTCCGTTGATTACTTCACGTTTGGCAACAATTCTGACAGCCTCAATGACACCCTTCAGGCTCACCTCAAGCTGTATCGCCCCGATCTACTCACACCAGATCGGGAAAAATACGCTGACGGGCATCTGATCGTTGTTGTTGGTTTTAGCCCACACAAAAATGCCATATATGGTGGTGAGGATGTTGCACAAGCTGTGGGCTTACGTGATCAACAACGCCTAGAAACCCTCACTGCTGCTCCGAAAGAGGATTTGCGCGCGGGACGTTATGTCGATGCCATGATCGAATCTGTCACCGCAGCGGCAAACCCGGACTACCAACTACCTGTAGATACAGGCAGAAAGGTCACGAATATAGTTGCTACGGTGGCATCCATTGCAGTCTTTGGTGGCGGGCTGCTATCCATCATTGGCGTATTCATACACACACGAAAAAACCGAACCCGCCAGGCACGTGAAGCTTATAATCATGCGGCCACAGAATACGGACGCATCGCGAGCAGCCTCGATGCCATTGATATTCGCGCCAACTCCCTCACTTCTAGCTTTGCCAATGACGAGCTTCGCGCCCAGTGGGAGGACGTAAAGCAACGATTCCTGCAGCTCCACGCCACTATGGATTCCATCAGCCACTTGGCAGACTCTGGAACGAACAAACAGTTCTACAAAAACCGCGCAACGATAGCTGCGGCACGTGAAGAAGCAACCAAAATTGCACAAGCCGAAGAAAATATCGAACTGCTGTACAACCTGGAACACGGCGACCATGATGCCCGCAGAAAGCAGCTCCGCCGCGTCCGATCCGACGTGTACAAAGCAAAATTAGATGCACCAACACTACCTCTTCGGCAGGAATGTGATGCACTGGTGAACAGGCTGGATGCGCTTCTTGAAAACGTCACTCACCCAAGCTTTATGGATGACTTCACACAAGTCCTCAGCGACTATCAGGTGGCCAGCAAGGCAATACGCGAACAGGCCATGCCGAACGTTTTGGATAAAGACAACCGAGCAGTACCGCGTCTTGACTCCTACGATTGGAATGTGGGCCTTGGACACACAGACTTCATCCCTTACGGAACTTTGAGCTCTTGGAATAGTAGCGATACTGCCTCTATATCAAGTGATAGTAGTGGTGACAGTTCTGGAAGCTACAGTGTTGACACCAGCTACAGCGATTCCAGTTTCTCCGGCGCAGGCGGCTCAAGCGACTGGTAAAGGTGAGCACCGACACGATTCAGGCATCTTCCGTAAGATAGCTAACGTGTCACCTATATCTAAGTCTTTCCTGCGCAGAGCTGCTACGAGTCGTCTCGCTGCGCCACTATGTGCAGCAGCGTTGACGCTTCTTATCGGCAGCCTTGGTGCCATGACTCACATCACGCCAATTGATACCCCAACCGCACAAGCAGAATCCGCATCAACCGGGTCCCCCGCTGTGTCGGCGGCACAGGAAACAATGTCAACAACCGATATTGACGGGGCATCGTTAAGCACCTGGCCAGGGGCGCAAGGTCCAACGGTGACGGTATGGGACGGTGCTGGCAAGCTCAGTGACACGGATAAGGAATCGCTACACCAGAACACTCTCAAGGTTGCCGTTCCTTCTGTTGTGACATCCGTTGACTACCTCACGTTTGCCACCAACGATGAGAACCTAAATGACACAGTGCTGAATCACCTGAAGCAGTATCGGCCCGACTTGCTCTCCCCGGACCAGACGAAGTACGCCGATGGGCACCTCATTGTTGCTGTGGGTTTTGACCCCCGCCAAAATGGTGTATTCGGTGGTGAAGATGTCGTCCAGGCTATCGACCTGCGTAAACAGGAGCGGCTAGAGACCATAGTTGATGCCGCGAAGCCTGGCTTGCGCAAGGGCAATTACGCAGACGGCATGGTGGAGTCGGTTGTTGCGGCCGCTGACCCGAACTATAAGGCATCCGGCAACACCATCAACCCTGGCCTCGCAGCGGGCCTTGCTGCTGGTGGAGCCATCACTGTTGCAGGTATTGGCGCGGTCATTGCTGCCAGTGTGACAAGCCGCCGTACCAATCAGGCGCGCGCCAACTTTGACACCGTGTCCCGGGAATACGGCCGCGTGGCCGCCGATCTTGAGGCCATTGATGTTCGCGCGCATTCTCTGACCTCTAGTTTTGCCAACGATGAGCTTCGCAGGCAGTGGGAGGATGTGAAGCAACGATTCCTGCAGCTGCACACCACGATGAACTCCATCGACCATCTCACTGTTGATTCGCCCAATAAGGAATTCCGCCGCCACCACGCAGCCCTTGCCACAGCGGTCGAAGAAACAACCAAAATGAGCCAGGCAGAGGAGAACATCAACTTGCTGCATGACCTCGAAAATGGCAATGAAGAGGCTCGCCGTAACCAGCTGCAGCGCCTACGCGAGGACGCATTAAAGGCCAAGCTCGACGCACCCGACGATCGCTACGCTGCGGAATACGACAGCATCATGACGCGTATCGACGCCCTGGCGCACAATGCCGCCTCCCCCACCTTCATGGATGAGTTCACCACTATTCTGAGCGACTATCAGATCGTCACCAAGAACATGCAGGAAAACACCATGCCTGACGTTCTAGATAAAGACGACCGCGTGGCCCCGCGCATTGATTCCCGCGATTGGAACGTGGGCCTGGGGCGCAACGATTTCGTGCCGTACCTCATTCTCAGCAGCTGGCACAGTAACGATGTTGCCGTAGCTCAAAGCTCGTCTTCTAGCAGCGTCAACACAAGCTACAGCAGCACCAGCTTCTCTGGCGCGGGTGGCTCCAGCGGCTGGTGACCGGGCTACCTCGTTTGGGGGACATTTTTTCATAGAAGACCCGTTCCAAATAAGAGTTCAATGATTATTGAATAAACCCCATTCATGGGCGACTGCCCCGGTGATTAACTGAGACCATGTTTGCATAGAAAAAGGTCTACCGCCAGGTACGGAAACACCCTGTTTTTGTACCTGGCAGTGGACCTATATGACAAGCACGCAAAGTGTGCTTGTCTCCAAGCCGTAAAACACCCCATTTTCGTGCTTGAACATAAGCACACTTCACACCGGGAAGGCATGGCCTATCAAGCTGCCACACAACCCCAGTTCAAAGCGTCATTTTCACCGACCTCAACCACTCCCCTACTACTGCTGCCTATCCCCGCTTTCCCCGGCACCGGTGACCTCGTCGGCGACTTCACCGGGGACTTCACTGTTGCCTTGAACATCGCCGACACCGGGAAGGTTCACCAGGTCGCCGGTCACGCCGGTGAGGTCGGGCAGGTCATCCCGTTTGATGTCGATGCTCCAGGCAATGGGGATGTCGTTGTGTATCTTCTCAGGTTCTTTGAGGTAGTCGGAGGGGTCGTCGGAGAACTCAAGCGTGCGGCCGTCGGTCAGCGCAAACTTGATGTTGCCCAGGAAGCGCTTGAGGCTCATGGGTTCGCGGTAGGTGAGGAAGAGCTTGAGAAAGTCCTCGTGGTGGAGTGCCTGGCGGGCTTCCCAGGTTTCCTCCGCGTCCACATATGCGGGGAGGATGTGCAGGTCGGAGGGCGATTCGGCGAGCTGCCATTCGAGGGAGAGGTATTTGTCGTGCCCGATGCGACCGTTTTCGATGCGGGGTTGGCGGGCGGCGAGCGGCGTCGCTAAGCCGATGGAGTCGAGGACCCGTACCTCCAAGGGCGCGTTCATGGCGGTCATGCCAAGGTTCAGGAAGGTGACGGTGGGTGGAATGTAGTTGAGTTCGGTGTATTCGCGTTGTACTTCCGGCGGGAATTGGCCGATCTCGCGGGGCACGCGCGGCACGAGGATCCAGTCGAATGTTTCGGGGTTTTTCGAGGCGAGAATCGGCAGCACTGCACCGGTGGGCACCTTCTTCAGGTCCACCATCACGTCCTGGTAGCCGTTCATGCGGTTGATGCTGAGGAAGTCTTCGGCGTACAGCGGCGGGTCTTGGTAGCTGGTGCGGCTGAAGGAGATCCAGAATTCTCGCTCGTCAACAATGCCAATGTCTTTGATAGCGGAATCCTGGTCGGGCATGCTCCAGTTATGCCCACCAAGCACGGTGGTGATGCCCCACCACAGGAGTCCGCAGGCTGTCGCGCCGGTGGCGAGTGTGTGCCAGTTGGGTTTAGTGCCCCATTCCCACAGCGGCACCACGGAAATCGGCAGGAGCAGCGTAAATAGCGGCAGGAGCAGCATACGGCCGTGCATGAAGTCCCCGCCAACGCGCACCACGTACACGCTGTGCAGCAGCCCACACACCCACATGAGAATGCAGATCGCCAGCGGTGTCCGCAACCTCATGCGTCGCGACAGCGCGGACGCCTCCACCGCTTCAGATGCCCCCTTTTCAGTCGCCTCTGTCTCAGCTTCTTCCGTGCGAACAGTCACGCGACCAGTCAGCAGCACACGCAGCGCCAACCCCGCCGACACCGCAGCCAGCAGCAAACCAACCCAGAGGGTGTAGGGGCTAAACAAATCGGTAACGTAGTCCCAGCCGGAACCCCAAGCGGCATCGGATGCGGACTTTGCCACCGCAGTCTGCGGCACAAGCAGACCGTAGTAGCCCATGCGGAAAATCTGGTAGGCCAGTGGTAGGGGCACTGCGGCGGCAAAAACCCAGCCGCGTTTTTTCCAGTTATCGGCCGCGATCAACACAACCAGGCCCACAAGCCCGCCGTAGAGGGCAAGTTCGGGGCGCACCAGCCACGATAAGCCAGCCCAGAAGGCCAACCAATAGGTGGATCGACCTGCTTTGGCCGTGCCCCTCATGCCAACCCAGCGGATCAGCAGCGCCCACAGCACCGCGATCCACAGCAGGCACAGCCCCCATTCCAGCCCGGAGGTGGCAAAATCCCTGGCAGGGGGCAGGGAAATGTAGATAAGCCCGCCGACTGGCAGGAATACCAGTCCCGGTGTGCGATACAGCCGCGAGGTCGCGAACGCGGCTATGGCAAGCGCGGCCGTCGTAAAGCTGAGAGCAAGCCACAGGGCGATGGTTTCCAAGCGCGCGGGAGTGAGCAGCGCCCCCAGGTAAATGAGGTACTGCCACAGCACCGAAGTGTTGGCCTCCACCCGCTCACCGGCGTTGAAAACAGGGCCGTTACCTGCGAGAAGATTGCGCACGGTGCGGAGGACAATGAGGCCATCGTCGCTCATCCACCGCCGCTGCCAGGCACCCCAAGCCCCGAGCACGGCAACAATGACTGCGGACAGCACGGCAGTGCTCAGCGTCACTCGGGTTTTTGGCGATGGTTGCGTCATGAAACTCAATGTTAGCGATCCTGTATCTGTGCTTTTCGACGCCCCTCCCTCCCGGACCGTAACCGGACCGTGGCACAAGGGGCGAGCGACTGGCGTTCAGGATAAGAATACGGCTATTCAGTGGTTTTCCTCAGATCATCCTCAGATAAACCCCAGCGATTTGAGCAGCATCACAATCGACCTACTACAGAATGTCCGCTAACTTGTTGTCGAACATATTCAGGGCCGACGCAATAGCCATATGCATATCCAAATACTGGTACGTCCCCAAACGGCCACCGAAAAATACCTTATGATCTGCGGTTTCCTTATCGGCACGCTCGCGGTATTTCAGCAGCATCTCGCGGTCATCGGGAGTGTTGATCGGGTAGTACGGCTCGTCATCCCCCTCGGCGAAACGGCTGTATTCCTTCATGATCACCGTCTTATCTTTCGGGTACACGTCCGCGCGCTCGGGATGAAAATGCCGAAACTCATGAATGCGGGTGTAGGGGAATTCCGCATCGTTGTAGTTCATCACCGAGGTGCCCTGGAAATCGGGAATATCCAGCACCTCAGTCTCAAAATCAAGGGTGCGCCAACCGAGCGTACCTTCCTCATAGTTGAAGTAGCGGTCCAGCGGCCCGGTGTACACCACAGGCGCATCTGGATTGTCCGCGCGAATTTGGTCGCGCACCTCAAACCAGTCGGTATTCAGGCGAACCTCAATGAGTTCGTGATCCGCCATGTTGTTCAGCCAGGCTGCGTACCCATCAACCGGCAACCCCTCATAGGTGTCGTTGAAGTAGCGGTTATCAAAGGTGTAGCGCACCGGCAGGCGGGTGATGTTTCCTGCAGGCAGTTCCTTCGGATCGGTTTGCCACTGCTTTGCGGTGTAATCCCTGATAAACGCCTCGTAGAGGGGCCTGCCGATCAGCGAAATCGCCTTCTCTTCCAGGTTTGTCGCATCCTCGGAATTAATTTCCGCCGCCTGTTCCTGGATCAGTTTCTTCGCATCCTCCGGGGAATAGTACTTGCCAAAGAACTGGTTAATCAGGCCCAGCCCCATGGGGAATTGGTAGGCGGTGCCGTTGTGCATGGCAAACACGCGATGCTGGTAGCCCGTGAAATCCGTGAACTGATTGACGTAATCCCACACGCGTTTGTTGGATGTGTGGAAAAGATGCGCGCCATATTTGTGCACCTCAATGCCCGTCTCCGGCTCAGCCTCGGAATATGCGTTGCCGCCGAGGTGGGGGCGTCGCTCCACAATGAGCACGTTCTTTCCCAACTGGCTTGCCGCGCGTTCTGCCACTGTTAGCCCGAACAGCCCAGAACCCACAACAATGAGGTCGTAGGTGCCTGTCTTCGCGTCCTTTTGTTCCATGTAGTTGACACTACCAAGCGTGGCGGGGTGCCTTGGGTCGCGCGGGTGGCGCGTGGCTGCTGTTAAAAAATTAACTACATAAACGATGAAGTGATTTGCGTCTCTTTCAGGGGCTGAAAATTACATTTCTGAGACTCGTCATACCAAAGCCGCAGCCAGTACCGATGCTCATATCTTCCCTGCACAGCCGCCAACATTGCCCCGCAGCCCCACCCCCGATGTGGCGCGCCATCGCTATTCACATTTGTCACACTGCTATCATCTGTCTCAGAAATGAACTATGGTAAACATCTGTTTACTTCAGTTTCTTAAGATTCACGTTTCAGGGAGAACTATCGTGTTACAACGTCGCAGGCTGAACGCCGCGTCTCGTAGGCCAACAATGGCCATTGTGTTCACAGCTGTGCTGTTGGCCTCTGCCATCATTGGCGTGCAAGGCGGCCACATCCTCAACACCCAGGAAGAGGGCACCGGCCCCATCACTGCGTCGCTGAATACGGAAACACTCAAGGAAGGCAACAACGTTGTTGTCGACGATGCTGCCATCGCCACCCAAGGCCAGGCCGGCGGCCCCCGCACGGTGAAGGAATTCAGCCGCGACGAGGAATTCTCCATGTTCGCCCTGTCCTGGGAAGGCAAAAAGGACGTCGCCGCTTTCGTCCGCGCCCAGAAAGACGACGGCTCCTGGAGCGATTGGTACGACGCCGAACCCATTGACGCCACCGATCACCAGCCTCGCAGCGGCACCGAACTCGTGTTTGTGGAACCCACCAAGAAAATTCAGGTCTCCACCTCGGGCGTCGATTTGCTTGGCGACGCCCCGGCTCCCGAAGTCGATCCCGCCAGCATCAAGGCCGTATTCATTGACGGCAAAGCTGACGAAGGCAAAATCGCCCTCGCCGCCGACTCCACCGACGCAACCGGGATGCCTCGCGTGATTTCCCGCAGCGAATGGGGAGCTGACGAATCGATCCGCTGCGCCGAACCAGACTACGACGACGAAACCAATGCCATCACCATTCACCACACAGCAGGCTCCAACAACTACACGGAAGCCGAGGCTGCTGGCATCGTTCGCGGCATCTACCAGTACCATGCGCAAACACTGGGTTGGTGCGACGTGGGATACCACTCCCTGGTGGACAAATACGGCAACATCTATGAAGGCCACTCTGGCGGCTTGAACAAGCCAGTTCAGGGCGTCCACGCGGGCGGTTTCAACTCCAACACCTGGGCCATTTCCTTCCTGGGCAACTACGACGAAGCCCCGGCAACGCAGGCCATGATCGATGCCGCTGGCAACCTCGCTGGTTGGCGCGCCAAGGTTGGCGATTTCGACCCGAAGGGTTCGGATGTCCACTACTCAGAGGGCACTCCCTACACCCGTTTCGCCTACGGTCAGGAAGTCACGCTGCCGAACATTTTCGCTCACCGCGACGTTGGCGACACCGCCTGCCCTGGCCAGAACGTGTACGACCGCATGGACGAGATTCGCAACATCGCTAGCAACAAGTACCACTCGATCAACAGCACGGGCGGCTCGCAACCCAGCAACCACAACGCCTCCAACAACAACGGCAAGTCTAATGACGGTGCCGGAAAATCCCAGTCCAACGCCCTGCAGTCCTTGGTGAACTCCTCCTCGCAGGGTGGGCAAACCGCAAATCTAGGCAGCTTGGCAGCATTCGCTGTGTCGGCGTTCCTGGCTAAGGGCGGAAACTCGCAGCTGAGCAGCAATGGAAACTCCCAGGTGCTGGGTGGAATCAAGCTAGGTGACATCCCCAGCATCCTGAACGGCATGACCAAGCTCACCGGCGGCAACGCAACATTGGACAAGATCCTGAAGCTCGCGTCCACGCTGGCCCCCATCCTGGGCAACTCCCGAGGACCCGCACAGCAGGTACGTCCCATCAGCGAAAAGAACAGCGACGTGACCGTTGCCCCCTACGACAACGGCGTGATCGTCTCCTCCCCCGAGGCCGGAACCCACGCACTGTGGGGCGCCATCGGCGATGCCTGGGCTGAACAGGGCTTCGACGCAGGCCCGCTTGGTTTGCCCCTCAATGAGGAATACCAAGAAGGCGGCCTCGCCCGCGTGGACTTCCAGGGTGGTTACATCACCCACAATGCGGAAACTCAGGAAACTCAGATCCACGCCAACGAGGCAGAAAACTCAGCTCCGGTGGTGCACACCGAAGAGTAACAGTCTTACTTAGAGACCTGTGGGGCCTTTCACTCCCTGGAAAGGCCCCACATTCTGTGCGTCTAAAACCAGTACTCCAGCACATCAGCCACGCCACAGTCGTTGTTGGTGGCGGTGACGTAGTCGGCCACGGCTTTAACCTCTGGCCTGGCGTTTCCCATGGCCACTCCAATGCCTGCCCAGCTGAGCATTTCGCTATCGTTGGGCATATCGCCAAAACACAGGACGTCCTCGCGCTGAACCTCCAGTTGTTCGGCCACCCGAGCCACTCCCTCGGCTTTATTCACGCCTGGGGGGCCGACTTCGAGGAGACCTTCATCAATGGAGAAGGTGATGTGCGCTCGTTCCTCTGGAATGTGGGGCCGCACAATGTCGTACATCTCTCGGCTGCTCAATGTGTGGTTGCGTAGTAGCAGTTTCACGGCTGGTTGGCTGAGCACCACGTCCTCCCCCTGCACAGCGTGCTCAATGGACGACCACGCATGCACGAACTCATCAGAGACCACAAAACTGTCGGGTCGCTCCACCGCAGTGCCCACCTCGCCCAGCGCCGCCCGGGCAACCATGACCACAAAGTGCTGAGTCTGGGAGTCGATGGTGCGGATATCTACAATACGGCTGGTGGACGAGTCGAACAGCACCGCCCCGTTTCCGCAGAGGCACAGGGGGCGGACAGTGAGTTGTTCCACGACGGGCAGAACCCAGCGAGCAGGGCGGCCGGTTGCGAGCACCAGCTGCACCCCGGCGGCGTCGAGACGCGTGACGGCGCGCCGGAGGCGGAGGGGGACCCGCTCGGCATCGTCAAGAAAAGTCCCATCCAGGTCTGTGGCCACAAGCCGTGGTGGTGCGGTGCGCAGCCCCGTCAACGTCATTTCTTTTTCGCCTGCCTACGGGCTTTTTCTTCCTGCTCGATTTCTAGCGCGCGTTCTAGTGTGGGGGCGGTGCCACCGAGGCGGGCGGGCATCCAATACTGGCCTTTTTCGATAGGTCCAAAGTCGCGTTCGTAGATGCTTTGCGCGCGTGTCAGCAGCTCAGCCATGGCATCGCGCAGACGCTCGGTGGCCTCATCCGGTTCGCCAGCAGGATCAACCGGGGTGCCCACGACAATGACGATGGGCGTGTTGGAGCGCCCGAGATTGCGGGGGTGGTCTTTGGTCCAGACGCGTTGAGACCCCCAAATCGCCATGGGGATCAACGGCACGCCAGCGCTATCAGCAATACGAACCGCGCCGTTTTTAAATTCCTTGAGTTCAAAACTGCGGGAAATAGTGGCCTCTGGAAAAATACCCACAAGCTGGCCTTGGTCCAACCGCCGCACGGCCTCATCGAATGCGCCACGCCCGGCTGATCGATCCACCGGAATGTGCTTCATGGCGCGCATCATGGCACCTACCACCGGGACGTCGAAAATCTCTTTCTTCGACATGAATCGCACCAGGCGGTGGCCGCGCAGTTCAGCGGCGATTCCGGCGAAAATGAAATCGTAGTAGCCGGTGTGGTTGCAGGCGATCAGAGCGCCGCCTGTCTGGGGAAAATTTTCCGCGCCTTCGACCACAATGCGCATGCCCTGCGCCCACATGACTCCTTTGAGGGTACGCACCACATTCCGGTAGAAGAACTCTGTGCCCTCAGTGGGGTGTTTCGGTAGGGCGCTGAGTGCCTGCGCTTCGCGTGAGTCAATCCGAAAAATCCCCTGGCGGTGATAGTGCTGGTCGGGATGATCAGGCATTGTTCACCGGTTCAAGAATCTCGCGGCCAACAAAGGGTTGCAGTGCCTTTGGCACCCGCACGGAGCCGTCGGCCTGTTGGTGGTTTTCCAGGATGGCCACAAGCCAGCGAGTGGTAGCCAGGGTGCCGTTCAGGGTGGCGCACACCTGCGGGCGACCATTCTCATCGCGGTAGCGCACCTGCAAGCGGCGCGCCTGATAGGTGGTGCAATTAGAGGTGGAAGTGAGCTCGCGGTAGGTGTTTTGGGTGGGTATCCACGCCTCAGTGTCAAACTTGCGTGCGGCAGAGGAACCCAGGTCGCCGCCCGCGACGTCGATAACCCGGTAGGGCACCTCAATGGCCGCGAGCATATCGCGTTCCATGTCCAGGAGTTTCTGGTGCTCGGCGGCGGCATCCTCGGGTTTGCACCAGCTGAACATTTCTACCTTGTCAAACTGGTGGACGCGGATGATGCCGCGGGTGTCTTTGCCGTAGGAACCAGCCTCCCTGCGGAAGCAAGAGGACCACCCAGCGTAGCGTTTCGGACCCGCCGACAGGTCGATGATCTCCCCCTGGTGGTAGCCTGCGAGCGCGACCTCGGAGGTGCCTACCAGGTATAAATCGTCAGCCGGCAGGTAATACACTTCGTCGGCATGGGCGCCCAGGAAGCCCGTTCCCTGCATCACCTCGGGGCGCACCAGCACCGGGGTGGTGGTGAGCTGGAATCCGGCAGCCATGGCTTTCTGCGCCGCGAGCGTCAACATGGCAAGCTGCAGCATGGCACCGTGGCCGGTGAGGAAGTAGAACCTCGACCCGCTGACCTTGGTGCCTCGTTCCATGTCGATCAACCCTAGGCTTTCGCCCAGCTCAAGGTGGTCTTTCGGCTCGAAATCAAACGTAGTGGGCTCGCCCACGTGTTCTAGCACGATAAAGTCATCTTCGCCGCCGGCGGGCGCGCCGTCCACAACGTTGCTGATCAGTAGTTGGAGTCGTCCAACCTCCGCCTCGGCGGCTTTCTGCGCGGCGTCGGCTTCTTTGACCTTGGCTTTAAGTTGGTTGGATCCTTCTAATAGCGCTGGCCGGTCTTCGGGGGCGGCCTGGCCTATTTTCTTCCCAAAAGCTTTCTGCTCTGCCCGAAGCGCGTCGGCGGTAGCGATGGACTCACGTCGGGCTTCGTCGGCGGCAATCAGCTGGTCTACCAGCTCGGGATCTTCGCCGCGGGTTGTCTGAGACGCGCGTACAACGTCCGGGTTTTCGCGGAGAAACTTCAGATCAATCATGTCCACTAGCCTACAATGCGCACCCGAGTCGCCGTGCCGTGTTTACCTGGTCGTGACATGCGGTAGCTGAGTACACAACCGGTGTCGCAACAAGCACCTCAATAGGTGCAGCAATAAGGGGGTATATCATACACTAAACCTCGCCTGGTTATGACCAGTAGCGTTATGATATAAGCATGGTCACTTCAGCGAATTTCCCTGCGCCTGACCCTGTACCGACAATAACCCCAACCACAACGCCCACCGCCGTGGCGTCCACTACTGCGGCGGCCGAAACGCAGCTCACGTCTCGCCTGCTCAAAGACGGACCGAAACCAAAACACGCTCAACTTCGGGAAATCCTGGAAGAAATCTGCGCAACAGAGCTTTCCCCTGGAGACATGCTCCCAGGTGAACGTGTATTAGAGGAAACCTATGGCGTTAGCCGCATCACTGTGCGTCGTGCGATTGGAGATTTAGTCGCGTCAGGAAAGCTGAAGCGCGCCCGTGGCAAGGGAACATTCGTGGCACCCAACCCCCTGGTGTCCCGTCTGCATTTGGCCTCATTTTCGTCTGAAATGTCAGCTCAGCATCTGCAGGCATCCAGCAAGATTCTGCAGGCAGCCCGCGCTATGGCCCCGGAGGAAATTTCGGCATTCTTTAACGCTGAACCGGGTGTGATGCACACGCATCTGCGCCGTTTGCGGCTGGGTGATAACCGCCCCTACGCTATCGACGACGGCTGGTACAACGGCAGCTACGCGCCTGACCTGCTGGAAAACGACGTATACAACTCGGTGTATTCCATCCTTGACAAGCATTACAAAGTGCCTGTCACCGATGCCGACCAAACCGCCACCGCCATATGCGCCGACGAGGAAACATCCGTGCTTCTCGACGTCCCGACTGGTGCACCGCTCCTGCGCATCGTTCGGCAGTCCTTTTCTGAAGGCCGTCCTGTGGAATGGTGCTCCTCGCTCTACCGAACTGACCGCTACGCCCTGAAAACCCACGTGTCAAAGGCTCAGCCTCGCCCATAACAGCCCCACCAAAAGCGCACATAAGCTAAGATGCGATTCTTCATCGTTCAGGGCATGATAGTAGCTGATGAATAAGCAAAAATCTTGGCGATCTGCCAATATCGTGCGCGCCATACTCATTGTGGCCTTGTCAGCGGCCTGCGCGGTCGGTGCCTACGAGTTTGTCAGGTCGCAAGCCAATTCGGGCGGCGGAGGAAACGGATCCTCCTCCAGTTCTGCAAACTCCCCCAACTCCGACGTTCCACCGTTCACCACTGCAAACGTCGGTGATTGCCTCACGTGGGACATTGGCGACGATGGAAACGTGTCCCACTTCAGTCAAACCGACTGCGCCACGGACCACCGCTTTGAAATCTCCGCACGCGAAAACCTGGCCACCTACCCCTCCTCGGAATTTGGCCCCAAGGCGGAAGCACCCGACCTGGAGCGCCAGGCCCAGCTGCGTGAAGAACTGTGCACAGCCCCCACTGTCGAATACCTGCAAGGGCGCTACGATCCCTCCGGCCGGTACACGATCGCGCCGATTCTGCCCCCTCCGGCGTCGTGGGCTGCCGGCGACCGCACCATGCTCTGCGGCGTTCAGGTGACCAATGATAAAGGCCAGGCAGCACTGATCAGCGGAAAGGCCACGGACCAAGACCAGGCACGTATCGCCCAGGCAGGGCAGTGTGTTGCCGTGGACGCTGACAACCGCACGCACATCGTCCCCTGCGAGGAAGACCACTCCTATGAGGTGACCTCTGTGGTCGATTTGCAGAACGTGTTCCCCCAAGGCACCCCCAGCACTGAGGACCAGGACCAGCACCTGAAGACCGTGTGCACCAACGCCGCATTGGAGTACATCGGTGGCGATGATGCTCTCTACAACTCCACGTTGTCGCCCTTCTGGACTACCGTCACCACAAACTCTTGGATCGGTGGAACCCACACGGTCAACTGCGCCCTGTTCAAGGCCAACCGCGATGGCAAGTTCTCCGCCCTGAAGGGCAGTGCAAAAGGTCAATTCACCATCGATGGGGCACCGCCGCCACCACAGCCAAGCCGCAATCCGGTGCGCACACCTGCGGCCAACCCGCGGTAGCAACAAAGACTATGTTGGGTTCTCATGATCGAAGTCAGCGACGAGCGTTTCGAAGAACTCGTGGAGCAGGGGCTTGACCGCATCCCCGACGAGTTCCTGCGGCATCTCACCAATGTGGTGATTCTCATTGGTGAGTACAACGAGCGATCACCCCACATCCTGGGGTTGTATGAAGGGGTTGCGCTCACCCGCAAAACCGCCAACCATACGGGCCATCTTCCGGACACCATCACGATCTACAAGAACGCGCTGGAGGACCACTGCAACTCGGAAGAGGAACTTGTTCACCAGGTGGCGGTGACGGTGATTCACGAGGTCGGCCATCATTTCGGGCTTGACGACGCCGACCTCCACCGCCTCGGCTGGGGATAACGCGACGACGGCAGCTCAACGCCTAGTGCACGTCGTGCCCAGCCCAGTACCGCACCGCCCACTGCCCAAATGGCTTGCCACCAGGTTCCAAAACCACAAACTGGCAGTTAGCAATGTAGGCGTCAAGCGCCACCTGCGGGTCCACACTTGCAGCATGCGCCGCCACCGTGCGGATCGCCCCGCCGTGACTGACCACCAGTAGGTCAGTGTCCCGCCCCTCATGATCGGCGATGAGGGCATCAAGAACCGGCACATACCGGTCAAGGAGCTGCAGATACGTCTCCCCACCCTCAGCCTGGGCAGAGGCATCCGAGCGCAGCCACGCCGCCAGATTCTCCATATACGCCTCGTAGGCGGCATGGTCGTCCCTCCCCTCCAACTCCCCCAAATCAATTTCGTGAATGCCCTCAGTCACAGCAATCGGAACATCACCCGGTTGCAACCCCAGAATCCCCTCGTACGCCCCCAGCACACGTTCCGCTGTCTGCTGCGTGCGCACGGCAACGGAACAGTACGCCTCACTGATGCGTGGCCCACACATCTCGGCCAGCTCCGCGCCAGCGCTCAGGGCTTGCTGCTGCCCTTTTTCTGTCAGGTTCGCGCCGGGCGGGCGGGTATCGATGACGCGTCGCAGGTTGCTGTGGGTCTGGCCGTGCCTCATCAGCACGAGTCGTAGTGTCATTCGAGGTTTCTCCTTTCGGGGATGTCACCACGCCGCATACGCTCCACCCAGGCATGGGCCTCGGCGATACGGGCGACAGTATTGTTCCTAACCTGTTCCCCCTCGCGCCGGGCCGCCGGCCAGGATCCGAGGTAGGTGAGGTCGTCGCACCGCAGGTAGAGGGCACTGATAGCCTCAGCCACCGGGGCATCGTCAATGTGCCCGTTGAGGTCCACGTGAAAGCGGTAGGTGCCAATGTTTGTGCGAGTGGGACGAGATTCAATGCGGGAAAGGTCCACCCCGCGCAACGCAAATTCGGTGAGTGCCCCCACTAACGTCCCTGGTCTTTGGGGAAGGTTGAACACCACGGAGGTACGGTCATCGCCAGTGCGGGGGCAGGGCACCCCGGATTGCCCCACCAGGACGAATCGCGTGTGGGCACCGCGAACGTCGGCAATATCGCGCGCCACGACCTCCAGGTTGAACAGGTCAGCGGCGCGTTCGGGTGCGGCGGCGGCGTCGACACGCCCCTCAGCGACGGCTTGCGCGGCAGCAGCGTTGGAGGATGCGGGGATGAAGTCGACCTCGGGCAGGTTGTCTGCAACCCAGCCGGCCACCTGCTGACGGGCGACCGGGTGTGTGGAGAAGGTGCGAATAGTCGTTGAATCAAATCCGGGGCGCATCATGATGGCGAATGTGATGTCGATGTCCGTTTCGCCGTAGATCTGCACCCCAGGTGCAGCGGCCAGCGCATCAAAGGTGGGGGTGACGGGGCCATCCACGGAGTTTTCAATGGCCACACACGCATAATCTGCATCGCCGCTGCGCACAGCGTCGAGTGCCATCGCTGGACTGTCCACCGGCAGCGGCTGCACCGTCACATCGGGCAGGATCTGTTCGTGGAATTTCCAGAGTGCGGCTTCGGTGAAGGTGCCTGCGGGGCCAAGGTAGGCGACGGTCACTGTCATGCTGCTATCTTAGTCGCTGCTAGGGTCAAATCATGCTTGAGCTTCCGCTTCCCCAGCTGGCCCGTCTGCTGCACTCAGGTGAGGTGCACCCCCGCGACCTGGTGGCGGAGATCGATTCCGCGCTGTCCGGCCTCACCCCCGCCGAACACGGATTTGCGCACATTGACCTGGATTTTGCGCTGGCGCAGGTGGAACAGCTGGATACCATTCCCCGCGACAAGCGGCGAAAACTCTGGGGCATTCCCATTCCCGTGAAAGATTTAAGCCCTGTTGTAGGCATGCCAGTCTCGTATGGGTCGGTGTCCCGGCGCGAGATCCCGGAAGCGACTGACCCGTTTCCCGAGGTGCTGCTGAATCAGGGGGCGCTGATTCCGGGTAAGACTCAGACGCCTGAGCTGGGCATGAGCGCCTACACGGAACCTGTGGGCATGCCCGCTGTGGACAATCCGCGTCTGCCTGGTCACACGCCGGGTGGGTCATCGGGTGGCGCGGCCGCAGCGGTGGCCCGGGGTGTGGTGCGGGTGGCGCACGCGTCGGATGGGGGCGGGTCCATTCGCATTCCCGCCGCTTCGACTGGCCTGGTGGGGTTTAAGCCTCCGCATTTGTCGCACGGGGCGAAGCTGACGGTGCAGGGTTTTCTGGTGCCCACGCTTGCCGACGCCGCGTTCCTGCACAACATCACTCCCTGTCACCGTGCCCTGCGCGTGGGGGTGTTGGTGGAACCACTGCATGGAGATGGTGGCCCGGAATCTGTGGCCCCGCATGTGGTGGTAGCAGTCCGCACGGCGGCGGATAAGCTGTCCGACCTGGGCCATTCGGTGGTGGAGGTCCGCCCCGCCTACGGTCCCGAACTGTTTTCCGCGTTTCAGGATGTGTTGTGTGGCATGGCCCGACGTATCGACGGCCCCGCCAGCCCCCTCGTTGATTGGCTCCGCTCGCGGGGCATGTTGTTGTCGGCGGCGCAGCGTGCTGATGCTGTGCGGCGTTTTCATAAAGTTGGCCCGGTGGTACGGGCTGCCTGGGATATCGATGTGCTGCTCACCCCCACTCTTGCGTTCGATCCTCCCGCCCAGGGGTTTTTCTCCGCGCTGCCCCCGGCCGAGGATTTTGAGGCCCAAACACGCTGGACACCGTGGGCAACCCTGTTCAACATGACCGGTGGCGCCGCGCTCAGCATTCCTTTTGGCGCCGCCAATCCGCACACCGGCTGGCAACCGAGCGTGCACCTTGGGAGCATTCGTTGCACTCCCGCCGACCTGTTCGGTCTGGCAGAGGACCTGGAACAATGACGGATCACCCCGCCGCTTCCTCTCCGCCGCGCGCCCGCATCTACCGCGAACTTCTGGTGGTGCTGTTGATTACTTTTGGCATGTCTGGTGTGCGGTCCCTGCTGCGACTTATCGACGCCGCGCTCTCCTCCACCCCGCTGAACCAGCAGACCGCAACCCTCAACGCTTCCCAAGCTGACTCACCATGGCTGGACCTAGCCCTGCAGCTGTGTTCCGCTGCTGTCTTGTGTGGGTGGGGGTTGCTGGTGCTGTACCTGCTCAACCCGGACAAGGTCGCACTGCCGAAACCACGCCTGGGCAACCTTGGTTCTGGGGCTGGCCTGGCAGCACTCATCGGCCTGCCTGGGCTGCTGTTTTACCTGGGCGCGCTCCAGCTTGGTTTCACAAAAAACGTTGTTCCCTCCACCCTTGACGCTTGGTGGGAGGCCCCCGTCCTGCTCGTTTGGTCCTTTGCCAACGCCTTCGCGGAGGAGACCGTGGTGGTGCTATGGCTACTCACACGGTTGAAGCAGCTCAACCTCGTGCCTTGGAAGGCTGTGGCTCTGTCGTCCCTCCTGCGGGGAAGCTATCACCTGTACCAGGGCTTCAGCGCAGGAGTGGGCAACATCATCATGGGGGTGGTGTTTGCCTGGTTTTACCAGCGCACTAACAAAATATGGCCGCTGGTCATCGCGCATTTCCTCATTGATGCGGTGGCGTTCGTCGGCTATGCCGCCTTCGGCGAGTCTCTCATGGGATTTCTGAGACAGGAGTGAAAGCCGACTATTCTTAGTTCCATGAATTCGCGTGGAGACGACTACCTCTCAGACAGCCACGGCAACCCTATCCTTGACCGCTTTGGCCGTCCGGTGCGGCGTCGCTCTGCGCAATCCTCCGGAAACCAACGCGGAGCCCAACGCCCGGCACGCCCAAGCCGCAACAGTGCACCCCCGCCTTCTGTGGAACCCACCAGACAGCTGGATCGCCCGACGCAGTACATTCCGCCGCAGCAAAGCGCACCCCAGCAGGTTCCCGGCCAGGTCGGTCAGGTGAACTACCAACCACCGGTGCAGTACGCGGGCCAGCCACCACAGGTTCCACCCCAGCAGCCCCCTCGGCCGCCAAAGCAGCGCAGACCGCGTCGCAGGTTCCGCCCGGGGTGTGGGTGTTTCAGCCTCGTGCTCATCACGGTGTTGACGCTGGTTGTGGTGGGCACCTTGTGGGCGGATTCCAAGCTGAATCGTATCGACGCCCTGCCGGACACCAAGGCCGCCAACACTGCGGGCACTAACTGGCTGCTGGTCGGCTCGGATTCCCGCCAGGGCCTGACGGAGGATCAGATTAATACCCTGGGCACGGGCGGTGATATTGGCGCTGGCCGCACCGACACGATCATGCTGTTGCACATCCCCAACAGCGGTAAGGCCACGTTGCTGTCTATTCCCCGCGATTCCTATGTGAGCATCCCAGGCCACGGGCAGGACAAGATCAATTCCGCTTTTTCCATCGGTGGCCCGAAGTTGCTGGCAGAAACGGTGCAGGATGCTACTGGTTTGAGGATTGACCACTACGCCGAGATCGGCTTCGGTGGGTTTTCCAACATGGTGGACGCCGTGGGTGGCGTAAATATGTGTGTCAAAGAACCCATCAATGACCCACTGGCCAACATTGACTTACAGGAAGGCTGTCAGGACATGAGCGGCCCCACTGCCTTAGGCTACGTGCGCACCCGCGCCACCGCCATGGGCGATCTGGATCGTGTGGAACGTCAACGCCAGTTCTTCTCCACGCTGATGGACAAGGCCAGTAGCCCCAGCACCTTGGCCAACCCCTTCCGCCTGGTTCCCCTCATCAACAGCACCACGGGATCCTTTACCGTGAATAAAAGTGATCACGTGTGGCACCTCGCGCGGGTCGCGTGGGCGATGCGCAGCGGCGTGAACACCGAAACCGTCCCCGTTGGTGGCTTCGGCGACTACGATGTCGGCAGCGTGGTGCTGTGGGACGAGCCTGCCGCAGAGCAGCTGTTTGCCTCCCTGCGGTAGGCCCCTCCCGAACCCCACCCCTGGGGTTCCTCACGCAGGGTACGTAGGCTTAGACCATGAAAGGCTATATCCGCTGGTTCGCTACCCTTGTGACGTTCTTCATCGCCTGGATCGCATTCAGCACTATCGTGCCGCTTCTGCTGATCCTGCCCTTACAGGCAAACATCGGCCCGATTGAGTTACTGCTGTTCACAGCGGTAGGGCTGATTCCCGCCTTCTTTGCGTCCAGGAAAATGTACCGCCACCCACGATGGGAACAGCAGCGCTAGCGGATGGTCACCTGGCGAGATTTGATGTTGTCCAGGTTGCGGCGCTCATCGGAGGTGAGTTCCGCATCGTTGCCCATCTCAGCAACAATCTTCTTCTCCAGGGCCTCCAGCGCGGCCTTGTATTCCTCTGGGGCGACTGTGGGGTCGAGATCAAACACAGGCACGGCAATGCCATGCGTGCGGAAAACACCAGCGAACTTGGTGTCTTCGCCCAGGTTCAACTCTCCGGCCGCGCCGATGCGGGCAAGGGCGCGCAGCAAAGATTCTTCGTCGTCGCTGCGCACCCACCGGATGTGTGCTTTATCCCCGGCGTCAATCCACCAGACAGCACCCTCAACATCAGCGGCGACGGGATAGGACGGCATGATGGAGTTGTTGGCGGCCTGGAGAGAACGCTCAGTGTTCTCATCCACCACCGCGCCTTCCGGCAACCACCAGCTGAAATCCTGGTGTGCAACAGGCTTGATGGTGGTCGCGGCGTCGATAAGCGACGACAGTTCCGGCTGGTTGCCGTCAGCAGCAGTGGAGGCAAGGCTCTCACCGGCAGAGGCATTTTTCAGCCAATTCAGCGCGTAGGCAAGGTCACGTCCGGGGTTTTGCGAACGGCTCTGAACCTGCAGCGCAACGTAGCGATCGCCCCCGAGGTTATCTTCACGCACCAGTGCAGCGACCGCGCCGGGCAGCACGGTGCAGAGGTTGACAGGCTGATCGAAACCAGTGACTGTCAGCTGCGCGACGGCGGACGGAACGAATTCCTGCAGTGCAACGAGTTCCGCTTCGGCCGCAAGCCCAGCGTAAGGGCGCGGGTCGCGTTCGTTAGCTGCGCGTTCGGCGGCGCGCGCGGCCAGCTTCGCCTGGCGGCGACTCATCCCCTCCGGCAGTTCTTCCCTGTTTTTCTTCTTTTTAGCCATGGTGTAAAAGATACCGGACTCTACTCGCGCCCCAGCACCTGCCGCGCCAAGGACGGCCGGTTCGTGGCCATGTAGCGCACGCCATGCCTGCGGGCCCAGCGCATGTCGTCGGGTTCGTCAACGGTCCACATGTAGCTCGCTGGAAGCAGTCTTGGATTGTTCTTCGCCTCGGTTATCGACGCCCCGACGTCCCCAGGCATCCCCCACCGCTTAAACGGCTTGCCACGTGGGCTTTGTAGGAAAATCCGATCCACATTCGGGGCGATGGACCGCATGCGTTGCATGGCCAAGGGTGAGAAGGAAATGACGTGTACCGTCGGCCGGTTCAACATGCCGAAGTACCGCAGCCGCAGCACCAGTTGCTCCTCCACGATGCGCCCGAACCGTGAAAAATGTTTTGCCTCAATAAAAAGGTGCTTATCGGGGTACGCCTCCATGATTTCCAGAAGACGGTCGTAGGCCAGGGGCCGCTGCGGAAAGTCTGCGGTGCCGAAGTTGTAGTGTGTCAGCTGTTCGTAGGTCATGGCCGACACCAGACCCATTCCGTCGGACACTCGGTCAATGCGTGGGTCGTGAATGCAGACCATCGTCCCGCAGCTGGTTAGGCGTACATCACATTCAACGCCGTCGGCTTTCTGCTCCACAGCGGCGAGGAAAGAAAGTTCCGTGTTTTCTGGATAGTCGAAACTTGCGCCTCGATGGGCAATGATCTGCAGGGTGTGCATGGTCTGCATGGCTGCCAGTCTAGACCACACCGTCGTACCCGCATGACGCCTGCAGCATAGGTGAAGGGTTCCAGCGGAACGTAGTGAGGGATAGTCACCGTGTTCCGCCGAAACCCTTCTCTTCCAGGTCTCGTACCTGCCTAGATCACTCGTCTGCGGCCGGGGCGGGGTTCTCCTCAGCGGGGAAGAAGTTTTCTTGGATCTCGCGGAGGGTCTTCACCGACTTCTTAAAGCGATCCATTTCGTGCTCGGTGATTTCCAGCTCAATGGCGCGCCGTACACCCTTGCGGTGGATAACGGCGGGGGTGCCAATGAAGATGTTCTCTTCGCCGTATTCGCCGCGCAGCAGGCAGCACACCGGCAGCGCAACGTCCTGGTTTTGCAGCACCGCACGGGTGATGCGGGCAAGACCCATGCCGATGCCGTAGGAGGTTGAGCCCTTGGCGTCGATAATGGTGTAGGCGGCATCGCGGGTTTCTTCAAAGACTTTTTCTAGGCGGCTTTCCAGCTCGGGATCCTTCTCCAGCTTCTTGCGCATGGACACACCAGCGATGGTGGCGCTAGACAGGACCGGGAGTTCCGTGTCGCCGTGCTCGCCGATGATGTAGGCGTGGACGGAGGTGGGGGCCACTTCGTAGAGTTCGCCCATCATGTAGCGGAAGCGAGCGGAGTCAAGGACGGTGCCGGAGCCGATGATGCGGTGAGCGGGCAGACCCGAGTACTTCCACACGGCGTAGGAAAGGATATCCACGGGGTTGGAGGCAACAAGGAAAATGCCATCGAAACCGCTGGCCATCACCTGGTCCACGATGGACTTCATGATGTGCATGTTCTTGTCCACCAGCTGCAGGCGGGTTTCGCCGGGTTTTTGGGCTGCACCTGCGCAGATGACCACGAGTGCGGCATCAGCGCAGTCTTCGTAGGTGCCTTTGGTGACCTTGGTGCGGGAGGGAGCCCAGACGACACCATGGTTGAGGTCCATGACGTTGCCTTCAAGCTTCTTTTCGTCGATGTCGATGATGGCCAGGTGGTCACACACCCCCTGGTTGATCAGTGCGTATGAGTAGGCCAGTCCAACATCCCCGGCACCGATGAGCACAACCTTATTTCCGACACTAACCTTCATGGTCTTTGCCTTCTCCCTGCCAGAGCGTTGTCCAGCGTGCAATATTTCCGTGAGTTTTACTGACTAGTATGCCCGTTTGTTTTTGTTTTTCTACTGGATATGTCCGATTTTCCGGCCGAAACACGTGATAAACACCTCATCATTGCCGCTCAGCACATGTCCTTGACTTCATTTTCCCTGTTCGCCATCCCACATTGATTGTGTCTAATATCACTGTCTAACGGGTCACATTACCTTTGATGGGGTGAGCATACTCGCGCGCGCACTAAGCCTTAGCTAACACAGTCCCGGGTAACCTTCCACCATTACCGCTCACTCCCAGTTAAAATCGCTTCCTGTGCTTTTCCCCTTGTCGGCCCCCAGGTGCAGGCTGCTCACCATTGGCACCATCATCGGTGGAGTCATCCTCGTGCTGGCCGCGAGCATCACTATCACTTACGGTGCCAGCACTCATAGTCCATGGGTGATTCGCATGGATCACTGGGCGCTGAACCATGCCCTTGCCGCACGCAGCCCACGCACCGGCATGGCGGTCACCTGGTTCACCAACCTAGGAAGCACCCCCTGGTCAGCACCAATAGCCACGACGTTTGCTCTGTACACGGCATGGCGATGGCGCGATGCCACACCCATTTTCCTGATGGCAGGAGCCACCGCGCTATCCACAACGGTGACCCGCCTACTCAAGCTCACGTTCGAACGCATCCGACCGCTTCACGAGGTCGCAGTACCGCCCCTCGAGCACACCTTTTCTTTCCCCAGCGGACACACTCTCAACGCTGTGGTAATCGCCGGGGTCATGGTCTACCTCCTATGCCAGCACACTCGCTCGGCTGGGCTGCGTACGCTGATCAACGGCTGCGGCATCGCATACGCGCTGCTCATGGGCATCTCGCGCGTGTTTCTGGCGCACCATTGGTTAAGCGATGTCCTTGCCGGGTGGTGTATAGGTTCACTGTGCCTCGCGGCGTCGATAGTTGTGGAGCGGGCGACAGCATATATTCGGCAGGGTAGGCTCCATGATCGTGACAGCAGCAGCCCATCCGACGAGTATTCGCGCAATCCTGTTCGACCTTGACGACACCCTCATTGACCACACCAGCGCCGCGCACAACGCCGCCGCCGCATGGGCCCGTGAGCTGGGGTTGCCGGGCGACCAGACGGAACGGTGGTTCGCTATTGAGCGGCAACATTTCGCCGCCTACGAGCGTGGCGAGTGCACCCACCAGCAACAACGTCGCAACCGCGTACGGGACTTTCTGGGCGATCTTTCGCTTGACGACGCCGCGACCGACGCACTGTTTGCACGCTTCCTCACCCTGTACGAGCAGCACTGGCGCGCATTCCCCGATGCAGTGCCCGCGCTGACGCGTGCCCTCGAAGCCGGATTGCAGGTAGGCATTCTGACAAACGGTGCCACGGAACTACAACAACGCAAACTAGAGCGCACCGGGCTTGATATTTCAGGAGTGCAGCTGTTGACCTCCACGGACCTGGGTGCCGCCAAGCCGAACCCGGAGTGCTACGAACGCGCACTTGCAGCCATAGAGACCACCGCGCACGAGACCATCATGGTCGGGGATTCTTTTCCCAATGATGTTGAAGGTGCCCGCGCAGTGGGCATAACTGCGTTTCATCTAGTACGGGGCCACAGCTCGGATGACTTGTACTCACTACCCTCGCTTGATTTATTGCCTTTTTAAAACACTTTTTATTGTAAACATACGACAAAACACCAGTTCACAGGCACATTATATCTGCCGAGGGCATCGTATTTTTCCCTCGATATAACGAAATTGGTAGCCACAATTGCAAAAATCGTTCGGCCACAGTAGTTTGAACACACGTCATCAAAATTCCCTAGGAGGAACCCATGAAAATTGGTATTGTTGTTGGAAGTATTCGTGAGGGTCGCGTTGGCGACAGCATCGGCGCGTGGGTTGCCAAGCACGCCACTCAGCATGAGGGCGTGACCGCACAGATTGTAGACCTCGCAGATTTTGATCTTCCTGTTTTCACCGGCGCTATGCCGCCACGCATGCTGAACAAGGAATACGACAACGCTGCTGTACAGGCGTTCAGCGCAGCTATTGACGACTGCGAAGCTTTCATCTTTGTCACCCCCGAGTACAACGGTTCCGTGCCTGGGGCGTTCAAGAACGCCATCGACCACATCGCGCCCGAGTGGGAGAACAAGCCTGTCGGATTCGTGGGCTACTCATACCATGGCGGCCAGGGTGCCATCAAGCACTGGCGCGACATCATGCAGATCCTCGGATCCCGCCCGGTGGATGCACAGGTGTCCCTCACGCTGGGCAGCGACGTTGAAGACGGCGCAGTGAAAGAATCCGTCCAGACGCTGACAGACCTGGAAACCATGCTCACCCAACTCACCGAAGCACAGGGCTAATCCACGTACAGAGCTAGCCGCAAGCAACCCCGGTGGAATGATGGGGGCAGTACCCACCGGGGTTCTTGTCTAGGTACTGCTGGTGGTAATCCTCCGCCAGGTAGTACTCGCCCGCCGGGGTGTCAGCAAGGGGCATCACCTCTGTGGTGATCGGGCCAAAGCCATGCTCGGCAAGTCGGGGCGCGTAATCATTGAGGCGTTGCTGGATGAACGCGGCGTCGTCACCCGCAGTGTCCCCGACCGTGTAAAAGGCGGAACGGTACTGCGTACCCACATCGTTTCCTTGGCGGTACCCCTGGGTGGGGTCGTGGGCTTCCAGGGCCGTGGTGATGATGCTGTCCAGGCTGATCACCTCGGGGTTATACACCACGTTCACCACTTCGGTGTGCCCGGTACGTCCAGTGCACACTTCGCGGTAGGTGGGGTTGGGGGTGAACCCGCCAGCGTAACCCACGGATGTGGAATCCACGCCGTCGAGCTGCCACAACATCTTTTCGGCGCCCCAGAAGCATCCGATACCAATAAGGACGCTGCGCTGCCCATCACGCCATGGACCAGTGATGGGGGTGCCCAATACAGTGTGGGGTTCGGGATGTTCCAGGACCGGGTGCCGCCCACCAACAAGGGCTTCCTCTTTGCTCACCATCGTTGGTTGTGGTGTGAACAGCCATCCCATGTTGTCCCCTTTTCGGTATGCGTATGTTGCGAAAATGAATTATTCGCTTATCATGGTGCGAAGACTTTACACCCAAACGAAAGGCGAGGCAATGGCAGTCTACGAGCTTCCTGAGCTGGATTATCCCTACGATGCCCTCGAACCACACATCGCTGCGGAAATCATGGAGCTGCATCACTCCAAGCACCACCAGAACTACGTCAATGGTGCCAACGCGGCCCTGGAGAAGCTGCAGGAGGCACGCGAGAAGGGCTACATCGGCACCGCCGTCACCGCGCTGTCCAAGGACTTAGCATTCAACCTCGGCGGACACACCAACCACTCCATTTTCTGGAAGAACCTGTCCCCCAACGGCGGCGGCGAGCCGACCGGCGCGCTGGCTGAGGCCATCAACCGCGACTTCGGTTCTTTTGACAAGTTCAAGGAGCACTTCAACGCCGCCGCTCTGGGCCTGCAAGGCTCCGGCTGGGCTGTGCTGGCCTACGACAAGATCGGTCAGCGCCTGGTCATTGAGCAGATGACGGACCAGCAGGGCAACCTGTCCATTGATCTCGTGCCGCTTCTGCTTCTGGACATGTGGGAGCACGCCTTCTACCTCCAGTACAAGAACGTGAAGGCCGACTACGTCAACGCCGTGTGGAACGTGTTCAACTGGGACGACGTCGCTGCCCGTTACGCAGCTGCTACCAGCTAATTCACGGCTCGTACCACTCACCCCGCCGCTCACCTGTGCGCGGCGGGGTTTCCTATAGCTCGTTCATCTCGGGCGTCCCCGGCGCGCCCGCCGCCAGCCAGGCCCGAACCGCCGCCGTGCCCCGACAATCATCGCCGTTGTAGCTGAGCAGTCGCCGCCGCATCTCCTGCTTATCGACGTCCCTCCCCGCAGCCAATCCCGCCGCGACACGGTACGCCTCAATACTGGCCTCACCGTCAAGGTCGGCCTCATCCCAGTGGAATCCTGCCAGTGGGGCAATAATTTTAAGCCCCAGACCCCGCGGCCCTGCAAGTTGGTTATGCACCAACCGAAATACATCGAGCCATTGACCTGAGGAAATAAATTCTTTCACCTCGGTTTCCGAGGGTACCGTGACCGTGGTGCCGTCGGAATTCGTGTAGCTTTGCCCGCCAAAACGCCGCGCGGAACTCAGCATCCAGTGGTTTTCGCCGTGGGCGGAATAACAAAATGCGGCGAAGCTCCGTCCGTGACGAGCAGCATCAGCGCGACGACCCATGAGCCACGTCCAGAAACTGGCAAAGTTCCGGGCCTCAGCATCGCCGCCGAGGCCATCCCAGGTGGCAAAAGGCCGATAGGTATGCCCATCCCAGGTGCCCCATAGGTATGTGCCTTGGTCTAGGTAGGCTTCCAGGTCAATGTCTATTTCCTCGTCGAAGCGTGGGGCGGTAACGGTGGGGTGGCGTCGCAAGGCGGGGATGTGGGCGCGCCATGCGGCAGCGAGGATGGAGGCATCGCCGAGGCGGGCATCGATAAGCTCCTGCACTGTTGTGATGCCGCGTTCGCGGTAATGGTCGGCGCGGTCTCCAGGAATGAGCAGGCTAATATCGTCGTTGGCTTCAAGCTGGGTCGAGCAATCGAACCAGTAGCGGCAGGAGCGGCATTCCTTCACACGACGGGGGTGATCGGGGGTAGGTTGTGCGAGGGCGTTATCCAAAATGGGCATGATGTCGGCAATACGCACAAGAAACGCGTGTTCCCGGTCCTGCCCAATTTCCGCCCCAAACCCACTGCCGACCCCCAGATTGTTTAAAGCGCGGGCAGCAAGCGCCAGCCGGTAGCTGTCCACCGCGTGGTGACGCAGCTTATAGTTAGCCTCACGCGGCTCGGCCAACCCAAGGTTCCGCGTGTGCACCACCAGCGCCGATGCCGACTTTGCCCCCTCAGCCAGGGGGCGCGCCACGCGGTGGTTACTCACCACCACGGGAGTATAGGTGCCGTCGGAGTGACGAACAAGGGCATCAATAGGGGCTCTCCAGCCAGGCCCCGTGAGTTCCGCGCCTGTAATGATCGACGCCTCGTTCACCAGTCCTTCCAGGGTGTCCACCTCGGCGTGCTCGGGTCGGGCATCAACCCGGGTGACGTCGCGAGGCAACAGGGAAAACACATCCTGACGAGCTTCCTCCGTCCTCTCTGCGCGCTGCTGCGAAGCCGGGGTGGGCGCGATTCCGGGCAGACGGCGTCGCTGCACTAGGCGATACCTACATCCCACAAGATCTGTAGGTTGTAGTTGCTCGTCTTTTCTGTGTAACTCCACTCTGTGCTCCACGGATTGTTCCCTGGACTCGGTTGTTCCTTTGACCGCAATAAAGCATAACGCCAGTGGTGCACATAGCTAATATGGGGACAGGTAACGGCTGTTCGACGAAGCGAGGTTGGATTATGGGTATTGTGACATCATTACTCAAGCACCGGGCGCGGCTGCGTTCGGAAGCGAAGGCTCACATCAAGGCACAAATTAAATCTGCGAAAGCGCAGGCTAAAGAGGTAGGGCGCCAACAAAGGCGGGCTGATAAGAACCGCGATCGGCTGCTTGCCCGGCAGGAAAAGTCGCTGCATAAGCAGAACTCGCGTGGATTGAAGGCCAAACGTCGGCACGAACGCAAAATGGCTAAGGCATCATTGGCAAAGATGCGCGCTGGACGGTTCAACCGTCAGAATATTGTGCGTTATACGGCCGCCGGACGGATGCTTGCACCAATTGCTCTGCCGTTGTTGTACCGCGGGGTCACCTTTGCCCGCGCTCAACTAGTGGCGGCTAAAGCACGCCGTTTGGGGGTAACCCCAGACGCTTTGGCGCAATTTTCGGGCCATGGAGCGGCATTACATTCACGCATTGCGGGGGTTTCGTCATCATTGGAGGGCACAGGCCTTGCCACGGGATTTGTGCAGGATGCGCAGGAACGCCTCACTCAGTTACGCAATGCCGTTGATAATGCGGAGTATATGACTCCAGAGCAGCGTCGCCGCGCTCATGCAAGCATTACGGCCGATATTGACGCCCTTACTGGCCAGATTCAGGAGCGTCTAGCGCGCGCCTGAGATGCGCGCTGAACTGGATGTTTTCTAAAAATTTATAATTTTTGTTACGAACATCACTCACGCCTCACTATTGTGACGGACCATGAGCCTGGAGTTACCCCCTATGCAACTCCAGGCTTTTGTTGTTCCCAATGCCATTGATGATTCTTTTTTCACCCTGTACAACACCGGTTTTGACAGTCAGGCAAGGTAGTTTTCTTAACCTCACCAACCATGCAGGTTAGATACACCTTTTGGTTTCGGTGGGCTTTCTAGCCTCAAATCAAGGAGTTGAGCTGGATTTTTAATAAAAATTTTATAAATCAACAAAACCTCCGACGCCTGTCGAACTATATTCCTGGCATGTCGGAAGGTTTTCAATTGTTCATGATGAAACAATCGAGTATTGTATTTAATTGAACATTCGATGCAGCTCCCTTTTGCGTCACGATGCGATGGTGAAACAATCTGCGGGACAATCAACGAATCGCGTTAAGTGCTATTTTTGATCCCGCCGGATTCTCCGTTAAGGGCCATCCAACAAGAGGGAGTCGCGTCAGATGGCTCAGGGCAAATTTCATCCGCTCCAGCTTATTGAGGTGGAAAAATGTTGCCCAAAACTAAATCACCCCCAACCCCAATGTGGACCATAAGGAGAACCATGGCACGCCGCGAAATCACCCAGTACTTCGACGATTTGGATAACAGCCCGCTGACTGAAGCGGAGTTGAATGTCGTTCGATTCAGTGTTGACGGCACTGATTACACTCTTGACGTTTCTGCAGATAACGCTGCACGTTTCCGCGATGCATTGTCTCCCTTCCTTGAGGCAGCACGCATCGTTCCCGCTGCACCGCGCCCCCGTCGCCGTGGCGGCATGAGCGACGCTAACCGCACTCGTACGCGCCAGATTCGCCTCTGGGCCCAGGATCGCGGCATTGAGGTGGCTAGCCGCGGAAAGATCCCGCAAAACGTCATTGACGCTTACGACAACGCAAACTCCTAGCACGCACTAGGGGCGTTGCACAGCGTCTCTCAAGGCATGCGCAAGGGGCGTGGTGATCTCCTGGATGAACGACCACCACGCCCCTTGCTCATGCCTCCACACTGCATTTAGGCCACTTCAGAACACCTAAAGCCTAAAGCAGCCTAGAGCACTCCCTGCTCTCGGGCCGCCGCCACCGCTGAGGTGCGAGAACGCACACCAAGCTTGTCGTAAATGTGCACCAAATGCGATTTCACTGTCGCTTCAGACAAAAAAAGGACTTTGCCAATATCGCGATTGGACGAGCCTGCGGCTACTAGTTTCAGCACTTCCAATTCGCGAGGCGTGAGCGAAGTGCGCGGGGTGCGCACTCGCGTCATCAAACGATTAGCCACCACCGGCGATAATGTGGAATCCCCCTCCGCCGCAGAGCGCACTGCGGCCAGCAAATCCGCAGGTGGAGCGTCTTTAAGCAGGTATCCCACTGCGCCCGCCTCAATGGCCCCAAGAATATCAGCGTCGGTGTCATAATTGGTTACCACCAGCACATTTGGTGGATTTTTCATGGTGCGTTTAATCGCTGCGGTGGCGTCAGCACCTGTTGATACAAGTGTGCCTTCCGCACCCGCACCAAAACGTAGGTCCATAAGGATGACATCAATTCCCCCAGCCTGAGCGGCCGCTATTGCGGCTTCTGCTGTAGATACTTCACCAACCACTTCAATATCGTTTGCATCTTCCAGCACAGCGCGAAGCCCTAGGCGAACTATCTCATGGTCATCTGCAAGTAGCACACGGATCATCGTGTCTGTCATCCCTTCTCAAACCTAGGGTAACCTAAATTAATTCGTGATTATCTTACTCCACTGGTAATGCCACACTCACTGCCGTGCCATTACCAGGGCTTGATTCAACATTAACTTCTCCACCCTGTTCAGCGGCCCGCTGACGCATCGCATCAAGACCGATATGCCCCAAGCCCACTGGACGTTCCGCGATTAATTCAGGGTTGAAGCCCACACCGTCATCAACAATGTCCAACCGCACTTCCTTCTCACCGTACGACAATGTGACGTGGCAGCGTTCGGCCTGTGCATGCTTGGCCACATTCCCTAATGCACCTTGGGCGATCCTTAATAGTGACGCCTCGGTGCGCATCGGAAGCTGCCGTTCATCGCCATCCACGACAATCACTATTTCCGTACCGTGAATACCACTGGCGGCGCGCTGCAAAGCACCTTCTAAAGATGTTTTTGACAGCGCCGCTGGCTGAAGAGCAGCAATCATTGCACGCGCTTCACCAAGGTTATCGGCTGCGGTGCTTTTCGCTAGACGAATTTTTTTCAGCGGCACCTCGGCTTCTTCTTCACTAATCCCGGTTTTCAGTAAATCCTGCTCAGCGACATAAAGTAGCATTTGAATACTGGACAGTCCCTGCGCCAGGGTGTCATGAATCTCGTGCGCAATACGCTGGCGTTCTGCTGCAATGCCTGCGGCCCGTTCCGTCGCGGCTAACTGTGAGCGGGTTTCCAGCAATTCCTCAATTAATTCCTGGCGCTCCTGACTCACAGTCCACAGGGCACGAAACGCATAGTCAATACCTACGGACACGACCGCAGCAACCACTGGCCCTAAAATAGCGCCTGCGGTAATACCCACAGGTAATCGACTGAAAATCGAGATCGCCGTTGCCCCCACCACCGCAATGACGCCCCGAAAATCGGGCATTACCTGCAAATAAAGAAAGTACAGCGGGAATACCAAATACACGGCAATACTGTGAATCGGCAGCAACACCACCCATAACAGTGTCAACGCCAGAAGCCACAACTGCGACATTCCCAGTGACATTGCGTCTCGACGCCGCGCACCCAGCGCATACACACCCCCAAAGGTTGCCGCTACCAGCGCAACCAACCCCATCTGCATGAGGGAATTCCTCAACGCGGATGCCACGATAACAACCAGCAGCAATCCCGTGAGAATGTGAATTCCCTGGCGCATCCCGTTCTCACCGGGACCCACTGTTTTTTTCGTCATAGGCAAAACCCTAGGCTGTTATCTATGCGCCTTACAATCTCTCTTCTTGTTGCGGCAGTGCTTCTAGCAGGGTGCACCTCTGCCACCCCCAACGTTCCCCCCGGTACGGTATCTGCGACCATGGCGGAGGCATCAACGGCCACCGCCACACCCACGCTTCCCGCCGATACCCTTCCCGATACCCAACCCGCAGAAGCATGTCCCTACCTCGACGCGGCGTGGGTCGCGCAAACAAACGGGCAACGGGTGACCCGCGTGGGCGTCGATACGCGGTTTGATCCCCCTGCGTGTGTTTTCTGGTCGTACTCGGAGGACCCCCAACTCACCGTTCTCGTGCGGCACATGCCTTCCCCCGACGACGCCGTTGCTGTTGTGGACTGGGCGGCCCCCATCGCCACTACGGACCCCGCAGAGGAACCCACAGGGTGGTCTGGCGGGCGGTTCGGTGGCGACGGCCGCGCTGTATACGCCGTCCAGAAAGACTCAACCGCCGTGGTGGTGTTCAGCAATCAAGAGCAATCCCTCAAAGCTGAACTTGTGGCCACGGAAGTGATCGGCGCGCTAGGGCTATAACCCAAGAAGAACCCTAAACGGACACATCATTGTAAGGCATATACTGCGAGATTATCGGGAAGATAACCTCCATGAGCAGCATAAACACCGCAGCCAACAACACCACGCTGATGAGTATTTTCACCGGTGTGGGTCCGGGCAAATGACGCCAAATAAACCCATACATTTATTTTTCCTCCAATTCAGCAGGGCGGAAGCCGTCCGCTTTGGGGTCCGTACGCACGTGCATGGCGTGAACGATCATGCGCTCGGCGTTAGAAAACTGCGGGTGGCAGGTGGTCATGGTCATCAAGCTCTCCATTGTCGGAGCCGCCGCACCGGCCATACCTGGCACAGGATTAATCACCCCAACGTCACCCGGCAGAGTAATCACCCGGCCGTCCACCCCGGCGTACTCCCCCGTGGAGACACGTTCCACCTGCTCCGGCGACAAGCACTTCGCGGCCTCTGCGTGGCGCGTAGCCTGTGACGCATCAATGGGCAACACACGGTAAATCTCCCATGTCGCTTGCGTTTCCACGACCACCGCGTCGCAGGTCTTCAAGTTACCCAAATCATTGAACGGCGCGCCCTTACCCACACGGTGCCCCGCCACAGCAAAATTACCCGGCTGGCCCGGCATTTGGGACTCGGCGTAGTGCCCAGGACCCGCAAGCAGATCCTTATCACCTGTGCCTTCAACAATGGCAAACTGAAAATCCGACCCAAACGCCGGAATGTACATCCTTGCGAAGGCTTCGCCAAGCGCCGGAGTGTGCTTCTGACGCGGATTCACCCGTTCACTGTCCCATCCCTTTTGCAGTTGGTCCGATACCCTGCTTTGTTCGCGGCCAGCTTCCAAATTTGTCCAGTACGCCTCATAGAAGGCAAACAGCAATGCCAGCACACCTATTGTGACCAGCAACTCACCCAAAATCTGGGTGATCCCAACTCTCCGACGAGAGTCAGTATCAGCTCTACTCATGGCTGAAAATACTATCAGCTGCTCCCCAAAACTTAAGCAAAGCTGTGACTCTGGGTGCCTACCCACAGAATATTTGGTTACCATTTAATAAAGACGACGGCTCTCGAAGGCCCTGACACCGATAGAACAAGGAGGCAACATTCGTGCTGCGCTTCCTGATCTACCCGGTGGAATTCTTGATCTACCCGGTATCGGGCATCATGAAAATGTGGCATATCCTGCTACATTCCGTCCTAGGGCTCAGTGACTCTACGGCATGGATGCTGTCCATATTTGGCCTCATCATAGTAGTCCGCCTCACCATTCTGCCTCCGGCGTGGATGCAGTACCGGGCCGGTCGTATCTATGTGAATCTGCGCCCAAAACTCAGCCAACTTGAAGAAGAGTTCCAGGACCGAACCGACGCCGAAGCCGACGACGAACTCCAAAAAGCCCGGCGTAAGCTTTTCAAAGACCACGATTACCGCGTTTCCGCTGGCTGCGTCCCCACACTCATTCAACTTCCCATGTTCATGGGGCTCTACCAAGTGCTCCTTCGCATGGCCCGCCCCACAGAGGGGCTGCACGCCACCACCCACGCTCCCATCGGTTTTCTCACGTCTAACGACGTCGCAACATTCCTCGAAGGCCGTGTTGGCGGTGTCCCCATGCCCGCCTATGTGGCCATGACGGACGAGCAGTTCACCTTCCTCAACACCAACCACGACGCCGTATTCCGATTTGCCCTGCCTTTCTTCATCTCTGCGGCCATCTTTATGTCCGTGAACATGGTGTACTCCATGTACAGGAACTTGCTCACCATGGACTACAAGTCCTCCTTTGCGGTGGGCCTGTACAAAGCAACCATTGTGATGGCGTTCACCGTCCCGGTCTTCCCCATCAGTTTCGGCCTGACCGGCCCCGCACCAGTGGCCATCAGCCTCTACTGGTTCGCAAACTCGTTGTGGACCATGACGCAGTACATCACCATCTCAAAACTCCTGGACAAACATTTTCCACTCACCCCCGAGTACGAGGACTTCCGAGAGCTCAGCAAGCAGGAACGGCGTGACCGCGTCCGCAAGAAGCGCGCCTACAAGTGGGGGCTGCGACGTCGACGCCTTCTCATGGTGTTGCTTCCCCACCGTATCCCGCAGCTACGGGCCGCAAACCGCAAGGCCATTGAAGACTGGGAGTACGAGCGCTACGCCGCCCGCACCAAGAAACAAGAAATCAAGGACAAGCGGCGTGAGGCTGTCAAAATCAAGCGCGAACGGGAACGCATGGAGCGCGAAGCTAACAAGCCGCCACCACCAGGCCGTCACCGCATGAGGAGAGAAACCCGGGCGCAGTGGGAGGCTGTGCCCCGCAGCCCCAATGGCCCCCGGCACCTCAAACGAAGCTAGATCGAGTAATCTGCGGGTGGCGCGGAGAGGAGCTGTTTAGCCAGGTCGCGTGCCGTTTCCAAGGGTAGGAGACTGCGACTCAGCTTCGCCCCGGCCATGCCGCCATCAATGAACACGAGCAGTTGATTTGCCTGCGTGGTTCCTGGATACCCGTTTTTTTCGGTAAGCAGGTCCGTCATGGTTTGGTGGCACCAGCGTCGGTGTTCCATCACGGCTGCAACAATGCCGCGTTCCCCCTCGGTTTCAGGTCGTGGGTATTCATTAGCCGCATTTTGGAAGTGCGACCCCCGGAAGTCTTTGGCGGGTTCTTCATCAAGACACATGTCAAAGAACGTCAGGATCTTGTCTTCTGGGTGTTCCATGTCTGCGGTGCGTTCCCGCCAGGTGTCGCGCCATTTCTGGTCGAGGTCCTGAAGGTAGGCGATCACCAGGGCGTCTTTGGATCCGAAGAGCGAGTAAAGGCTGGCTTTGGCAACATCGGCTTCCCGCAGGATACGGTCAATGCCGATGACGCGAATTCCTTCGGTGGTGAACAGTTGCGTGGCGCTGGCTAAAAGCCGCTCCCGGGGGCTGGGGCGGTTACGTCGACGGCTGGACGTTTTAGCGTGTGTCGCTTTTGTCTGCGCTGCGATTATTCCCACTTCCTCTCTCGTTGCCTAGACCCCTTTAGAATACCTCCCCAGCACTGTAGATATACCACACACCCCAAAAAAATAGACAAATCTGTTCAGCACAACGAAAGGCGGCCCGATTGAGGGCCGCCTATGGAGTCAGTGCGCTTTAGCGTCACTATCTGGCCGAACCACCATCATGGGGCACGGCGCGGATTGCAGAAGTGCGCGGGAGGTGGAACCCAGCAGCATGCCTTTGAACCCGCCGCGCCCGTGAGAGCCGACCACGAGCAGCTGCGCGCCTTTCGCGGCGTCGACAAGCGCCCGCACTGGCCGGTCTCGGGTGACCACCCGGGTGACCTGCACATCTGGGTACCTCTCCGCGTAGCCTGCCAGGCGGTGTCCGAGGAGCATATTCTGCTCTTCCTCGACGATTTTCCATTGCTGCTGAGCAGCGGAAAGTCCGGCGAGGGATGCTTGAATCTGCATATCCATCCACGTGTGCACCGCGATGAGCTCGCATTCGCGTGCGGATGCTTCAGCAAAGGCGTATTCGATTGCTTTTTGGCTGACCCCGGAGCCGTCCACACCCACCACAACAGGACCGTATTTGGTGTCTTCAGTGACGGGGTTGTCACCGCGCACCACCACAACAGGGCAGTGCGCGTGGCTGACCACCGCCGCAGAGACTGAACCCATGACCATACCGGAAAGGCCGCCAAGTCCACGTGAACCCATAACGATCATGGTGACGTACTTGGACATTTCCAGCAGCATGTCAATGGGGCTGCCCTCTGCGATGGTGTGTCCGATTTTGATATCCGGTGCGACCTCATGAGCAATCTCACGGGCCTCGTTGATCTTCTCCATGGTTTCTTCTTGCAGCTCGTCGAACAGCTCCTGGGGTGGAACCATTCCCTCTGCGTAAAGAAACTGCGGCATGGAGTAGCTTGCTGCCAACCGCAGCGGAATGTCACGCTTCATTGCGGTGTTGGCCGCCCAGCGGACTGCGACTTTTGAGGCGTCTGAGCCATCAATGGCTACAACAACAATGTTTTCCTTATTCATCTGCGTGCAACCTTTCGGTCAAGGGGAACCGCATCCTACCACCAGCTTACCTATATATGCCCAGTTACATCAGCTGGTTATAACCCCGAAGGGGGTCATTATCGACGCTCGCCCCTTCCGCCCCGCATCCCCCAACTGCACATTCAGTGCTGTGCCGCCCTAAAGAGCGGCATTTCCCATAATTGTCTGATTATGGAGTTGGCTCAACCCGCGCCGCAGCCGCATTTGGCGGGTACAACACCGTGTAAATTGCACGGAGAATGTTGCCGATTTGTTGGCCCAGCGTGGTGCCGAAAAATTCAATCACCGGGGCTATGAGAGTATTGATATCCATGGGGCAAAGAATAGTACATAAACGCAGCAAAAAAGCACCTTTGCCAGTGCGAGATGGGTTAAACCCATCGCGTGCACGCCTGCCGTTAGATGCCCCGCCCACCCCGGCGCGAGATTTCATTGCATTTTTGGTGCAGACGCAGACGCACCGTCATGGTGATGACAACGACGCTGCCATTGATGCTCGTTTTGCCGCCCGCGAGGTTGTTGACCTGCAAGGACGACCCTTTTCCCCAGAACAATTGGTCACTCCTGGTGCGGACGTGTGGTTTTATCGCATTCCTGCCCCCGAACCGATGGTTCCCTACGATTGTCCCACGTTATATGAGGATGAGCGCCTGCTCGTCGTGGATAAACCCCCGTTTTTGTCGACTTTGCCTAGGGGGCGTCATATTACTGAAACGGCGTTGGTGCGCTTGCGTCGGCAGACGGGAAATCACGAGTTATCGCCAGCGCATCGCCTTGATCGCTTGACTTCAGGTGTGCTGATTTTCACAAAAACACCGGGGGTACGACGGGCGTATCAGGAGCTGTTCGCCACGCGCCAGACGCAGAAAGTCTATGAGGCTATCGCTCCTCTAAAGCGATGGGATACTCCGGTGGTGTGGGAGCACCGGATGGAGCATAAGCGCGGGAGTTTACAAACATTTATCACTGACGGTGAGCCCAATGCCCGCACGGAACTGGTTTCTGTGTCCCCACTCACCCAGGTGGAGCAGGCGCAGTGTGAAAAGATATACGGTCCCACCGAGGGGGAGCTGCCTCCACTAGGTAGGTATACCCTGCGCCCCACTACGGGGCGTACACATCAGTTGCGGGTGCATATGTGGTTGGCCGGAGTACCTATCCTAGGTGATCCCATTTATCCTGTTGTTTTGCCTGAGAACGCGGAGGATTATGGTAGACCGTTACAGTTGTTGGCAAGGTCCTTGTCCTTTGTTGATCCTTTCACTGAATCCTTCCATTGCTTTCAGTCACGGCGAACACAACCGATTTCAGCAATAATAGAAGTAACAAGCTGCCAGTCCGCTAGCTGACATTTCAGTTGTGACGTGCAAGTGCCAGAGCCTATTGGCATCATGGCTCTGCATCACGGTGTTGCCTAACGGGTACGTGCGCAGCCGTTTTTGTTTCCGACAAGTTGAGGATTTCTTTCCCATGGTTGAACCAGTGTCCACGCCGTCGTCTGCTCCACAACCCCCGCAGCAGCCGTCACGGCCATCGCATACTCTTCCCATCGCTGCCCGTGCAGTCAATCTGGTGAAGCGCTATGGATCAGGCGATACTGCTGTCACCGCGTTGGATAGCGTCAACATTGAGTTCTCGCAGGGTCGTTTCACTGCCATCATGGGACCATCTGGGTCAGGAAAGTCAACGTTGATGCACTGCATGGCCGGTTTGGACACGGTGACTGACGGGCAGACGTTCATTGGCGACACGGAGCTGTCCCACTTGCGCGACAAGAACATCACTACCCTGCGTCGTGACCGACTGGGCTTTGTGTTCCAGTCTTTTAACCTGGTGCCCACGCTGACTGCGAGGGAAAACATCACGCTGCCTATGGAGATTGCGGGTCGCAAGGTTGACCCACAGTGGTTTGATGAGGTGACTAAACGCCTTGGTTTGACGGAGCGTTTAAATCACCGCCCTGCCGAGTTGTCTGGTGGTCAGCAGCAGCGTGTCGCTGTGGCCCGTGCGTTAATTTCACGCCCAGAGATCATTTTTGGTGACGAGCCTACGGGTAACTTGGATTCCAATTCCTCGGCGGAGGTGTTGGATATTTTGCGCACGTCGGTGGATGAGCTGAATCAAACCGTGGTGATTGTGACCCACGATGCGAAGGCGGCGTCGTACGCTGATCGCGTGGTGTTCTTGGCTGATGGTCGGCTTGTGGAGGAGCTGGATAATCCCACCGCCGAGAATATTCTGCGCATCATGGCCAGGATCGAGGATATGTAGCCCATGTCTGTCACATCCATGCGTTCCCCCATGCGCACTATTTCGCTGCGCACTATTGCCGCGCACAAGTTGCGCCTTGTGTTGACTATTTTGTCGGTGGTGCTGGGTACCGCGTTTATCGCCGGTTCCAGCATGTTTACCAGTAGTTTGTCACAGAGCTTCACCTCGATGATTTCGTCGGCGTATGACGACGTTGACCTTGTCGTTCAACCCACTGATCAGAGCATTGGTGGTCTTCCCTTGCCGCTGATTGAGCAACTACGTGCCGATCCCGATGTTAGGGGCGTCAGCGTTGCCAATTACCAGTCTTCGGTGGCTATCACAGGCAGTGACGGGAAGGCGCTACAAACTGGTGGCCTTGATTCTTCAGCGTTTGCTGTCGACCCGCCCCAGCGGGCCATGTCATTTTTGCCGCTGAAGGACGGCGCGTACCCTCAGCAGCCTGATGAGATTGCTGTGAACACAACCGCCGCCGAGAAGGGCAATATCAAAGTTGGCGACACCATCACGGTCGTCACACCGCAAGACCGTTCCCCAGCCAAAGTCACGGGCATTTTCGAGTTCGGTGCGGATGCCGGTGGCACCATCGGTGTCCTATACTCAGAACCCACCTACCTGCAGAAATTCACCGATGGGCAGCATGTTTCCCAGGCAAGTATCTCGCTTAACGACGGCGCGTCTGCCGATAGCGTCCGTGAACGCCTCAGCACCCAACACCCCACTGTGAAGTTTGAAACGGGCCAAGCACTGGTTGAGCAGACCACCAAGCAGATCAAAACTGCACTGTCCTTCGTGAACTACTTCCTGTGGGCATTTGCTGGCATTTCGCTGCTGGTGGGCACGTTCATCATTTCCAACACCTTCTCCATGATCGTCGCTCAGCGTAACCGCGAGTTCGCTCTGCTGAGGAGCATCGGAACAAAACAATCCCAGATCACTCGCGCTGTGATCTTTGAGGCAATCATTGTGGGCATCATTGGCTCCCTGCTGGGCATTGCTGCTGGTGTGGGCATTGTTCGCCTCATCTACGCCATCATGGAGGCCCGTGGCTTTGGGTTCCCCAGTACTGGTTTGGGTTTGACTGCCCAGTCCATTGCCATCCCACTTATCGTGGGCATTATTGTCACTGTTCTCAGCGCGTGGGCACCCGCTCGCCGCGCGGGAGCGGTGCGGCCTGTTCAGGCAATGCGTAGTGGCGACCAGTCCAGCAGTGACTCCCTGCTGGTACGAACCATTTTTGGTGGAGTTGTCTTAGCCCTCGGTGTGGCACTCGTGGTCATCCCTGCCGTCATCAGTGCAGGGGGTATTGGCCTCAAGGCCAGCATCATTGGTGCTGGCGCCTTTTTCCTGGTCATTGGCCTGTGGCTTGCTGGTCCTATGCTGTCCATTCCACTTGTGGGCGGACTCGGCCGGATTGTCGGCGCCCCGTTCGGCGTCGTTGGCAAGCTCGCCGCCACTAACTCGCGCCGCAATCCCCGTCGTACAGCAACCACGTCTTTCGCCTTGACGCTGGGGTTGATGATGGTCAGCTCCATCGGCATGCTGGGTGCAACGATGCGTGACAGCACGTCGGATATGTTAGATAGCTCCATCACTGCGGACTTCGTTCTCACTGGACCGCAGAACTCGTCGTTATCTATCCCTAAGGATGCCCCCGAGCGCATCAACCGTGTTGAGGGCGTGGACTCCACCGCGACTGTCTCTACTGCGCCGATTCTGGTGAACAACCAGGCTCTTGATGGCAACCTTAATGGGGCCACTTCTCCTGTCGTCATGGGTGATATATCCCGTGTCTACGACATGAAGGTCACCGACGGCACCATCGACACGAACTCTCAGAACGGGATTGTGCTGTCACAAAGCACTGCGCAGCAGCTGAATGTTGGTGTGGGCGACCAGGTCACACTCAGCAAATTCAGCGTTGAGGCAGTGGTCGCGTCTGGTAACACTTTCGGCGTCGCTGGTGATCCCAACAGCGAGCGCCAAGCCACCGTCCAGGCCATCACGGAGGACAACAGTTCTGAAATGCGCTTCTTCATTCCGATGCCTACGGCAGAACAAGTGGTGAAACAGCCGGACATCAAGATCACTAAGATTTTTGTGAAAACTGATCCTGGCGCCAGCCAGACCACTGTTCGCGAGAACCTGGAGAAGGCCGTTGCCGACGACATCGTCATCTCAGTGCTCAGCAAGACCGAGTACAAGGGCCAATCCGCGCAGGGTATCAGTCAGATGCTCAATATCCTCTACGGTCTGCTGGCCTTGGCAGTGGTGATTGCCGTCCTGGGCATCATTAATACCCTGGCGTTGAGCGTCATTGAGCGTCGACGGGAAATCGGCATGTTGCGCGCCGTCGGCACGCAGCGTGGGCAGATTCGCAGGATGATCTACATTGAGTCAGCGGTGATTGCTCTATTCGGTGCGCTGATTGGTGCGGCCATTGGCTTGGGCGTGGGTTGGGCGTTTGTGTCCATCCTGTCCGGTGATGGCCTGGATAAGGTTGTTATCCCATGGATGCAGGTGCTCATTATGCTGGTCGGATCTGGTTTTGTGGGCGTTTTGGCGGCGGTGTGGCCAGGCCACAAGGCTGCTAAGACGAAGCCACTGGAGGCCATCTCCGAGTAGCAACGCTGTGACACCCCCTACTGTTGATGGCGCGCGAATACGTGATTTCAGTGGTAGGGGGTTTATTGTGGACAGCGCAACACGAAAATAGCTGCGGTTTTCGCGTAATACGAGTGTTAGGCTGGAGTGCGGCGATCAAGACGACACCCTTGCACGCCACTGCGTACCTGATACTCACCCGAGGAAGAAAGTAGTTACCTATGTCATTTCCAAAGATCACTATGGACCGTTTGGAGTCCATCGTGAAGGAGGAAGACCTTGTCTATGACATTGATCTCAACGACGGTGAGCTTGGTTTAGGGTTCCCCGACATGGCTGTGTGGTTCAACATTTCCGAGGATGTCCTGCGGACGTATGCATATTGGCGGGGCGAGCTGACCGTCGCAGAGGACATTCGTAAGGCATACTTTGTGGCCAACGATCTGAACAGCAAGTTGTTGTCCCCAAAGATCCTGGTCAATTCCAATGAGGATAACAACCGCGCCAAGATCATGTTCGAGCATTCGGTGCTGAACCACCCGGGGATGACCGATGAGCAACTGCTCGCCCAGGTGCGTATGGAAATTGGTTCTTTTGTCTACGCCTCGGAACAGATGAAAGAGATTTTCCCGCACGTCGTTGATTGGGAAGAAGAGCAGGAGGACTAGCTATGGCGTGGTTTAACAACACGGAATCCCAAGGAGAGGAAAATGTGGTGCAGCCGGTGTCTTTCCAGCGCTTACAGTCGCTGGTCGCCCGGAACGGCTGGAACGTAGGTACCCCCGAACAGGTGGAGAACCCGCAGTTTTTGTACGCATATTTCGACGGCGTGTACACAGTTTTTTCCACCGAGCACGATAACTGCCTGATGGTGTCTGCCTTTGGCATCAACAACCTGACACTGTCGTTGGATCGTTTCGAAGACGCAGTGATGTGGGCTGCTGACCATAACCTGGGAACGAATTTCGGCACGTCATTTATCACCTCTGATGAGGACGAGGGCACCGTCATGTTGCGCGTCGACAGCGCTATTCTCTGCCCGGCAGGTGCGACTGATGAACAGTTAGTGGAGTGGGTTAATGTTGCACTGAGCGCCAACTTGGCAGCGATGAAACGGTTCGCTGAGCATTTTGACGTGCAGATCGAGCAACGTTAGACACAACAAAAGGTAGTTACTCTCATGGGCCCTGGCCAGCAGGCTGATTCGCAGAATTTCCAGGTCGATCTTGGTGGCATGGTTGAGCTTTTATCGCGCAATCTTTATTCAGGGCCACGGGTGTTTGTCCGTGAACTCCTGCAAAACGGCTTCGATGCCATCACTGCACGGCGTGAGCTGGAACCGGAAGGGTCACCCGCGCGGATTCGCTTCATCACGGACAACAACGGCGAGTTCCTGAGTATTACCGATACTGGCATTGGGCTAACCCGCGTCGAGGCGGAGACGCTGCTATCCACAATCGGAGGGTCGTCGAAACGCGACGAGTTTGGGCTGGCTCGCAGCGAGTTTTTGGGGCAGTTTGGCATCGGTTTATTGTCGTGTTTCATGGTTTCGCTGGAGATCACGGTGTTTTCCCGTTCCGCCAAGCCAGATGCACAAGAGGATGTGGTGCTGTGGCAGGGCCGGTCGGATGGCACCTGGACCGTGCGCACAGCGTTGCCGGAGGAAGTGCCCGCAGAACTGCAGGGTCCGGGTACCACGATTGTGTTGAAGTCCCTGCCGGGGGAACATTTTTTTGACTACCCAGTAGTGAGCAAGCTTATTGATCACTATGGCCGTCTGCTGCCGGTGGATGTGACGTGCGAACGCCGCTCTCAGGATGCGGAGCATTTGTCGGCACAGCCTGCACCGTGGGAAATGTCGCTTGATGATCAGCAGCGTTGGTGCATCGATAACTTTGGTTTTCAGCCATTTGCGTGCATTCCGCTAGAAGTCCCCGTGTCGGGGGTCCGCGGGGTGGCGTTTATTATTCCGCAGGGGGCTCACCCAGGACAGTTGCTCAAGCACCACGTGTATTTGCGACGCATGTTGCTCAGCACGCATGTCACCGATCTGCTCCCCGAGTGGGCGTATTTTGCCCGCGTTGTGGTGGACACGGAGTTTCTGCGCCCCACGGCCTCCCGGGAGTCCCTGTTTGATGATTCGCTGTTGGAGGAAACTCGGCAGGAGCTGGGTGACAGTATTCGGCAATGGCTCGGCGACCTCGCCGAATACTACCCGCTACAGTTCCAAGAGTTCGTGGCACTTCATGTACACGGTTTGAAGGCGCTGGCTCTCACCGATGACAAGACCCGTGAACTGGTGTGTTCGGCGGTGCCGTTCCAAACATCGTTGGGCATGAAAACCCTGAAGGAGGTGCTTGAGGAGCACGGGGGAATCCGTTTTACCAGCACCGATAGTCAGTTCCGTGCCCTGCTTCCAGTGGCCTCGGCGAGTGAACTGTGCATTGTCAACGCTGGGTTTGCCTTTGATGAAGAGCTGTTAGCACAGGTTCAGCTGGATCACCCTGGCCTGGGCATTAGCGAATTGGACCCGCTAGAGGTGCTGGGAGTGCTGGAGAAACCCAACGGCACTGATGCCACCGCCCTGCGCCCGCTTCTCGACGCCGCGTCGGCCGCCCTCGGCGATAAAGCCTCGCCCCAAATCCGCCAGTTCCAGCCGTCCACCATGCCCGTCTTATACTTGCCCAACTCAGATGTTGCTGGTAAAGCGATTGAACAACGCGCCATCGATGAAGCCGTTGGAGCTTTTGAGGGACTGGTGGACCTGATGAATGGTGCCACCTTGGACAACGACGGCATGGACACTCCCCAGCTAATTTTCAACGCTAACTGCACCCTTAATCACCAGTTGGCGGGCAGTACCTCTCAACAACCGCAGATTGTTGAATCCGCCATTCGGGGGCTGTTTGTTCAGGCTCTACTCGCCGGAAAGCATCCCATGGACTCTACCGTCCGCGCTTGGTCCACGCAGGTGTTCAGCAACCTGATCACCGCCTCACTCCGCTGATAGGACCTTCAACGATGACCGATCTTGACGACCTCTATGACCTTATCGCCCGCGCTCAGGCCGCACCTTGGGGTCCTGGATGTTCTGCCCTCTGGGCGCAGGCAGCCCGCCTTGCCGAAGATCTCGGGCGTGATGAGGATGCCTTGGAGTGCTATAGCAATCTTGTCACCGCCTACACCATGGGCGGCGAAGCAACACGTGTGATTGCCCCCTTTACCTGGTGCGATAACATGTACCGCACGCGTCCGGACCTCTTTACAGATGCGCTCAAGCACTCCTTCGCCTGGCAGTACAAGTACGTCATTACGGCGCTGCGTCAGGTGCCTACCGTTCCTGTGCAGAAATGCAAAGATGTTCTCCAGCAAATGCGGGAACTTTACCTTAGTTTGGGTGACGAACTCAGCGCCGTCTACATTCGCGAATACCTGCTGCTACACCATTTCGGCGAGTACGAGGACGCCGAGAAAGCCCTGTCCAACTGGCGGGCCGCAGCACGCACCGAATTTTCCGACTGCGTGAGCTGCGACCCGATGCATGAAGTCCGGTACTACTCCCACCTCAAGGAATGGGACCGCGCCCGTAGCATCGGCGAGGAGATCCTGAACACCCAGGACTCCGGCAGCTGCGAAGCACAACCTGAGGCGCTGTTGACAGTCATGATGATGCCGTGGCTATACACAGGTAACGACTCCAAAGCTTGGGCAGCCCACGTCCGCTCCTACCGACGCGACCGCTCATCCCCCGCCTACCTTGAGTACATCCCCGAACACATCAAATACCTCACCTTGTCTGGCCGCACCGAACGTGCCCTGCACATTCTTCTACGACACCTGCCATGGTGGGAACGCGCAGAAACCCCCACTGTGCTCATGGAACTAGCCATCGCCGGCGCGCAGGTCACAGCGGCGCTTCCCCCTGAAGGAACATTCCACGGCACCCTACCCGGCGAAACGCTCCCCTGGCACCCCACTGGGTCCCTTGTCAACCCCACCAACGCGCAAGCCCGCGCCTGGTTCACCACCCTGGCACTCGACATCGCCGCGTTTTTCGACGCCCGCCCTGGCCTCACCAACCCGCACACCGTTACTGACGTCACCGAACAACTGGACACCATTCACCTTGACGCGGACCTTAACCCCGCGGACGTCGACACGCAGACCGCAATTCCCGACTTCAGCGGTGTCTTTAACGAATCAACTGAAGAAGACACCTATCCCCCACTCAACCTTGGGGACCGGCCATGGCTTGACGATACGCCCGCCGGCAACGTCTTCATACCAACCAACACCATTTTTGACCTTTCCCAAACAGGCACCATCACCTACCCCTTTACCGGGCATGATGATGCCTACCGGCTCATTGCCGAAGCCATGGCCACCGAGGACCCCATGATCGCCTGCCAAATGGCCGATCAGGCTATGCGCACCCATACCAACGAACCCATCGGAGTCCGCATCATGGGCTACCGGATCCTCGGCAACGGGGCCTATCACGCCGGGTACCTCAACGAAGCAATAGACGCCTATCGAAACTGCCTCAACCTCACCGCCGCTTGTGGGCTAATTCCTATTCAACTCGCCTGTGCCGTTGACCTGTGTCGCTGCCTCAACCAGGCGAAACGACACCATGAAGCAGCCGAAGTAGCCGAAATGACGCTCATGACGCTGGACAACAGCGACATCAATGACGCCAATGAAACCAAACTCAGAAGCCACCTCGTCACCGCGCTCAGCGAACTAGAGTACAACGGCCAAGCCGCCGAACATGCACTTGAACTCGCCGAAAACAGTGACGACAACACAGCGCGCTGCGAACACTACGAAACTGCAGCCCACCTCTTCGCCAGCGATGGAAACTACGAACGCGCCAAAACCACCTGGCAAACCCGTCTTACCCTCACCCACCCCGACGCCCAACAGCAAGCCAAAGCACTCTACCAGTACTGTCGATGCATTGCCGACCAGCCTGGGCGCGTTCCCGAACACGAAATCATCCAGATGGAAACCATCATGGATGAGCTTCACACCATTGTGACTAGCGAAGGATTCGACGAACACCACAGCCCCAAATGGCACCACGCCGAATGGCTCAGCGACAAAGCATACATGCACTGGCATTGCGACCAGCAAACCAACGCCATCGCATACATGCAGGCCGCAACGCAGGCATTTCACGACATTGACGCCGTTGTCCGCGAGGCCAAAACCCATCTAAACCTCGGCTACATGCACGTCCAACGCGACGAACATGACACCGCACTTCATCATGCTGGTGTTGTGTTGGTGTTGTTGTCCAGTCCCCGATTCTTCGGCAACCCCCTGATCAACGAAGCACAACAACTCATCGCCTACATCAACGACACCCTATAACCCCCGCACAACCCCGCACCCGCACCGTGTAGCAAACAAAACAAGCAAACAAAACAACAAAAAAAGGGGTGGGCAGGGTGCCGGTGCGCCCCACAGGCACACACAACACCCCACCCACACTATCTGGAATTATTAATGCTGGCAGTAACCTACTCTCCCACACCCTCCCAGGTGCAGTACCATCAGCGCCCACAGACTTAGCAACCGGGTTCGAAAAGGACAACCGGGCGTGACCCTGCGACTATCACCACCAACACACCCAACACAACACCTAGTGCTGCGCCAGACACTGCACAGCAGACCACGAAACCACACACACCACCCACAACGGCAGCACACACAAACCCACAACAGGGCCCATGCTTTTCTGTTCACTATGTCTTCTTCATGCTGTTATAACACGCATATGTTTTCCACAATCCTTATGGCACACCACATCTATGAGTGTGTGTTTGCGTCGGTCATATTAGTATCGGTCATCTCACAACACCTTGCGATGCTTCCAACTCCGACCTATCAACCCCCTCATCTTGAGGGAACCTCAACAGAAACCTCATCTCACAACAGGCTTCCCGCTTAGATGCTTTCAGCGGTTATCCCTCCCGCACATAGCCAACCAGCCATGCCACCGGCGTGACAACTGGCACACTAGAGGTACGTCCATCCCGGTCCTCTCGTACTAGGGACAGCCTTGTTCAAGTTTCCACGCGCGCGGCGGATAGAGACCGAACTGTCTCACGACGTTCTAAACCCAGCTCGCGTGCCGCTTTAATGGGCG